>Ga0335079_10000111_pt1 | contig 94904 bp, 91 predicted proteins | sample Lox_Sample_33_FD_206719 | JGI IMG/M metagenome (GOLD analysis project Ga0335079, IMG submission 206719) | Soil microbial communities from Loxahatchee National Wildlife Refuge, Florida, United States - Lox_Sample_3.3 | ecosystem: Environmental > Terrestrial > Soil > Wetlands | place: USA... | reverse complement strand
CGGGACTATGGCACGGTGATGGTTCCGTTCAATGCTCACAGCAAGATCAACAATCTTCGTGGATGGTGCATTCCTGCCCAAGGCAAAGACTACGAGATCAAGGATAAGGAAGGTCTTGAAGTCGCCATTCCCAAGATTGAAGGCAGCGAACTAATTTCGGATGTAAAAGCAAAGCTTCTGCAGATTCCTGCGCCCGATCCAGGCAACATCGTCGGCTACGAGTACGACGCGGAAGAACAGCCGATGGTCCTTCAGGATGTGTGGATGTTTCAGCGCGAAATCCCGGGCCGCGAACTCCACTTCTCCGTGCAGCTTCCCGCAGGCTGGGAGTACAAGGTTTCGTGGATCAACTTTCCGGAAGTAAAACCAACCCAAAGCGGCAATCTTTGGCAATGGAGCGTCGGCGACGTCAAGGCGATCCGCAAAGAAACCGATATGCCGCCCATCGAAGGCGTGGCAGGACAGATGGTCCTTTCCTTCTTCCCTCCCGGCGGCCCGGCTGCCAATGGCTTCACGAATTGGCGCGACATGGGGAAGTGGTACATCAACTTGACCAACGGCCGCCGCGACGCATCCCCACAAATCACCCAGCAGGTCGCAACTTTGACGGCGTCGGCACACACTCCGGTCGAGAAGATGAAGGCCCTCGGTCAGTTCGTGCAGCACGACATCCGCTACGTGGCGATCGAGTTGGGCATTGGGGGTTTTCAGCCTCATGCCGCGTCCGAAATTTATAATCACCACTACGGAGACTGTAAAGACAAGGCGACGCTTCTCAGTTCGATGTTGAGCCAAGCCGGCATTGAGTCGTTCTATGTTGTGATCAACTCCGAGCGCGGCACCGCCAGTCCTGACACGCCAGCCACTGTCGGTGCCTTCAACCACGCGATCCTTGCGATCAAACTTCCTCCCAATACTTCAGACGCCTCATTGATCGCCACCATCGACCATCCCCGCCTCGGTCGACTTCTGTTTTTCGATCCCACGGACGACATGATTCCCTTCGGCCAGCTCTCGGGCCGTCTGCAGGAGAACTACGGACTCATGGTCACTCCAGAGGGCGGAGAGCTTGTGGAATTACCCAAGCAGCCCTCCGCGATGAACAGCATCGCCCGCGACGGCAAGCTGACCCTCGACTCCGCCGGCACCCTGACCGGCCAAGTCCTCGAAACACGCCTCGGCGACCGCGCTGCAGGAGAGCGCTGGCGCCTGCGAAACGTCAGCAAGAGCTCCGATCAGATCAAGCCCATTGAAGATCTTCTCTCCGGATCGCTGTCCCTGTACCGCATTACCAAGGCAAACGTCCTCAACCTCCACCGCACCGACCTGCCCTTCGGATTCGAATACTCGTTCGAGGCGCAGAATTACGCCAAGAACGCCGGAGGCCTGCTTCTGGTTCGCCCCCGCGTGCTGGGCGTGAAGAGCAGCGGCCTGCTCGAAACCAAGGAGCCGCGTAAGTTCGCCGTGGAATTCGAAGGCCCCTTCCGCGACACCGACTCCTTCGACATCACGCTTCCTGCGGGCTACGTTGTCGATGACGTTCCGCCGGCCGTCGATGCCGACTATCCCTTCGCCAGCTATCATTCGAAAACCGAAGTGAAAGGCAACCTGATTCATTACAGCCGCACGTTCGAGTTGAAGGAACTCAGCGTGCCCGTCTCCAAAGCCGACGAGTTGAAGCGCTTCTACCGCATCATCGCCGGCGACGAACGCAATACGGTTGTGTTGAAGGCAGCGCAGTAAGTTGCGCTGAAAGACTTACTGAGGAGTCACCGCCGCCGGACTTGCCGCCTGCGGCTCCGATACCGGCACAGGCGCCACAGCCGGCTGCTTATCGTTCACTGCTGTCGTAGCAGACGATGCGGGGTCCCCTTGAGGCGGATATCCTCTCGCCTGCACAATCGCCCAGTGCCACTCATCTCCCGCTGCCAGATCCATATTCAGCGGCGCGCTGAATGCGGCCCTCATCCACGGTGGCGCCGCCGCACGCATTCGATAAATCACCGTCGTATCCTGCTTCTTCTCCGGACGCACTTCCTGCAACACGCCATCCCCGGCCATTCCCGAACCATCTGCGGGCACGCCCTTCTTCACTACCGTCAGCGCCACCGCAATCTCGCTGACATGCCAATTCGTTGCGTTGAACAAGGTGACCGTCAGAGCATCGCCCTCAATCGTCGCCGGGCCTTCTAGTTTGGCCAGATCCGCAGCAGGAATCTCCATCTGCGAATACTGATTGTTCGAGAGCAGCGCCTTCACGTTCGCCGTGAACGCAAGGCTGCAAGTTACATCCGGAGCGGAAACCATGAAGCCCTTATTCCCGCTCGACATCAGGTAGCGCAACGTCGATCCGAAATTCTGCCGGCTATCCGCCTGGTCCATCACCTCCGGCAGATTGTCGTCGTCGATGACCGGCCTGACAGCCTGTGTTTGCCCTTGCAGCTGGGCTTTGCGGAGGTTCCTCGCTACGTCCCCCAGGGGAACGTCATTGGGGTCATCCTGCGCCTGCAACCCAATGGGCAGTAACACCGCTCCCAGAGCAGCCATGGCAAGAAGGAGACGAATTCCCGGGGTCCAAGACATGTCCCAAACTGATGGAGAAGTCCCGCAAGGTGGACGCACCTGGAGAGACTCTCTATCTCGATTGTATGGAGGGAAGCTGGAAACGCCGAGAGTGGTAGGAAACGTTAGTAACGGTACTTAGGACGGATGGTGAGGCTGGTGGGCGCGCGTGAGACGAAATGGAGGCGCAACGGGTGCGCGCGCCCAAAGCTTAAATAGTTCTTTACAACAGCCCCTGCGAACGGAACCGGCTGACTGGGTCGGCCACTGGCAACGCCTGTCGTTTGAAAATCCAACGGGCCACCGCAAAGCCTATTGCCGCATAGCACAGGTGCATCAATCGCATACGATACCCCCCCACTTCGGTTCGTTCGTTCTTTCAGGGGAGGAATCCACTTGCTCTATCGGCACAATATCAACGCGCCATGACTCGGAATAGGGCACAACTGTGCCATCAAAGTGGCACGGAAGTAATAGAAGTAACCAGAGTGGTCAGTGGCTGGTTGTGAGTTGGTGGCTCCAGTGGCTTGTGGTGCGGTGGTTTGCACCTTAGAGGCGTTCATCGACGAACTTCACAGTGGCAGGAACGCACTCCCTCTCAAAGAATGTCATCCTGAGGCGCCTTCCTTCGGCGCCTCAGGACCTATGCATTTTCTTGCAAACAGCGACGCCTGCTGGTCCCGAGACCTAACCCCCAAGACCTAAGACCTAACGCCGAATTCTCAATGCGCCGCCACCGGCTCCTCCGCTGCCCTTCCCGCCGGAGGCACGACCACGGTCGACAGACTCCCTTCCACCGTGAGCTTCTGGAACGCGGCCAAATCCCTTCTCTGTATATCGTCCCAGCGCGACAGGAACTCCCCGCTCTGCCGCTTCAGTTTCTCCATCTGGCGATATTCCGCTTCTGTCGGAGCCGAGTCGGCCGTGCTTGCATCCATCGCCAGGTACGCCCACCTCGCATCCAACTGCGGAGGGTACGCCAGAGAATCCTCATCGGCGGAAATATCCAGATTGATCATGTTGTCGCGGACCCCGACCAGCTTCTTTTCGAGGTCATCCGCGGCCGTCGAAATGGTTTTGGCGCTGGCATTCTCCGGCAGTCTCCGCTTCAGACCCGCCAGTTGCGAACGCACATCCTGAATTTGGTTCACAGCGTCATAAACTTTGCTCAGCTCGTCCCGCGTATCGAGCAACAACTTGAACTGTGCATCCAGATCCTCTTGGCTGACCTTCACCCGCGGATCGAGCTTCAGGTCGAAGCCCGCGGTCTGAGACTGCCCGCCGACAGTCAGCCGCACCTGGTAGTGGCCGGGCACCGCTACAGGTCCCCGTGCTCCGCCGTTGTATTCATACAAGTAATACCCCGGCACATGATGCGCCTCTTCGTAACGCAAATCCCAGACAAACCGGTTCAGACCCGCTTCAGGCTTGAGTTGTTTTTCCGGCTTCTTGTCGTCCGGATCCGGTGGCTCTTCGAGCGAGTTATATTCTGTACTCGAATATTTGCGGATCACCTTTCCCGATGCGTCCAGAATTTCGATCTTCGCTTCCGCGTCATTCTTGGGAGCATCTTTCAGGAAGTAATAAACAACCGCGCCCGCCGGTGGGTTCATCCCCGCGCGCTTCGACACATGCCGCGCTCCCGCTTCGCCTGCCTGAATTCGGTACGCCGTCGCCGGTGCGTACAGATGCGCTTCTTTTTTCGTGATGTCATCGCTGAACTGACGCAGCGGGCTGAGATCGTCGAGAATCCAGAACGCCCGTCCGTGTGTCGCTACCACGAGATCGTTGTCTTTCACAACCAGGTCGTGAATCGGCGTGGTCGGCAGGTTCAGCTTCAACGAACGCCAGTTTGCTCCGTCGTCGAACGAAACGTACATGCCCGTTTCCGTTCCCGCGTAGAGCAAGCCCTTTTTCTTCGGATCCTCGCGTACAGCTCGCACGAATGCATTGTCAGCAATTCCCTGCCCGAGTTTCGTCCACGTCTTCCCGTAATCGCTGGTCTTGTAAATGTACGGATGCAAATCGTCGAACTGATGGCGATCAACCGCCACGTACGCCGTGCCTGCATCAAAGGGTGAAGGATCGATCTGGCTGATGCGGCTCCACTCCGGCATGTCTTTCGGAGTGATATTCGTCCAGGTCTTGCCTTCGTCCTTCGTGAGCTGGATCAATCCATCATCCGTCCCGACCCACAGCATCCCTTTTGTGATCGGTGACTCGGCCAGCGCAAAGATCGTGTCGTAATACTCCGTACCCGAATCATCGAGCGTAATATCGCCACCCGACACCTTCTGCTTGCTCTTGTCGTTGCGGGTCAAGTCCGGACTGATTGCCTGCCAGTGCACGCCACCATCGGTCGTCTTAAACAGCATTTCTCCGGCGTGATAGAGCGTGTTCGGATCGTGCAGCGAGATCAGTACCGGAGCCGTCCACTGGAACCGGTGCTCGAGATTCGCGGCGCCGTGGGCATCAGAAAGTTCTGGCTGTTCATTGATCGCCTTCACCTGCCCGATATGCCGGTCATAGCGCGTGATGTTGCCCTGATAGTCCGCCGCATATACAACATTCGGATCCGGCGGATACGGCGCGATGTACCCCGCTTCGCCGCCGCCCACGTCATACCAGTCACTATGAGTGATGGAGCCATCGTCGCTGCGGCTCACGATCGCGACGGTTCCGCTGTCCTGCTGCGCACCGTACACGCGGTACGGCGACGCCGAATCCGCGATCACGTGGTAGAACTGCGCCGTCGGCTGATTGTCCTCAGGGGACCAGTTAGTTCCGCCATCCAGCGTCACGGTCACGCCGCCGTCGTTCGATGCGATCATGCGGCGGGTATTCTGTGGATCGATCCACAACCCGTGATTGTCACCGTGCGGAACCTTCACCTTGTTGAAAAGGTGTCCGCCATCCGTCGACTTGAACGCCTCTACATCCATGATGTAGAGCGTGTTCTCGTCTCGGGGATCGGCGATCACGTGCATGTAGTACCACGGCCGCTGCCAAAGATTGTGGCTGGCATTCACCAGTTGCCACGATTCCCCGCCATCGTCGGAACGATAGAGCCCGCCGTCGGGATTGTGCGCTTCAATCAGCGCATACACTCGCTCGGAATTCGCCGCAACTGCAACGCCGATCTTTCCGTACGGACCCTTCGGCAGCCCATGCTCCTCGATCCGTTTCCACGTCGAGCCGCCGTCGTTCGACCGATACAGCCCGCTGCCCGGGCCGCCGTCGTCCATGCTCCATGATGTCCGACGCGCCTGCCACAGCGCGCCAAAAAGAATGTTCGGATTGTGCGGATCGAAAGCCACGTCGATTCCGCCAGTGTTCTCGTCTTTGTAGAGAACCTTCTCCCAGGTCTTGCCTCCGTCCAGTGTTCGGAAAATACCGCGCTCCGGATTCGGCCCGTAGGGATGCCCGAGCGCCGCAACGAAAGCAATGTCCGGATTCTGGGGATTGATGATGACTTTCCCGATCGCGCGCGAGTCGCGAAGGCCCACATTCTTCCAGTCCTTCCCGCCATCCAGAGACTTGTACACACCATCGCCGTGCGAGATGTTTCCCCGTATGCAAGCTTCGCCGGTTCCAACATAGATGACGTTATGGTTCGAATTCGCCACTGCGATGCTGCCGATCGCCGAGGTTCCTTCCTTGTCGAAAACCGAAGACCACGTCATCGCTCCGTCCGTGGACTTCCACACTCCCCCACCTGTCGCTCCGAAGTAATAGGTCGTCGGATCCCCGGGCACGCCTGCCGCGGTCAGAGAACGACCTCCGCGGAATGGCCCGACTAACCGGTACTTCATTCCCTTGAAAGCCTTCTCTTCCGGCTTTGCCGTTTCCGATTCCTCTTCACTTTCCTTGTTCTTGTCCGTGGGTTGGGCATTCTGCGCGGGAGGCGCAGGCTTCACGGCTTTCGACTGCCGCTCCGGCTTGGTCTGTGCAGCACTGGTGAACAAGAAGGCAAAGGGAAGAAGAGCGGCGAGTGACACACGAATCAAAAGGCTGTTTCGGCCCATATCGACTCCGCAAAAGGATGGGATCAGTGGGAACTATAGTAATTCGCCAAAGGCCGTCTGCAAAGGCCGTTCCGCGCAAGATTCGACCGTTCTGGTCCCTGTTCCCTGACCTCGGGCCCCTGATTCGTTTTGGCCTCGACTATTTCTTGTCGACCAGCAATTTCTTCGCTGCCTCGAGTTCCTTGCGTTTGGCGTCCTCCACCTTCGGATAAGCCAGTTTCAGGGACTCCAGCGTATCCACGATAACGGTCGAGATCACCAACCGCGTGAACCATTTGTTATCGGCGGGAACGACGTACCACGGCGCGTGCTCACTCGCAGTATTGCGGATCATGTCCTCGTAGACTTCCTGATAGTCGTCCCAACACTGCCGCTCTTTCACGTCGGCGGCAGAAAACTTCCAGTTCTTCTCTGGCTCGTCCAGCCGCTCGAGAAACCGCTTCTTCTGCTCTTTCTTGGATACGTGGAGGAAAAACTTTCGGATCACCGTTCCGCTGCGCGCCATATGCCGCTCGAAACACCGGATATCTTCGAACCGCTCTTCCCAAATCTTCTTGTCCACAAGCGATGGGGGCGTCTTTTGGCTCTTGAGAATCTCCGGATGCACCCGCACCACCAGCACCTCTTCGTAATAAGAACGGTTGAAAATTCCAATATGCCCGCGCTCGGGCAAGTCCCGCGTCGTGCGCCACAGGAAATCATGCTGCAACTCCTGCTCCGAGGGCGCTTTGAAAGAATGCACCTCGCAGCCCTGCGGATTGACGCCCGACATCACGTGCTTGATCGCGCCGTCCTTGCCCGCCGCGTCGAGAGCCTGGAAAATCAGCAGCAGCGACCAGTTATCCTGTGCGTACAGCTTGTCCTGCAGTTCCGCGGTGCGGGCGATGCCCTCCATCAGCGTCGCCTCAGCATGTTCCTTCGATTTCCAATGTCCTGTGTCCGCAGGATCGTAATCCTTCAGACGAAAATGCTTACCACTTTCTACTCGGAACTTATGAGTCAGCTTGCCGATCTTCATCCCTTTACTCCCGGTAACAGGCGTTCACATCCCGTACAAACGATAGCGCGCTTTCGGTATGATTGTCGCGCCGTTTCACCGGTCGTAAACGCCACGGATCCCGGTGAAGGAGTTGGCCTATGAAAGCTCTTCCCCTGGTTGGAGTTCTCTTGCTCGTGCTCGGCGCGCTTTCGTTTGTGATTCCGATCACTCACAAGGAAGATCACGGCATCTCCATCGGAGATGCCAAGCTCAAAGTTCAAACCGAGAACAGCGAGAAACTTCCGTCCGCCGTGGGCATCATCCTCATCGGTGGCGGCGTTGTTTCGCTGGTCCTGGGGCTGCGCAAGAGCTAAATGCCGCCGAAGTCTCAAGAGGCCCTCTTGTTCGAATCCGAGTTTTTTTCCTCCTCCGCAAAGAGTCGGCGAAATTACGAGCGCATCATTTCGCGCACCGCGCGCCTTGTGGCGGCGTCGTTGCCTCACAGCCCCTACAGCGGCCTGCCGCCCGCGAAGCTTGCTGCTCGGTTCGATGAGAAAATCTTGCGAAAGGAGCCTCTTCCACCTGCTCGCTTAGCCGCGAATCTGCGCAAGGTAATTGCAGACTCCATCAACGTGAGCCATCCCCGGACGGCAGCACATTTGCACTGTCCTCCATTGCTCACGGCACTTGCCGCGGAAGTCGTCATCACCGCCTTGAATCAATCGATGGACTCCTTTGATCAAGCGCCCATCGCAACCATTCTCGAACAGAGACTCATGCAATTCCTGTGTCGCAACGTCGGCTTACCCTCCGCTGGCAGTGGAACCATGACCGCCGGCGGTTCGCAATCGAACTACATGGGACTGCTGCTGGCCCGCGACTCGCTGTTGCGCCGACGATGGAACTGGAATACTCAGAAGTCCGGGCTTCCCACACAAGCGCGCAAGTTCCGCGTCCTCTGCTCCGCGGTTTCCCATTTCACGGTCGAGAAGTCCGCTGCCCAGCTTGGCCTCGGTACAGATTCGGTCATGCGCATTCCGGTCGATTCTCAGTTCCAGATGGATCTTGATGCCCTCCGGCGCGCTCTCCAATGGCTGAAAAAAGAGGATCTCTTTCCCATGGCGATTGTGGGAACTGCGGGAACAACAGACTTCGGATCGATCGATCCGCTGGAAGAACTGGCTGACATCGCGCATGACAACGACGCGTGGTTCCACGTGGATGCGGCATACGGTGGAGCTTTATTGTTCTCATCCCGGCACCGGAACCGACTGGCCGGCATCGATCAGGCGGACTCCGTCACCGTCGACTTCCACAAACTCTTTTGGCAGCCGATTTCGTGCGGCGCCTTCCTGCTTCGTTTCGCACGAGATTTCGACTACATCAAAATGCACGCGGACTACCTCAACCCGGAAACCCTCGAAGAAGAAGGCGTCCCAAATCTGGTGACCACATCGCTGTTGACTAGCCGCCGTTTCGATGCGCTGAAACTCTGGCTTTCATTGCAATCCCTCGGACGCAAGAAATTGGCGGCCATGATCGATCGAACCATCGCGCTCGCACAACATACCGCACGCGCTATAAAGAAAGAAGCGAGATTTGAACTGATGTCGGACCCGCAGTTCAGCACGGTCGTCTTTCGCTACCTGCCGTTGAACTTGCATCTCAATGCCGACCGTATCAACTTCGAAATTCGGAAGCGTCTTTTCGAAACCGGCCAGGCTGTAATCGGGCATACCCGCGTCCACGGCTACCAATGTCTTAAATTTACGTGTATGAATCCGGTCACCTCGGAGGCTCAGATGAAGGAGCTTTTGGCCATGATCGTCGACCACGGGGCAAAGTGCGAAAAGAAGGCTAAGTAACTCCGAATCACTTACTTAAGACACATTTGTACATACATATTTGCCTATCAAAGTGTTCCTGCAGGAACACTTTTTCCACTGGCGGGCGCCTCATACCGCAGCTGGAGCAGGTGTAACGGACGGCAGGTTGGCCTGCTGCCAGGCGTCAAAGCCACCCCTGACATTGATGACGTTGCGAAATCCAGCACGCTGTAGCAAGCTCGCTGCGATCATGCTTCGATACCCACCCTTGCAATGCACTGCAAGTGTCGCGTCATGATCGATCTCAGGTGGCGACACCTTGAAGTTGTCCAGCGGCCACCACATGGCGCCTTCAATGTGCGCAGCATTCCACTCGGGCGCGCGGCGCACATCAAGCACCTGCAATTCACTAGACGACAATCGCGAATTCAATTCCTGCACAGTCATTTGCGAAATAGTCGCGAGTGCAAGGCCAGCTTGCTTCCACGCGTCCACACCGCCGGCAAGATATCCATCGAGTGCTTCGATGCCGACACGACTCAGACGCAAGCGTGCCTCTTCTACTTGCTGCTCGTTGGCTGCGATCAGCACTGGATGCGCGCTGAGCCCAAGCACTGTGCCGGCCCACGAAGCAAACTGGCCCGACAGCGCGATGTTGATTGAGCCAGGCACGTGGCCAACAGCAAACTCATCTCCCGGACGCACGTCGAGAGCGAGTTCGCCTTCGCGTAGCATCTTCTCTAGCTCATGCGGCGAGATCGCGCGCAGCGGCGCCAATTCTGAAAGAGCGCTTGCGCCAGTGCGATTGATCTCCGCATCTTTCGCAAAATATTCCGGGCGCGCCGGCAAGTTGCTGGTCAGTTGCGCGATGAATTCTTCTTTGCTCTTGATTTGCAGCGCGTAGTTGGTGAGGCGCTCCGTGCCAATGGTTGATGAGCGCTCTGCGCGCATGTTCTTGCCGCAAAGTGATCCGGCGCCGTGCGCTGGATAGACGAGCGTGCTATCTGGAAGTGCAAGTAACTTTATGTGCAAACTATCGTATAGCAGCCCCGCGAGTTGTGCAGGGGTATGGCGGGGAGAGAGATCGGGGCGTCCCACGTCGCCGATGAACAATGTGTCCCCGGTCAGCACCGCCCAGGGCGCAGATGATTTCTCTTTGTCGGTTACGACGAGGCAGATACTTTCAGCGGTGTGACCTGGAGTTTCGAGGACACGAATACTTGCGTTGCCAAATTTCAGTTCAAAGCCATCGCTTACGTCGATGTGCGGAAAGGTTGCCCCCGACTGTGCGCCCATGTAAATCTTTGCGCCGGTGCGCGCGGCGAGTTCCTTGTGTCCTGAGACGAAGTCGGCATGCAGATGCGTCTCAAAGATATGGCGGATGGTCAGGCCCTGGTCGGCGGCGGCTTTGAGATAGAGGTCCACGTCGCGTTGTGGATCGACCACCACCGCCTCGCCTTGCGACGCCAGCAGGTAGGACGCGTGCGCAAGACACCCCAGGTAGAACTGTTCGAAGTACATTCTCCCCCTCCGTGCAGCCTAGAGATGTTAGACCCAATTTGTCGGGAATGTCATCTGGAAGGGTTGGCGGGTCGCGGAAAGGTTACTGCGGTAGCGGGGTGATGAACTCAAGGCCGAAGCAGAAACCGTTTTTCGACCGGACAATCGCAGGGATGCGCGACGGCATCGGCGTATCGAATTCGATTTCGAGCAGGTCGCCGGGATTCAGCAGGATACCGGCATAGAGGACCATGCCGCCCTGGCTCATTTCGGTGCCGCGTCCCTCGACGACGGTGGTTGAAAAGCCTTTGGACGTGATGACGCGGACCGGCATATCAACCGGCATGCGTTCCCAGCGTCGTGTACTGGCTGATGTTGCCATCTTGGGGTCATCATTACTTAGGGGGTTACCCTCCCGCAAATTACGAAGGTACAAGTTTGCCGGAAATCGCCTCTTTTCTCGGTCAGTGCCTCTTATAGGGATGTTTCGACTGCGCAGTCCGGCTGGGGCCGGACTGCTTTGCTCAAGATGACACGGCATGTCAGACGCCGACGTGTCCGCCACTTCCGCACCGACGTGTTCCTGATTGCACTGCCGGGCCTTGGCCGGACAGCCGAGGCGGCTGTCCCCACATGTCCCTTGCCTCAGCTAGCGAACATCCCCACTTCTGGCAACAGCGGCCAGAAGTGGGGCACCCTTTCCCTTGCTTGTTCGAGAAACGAGTACGGTCCGGCTCTTGTACAATTTGCGCGTGAGCGTTCGGGTCAAGCTAGCTCTGGCCGCTGTCCTAGTGGTTGGGGTCAGCCTTTTCAGCCCGGCCGAGCCGGCCGCACAGCTCAAATTCACCGGCTACGTCAACGACTTCGCCCACGTTCTCCAGCCCCAAACCGTTTCGGAGATGGAGAGCATCTGCACCCAGGTGGACCAGAAGGCCCACGCACAAATTGCGGTTGTGACGATCAACACGCTCGATGGCAGCGACATCGAGAGCTATGCCGTCGACCTGTTCAAGCGATGGGGGATCGGCAGCAAGTCGACTGACCGCGGCGTGCTGATTCTTTACGCGATACAGGACCACCGGGCGCGCATCGAGGTGGGCTACGGACTGGAACCGATCCTGACTGACGGCAAGGTCGGAAGCTTTCAGCGAGAAGCGATCCCGCTGATGCGCAGCGGCGATTACAGCTCTGCCCTGCTACAGGTAACGACGCGAGTCGCTGACGTAATTGCGTCGGACGCAGGCGTTCAGCTCACCACTTCTCAGCCGCGGGCTCCGACGCGGCCGGAATCGCGATCGGAAGAAGGCTCGCCCTTCGGGACCATCATCGTGATTGCGGTGATCATCCTGATCCTGCTGTTTACGCCGCTTCGCAGCCTGCTGTGGTGGATTCTTTTCTCCAATATTTTCGGCGGTGGCCGAGGGGGTTGGGGCGGTGGCGGTTGGTCCGGCGGAGGCGGCGGCTGGTCCGGTGGCGGAGGAGGATTCGGAGGAGGCGGGGGCTTTGGCGGGTTTGGCGGCGGAAGTTCGGGCGGAGGCGGCGCCAGCAGCAGTTGGTAGTATTGCGAGGACGCAATGATCCCGGTGCATACCATTGATGAGTTTGTGAAGCGCATCCGCGAGGCGGGCGGCGCGAACATAGAGAGCGTAATTCTGTTTGGCTCGGCGGTGGCGGGCGACTTTCATCCGGACCTGTCGAACCTGAATATGTTTTGCGTCTTGCGCGATGCGTCTTTTGAGTCATTACGGGCCTTGTCGCCGGTGGTGAAGTGGTGGGATATGCAGAAACAACCGCCACCCCAATGCATGACGCGGCACGAACTGGAACGGTCTACTGACGTTTTCACGATCGAATTGCTGGATATGAAACAGCAACACCGGGTGCTCTATGGGGAAGACGTGCTGCAGGGACTGCAGATCCCGATGGACCTGCACCGGGTGCAAGTGGAATACGAGTTGCGCGAGAAGTTGATTCTGCTGCGGCAGCACCTGATCGTGACCGCAGAAAAAGACTCGCGTTTGGCCGAGGTGATGCAGAGGTCGGTGTCGTCGTTCTGTACGCTGTTTCGCCACGCGCTGATCGCTTTGGGTCAGCCCGCGCCCCAGGGAAAACGCGAGGCGGTGAAAGCCCTAGAGCGGCATCTGAATCTGGATTTTTCTGCGGTGCTGGAAGTGCTGGATGCCCGCGAGCGCAAGATGGATCTGAAGAAGACGAATATCAGCGACCTGGCGTCACGCTATCTCAACGCAATTTCAGCTGTCGCAGCGGCCGTCGACGCCGCCTGACAAATCAAAGAAAGAAAGCTCGAAGGAGGCTTCATGGGTAAAGGAATCATTGCGGTAATCGTGATCATCATCCTGGTGTTGGGCGCGCTGCTTTTCTTCGGGCAATACGTCAGCGTGCGCAATACGTTGGTCACCAAGAACGAGGGCGTAAAAGCCGCGTGGTCGCAGGTGGATATTGTGCTGCAGAGGCGAGCCGACTTGATCCCGAACCTGGTCGAGACGGTGAAGGGATATGCGAAGCAGGAACAGACTGTATTCGGTGAAATTGCCGAGGCGCGTTCAAAACTGCTTTCATCGAGCACGCCGCAGGACAAAATCGCCGCGAACAACCAGTTAGATGGCGCTCTTTTGCGCATGTTGTCGCTGACGGAGAATTATCCGGAACTGAAATCGAACGAGAACTTCCTGCGCCTGCAGGATGAACTGGCAGGAACAGAAAACCGCATCGCAGTGGAGCGCAAGCGCTACAACGACACGCTGCAGGATTACAACACGTACATCCAGCAGTTCCCGCAGAACATTTTCGCGGGATGGGCGGGGTTCAAGCCGAACAACGCATACTTCGCCGCGTCCGAGGGATCACGCGAGGCGCCGAAGGTGAACTTCTCAACGCCGAACGCGACGCCACAGACGACTCCGCAGCCAGCGCCGGCGCGCTAGAAGGAAACGTTGGGAGTTGGATAGCGGCTGGGGGACGGCAACTCGCGCCGGGCAGTTTGGGTGCAAACTGCTATTAACGTCAATTATCGGAGCCATGCAGATTCCTTCATCTTGACAACTGGGTAAGTTACTTAGATATTTGTGCCTCCGGTGCATGCCGGGAATATCTTTCCTCCCCCTCGGGGCCGAAAATCAATTCCACCTTTCGACGGAGGACTCCCGTGTCTACTCACCCGACCGATCCCGAGAAGAAGACTACCTCGACCGCTCTCAACCGCTATATAGCTCAATATGCGCTCACCGCTGCTGCAGCGGGTGTAAGCATGTTGGCAATTGCACCTCCCGTCCATGGCGAAGTGGTTGTAACGAGGAAAACTCTTTCACTTTCGCCCTTTGGTGCCGCCACCAACATTGACCTCAACGGTGATGGCATCACCGACTTCACGTTCTACAACTACAGTTCGTTCGGCTCGCAGGAATTGTTCGTGGCAGATGCCGGCGGGGATGTGGTGGGATCCGGTTATGCGTCGGCGTTGATGCGGGGCGCTCAAATCGGACCGTCTGCGAAGTTTGGACCGGCGTCATCGAACATAACAGTGATCGAGCGCGGCTTCGGCGTGGGTTACGGGAACAGTCGTTTCTCTGGCAACTGGAAGAGTGCTCCGAAGAATCACTATCTCGGCGTTCGCTTCAAAAATCATGGCGAGACGCACTACGGCTGGATACGACTCTCCGTCGTTGCAGGTCCGGGCCAGTTTGGGATCAACGCAACGATCACCGGTTACGCCTACGAAACCGTCCCCAACAAGGCAATCCTCGCAGGCACCGCCGCGACCTCCGCGGCCGCAGTTCACGTTCCGGAAAACGCCGAGCATCACTCCGGACCGTCCCTTGGTATGCTCGCGGGCGGCGCAGACGCGGTGCCACTATGGCGCCGCGAAGAAAAGTCGCCTGTTCAGCGGAATCAACCATGAAGTTGCATCTCTAGCGCCCGGCTTGCACTTACTCGGCAAAGAAAACAAATATCGATTCTGAAGGAGAACATCATGTCCGCTCTGCCCACCAATTCAGCCAAGAAATCATCCTCGGACAATCTCAATCGTCGCTTGGCCTTCTACTCGCTTACCGCCGCCGTCGCTGGCGTAAGCGTAATGGCTTTGGCGCTACCCGCCGAAAGCGAGGTTGTGGTCACAAAGAAGAACGTTCCTATTGTTAACATGGGTATTACAAGCATCCCGATTTCTTTGACCAATAACGGGATCAACGACTTCTCTTTCTCGCTTTACAGCGCTGCTGGCTATACGTCTCGCCGGTCGCTGCGCATGTGGCCGCTTGAAGGTGGCGCGGTGGTGGCGCAATCACAGGCTCATCATTTTCCTTCTGCGTTGGCATTGGTGCGTGGTGCGAAGATCGGTCCGTCGGCCCACTTTAGCAACGACAACTTTGCCAACATCGAGGAATCGCAACGCGGTTGTAGTACCGAAGTATCGAGCTGTTTTCACCAATTCTCCGGACTCTGGGGCGGCAGCCCGAAGAATCGCTTCCTCGGAGTCCGGTTTCTGATTAATGGGGAAACGCATTACGGCTGGATTCGATTGACCGTCAACAGCACCGGCCGAGACGACATATCGGCGACGATTACCGGATACGCCTACGAGACCGTCGCCAACAAGCCGATCCAGGCTGGCATCGCGGGAACTGCCGCCGCCAACAAATCCACCGCCGAAACTCAAACTCCGAGGAAGAGTGGCCCATCGCTCGGCATGCTCGCATCAGGTGCAGAAGTTATGCCACTGTGGCGGCGCGAAGAAGCGTCTGCGCTTCAGTAAAGCACTCCACAACGGCGAGATTGAGGCTAGCGAGCTTTAGTCTCGTTGTTGGATGTAATATCGCCAATTCACTCAAACTTCCCCGCGAGGGTTTGGAGCGAACTCACTTGTGCGGTAGCTTTGGCAGAATCTGCTCGGCGGGTTGCAGCTGGATGGCGCACTTGGCCGGTTGCTGCTTGTGGTGGAAAATTATCCGCAACTGAAGTCGAACGAAAACTTCCTGCGCCTGCAGGTTAAAATGCGAGATACCGCCCCATCAAAAAGCTGCGATATATAATCGCGCAGTCATGCAGCGTTTTCTTGCAGTCATCCGCGGATTGGAGTATGCAGCCACTCTTCTTTCCCTCTGCATGGCTCTACAAACCGCCGCGCTTGCCTCGGGCCGCGAGAAGCAGCCTGAGCGCCCCCGCATCACCGGCATCGATCACGTTTCTGTCTACGTTAGCAGCGTCGAGAAGTCCCGCCAGTTCTATTCCGAAGTTCTTGGGCTCACCACCAATTGTCCACAATACACAGGTCCTGAGCCGTGTTATCTCGTGGCCCCTTCGGCTCAGCGGGTGCTCCTGAAACGAGCGCCGGCTCAAACCAAGAATCGGACTCTCAAAAACTGGCTGGCAGAAGTTGCCTTTACCACCGACAATCTCGTGGAAATGCGCCGTTACCTGCTGGCGCATGGCATGCTCCCAGGCATCATTCAAAGAGATTCCGACGGTTCACGATCATTCCGCGTCTCCGACCCGGAGGGCAATCCCATTGCGTTCGTACATAGATTACCCGCCAAAATCGGCTATTTCCCTGCGTCTAGCCAGATCGGTACTCACCTGATCCATGCGGGTTTCGTGGTCAAAGACCTGGCCGCTGAGAATCGTTTCTATGTTGATCTTCTGGGATTTCGCCTCTACTGGTACGGTGGGTTCAAGGATGACGGGGTTGACTGGTACGAACTCCAGGTCCCCGACGGGCCCGACTGGATCGAATACATGCTCAACATTCCCGCCAGTGCCGACCATAAAGAGCTTGGGGTGCAGAATCATTTCTCATTCGGGGTGAAAAACGTCCACGATGCTGCAGCCCAACTTCGCTTCAATGGCATGCGAGAGTTCGATGGCCCAGAAATCGGCCGCGATGGCAAGGACAGCCTGGATGCGTACGACCCAGACGGAACCCGCGTTGAAGTGATGGAGTTCACCCCCAAAAAGGAACCCTGCTGCCATCCCTATAGCGCAGAACATCCTAAGGTTGAGCCGAGCGCCGGAGTGCCCCCGCCAATTGGGATCCCGAAATAATCTCCCATACAAGGCTACGCTTGCGAGAAGTTTCAAATGGCGCGAATCGAAAGAAGCCGGAACTTGAGTGTTAACGTCCGTTTACAACAGCCCAGCCGGAAGAACCGATTCCAGTGCTAGAATTTCGTTGTGATAAGGGAAAGAATCGAGCGCTTCCTCAAGAATCTTGCCGCAGCACTAGGTTACTGCGTTGCCGAGGACGTCGATGTGCTAGACACCGCGATTCCCGCACTCATCTGCGTTGGCATCCTCTGGTTCGTCGGGATGGCCGTTTATGATTTTATTCTCGATCCGCACGTGGTAACAGCAGCCACACTCGACTCTCTCTCCATCAACCCCGATAAATGGATTCCGCGCTGATATTGCAATTCGCGGTTCTGAGTGTGATCGCCTGATTACAGAAATCGAATCACTTTGCGCTATTTCCGCGCGGGGACCAACTGAGGAACCCCATGAGAACACCCGCCAAGAGGGAACCTAGGATTTCGCGAACCATGTTTTCGCTCGTGAGCGGCGAACCGTGCCAGCACTTCCATTCAAGATAACCCTGCACCGTTGACGTGATCAGCATCCCGCAACTGAAGTAAAGGATTCCGCCGACCATCAGGTACTGTGGAAAAGTAAAGGCCTGAAAGGCGGACCTGTGCTCCGCCCATCTGAAGGGTGTCAAAGGAAGCCGCAGTCCGAACGGATGCACAAGAAGGGACACAACCGAGAGCCAAAGGAAGATCACAGGAAACATCACAAGCAGGCTAACAACAAACTTAGTCAGTTGTGTCACATTCATGATCTGGCAATCCCTTACGGTGGGAGATCATCAGATATTTTGCGCGTTCTGGAAGTTCTGGACTGTGAGCATAGTCACTTACCTTTGGTTGGACTTGATGAAAAATCCCCATTTCACTCAAACTCCCCCGCGAGGGTTTGGAGCGAACTCGCTTGTTCAGTAGCTTCGGCAGAATCTGCGCTGTGAGTTGGAGTTTGGGGATAGGTCAGTCCAACAATTCCAGACAAACTCCGACCACGCAGCCCAAAGCTAACCAAACAAGGACGTACCTCGGGTGCAAGGGTTTCAACGCTGACGGCAGCTTCTGCTGTATTGCAAGAAGCCATCCCCCCTGCTTTTCCGGCAGGTCTGACCACAGCACAACAAGGCCAGCGTAGACGATCAGCGCGGGACGATACAGCCACAGAACTGGGAACTTCATGCTCCCCCGAGGGTGGATACCGGGTCCCTCTTTCGCCAGATGTCGATTGCATCGGCTCCGGAGGCCAGCATCCCTAGGCTCGGACCTGGTGCCGGCAGCGCGCTACTCGATGCTTCATTTCTCACTCCGTCCGCTGGCGGCTCTGTCGTCTGGCCAGCCTGCAACGACTTGTTAGGAATGGTCTCGTAAGCGAATCCAGTGAGCACAACGCGAGCAACTCCTTTGGCCACCGTCAACCGCGCCCAGCCGAAGTGGACTTGCCCATTGATGAGGAATTTCAGACCGAGAAACCGGTTCTTGGCTCCGATCCACGGTCCGTCAGAGAAGGAGTAGGCCGTGCCGTATGCAGAGCCCCCAGCCATGAAAACGCCACCGTAGTTTGATGTCCTCGATGTGAATACTTGCTTCGGACCGATGGCCGCTCCCCTGGGCAAATCGGCGGCGTATCCCGGGAAAGTGCCCTGGAGAACTTCGTTTCCCGAAGCTGACAAGAGAACCTGAAGTCTCGATCCATGCGGAAGGCAATTGAAACAACGATCAATCGTGAAATCAGAAATGCCGTCACCATTGAGGTCGATCGCGTATGACGAGGTTATCGACACGGTTTTTTGCGTGTAGACGATCTTGGCTTCGGCAGTTGACGCGGACATGAGGGCAGCGCCAGCTACGGCGCTGGCGACGGTCACATAAGCAGCCGCCATCTTTTCGAATCGCGCGGGCAACTCAGCGTTGGTTGTCGGGGTATGGACGTTCTTCGAGGATCGATGAGCCATGAGATGGTCCTCCGATATCTTGGTGTGCGGGCAAGCGCACTGTATTCAAAGTTTTTCGATATGCAAATCCGGGCAATCGCGTACGCAAATTGATGCACGGTTAGCTGACAACAGCGTGAGGCCCAGCTTCAACCGAAGGGGAGAAACGAGGAGTACACAGAAGAAGCCTCGGCATTTTGATCGTCAGCGGAACTGATGTCAAGGGGCGGGCTAACTATCATTACCGACGTGACGGGCCAATCGAGGCTATTTCGGTGTCTAATCGTGATGAGAACTCCACAGCAGCGTGGAGCAGTCCCGACCAATGGAGTTACTATGTTCGATCCAAGCATCCCCGCCCCGATCTGGTTGGTTTGGCCTCATCTGTCGTACTTGGAACGGATTTTTCTCTTGTTGCTGATTCTCCTCAGCATCTACGTTCTTTTCGTATCTGCTACCACCGTCTGGGCTGTCGGCAAGCTGGGGCGTCGCAATGGAGTCGGCGCTGACGCGAATGAGCCTGTGGCTGTACTTCGGAGGCGATCCGCCAGAGTAGACAAACTAATCACTACGGCTCTTTACCTCTTTGGGGTAGTACTCTTCTGGGGTCTGCAACGCGCGTATTTCACCATTGACAACAGTAAGGCTACGGGGGAGTCAATCATTCTAATGAACTTCGGACCCCGTTTCGTATTCGCTGGTGACGTGTTCTTCGTGCTTCTAGTCCTGCACGCTGTTGGATGGCTTATCTCGCACCGCATTGACAGGTTGGCTCTACACATGACACAACGCCACGCCCAATAGAAAACGTGACAGCTTTCGCCGGGCCGTCGTTCTGAGAATTCATAACTCCGAAGAACCGAAGCGAAATGCTACGCCTGTGAGCGCATCTGCACAATGGTTCGTGACGGTCGCTATATCCCGGTTTCAGTCACTGACAAGCTGTCGTCGTCGTGCTAGGAATGTGCCATGTCTGACCGAGTTCTCTGGTGTGCGCCGCTGTTGCTCGGCTTGATGCTGATCTGTTCCGCTCTCAGTCGGTCGAAGGCGGCAACGAGGTGGTACGGACGGCTGATCGTTGCAATCGCGGGAGTCTACCTGCTCTTCGTCGGCGTGTTGCACGTGTTCGCCTTGCACTGATAGGTCCAGGGTTACGAAGCGTTTGCTGATTGCGAAGCTGAAGCTATTGCCTTCCAGTCCGGCTTGGGCCGGACTGCTCCGCTCAAGATGACAACCCGGTGGGAACGCCCGAGGTTGTCTTCCCTGCCGGAATTCCGGCGATCGAAACCAAATCCCCACTTCTGGCAACTTCGGCCAGAAGTGGGGCACCCGCACCCGTAGACCCGCCCGCAATTTTAGAAAATAAATTTCGCTGCAATCCAATTTACTGACCGCTCCGTACTCTCAGCACAGGCATGCTGGACGAAACGGTCCGCGATGGGCCGGCGTTCGCCTGAATTTTCTCCCAGGAGATGTACGGTGAAACCCAACGAAAACGAATTGACAATTTCCACAGGGACCTCGGGCGAGGAAGGTTCGTCCGACTTGTCCAGGCGGTCGTTCTTCAAGCGTAGCGCGATGATCGGGGCAAGCGGACTGATCGCTGCGGGAGGCTTGACAGCCCTGGCCGAGGCAGCAACCAAGCCGATGGTGAGGTTTGCCGGGAGCGTCAAGCCGGCCAGCGGTCTTGCGGTAAAAGACAGGATCATTCTCGTAGCGGCCGAGATTGCCGAAGCCCTGGCGGTCACGACCTATTCAAACATCATTAACATTGCACCGTTTTTCACCCGGCTTGAGTCGGACGATCAGGGATACCTGATGGGCGCACTGCAGGAAGAGATGTCGCACTACCTGCTGGAGCAATCCGTCACCAAGCAGGACACTCCGTTCACATCGTTCTTTTATCCGTTCAACATGTTCGCCGACGCGCAGACAACGTTGAACACGCTGGTGACGCTGGAAGATGCGTTCATCGCAGCGTACCTGGTGGGCGTGCGGGACTTCAGCACACAAGAACTGCGCGTGACCGCGGCGCGAATCATGGGCATTGAGAGCGATCACCGGACGCTGGCACGGGTAGTGGCTCCCGGAGTGGCAGCGATGGATGGAGGACCGATCGAAACGATCACGGGACTACAAGGCGTTGCAGAAAGCGTCGATCCTCCGAACAACAACGGGTACGAGCGGACGCAATGCTGGAACAGGATTGACCAGGCTGTGTCAGCGCTGTTGCCGTTCGTCGATGCGGGCGCGGCGGCAGCGGCTGGCTTTGATACGTCGAAGACGTATCCGTTCCAGCCGTTCACACCAACGCTTCCGAATCCGCTGGGGGATTTCATCTCATTCGCGGGCTGCTAGCGGTTCGTTAAGGGGACCGGGGAATTGGAGGGCGGCCTCGGTCCCATTCACTTGCCAGATTGAAGATCGAAATGGAGGAGGATTCCCATGATTGAGGGATTGTTTCAACCGATGCACTTGTTGGTGATTGCCGGAATCGCATTGCTGGTGTTTGGTCCGAAGAAGCTGCCGGAGTTGGGCAAGGGGCTGGGTGAGAGTATCCGCGGATTCAAGAGCGCGATCGCCGAGGCCCCGGCCGGCGAGCAAGAAAAGAAACAACTGTAGCTCGGACGGCGGAATTGCGTGCGCGCGGGACAGCCGAGGCGGCTGTGCCCACAAAAGCATCAGGAACTTGGCAGAGGACTCACTTCTTTTCTGGAATCTTCACCGTGGCATAAGCTGCGGAGCTGATTCCCATCATCGCGAGCAGGCCGTTGCTGAAATCGGGCATCGCTAGGGTTTCATACGTGGTCACGCAGAAGACGATCATCAGAACCACGCTCCAAAGCTCGAACTGGACGCGATGCATGCCGGCTCCGCCTTGTGTTGAGGCAATGTCGGTCAGCAGGCCTTCGCTTTTTGTTACGGTCGTCAATTGTTTCTGTTCCTTGTCTTTGTCCACGGCGACGGCCGTTGCAAAAGTACCGGCGGAGATGCCAAGAATCGCCAGGATCGAGCGCGGGATCTCGGTGTTGTATTCGCCGGTAATGATCCAGATGAACAGGTAGGCGTAGACGACGAGCATGGTCCAAATCGCAATTTGGGTGCGCGAGAGGCTGTAGGTGCGCTCCTGAGGTTGGATGGTTTCGCCCGGCGGCGGTGGTTCCTTGTCGCGCAAGACGCCGGTACGTGTGGCTACCAGAAAAAATCCTGCGCCGAGAATGAGCGCCACGACCAGAAACGCGATCAGACTGCTGGTACCCATGCGAACGAAAGTCGCTGTATAGGACGAGGGGAGCGGCGGCCCATTGAGCAATCCGACGCTCACGGGCACGACTTTGCTGTTCTTGTCCATGCCGCCCAGAATCTTTTTCCAGCTTTCTTTCCCTTTGTCGCTGGATAAGTCGCGGGTGATGGGGAAATTCAGCCGGAAGGTAACCACCGCATCCTTATCTTCGTTGCTCTCTTCTGAGTCCGACGCGCCGGGATCGAGCACCTGCCGCTTCGGGTCGCCTTGCACTGCGGGATGCGTGCCCGGAAGTGGCTGGCCATCGATGAACAGGATGAGATCGGTGACCTCCGGCGCTCCCTCTTCATCCATCAACTGCTGCGTGGTCGTCACTTCGAGACCAACCATGCCGTTGATGCCAATTTCGCCGTCCTGCCGCGGGTGCGTCGTGCACTCGTCAGTTTTTTTGCCGCCACCCGCGTCGTTCATCTGAACCATGCACGAAATGTGATAGATGCCGTCGGCCCTCTGGGCCGTGGCCGAGAGTGAGGCAGCAACTACAAAGAGCGCCACGAAACAATTTTTCGCCGTCATGAAAAGCTCCTGTCGACTGACTAGTTGGCCGGGGTCCAGTCTTCCAATGGTTTCCATCCGCTAGTGTCGCTACAAGTGGAGGCCAAGCAGACTTCAAATGATGAGAGCGGATGAATCTCCCAGACCGAGAACCGTTTCGGCTGGCCGCCGGACTTGCCTGTTTTCTTCGTGTTGGGAACGTGCTCGTCGTCGTAGAAGAGGCGGCCGCGAATGCGTACGGGCATCTGTTGCACCTGAATCTTTTTCAGCTTGTCGAGGTTCCAGTCATGATTCTTGCGGTTGGAGTTTTGCGGAATCATCTCGACGACTACGCCTTCAGTCTCGTCTTCGTTTTTCTGCGGCGTGATATTGATGTGGTAGTCGTTGCTGGGCTCGTCTTTGAGTTTGCAATTGACCGACTCGCCAGTGTTGGGATGAGGCGCCTTTTTTGTGGAGGCGATAAATCCGGTCAACTCGACAAAATTTCCTTCGGTGAATTTGTCGGTTTTCGCTTTTAATCCGGACAGAATGATCTTGCGCGGGGCGGCCTTCATGTTCCGCGGGCTGGTGACCATTTGACCGGCGACGGGAATCGGACGGTTGGCGAACTTTTCGTCGACGTCATCCTGAAGTGCTTTCAGGTCCTCAAACGTTACCTTTGTGGGACTGCCGTTGATCGCCGTCGTGCGCTTCAGGGAATTTGTGACCGACAAAGGACTGCCGGGCTTGGAACATCCGATCTTGGGACACGCCGCCAAGGTCTGGACTGAGCACTTGACTGCCTTATCGGCATGGAGCATCGGGGGAATAAGAAGTACACCGATAAACACGGCTGCGAGGCGACGCATGGCTGCTCCTTCCTGCGCTGATTGCAATCAAGTTTGTCGGGGCCCGACTACAGGGGAAGAAGCGAAATTCAGGCTCTGGGTGCCTGACTCTCGTCCATGGACGGCAAAAACTGACGACAATATATGCCTTTCATAGCGGGTGGGTAAAGTGACGCCGTTTTGTTACAAAATGCGAACAGGGTTCGGGGGTTTAGCGGCTCGCCGGTTATCGCACCTATTCCGATTGGATCAGCACGCCGACCGAAGCTACGCACGTCCAGGTTCCGTTGCGCTTCACCCAGGTATCAAGAAATCTTTCGCGACGACTCGCGGATTTTCCTTTCTTCCCCGTCTGCGTGCGAAAGACTCCTACTACGATCGCTGAGTCTCCATAAACGTCGGCCTTGCTCTGCTCTGTGACTGCCTGAGTAGGAGGCTGGTATCCGGGCGCTTTGAGGCTGGCGAGGAACTCACTCTTGGTCTGGATGCTTCCATCGACATCGATTGAAACGAAACTGTCCGCCAGTAACAGGTCGAGAGCCTTGGTGTCGTTGGTTTCAAGGGCGCGGTTCCAGGAGTTGTCCAATGCAAGAATGTGGGCGCCTTCATCGGATCGCGAGGACGTCTGCGCTGAGGCGATTGTCATGCCGAGCAGCAGAGCAACAGCTAACACATAAAACGGTTTCATGAGCCAAGCTCCCCGGAAAACGTTTTGTGATTCTCACATAAGAATTGGTGTTCGGCACGAACAAAAGATCTGGCCGCCCGGGCGGCTGAGGGTGCTTTCACAGAGCCTTTGCTGACGCCGGCAAAAATCCCCACTTCTGGCAACACCGGCCAGAAGTGGGGGACCCGCCGCGCATACAAGACATAACTTTTGGTGAGACTCCGAAGAAAGAAGATGAGGAGGACGTGACAAAGCGCGCTGATCTCAACTTCAAAATCGCCTGAGAACAGAGAACGGCGTTCCGCTCCTCTGCTAAACTCACCACGCATGCTGACTCATCTGGAATGCACGCGGTGCGGAGAGCAGTATCCCGCTGACCGTCCGCAAACGGTTTGCCCGAAAGACGCTGGAATTCTTTACGCCCGCTACGATCTGCCGTCCATCAAGCGCACATTTTCCTCGGCGAGACTAGCTGGACGCAACCCGACCATGTGGCGCTACGACGCCGTGCTGCCTGACGCAAATCCTGTGTCTCTAGGCGAAGGCTTCACGCCCATGCTGCCGAGCCGCGAGTATCCGAATGTTTACATTAAGGATGAAGGCCTGAATCCCACGGGATCGTTCAAGGCTCGCGGCTTGTCGGCTGCGGTTACCATGGCACGACATTTTAAGCTGAAGAAACTTGCGATTCCTTCTGCCGGAAATGCCGCTGGCGCACTCGCCGCGTATGCTGCGGCGGCCGGAATCGAAGCTCACATCTTCATGCCAAAGGATGTACCTGCGGCCAATCGAATCGAGTGTGACTACTACGGAGCGAATGTCACTCTAGTCGATGGCCTCATCAGCGATTGCGCGAAAAAGGTCTCTGACATGAAGAAAGAATCTTTTTGGGATAAGGAGGGCTGGTTCGACGTCTCAACGACCAAAGAACCGTACCGGGTTGAAGGCAAGAAGACGATGGGATATGAAGTGGCCGAGCAACTTGGGTGGCGCATGCCGCAAGGAATCATCTATCCGACCGGTGGCGGCGTGGGGCTGCTTGGTATGTGGAAGGCGTTCGACGAAATGGAAACCCTGGGCTGGATCGGGTCGGATCGCCCGAAGATGATTGTCGTGCAATCATCGGGTTGCGCTCCAATCGTTAAAGCTTGGGATGAAGGCAAATCGTCTTCTGAAATGTGGACTCATGCCGCCACTTTCGCATCGGGGCTCCGGGTGCCGAAGCCCTATGGGGACTACCTGATCCTCGACATCCTCAAGAAGAGCAAAGGCACAGCGGTCAGCGCGACTGATCCTGAGATTTTGGAAGCCACGCGCCACTGGGCGAAAGCGGAGGGCATCTTCGCCGCTCCTGAAGGTGCAGCGTGCCTGGTCGCGTATCGCAAACTCCGCGCCAGCGGATTTTTCAAGCCCGAGGATGTGGTGGTCCTGTTCAATACTGGAAGTGGTCTGAAGTATCTCGACGTTTTGGATCCAAGCGTGGCACAAGCGCCTTCGGCTGCGAAGCCATCGACCCGGCAGATCGGCGGAATTATAGGCCCTTACTAGTCGATGGTGCGAGGTACGCCGACACATCTAAGAAGCAGTTACGTAAAATAGACGAACCCAGATCGCGGGTGCTCGTGGCTCGTGACTCATGGCTCGCAGCTGATTTCTATGACGGACCGACTCTATTACCACGACTCATTTCTGTACGACTTCGACGCCGAGGTCCGCGAAGCTGCAAATGATCCGCGCCCGTCGGTGATTCTCGACCGTACCGCGTTCTATCCCACAAGCGGAGGCCAAATCTTCGACACCGGTGCGATATCCATCGGAGGCGCGGAGCACAAAGTCACCGAAGTCGCGGACACGGAAGACGGGCGCATCGTGCACTATCTTGAAGCGCATGTGGACCTGAAGCCCGGCGCCCGCGTTCATGGCCAGATTGATGCCGCTCGCCGTCGCGATCACATGCAGCAGCATTCCGGGCAACACGTCCTCTCCGCAGCCTTCGTGCGCTTGTTCAACATGCCGACCGTTTCCTTCCACATGGGTGACGATTACTGTTCGATCGATCTTGACACTGGCGATCTTTCCAAAACACAAATAGAGCAAGCCGAGCGCCTTGCGAACGAGATTATTCTTGAGAATCGCCCGGTTGAGATTCGTTTTGTGACGCGGGACGAGGCCGCGAACCTTGGGCTGCGAAAACTTCCACCGGCTGAACGCGATCAACTTCGCATTGTCGACATCCGCGATCTTGACCTCAGTGCCTGCGGAGGCACCCACGTCAACCAGACCGGACAGATTGGCTGCATTCTCCTGCGGAAGGTAGAGAAAGTACGACAAAGCTGGCGAGTCGAATTCATTGCCGGGCAACGCGCCGTCGCCACCGCCCGCCGCGATTTCACTACGTTGACCGAGGCCGGTTCCTTGTTCTCGGCGCACATCTACGATGTCCCGCCGCAGATTCGCAAATCGCTTGATGAGATCCGCAGTCTCCGCAAGCAGAAAGAGGACACTCAGGAAGAGCTCGCGGCCGCGCAAGCCGCGGCCATGCTTGCCGAGATACCTGAGACCAGCGGACGCAAGGTCGTTGTCCGCACGTTCTCCGATCGCGACATGAACTCGCTCAAGCTCCTGGCGCAAAAACTGACGCGGCCGGCGTCGAATGTTGTCGCACTACTTGCAGCTACTTCGCCGCAGCCTTCTCTGGTCTTCGCCCAGTCTGCCGGACAAAAGTTCGACATGGGTGCGCTGATGAAGCAAGTCATGTCTGCCCAAGGCGGCCGCGGCGGCGGCAGCAAAGACATGGCGCAAGGCGGCCTTCCGTCCGCCGAAGTAGTGCCGAATGCTCTAGAAAAAGCTCTCGAGTCCCTAAGTTCTTAGTGCCGTTTGTCGTTCCGAACCGAGGCCTGTTAGAGATCCGCTGTGCACCTTCGCGCTCATCGCTTTCACGCAATCTTCAGATGACAGATGTCTAATTCGATCCAGTAGTTAAGGCGAACCCGAGTGAGGGCGGCGGCTCCGAGAGTTGCCGCTCTCATTCTCAGGAGGCCTCCATGCACAAAACCGCGATGACTCTCTCGTTTGTTTTCACTATCACCGGTTTCGCGCTGGCTCAGGAGAAGAGGATTCAACGCAGGGATCTTCCACCCGCGGTTGAAAATACCGTCTCCGCACAGAGTCAAGGAGCCACCATTCGAGGTTTTTCGGAAGAAAGAGAAAATGGGAAGACATACTACGAAGCTGAGCTGATGGTCGGCGGTCACAGCAAAGACATCCTGATCGACAAAGAAGGAATGATCGCCGAGGTCGAGGAGCAAGTACCCATAGACTCTCTTCCTTCCGAAGTACGAGAAGGGCTCCAACAAAAAGCGGGCCCAGGCAAGATAGTTAAGGTGGAGAGCCTCACGAAGCGCGATAAACTCGTCGCCTACGAAGCAAAGGTCGAGGCCGCCGGAAAGAAAAGAGAAGTTCAGGTCGGGCCCGACGGGAAGTCATTGGATCACGAAGAATGAGCCAGAGCTTCCTCCGAAGTGCGGTGCCAGTCAGAATCACGGCAATCTGCCTGATGTGATCCTGATCACATTCGCCACTCTACCCAGTGCTACAATTCGCCTGTAAGCACTCCTGTCCCAGAGGAGGTTCCCGTGTACCGCTTTGCACTGGTGCTTCCAGCACTCTTCCTGTTCACTTGGTTAACCTTCGCGCAACAGCAGCCTTCGGCTTCCGCAGTACAGAAACCCGGGCCGTACGCTGCCATCCCGGTTGAGGCTTCCAAGCAGCCAAATCCGGTGAAATCCACACCTGAGTCCCTTGCCCGCGCCAAGAAGTGGTGGACCATGGACTGCGAAATGTGTCATGGCAAGAACGGCGATGGCAAAGGCGAAACGGCCAAGGACATGAAGCTGACCATGGTCAACTTCACCGACCCCGCAACGCTCAAGGATCGAACCGACGGTGAGATCTTCTACATCATCAAGAATGGCCACAACGATATGCCGGCGGAAGGCCCGCGGGTCAAGGTCGAAGAAGCCTGGGACCTGGTGAACTACGTTCGCTCGTTTGCGAAGAAGACGCCCGACGAAAAGGCGGCGCAGTAAGAGATTGGCCTGACAAGCCAGAAGGGCTCATCCTTCCACTGACATTGCGCCCCTGACATTGCGCAAAGTTAAGCCGAGAGGAACACGGTAGAGGTTCCTCTCGGCCCGATCGACCGCACCCCTCATGCAGCGACCGACATCTGTTTGACCTCCGCCTCAGCTTGCAGCCAATCGTCCAGCTCATGCCCGTCGGCGTGCCCGCGCTGTTCATACAGCTCGAAGGCCCTTCGACGGATTTCGTCGTTCAGCCCTGCTTGCTGGATTTCTGGATCGTCCGTGGTGGTTGAAGGTTTCATCGTGATAATCGCTTTCATATGAATTTCTCCTCTCAAGAAGTTGTGGTCAACAGAATCTGGTGGTGGTTCAGGCGGAGTGATTCCCGGCCCGCAACCACTCTCTCCTCACCGAGTGGAAGAGCAGATCCTCGTCGAGCGTGATGAATTCCAGACCGCATCGGGAGCACGTAAATTCCCAGAGGGAGCTTCCATCCTCTTCGCGATCTGCGGAGTGATAAGCGAAGTTGATTTCGCCGCAGCAAGGCATCGGACAGACTGCACCTGCCGCGAGTTCTCCGGATGCTGCTTTCCAGTCGTTTTTCATGGATGCAGTTGCACCCCTCGTATCCTTTTGCGTTGTCTCGCTCCGTCATAAAAGAGCGTCACGCGGCTGAGGAGCATCCCTTTTTGCCGGTCGAGCAGAACGAAGTCCAGCCCTTCCTCCTTGTGGACTTGAGATCCCTCCGCTGGAGCGACATGGATCCTGGCTTCTTCATCAAGTTGCAAGGTCGAAGTCGAGGCACAGCCCCGGCATAGCCAGAAATATTCCCGGAGCCGGTTATCGGACGAGCACCACGGATCGCTTTCGAGCCGGTACAAGGTGCCGTTCTCGAGATAGCGAAAAGGCGTGGAGCAGGATGGATTGATACATTTCGCAAGCATTCATTTCTCCATTTGCCGGAAGATAGAGGGCAACTCACCCTTGCTTCCGGCTGCTAAAGCCGCCGCGTCCTACCGCCGATGAGAGGCAGTAGGGACGACGTACAGTCAATGCGCCGTAACTACTGGAATAGCCGACGGCTCTAGCGCGAGCCTGTGGCTACATCCGTTTGCAATTTGGAATGGAGAAACAGATCTCAGATCAGAAATACGCAGTGCAGCTTTTGCCGGTCGGTCGGTCGAAGCGCCTTCAGCTTCCAGTGAACGCTCGTCAGCATAAGTTCCGACTGGGGCGTTTGCTGCCGTAGTTCGCCGCTCAATTGGTGCGGCGCTAGGGTCGGAGGGGTGAGTCTGAGGCGTGGCAGGGCTGGATGCGAAACGGCCACAGGCGTGTCCATTTCGCCGAACGAGATGTCAGAGCTGTCCATTGGCGCCAAAGCAAAAACGATGGCGCCGACGAGACATAACAACAAGATCCAGCGGGAAGACTTCACGTGTTCCTCGATTGGGCTCAGAATAGCGTCAGTCGCGCGTACTGTCAACGATTCGCAAGGTGCTGATTTTGCTGGGAAACTTTAGGCACGTTACGGTTGTGCCGCACACACCGGAGCCATTTTCAACTTGAGCCGCTTGCGGCAAACTAATTTCAATGATGGATAGCGAACCCAGTAAAGGCAAGGATACGCTCAAGGTCGAAAAGACCTCGCTGCTGGTGCTGGCGCTCTGCATCGCGGTCCTCGTCTATATTCTGGTCTTTCATCCTTTCTAAATCGGGCCTTAACTTCCCTCTCGGGCACCGCTCAATCTCCAAAACGTGACACAATAGCTGTATTCGCAATTGGGCCAGTGTGGCGTCGCGGAGCCACCTATGCCGTTTCACCGTATTCCTCGCATCGCCTTTCTTTCAGTCATCATTGTGGCGGCTACCGCTCGCGCTGAAGCCCCAGGACCGCAACAGAGCACTGGTGACAACGCCGCGGCCCCGCTGCATTTCGTGCGCGTGTTCTCATCCTCCGACGATGTCAAACACGAACACGCCGTTCTCAGCCGGACCCTCGATATTGTCGCTGGTCCAGCCGACCCGGCCTCTCGTGTCGACACCCTTAAGTCCCCGGCTGCGGTAGCCGGCGATTCGAGCCGCCGTATCTTCGTCGCCGATCCCGGGGCCGGCACCGTCCACGTTTTTGACTTCGCGCGCGGCAAGTATTCTCACCTCGACTCCGCATCTTCCCGGTTGCACGATCCTGTCGCCCTCGCAGTCGACAAGCATGACAATCTCTACGTCGTTGACCAGACGGGCCGCACGGTCTTCGTTTACGATTCGGCTGGAAAGTACCGCCGCTCGCTCGGGCAATTCCGAGGTGGAGAGTCATACTTCGAAAGCCCCTCCGCCATCGCGATCGACGGTGCTACCGGGCACTTGTACATCTGCGACCGATTCAGCCACATCATCTTTGTGATGGATCAGAAGGGAAAGGTGCTGCGGCGCATCGGCAAACGTGGAGGCGGTGAGGGTCAGGGTGAGTTCCGCTTTCCCAGCGAACTCGCCTTGGGCGGCAACGAACTCTACGTACTCGATGCGGGCAATAAGCGAATTCAGGTTCTCGATCTCGCAGGACACTATCTCCGTTCGATTGCGGTCGGCTACGCGGGTCACGGCGCGGGACTCGCCGTCGATGCTCAACACAATATCTACATCACCGATCCCAGCCTCAACCAGCTTCAGGAATTCGCCCCTGATGGACGGCTTCTTCGCGCCATTGATGTCAGCACGATTCCGGGGGCAAAGCTCTCAAGTCCGTCCGGAGTCTGGATGGATGCGCTCAGGTTATTGGTGATCGACACACAGAAGAATCAGGTAGGAGAGTTTGAAGTGGCAGAAGGAAAATGAACTCTCTGTGGAACTCTAATGACCTCTGTGGTGAGCGCGTTCTTAGCTGACGCGCCGGAATCGACCCGAGTCGCGCTCTTCCTTGCCAGACGGGAGCAGTCCAATCACCCCACGCAGGTTTTCCCAGGCAGCCTCGTTGAGAGAAGGCTCGGCACTGACGAGTTCGCGGATCATATCCCAGGCCGCCATGTTCAGCGCGCCATCCGGAGGCAGCCCCATGGCCAGCGACACCGCGCATTGCGGGCAGAAGCAAATCCGGCTGGCGGCTGATTTCTGGCGTGGCCGGACTCCGACCGTTTGCGCAAACATGTACACCGCAACCGACTTATCCCCAGACTGAATCTCCCGCCGGCACCGCAAACATGAGATCGCTTGCATTCGTCCCCCCAGCTCTTACTCTCAGCCATATTTCCCGCGGGCGACAAGTAAGAAGAAAGATTCCACTCACAGAGACGCCAGCGGACACGTGTGCTGTAATGGCCGAGTGCGAGGAGTAAGAGTTCATATCAGGGTTCCGTGCCTCGACGACATGCAAGAGTTCCTTCGCGCTGTCAGGCGGAGCGCCGCGCTTCATCGTGGATGGGTATCGCCGCCCTCATCGCCGGCAGCGTTTCGGTCGTACATTAATCGCGCAAAGCGTGACGACTTCCGCGCGTGTCTCATTTGCCAAAACGACAGCGGAGCGATTGCCGGAGTCGTGAACATCAGCCAGATTTTCCGCGGCCCGTTCCAGAGTGCTTATCTCGGCTTCTATGCCCTGCTGGGACATGAGGCTCAGGGCTTGATGAGAGAGGGATTGAAACTGGTGCTGCGGCATGCGTTTTCTAAGCTCCGTGTGCATCGACTCGAAGCGAACATCCAACCGCAGAACGCTCGCTCCTTGTCTCTCATCAAGTCTCTGGGATTTCGGCTCGAAGGATTCTCGCCGCGCTATCTCAAGATCGCAGGACGCTGGCGCGACCATGAGCGATGGGCCATTCTGCGCGAAGATTTTCTTCGTCAGCGAAACTCCGGAGTCTAAGCCCGCAGTTGAAAGGCGCCGTTCACGCTCTGCGCTCAAGTTCTCCTGCCCTCCCGGCCCCTTGACAACCGCCCGCTCACATCCGTAGAATTAGCACTCGATAGGCCGGACTGCTAACAGCAGCGGCTCTTCCCATAAAATCATAGGGTTACACGTAGTATTCGAAGCGACCCACACTCAAACTGACCTGAAAGGAGTTGCACGTTATGGCGAAATTCACACCGCTTCACGACCGCATTCTGGTCCGTCGCGTTGAAGAAGCTTCCACTTCTCGTGGCGGCATCATCATTCCCGACTCGGCCAAAGACAAGCCGCAGGAGGGAGAAATCATCTCTACGGGCAAAGGCCGCACCAATGACGAAGGCAAGACCTTCCCACTGGCCGTTAAAGAAGGCGACCGCATCTTGTTCGGCAAGTATTCGGGCACCGAGATCAAGATTGATGGCGAAGAATTCATCATCATGAAGGAAGACGAAGTTCTGGGCATCCTGTCCGGAGCCGCGTCGTCGTCCAAGAAAGAACTCGCCGGCAGCAAGAAGTAGCTCTCAGCCGTCAGCTGTCAGCCATCAGCTAGAGCTGAGATGACCAGCGGCGGCGACACGATCCAAGCTGAGAGCTGACTGCTGATAGCTGACAGCCTCGGCGATGAAATCGCAGGTTCAGCCTGCAAAGAATTCGAAGAGGAGATTGAATCAATGGCAAAGCACATCGTTCACGGAGAAGAATCGCGTCAGGCAATTCTCCGCGGCGTCAACCTTCTGGCCGACGCCGTGAAGGTCACACTCGGCCCCAAGGGCCGCAACGTCGTGATTGAGAAAAAGTTCGGTTCGCCGACCATCACCAAGGACGGCGTTACCGTCGCAAAAGAGATCGAATTGAAGGACGGCCTTGAGAACATGGGCGCCCAGATGGTCCGCGAAGTCGCTTCGAAGACCTCGGACGTCGCAGGCGACGGCACTACCACCGCCACCGTTCTGGCCCAGGCTGTGTATCGTGAAGGCGTCAAGACCGTCGCTGCCGGCGCCAATCCGATGGCCCTGAAGCGCGGCATCGAGAAGGCCGTCACCGTCATCGCCGGCAAGCTCGACAAGGAAGGCAACCGCCTCCCTGGCGAACTCGACAAGCTGTCCAAGCCCGTTTCTGGCGAAATGATCGCCCAAGTCGGCACCATCTCGGCCAACAACGACGAGACCATCGGCAAGATCATCGCCGAGGCCATGAAGAAAGTTGGCAAGGACGGCGTCATCACGGTTGAAGAGTCCAAGACTCTTGAAACCCAGCTCGAAGTCGTCGAAGGTATGCAGTTCGATCGCGGATACCTCTCGCCCTACTTCGTTACCGATCCGGAGCGCATGGAAGCTGCTCTGGAGAACGCCTTCATCCTGATCCACGAAAAGAAGATCAGCTCGATGAAGGACCTGCTCCCGCTGCTCGAGCAGATTGCAAAGTCCGGCAAGCCGCTATTGATCATCGCGGAAGACGTCGAGGGCGAAGCACTCGCGACTCTCGTGGTGAACAAGCTGCGCGGCACGCTGCAAGTTGCGGCCGTGAAGGCTCCTGGATTCGGCGATCGCCGTAAAGCGATGCTGGAAGATATTGCGATCCTGACCGGCGGCAAGGCTGTCACCGAAGATCTGGGCATCAAGCTGGAGAACGTTCAGGTAAGCGATCTCGGCCAGGCCAAGAAGATCACCATCGACAAGGACAACACCACGATTGTCGAAGGCAAGGGCAAAGGTGGCAACATCGAAGGCCGCGTCAAGGAGATCCGTAACCAGATCGACAAAACCACCAGCGACTACGACCGCGAGAAGCTGCAAGAGCGGCTGGCGAAGCTGGTCGGTGGCGTGGCCGTGATTAAAGTCGGCGCCGCAACCGAAACCGAAATGAAGGAAAAGAAAGCCCGCGTCGAAGACGCAATGCATGCGACCCGCGCGGCCGTGGAAGAAGGAATCGTCCCCGGCGGCGGGGTGGCACTGGCGCGTTGCGCGGCTTCGCTCGAGAAGTTGAAGGCCGAAGGCGATGAGCAAATCGGCATCAACATCGTCAAGCGCGCTATCACTGAGCCGCTACGCATGATCGCCGAGAACGCCGGCGAAGAGGGTGCTGTGGTTCTGGGCAAGGTGCTGGACGCGAAGGACGCCAACTTCGGTTATAACGCCTTCTCGAACGAGTACGAAGACCTGGTCAAGGCCGGAGTGCTCGATCCGACGAAGGTCGTGCGCACCGCGCTGCAGAATGCCGGCTCGATCGCCAGCCTAATGCTGACCACCGAAGCCCTGGTCGCCGAGATTCCTGAAAAGAAGGACGCTCCGGCAGCCCCGGGACACGGCGGCGGCATGGGCGACATGTACTAAGAACAGCCGCTTGCTCATAGCTTGTAGCTGGAACAGCGAAAAGAAGAGCCCCACTTCTGGCGGGTTTGCCGGAAGTGGGGTTTTCTATTGCGACCAGAAAATGCTGTGTGTGAGACCAAGATGCACGCTGCGTGCGACGCTGCCAGCAAACTGCATAGATCCTGAGGGCCAAAAACACGCGCCTCAAAGACCGGACACTAGCTTGGCTTCTGCTGGTCCGGAGTCTTATCAGTGGACGCTTTGTCTTCCCCGGCACCGGCCATTGCTGATTTGAAGCCCCGAATACTCTCGCCCAAGCCCTTGCCAAGTTCCGGAAGTTTTTTCGGCCCCAGAACAAGGAGGGCGATGCCGGCGATGACGAGGAGGTGCATCGGTTGAAACAATCCTTCTAACATGACAGGTCCTTCTCCCTTTTCTTGAGGATTTCTACCCGAAGTAGTTTTATAAGCACGGAAAGAGCTGTGGCATGTACGGGCACCCTCCGACGGTTATCTGGAAGGTACCCGCGCCACCCCGAACCTTCTGATGAGCAGGAGGTCCAGTTTGGGAGCCTGAGGCGGAGCCTGTCCCCTACAGACTCCATGAGTCGGCCTCAGGCTACCGTGCGTTTGAAGCAACTGGGATGAGCGTAAAAGTAACGCGACGCGCACGTGTCACGCGCGCGTCGCGATTTTGTAAAAGGATGTTTGTCAGAAAATGTGCCGGAAAATCCAGAACAATCCGCCCGACAAAAGCATGGCGACGGGAAGCGTTAGGATCCACGCAAGCGCGAGATTGCGAACCGTGCTCAACTGAATTCCGGAGTGATTCGCAGCCATCGTGCCGGCAACACCAGAGGAGAGAACGTGAGTAGTGCTCACGGGAAGGCCGAAGCCGTCGGCGGCGCCGATCGTCGCCATCGCAGTGATTTCGGCGGCGGCTCCCTGTGCGTACGTCAGATGTTCCTTACCGATCTTTTCACCAACGGTCACGACGATGCGCTTCCATCCGACCATGGTTCCTAATCCGAGGGCCATTGCGACTGCGACCTTGACCCAGGTTGGAATAAAACGAGTCGAATAATCCACGTGCTTCTTATAGTTGGCAAGAATCGCGGAATCGGCGGGGGTAAATTTTGGATTTCCGGATTTTGCCGTGATGCGCAGAACTTCGCTGATGAGATAAAGATCGTTGCGGAAATTGCGAACGCGGTCATTCGGGACATTCCGCATCTCTTTGTAGATGCTGGTTTCGTTGGCCACGTCGTTCACGAGCGTGCGCATCGCCAGCATCGTGTTGGCGTTGAACTGTTTGCTGCGAATGAACTCGGTCAAATCATCGCGGGCATCGCTGATCACGGCGCCGGGAGTTGTGTAGCGGTCGAAGACGTCGGCGGCTTCATGCGAAACGGCGATGAAATCCTGCGATTGCTTATAGGTCACAGCGTGGTTCAACGCGTAGGCCGTGGGGACCGTGCCGATCAGGATGAGCATGATCAGCCCCATTCCTTTTTGGCCGTCGTTGGAGCCGTGAAAGAAACTGACGCCGGTGCAAGTGAGGATCAGAAGGCAGCGGATATAGAACGGTGGCGGTTCGGTGCCTTCCGGAGCCTTGTACAGTTTGGGATCGCGAATCAGCGCGCGAGCAGCCAGTAGGAGCAGCGCTGCGACGCCGAATCCTACCAGGGGAGAGAGCAGCAGAGACTTGCCGATGTTCATGGCCTGTCCCCAGTCGACGCCGGACGTTCCCGTGCGCCCGGCCATCATCTGATTGGCGATGCCGACGCCGATCACGGATCCGATGAGCGTGTGGGAACTCGATGCAGGCAGGCCGAAATACCATGTTCCAAGATTCCAGATGATGGCCGACACGAGCAAGGCGAAGACCATCGCGAATCCAGCTTTGCTTCCGACCTGAAGAATAAGTTCGACAGGCAAAAGCGAGATGATGCTGAATGCGACGAGTCCGGAGGAAACCATAACCCCGAAAAAGTTCCAGAAGCCGGACCAGACTACGGCGACATGCGGTTCCAACGAGTGCGTGTAGATTACCGTGGCGACGGCGTTAGCGGTATCGTGAAATCCGTTTACGAATTCGAAGCCCAGAGCGACCAGCAATGCAACTCCCAACAAAATGTAAGGCAGGGCTGACTCGGTGTGCATTGGGGCCAGATCGCCGAGCAGGTGCGAGCCGGCATAGGCAAATCCGATAATCAGCACAATGCCGAAGACGACCATGCCAATCTTGCCTGGGGAGCGGGAGATTTTTGCATCTAGAACACTAGTTCCTGCAGTTGCCATAGAAATCGGTCCTCAATGATTGGATTTGGGATCCCGAAAGGAATGCGGAACTATAAGGCAGGGATATTACGGGCAGGTTAATGTAGCGTTAAAAACGAGCCAAGACAGGAGAAGGCTGCGAACTTCGACTTTACTTCTTCAGGGCCACGGCCAATCCGTCGCGGATTGGGAGAATTGTGGTGAAAAACTCTTTGGAGTCGTAAAGATTGCGATTGAATTCAAGAATCGCTTTCGTTCTGGGGTCGGTCGCACTCTTGTCGGCCACGCGGCCGCTCCATAAGACGTTGTCGGTGACAAAGAGTCCCCCTTTGCGGAGCCGCGGAGCAACCAGGCGCAGGACGCGGGGATAATCGTCTTTATCAACGTCGTTGAAAATGATGTCGAATTCTTCCTTCTGTTCGGAAAGGACTTCGAGGGCATCGCCCACGTGGAGCTTGATTCGATCTGACACGCCAGCGCGGCCGAAGTAGGATCGAGCACGCTCGGCGTTCTTTGAGTCGCCGTCTGTGTAGATGACCCTTCCCTTCTCTCCCACGGCCTGTGCCCACCAGATGGTCGAATACCCGATCGCGGAGCCAAGTTCAAAAACGCTTCGCGCACTGATCATGAGCGCGAGCTGCTGCAGAACGTTGGCGACCGCAGGACCGACAATCGGAATATCGTGGTCGGTCGCGTATTGCTCCATCTCGGTAAGGACTGCATCGCGCTTCGGCAACATGGAGTAGAGATAGTCGTCGACCGGACCGGCCGTGGTGAAGTTGTAATGGCGCCAGTTGGGTGGGCTGATCTTCTTCTTGCTTTGAGTCACTCGCGTCCTCTCAGAGAGAGGAAAGGTACCAGATCATCCGCCGATCGTCACTCCCGGCTTCAATTCGAGGACTTCGACCGCGGGCACCAACTTGTGTAATTCGCTCGGTCGGCCCGTCAGCACCGGAAATGTTCCGAAGTGCATCGGGATGACGGTCTTCGGTTTAAGCAGGTTGCAGGCGTACGCCGCCTCGCGCGGACCCATGGTGTAGTGATCGCCAATCGGGATGATGGCGATTTCTGGCGCGTAAAGCTCCCGGATGATGGCCATGTCTCCGAATACATTGGTGTCTCCGGCGTGGTAGAGCTTTACGCCGTTGGAAAATTCGATCACGTACCCGCAGGCCTCGCCGCCATAAATTGTCTCGTCGCCGTCCTGAATACCGCAGGAATGATCCGCGTGGACCATCGTGACTTTGATATCGCCGACAGTCTGCGTTCCGCCTTTATTCATCTCGGCAATATTCTTGGCGCCCTTCTTTCCGAGCCAGCGGGCAAGCTCCGGGATACCCACCACGGTCGGCTGATGCTGCTTGCAGATCTCGACTGCGTCTCCGATGTGGTCGCCGTGGCCGTGAGTGCAAAGCAGGATGTCGACTTTCTTCACTTTCTTTTCGGGATCTGGGCACGCCGGATTGCCCATGATCCAGGGATCGATGATGACGGTCTTGCCTGCTGGAGTTTCAATGCGAAATGTCGCGTGGCCGAGCCACGTCAGTTTGACGCCTTTGAGATTCATTGCTTCAGTTCCTGGCTGCTAGCTCGCCGCTAGCTTGTCGTGATGAGAGCTATCGGGTTCGGGTTTGCAGGTCGATGATGTGCGGCTTGCAGTGTTTTTCAGAAAATGCCCACCTAGTTTAATATGAATCGCCATGCCTGAGCTTAAGGTGCTGATTTCACGGGAGGATGTTGCCAAACGCGTGCGCGAATTGGGCGCGCAAATCTCGAAAGATTTTGCCGGGCAGTCTGTAATTCTTGTTGGCGTGCTTAAGGGCGCTGCGATTTTTCTCAGCGACCTTGCTCGTAATACGGACTTGGATGCCACTTTCGATTTCATTGGCGTGTCGAGTTATGGAAACCGTCCGACGCCGACACAAGAACTGAAGACCGGCTGGGATTCGACGGGCGAGGTGAAACTGATCAAAGACGTGGATCAGTCCATCAAGGATAAGAACATTATTCTCGTCGAGGACATTCTCGATACTGGCCTGACCATGACGTATCTGAAGAAGATGCTGATGGCACGGCAGCCGAAGAGCCTGAAAGTTGCGGCGCTACTGGACAAGCCTTCCCGCCGCAAATTGCCGCTGGAAGGCGACTACGTCGGGTTCAAAATTCCGGACGAGTTCGTCGTCGGTTATGGGCTGGATTACGCCGAGAAATATCGGAATCTACCAGATATCTGCGTCGTGCCTCGCGAGTAGAGTCGGCGGCCAGTGGTCAGGCTTTCGTGCTCATGACATCTTTCTGATCAATAGTCACTAGCCGCTGACTACTTGTCTTGCCTTCGCGGCTGTGGAAACGCGGCTGCTATCATAACGAAGCGATGGATTCTGTGATCTCCAAGACGGAGCGGTTGCCGCTCGAGTCGCTCCTGCTCGATGTGGCGGACGTATTGGCGACCTCGCTCGACCTGGATACGACTCTGCGACGAGTCGCGGAGGTCGTGCGGAAAGTCATTGATTACGAAATCTTCGCCATTCTTTTGCTGAACGAAAAGACCCAGGAAATGCGGTTCCGGTTCCAAGTGGGTTATCCAGCGGAATTCGCAGAGCGCAGCCGAGTGAAGGTGGGTCAGGGAGTAACGGGACTTGCCGCACAGCAGCGGCAGGCCGTGTTAGTTCAGGATGTCAGGAATGATTCGCGATACATCGAGGCCGTGCCGAATGTGTGCTCGGAGCTGGCAATCCCGCTGATCACCAAGAATCGAGTGATCGGAGTGATCGATCTTGAGGCGCGCGAACCCGGGTATTTTACCGAAGAACATCAGCGGGTACTGACGTTAGTTGCGTCGCGCATGGCTGCGGGCATCGAAAATGCCCAGCTCTACACGAGGACGAAGAAACAGGCGCGCATCCTGTCGATGCTCAACGAGATTTCGCGCGAGCTGACGTCAATCTTGAATCTTGATGAACTGCTCGGCCGGATCGCAGAACTGGTGCGCCGGCTGATCGATTATCAGATGTTCAGTATCCTTCTTCTTGATTCTTCCGGGGAGAAGCTGCAGCACCGGTTTTCGCTGCGATTCAACGAAAACATCCATTTGAAGCATGAGATCCCATTGGGGCGTGGGCTGGTCGGACATGCCGCGCAGAGCAAAGAAGCGGTGTGGGCGCCCGACGTCAGCAAGGATCCGCGGTATATCGAGGCGAATCCGGAGACGAAATCGGAACTGGCTGTTCCGCTGATTTATAAGGGCAAGGTCGTGGGCGTGCTAGACCTGGAGCATACCCGGCGCGGGTTCTTCACGGAAGAGCATCAGAAAACGATGACCACGTTGGCGGCACAGATCGCGATTGCGCTGGAGAATGCGCGACTGTACGAGGAGATCGAGAGGCAAGAGCGGCGGCTAGAGCGCGATTTATCGCTCGCACGCGAACTGCAAAGCAGATTGCTTCCGCAAACGAATCCGAAACTAGTGCATCTCGACGTTGCTGCGAAGTTCGTACCGGCGCGGACTATTGGCGGCGATCTTTACGACTTCATTCCCTATTCCATGTCGCGGCTTGGATTGGTGATCGGAGACGTCAGCGGCAAAGGGGCTCCAGCAGCCATTTATGCCGCGTTGGTAAGCGGCATTATTCGGTCCCATGCACCGATTGAGCCTGCTCCGGCGGAGATGTTGGCGGCGGTCAACTTGTCGCTTGCCGAACGCCGGATTGAAGCCCAATTTGTGTCGATCATCTACGCCGTTTGGGATGATCAGAGCCGAACGCTCACGGTCGCGAACTCCGGACTTCCCCGCCCGATCTACTCGCATGGCGGAAAGAACGAGGTGATCGAGGCTACCGGGCTACCGTTGGGCCTGTTCGACGAGGCCGAATACGACGAGTTTCATTTCAAAATGAAGCCGGGCGATATGTTCGTGTTCTTCAGTGATGGGATCCTCGATGCGAGGAACCGTAAAGGGGAACTTTTCGGTCGCGGCCGTGTCGAAAAGATTGTGGCTGAATGTACCGGCGACTCGGCTTCGTGCGTGGTAGATTCACTGTTCAAGGCGGTAGCTGAACATTCGGCCGGCGTCGAGACTTTTGACGACCAAACGGTGGTCGCGATTCGCGTCCGCGGCGGGACGCAGAGCTCCCATAAGAAAAAATGACTTCGAACAAACAGAGCCCTTTCGAGAGGCCGCCCGGATTTGTGTATCGCACGACGAGGGGCCGAAACGAGCGAACAGAACTTTGCTGCGAAGGCATATCGCTGTCCAGGCTGGCGGAGAAGTATGGGACGCCACTCTACGTTTACTCATCGGCAACGGTTCATGAACGATACGAAGCATTTGACCGAGCGTTTCGCGGGATTGCGCATACTGTCTGCTATTCGGTAAAAGCGAACTCTAACCTGAGTATTCTGCGCTTGCTCGCCAAGCAGGGGTGTGGATTTGACGTCGTGTCCGGCGGCGAACTCGAACGCGTGCTCGTTGCAGACCGCAAGGCAGCGAGCAAAGTCGTGTTCTCAGGCGTGGGCAAGACAAGAGAGGAACTGACGTCAGCGTTGAAGGCCGGAATTATGCTGTTCAACGTGGAGAGCGAATCGGAACTGGAGGCGCTGGCGGAGTGCGCAACCAAGCAGCGGAAGACTGCACCGGTCGCGTTGCGGGTAAATCCGGATGTCGCAGCACAGACTCATCCCTATATTTCCACGGGTCTGCATAAGCACAAATTTGGCGTACCGATCGGGAATGCCACTGCGTTGTACGCAAGAGCCTCGGCAAAACCGCACCTGCAAGTGCGCGGTGTGAGTGTGCACATTGGCTCGCAGATTACGGATGCGGCGCCTTTCGGAGAAGCTATGTCGCGCGTCGCGGATCTTGTCCGGCAACTACGCGCGGACGGTCATACGATCGACTACGTTGATGCTGGCGGCGGACTAGGGATTTCCTACGACAAATCGAATGGTTCGGACTTCCCGGCCTATGTGGCCGAGTACGCGCGCCAGCTATCGGCGCCGTTGGGATCGCTGAACGTGCAACTGCTCCTGGAACCAGGCCGATCGATCATTGGCCCAGCTGGAGTGCTGCTGACTCGCGTGGTTTATAAGAAGGCGAATAACGGGAAAAGATTCGTGGTTGTGGACGCCGCTATGAATGATCTGATCCGTCCGGCGTTATATGGGGCGTATCACGAGATTGTCCCGGTAGTCGACCTTTCCCATCCCAAGAAAGAAACGACTGATATTGTCGGGCCGGTCTGCGAGACCGGGGATTTCTTTGCGCGCGATCGTGAGTTGACCGGGGTGGGTGAAGGAGACTTGTTGGCCATTCTCGATGCCGGAGCCTACGGCATGGTGCTGGCGTCGAACTACAATACGCGTCCGCGTCCGGCGGAAGTTCTCGTCAAGCGGAAAACAGTGAAAGTCGTGCGGCGGCGTGAGAGAGTTAGCGATCTGTTGCGCGCTGAAATGTAGCGGCCCTCGTTGTGCCGATGCCTGCGACATCTAGATCTTCCGCTCGCCCCATTTCAATTTGGTTCGCAGGGCATAGAAGAAGTCGCTTCCCGTCCGAAAGAGCGTAACTTTATGTTCCGAGCGCCGGCATCGGACGCGGTCACCGTCCTGGAGGTCGAGGCCAGGTTGTCCGTCGAGGCTAAGATACGCTACTTCTTCGGCGTTTCGCAGAAGGATCTCGATTTCCACCGAATCGGGGACCACCACTGGCCGGTGGGTCAGCGAGTGCGGTGAGACCGGAGTGACCACGAACGCTTTCACCGTGGGCATCACGATCGGGCCTCCGGCCGACAGCGAATACGCCGTAGATCCGGTCGGCGTGGAAACAATCATGCCATCGGCGCGGTAGCTGGAAACAAAGACTCCGTCCACGAAGAGCTCGTAGTCATTCAGACGCGCCAAAGCAGTCTTGTTCACCACCGCATCATTAAATACAAGATAGGTGCCGCGCACTTCGTCGCCCCGCAGCAATTCGCATTGCATCAAGGAGCGGTGCTCGACCGGGGCTTTGCCGGCGGCAATCGCATCGAGCATCGAGTAGAGGGACTGAACCGGAACATCGGTGAGAAACCCGAGTGACCCGAGATTCACGCCAAGCAGCGGAACATCAATCGCCGCGGTCACTCTGGCAGCCGAGAGCAGAGTTCCATCACCCCCCAGAACGATGACTAGGTCGAGCGCTCGGGAGGCCATTTGAGCGCGGGGTATGACTTCGTGACCACCGGCATAGCTCGCCGTCTCCTGGTCGACAATGATCCTGTAGTTGTGAGCGATCAGCCATTCGAACAAATCGGGAAGGATTTCCGATACGACGGGACGCGCCGGACGCGAAATGATCGCGGCAGTTTTCTTTGGAGTTGCGGGCTCGGTCGACATGGGCAGGTACGAACCTGAGATTGTACCGAAAAAAGCCTGTCACCACAGAGACACGGAGGAACAAGAGCTAGAAAGTTGAGTAAAGAAGGAATTCGCGGTTGCCTTCAGCGCCCAGGATTGGGGAATCGATTGCATCGGTTCGCTTTGCTCCAAGTTCGATAAGCGTATTGCGCACTTTTTCTTGTGCCGCATTCTGCGCTTCTTCATCTCGCACAATTCCTCCTTTGCCCACGTACTCCTTCCCTGCCTCGAACTGCGGCTTCACGAGAACGACAACTGCCCGTCCATTCCGGTCGTCGGGGAACGCCGATTGGATGACGGCGGGCAGCACTAAAGTTGCGGATATGAAGGAGAGGTCCATAGAGATAAACTCGGCACTTTCTCCCAATGTGTCACGGGTGAGATAGCGGGCGTTCGTTTTCTCAAGCAGCCGCACGCGTGGATCCTGACGGATCTTGAAATCCATCTGGCCGTAGCCGGTGTCGATAGCAATGACGTTCGCTGCGCCGTGTTGCAGAAGGCAATCGGTAAAACCTCCGGTGGAGGCTCCGACATCGAGGCAGACTTTTCCCCTCACGTCGATGTTCCAGTGTTCAAGTGCGCGCTCGAGTTTGAGTCCGCCGCGACTGACATACTTCAAATCATCGCCTAGCAAGCGGATTGCACACTCGGCTTCGACCTGCACTCCGGCCTTCTCGAGTTTCTGATCATTGACCAGCACCTTGCCGGCGAGAATGAGCGCTTGCGCGCGTTCGCGCGATGGGACGAGACCACGATCCACAAGAATCTTGTCGAGGCGGAGTTTCAAGAGCGGTTCTCAGTTGCCAGTTCTCAGTTCTCAGAAAAACCAAAAGGCAATCGGCTCATTGATAACGACAAGGACTGATTGTACTCAGTAGTTCCGGCACGAAAGTGGCAGCACTTCTGACGGTGCAAAATGCTAAAGCGATTCTCGGCCAGAGACTTAAGTACCTGCCTAGAGCATTTTCCACAGAGTTTTCCAAAAATGTGTTGAAAACTTCGGAGCGCGAAATGCGTTGATCGCAATAGCAAAGCCGCCCACACATGGGCGGCTCTGAATTGAGGAAATAAAAACTATCCCGCAACTTCTTCGAGCAGTTTCTGATCGATGTCGAAGTTGGCGTGAACGTTCTGCACGTCGTCATGTTCTTCGAGCGCTTCCATCAAGCGGATCATCGTTGACGCCTGCTGCCCCTCAAGCTTGATATAGGTATCAGGAATCATGCTCACGCTCGCCGAAGCAGGCTCAATTCCTGCGTTCTTGAGCGCCTCGACCATACTTTCATAAGCAGAGGCCGCCGTCAGAATTTCCCAATTCTCGCCATCATCAACAGGTTCCTCTTCGCCATTGGCCTCGATGATGATGTTCATGAGAGCGTCCGCTGTGGCAGCGGACTTGGGGATGATAATGTCGCCTTTCTTGTGGAACATGTATGCGACCGCACCGGCCGATGCCATGTTGCCGCCGTTCTTGCCGAACACGTGGCGGATTTCACTCACGGTGCGGTTGCGGTTGTCGGTGTTGATATCGAGCAGGATCGCGACGCCGCCGGGACCGTAGCCTTCGAGGCTGAACTCTTCGTAAGTCGCGCCGGGCAGTTCTCCAGTGCCGCGCTGGATGGCCCGCTTGATGTTATCGGCAGGCATGTTCTCAGACTTCGCGGCGAGGATGGCGGTGCGGAGGCGCGGATTGGAATCGGGATCACCGCCGCCGTTTTTGGCGGCAATGCTGATTTCCTTGATGAGACGGGTGAAAATCTTGCCGCGCTTCGCGTCAAGCGCGCCCTTCTTGTGCTTAATTGTGGCCCATTTGGAATGGCCGGACATGGTTCGACCTCGTTTGTATAGATCCGCTTTAAAGAACTACGCATGTGCGGGATTCGCCCTTCGAGGAGATCACAGGATTGCCTCAACAGTTATATGCAGGCGAAAGGGGATTATAGCACGACCTGATCCGCGGCTCCGTACAGGCAAAACACGAAGGGTAACCGAGTAGGTGTGTACTGCCGGGGATGGATGGGACAACCTGAGTGCGCGTGATACCCTCCTTTGGCATGCGCGAGTTCAAGTTCATGCACGACCCCCACACTCGCCAACGGCGGGTGCTTCGTGCGGTCGCCAGCCTGGAATTCATCAAGGGCATATTTGTACTAGCCATGGGGATTTGCGCGCTGGCGCTTGTCCACAAGGATCTATGGCTTTACGCCGAGAGCCTGCTTGCATTGCTGCATATCAATACCGACCGGCATTTCGCGCAAGTCTTCCTCGATTTTGCGGACAATGTAACCGACGCGCGTCTGTGGGCCGCGGCACGCATCGCTTTTGCCTATGCAGCCTTGCGCTTCACCGAAGCATACGGCCTTTGGAACGAGCGAACTTGGGCGGAGTGGGTCGCTTTTCTTTCCGGAACACTGCTGCTCCCCTTGGAAATACGGGAGTTGCTTCGAGGCCTGACCTTGGCACGCGCCGGATTTTTCATCGGCAACGTCGCCATTGTGCTGTACATGTTGCACGTGATTCTGGTAAATCGACGCGAGCGTCAAATGAAAGCTCATGACCGAAAGCCCTCTCGGAAAGCCGGGTCTGGCGCGTTTGACTCCGGCAATCCCGAAGGTTTGGGTTCTTAGTCGCCCAAGTTGCACTCCGCCCCGCCGCGGGATAATTTTTGCGCCGCTCGTGATAGCCTGAGGTCCATTTCAATCGAACTTACGGAGAACCATGGCTGATTCCGGTGCTTCCCACCTCGACCTCCAGGCGACGGCAAAGGAGATCATGATCGAGCATGGTTTCGAACCTGAATTTCCACCCCAGGTCGCAACTCAGCTTTCCCAGCTCAGGAACGATCCACCTCAGGTCTCCGCAAACGGAGATCTTCGCGACTTGCGTGGGTTGCTATGGTCGTCGATTGATAACGATACTTCGCGGGATCTCGATCAGATCGAGGTAGCACAAACGGGGTCGAACGGGGATGTGAAGATCATGATCGGGATTGCTGACGTCGATGCGTACGCCTCGAAGCAAAGTCCAATCGACCAGCATGCGGCTCGCGAGACCACGACGGTTTATACGGGAGTACGCAACTTCCCAATGTTGCCGGAGGAGCTTTCTACGGGGCAGACTTCCCTGCTCGAAAACCAGGACAGGATGGCCGTCATCACCGAGTTTACGGTGAGTTCCGATGGAAACCTGAGTACATCCGATGTCTATCGCGCGATCGTACGCAACAAGGCTCAACTCCAATACAACTCTGTCGGAGGATGGCTGGAAGGAACAGCGGCCGCCCCTTCCAAGGTTGCGGCATCGGCTGATCTGCAGGAACAACTCAAGCTGCAGGATTCTGTGGCACAGAAGTTGAAGCAACAACGCATTCAACACGGTGCCCTGAATCTTCAGACGGATGAGGTCCATGCCGTCGTCGTCGACGACAAGGTGACGGGGATCGAGAAGCAAAATCGGAATCGCGCGACGGACTTGATTGAGGACTTCATGGTAGCGGCCAACGGAGTGGTGGCACGAATGCTGGAGAAGGTGTCATCGATACGGCGGATTGTGCGAACTCCGGAGCGCTGGGACCGGATCGTGCAACTGGCGGCATCAAAGGGCGAGAAACTCCCGCCCGAGCCAGATTCGAAAGCACTGAACGACCTCCTGCTACGCAGGAAAGCCGCGGACCCGGATCACTTCGCGGATCTGTCGCTGACGGTGATCAAGTTGATTGGTCCGGGAGAATATGTTCTGGAACGCGCCGGTGAGAGTTCCACCGGGCATTTTGGACTGGCGGTACAGGACTACACCCACTCCACAGCCCCGAACCGCAGATTCGCCGATGTGGTTACGCAGCGACTGCTGAAGGCGATGCTGGCTGGGAAAACGAATCCGTACTCCGACGATGAACTATCGGCCATCGCCGCGAACTGCACCGCTAAAGGGGATGCGGCAAGAAAAGTGGAACGCGAAATGTCAAAACGGCTGGCGGCGGTGGCGATGCAAAACCATATTGGCGAGGTGTTCGACGCGATCGTTACCGGAAAGACGGATCATGGCACGTTTGTTCGCGTTCTTCAGCCCCACATCGAAGGAATGCTGGCCCAGGGACAAGGTGGGCTGGACGTTGGGGACAAAATTCGCGCCAAGTTGATTCGCACGGATGTGCAAAGGGGATATATCGACTTCGCACGTGCTTGACTTTAAAAGAACTTCCGTCGAAAACGGCAGAGTGTGTAGAAGCAACCCGCAGCGGCTGAAGCCTCCGATTCTGCGCTTACCCTGGCACGACTAAAGTCGTGCCCTTCCCGTTCAAATGCGTGAGCGACTTCCTACGCGAGACGACCTGATCTCCACCCGGATGAAATACCGGCGCTACGCGACGACACAATCTTGAGACGTCTAGTGCATCACGCTCCACGCCATGCCATCCGGCTCAGGGCCTACGTCCACGCGGCCTTGCTCTTCCAGTGATTTCAGATCAATTACAGCGATGTAGTTATCGCGGGAGCATGCCACGAAGACGCGGGCACCGTCGGGCTGCATCTGGATACCGGCTGCACCGTGACAAAGGTTGATTCGCTTGATTACCTTTTGAGTGTGGGCATCGACGACCAGGAGATCTCCGCTTGCCAGGCTCGAACTGAAAACGCGCGAGCCGTCAGGAGTGAATTTCAGACGGTTTGCGCCTTGCAGGTTTGCCGGCAATGTCGCTGAAACCTGCCTGGAGGCCAGGTCGATTACAGAAAAAGTGCCGTCTTTTGCGTTTGCGACCCACACTTCCTTTTCGTCGGGAGAGACATCAAAGCCTTCGGAACCGTTACCGACCTTCACGACCGTTTCATTCCAATCTCCATTCGGAGGCATGATCTGGCCGCCGGGGCCAAACGTCGGCGCGCCCGGGGCCGATGCCGGGGCTGGCGGAGCGAGTTTGTCGACGATGCTGACTGTGCCGGAATTTACGTTCGTCGTGATGATGCGTTCTTGATCCTGAAATACGTAGATCATGTGGGTCCGGTTTTGGCCGGTACCGAGTATGAAATCGATGGTCTTGGTGTTGGGATCGTAGCTTCCAATCGCTTTCGCGGCTTCGGCCGTAAACCAGACTTTGCCCCCGACAAAATCGAGCCCGTGTGGACCACGCAATGCCCCGAGGTCGATGCTCGGGAGCGGCTTCTGTTGTTTCAGATCGACAACGGAAATCGTATTGAATCTGCCGAAGCCATAGTTTGAGATGTAGGCGGTGCTGCCATCGGATGACGCGATGATTTCGTGGGGATCGTTGCCAACTGGAACCTTGGCGATCACCTTCAACGTGGATGGATCGACGATCGCTACTGTGTGATCGCGCTTGCTGAGCGCCAGTAGAGTCTCTTTCGGGGAGTTTTGTGCGTTCAAAAACGCTGGACCACAGAGAACACAGAGAGACACAGAGAACAACTTACGGAGGGCGATGATTCGCATTGAGAGCCTCCTGGTTCTTGGAAACTTCTGCTGTGGCGGCGAGACGCCGACACCACGGCCGGCAAAATGCCGGCGCTACTTCGACGCTACTTCTTGCTGTTTCGGATTGAGGCTCTGAGTTCGGCTACGATTTCTTCACTGGCGCGGATTGCGGCTGCGTGCTGGTTCACGGGGAACGAAATTGCTCCGACGCGGGCATGACCTCCGCCGCCGTAGCGTTCGCAGATTTTTGCCAGGTTCACTTCGGGTTCCTGGGGAGCCCATGGATTTGACCCGACCGAGACCTTCACGCGAAAACTGCTCTTGCTCAGGCCCACGCTATAGACAGATTCCGGATGCAAGTAGTAGGGGACGAACTTGTTATAGCCCTCGAGATCGTGATCACTAACATCGAAAAAAATAGTGCCGTCCTTGCATTCGGTCCTCTCCTTGAGAATATCGATCGAGAGTGCGTGACGCTTGAGTAGCGGAGGAAGGAGCGGCGCAACGAACGGTTCTTCCAGAATCTCCTTTAATGACTTCGTTGCCAGCAGAGGAATCAATTGGGGGACGAAGCCGTGATCGGGGGCGGACTCGATCACCATAGTCAGTTTCATGGCTGGGGCTTCCATCTCGACGGCGGTTTTGGCATCGGGATACATCGCCCCATCGATGACGTCGGTCCAATAGACAAGGTCCGCAACGGGGGCCGGATCGAAACCAAAACGCTGCTGCGCGATCATCGCGATGAAACTGGTGCACGACTTAAATGCAGGATCGTAGAACTTGCGATTGCTCTGGTCCTGCTCGAAATGCTCCGCGTCATCGGGGGTAAGGAACGCACTCTCGTGGTGATCGAACCACCACGTGATCTTCGGCGAGCTCGAATACTTGAAATCGACGATCGCATTCTCTTCGGCATTGAATTGCTTCTCGTCGAAGAGCGCGCCGGCTCGATGCACCAATCCCGTGAACTCGAACTCGACGTCGCTCCGGATGCGTTCGCGATAGAAGCGGGAAAAGAGGGCTGCCGAAGAAGCTCCATCAAAGCACTTGTCGTGATAGAAGACCCGAACTCGCAATCCGTACCCCAGTCAGGCTAAATTTCCGCGATTGAGGGAACCAGAAGCGCAAATCCCGCCTCGCGGTTAAAAGCTAATAGGATTGCCAGCTTGCGGGAAGAAAGTCAAGGGCAGAAGGCTGCGAATTCTTTTGAAAAAGTAAAAGCGAGTCCAATCGTTATCGATGGACTCGCTCTGGTCCCACGCAATTCGACCGATGGAAATTAGGGTTACATCGAGTTGGCTTGCTTCTCGGCCAAGTCGCCGATGAAGGGAAGTTTATACATCTGTCCCGCATTGGCCTTGATCAGCAGGATGATCCATACCACGACGATGCCAATCCAAAGCACAAATCCAAGCAGCATCACAATGAGATGCCCAACAATCGGGACGACACTGGCAGCGACCGTCAGGATCATGAGAATGATCCAAAGGGCGATCGCCGCAGCGTGAAGAAAGATGTTCTGCCAGGCATGGAACCGAACAAAGCGGCTCTTGTTATAGGGCTCCATCACAAGAAAGATAATCGCCGGAATGATGGTGATGTAAGCCAGCATTCCTGCCACATTGTCAGCCATGCCTCCGGTTGAGGCGGCAGGAGCCGCCGCGACCGCTGGTCCCCCTGCTGTCGCGCGGCTGGAGCATGCCGCGCACATCGTCGTACCGTCGGCAATCTGTGCACCGCATCCGCTGCAAAACGCCATAGAGATTTCCTCCGAGGTCAGATCCGAAGCGCCTTAAGCAAAGGTTACGAGCGATTGCCCCAAAACGCGTCGGCGGCAAGGTACCAAAAAAGGCTCAAGCAACGCAATGGACAAATTGCAGGTGGATCAAGGTGCAGTACGCCAAATTCTGCATACTTCGTCGACTTGGAGGGTGGGCAATGAGATCGCAATCGGGATACGGAACCATTTCCGGCACTAGGACTTTGGCGACGCAGCCCCTCAAAATGAGGATGCGCTGGAGCATGCGCCACCGATCTGATAAGGAGCCATTATGTTCTGCCCTCAATGTGGGACCAATAACGCGGATAACGCTGCCGTGTGTGTTCAGTGCGGACGAGTCTTGCGGGCGGTCGCAGCAGCTCCACCGATGCCGTTAGGAACACCGGGCGTGGTGATGCCTCCGGCCGTAATCGTGCCGAACTATCTTGTGTTTGCGATATTGGCTACGGTTTTTTGCTGCCTGCCCAGCGGAATTGCGGCAATCATCTATGCGGCACAAGTCAACGGCAAACTGCAGGCTGGGGACTATGCGGGAGCGCAGGAGGCATCGCGCAACGCAAAGATGTGGTGCTGGATCTCTTTTGGCTTGGGTCTTGCCAGCATCGTGGTCGGAGGACTGCTGGGCATGCTCGGCGTGCTGAGCGGGATGCATCATTAGGCATGAATGGATTGATACGCAGAGAGTATCTGGTGTCCGCGGCGATACTTACCGCCGGTATAGGGACAGTACTGCTGTGGGCATTCGATCCGGCGACTTCAGGATTGTTTCCGTCGTGTCCGTTGAGATATTTGACCGGGCTGTACTGTCCGGGATGTGGATCGTTGCGGGCGATACACCAACTGCTCCACGGGAATTTGCGCGCGGCTTGGGCAATGAATCCTCTGATGATCCTGTTGCTGCCCTTTCTGAGCTATGGATTAACCTCAGAGGCACTCTCGATTTGGCGAGGCGAGGGATTGCCTCAGAGATTCATACCAGCCGGGTGGATTTGGGGGCTGTTCGGGATCATCGTCTTGTTCGGGATTGCCAGGAATTTTCCCGTGTACCCCTTCAACCTTCTGGCGCCGGGTGGAATTGGACGGTTTTGAAATTGGAAGTCGACGCAACCCTCAGCGCCTAAAGGCGCACGTTACTTCGCTCTTAGGCACGACTGAAGTCGTGCCCTTCCCTCATCTGATGGTGAAACGCTGCATGGTCGCAACGTCCTACTGGTACGTCTAAGCTGGACGTTGCGACTCGTTTTTCTTGCGGCAGTCTTCGCAAATTCCGTAGATCTGGAAGGTGTGCCGAGTCGTCAGATAGTGGTATCGTCGGCCAATTTCTCGCTCCAGTTCGCCAACTTCCTGCGAAAAGAACTCCACCGAACTACCGCAATTCGTGCAAACCATGTGGTGGTGACTGCGGCGGTTGTATTGATGCTCATAGCGGGCGATGCCGTCGTGGAAAGCCACTTCGCTCGCCAGACCGCATTCCGCAAGCAGTTTCAACGTGCGGTACACCGTGGTGTAGCCGATCCGCGGGTCTTTTTTCTGCACGAGGCGATGCAGTTCGTCCGTCGAGAGGTGGTCGCGAGTCTCCAGGAAGGTGCGCAGAATCGTGTCGCGTTGTTCGGTTTGCTTGAGGCCAACATCTTTCAGATGGCGATGCAGAATGTCCTGGGCCTCGCGCACCATCTGGCGCGAGATCGTGGGCTGATCGTCGATACGTTTCTGCAGCATTCTGGGCCTGGACAGCGAGCCAGAATATCATTCCAGCAACTTGGAATTGAAATTCATTTTCAGTAGTAAACATGGGCACCTGGAATACAATCAGAGATTCCCATGAGCACAATGGCAGAAGTCAGCGTACCGCGGTCCCGGAGCTCCCCCGTTCGAAAAATCATACTCTGGATTTTCCTCGTACTACTCGTGCTCATCGTGGCGGTTGTCGGCTACGCATACTACGTTGCCCAGGCGGCCCTGCCGCAACTCGACGGGCAGATCATGGCTCAGGGTCTGACCGCTCCGGTCACGGTCACGCGTGATGGACATGGTGTACCGACCATCGAGGCCGCCAGTTTCGATGATCTTTTTTTCGCCCAGGGATATGTGTCCGCCCAGGACCGGCTGTGGGAAATGGACGTCATCCGTCGGGCGGGGAGTGGTGAGCTTTCGGAGATTCTTGGGACAGAGACGCTAAAGTTCGATCGAGAGCAGAGGATTCTCGGACTCCGCGCTGCCGCGAAGAAATCCATCGCGATGGCCGACGCCCGCAATCGTGAATTCTTTGAGGCCTATGCACGAGGCGTAAACTCATTCATCCAGTCGCATCTCAATCATCTGCCCATCGAGTTTCGTATTTTGCGGTATACCCCCAAGCCATGGTCGTCTGAGGACTCGGTTGTGGTGGCCAACCAGATGGTCAAGGATCTGAACTATCACTATTTCTTCGACGCGCTCGGACGCGAGAAGATCCTTGCAAAACTTGGACCCGAACTTACAGCAGACTTGTACGTGAACCGTTCCTTTCATGACAGACCCCCAACTGTAATGAAAGAAGACATGAGCCAGTCGTCGAACAGCGACGCTTCTGATTCAGATGATGACGACGATGAGGAGTCGCCGGACAATTCAGTCACACGCAATGCCGGGTTCCCTGCCTGGTTCGACGAGCCGGCAGTGAATGGATCGAACGACTGGGTCGTCTCCGGAGAGCACACGGTTACAGGCAAACCGCTGCTTTCGAATGATATGCACCTGGGCCACCAGATGCCGAGCTTGTGGTACGAGGCACATCTCCGATCGGGCTCGCTTGATGTTGCTGGAGTGACGCTTCCTGGAATGCCGTTTGTAATCGTTGGGCACAACCAACGTCTGGCATGGGGTTTCACGAATGTCGGTCCAACTGTGACGGATATTTTTATCGAGAATTTCAATGCGCAGGGGGAATATCAGACGCCGAAAGGCTGGGTGCAACCCGATCATCGCGTGGAAGTAATTCACGTCAAGGGACAGCCTGATGTAACAGTCGACGTCAAGATCACGCGTCATGGTCCGATCATTTCGGAGCTCGTTCCAGGCGATACGCGACAACTGGCATTGCGCTGGACGCTATATGACGGGCTGCGGATTCCCTTCTGTGATGTGAATTCGGCGCAGAACTGGGACGAGTTCACGAAAGCATTCTCGCAACTGGATGCACCCGGACAAAATGTGGTCTACGCCGATGTCGATGGGAATATCGGATATCACACGACCGGAAAAGTTCCGATTCGCGCCGCAGGGGACGGCAGTTTGCCGGTGAGTGGGGCCGATGACGCGCACGAATGGATTTCTTACATCCCTTTCGACAAGCTGCCCAATATCTACAATCCGCCATCCGGGATCATTGCGACGGCGAATGGCCGAATCACGCCTGACAGCTATCCGAACTCAGTCAGCATGGAGTGGGAAGCGCCGTGGAGAACGGCTCGCATCTATCATGTGCTGGAGTCAGGGCGAAAATTCTCAGCGTCGGACATGCTGGCGCTGCAGACCGATATCCACTCAGAAGCCGATCAGTTCGCCGCGGAACGCTTTGTGTATGCGATCGATCATTCGTCGAAAGCTTCGGCGCGCGTGAAACAGGCAGCCGACATCATGCGCAGCTGGGATGGATTGATGGTGGCCTCGTCGGCCGCCCCGACAATTACAGAAAATGCCATCCACAAGTTGGTCTATCTGCTACTCCAGCCAAAGCTGGGAGGAGGATCTGAGTCCGGCCAACCGGAAGATGCGGGTCTGAGTTGGAGGACATATTCGTGGGAGATGCGCTCAGTGTGGCTGGAAAACATCTTGCTCCACCGGCCGAAGCGGTGGCTCCCCGACAATTATGCCAGCTACGACGACCTGCTGACGGCGGCTTTGGATGCTGCGGTGAACGATCCCAAGACACCAAGAGATCTCGCCTTGTGGCACTGGGGAGATTTCAACGCGGTCACGATCCAGCATCCGATTCTCGGTCACATCCCAATCTTGAAAAACTGGTCAGGCCCCGGAATCAAAGAACAGTCAGGCAGCGGATACACGGTGAAGGCAGTTACCCATTCTCACGGGCCATCGGAACGTTTCACAGCGAATCTGGCGGATCTGGATCAGTCCACTTTGAACATTGTGACAGGGCAAGGCGGAAACTTTCTTAGTCCTTATTACATGGACCAATGGAAGTATTGGTATGGCGGCACGACGTTTACCTTGCCGTTTAGCGATAAAGCTGTGCAGGCTGCGAAGACCCATTCGCTGGTATTGAGGCCCTCGAATTGAGCCGAGGCCGGTAGGCGCAAAACAGCAAGAAGGCCTAGAAGAAGTCGATCGCTTTCACATCGCCGATGTACCCGGGGATATTGATCGATCCTTGCGGCACAAAATCATTGATCAACAGAATATCCTTGTTGATGTCGTACACACGCAGGGCGCCTCCCTCGGCCACATACTCCACCGTCCTTGAGACAAATCCCTGCAATCCGAGCACATCTCCATTGTCGGGAGGGATCAAGACGGAGCCATCTGCGGTTTTGTAAATTGACAAGCAGCCGCGGACCTCTCCATTCGGATTGTTGACATCGCCGACATTGGTGCAGGAATGCGACCCGATGAAGAGTTGGCCGTTGGCCGTCATGTCCATACGATCGTGAAAGCCGTCGGTGATGACGGCGCTGCTTGTGACGGTTCCGGAGGAAAGGTCAACGAGGTCGAGACGCCCACAGAACGTGGCGGCGGTAGTTTGTCCGGTGCAGGCGTTGTTCGCTGACGATGCCGGCGTTCCGGCGACGTAGAGCGTCGAACCATTCAAGAACGCCATGGTCGCGGCATCCACCGGAATCGTACTCGTGATGGTCAGGCTGGAAAGGTCAAAGATGGCGACGCTCGCCTGAACGCCTCCGCACTGTGGTCCGCAGTTGAGAATGTAGGCTGTGTTCCCGCTGACTACAGCGAACACCGGCCGATCAAAGCCCGTGACGACGGTGCAAACCGGATTCGGCGTGGTGGAATAGCAACTGGTATCGACGGGCGGTACTGCCACGGTTGGTGCTAGTACCGTTACCGAATCCGAGTCGTTACTGAAGACTAACAATTGGCTCCCATTGTCGTTCGCAACGACCGTTTGCGCGTTGGGAACAGCAATTGTCAATAGTGAACTGTTAGAAAAGCTCAGGGCATCGACGGCTCCCTGGAAGGCAAACCCGGTCACAACGGCACTGGGAACGGCGGCATAGGCGAGCGGAGATGCCAGAGGAACAACCATGCTTGAAGTCGGGCCCTGAATCCTGACACTTCCGATGCTGGCTTCCGAAACTGTGCTAACGGCGAAGACCGTGGTCGAGCTGGCATCAAATGCGACGAGCACATTCCGAGTCGGGGAAATCGCCAGGAGCCCGGGGGCGCCTCCGGCGCTCAGTGGACTTACGCGGGCAATCGTGTCGTTGACGCCGTCAATGAGGTACAAGCCACCGGCCGCAGTCGCGCTTGAGACTCCCTGAGAGGCGACCACGCGCTCCGTCAAACCGCTGGTATGGGTTTTCGGTGCGCTGTATCCACAGGAGGCGAAATTAAGGATCGACCATAAGCCAACTGCCAGGGCGAGGATGCGCTTCGTCAAACGACAGGCTCCTAAGAACATGAAAAAGGGAGATTTATCCGCGAAATCGAGGATTATAACAGACCCGTGGTCCTCAACTCCTGACACCCAGGGCGTATTCCTCAAATTCAGGCCATGCTTTCGATCCGACAGCTAAGGATGCACGGAACTGGATGCATCCTGTATGCTCAGCAATCATGGCTGGTGACTTTCTTTCCCGAATCAAACAGTCCCCGGTGCTCTGTGACGGCGCCATGGGTACGCTGCTGTACGAGAAGGGAATTTTCATCAACCGCTCGTACGACGAATTGAACCTCTCCCAGCCCGACCTGATCCGCGCCATCCATCACGACTATCTGCAAGCCGGCGCCGAAATTATTGAAACTAATACATTCGGAGCGAACTGGTTCCGCTTGGCGCGTCACAGTTTAACGGACAAGGTCCTCGACATCAATCGCGCGGGTGCACGGCTCGCCCGGGAAGCCGCCAAAAGCTTCGATGTTTGGGTTGCTGGTTCGGTTGGCCCGCTGGGAACCAGAATTGAACCTCTCGGCAAAACGTCGTTCCAGGAGGCGCGCTCCTCGTTCCGGGAGCAGATCTCAGCTCTGATTGAGAGCGGAGTGGACCTTCTGATCCTTGAGACCTTCGGATATCTGGAGGAAATCCATCAAGCGATCCTTGCGGCCAGAGATGTGAGCAAGGCGATTCCGATCGTGGCGCAAGTCACAATTGATGAGGACGGAAACTGCCTTGACGGATCGACGCCGGAGGTCTTCACGCCAAAGTTGGAGGAGTGGGGAGCAGATGTCATCGGGTGCAATTGCAGCGTAGGCCCGGTCGCCATGTTCGAAGCCATGGAGCGAGTTCGCGCGGCCACCGCCATCCCACTCTCGGCCCAGCCAAATGCCGGCATTCCGAGATCGGTGGACGGCCGGAACATTTACCTATGCTCGCCGGAGTACATGGCAAGTTACGCTCGCAAGTTTGTGGCGGCGGGGGTGCGCCTGGTTGGCGGATGCTGTGGAACAACCCCGGAACACATACGCGTGATGAAGGCGGCGCTTCGCGTGGGGGAAGCGCGTAGCCGAACCGCGGCGACTCATCCGAGCGGCGGTCCGGCACAAACCCAGGCGATTCCGGCAACTCCGCTTGAGCAACGCTCATTGCTTGGCCACAAGTTGGCTAGCGATGAATTCGTGACCATGGTGGAAGTCGTGCCGCCGAAAGGGATCGACATCCGCAAGGAGATGGAGGCGGCGCGGTTCCTCAAATCCGTTGGCGTCGATGCGATCAACATTCCAGACAGCCCGCGCGCCTCGGCGCGGATGAGCAATCAGGCTCTGGCATTGCTGATCCAACGCGAGGTGGGGATTGAAACGATCCTGCACTACACCTGCCGGGACCGGAACGTTCTCGGGATTCAAAGCGACCTGCTCGGTGCGGCAGCCGTCGGCGTGAAGAATCTGATCTGCATCACGGGAGATCCGCCGAAAATGGGTAACTATCCGGACGCGACCGCGGTATTCGATGTGGACGCAATCGGACTAGTAAACGTCGTCCGCAGCTTGAACCGGGGCCTTGATCTCGGAGGAAATCCGATCGGCACTGGAACCGGGTTCGTGATTGGGGTAGGAGCGAATCCCGGGCTGACCGATCTTGACGAGGAGATCCGACGTTTCGAATTTAAGGTGGAGGCCGGGGCTGAGTATGTTGTGACACAGCCGGTATTTGATCTCCGCCTGCTGGAGATCTTCTTGAGGCGAATTGAGCACTGCCGTATTCCGGTGGTTGCTGGCATCTGGCCGCTGGTGAGCGTAAGGAATGCGGAATTCATGAAGAACGAATTGCGCGTCTCGGTGCCTGATTCAATCCTCGAGCGGATGGCGCGGGCGCAAACTCCGGATGTTGCACGAGCCGAGGGCGTAGCAATCGCTAGAGAGATGCTTGTCGCCGTGCGACAAACCGTGCAGGGAGCGCAGATCAGTGCTCCGTTGGGCCGGTATGCATCGGCCGTCGACGTGCTGGAAGCGTTGGGCACACAACCAACTGCGTCTGTGTAAACGTTTCCGTTCCATTCCGGGATCATCGCGGCCCACTAAATTCGATATTCACTGAAAAATCACTAGACATTGCGCCCTATTCGTTGCAATAAAATAGATTGTACGGAGCGAATTTTCGTTGGCCAAATTTGAAGAGTGTCTCCAGCGACTGGAGAAAATCGTTCAGGAACTGGAAAGAGGAGAAGTACCTCTGGAGAAATCCCTGACGCTATTCGAAGAGGGCATGCAGCTTTCCACCGCTTGCCGGAAGGAACTGGAGGAGGCGGAGGGTAAAGTTGAAATCTTGTTGAAGAAAAACGGAAAGCTCCAGGCCGAACCTTTCGAGCCGCAAGCGGAGAAGGCGCAGGCACGCCGCTAGCATTGCGACCCGGGCACCGTGAAGTCTGTGGAGTTGAGCTGTTTCAGCCACGCCGCAGCCCTAATCGCGCGTTGATTTAGAGAATCGACGCCGGTCGAAGATCGGGGGTTCCATGGCTCAAACTGTAGTCGTTCTCGAGCGAGACCCAAACCTGGCCCGGTCCATCGCCGGTGAACTGCGGCCGCACTTCTCAGTGCATGTCACTCACACCCGCGAAGAAATGCGGGACAACGTCTCACAGATCCGGCCGGGGGCGGTGGTACTGAATATTGAAGCATCTCACCTTGCGGATGTGGCACTCCTGCATCAGGACTTTCCGGAGTTGCCGATTGTGTGTACCCATCGTGTCCCCGATGAGGAAATGTGGATGGCGGCGCTGGAGGCTGGGGCCATTGATGTCTGCCCGGTGGACGATGTCAGGAACGTTCTGACCTCGGTGCTGCGGAGCACCGGAGCGTCGGGATCTGCAGCTGCGTAAATCAGAATTCCACGTATCAAACAGAACGCCACGTGCGTTCTGTTTTTGTTTTACGACCGCGTGCACAGGACGATCGGTTCGTGCCCTGCTATATACTGCCACGTCATGCTGAAAGAGACGTTGGAAGAAGGACAGCGCCTTAGTGACGCTGCTCTTGACCGCCTGATCCCTCTCGAAACGCAACACCCCGTGTCAATTCACAAGGCGATGCGGCACAGCGTATTTGCGGGCGGAAAGCGGCTGCGACCGATTCTGTGCATGGAAGCCGGGCGAATGGTGGCGGGATCCCTGCCGAAAGGAATCGAGGATCTTGGCGCTGCGCTCGAGATGCTGCATACCTATTCGCTGATCCACGATGATCTGCCGGCTCTCGACAACGACGACTTGCGGCGCGGACGCCCCACCTGCCATAAGGCTTTTGGAGAAGCGACGGCGATACTAGCTGGAGATGCGCTGCAAACCCAGGCGTATGAAGTTCTGGCGCGGCTCAAGTGTCCTGCTGAATCCAGGGTCAGGATCATCGAAGAAGTCGCTCGCGGCACTGGCACGATCGATGGAATGATTGGCGGACAGGTCGTAGATCTTGAGGCGGAGCACACTCGTCCGACTGCTGAAATGCTGGAATACATCCACCGGTCGAAGACCGCAGCACTTATCACGGCAAGCCTCGTGAGCGGCGGATTATACGCAGGAGCCGACGTTTCCGAAGTCGAGAAACTGCAAGCGTTTGGTCTCGCGATCGGACTGGCGTTTCAGATCGTCGACGATGTGCTCGATGTGACGCAAACATCGGAGCAACTCGGGAAGACTGCGGGAAAAGATACCGCCTCCGAAAAGGCGACCTATCCAGCTTTGTTCGGACTGGACGCGTCAATAAAGAAAGCGGATGGGCTAGTCAACGATGCGTTTGCTGAGCTGCAAGGCTTCGGTGTCCGCGCCGACACGCTGAAGGAACTGGCAAGGTTCCTTGTTGAGCGAAAGAAGTAGTCTTTGGACATATCCCTTCCTGCTCGTTACGATCGCCGCTCTTATCACATCTGCGAATGCTCGAAATGCTTGCCTGGGAGTTCAGTTAGAAATTAGAATTTTCGGACGGCGATGGAGTTCGCCATAACCGCCTGTTTCGCAGGCTGATGACTCCTACAGAATCGAATCCAATTTTGTAGGAGCACCGCAAGTGAAAGATTTCCTCGCCATATCTATCGCTGCAATCCTGGGTGCGAATCTCCGATACATCCTCAGCCGGCTGGCGTCGAGGGAATTTGGCCCGGTTTTCCCTTACGGAACGCTCGTCATCAACGTTGTGGGCAGCTTTATTGTCGGTCTTTTTGTTATTTGGACGACCGAACGGGTTCTGGTCGATCCGCGTTGGCGCTTGCTGGTTGTAGTTGGATTCTGCGGATCATTCACGACCTTTTCGAGCTACGCCTTTGAGACCATGTCGTTCTTCGAACATGGACAATGGGCGCTGATGCTCGCCAACGTTTTCAGCAACAACCTGCTCTGTCTGGGAGGCGCTCTGGCAGGGATGGCGCTTGCGCGGGCACTTTGATCTCATATGGCTTTTCCTTTGCAAACCGAACGGCTGATTCTGAGGCCCTATACAGAAGCCGACATCACCGAACTGTTGCCTTTAGTCGGCGCGCGTGAAGTGGCGGCGACGACGTTGCGCATTGCGCATCCCTATACCGAACAGGATGCCAAGTCTTTTCTCGCGCTCGCCAAGGACCCGGACAAGATATGGCTCGCAATCACGCTGCGAACTGACGGCCGGCAGGTCGGCGGCATCGGAATGCGGTTGAATTCAGAATATAAGCACGCCGAACTCGGATACTGGCTTGGGACACCCTATTGGGGAAAAGGGTACGCCACGGAGGCGTCGCGCGAGATGATCCGCTACGGATTTGAGGAACTTGGCTTGCATCGCATTTTTGCGACGCATTTCAAACACAATCCTGCTTCCGGGCGCGTCTTGAGGAAAGTTGGCATGCGACATGAGGGATGCCAACGAGAACATCTCGTCAAGTGGGGAGATTTCGTTGACTCCGAGATGTACGGACTTCTACGACAGGAATGGAAGACAGGCGAGTAGAATGCCAGTTGCCATGGCAGTGCAAGTGACGATCTATCTGAATGAAGCGGATCAGTGGCATCACAAACCGTTGCACATGGAAATCCTTAACTATCTCCGTAAGGAGAACGTCTATGCGGCAACGGCGGTTCATTGTGTGGCGGGTTTTCTCGGAAGGCAAAAAGTCGAGACCGCGCACCTCGTCGAAGCGGGCGGAAAGCTACCAGTGATCATCATCTTTGTAGACACGGACGAGCACGTGAACCGCGTTCTCCCAAACCTTAAGGAAATGGCGGCGCACCGTCTGATCGTGCGTGAAAATGTGGTGCTGGAACAGGGGAACCTCGACTAGGCATGTCTTCCCTTCCTTTGATTAATCCTCTGGACGTACTTGCAATCGCCGCGCACCGCGACGATGTGGAACAGACGTGCGGCGGAACTCTGCTGCGAGCCTCTCAGAAAGGTCAGCGCACAGGCATCCTTGACCTGACGCAAGGAGAGATGGGCACTCGCGGAACGGCGGACGACCGGGAGCGCGAAGCGAATGATGCGGCCAAGATCCTGGGAGTGGTCTGGCGGAGTGCACTCGACATCCCAGACGGACGCGTTGAAAACACGTGGGAGAACCGTCTGAAGGTAGCTACCGCGATTCGAGAAACCCGGCCTCGCGTTGTCATTCTTCCTTACTGGAAAGGGCGGCATCCGGACCACTACACGGCTTCGTTTTTGGGATATGAGGCTTGTTTCCTGGCGGGATTGGCAAAGCTCGATCTTAGGCCTAAGAACTCAGACGTCGGCGCTACATCGCTCGCACCTCATCGGCCATTCAAGATTGTCTACGCAACGCTGTACTACGACATTCGCCCAACATTCGTAGTCGACATCAGCGAACAGTTCGAAGGCAAGTTCGCCTCAATACTTGCCTACAAATCGCAGTTCAGCAACCAGGAAGCGGGAAAAGACCTATTCCCTGCCCATGAGGAGATCCGGGCCCGCGTCGAGTCCATGGCGCGCTTCTATGGTGCTCTTGGAGGTGTTACACACGCTGAGCCGTTCCTGCAAAAAGAAGTTGGCCTCGTCGACGATCTGTTGTCGATTCCCGTCAAATCCATTTAGCATTGTCGGACTTAACTCTCCAGGAGGAGTAGAAGTATGGTGCGTTTCCTGTTTGCCTTCGCGTTCTCCCTTGCAATTGTCACTACCGCTGCCGCCCAGTCCGGAAGTTGGCAACTCGACCCTAATCATTCCTCTGCTCAGTTTGCGGTGAAGCATCTCGCCGTATCAACCGTGCGCGGTGCGTTTACGAAAGTGAGCGGATCGGCCCAGTTCGACCCGGCGGATCCTACCAAGGCGTCTCTCGAAGCCACAATCGATGCCAGTTCCGTGGACACCCGGGTACAAATGCGCGACAACGATTTGCGCAGTCCCAACTTCCTTGATGTCCAGAAATATCCGACCATCACATTCAAGTCGAAGCAGGTAAAGGCAGCGGGTTCCGGCAAGTTGCAGATCACGGGAGATCTCACGATTCACGGCGTGACGAAAGAAGTGGTCCTTGATGTGGACGGGCCCACACCAGCGATCAAGGATCCCTGGGGAAATCAACGGATGGGCGCTTCAGCCAGCACCAAGATCAATCGCAAGGACTTCGGGGTCAACGGCCTTCCTGCTGTTGTCGGCGATGACATCAACATCACGATCGATGTGGAACTCATACAGCCTCAGGGCAAGTAGAACCAGCGGCAATTGCGGCGTCGCCTGTCAGTTGATCTGAACTTTGGCCTGCCCACCGGTAGGTTCTGGGTTAACATTCGAGGCAAGGTATAACGCCAGGAGAGAACATGGGTAAATTCGTCTTCGGTCTAATCGTCGGTTTAGTCATTGTCCCACTGTGTGTGTACCTCTATTTCTCGACTGGCATGGCGCCAGTGGCCACGAACGCTTCTCCGATGCCCTTTGAACGCTGGTTTGCTCGCATGGCACTGCATGCGGGAATGGGCAAGGCAGCGCAACAGCAGCCACCAATTCCCGCTGACGAAACGAATCTTTCAGCCGGCGCGCAGATTTATCGCGACCAGTGCGCCGTATGCCACGGATTGCCATTGAGTCCTGAGACGGCGATCGCAAAAGGAATGTATCCCAAGCCCCCGAAGTTGATGGAAGGCACGGGCGTCACCGACGATCCCCCGGGAGAAACCTATTTCAAAGTGAATGGTGGTATTCGCATGACGGGGATGCCGGCTTTCCAGAGTTCTCTTTCGACGACGCAGATGTGGCAAGTGAGCCTGCTGTGTGCGAACGCAGACAAGCTATCTGCAGCTATCAAGACTTTGCTGGTTGCGGGACCGGCCGCCACCGCCAGTCCAACGCCCGCGACGTCGACACCTGTTCCACCTCAAACACCGAAATAAGGTCGACAAAATTCCGCTTTCGGGCGTCCTGCAGGACGCCCCTTTTTGTTGGAGTGTCTGCATCTGTAACCTCCGGCTAGTGCGACCCCCGTGCTATATTGCGACTTTACAATGGGATCGTTTCTCTTCTTCGCCTTTTCGTGGTGGGCAATTCTGCTGCGAGTCATCGCGATCGTCCACTTCATTCGCCGTCGACCTAATTTCTTCTGGATTTGGGTCATTCTCTTCCATTGGGTTGGCGCGCTGGTCTACATCCTGGTTGAAATAATTCCTGACGCGGGCCTGTTGCGATCTTCTTTCCAGGTATTTCCGCGCAGGAAGCGAATTCACGAACTTGAACGCGAGATTCTCGACAATCCTTCCGCAGGAAACTACGAAGAACTGGGCCTTCTTTACCTGGATGACCACAACTATTCGAAAGCCAAAGCGTGCTACGACAAAGCAATTTCCTCACGGACGGACTCCATCGATCCTTTTTATCGACGTGCCGTCGCTGAGATCGAACTGGGTGACTTTGCGCCAGCAGTGCTGGATCTGGAGCGCACCTTGAGCAAAGAGCCAGGGTACGATTTCCATCGCGGCAAGGGATTGCTGGCGTGGGCTTACGCACAGACCGGCCAGAACGAGAAGGCTGATGCGATGTTTCGCGAGGCGGTTCGCATCTCCACGATTTCAGAAACCTATTACCACTACGCTCTTTACCTGGAGTCTCAAGGCCGCACGGCCGAAGCTCGAGAGTGGGCCAAGAAAATCATCGAAAAGAAGGCGACGATGCCCGGTTACTTGAAACGCCGGGAGAGGCCATGGTTTCGAAAGGCCAGCACGGTACTCGGGCGGCTGCCAGCGTGACAGCGCACCTCTCCATGTAAAATTGATGGGGTGACGATTCCCAAGAATTCCATCAAGCTGCTGGCTACGGATATTGACGGCACGCTGCTTAACCCACAATTCCACATTTCCGAAGGCGATTTAAATGCGTTGCGGCGGGCTCACGCGGCCGGCATTGAAATCGTTCTCGTGACAGGCCGGCGGCATTCCTTCGCCCTGCCGATCGCACTGCAGCTTGGCTTTGATCTGTGGCTCATCAGTTCCAACGGCGCTGTTACCCGATCGTTGAGAGGAGAGACCTTCCATCGGGACATCATGCCGGCCGAGACTTGCCGTGACCTTTGTGGGGCCATGCAAGAGTTTCGCGGCAATACGGTTCTGACTTTCGATCAGGAAACGAAGGGCGCCCTCGTGCTGGAGCATCTGGACGAGATCGGCGCCAGCATCCGCAAATGGCTCGAAAAGAATATCGAATACATCGAATTCATCGTGCCGATTGAAAACGCACTGGTGAAAGATCCGGTGCAGGCCATGTTTTGCGGAACTTTGGCGCGCATGAGCCAGGCACTCAGGAAGCTTGAGGCATCCGACATTCGAAGTCGGGTCACCGTGCTGCGGACGGAATATCCGCAGCGCGATCTCTCGATGATCGACGTGTTGAATGCGGGCTGCTCGAAGGGGCACGCCCTGGAACGCTGGGCGGCATATCGGGGCCTTCGGCGCGACGAGGTCATGGCCGTCGGTGACAACCACAATGACGTCGAGATGCTTGAGTTCGCGGGACATCCGGTTATTATGGGGAATGCTTGCGAAGAGCTTCGCGGGCGTGGATGGAGAGTGACTCGCGGGAATGACGCCTGCGGAGTCGCGGCGGCCGTGGAGTTGGCGTTGGGCGAAGTGCCTGTGATCAGCAACGTATGAGAATTTTTCAGTCAGCCCGGATCTTCACGATATCAACGATGATTGCGATCGCACTTCCCTGCCTGGCCGGCGAAGTTGCGGTGCTGAAGAACGGATTCTCGATCCGGCACGAACGCCACGAAGTCGTTGGAGAGGTGACACGGCTTTATACCAGCGCCGACGGATCCAGTTTTGTGGACATACCGACCGCGGAACTCGATCACTTTGAGTCTGCACCCGATTTGCCGCCTTCTAATGCTTCCGCAACGGCATCGAGGCTTCCGGCGCCTCCGCCAGTAGTACACACACCCGCCAATCGGACGCTTGGTGCAGGCGCTGCAGCCAGCTTTCGTCCAGCCCCAAAAGCAGACATCACCGCCGTCGTGAAAGATGCGAGCGGGAGATACCAGCTCGATCCGGACCTGGTGAACAGCGTCATCAAGGCTGAGAGCGGCTTCAACGTCCGTGCGCGCTCTCCTAAGGGAGCGCAGGGACTGATGCAGCTCATGCCGGGTACGGCGACACAACTTGGAGTGCCCAACGCGTTCGATCCACAATCGAACGTCGATGGTGGGACGAAGTATCTGCGTGAGTTACTGGAACGCTACAACTTTGATCTGGTGAAGGCACTGGCAGCATATAACGCCGGACCGCAGAGGGTGGAGCGATTCGGCGGAGTGCCCCCGTACTATGAAACGCGTGCCTACGTGGCGCGTATTGTAAGAGATTTCAACAAGAAGAAACTCGCTGAACAGAAAGCGAAAAAGAATCCAGCTGCTAGCGCAAGTTCCAAGAAGAACTCACAGGTCAGCGCGACGGCGGCTCCTAACAAAACAGAACAAGGAAAGACTGCGTCGGCGAAAAACTAAACTATCGTCCCGGAGCATGCCGCGCGCAAATGCCAGAAGCAACAGGCCGGATCATATTCGCAACTGAAATTTACTTTGACCCTGATCTCTCAGTCATTTACCTTGAGTGTTGCCGCCAGCCGCCGTCCCAAAGCATTGGCATGCGGCGCAAAGTCGCCCCTTCATGGATAAGAAACGCGTTCTAGCCAGCATAGCTGTGTTTCTCATCCTGGCCATTCTGGTTTACCTGCAATACCGGCATTGGCGCACTTTTGACTGGGGTACCTTCTGGAGTCAGACCCACCGCATAAAGAAGTTGCACGTTCTCCACGGAATCGCCCTCATTTATATCGCGTACGTCATGAGGGCATGGCGATGGAAAATCTTTTTGAACCCAGTCCGGCCGAAGACTAAAACTGTCGATATGGTGTCACCGACTCTGGTCGGATTCACCGGGTTGGCGCTACTCGGGCGCGCGGGAGAGTTCATCCGTCCGTACCTGATCGCCCGGCGCACGGATCTTCCGGTTTCCTCGCAGCTGGCAGTGTGGGGCGTGGAACGAATTTTTGATATTGGTGCATTCACGATACTGATGTTGCTCGCGATATTCCTGCCGAGCGCCCTGCCCTCCATTCCGCATCCCGAATACTATCTTCGCTTTCGCGAACTCGGCTTCGTTCTCACAGCACTCGTGGCCGGAACAACCATTGCAGCAGTAGTGATCCGGCGAAATGGAGAGAAAGTCGCATCATGGGTCGAGCAGCGGTTTTCTCACCTCCCGAAGATCGGCCACAAATTGGGGGACAAGGTTCGCGAATTTCACATGGGCCTGGACACGATTCAAGGCCCCGTCGCGATGTTTCTATTAACCGCCGTTTCGGTCGGGATGTGGTATGTGATCGCGCTTGCGTATCACGAGGTTACTCATTCCTACGGCGTTGATGCATTGGAAATCCCGGTTTCACAACTGCTGATTCTGATGTTCTCTAGTATGTTGGGATCGATGTTGCAGCTTCCTGCTGTTGGTGGTGGGTCCCAAATGGCAACGATCGCAACTTTATCGAGTGTGTTCGATGTACCTCCTGAGCTTGCGGCAAGCTGTGGAATTCTGCTGTGGCTCGTGACGTTTGCCGCTGTGGTCCCGTCGGGCCTGGTTTTGATGCATCACGAACGGCTCTCGCTGCGCAAGCTTTCGGTTGAGAGCCATCAAAAGTAGAAATACCTCCGTCGGCACAACCCGCGGCACTCAAACTTTCTTCCTCGGCCTTCTTACTCTCCCCGCACCTTGCGAATTGTTTCTGACCACCAGCAACTTTTTGCGGTGATGAGTGTTGTGTAATTTAGTAAGATATCTCCATATTCGCTTGTAAGTACCTGGTTGTAGGGACCTGTCACATTCGGGCATAGTCGTTGTGAGAGCCTGAGCCGCGCAGTGCGTTCTTTGTCTCTCATATCAAATTAACGTAGGCGTGGCGCTCGCGGGCGTGCCACTGACCTTCCGCTTCATCCTAGAAAGGAAACTGTATGCGGAAGACTCCGGAGGTCTACCTTCTCGCTGAGAACCGCCTCTTACGCGAAGCGCTCATTCGCCTGCTGACGAAACGCAAGGAAGTTCGAATTGTCGGGGCCAGTGGCTACTCTTCCGATACGCTTCACGAAATCGTCAGCGCTCGGCCACAAATCCTTCTCCTGGATTCTCACGGCCTGGAGTTTGCCCGATCCAGCCTGATTTCCACGCTGCGGATCGCGATTCCCGAGTTACGCATCGTCATGGTGGACATGGAGCCACAGAAAGAAGTGTTCCTCGAAGCGGTGCGCGCCGGCGTGGTGGGATATGTCGTCAAGGATGCGTCGACGCAAGAGGTGGCCGCCACAATCCGCGCCGTCGCGGCGGGGCAGGCTGTATGTCCTCCGACGCTTTGCATGTTCCTGTTCCATTCCATAATGGAGCAGGGGCCCATTATTCAGCCTGTTTCCGGGATGGATTTTGGTCTTACGCGAAGAGAGCAAGAACTGGCGGAACTGGTGTGCCGGGGGCTTACAAACAAAGAAATCGCTGCTCGCCTGAACTTATCCGAGCAGACGGTAAAAAACCATGTCCACCGGATGCTCCGCAAGATTGGAGTGCCAGACCGTCTCGGAGTAGCAGAATTTTTCGGGACGAGGACGTCGCGGGAACGGGTTTCCGACGACAACGACGACAGCTCTTCCCAAAAAGCCAGCTAGTTTGATAAGCGTCTCTGCCCCTCCGCCGCTCTTGACTGCGAGTGTGGAGGCCCCCGGAGCAGAGTCGAATCGTTTCTTCCCGCTGAACTGCATAAACTTGTTGCTAAACACGCAACCTTTGTGCCGAATCCCCGACAACTCAGTCAAAGGGGCGCACCATGAAAATTGGCTCGGCACAGACCAACACTGATTTCACTCCGTCTTCAGATCAAAACGCGACGGTTCAATTGGGGGAGACCGACCTATCCCAGGTAGCGGATCGTTTGGGGGCGTCGCTCGAAGCCTTGAGGTTGGCAAATCCTCAGGTACAGTCCGACAAAGTTCAGGCGGGGCAGGCTCTCACCCTGCCTTCGGGACAATCGGGCGGCCCGCAACTGGTTCCGGCGCAGCAAAATCTGCCGGCTTCTGCCGTGGCAACACCATCTCGACCGCGGACTATGGAGCAGTCCATCGACTCCATGAACATGCGCTCAAAACTCGATTCCCTGGATATGTCTGCGCCTGGTGGGCCTCTGACCCTCCTCGAAAAACTCAAGAACACGCGCAATCTGGCGGATAGCGGTGGAGTAGTCCCGCTCGACAATCCAGTCCGGGCCGATGGCGATTCGGGCTCCGGATCGGCGCATCGTCCGACCGCAGACGAGGTCAAGTTCCACGGCCCCGGCGGGGGCGGCGACAACGATTCTTCGTCCAAAGCTGGCACAAACAAGGCGGACGTTTCCCATTACAATCCAGCCCCGGCCAACGTCCACTACCGCAAAGACACCGGGCCGACCGCAGGCCCCCACGCCAGCGGCATCCCGGACGAGGGCGCTCCGAAAGCCACCAACCTCAAAGACAAAGCCATCGACGCGGCGATGGACAAGATCTACAAGAAAGTGTCCGGCGGGCTGAAAGCACAGGTGAGTGTGGATCGCCATCCGCAGCTTTCTTCCGAGCAGGAAGCTTTGGTCGACTTCTCCACGGGAGTGGGCCAATACAAGCAATACATGGAGTATGCCAAGACTGCGCTCGAGTTACTCAAGCTCAGCCCCAACAATGAGCAACTGAAGCAAAGACTCACCCAGGTGTTTGGCAATCTCGAAAAACTTGGAGCGCACCTCGATAAGGTGAGCAGTGTCCTGGGCAAAGCCCAAAAGTATGCAGGCATGGTGAAGGATGCGATCGGAATCACGCAATCGTGTGGGAAGTTGGTGGATCGTTTCCAGAAGATGGATTTCAATGACCCGAAATCGGTCAAGGCGTTCGCTGACGCATTCAGCGACGCCAACGCCCAGGGACAGTCGGTTCTTGAGGGCGCCCGCGATTCTCTGATCGAGGCCGGTTTGAAAGGCGGAATGGACGCCGCCAAGGGAGGCCTCGTCCTCGGTGCATTGAGTTTCTATCTCGACATGGCCGATCAAGGCTTGCAGGCAGGACTGAAGAACGTAAATGCCTACATCGATAGGCAAAAAGGGATCATGGATCAGATCGAAAAAGGAGGCGTCGCCCCGAAGCAGCCAGAAATCCCCACGTTGCCTCCGCCGCCCGATCTGCAGACTTACGGTGGACAGCAATTTCAGGACAGACTCGACAAGATGGGACAGGTCTATCAGGCGGTCCAGAACGAGTTCGACAACGCTCGCAACGACATCCGGTCAAAGGCGGAGACGAAGAAGCAGGAGATACATGACAACTTTGACCGTAATGAATTCCCCCAGATATACAAGCAATATCGTGGGAAGATCGAATCCGACCTGAAACAGCAGATCCACGATCTGGAGAACAATATCGGATCAGAGGCTCAGAAACACACGCCCGCTGAAAATCTGGAGCACGCCCGTAGTCTAATGGGAATGCTCGACAGGATGGAGCAGCACGACCGGAACGGGCTGAGCATGGATGATTTGCGCTCGGAGGTAAATGAACTGAAGGTCGCTCTGGGGCCGAGGCGGGAAATAAACCCCCGGACAGGCAATGAGGTTGTCACCACCGATCCTTCGAACCCATTCAAAGGCACGCCTTTCGAAAAGACCTACAACGATGCGCTCGCCAAGGACTATCACAAGAGCGGCGTCGACGAAGAGGGCGTACAGAACAGTTTCGCCCAAGCAGGACTGACGAGGCAGAACGAACGAGACATGACCGAGAAGCTGTATAAAGAGCTCCATCTGATGCCTTAACAGCGACAGCTGCGAAGGCTGCAAATCAGCCCATAACAGTTCAATAAATCGATTTCGGCCAGACGCCTCTTCACCGAAGCGGCGTCTACCCCCGTGATACTACTTCGCCGCATCTTGGGATGGTGGTCGTAGCAACTCAAGTCAATGCATTGGCCACTCTCGAAATGAACTTCGTGGAGTGGAGGCCCCGGGCGGAGTCGAACCGCCGACCAACGGTTTAGGAAACCGCTGCTCTATCCAACTGAGCTACGGGGCCAAAATGGCTGTGCCATTATCTCACGCTGCGTTACGTGAAATTCTGATCCAGCACCCCCTCTAGTGTGACGTGCAACACATAGCGTGCAGCAACCTTCCAGACAGAAATTCACATCTTAGACCCGCCGAGAGAGAAGGATCTCCGGCGAACGCCTGTTCAGGCATATGAGTAAATTTAAGACGCGCCTTTCTGTACTCTGGCTTCTTTTTGCCTTGGTTGTTCCTTTCACTGGTTGTTCCACAGGAACGAAATCTTCCGGTCCCCCTCCATCTGTGATCGCGGTGCAACTGAATCAAAGCGCCGTCACGCTGGCTCCCGGCGCTCAAGAGCAATTCACAGCCACGGTGACGGGCACGAGCAATACCGCGGTCACCTGGTCCGTCGACGGAACGAGCGGCGGTAACGCAAGCATGGGAACCGTAGGGAGTACAGGTCTCTATCAGGCTCCGGCGGATTCGGGAACGCACACTGTCACTGCAACGAGCGTTGCAGATACAACGAAAAGTGCCAGTGCAACTGTAACCGTCCAAGGCAGCGTTGGGGTGACACCCTCAACTGCAACCGTCGCAGCCGGAGCAACCCAACAATTCACGGCGACAGTGCAGGGACAGAGCAACTCATCCGTAAACTGGAGCGTTGACGGTGCCGCCGGCGGAAACACGTCGGTTGGGACAATCACTGCCTCAGGAATGTACACGGCGCCCGCGCAGGCGGGGAATCACTCAATCGTCGCAACGAGTGCCGCAGACTCTTCCGAAAGCGGGAGTGCTCCGGTAAGCGTGTATACCTTTGCACTCTCACCAGCAAGTGGATTACTTCTTGCTCCCTCCGGTACACAACAGTTCACGGCAACTCTCTTGGGATTGTCCAACACATCGGTGGCATGGTCCGTTGATGGCATCGCAGGCGGCAACGGCACCACAGGAACGGTCAGCTCAACCGGTCTCTATACCGCGCCAAATGCGCTTGGAGCTCATACCGTCACTGCAACCAGCGCAGCTGTACCTTCCGTGAGTCTGTCGGACCAGCTTACGGTGGTTAATACTGCACAAAATGCCGTGCTTACGTACCACAACGACGACAATCGCGACGGGGCGTACACACAGGAGGTGACGCTCTCTCCGGCCAATGTGAACTCCACGCAGTTTGGGAAGCTGCTCTCCTATCCTGTGGATGGACAGATTTATCCGCAGCCGCTATATCTCCCGAACGTAAATATTCCCAATCAGGGCACGAAAAATGTTGTGTTCGTTGCGACGGAAAACAACAGCCTGTATGCGTTCGACGCTGATGCAACCTCTTCGACTCCGACGACGTTCTGGCATGTAAATTTTGGTCCGCCGATTCCGAAGTTTGACGAGGGTGGCCCATGGCCGAATATCGGAATTTTGTCGACTCCGGTGATTGACGTCACGTCAAACACGATCTACGTATTGGCCGAAGTAAATGCCGTGAGTCCGCCTTTCTGGCTTCATGCAATTGACGTGACAACGGGAGCAGATAAAGTGGCGCCGGTTGGTGTCACTGCTTCTTACTCAGGCGATACCGTCAGCGATTCGTGTTATCAGAGAATGGGGCTGGCTCTCAACCCGGTGTCGAATTTGATCTACATCGCGTTTGGCAGCTGCAGTAACGGCTGGCTTCTGGGGTATGACAAGACAACCCTGGCTCAGAAGGCCGTCTTCGAAGCCACGAACGGCGCAGCCGGCGGCGGATTGTGGGGCAGCGGGGCGGCGCCAGCCATCGACGACATCACCGGGGATGTTTACCTGATGAGCGGAGTCGACTCCGGTGATGAGACTTATATCTCCGGTTCTACGATGGTGGGCTACAACGACTGCTTCCTGCGTCTGGATCCGAACACCCTGAGCGTGCTCGACTACTTCGCTCCCGATGACAACTACACGCTGGCGGTCAATGACGTCGACCTGGGTTCCGGTGGAAACGTAATTGTGCCCGGGTCCTCTTCCGTTCCGGACATCGTGCTGGGTGGAGGGAAGGATGGAAATATATTCGTGATCAATCGCGACAGCATGGGCGGCTTCAACGATACGTCGAACAATGTCCTGCAGACCGTGCACGTCGGAACCACTCAGTACAACAATATTTTCGATACACCTGTGTATTGGAATGGATTCCTGTACTTCCATTCGAACAGCGATGTACTGCGCTCCTTCAGCTGGAATGCGAATGCCGGCTCAGGACTGCAAATGTCGAGCAGTTCGACCTCGGCGGGGAGTACGGTCTTCGGAAAGCACGGCGCGACTCCAACTCTGTCTGCGAGCGGCACGAACAACGGCATCATCTGGGAGATCGATAATTCGGCGTACGTCAGCACCGATCCCACAACCAGCGGCCCCTCGGTCTTGCACGCCTACGACGCGACCAAACTCGCGAGTGAGCTTTACAACAGCACGCAGTCAGGCACCCGTGACCAAGCGGGACTCGCCCTGAAGTTTACGGTTCCGACGATCGTCAACGGGCGCGTGTTTGTTCCAACAGCGGACGAACTGGACATCTACGGATTGCTCGCGCCGTAAGGCGCCAAATTCTCGTCCGCTACTGATGGTGGTTCGAACCCAGATCATCCAGGGCTAGATTGAGTTCGAACACATTGACTCGCGGTTCCCCGAGCAGGCCTAACGTCCGTTGGCGCGTGTATTTCTGGACCACATCAGCAACAGCCGCTTGGGACAGCCCGCGCTCCCGTGCCACTCTCGGTATCTGGAAAGCAGCGGCAGCCGGAGAAATCTCTGGATCCAGCCCCGACGCGGAGGTGGTGATGAGATCTACCGGGACCGGCTGTGACGGATTCTCCCGTTGCAAAGCAGCGGCATCTGCGCGAACGCGGTCAATGAGTTTTTGATTCGTGGGACCAAGATTGGTTCCACCGGAGTTGGCGGCATCAAATCCGTTCCCCGCCGCCGACGGCCGTGGGTGGAAGTACTTGGGGGAAGTAAAAGGCTGCGCGATGATTTTGGAGCCGATAGCCTCGCCGTTCCGATATACGAGCTGACCATTGGCTTTGTCTTTGAAAAACACTTGCGCCAGGACGGTCACGAAAAGCGGGTAGATCAACCCTAGTAGCACTGTCGTTGCGATCGTCATCAGGAACGCCGTGATCAGGTTCTTCTTCATAAAGGTCTACGCAAGTCTCAACGCGGTGATAAGCACATCGATGAGCTTGATACCGATAAACGGTACGATAATTCCGCCCACACCATAGAACAGCAGATTGCGCCGCAGAAGAGCCTCGGCATTCATGGCGCGGTACTTCACACCTCGCAGCGCCAGCGGGATCAGCACGATGATGATGAGAGCATTGAAGATCACGGCCGAGAGAATCGCCGATTCCGGCGTCTTTAGATGCATGATGTTGAGAGCATTCAATACGGGAAACGTCGCGGCAAACATCGCGGGAATAATGGCAAAGTACTTGGCCACGTCATTGGCGATCGAGAAAGTGGTGAGAGCCCCGCGAGTCATCAGCAATTGCTTGCCAATCTCCACGACCTCGATGAGTTTCGTAGGATTGGAATCGAGATCCACCATGTTGCCGGCTTCTTTCGCGGCCTGCGTACCAGTGTTCATGGCAACACCTACGTCTGCCTGAGCGAGTGCCGGAGCGTCGTTGGTTCCATCACCAGTCATCGCCACAAGTTTGCCGCCGGCCTGTTCGGTCCGAATCAGTTTCAATTTGTCCTCGGGCGTCGCCTGCGCGAGGAAATCATCGACTCCTGCTTCTCGAGCGATCGCTGCGGCCGTCAGAGGATTGTCGCCCGTAATCATCACTGTGCGAATGCCCATGGTGCGGAGCTGCGCAAAGCGGTCGCGGATCCCACCCTTCACCACATCCTTCAAGTGAATGACGCCCATGGCGCGGCGGTTCTCAGCAACCACCAGAGGAGTGCCGCCAGATGACGCGATGCGTTCGACGGTTGCCCTGACTTCCGCAGGAACTCCCCCATTTCTATGAGTCTCGAGATATTTGGCAATCGCCTCGGACGCACCTTTGCGAATCTCCCGGCCATCGAGATTGACTCCCGACATACGGGTCTGGGCGGTAAATGGAATGAATTCGGCTTCGTGCGAAGCAAATTCGCGTCCGCGCAGTCGATATTTCTCTTTCGCGAGAACAACGATTGAGCGGCCTTCAGGAGTTTCATCCGCGAGGGAGGATAGCTGCGCGGCATCGGCCATCTCCGCTTCGCTCACGCCAGGGGCAGGGATAAATTCGGTCGCCTGCCGATTGCCAAACGTAATAGTCCCGGTCTTGTCGAGAAGCAGCGTATTTACGTCGCCAGCCGCTTCGACAGCGCGACCAGACATGGCCAGGACGTTGTGCTGCACCAGCCGATCCATGCCAGCAATACCGATAGCCGATAGAAGTCCTCCAATCGTCGTGGGAATCAGGCAGACGAGCAGGGACACCAGAACGAATACGGTTTGCGGCGAGCCGGAATAGATGGCGAACGGCTGCAGAGTGACAACAGCCAGCAGGAAAATGATCGTCAACCCCGCAAGCAGAATGTTCAGAGCGATCTCGTTCGGCGTCTTCTGGCGCGCGGCGCCTTCGACGAGAGCGATCATGCGATCCAGGAACGTTTCGCCGGGGTTGGACGTGATTTTGACTTTGATGTGATCGCTCAGGACTCGGGTTCCTCCTGTAACCGCGGAACGATCGCCACCGGCTTCGCGAATTACAGGCGCGGATTCTCCGGTAATCGCGGATTCATCGACCGAAGCCACGCCTTCAACGATCTCGCCGTCGCCGGGGATTAGCTCGCCAGCCGATACCGAGACGAAGTCGCCGGCACGGAGTTTCGCGCTCGCTATCTCTTCGGTTTTGCCGTTGGAGGTATACCGCTTGGCAATCGTCTCGGAACGCGCGCGTCGAAGCGTTTCCGCCTGGGCCTTGCCTCGTCCTTCCGCCATTGCTTCGGCGAAGTTCGCGAATAAGACCGTAAACCAGAGCCAGAGCGTGATCTGCAAATTGAAGCGGAACGCCTCATGCGGACGTAGCAGCAACAGTGCAGTCGTGATGACACTGCCGATTTCCACCACGAACATGACGGGGTTACCCATCATGTGTCGAGGGTTCAGCTTGAGAAGCGAGTTCCACGCGGCGCTGCGAACCAGTTGCACGTCCCAGATCGATTTGCGATGGCTAGCCATAGATTTTTAGAAAGTTTTCCCCGCATACATCAACAGATGTTCCAGGATCGGCCCCAAACTCAGAGCCGGAAAGAAAGTCAGTGCGCCGAGGATCAGGATCACGCTGATCAGCAGGAACGTGAACAACGGCGTCGTCACGGGGAATGTCCCAACGGACGGCGGGACGTACTTTTTCTGGGCGAGATTGCCGGCAATGGCCAACATTGGGATGATCATGAAGAAGCGCCCGACCAGCGTCGTGATTCCGGTGGCGCCGTCGTACCACGGCGTGTTCGGAACAAGTCCGCCAAAGGCCGAGCCATTGTTTCCGGCCGAAGACACGAACGCATAGAGAATCTGGCTCAAGCCATGTGGACCTGGATTCGTGATACTGGAAGTTCCAAAGCCTCGAACCAACGAGATGCCGGTTAAGGACAGGATGATCAGCGGAAATACCAGTGATACCAGCATCGCCATCTTCACGTCGTAAGCTTCGATTTTCTTGCCGAGGTACTCGGGAGTTCTCCCCACCATCAGTCCGGCGATGAATGCGGCCAGGACGATATAGATCAGAATCCCGTACATGCCGGACCCGACGCCGCCGAAGATGACTTCGCTCAGCATGATGTTGACCAAGGGAACCATTCCTCCCAATGGCGTGAACGAATCATGCCAGCCGTTAATGGCGCCACAACTGGCGTCGGTCGTCACAGTGGCGAAGAGTGCGGAGTTCGCGATTCCGAAACGAGTCTCCTTGCCTTCCATGTTTCCGCCGGGCTGCGTGCTCGTCACGTGCTGCGCAACGGTTGACGGAAACAATGGGTTGCCACGAGCCTCAGCCCAGTAAGCCGCTGTCACACCTGCCAGAAACAGAATTGCCATCGCGGACCAGACTGCCCATCCATGGCCCGGTGATCCTGTCATTCGGCCCAACGTATACGTCAGGCCGGATCCAATGCCGAAAATGCAGAACATCTCAAAGAGATTCGTCAGGGGCGTGGGGTTTTCGAAAGGATGAGCACTGTTCGCATTGAAGAAGCCGCCGCCATTTGTTCCCCATTCTTTGATGATCTCCTGCGATGCGACTGGCCCCTGTGCGATCGTCTGCGTGGCCACGGTGTCCATTACAGACTTGCCGTTGGCATCAACGACCGGTTTGCCGTCCTGACCTACGCGCTGGACTTGCTGCGGTTCAACCAGTTTCACCGTGTCATACGGTTTGAGATTCTGAACCACGCCTTGCGACACAAGAAACAAGGCACCAACGATCGAGAACGGCAAGAGAACCCAGAGGCAGCAACGTACAAAATCAACCCAGAAATTGCCGAGAGTCTTCATCTGGCGGCGGGCAATGCCTCGGATAAAGGCAATGGCGAGAACTATTCCCGTGGCCGCCGACGCGAAGTTGTGAAACGCAAGGCCAGCCATCTGGGTGAAGTAGCTCATCGTCGTCTCACCCGAATAGGCCTGCCAGTTGGTGTTTGTCGTAAACGATGCGGCAGTGTTGAAGGCAACGTGCTGGGGAGTAACGCCACCGAGATGCTGCGGGTTAAACGGTAACATCCCCTGAATTCGCTGGATCAGGTAAAGCACAATCATTGAAACCGCGCTGAACAAAAGCATCGCGATGGCGTATTCGCTCCACGCCATCTCATGTTTGTCGTCGACGCGTGTGATTCGATAGACAAGTCGCTCTATGGGCCGGAGCGCCGGATCCAGGAATGTGCGCTCGCCGGCAAAGACCCGCGTCATGAAGACGCCGAGCGGCTTTGTGACCGCAAAAACCAAGGCCAGAAATACAAAGATCTGCAACCATCCGTTGACGGTCATTCTTAAAATTTCTCCGGGCGCAGCAAGGCGTAGAAGAGATAAATCGTTGCTGCCGCGCTGATCAGCAACATGATCAATGATTGTGCGTCCATCGTGGACTCCTCATTTCACCCGGTCGCAGAAATGTACATATGCAATCGACAGCGCAAAGAAGGCGACGGTCACAGCCGTCCAAAGAATGTCTTGCATAATCGTGCTCCGAAAATTGCTCTTAATTGCACATGCGCAAAGGAGATCAGGAAGTCCGCTTTCTGGTCGCATTCGTCCGACCCGTCGATGATTCACCGTGTGATAGTGCCCAGTCGGCGTAGACAGGCAACGTGAGGACCGTACCGAGTGCTACTCCTGTCGAGATTCTTCCATTTGCATAGGCGAACCTTGACCTTGGTTTGCGGCTCGTCATCGTGACGAGTTGTCCACGTTTTGAAGCACGTCGACGACTCGCCCTCGACATCGCCGCGTCGCGCAGCCATTCCTGCAGTAGGGCGGTCAACACCCTTAGCAGGAACACGGTGCCGACGACGCAAACCGCAACCAGTGTTGCTCTCATGACTGATCTGCACCGACGCGAGAATGTCTGTAGTTCATTAGAAGAGACCAGGCGTAAGAACTGGGTGAAAAGTTCATAAAGAAACCGTAAAGAGAGCGGGTTACTGCGATTGACAACTCGACTTCAGCAGCCCCAGTCCGCTGATCCCGGAGTCGCAAAGTACTTCCGGCGTGGTTCCGGATCAAGAGGCGGCGCAGCCAACTCGAGGAGCGCGAGCCGGACGGCGGTCAGCATCAACTCCCGTTCGCTCTCATCATCGGATGAGTCGTGCTTTTCCCCGCGCTCGCGAGTGCAGTTCTCGGATAGGGCGTGGCGATAGTTGCATACGAGGTTCGCGAGTTGCTCTGCACTCACATCCTGAATCGTCAACATTCTCTGTTCTTCCTTTCTGCTTCCTGTTGATTGGATACGAGGAGGCATAAAGGCTCCGTAAAAAGTCCATCGAATGTTCGTAAGACAATTCACGCCAGGCTACTTCGGCAGCATTGGGTTTGCGGAAAGAGAAAAGGACTATTCTCCGGGTTCGAAGCGATATCCAACCCAGGGTTCGGTGAGGATGTATTTTGGAGACGAAGCATCTGGCTCGAGTTTCTTACGAAGCATTCCTACAAAAACTCTTAGATATTCAACTTGTTCTGTACTCTGCCCGCCCCAGATGGCGCCCAGAAGCGTGCGATGATTCAGTACCTTGCCGGGGCGGCGGGCCATGTAGACGAGAAGTTCGAACTCCTTGGGAGTGAGCCGAACGTCGCTATGCCGCACGGTGACCTTGTGAGCGGCAGTATCAATTCGAAAGTCACCAACCTCGATCACCGGATCTTCTTCGCTTCCGATGGGCACTCGGCGCAGATTGGCACGGACGCGAGCCAGAAGTTCGCTCATCCCGAAAGGCTTGGTGACGTAATCATCAGCGCCGGCGTCGAGAGCCTCGACCTTCTGCTGTTCCTTGTCGCGTACTGACAAGACGAGAATCGGAACTTGCGAGATAGCACGGACATGTCGCGTAAGCTGAATGCCGTCAATGGACGGCATCGAAAGGTCGGTGATGATCAAGTGGGGCTGCCAGTCTTTCATGATTTCCAGGGCCATCTCTCCACTATTCGCAACGCGAATGTCGTATCCCTGAGCGGATAGACTCGTTCGGAGAACTCGCGTGATCTGCGACTCATCATCGACGACGAGTATGTGCGGATGTTCAGTCATCAGCGCACCTCCTGCGTAACAATGTGCACGTCCACTGAGGGCGACTCCCGCAGAAATCGCTGAATAGCCGAAAGATACAGATATCTCTGCCAACCGGTACGGGCCGAACGCCCGAAAATCACCTGGGTAATGTGGTGCTCTCGCACCAGATGGGCCAATCCGTCCGCGATGCTTCCTCCAGCACTGCGGACCACCCGCGCCCCGAGATTCTCCGCGAAACGAATATTCTCTGCCAGAGTTTTCTGATCGTCCGGGCGGGTGTCGCGGCCAACGTCGATGTAAAACACGAACAAGTCTCCGCCCATCGCCTGGGCCATGCGGGAGCCGCGTGCGATGAGATATTGCGCCGCGGGATTCGAGCTCACGCACACACCGATGCGCTCGCGGACGGTATGGGCTGGCTGTGTGCCATCCTTGTCAAGGAACGCGTCCAGGCTGCGGTCGACAACTCCGGTCACCTGACGAAGCGCGAGTTCTCGCAACGCGATGAGATTTCCGGGCCGAAAAAAATGGGACAGCGCCCGCTGTGCGCGATCGACAGGATAGATATCTCCACGTTCCATGCGCTTCTGCAGAGCTTGCGGCGTCAAGTCCGCGAGGACAATTTCATCGACCCGCTGCATCACCCAGTCAGGAACCGTCTCGCGAACCTGAACACCCGTAATTTGCTGGACTGTGGGTCCGACGCTTTCGACGTGTTGCACATTCATTGTCGAAAGCACATCGATCTTCGCTTCGAGGAGCTGTATGACGTCTTCGTAGCGCTTCGCATGCTTGCTGCCCTCAATGTTCGTGTGGGCAAGTTCATCGACCACTGCGACCGCGGGATGCCGCTCCAGAATCGCGTCGACGTCCATCTCATCAAACATCGTGCCCTTGTATTCGAGCCTGCGCGGGGGGACCCGCTCCAGTTTGCCTGCTAGCTCCGCGGTGGCCTTGCGGCCGTGGCTCTCGACCACCCCGACGACAACGTCCTCTCCGCGGCTCGCGCGTCTGATCGCTTCACTCAGCATGCTGTAGGTCTTTCCGACGCCCGGCGCATAACCAAGAAATAGCTTGAAGATACCTTTCGATCTTTCGTCAGAAACCTGCTCGAGCCATTCTTCCGGTGTCTTCGTCATGTGAAGCTATTCTCGTTCGCTGCTTTGAATAAGTCACCTCCATCGTACAATGCGGATGTGAAAACGAGCACTGGAACACAAGTGGGACGCTATACGGGCGTGCTCGCGGGAATTTCGGCGATTACGGCGCTGGGCTTCCGGCTGCATTTGAACCATACGACGGTCGCCCTCATGTTTCTGGTGACGGTGCTTCTGATTTCGGCCTATTGGGGGCTGCGTTATGCAATCGTGGCCTCACTCCTGGCGACTGCCGCGTTTAACTTCTTCTTTCTCCCTCCCGTGAAAACCTTCACCATTGCCGACCCGCAAAACTGGGTCGCTCTTATCGCATTTCTCGTGACGGCCCTAGTGGCGAGCAACCTGGCGGAGCGGGCACGGCGGGAAGCAGAAAGCGCCACGCAACGCCGTCGTGAGGTGGAACGTCTCTATGCTCTAAGCCAGAGGCTCCTCGCCTCGGAGAACGTCCTCGAATTGCTGAACGCGCTGCCCCGATACCTGCAGGAGACATTCTCAATCGGCAGCGTTGTGGTCATGGCGGCGGACCACCCGTCCGTTTATCGCTCGTCTCCCGACGCGAAGTTCGAAGAGAGTGTCCTACGGTCCACATTGCTTCGCGGAGAACCGATCACACAATCTGAAGTCTCCTATGTCCCGCTTAGGCTTGGGATGCGCACGGTCGGCGCGCTCGGCGTGAGCGGGGCGGACTTGTCAAGGGAAACGCTCGATGCCGTGGGAAGTCTCGCAGGCCTGGCGATTGAGCGCGCTCGTGCGCTGGAGACTCTGAGCAAGCATCAAGCCGAGCAGGAACACGAGCGTTTACGCACCGCGCTTTTGGATTCCGTCACACACGAATTCCGCACTCCCCTTACCTCGATCAAGGCCAGCGTAACGACGTTGCAGTCAGGAGCGCCGCTCGAGGCGTCGGGCCAACGGGAGTTGCTCGCGGTCATAGATGAGGAAACTGATCGGCTGAATCGCCTCGTTGGAGAAGCCGCTGAGATGGCCCAGCTCGATTCCGGACACTTCAAGTTGGATCTTCAGCCCCATTCGATCAGACAAGCAGTCGATTTAGCGCTGCAGGATGCCCGCGTCGCGCTCGACCACCACCATGTAGAGGTGAGCGTCTCTGCAGACTTGCCTGAAGTCCGGATGGATCTGGAGCGAATTCGGGAAGTCGTCATGCATTTGCTAGAGAACGCGGGCAAGTACTCGAAAGCTGGCACCCCGGTTACCCTGAGCAGTGAGGTCCAAGGAAACTTCTTAGTAACCAGCGTGGCAGATCGTGGGCCGGGCATCGACTCGTTTGAGCAATCGTTAATTTTTGAGAAGTTCTATCGCGGCCAGCATCAGCGCTATACGGCTCCGGGCACCGGCATGGGCCTTGCAATTGCCAAGGTGATCATCGAGGCGCATGGAGGAACGATCAGCGTTGTGAGCCAGCCAGGCTGCGGATCGGTATTCTCCTTCAGCCTGCCGATCGACAAAGCAATCAAAAGCTAGTTTCTTACTTGATGTAATAGGCGGATTCTTCGGGCCGTACCACTCGTGGAATCCACAGCGGACGCCGCAAACCACCGGGCCCCGGTGCGGGACGCGCGAGCGCCTTCCAGCGTTGATACACGGCGAATGACAAGTTCGTGTCGACGAAGATGTCACCGTAGCGGTCGTCGCGTGCAGCTCTTTCGACGCGCACCATCTGATGCCAGCAGTGCATGCCGCTAACTGGATCAGGATGAACTGGAAAGGTGATGTCCTGATGGACGCCGGAATCGCTCCACCAGATGCGCTTTGTCTCAGGATCGGGACTGTCGTAGGGCGAGACCGATTCGAGTTGCCGCATCTTCCACTGGCCCTTGCCGACCTCTTTCAAATCGACCCATGCGCTCGACATGCGTTCGATCTGCTCGTCTTTGTTAACCCGCCAACGGCCGAGGTGGTGCGAGCACGCAACAACACCGGGAGCAAGTCCTTCGGTTACCCAGGCGTGGAGCACGAAGTAGCCGATCTCGGTGTGCACTTTCATCAGATCGCCCGTGCGAATTCCGCCCATCCTCTTCGCATCCGTCGGGTTGATCCACAACGGATTCTTGTGCGAGATCTCGTATAGATATTTCGCATTGCCCGAGCGAGAGTGGATCAGGTTCGGAAGACGAAAGATGGGCAAGAGCGTAAAGACCTCGCCGTGAGCATCTTTCGGCCACTCGACTTTTGGCATGAATCTCGAATCGAAATCTTGCGGTGACTGTCCGACCGACGCATCTTGTGCGGATCGATGAATGTGGCTGCGGTAGTACTCCGGCAACGTAAACTCCGGCCACTTCCAGTCGGCCATCGTTTTTGAAAAGAGTTCGAGTTTGCGAGAGGGAGTGCCGTAACCAACGACCCGTCTTCCATCCACTGCTACTCCAATCGCTTTGCCATCCTTCTTGATGACTCCGTTGGGTTCGGTCTTGCTGCCGGCCAACTCGGCGTCTGAGAGAGTTTTTTCGTTTTGTTTGTAGACGTCTCGCGTTACTTCGAACGCGCCGTACTTGCGCATGTACTGCAATGGCGTCAGGCCTTGTTTGCTGGCGGCTTCAGGCAGGCCCGGTACTGAATTATCGAAGATCCATCCGTAGTATTCATCGACGGTCAGTTTCTGACCTGGTCTATAGGGCGATTCAAAGTACTGGCGGATCCCCATCGAACCGTCCGGATCGATTGCCCACGAAAGATTGATCCAGAATTCGTCTTCTTCCCATACCTGGCCAGGGTTAGCCTGGTATGTGTACTCAAATTTCTCGCCCGCTCTTTCGCGCAGCACCCGATTCACGGGTTGGCGAAACCCGATCCATTTCCCTGCGTACGATTCCTGGCTCATCAGGTCGTGACGCTCTGAGCTGAATCCCATCGGCAAAACATAGTCCGCGAACCATGCGGTCTCGCTCCACGTCGGCGTGAGGGCCGCATGCAATCCAAGCTTTTCCTCATCACGTAGCATTTCGATCCAGGAGAAGCCGTCGGGATAGGTCCACACGGGGTTGAACACGCGTGTGAAGTACGCCTCGATGCGCCCGCGACCTTCCTTCAGAAAATGCGGCAGCAGAAACGACATCTCATGCGTGCAGAGTGGCCACTCCTTCGGATAGAGAAGCTCATTCCAACGCTTCTGCGGCGGAGGAACCTTGAACGGTTTAGGAACGAATTTGTTCCAGGCATTCAGATTGTGTCCGCCTTCGGTTCCAACAGAACCAGTGAGCACATGCAGCAGCATCAATGCGCGAGCCGGTTGCCACCCCCCAAGATTTCCCGAAGCGCTTCCGCGCCATAGATGCGAGGCGAAGCGACTTCCCGCGGAAGCGATCTCGCGCGCAATTCTGATGATGACCTCGGCTTTGACTCCGCTTTCTTTTTCAGCGAACTCCGGAGTAAACGCCGCATAGTGTTTCTTGAGCGCTTCTATCGCAGACTCGAAGCTATGGCCCTTCGCACTGAATCCATCCACTTCCAATTCTTCCCAGTTCGTCCATTTACGTACGAAATCCGCATCGAACCGCTTCTCATCGAGGATTACTTTCGCCATCGCGAGCAGAACCGCGGCCTCGGTTCCCGGATACGTCGGCATCCAGTAGTCGGCCATGCTGGCCGTATTCGAAAGCCGCGGGTCCATTACAGCAAGCTTCGCACCCGCCATCTTGCCGTCGATGATGCGTTGGGCGTGCGGATTGAAATAGTGGCCCGACTCCAGGTGCGCTGATAGTAAGAGAATGAATCGGGCATTCGCGTGATCGGGCGAGGGACGATCCGCGTAGTGCCACAGCAAGTATCCAAGCCGGGCCGAGGACGAACAAACATTCGTATGCGAGTTGTGCCCGTCGATCCCCCAAGCCTGCAACGTGCGTTCCATGATGAAGTCGTGTCCCGGGCGCCCCACGTGGTACATGACTTCTTCGCCGCGACCTTCCTGAATCGCCTTGCGGATACGACTTCCGAACGTATGCAGAACCTCGTCCCATGACGTGCGCACCCACTTGCCCGCCCCGCGCTCGCCGGCGCGTTTCATCGGATAGAGCACGCGGTCTGGATCATGAATCTGGTTGATCGTCGCAGGGCCCTTGGCGCAGAGGCGTCCACGACTTGCCGGATGCATCGGATTGCCTTCGAACTTCTCCACCTCTCCTGTCGCTTTATCTACGTACGTGAGCAGCCCGCAAGCCGACTCACAGTTGAAGCAAACCGTGGGGACGAGTTGATAGTGCTTCTCGACCCGGCGCGGCCAAGCCTCGGGGTCGAGTTCGACCCAGTCGTCCCATTTCTCGACTGGAGGACAGTAGGCGAGCTGGCTGCCGTCGCGTTTGAAGTCGCTCATCGAATCTCCAAATTCCTAACTATTCGGGACGCTCTGGCCCGCCATCACGAAGCACCATTCGAAAGCGAGTAAGCCAAATAAAGCCAAAACAGCGGCAACCCCATTCGCCAAAGCATTGTGCGCCGAAGCGAGTAAAAGAAGCGGCAGCACTCCTCCAACGAGGATTGCTCCAGCCCAGAACCAAAGTTTGAAAGGTCCGTGCGTAATCAAACGGGCGGCATAGGCTGAATTATCGGTCGCGTGTGGCACCAAAAATTCGGCAGCCACGATGATCAAGTGAAGCGCAACCGCGACTGCAAGGGAGATTCGCTCCACCTGCACCGCCCCACCCAAGTGGTCCGGAAGAAATGCCAGCACCGCTGCCCCGCACAAAAACGCCTGCACCAACAGATGAACCGGAAGCAGCGGAGTCTGCCACAGATCGCGGCCTTCACACTGTCCGAAAAGAAACGCGGTATAGACTGCGGCCAAGAACCCGACAACGACTGTCGGCCACAAGAGGGCCTTCGTCACGAGTGGCATCCCCAGCAACGCACCCAACCAGAACAAGCCTGCGAGTCCGCTGTACGCAATCAGGATGAAGGCGCCGCGAGCCAGCCAGGATTTGCTCTGTGGCGTGAAAACAACGCGGAGAAACCGCGCTTTGTGCTCAAGGTCCGCTACCAACAGAATTGTCGTGATGGCGGTAAATACCAGCGCAACGCTCGACAGGATGATGTCTCGCGCACGATTTGCCATCGTCAACCCGAACAACATCGCAAATGCAGGAATCGCGAGGGCTCCCGCGCCAATCGACTTGGTCCAGCAGTACGCAGGCACCTGCCATCCCCAGGGACGCGCATGGGAAACGTCGTACGCTGCTAGCGCATTCTGCTGAAGCAGTGGGCTGTCCGCCGGGTAGACCGCGCCGCCACCGTGGATGCCCTCATTGCGCTGAGCCCACATGTACATCGATTCATGTCGCGCGGCGGTGGGGACAATCGTGCTCTCATCCGCATCAATGTAGTAGAGTTTGGGACGCGTTCCCTGCTCCGGCTTTCTCACCCTGACCGGCTCTCGAGCGATCAACTGCGAGATCTCACCGTCAATAACGTCGAGATCCCCCGCGATGATCGCGTGCTCCGGGCAAACGACTACGCAAGATGGTTCCAGACCCACTTCGGTGCGATGCGCACAGAAGTGACATTTTGCGGCGGTACCTTTCTCGGGATCGATGTAGATGGAGTCGTACGGGCAGGCTTGCATGCAGGCTTTGCACCCAATACAGCGCTCGGCGCTGAAGTCGACGATTCCATCCTTGCGCTGGTACATCGCGGTGACAGGACAGATCGTGACGCAAGGTGGGTTTTCGCAGTGATTGCAGCGGGTGACCTGAAAGACCCGGCGGGTATTGGGAAAGGTCCCCTTCTCGACGTACTTCACCCACGTCCGGTTGACGGTGAGCGGAACGTGATTCTCGGTCTTGCAGGCTACCGTGCAGGCGTGACAACCGATGCATTTGCGATTGTCGATGATGAATCCGTATCGCATCCGGAAGGTATCCCCAGAACTTCTGAAACTCCCCAGCGGCTTGGGTATTGTAGCTGACAGCCGTTCTCGCGCTGTTGACGGCTTTGAGGCTGGAATCTCCCCGCAATATTTATTGTTTCGAGTGTATAGCACTTTCGCATGTCATTGCGGGCCTCTGGGCTACAATTCCGAGTGCAATTCACACGAACAAAGCCTGAGTGGCAGCCGATCGCGTCCTGCGGTGCGGCGCACACGGACAGGTGTAAATAAACCTATGACAGCTGAGACGGCCATCTCTCACTTGGTTCTCGACGACAAGAAAGTCTTCTATAACCGCTTTCTGCTGATCGTGGCGGGCCTAGGCGGACTTCTTTACGGAGTGGACGTCGGCATCATCGCGGGCGCACTGCCGTACCTTGAAGCCACGTCGACCTTCACGCGAAGCCAGCTTTCGACGGTCGTCGCCGCAGTCCTGCTCGGCAGCGTGATCTCCACTCTTTTCGCTGGACTACTGGCGGACTGGATGGGACGCCGATCGCTAATGGCGCTGAGTGGTGTGATGTTTGTCGTCAGCATTCCCGTGATCGCTCTATCACAGGGCTACAGTTCTCTGGTGCTGGGACGGTTGCTGCAGGGGGTCAGCGCGGGACTGATCGGCGTGGTCGTTCCACTCTACCTGGCCGAATGCTTAACCGCCTCGAACCGCGGCAAAGGGACAGGAATCTTCCAGTGGCTGCTGACGCTCGGAATTGTAGCTGCGGCATTAGTTGGTGCTTACTTCAGCTATCGAGTCGATGAAGTTGCGAAGCTTCACGATACCGCCAAGTTGCTTGCCTTCCAGGATTCCGCGTGGCGCGGCATTTTCTGGGTTTCACTCCCTCCGGGGATCCTTTTCGTGATTGGTAGTTTCATGGTGGCCGAGTCGCCGCGATGGCTGCTACGTCGGGGGAAGAAAGAAGCAGCGTACGCGGCCCTCCTGCGTGGACGCACCACCGAACAAACAGATCTCGAACTTCGCGAAATGCAGGAAACCAGCACGGCGGAACAGTCGAAATCCGCCGGATCGAAGGGCAAAGACTCGCTGCTCCGCCGCAAGTACGTGATCCCGTTCGTACTTGCCTGCATCATTCTGGTCTGCAATCAGACTACGGGCATCAACTCTATCATCGCCTACAACACGAACATCCTGCTGCAAAGCGGACTTTCAGACGTCGCCTCGCATTGGGGATACGTGGTCTTCACCATCATCAACTTCTCGGTGACAGCTCTGGGCGTGGCCTTGGTGGACCGCAAGGGCCGCAAGTTTCTGCTGGGTATCGGTACGGCGGGAGTCATCCTGTCGATGCTCTGCACCGGCATCATTTTCCGGGGAACGGAAAGCCAGCGAGTTGACGTGAAGGACGCCGTCCAGAAACTCGTCGCTTCCGATCAGACGGCCACATTGACCTATGATTCGGCGCTCGCAAAAACAACTGGCACCGCATCAGGCCGAAATTCGTTGGTCGTCATCTATTCCTACGGCGATTTCAGCGCCGCGACACCAGTCTTGCGTTCCGACGCAACTGCCGCAAAACCGGTCGTGATCAATCGTGAAGGCTGCGTGCCTGCGAACAAGGTCATCGCATTCCTCGCGAATCCCCTCGCAGACTACGATGCAGCCAAGACTGCGCCATTGCAGATTGTCAATGCATTTCTCACGCCGGTGCCGACTTCAAGCAACGGATGGTTCGTTGCCATCACACTTTTCGTCTTCATGGCGTTTTATGCTGTTGGCCCGGGAGTTTGCGTCTGGCTTGCACTATCAGAACTCATGCCGACTCGTATCAGGTCGAACGGCATGAGCATCGCTTTGCTTCTGAACCAGGCCGCCTCCACCGCGATTGCCGCGATATTCCTCCCCACGGTGGGCAAGTATGGATACTCGACTATGTTCTTCGGCTTCGCCGGTTGCACAATCGTTTATTTCGTGACCGCAACCTGGTTCCTGCCCGAAACCAAAGGTAAAACACTCGAAGAAATTGAAGCGCATTTCGAGGGTGCGAAAGCCCAATAGCCACAGGACGAAACACAACTTTTGTACGACTTGTAATCATGACTCCGACGAAGAAATCAAAGAACGCAAATCATCAGAGCTATTCTCACGCCATGCGGCGGGAGATTTACGAACAGCCCGCCGCAATCGCCAAAACCATCGAGAAGCATCTCAAGGACGACATCATTTTTCCCGGAGAACTCCTACCGCTTGAAAGCGCTCTTCTGACGTTCGAAAAGCTGATCGTTGCGGCCAGCGGGTCCAGCCGTCACGCGGGACTCGCCGGCGAAATCATGATCGAAGACCTTTCCGGCGTGTCCGTCGATGTCGAGTACGCCAGCGAATACTGCTATCGATCCACTCATGCCGCGATCGACCCGATTGTCATGGTAATTACGCAGTCTGGGGAGACCGCCGACACGATAGCCGCGCAACGCGAGGCCTTGACTCGGGGCATCAAGACGATCGCGATTTCGAACATGCCTGACACTACGATCGTCCGCGAATCCAGCGCCGCCTTAATCACCGGCGCCGGCCGCGAAGTCTCGATTCCTGCAACGAAGAGCTTCACGACACAGGTCACGATTGCCTACCTCATGGCGCTGTTCCTAGCCCGCAAGCGCGGGCGCATCACCTCGGAAGTCACCCGTTCCTACCTGAAGAGGCTGATGCGCCTGCCGGAAGCGATCGACACCAATCTGAAAAAATGGGATTCCCTCGCGGAAGAATTCGGGTCGGTTCACTGCAAGGCAGAAAAGTTCCTGTATCTCGGACGCGGCGTCCACTATGCCATAGCGCGCGAAGGCGCTCTCAAGCTCAAGGAAATTTCTTACGCTCACGCCGAAGGCTACCCCGTTGGTGAACTGAAGCATGGCCCGAACGCCCTGGTCGATGAAAAACTTCCCGTTGTCGTGCTTGCCACCTGCGATCATCACGATCCTGATTCCGTCCTCCGGTACAAACGCACTTTAGATGTAATGAAAGACGTGAAATCCCGCAAAGGACAACTCGTCACAGTCGCCACTGAGGGCGATACAGAAGTTGAGGGCATTGCCGATCACGTGTTCTATGTTCCTGCGGCTCCGGAGTTACTGCTGCCAATTCTCGAGGTCATTCCGTTGCAGCTCTTTGCCTACCACGTCGCGGTGAACAAAGGAATTGACGTTGACCATCCTCGGAACCTGGTGAAGGCGGTGGTCACCGAGTAGGAACCGACCCCTGAGTTCGTCTACTGTTACAATTTCAATTCGGCCCGCACAGCAGAATCCCCTTCCTCGCTGCGCTTCGGCGTGGCGTGTCGAACGAAGTTCCACAGAGCGTGGCTGACGAGATGTAACGCTAGCGCCATGAAATGTCCTTTTTGCGGGTTTGCGAACGACAAGGTTGTGGACTCTCGCGAGAGCAAAGAGGCGGAATCAATCCGCCGCCGCCGCGAGTGTCTCAAGTGCGGCAAGCGGTTCACGACCTATGAGCGAATCGACGAGATCCCGTACATGGTCGTAAAGAAAGACGGTCGCCGGGAAAAGTTCGACCGCCAAAAAGTTCTCAATGGTCTGCTGCGCGCCTGCGAGAAACGGCCGGTACCGATCAGCAAGCTTGAGCAGATCGTAAACGAGGCGGAATCATTCGTGATTGAGTCGCCCGAGCGGGAGCGCAAGACGAGCGAACTCGGTGAGCTCATCATGAATCGCCTTCGCCGCTATGACAAAGTCGCGTACGTGCGATTCGCGTCGGTTTATCTGGATTTCAAGGACGTCAAAGAGTTCATGAATGAGTTGAAGGATCTTGTCAAAACCAAGACTCCGCCAGTCAGTTAGCCAATCTGCCGTCGCAAATGTCGTATGGGGAAAATCTTAAAGCTATGGCTCATAAAGTAACCCTCATTCCGGGTGATGGCATCGGTCCGGAAGTCACCAAAGCTACCGTTCGCATTCTCGAAGCTACCGGCGTCAAGTTCGAATGGGAAACCTTCGCTGTCGGAGCCGAGGCGTACGAAAAATCCGGCGAATACATTCCGAAAGACCTGATCGAGTCGCTCGAGCGCACCCACGTCGGATTGAAGGGCCCCGTCACGACCCCGGTCGGTGGGGGCTTTCCCAGCATCAACGTCGCCCTGAGAAAGAAGTTCGAGCTTTACGCGAACTTTCGCCCGATTCGGAATCTGCCTCATATTCCTACCCGCTATCCCGATGTCGACCTGATTATTGTTCGAGAGAACACCGAAGGTCTGTACTCCGGTTTGGAGCATGAGGTTGTTCCCGGAGTAGTTGAGAGTTTGAAGGTCATGACCGAGAAGGCATGCACCCGGATCTCGAAGTTCGCCTTTGAATATGCGAAAAAGAACAACCGCAAAAAGATCCACGCCATTCACAAGGCGAACATCATGAAGATGTCCGATGGGCTTTTTCTGCGCTGTGCGCGGGCCGTGGCGAAGAACTATCCCGAGATCACCTACGGGGAGCACATTGTCGACAACACCTGCATGCAACTGGTGATGAACCCCTATCAATACGACATGCTTGTGATGGAGAACCTTTACGGCGATATCCTGTCCGATCTCTGCGCCGCATTCGTCGGCGGACTTGGTTTTGTCCCCAGCGCGAACTTGGGGGACGATTGCGCGATATTTGAAGCAGTTCACGGTTCGGCGCCGGACATCGCGGGTAAGAATCTCGCCAACCCCACTGCCCTGCTCCGATCTGCACTGCTCATGGTGCGGCATCTGGGTGAGCACGAAGCTTCCACGCAGATCCGGAACGCCCTGGAACGTGTATACCGGCACAAAGAAAAGCTGACGCGTGACATCGGTGGGCAGGCAGGCACTTCGCAGTTCGCGGACGCCGTCATTGAAGAAATGCAAAACGTCAAAGCGGAGGCTCCCGCCAAAGCCTAGTCATTGTTCTTGTGGCTGCACGCGCGACGGCAGTACGAAGGAGCTGGGATTCGACGCGAGCTCCTTTACGATTTGCTTTAGGAAACGCCTCGATTTCTCTGCACCCACATCCCGCGCTCGAACGGCCAACAAAAAACTGAGCACAAAAGAAGTAAAAATATTCAGGAACGCCACCGACAAAAGTCCTAGCGATGAGAGAAGAATCTCCTCGTGTGTCAGCGCTCCGTACAAGCGCATTCCGTCAAGAGCATATCCCAGGCTTGCCGCCGATAACGTTACGTGCCGGACTTCCATTGGAATGCCGAAAAGAGCGACCACAATCGGCACCGTTCCTAATAGGAAGCCGAGGGCGATGTATCCGATGGAGCCGGGAGCATGATGCCCGACCCAGTCGGCCAGGCGGGAAGCATTCCTCAATCCCAGCCTGCGCCGAATCCGGATGCTGTTACAGATCTTCTGCGTCATCTTCGTAACAGCGATATAGTTCGCCGTCCAACCTGTAGCCAGCGATGAAAGCCACAGCAGAACACCTGTGACAATCGCAAACAGGATTGTGCCTGATTGGTGCGGAACGAGCATATGGACGCCGTGTTCTGCCTCTGCCTGTGTTAGATAGGGATGGTGAAAGATGACATTCCAGAGTCGGTCCACGCCGATGGAGGCGGGAATCGCTCCGAGAAGATTACCTACCGTAACGATCACCTGCGTTTGCGAGATCGCACGCAAGCTGGCCATGTGATCCTTCTCCGGATCTTCCATGGCATCCACGAGGGTGGCGGCAGTCGCCGCCGGCATTTTGGACGCAAGCAAAAAGCCCCCGGCCTGCATCATCAAGAAACTGACAGCATAGTTCAGGGAGTGTCCGATCGCGACCAGAAGCGGAGCTTGTATCTTTGCAGATATGGCGTATTTGACTAGCGCGGTGAAACAGGTAATTACGCCGGCCATGATGGCGCCCGCGCCCATCGCCCGCCATCGTTGCGCGTTTTCCGCGATATAGTGAACACCCACCCGGCCCGTTTTTTCGACGAGGCTGCGGGCCATGCGACGAACTGTTGTGCCGGCGATCCGCAGGATTCGGCGTTGCGAGGCAAAACCATAGATCAGCGATACCGCAAACTTCCTGGCATCCCCTCCAGGTTGGCGAAGGGCAAATACCTGGTCGATGCGCCACAGAAACGAACGCAGCAGGCGCAGCCGAAAGATCAAACCAGCAGACGTCCCCTCTTTCTCGAGTCGCAAATTGATCTGGCGCACTTGCTCCGCGCAAGCATCCCGCGCCTTCTGCCACACCGGATATTCTTCGGGATGAAGCACTACGGACTCCACCAAGGATGGCAAATGAAAGAAGCTCGACTTGGTTATGTCGTCGTCCGTCGCCAGCGTAAGCATGTCGCGCGAAAGGGCTACATTTGCGGCACGCAGGGCCAGTATCTTGCAGGAAGCGAGCAGCGATGGAGTTGATAAGCGGAAGATATCGGACCACCAGGTAATCAGGTCGACAGGCAGGGCTGAAAGCCACGCCGCATCTGCCTCCCGCAGTCCAAGCGAATTCAGAAGCACGTACAGATCGCCGTGAACCTCGTCCTCGGGCAAGAGCCGATGTACCGCGCGGGCAAACAATTCGCGTAGCAGGAAGATTTCATCAGGCAGCCCCGCCTCGGAAATGACACGAACGTACGAATGATGTGACCAGAATTCGCGCAAAGCCGCCCGGATCTCATCCCGGTGGGGATGAGCGTCGATGCTGGTGGTAAGTTCCCGCAGTTTCTCCGTCCGGCGCGCGATCGGAACGTCCATCATCATGCGCAGCAATCCGTATACCCAGGTAGCCCGCTCGCGGGTGGACGCAAACTCGAACCTGAGGATGTCGTCGGGCGGCGGCAATGGAGGCGCAGCTACATTCATGGGCTGAACCAGAGAGTAAAGGCTTAAGACTACCTGGCCGCTATCTTGGTTGTTGATGAAGTGAATTACAAGAAGTTTCGGAAGTGAAAGACATCCTTCAGTACATTTACCGCCGCTTCAGGGCCTCGAGTTCTTCCAGCGTACGAGGCCAATCTGAACCCAGTAATCGCGAGAGGCTCCGGTCAGCCAGAACTTTGCCACTCGTCTGGCAGCGCGCGCAGTAATTTGTTTCTTTGTCGGCGTAACGAATCCGCAAAACCTTGTCGCCGCATCTTGGGCACGGTAGCCCGTAGCGGCCATGCACCGCCATATCCTTTCGAAACGCTGTCACCTTCTCCGGGAAACTCTGTTCTGCGTCTGCACCAAGCTTGGCGATCCAGCGACGTAGAGTGTTCCGGGTCGCATCGAACAATTTCTGCCAGGCTGCGTCGGTGAGTCTCTGGGTAAGCGTGATTGGCGAAAGTTGAGCCGCGTGCAGAATCTCGTCCGAATACGCATTGCCAATACCGCTCAACAGGCGCGGATCCGTGAGAGCCCGCTTCAAAGTATGGTTCTCCGCCGTCAGCACTGCACGAAACTTATCGAGATCCGAATTGAAAACGTCGATGCCACCCGCATCGAGTTCGGTGAGATTGCCTTCGCCCTGAATCAGGTGCAGCGAAGCCCGGCGCTTGCTCCCAGCCTCGGTCAGGACGAGCGAGCCGAGGGGAAAGTCAAAAGCCGCGAGATTCTGCCGCCCTCCGAGCTTTGCGTTCGCCGGGCGCCAGTGCAACCGTCCGGCGATCATCAAATGCAGTACCAACCATAGGTCGTCGTCGAGACCGATCGCGATTCGTTTCCCGACACGCCGCAACTGGCGGACTATTCGGCCTTCCGCACTTTGTAGTGGCGGCTGCACGGTTCTCAACAAGAATGGACTGCCGACACGAATATGTTTCAGCGGTTGGCCGCTAATCCTAGGCTCAAGCGCCGTAAGATACGCGGCAATATCGGGCAACTCTGGCACGCCTATCAGATTGCCTGTAACGCTGGGCTTATGCAACGACTTGCCACTTATGATGTGTTCCTTTGTAAAAACTTTGCAATTCATCCATTGACTCACCCGCCGCAAAGGGAGTAAATTTCGGGGCGTTCTGGGGTTTCAGGGGATGACGCGCACAACACGGCGTGTAGGGATAGTTCTCTTTCAGCTCGGTGGGCCCGACACGCTGGAAGCGATTGAGCCGTTTTTATATAACCTTTTTTGCGATCCAGATATTATCGACTTCCCTTTTGCGCGTCTTGGCCGGAAACCCCTCGCTAAACTGATCTCAGCAACTCGTGCGCGCAAAGTGCAGCACCACTACGCGACCATAGGGGGAGGATCCCCAATCCGGCGGAACACCGAACGCCAAGCGCGTGCTCTGGAGCTTGAACTCCGAGCCAGTGGGATGGACGCACACTGCTTCGTCGCGATGAGGTACTGGCATCCATTCACCCATGAAGCTATCGATCAACTGAGAAGCGCGAACTGCGACGAGGTGGTTCTGCTCCCTTTGTATCCCCAGTATTCCTCAACCACTTCCGGGTCCAGCCTGAATGAATGGCGACGCTTGTTTCCGGACGACTTCCCGACCCATTTGGTAGAGACGTTCTATCGTGATCCGATGTATCTTGATGCAATGGCCGAGAAGGTGGACGAGGCCCTTTCCCGTTTTCCGGCACCGGAAAAGCCGGAGCTCGTCTTCAGCGCGCACGGTGTTCCGGTCTCGGTCATACAAAAGGGCGATCCGTATCAGGAGCAAATCGAAGAAACGGTGCGGCT
>Ga0335079_10000110_pt1 | contig 96960 bp, 86 predicted proteins | sample Lox_Sample_33_FD_206719 | JGI IMG/M metagenome (GOLD analysis project Ga0335079, IMG submission 206719) | Soil microbial communities from Loxahatchee National Wildlife Refuge, Florida, United States - Lox_Sample_3.3 | ecosystem: Environmental > Terrestrial > Soil > Wetlands | place: USA... | reverse complement strand
CCATTTTTTCCTGAAATTCAAACCGGAATTGCAAACGGCAGGTTCAAGCAATTTGTTAATAAGTTCCCATTGCGGTTAATGTAATAAGCTTCTTGGGAGCTTGAAATTTCCGGCACTTGGAGGCATTCAGTTCATTCGTATATCACATTTTACCACGTCGGGTTCTTGTTGTGCACTAATCTGTGCACAACATGTGGAAAACGTTTTAAGTCTTTGTTTTACAGCTACTAAGGAACAATATGGAACTCGGAGAAAGTCCTCTTCCAGACAATCCACTCTCTGATCAGTCATCAATATCAAACTCCCAGATTTCCGACCCCGCCGCCATCTGGAATCAGTGTCTCGAACATATCCGGACGAGGATTAACGCGCAGAGTTACAAGACGTGGTTCGAGCCGATCAATCCGCTCTCGCTGGATGACCAGACCTTTGTTATTCAGGTTCCGAGTGAGTTCTTTTCGGAATGGATCGAAGAACACTACTATTCCCTGATCACCGAATGTCTCGCGCGTCTTACCGGCCGAGAATTAAGCATTGAGTACGATATCATACCGGATGACCGGGAAGATCCCACGATCCACATCCTCCCGGATCCACCCCAGCACCGGCCGCAGGATCAGCAGATCATCAATGCCTCCGCGATATCGAGCGAGCTTCCGCGTTCCTCTCTCTACTCTCCACAGCCGGTCATTAACCCTTCTCTGAATGCGCGGTATACGTTTGATAATTACATCAAGGGGGAGAGCAATCAGTTTGCCCGCGCTGCGGCAATGGCGGTTGCAAATAATCCGGGAGGAACTTCGTTCAATCCCCTTGTGATCTACGGAGGTGTCGGGCTCGGCAAGACGCATCTCGTCCACGCCATCGGCAATCATCTCCTTCATACACACAAGACCAAGCGCGTTCTCTATACCTCGAGCGAGAAGTTTACCGTCGACTTTGTCGAAGCGATACAACGAGACAAGGTTGGTGAATTCTCCGCATACTACAGAAGCGTCGACCTTCTCATTGTGGACGATATCCAGTTTCTCACCGGCAAGGAAAAAACGCAGGACATTTTTTTCCATACGTTCAATGCTCTTCACCAGGTTGGAAAGCAGATCGTTCTCTCTTCCGACAGACCTCCCAAGGAGCTTCAGGGATTGAACGAACGGCTCATCTCCCGTTTTCAGTGGGGACTCACAGCCGACATTCAACCTCCCGATCTGGAAACACGTATTGCTATTTTACGGAAGAAGAGCAGCGATGAAGGGGTGAATCTTGCTCACGACGTGGTGGAATTCATCGCAAGCAATGTCACGTCGAACATCCGCGAGCTGGAAGGATGTCTGATTGGACTTCTTGCGCGCGCCTCCCTGGAAAACCGTCCCCTCAATCTCGATCTTGCACGCGATGTTGTCCGCTCCATCATCGGTGAGGTGCGAAGCCATATCACCATCGAAGAGATCCAGAGGGCTGTCTGTGAGCATATGGATATACCCCAGGACATTCTCCGCGCCAAAACACGAAAGCAGGAGGTTGTCAATGCCCGTCAGATTGCGATGTATCTTTCGAAGGAACTTACAAACTCGTCGCTCAAAACCATCGGATTGCATTTTGGGGGAAGAGACCACAGCACGGTGATCCATGCATATCAAACCGTCGAGGATCTCATGAAAACAGATCCGCGCGAGCGAACGACGGTTCAGCAGATCAAATCGAAACTCGAAAGAACTTATCGGTAGTTCTTTTCACCCAGAATTGGATTGTGAAGAATGCCGTTGATAACGGAAATTTGCATGGGGATTTGAGGTGGATAATTGTCTCCGCCACCCTGTTCGGGTCAAGTTCCACTCATGCATGTGCATAAATCATCAGCTTATAAACCGGGAAGTAACAAATTGTAAATATCCAAAATGATGAATTCGACGTTATTGGGAGATATTCGGATGATATCAACATATCCACAGGGCTTATTATTATTCATCCTTCTTTTTCTTCATAACTGATTATAAAATATTAGGGTTGTGAAGCTTTTCATGATTGTAAATATGCTCTTTTTTCACTACATTTAAAGACTGCATCCCATTAAATTTCACATCAGACGAGGTAATTACAATGAAATTTTCTGTATCGAGCACGGAATTGCAGAAAGCGCTTGGAAATGTCGGCGGCGTCATCCCTACAAAATCGACACTTCCGATCCTTGAGAACTTCCTGTTCCAGGTTTCAAAAGAACAGCTGAAAATCACTGCAACCGATCTCGATATTTCCATGTCGGTAACACTCAAAGTCAAGGGCTCACAGGACGGCATTCTTGCAATTCCCGCAAAACGACTCTTTGAGACCGTACGCTCCCTTCCGACGACCGATGTGACGTTCACCTCCGATGCAGAGAATAACCGCGTGATCATGTCGACGAGCAACGGAGAATACCGACTGACCGGTGAGTCAAGCGACAACTATCCCGCAGTCCCATCATTCAAGGGAGGCGATGAACTCGAGATCGACAACGATGTCCTCCGGCGACTGATCAGCAAATCGGTTTTTGCGGTGAGTACCGATGAGCTCCGGCCGGCGATGATGGGAATGCTCTTTCAGATCAAAGGCAAGGAAATTCGCGTGGCGGCAACGGATGGTCATCGCCTCGTGCGCATCATCCAATCGAAATTCGATTCGAAGAAGATCGAGCGCGACTTCATTGTGCCCGCGAAGGCACTTAATCTCGTGCTGAAGTCGGCGAACAACGCCACAACGACGCTCTCGTTCAGTGAGACGCACGCGATGTTCTCCTTCGGCGACTCGACGCTCATCTCGAGGATGATTGAGGAGAAGTATCCGAATTATGAGAGCGTTATTCCTCTCGATAATGACCGAAAGCTTCTGGTTGACAAGAATCAGCTTCTTGCTTCGGTCCGGCGCACATCGCTCTATGCCAGTTCGACAACCCATCAGGTGAGGTTCTCGTTGAAGAAAGGATCGATGACCGTCTCTGCGGAGGATATTGATTTTGGAAGTGAAGCGCGTGAAACTCTTCCCTGCGAGTATACATCGGAATCGATGGATATCGGTTTCAATTCATCATATGTTGTGGATATCCTTTCGCACATCGACACCGATGAAGCGTTGTTCCTCCTCAGTACGCCCACGCGAGCGTGCACGGTCCAGCCGGCGACGCAACGCGACGGCGAAGACATTCTGATGCTTGTCATGCCTGTGCGATTGAATGCTTGAGCAGTAAGACGGAATGCATCTGACAACAGTACGTCTCCAACGTTTTCGGAATCATGCAGACTCAAATTTCGAATTCGGAGAAGGGACGAATATCCTGGTGGGAGAAAACGGGCACGGGAAAACAAACGTTCTCGAAGGAATTTCTTACCTCTGCCTAACCAAGAGTTTCTTTGCCGCCTCCGACGCGCTCGTTGTCCAGTTCCAGCAGTCGAGTTTTGAAATTGACGGCGCATTTGTTGCCGACGGGGGAACGCAGTACCGGTCACATGTCGGGTACGATGCCCAGGCGGAACAAAAGCGATACACCATCAACCGTCAGCATGCAGAGCCGCTTTCATCGGTTGTCGGCAAATTTCCCGTCGTAGTCTGCTCGCCGGAACACGGAATGATTATCACGAGCGGGCCGTCGGAACGAAGAAGGTTCGTCGACCTCGTCCTCTCGCAGGCGTATCCGGGATATTTTCAGCACCTCCTCGAATACCGCAGAGTACTGAAGCATCGCAATAAGATTCTGGGTGACGCGAAGCGGTTGAGGACGGATTGCCGGGAACTTCTGGTTCCATGGAACGAGCAGCTCATCTCTCACGGCTGTATGTTGATGGAAAAGCGAAAACATTTTGTGGATGAGTTTCAGCCGTTCATCGAGTCGGCGTACGCGGAGATTATGGAAGGAGACGAACATCCCGTCCTGAACTACCGGCCGCAAACATCCGGCACTCCGGTAGAGGGTGACGCAGACTACCGTGCACTGCTCTCCGCGGAGCTTGAGGCGCGGTTTTCGGACGAGCAGCGATACGGAATAACTCTCGCCGGTCCTCACCGGGATGAATTTGCCATGACAATCAATGGACTCGATGTGCGAAAATATGCATCACAGGGACAGCACAAGACCTTTCTGGTCGCTTTGAAGATCGGAGAATTCTTCTTCCTGAAGGATCGCTGTCACGAGACTCCGATGATGCTGTTGGACGATATTTTCAGTGAGCTGGATGAACACCGCTCATCACGGCTCATGCAGTTCGTCGAGGGACTCAGCCAGACATTCATCACGTCCACCTCGCCGCAGCTTTTCGAAACGCGTGTAGCACTCAATCACCGGCAGCACCGGTTGTTTACCATCCGGAACGGAGCGATAGCGCTGCATTCGGAGGCGATGGCATGAACGAACATTCTCCGCGTCCGATCGGGAATGCTCTCTCCGAGACACTGCAAACTCTCGGGCTCGAAAAGAAGATCCGCGAATACGAACTTCTCGCGAAGTGGGGCGACATTGTGGGAGATCAGATTGCCCGGGTGACCTCGGCACAGCGGATTGAAGGAGGAACGCTCTTCGTGGCAGTTACCGGCGCTGTGTGGCGCAATGAGCTGGTTTTCCTGAAGATGACTCTGCTTGAAAAGATCAGGCAGGCATTTCCGGATGAGATTGTGAAAGATATTATTTTTCGATAAGAGGAATCATGTCCAAAGTTGTTGAAAAAGTAAGGAAAGACAGCATTACGAAATCGTCGGGAGCGCCGCGTGCATCCAAATCAAACGGGGAGTACACGGCAGAAGACATTACCGTTCTCAAAGGACTGGAACCGGTACGTCAGCGGCCGGCAATGTATATCGGCGATGTGTCGGTCCGCGGCTTGCATCACCTTGTGTACGAAGTTGTTGACAACTCCATCGATGAGGCGCTTGCCGGCTACGCACACAATATTTCGGTGAGTATAACAGAAGACGGATCCGTTGCGGTGGTCGATGATGGCCGCGGCATACCTACAGACATCCATCCTGAAGAAAAACGCTCGGCGCTCGAAGTCGTCATGACGGTGCTGCACGCCGGCGGCAAATTCGATAAGAATACGTATAAGGTATCGGGAGGACTTCACGGAGTGGGCGTGTCCGTGGTGAACGCACTCTCGGAATGGCTCGAGGTGGAAGTTTCACGCGATGGGAAAGTCTGGTTCCAGAAATATCTGCGTGGAAAACCGCAGGGCTCGGTGAAGGTTGTTGGAAAGGCGGACCCGAAGAAGACGGGCACTAAAGTCTCGTTCATGCCCGACGGGCAGATCTTCAAGAACAAGACGTTTAAGTTTGAAACGATTGCAGAACGGCTCCGCGAGCTTGCATTTCTGAATCCCGACGTGCGGCTCCGCATCCTCGATCTTCGAAAGGGCGAAGAACGCGACGAGACTTTTCACTTCAAGGGCGGTATCGTTGAGTTCGTGAAATACATTGATGCAACCAGACCGTCGATTATGCGCAAGCCGGTGTATGCGAAAGGACAGGAAAAGGATGAAGCGGGGAGAGCCGTCGAGTTCGAGGTTGCGTTCCAGTACAACGAACAGTACAATGAGAATATTTTCACGTATGTCAACAATATCAACACGATAGAGGGCGGAACGCATCTCGTCGGATTTCGTTCCGCTCTGACCCGCTCTCTCAACACCTATGCATCCAAGAACAACCTCGTGAAAGAAAACGGCGTCCAGCTGACCGGCGACGATTTCCGCGAAGGTCTCACGGCAGTTCTGAGCGTCAAGGTTCCCGAACCACAGTTCGAGGGTCAGACCAAAACGAAACTCGGAAACAGTGAGATCAAAGGTATTGTCGAGACGATTGCCAGCGAGCAGCTTCAGGTATGGCTGGATGAGAACCCGACCGATGCCCGGCGAATTATCGATAAATGCCTGCGGGCAGCCGAAGCCCGTGAAGCGGCGCGGAAAGCGCGTGATCTCACGCGGCGCAAGAGCGCGCTGGAGTCCTCGAGTCTTCCGGGGAAACTTGCCGATTGCTCGATTAATGACCCCGAGCACTGCGAGCTGTACATCGTGGAGGGAGATTCTGCGGGTGGAAGTGCCAAGCAGGGAAGGGACAGGCGCTTCCAGGCAATCCTTCCCATCAAGGGCAAAATTCTGAATGTCGAGAAGGCGCGCCTGCACAAGATTCTCGAGAACGAAGAGATTCGCTGCATTTTCACGGCCATCGGAGCCGGAGTCGGGGAGGATTTCGATCCGGCAAAAATCCGCTACGGTAAGATCATCATCATGTGTGATGCAGATGTCGACGGGTCTCATATCCGGACGCTCTTATTGACGCTTTTTTTCCGTTATATGAAAGAAATCATCGAACTCGGTCATGTCTTCATCGCCCAGCCACCGCTGTACAAACTGAAAAAGGGCCGCCAGGAACATTACGCATACGATGAAGACGAGCGAGAAGAAGTCGAAAGGCGAGGAAGAGATGCCGGCTGAAGTCGCGGAAGAAGGAGAAACCCTGAGCAGCAACGGTGTCGCGATTTCCAGATTTAAAGGTCTCGGCGAGATGAACCCCGAGCAATTGTGGGTTACGACGATGAATCCCGAGACGCGAACAGTCCTGCAGGTCTCGATTGAAAACGCAGCAGATGCCGACCGGACATTCTCGATTCTCATGGGTGATGAGGTGGAGCCGCGGCGTGAATTTATTGAGAAGAACGCAAAGTACGTCCGTAACCTGGACGTGTAAACGGAAGGAATAGTAGTACATGGCAGGTGTCAGCGAAAAAATAGTTCCGGTCGATATCGAAGAAGAAATGCGGGGATCGTACATCGATTACGCCATGAGCGTCATCGTTGCGCGCGCCCTCCCCGATGTGCGAGACGGGTTGAAGCCGGTCCACCGGCGCGTTCTGTTCGGCATGAACGAGCTGAGTCTCGCGTCGAACCGCCCCTACAAGAAGAGCGCCCGCATCGTGGGTGAAGTCCTCGGCAAGTATCACCCGCACGGCGACTCAGCGGTCTATGATACGATGGTCCGCATGGCGCAGGATTTCTCGCTCAGATATCCGCTGGTCGACGGTCAGGGAAATTTTGGTTCGATCGACGGCGATTCGCCCGCTGCAATGAGATACACGGAAGCACGGCTCTCGCGGATTGCCGAGGAGATGCTCCGTGATCTGGATAAGAATACCGTAAACTTCATACCGAATTTTGATGACACGCTGAAGGAGCCGACAGTCCTTCCGGCGCTGATTCCCAATCTCCTCGTCAACGGAACCGCCGGAATTGCCGTCGGCATGACGACGAACATTCCACCGCACAACCTCTCGGAAGTGGTCGACGGCTGCATCGCGGTCATCGATACCCCGTCCCTCGGAGACGACAAACTGTTGAAGATCATCAAGGCGCCGGATTTCCCGACGGGCGGCATTATTTACGGGTACGAAGGCGTCAGAGATGCCTACAAGACCGGGCGCGGCCGGATACTCGTGCGGGCAAGAGCAACCATCGAGACCGGTCGCGGAGACCGACAGGCGATCGTCGTGACGGAAGTGCCCTATCAGGTGAATAAAGCCGCGCTCATCGAGAAGATTGCCGAGCTTGTGCGCGACAAGAAGATTGAGGATATCTCCGATATCCGTGACGAGTCGGATCGCGACGGCCTGCGTATGGTGGTCGAACTCAAACGCGACGCGAATGCCCCCGTTGTGCTGAATAATCTCTTCAAGCATACCCAGATGCAGACGACGTTCGGGGTGATTATGCTCGCCCTTGTCGACGGGCGTCCGCAGATCCTGACCCTTCGCCAGATGATCGATCATTTCATCAAGCACCGGAATGAAGTGGTGGTAAGGCGGTCGAAGTTCGAGCTCGAGGAGGCGGAGAAGCGCGCACATATCCTCGAGGGATATATCATTGCCCTCGACAATATCGATGAGATCATCAAGCTGATCAAGAAAGCAAAAGACGTTCCTTCGGCTCAGGAACAGCTCATGAACAAGTTCAAGCTTTCCGAGATCCAGGCAAAGGCAATCCTCGACATGCGTCTCCAGAAGCTGACCGGTTTGGAGCGGAAGAAAGTTGAAGACGAATACAAAGAGACGATCAAGCTGATTGAGAAGCTGAAATCGATCCTTGCGAGCAAGAAGCTCCAGATGCAGATTATCAAGGACGAACTCGCCGAGATCAGGAAGAACTATGGTGACGAGCGCAGAACGGAAGTCGTTTATAAGGCGGAAGAGTTCAGTGTCGAGGACATGATTGCCGAAGAGGACGTTGTGATCACGATCAGCCACAGCGGCTTCATCAAACGGTTTCCCGTTTCGGGATATCGGCGCCAGGCGCGGGGCGGTAAGGGTGTTACGGGTGCGACGACGAAAGAAGACGATTTCATCGAGCACATGTTTATTGCTTCGACGCACAACTACATCCTTTTCTTCACGGACAAGGGAAAGTGCTACTGGCTGAAAGTTCACGAGATTCCGGAGGCGGGACGTGCCGCGAGAGGGAAGTCGATTGTGAATCTCATCTCGAAGGGGCCCGATGAGAATGTTGCGGCATTCGTATCGGTTCAGGAATTTGTCGACAAGTACTGTATCGTGATGGTCACGGAACGGGGCATGATCAAGAAGACCGGACTCTCAGAGTACAGCAATCCGCGGCGCACCGGCATTGCCGCAATCTCACTCCAGAAGGGTGATACGCTGAAGGATGTGCGTATTACGGAGGGAACACAGCATATCCTCATCGGCACGCATTCCGGAATGGCGATTCGCTTCGTCGAGAGCGAAGTGCGCCAGATGGGGCGCACTGCAGCAGGCGTCCGGGCGATTAAGCTCGGAAAGGGAGATAAAGTTATCGGCGCTGTGGCAGTGAAACGTCAGAGCACATCCATTCTGGTGGTCTCGGAGCACGGGTATGGAAAACGCAGCGAGCTTGACGAATACCGCGTGAGTCATCGCGGCGGCAAAGGCGTTTTCACGATTCGCGTTACCGAAAAGACGGGAAGCATGGTGGGCATCAAGGAAGTATTGGCAAATGATGACATCGTCGTTGTGACAACACAGGGTATCGTTATCCGGCAGCCAGCCAAGACCATCCGGGTTGCGGGAAGGAATACGCAGGGTGTTCGGCTGATCCGGATGGAAGGTTCGGACAAGATCGCGGCGATTGCCGTTGTCCCGTCGGAAGAGGAGAAGGAGAGCGGAGTGGAAGAAGCTGTCGCGCCGCCGGCTCCCGCTGAAAAGGAAAAAGCTGTAGAAAAAAAGCCGGGAAAAACTCAAGCGACAAGTTCATCAAAGAAAAAAGCTCCAAAGAAAAAATAACATCACCGGGAATACTCTCGGCCAACAGTAGGGGTTCCGCTTTTGAACCCCTATATTTTTTCGGACCAATAACGTACTATGGCTTCAGGATTCCAGCAGGAAACAGAGCGGCGAAGAACATTCGCGATCATTTCTCACCCGGATGCGGGAAAAACAACGCTCACGGAAAAGTTCCTTCTCTACGGCGGCGCAGTGCAGCTTGCCGGATCGGTCACCGCACGAAAGAATCAGAGGCAATCCACTTCGGACTGGATGGAGCTTGAGCGGAAGCGCGGCATTTCCATTACCTCCACGGTCTTACAATTTGAATACAACGGATTCAAGATAAACCTTCTTGATACCCCCGGTCACCAGGATTTTTCCGAGGACACCTACCGCGTACTGACCGCCGTTGACGCGGTGGTGATGGTGATTGACGCCGGTAAAGGTATCGAAAAGCAGACGAGAAAACTCTTCGAGGTTTGCCGAAGGCGTGAGATCCCGATATTTACGTTCATGAACAAGCTCGACCGGCCAACCCGTGATCCGCTTGAGCTGATCGACGAGCTTGAACATGTCCTTGGAATTCATGCGTACGTCATGAACTTTCCTCTCGGCACCGGGTTTGATTTCCGCGGAGTGTTCGACAGGCAGGGGCGGCAGGTTCATCTCTTCGAGCTGACCGCGGGAGGGGCATATCGCGCCCCCGTGCACATTTCCGATCTCTCGGATCCGATTGTCAGCCAGCGTCTCAACGACGAGATCTCAAACAAGCTCCATGAGGAGCTTGCCATCCTGGATCATGCCGGAGCCGCATTTGATGATGAGCGCATTCTGCAGGGCAAGCTCACGCCGGTTTTTTTTGGCAGCGCACGCAACAACTTCGGAGTGCAGCTTCTCCTGGACGGGTTTCTTGCACATGCCGGAAATCCCCGTCCGCGCTCATCGGGTGGAGAGGTTGTGCCTCTGGAGAGAGATGCATTTTCAGGATTTGTCTTCAAAATCCAGGCGAATATGGATCCCCGACATCGGGACAGGATCGCGTTTCTGAGGGTCTGCTCCGGGAAATTCGAACGTGATATGGTCGTGCTCCACCAGCCGACGGGAAAAAAGATCCGCCTCTCAAATGCGAGCAAGCTCTTCGGTCAGTCGCGGGAAACGCTGGAAGAGGCATATCCCGGGGATATTGTCGGCTTCGTCGGACAGCAGGCGCTTGGCATCGGCGACACACTGACGACTGACGGCACAATTCTCTACGATGAGATTCCGCACTTTCCGCCGGAGGTATTCGCACTCCTGAACAATCCCAACCCCGCAGGCTTCAAGAAGTTCCGCGAGGGGCTTGATCAACTCCTGCAAGAAGGTGTTGTGCAGGCATTTCGCCGCGTGCGGAATACCGATACGACGCCGATTCTCGCAGCTGTCGGTCCACTCCAGTTCGACGTCGTGCGCTACCGGCTTGAAAGTGAGTATGGTGCCGAGTCACGTCTCGAGGACACCGCGTGGAAACTTCTCCGATATGTCGATCCGTCGGTCGATCGAAGCGTTCTCACGGACAATCTCCTGCCGACGGGTGCAGTGTTCGCGGAAGACCGCGAAGGACGCATCTGCATTCTCTTCACCGGCGAATGGGGATTGAGATATTTTCAGGAGAAAAATTCCTCAATCCCGCTTACCGAGATGCCCGTGCCAACGTCACCACGAAATAACGGTGCACGCGGCTGAGCTGTCTCCAAATGACTTATGATGCTGCGGGGGCAGCCGGCTCGGTGTTCTTCGGCTTGATGAGTGCCGCAATTCCCAACCCTGCCAGGATCCAGCTCACGATGCCGTCCACGATCAACCCCTTCGTAAACTCCGCCGGGAAGCCCATCCAGTTCCAATACATGAAATGCGTGAAGAGCGCCGTAAAGATGCCGAACATTCCACAAAATGCAACGCGGCCAAAATACGAAGATGAGAGAGCCGTACTGCGAAGGAGAAACCATACCACCACAAATGCAGACAGAAGATCAAGAACGAAGCCGATGATCATCTGGCTGGGCATCATCGGGTCCTGGCCGAACGGGCTGTAGAAGATCATTCCCGTAGGGCCGCGCTTCATTTTCGCGACATACGCATCCATCGTTGCCTGATCTGATCCGAAGCTCGGGTTTGCAGGAAAGACGTACACGGCATTTTTGTCGAGAGAGCTGCGGAGAAGACTGACAACCGCATCCTCATTGGGAATCGGATGGAGATGCGGGGCGTGCAGCGGCAGAATGACCCACGCGATGAAACTCCAGACATAAAGAATGACACCGCCGAGCAGTGTTGCCAGAATCGTTTTGTTCATCGGAGTTCTCCTGGAAGTTGAAACGATGAGGTTTGTGAGATATGGTGATGAATGTTGTCAAGTGCCGACTCGCAATATAAGGAGGATTTTTGAAAAGGACACTCAGCAATCCGGCCTTGACAGTTGGGGAAAAATTCAATATCTTTAAGTTCAAATAATTTATATTTAAATCATAATTGCCTCATTCAAAGAGAAAATACGGGAAAAGGAACGATCTGGCGCTCGATTTGTGGACCAAACTGGCCAGATCATCTTCCACATTCGGGAAGCTCACCGTACGCCATATCTCCTCGTTTGGTCTTACGGAGCCGCAGTTCGGCGTCCTCGAAGCCCTGGGGCATCTCGGTCCGCTCCGGCTCGGCGAACTCTCACGGAAACGCCTGGTCAGCGGCGGGAATATGACCTGTGTTGTCGATAATCTCGAGAAGGAAGGACTTGTCGAGCGTATCCACAGTACAGAAGACCGCCGCCAGATTCTTGTCCAGCTGACCCCAAAGGGAAAAGCGCTGTTCGACGAGGTCTTTGTGCAGCATGCGGAGTTTGTCGGACGCATCGCATCGGTTCTTTCGGAGAATGAGCAGCATACGCTTGCAGCGCTGCTTAGAAAGCTCGGCCTTTCTCTGATGGAACAATTCCGGTCGGAATTAGGTTAATCTCACATTATCGCCATCTTCCATCCTCATGAACCATACGCCCACATATCAAAGGAACGAATCACTATGAAAAACCAGGTTGCCACGGTATTGCTACTGCTCACCGCCATACCATCGGTGTTATCTGCACAATCGGTTTGGAAGCTCGACAAAGCTCATTCGAAAATTGATTTTTCCGTGACCCACATGCTGGTCGCAGAGGTTGACGGCAGGTTTACGGATTTTGACGGAACCGTCACAAGTTCGAAAAGCGACTTTCGGGATGCAAAAATCGACGTCACGATCAAGACCGCCAGCATTACAACCGACAATGATTTTCGTGATAAACATTTACGATCGGACGATTTCTTCAATGCCGAAAAATATCCGGAGATCAAATTCCACAGCACCTCTATTGAGAAAACCGGAGATAACACGTACAAGATAGCCGGAGATCTTACCATCCGCGACACCACGAAGACCGTAGTGCTTAATGCGAAGTACAATGGACAGGTCGTAGCGGGCGGAGTGACGAAAGCCGCGTTCAAAGCCACAACAACGATCAACCGGTTTGACTATGGCGTGCACTGGAACAAGACGATCGAGACGGGCGGATTGGTCGTTGGCAAGGACGTCGATATCACGCTTCTCCTCGAGTTGAACAAACAGGAACCATCCAAGGAGTGATTTTGCCCGGCGGGCGAACGTACCGATGATGCGGTGGGGACAACGATGACCGAGAAGCTGCTGGGCATACATCACATCACCGCAATCGCGGGGGATGCGCAACGAAATCTGAACTTCTACAGGAATGTTCTCGGGCTCATCCTTGTGAAGAAGACCGTGAACTTCGATGATCCGTTCACGTATCATCTTTACTTCGGGGATGAAACCGGAAGCCCCGGGACGCTTCTTACGTTTTTTCCTTGGTCATCGGCTGCCAGGATCGGCAGAAAGGGACCCGACCAGATCAGTTCATTCGCATTCGCAGTCCCATCAGCATCGATCGAGTTCTGGAAACAGCGGTTGGAAGAGTTCCGCGTTCCCATTCTCGGATTATCGAGACGATTCGGTCAGGAGGTCCTCACCGGCAGCGATCCGGATGGATTCTCATTTGAACTCGTCGGGGCTTCGTCGAATCCGCCGAGCTCCGGGACCGGGCCGGTTCCGGGCGAGTACATGATCAGCGGTCTGCACAGTGTAACTCTGTGCGAGCGGAGCGCAGAACGGACCATGAGATATCTGGGAGATGTGATGGGGTTCCGACGGGTCAGCTCGGAGGGTGAGCGGACACGATGTGAACTGAACACGGAGGGGAGATCGAATTATGTTGATGTGGTCGAACGACCAGATGCCCCGCCGGGCAGAATGGGGGTTGGGATCATCCACCATGTGGCGTTCAGAGCTCCTGATGACGATACACAGGTTCGAATCCGGGAAGATCTTGTCGGGCACGGATCCGAAGTTACGCCGATCATTGATCGAACCTATTTTCATTCCATCTACTTCCATGAACCGGGCGGCGTTCTGTTCGAGGTTGCGACAGACGGCCCGGGATTTCTGATAGATGAATCCCGTGCCGAACTCGGGACGCATCTGAAGCTTCCCGGCCAGTACGAATCCTCCAGAAGCGAGATAGAAAAGCATCTCCCGCCGCTCCGATAGTATCCCACCTGAAAATCCCAGGGATAAAAATTAAATTCCTCCGCGCTTGACAAAGAAGTGAAACAATGTTAAATTGTGTTCGTATAATTAACAGTGTTCATATAATTATTGGTGATTATGACCATAATTGACCGAAAAGCCCGGGAAAAGCAGGAAATGAGGCGGTCTATACTCGATTCTGCAATGAAATTATTCCTCGAGGAAGGATTTGAAAACGTCTCCATCAGGAAAATAGCGGATAAAATCGAATACAGTCCCGCAACGATTTATCTCTACTTCCGGGACAAAGATGAGATCCTCTACGCACTCCATGTCGAGGGTTTCGAGGAACTCTTCCGCCGTCAACAAGCGGTACGCAACATTCCTGATCCGCGCCAACGGCTCAGGAGGCATGGTGAAATCTACGTGAAGTTCGCGCTCGACAATCCCGAATACTACAATCTCATGTTCATCATGAGAAGCCCGCTGAAGAAGGTTCCGGAAGCCGGCGAATGGCAGGTCGGGACGCGCTCCTACGACTTCTTCAAATCAGAAGTGGAAGCAGCGATGAATGCTGGAGTTCTGAGGAAAATGGATCCTCAGGAGGCAACATTCGGGCTCTGGTCCTTTGCGCACGGGATTGTTGCGCTCATTCTCCGTAACCGGTGTCCCATGCTCGATCATCAGAATCTCACCGCCGCCGCACTCAAGGTCTTCAACACCATCATGGAAAATGTCGAGATTCAAAAAGCTTGATTTGCAGAATACCGCACAGTACGCTGTCCGAATCGACTGCGTGCGGAGTCATCAACAGAATTGTCGGTAACGAACGAAAAATGGATACGCTTATGAAATTCCCCACTCTTCGACGAATGGCATTGGCAGTCGTACTTTGGACGCCTGTCGGAGCGACCGCCACGAATGCACAGGAAAGTATCTCTCTTTCGATTGACCAAGCCATCTCCACGGGAATCGAAAACAGCAAATCGCTCCATGCATCGCTCATGAACGTCGAGTATACAGATGCGAGATCGGGGGAAGTGAATGCTCAGCGTCTCGCGCAGATCAAACTCTCCGGGGGATACACGCGCCTGAGTGAAATTCCTCCCGCAGAGATTGGACCCTATCCTCCCCTGTTTAAGGACCCGATCGTCATATCGCCCTCGCTTCTCAACAACTACACGCTGCGTCTGTCGTTGCAGCAGCCGCTCTTTACCGGATTCCGCCTGCAAGGTGCGAGCGACATGGCAGAGTACACTGCACAGGCAGCTTCTGCGGATTACCGATTGGGCAAGTCGGATCTGGTCTTTGCTATCCGGAGCGCGTATTGGAATGTTTATAAAGCGAAGGAGTTCAAGAAAGTCATTGACGAGAACGTGGCGCAGATGGAAGCCCACCGTAAGGATGTCCAAAGCATGTTTGATCAGGGCATCATCACAAAGAACGAGCTGTTGAAAGTGGAGGTGCAGCTTTCAAACACCCGGGTGCTTCAACTGGACGCGGGAAACAACGTCCGCCTTGCGACCATTGCTCTGGACAATTTGATCGGTTTGCCCGTGCAGACCGGAGTCGAAATTGCGAGCACGATCCAGACCGATTCGACGAAGTACAGCGAGTTGACGGGGCTCGTGGAGAAGGCCATTGCGAACCGGGATGACGTTCATGCGATGGAATACCGCGTCAAGGCGGCGGAATCGGGTGTGAGCGTTGCGCGATCCGGGTGGTTTCCTCAGGTCTACGTGACGGGCAATTATTACTATTCCCGACCGAATCAGCGATACTTTCCTGCACTCGATCAGTTCCAGGATACGTGGGATGTTTCGCTCGGAGTCTCTCTGGATGTCTGGAACTGGGGAACAACGATTCGCCAGACCAATCAGGCAAATGCACAGTTAGAGGAAGCGAAAGACCAGGAGGGATTGCTGCGCGACGGGGTGACTCTTGAGGTCACGCAAAATTATTTGAACCTCCACGAATCGCTGGAGAGAATTGCTGTTTCCGACGAGGCGGTTAAGCAAGCCGAAGAAAACTATCGCATAACAAACGAGAAATTTCTCTCCGGTCTTGCTCTCAATTCGGATGTTCTCGACGCGGAAGTCGCCTTGCTCCAGGCGAAGTGGAATCATATCCGGGCGCTCGTGGACCACGAGCTTGCCGGGGCGCGGCTGCAAAAGGCAGTCGGAGAAGATCCCAATGTACGGTAGACACATCGGAGATTGGCATAACCAGAAACGCACTTAAGGACTGAATATATGAAACGCAGAAATCTCATCGGTATTCTAATCATTGCCGGAGCGGTTATTATCGCAATCCTCCTCTATAACCGGTCGAGAATGCAGGCGTCAGCCCAGGACGAGATGTTGACGGCCGTGCCGGTGACCGTTGCGCCGGTAACGCGACAACATCTGACACAGGATCGCTCGCTCGTCGGAACCGTGGCGGCAAATAACGACGTTGCCATCGTCGCTGAGACGCAGGGGAAGGTGACCGGCGTGTTTGCAGAAGTCGGACAATATCGCTCGGCGGGTACGGTTCTGATCCAGGTTGATGATGAATTGAAGAAGGCGGCGCTGGAATCGGCAGAGACGAATTTCGAGAAAGCCAGGAAAGACTTTGACCGATTCACCTCTCTTGTGAAGGATCACGCAGCAACAGACCAGCAGGTGGAAGGAGCGCGACTTGCCATGAAGGCAGCCGAAGCCCAGTTTGTGACTGCCCGCCGGGAATTTAACGATACGAGAATTGCAACACCGATCAGCGGTATTGTGACGGCACGGCCGGCAGATGTTGGAACATATGTCCAGCGGGGTACTGTGGTTGCAAACGTGGTCGACATCTCCCGGCTCAAGGTGAGGCTCAATGTGGCGGAACGGGAAGTCTTCCGGTTGAAAGTCGGAGACAAGGTCGAGGTGACCACGGATGTCTATCCCGGGACGATGTTTGCGGGCGCTATCCATACGGTGAGTGCGAAAGGAGATGAGGCACACACTTATCCGGTGGAAATTATGCTCGATAATCCCAGGAGCCATCCGTTAAAGGCGGGCATGTTCGCCGCGGTACGATTTGCCGAGCTTTCCGGAAGCGATGTCCTGGCCATTCCGCGTGAAGCACTTCTCGGAAGCATGAAGAATCCCCAGGTCTATGTTCTGTCGCAAGGCACCGCTCATGTTCGGGATATTGTTATCGGATCTGAATACGGAAATCTGCTGGAAGTTCTGAGCGGCCTCCAGGAACAGGATTCGGTTGTTGTCGGCGGGCAGAATAATTTGAAGGATAATGCCGCCGTAAAAATTGTCCAATGAACCGGAGTTTTCGAAAATGACCATCACTGAGTTATCGATCAAGCGGCCCACGCTCGTCGTCGTGGTTTTCTCATTTCTCGGCGTCCTCGGCTTGTACAGTTACAGCCAGCTCAAGTATGAGCTCCTGCCGAAAATCACGCCGCCGTGGGTAACCATTACCACGATTTATCCCGGTGCATCGCCGACGGAGGTCGAGTCCGGCGTGACCAAAGTGATTGAAGATGCCGTCTCGGGAGTCGACAAGGTTTCGACGGTCTATGCGACCTCACAGGAAGGTCTCTCTCTGGTGTCGATCGAATTCGACATGACTGCCGACATCGTCACGGCGCTTCAGGATGTTCAGAGGAAAGTGAATGAGGTGGAGTCGAGTCTCTCCGATGGTGCAAAGACGCCGGTCATTTCAAAATTCGCCCTGGATGAATTGCCGGTGCTACGCATCGGCGTAACCGCAAGTATGCCGTCACGCGACTTTTTCCAGTTCCTGAAAGACCACATTCAACCCAGATTGTCGAAGCTCGCGGGAGTTGGGCAAATTACGCTTGTCGGAGGTGATGAGCGCGAAATCAAAGTGAATATTGACGGACAGAAACTGCGGTCATACGGGCTCTCACTCCTTCAGGTTACACAACTGATCAAGTCCTCAAATCTCGATTTTCCCACGGGAAAAGTGAAACACGCGAGTGAACAATACATCGTCCGGCTGGCTGGAAAGTATCAGTCGATCGAAGAGCTCCGCAATCTCGTGATCGGTCAGTCTCGCCAGGGGGGTGACGTAAAGCTTTCGGATATCGCGGAAGTGGAAGACGGCAGAAAAGAATACGCAATGCTCAGCCGTGTAAACGGCAAGCCCTCGGTTGGAATCATCGTGCAAAAGCAGGGTGAGGCCAATTCTGTCGAAGTGAGCCGGCTGGTCCGCAACGAGCTCGCCGCCATCGAAACCGATTACGCGGACCGGAACATAAAATTTGATATCGCACAGGACGGCTCGACGTTTACCATTGATGCAGCCGATGCCGTGAAGCACGACCTTACTCTTGCGGTAATCCTCGTGGCTATCGTGATGCTCGCCTTCCTCCACAGCATCCGGAATTCCGTGATTGTCATGATCGCGATCCCCGCATCACTTGTCTCGACGTTCATCGGCATCTACGCGTTCGGATTCTCGCTCAACCTCATGACGCTTCTCGGTCTCTCACTGGTGATCGGGATTCTGGTTGATGATTCCATCGTTGTCCTGGAAAATATTTACCGACATCTTGAGCATGGTGAAGAACGGCGGGATGCCGCATTGAAAGGGAGAAACGAGATAGGATTTGCTGCTCTTTCCATAACGATGGTTGATGTAGTGGTGTTTGTGCCGCTTGCCCTCGTTAGCGGACTCATCGGCAATATCATGAGGGAATTCGCGATGGTAGTGGTCTTCTCCACGCTCATGAGTTTGTTCGTTTCCTTCACGATTACGCCGCTGTTGGCATCCCGGTTTGCCAAACTGGAGCACCTGACAAAAGGGACCATCCTCGGGAAGTTTGCTCTCTGGTTTGAAAAGCAGTATAACAGGGGGATAAAACTTTACGCGGAGGTTCTTGAATGGAGTCTTCTCCATCCCTGGAAAATGATAGGACTCTCGGCGGCGCTTTTCGTGCTGGCACTTATGCTTCCGGTCTTCCGGTTCGTCGGATCGGAATTCATGACACAAACCGACCGCGGTGAATTTACCGTCACCCTCGAGGTCCCCGCTGGTTCGACATTGGATCACACCAACTCTATCACACAGGAAGTGGAGCGCTACATTGCGGGTTTCCCCGAAGTGAGGAAAGTCTTCACGAATGTCGGCGTGTCCACGGAAGGGCTCGTCGGGCAGTCTTCCAACTACGTTTCGGAACTTAACATCACGCTTGTTCCTAAAGATGAGCGCAAACGTTCAACCGATGAGATCGCATCGGTAATCAAGCGGTTTGCACGCGAGATACCTGGTGTGAAAGTGCGAGCCAGCCCCATCGGGCTCTTCGGAACGGCAAATCAGGCGCCGATCGCACTGATTATCAGCGGAACAAATTACGACAGCCTTCATGCGGTCGCGGAGAAGGTTGCCGATATTGTCCGGACAATCCCGGGAACCGCGGATGTACGCCTTTCTGTTGAAGAAGGTAAACCGGAGTCCCGCATTGAAGTTCATCGGGATCAAATGGCAGACCTGGGTTTGACGCTTGGAGAGGTGGGATCTACGCTTCGAATTGCGTTCGAGGGAGATGATGAATCGAAATACCGTGACGGCGCAAACGATTATCCCATTCGGGTCGTGCTGGACGATTTCGACAGGTCGAAGACGAGCGATGTGGGGAACCTCACCCTGCTCAACCGCAAGGGGCAACTCATCGAGCTGAAACAATTCTCGCGGATCTACCAGTCGGTGGGGCCGACCAAATTGCAGCGGCAGGATCGTAACTATGCCGTGACGGTATTCTCGCAGGCAATCGGCCGGCCGAGCGGAAGTATCGGCGAGGATATCAAGAAGGCAATATCCGGCATGCTTCCAAAGGGGACAACCATCAAGTATGAAGGTGATTTGAAGAACCAGACGGAGGGGTTCGGAAGTCTCGGTCTTGCCATGATTGCCGCCATCCTCTTCGTGTATATGATCATGGTTGCTCTGTATGATTCATACATCTATCCGTTCGTGGTGCTCTTTTCAATACCCGTAGCAATGGTGGGAGCAATGCTTGCTCTTGCATTGACAATGAAATCGCTGAATATCTTCTCCATCCTTGGGCTGATCATGCTGGTCGGGCTGGTCGGAAAGAACGCCATTCTTCTCGTTGACCGCACAAATCAGATGCGCAGGGAACGCGGGATGTCGGTACTCGATGCCCTTCGCGAGGCGGGTCAGACACGGTTTCGGCCGATTGTCATGACGACCGCATCCATGGTGGTGGGAATGATGCCGATTGCACTGAGCATCAGCTCGGGGTCGGAATGGAAATCAGGGCTTGCCTGGGCGCTCATCGGCGGGCTCGTCAGCTCCCTCCTTCTTACGCTTGTTCTGGTCCCCGCGGTGTATGTGAAGGTGGACGGGTGGAAGGAAACGCTGCCCGGTTTGCTGCGGGATCTCTGGAGAAGACGACTTCCGCGGCGTACCAAGGAACCGGTGGTCATAGGGGCGGTAGAGTACAGGAAAGGGGATTGAGGAGATTGTGAACGCCGCTACTCTCCGGATTCTGCGTCGTGGATTTGAAAGGCACTGTCCGCAGTGCGGAAAGGAAAAAATCTTCGGCAGGTGGAATGTTCTGAGGAAATCCTGTCCGCGCTGCGGCTGTGAGATCGAGCGCCGCGGGGGTGACACCTGGTTCTTTACCTACATGACCACGGCGTTCCTGACCGGGCTCTTTGTCCTCTGGATGTTCCTCTTTCCGATGACGAACCATCTTCTTGGTCAGGTTATTCTTGTCGTGGGCTGGTTTGTGCTCATCGTGCTTACTCTTCCGATCCGGAAAGGGCTGGCGATCGCCATCGATTATCTGATCGATTCCCGGCAGGAACATCATCAATCATGATTCATCATTTTGTGTAACCGTCATAACCAACATCATGACAAGCCGTCGTTCTTTTCTTACCACACTCGGAATGGGCATCGCCGCAACAAGCCCGGTGCTGGCTCAGCCGCAGCGCCGCCGCTCGCTCTTCGATTTCATTTTCAACCAGCCGGAAACGGTCGATCCGGGTGTGCGCCCGGATCCTTCCACCTGGAGCAACGACACGATCACGGCGGCGTGGATCGGTCATGCTACAGTGCTCATCAATTTCTTCGGTACGATGATCATCACCGACCCGGTTTTTTCCAATCGCATCGGCATTCGGCTCCTGCGAATGTTCACACTCGGTCCACGACGTCTCGTTGCGCCGGCACTTTCCATCAAAGAGCTTCCAAAGATTGATCTCATTCTCCTTTCTCATGCACATATGGATCATTGCGATCTGCCGTCGCTGAGACGCTTCGATCCTTCTATCCCCATTGTGATGGCGAAAAACACCCAAAGTGTGATCCGCAGTTTGAATCGAAGAAGCGTGACCGAAGTTGACTGGAATGAATCGATTATAATCGGTGATCTGTCGATCGAAGGATTGCGCGTGAAGCATTTTGGATGGAGATTTCCCTGGGAAAGCGACCGCTCGAAGGGTGATTGGAACGGCAGAAGTTACAATGCCTACAGCATCTCAAAAAATGGACGCACTATCGTGTTTGGCGGGGATACGGCGTACCAGGAATTCTTCAAGTCTCTCGCCGAAAGAAATATCCCTATCGATCTCGTCATCCTCCCAATCGGGGCGTATGATCCATGGATTGCGGTACACGCAAATCCCGAACAGGCGGTCGCAATGGCGAATCACATGAAAGCCAAAGCCATTCTTCCGGTACACTGGAATACATTCATCCTGAGCAGCGAGCCCCAGCACGAGCCGATCGAGCGTCTGAAAGCTGCGCTGAAAGAGCATTCCCCCTCCCTTGCACTCGATGCGATCGGCCAGACGTGGAAGCTCGGAGCCGTCTGAAGCGTCAGCGTTTGCGCCCTTCAAACACGAATTTCATCGCTTCGCCGATTGTCTCGATGGGAATAATGCGGAGCCCTTCCTTTACCTTCGGTTGAATTTCTTCGAGATCACGCTCATTCTCTTTTGGAATGAGCACGACCTTGATGCCGCTCCGTTGAGCCGCGAGGAGCTTTTCATTCAGTCCGCCGACACCGAGAATATTTCCACGGAGGGTAATTTCGCCGGTCATGGCGATATCGTTCCGAGCCGGACGGTTTGAGGCGGCAGAAATGATCGCCATGGCCATCGTGATACCGGCGGAAGGACCGTCTTTGGGAATTGCGCCTTCCGGGAGGTGAATGTGAATCTCCTTTCTCTGAAAGAAGTTCGGGGGGACGCCAAGCGCCTTTGCATTTGAGCGGATGAAACTCAGTGCAGCTCGTGCGGATTCCTGCATCACCTCGCCGATTTGCCCCGTCAGGGTGAGCGTTTCTCTGCCGCTCATGATGGTGGCATCGACATTCAGAATGCTTCCGCCGACGCTGGTCCAGGCGAGGCCCACGACTGATCCGACATGCCGGACGCGCTCAGGTTCGCGCTGCCGGAATTTCGGAACACCAAGGTACGCTTCGAGTTTCTTCTTATCCACGGTGATGTGCTTGGATGACCCACGCTTGCCGTTCTTCTGCTTCCCGAAGACGATATCCTTTGCCACCTTCCTGCAGATGGATGCAATCTCGCGTTCGAGATTTCGGACTCCCGCTTCCCTCGTGTAGGAACTGATGATTTCTCCGATTGTTGCATCCAGGATGGAGATATCTTGTTCACTCAGACCGTGTTCCTTCATCTGTGCCGGGATGATATGCCGCTTTGCAATCTCGCGTTTGTCGTACTCCAGATAACCCGGCAGCTCGATCACTTCCATCCTGTCGAGCAGCGGTGCGGGAATATTGTACCGGACATTCGCCGTGGTGATAAAGAGAACGTGTGAGAGATCGTAATCAACATCAAGATAGTGGTCGTTGAACGTCGCATTCTGCTCGGGATCGAGAACCTCGAGAAGTGCAGAACTCGGGTCGCCGCGGAAATCCATGCTCATCTTGTCGACTTCATCCATGAGAAGCACAGGATTGATGACTCCTGCCCGGCGCATCGACTGGATGATCTTTCCGGGCATCGAACCGATATACGTCCGGCGATGGCCATGGATTTCTGCCTCGTCGCGCACCCCCCCGAGAGAAATCCGCACAAACTTCCTCCCGAGAGCCCGGGCAATCGATTTCCCGAGCGAGGTTTTCCCTACTCCGGGCGGTCCGACAAGGCAGAGAATCTGCCCGCGCATTTCCTTGACGAGGTTCAATACCGCGATATGCTCGAGGATCCGCTCTTTCGGTTTTTCGAGTCCGTAGTGGTCGTTGTCGAGAATCTCCTGCACGTGCTTGATATTGAGATTGTCCTTCGTACGTTTGGACCACGGGACATTGACGATCCAGTCGAGATAATTTCGGCTGACCCCGAACTCGGGTGATTGCTGCGGCGTCTTTCGGAGTTTGGCAAACTCCTCCGATGCCTTTTCGCGCGCTTCCTTCGGCATGCCGGCAGCCTCGATCTGCTTCTGGATCTTCGCCAGCTCGGGCGAGAGAACCTCCTCCGAACCAAGCTCGTCCTGCAATATGCGGATTTGCTCCTGGAGGAGAAATTTCTTCTGTGACTGTTGAATGCTGTCGTGAACTTTGGTATCGATATCCTTTTCGATGCGGAGGATGTCGAGCTCCGCGGTGAGCAGCTTCGCCAGTTCCAGGAGTTGTTCCTTGAGAAGTGTCGACTGCAGCAGCTTCTGTTTTGAGCTTACCTCGTGCCGCAACGTGGCGGCGATGAAAAAGAGTTTCCGCCTGGGCTCCTTGATGGTCTGGAAGGAAGGAAGCGCCTCATTACCGACCGCCCGGTTGAGCTGGATATATTCCTGAAACAATCCTGTAACGTGGCGGACCAGGGCGTCGATCTCCGGTGATTCCTCTTGTTCATCACTGGAAAGGGAGATTTCCGCTTCCAGATAATTTGGGTTTTCCACAAACGATCGGATGGATGCCTGTTGCACACCGTCGACGAGAATTTTCATGAGTCCGTTCGAGAGTTTCATGATCTGGACGATCTTTGCCACCGTGCCGTCAAGATATATGTCTTCCGAGGCGGGGTCTTCGACTTCGGGAGTCTTCTGAGCGACGACGAGGATCATTTTGTCTCCCTCGATCGCGTGTTGGGCTGCGCGGAGGGATGATTCGCGGCCGAGGAGAATCGGATAGACCATGTGGGGAAAAATGACGACATCCCGCAGAGGAAGAACGGGTAACCGCAGCGGTATCGAGTCTTCGGCTGTGAGAGGCGTATCGGTGAGATGAAATTCTTCCTGTTTCATAAGTTCCCGGAGAAAAAGCCCTGACGGGCGGAGATCATTGGTTGGATCAGTATAAAAATATACAAAGAATGCACGCGGGATGCAATGAATTCTGCGTTCATCAGCCGGATCCGTTGCTGATAAAAAACTTTTTAGTATATTTGATGCAAAACTTTTGCGAACTCCATGGAACGTCCGAGCCAGTCTCTCTTTCAATCCTATGATTCATTCCGCAGCCCTGCGTTTTCCGGACGAGCAATTTCCCCCGAACTTTTCCAGTCCATTCTCGACAATTCAATCCACGATTCCGGTGGTTTGTTGCGCGATGAACTTGTCGGCAAATCGTATGAAAACAGGCCGATCCGTCTCTTGACGGCGGGGTCTGGACCGAATTCCGTGTTGCTCTGGTCTCAGATGCACGGCGATGAATCGACCGCTACGATGGCAATTGTGGACATCCTGCAATTCCTGATTCGGACAAAAAGCGAAGAGTCTACGCGCAGGATGCTCTCTTCCGTGACACTCCAATTTCTCCCGATACTCAATCCGGACGGTGCATCACGATTTCAGAGACGCACTGCGCAGAATATTGATATGAACAGAGATGCCCTTGCATTGCGTACCCCGGAAGCCAAACTCCTCGCCGATCTTCAGATGAGACTGAAACCCCGATTCGGGTTCAATCTTCACGATCAGGAGCTCAGCACCGCGGGATCGTCGAAAGAACTCACCGCTCTCGCGTTTCTTGCACCCGCATACAATGTTGAGAAATCATCAAATGATGTCCGTTCAAGAGCAAAGAAACTGGCAGCATTCCTTGCCGTCACTCTCGACTCACACGCTGCCGGAAGACTTGCCCGTTACGACGATGCGTTTGAGCCGCGGGCGTTCGGCGATAACATGCAGAAGTGGGGAACCAGCACCGTCCTCATCGAATCCGGACATGCAATGAATGATCCCGACAAGAATTCCATCCGGAAACTCAACGCCGTAGGGCTCATCTCTGCGTTTGAAAGCATTGCGGGTGGAACCTATCTTCAGGCGGATGAATCAGCGTATGACCGCCTTCCGTTCAACGGCAAGCTGGCGTACGATGTGATCATCCGGAATATACTGATCGACGAAGGGGGCGGAAGAACGACCGAAGCCGATTTAGGGATTTCCTATCAGGTCGATACGCATTCCGAGCTCCCGCCGCGGCTTGTCGATCTTGGCGATCTCAGCACATATACGGCTCTCAGGGATATCGACGGAGGGAAAAAGAGACTCTCCCGCAAGCTTCTTCGGCTGAATCAGCCGTTCAACTGGGAACCCTATTTTCCCAATGCTCTGCCGCCGGTATTCCTAAAGGAATAGACAGATTGGGTATTCCCGAACCCCGGGACAATCCACAGCTTCACAGACCCTCAGTTCATTTCCGCCGGCTTCACGGTAAGTGCAATTTTCTTCTCCAGGCGGAGTATCGTCAGCGTGATGCTTCGTCCGATCGCATCGCTCGTCAGGTGCCGGTGAAGATCATCGATGCTTTCCACGCGTTTTCCGTCAAAATCAACAATTACATCGCCGATCTGGATTCCTGAGGCAGCAAGCGGTCCGGCTTCTTCGACATGAGCAACCATGACGCCGCGAAGGCCGCTCAGGCGGTGTGCCCTCAGCGCATTTTTCGCAAGGTCAAGGACCTGCCCCGCTATTCCGAGATATGCCCGCGAGACTTTTCCATCCTTGATCAATGTTGCCGCAATGAGTTTTCCGGTATTGATGGGAATGGAAAAGCAGATGCCCTGTGCCCAGGGAATCATCGCCGTGTTGATGCCGATGACTTCACCCCTGGTATTGACGAGCGGTCCGCCGGAATTTCCCGGGTTCAGTGCGGCGTCAGTCTGGATAACATTGTCTATCAGTCTTCCTCCCGCGGATCGCAGTGAGCGCCCCAATGCACTTATGACGCCGGCAGTGACCGTTGCCTGGAACCCGTATGGATTTCCGATGGCGATAACCAATTGTCCGATGCGTATGAACTGTGAATCACCGAGCCGTGCAGCAGGTAAGTCCTGTGCATGCACACGGACAACCGCCAAATCGGTGTAGGAATCTCCACCGATATGCTGTCCTTGCAGCTCTCTGCCGTCCTGGAGGGTGACTCTGATCGATGCCGCGCCGTGGACGACGTGACTGTTCGTCAGAATGAATCCATCGGGAGTAAAAATGACGCCCGAGCCGCTTCCTGTCGGCTGGAGCGGAGAACGCTCGTCGCCGGGACGCCTTCTCCGCGGTGAATGGTGAGCCACATCAATCTGGACCACAGTCGGTGATACCTGCTCGACGACACGGGTGACTGCTGTGCTGTACGCATCGAGCAGATCGCCGTCATCGGTTCCCGAATCCTGGCGGGGCGGTGACGGCTGTCCGACAGCATCTGTTGACAAGTGAAGGACTGTATTCATCCTATCATTCTCCTTTGTTCATCGTACGTTGAAGTCCGTTATGCCCGGTCAGGTTCATCCCATCCGCAGCGCCGCCGCCAATCCGCTTTGAATTTCTCCCTCTCTTCCGGTGTCATTGCTGCAAGTTTTTCCTCGAAGCGTCGCTTCCAGCGATCGCGCCGCCATCCGTTGCCAAACCGCCACGGTGACCATCCGCGAAGGAGAAGATGGGAGAGTATCAGCAACCCTACTGCCTGCCAGAAGCCCAACGCCGGGCCCCTGAACAGATCCGGAATGATCGCATTCCAGAGCATCATGACGATCCAGCTGAAGACCAGCAATCCGACAAGCAGAAAAAGAATGCCTTTGAGAATCTTAGGATACCAGCGGTGTCTCATAACAGTCCTTTCTTTCAATCATGTTCGAATTCATCATACATCAGCTGCAATTTCTCCCGGAGGGAGAGTACCGCATACCGTTTACGGGCAAGAAGCGTGTTGATATTGATTCCCGTGATTTCTGAAATTTCCCTGAAACTTTTTCCCTCAAGCTCGTTCATCACAAAAACGTCCCGCTGCTCTTCCGGCAACTCGTCAAGTGCTTCTTCAATTGCATCCCAGAGAAGTTCACGGGTGTAGCGCTCATCCGGGCCGTTCGTCCGGTCGAGAAGCAGATCGACCACCCCGAGCGAAGAAGATTCATCCGGCACATCAGGGAGTGTCTCCGGCCTTCTTTTCCGATACCAGTCGATGATCCTGTTTCGGGCCGTACGGAAGAGCCATGCCGTCAGGTTTTCAATCGGCTCCAAAACGTTGTACCCCGTCAGAAGGCGGTAAAAAATATCCTGGAGTATATCTTCTGCATCTTCGTCTGTGCGGACACGGCTTCGTATGAAGTCCAGCAGGCGTGCCCGTTCAGTGCGAAATGTGTTTTCAACGGACTGATCACGCTGAATCTGATGTTCGGAATACTGCATCAAACTGCTTTCCTACGTAGACGAATTGCAGGAGAAATTATTGTACGCGAACGGTGGTAGGAATAAAAGAATTACCGTTCTGCCGCATTTTGAAGGAAAATCAGCGAACGACGGTTCAATGCTGCCGGTGCTGCGAGAATACCCAGGTGATGAGTGAGGGTTCCCCGAACGCGAAAGTCCAAACGTCATGCCCGACGTCCTTATATTCGGTGTATTTCGGATGACCGCCTGCCTTCCGGATCGCTCCGATCATTTCCCGCGCGCGTGAAACGTCGACGACAGAATCAGCCGCGCCGTGAAAAGCCCAGATCGGAACTTGCGTCAGGAGAGATGCCTTCCGCGTATCGCCGAGGCCGCAAAGGGGAATTCCGGCAGCGAACTTGTCGGGATACCTCTCCAGGATTTCCCAGGTTCCAATTCCTCCCATCGACTGGCCCACAACGTACACACGGTTCGTATCGATGCTGTACGTTTTTTCAAGCTCAGTCAGAAGTCCGGCAACGAGGTCGAGTTCGTCCGGCGGATTTTCGCGCCCATCATTGGCAACCCAGAGAGAAGTATCGGGACATTGAGGCGCGAGCACAAAGCAGGGATGAGATTTCTGATTGGCAGGAGATATCCAGAAATGTGAACCGAGCTCATTTGCACCGGAGATGTTGCTCATGTTATCCGTGCCTCTCCCCGCAGCACCGTGAAGCCAGAGAATGAGAGGATACGTTTTTCCGGATTGAGAAGATGGCGGGACAAAGAGGCGGTAGGGGAGTACTCGACCGTCGGAAGATGTGAAGGTTCTTGAAAGAAACCGAGCATCGTTCTCCTGCGACAGGGAGATCTGAATCAGGAAGACGCCAGACAAGATGAACCAGGTAAATTTCATAAAGATCCTCAATTCATGGAGACACAGAATGCATTTCTTCTTCGTAACGTCATGGCTTCATCTATAATATATCAAGCGGGAGTTTGAATTCCATCTTTGTCGAATCGGGGGTGTGCCAGGCTTTATCCCGCAAATGGTCGGGGATGCGGATCTGGAAGTTGAGGATGACCATGCAAATTACTAAGATATCATCCTATGCCGGAACTGCCGGATCTGACAATGTATATCGAATCGCTCCGAACGCGTATTATCGGGGAAACGCTCATTCGAGCGAGAGTCAAGAGCCCTTCCCTCCTTCGTACATTTGACCCGCCACTTTCCGCTGCAGAAGGCAAGGTTGTGCGGGGCGTGGATCGTATCGGCAAGCAGATTGTTGTCGAGCTGGAGAGCCAGCTTTTTCTCGTCGTTCATCTGATGATTGCCGGGAGATTTCATTGGAAAAGAACAGGCGCAGGAGGAAGAGGGAAATCCGATCTCGCTGCGTTCGATTTCCCGAACGGGACGCTTCTTCTTACGGAAGCGAGTACGCAGAAGCGCGCGTCCCTTCATGCCGTTCTGGGAAAATCTTCCCTCGCCGTATTCAACCGCGGCGGTCTGGAGGTGTTGACCGCATCGCCTGTTGAGTTCCGCGAAGCTCTGGAGAGACAAAACCACACGCTGAAACGTACACTCACCGATCCGAGACTGTTCAGTGCGATCGGCAATGCCTACTCGGATGAGATATTGCATGCCGCGGGCTTGTCACCGCTTCGCCGCTCTCAGAAACTCTCTCCCGCGGAGATTGACACACTCTATCAGACGACAAAGAAAGTTCTCGAAAAATGGATTCTGAAGCTCAGAGAGGAAGTCGGTTCCGGATTCCCGGAGAAGGTGACCGCGTTCCATCCTGCCATGGCCGTCCATGGAAAGTTCGGGAAACCCTGTCCGGTCTGCGGGACAGCAGTCCAGCGAATCGTGTATGCTGCCAATGAATGTAATTACTGTCCCAGGTGCCAGACCGGCGGCAGGATTCTCGCGGACCGGTCTCTCTCGCGCCTGCTGAAAAACGAATGGCCGGAATCCATCGAGGAATGGGAGGGAGCTCCGGGATTGGGAAAGCTTTCCTGAGGACGATTCAATTCTCCCGGTGAGCGGATAAAAGAAAAACCGGCGACCAGGAAGGCGCGCCGGCTTGAATTTCCCGCAGGGATTCTGGTGAGCTCAGAAAACCAAAGCGCTGATAATCGTCCACACCGCCCAAAGACCATAGGAGATTCCCAGGCCCGTCCCTGTCGGCTTTCCGCAGATTCTGGCAAGCCCGTACCCGATGATTCCCGTTTGCCAGAGAGTGAAGACATTCAGAGCGGCAAGCAGCTTGTGTACCTTATTCGTCTGATCGAATGAACCGAGTAGCAGCAGCCCGGCGCCGGGACTTGCGACAAGGCTGTTAAGGAGGTTGATCATGATCAGCGTAATGATCGTTCCGAGAATTCCGATCCAGAGGGCGACTCCGAACAACTCCAGGACTTTGTTGTAAGCTCCTGGAAATTTCAAAATAATCTTGGCCGCCAGCCAGTAGATAAGAGCGCCAAGAAAGAAGACTGCCGACATGATGATGATTTGAATGCCGCTTCCAAAGATTACGAACATGGCAGCTCCGCTGTTTTCCATGCGTTCCATCGTCTGATCCGCCTGATCCTGGGTCATCCTCCCCTGGCTTACGGCCGTCCGGTACTGCTGTTCCTGCCGGTCGTACACTTGCTGGCGGAGCGTTGTGTTGGTGTAGACGGAATATGTCGAGACAATGCCGAGGATGATGAGGATAATGAACGGGATCAACCAGGAGGTTGTCTGAATGGGAGAATCGCGAAGTTCTGTGAACAGCTCACCCGGGGAAGCAAATACATTTGTTGCGCGGGTCATGAGAGATGTAACAGGTAGTTGCGAAGCAGCAGCAGGTTGTTGCTCGTCCATAATGGCTCCTTGTAGTGGTGACGCAAGGTAGTGATTTTCGTTTCCACTGTCAAACAGAAGAAAATCAAGAATCCTGCTTGCGATTCGTGAGAATCGTGAGTACGGGAACTCTGTTCCAAACCGGGAAATGAGGGATTCGGCGGACGGTCTTGATTTTCGCCGGTGCCTTTAGTACCTTGACGAACACAGATGGCAACAACCATCTCCCGCGGCAGGCAGCCTTCTTCTTGCAGAGGTGAGTTCATCTTCTCCCCGCTATGGGAAACGGAGGAGAACCAACGGGAGTCCTGAGTGATGATCGATCATGCGAAAACTGACAGCCGATGAAATACGCAAGACCTTCGAGAGCTCAAATGAGTTTGATGAGATCTTCGATGCGTTTCAGCAGGCGCTGCATCAGCGATTGGATGATATTGAACTCTACCGGAAGCTCTTCTGGAATCACATGTTAACCCCCGCGGAGCGGTGCCTCTTTGGTGAAAAACTCGCGAAAGAATTCTCCCCCCTGGCGTATGACGTCTATATGTGGCTGGCGAATGTTTTTGAGGTAACGTACTCCATGTACGACAATTACGAGCTCGCTCTCGAATATTATCGCAAAGCAGCGCTCACGAAGCCCGACGAACACGCTCCATACACTGCTGCGGCAAACTGCTACGAACCCGACCTCAGAATACCTCCGATTACACATCTCATCGATTTCCTGAAAGAGGGAATTGGCGTGGTACGTGAGCCCAGAACGCTCTACGAGCGGCTTGCCTACCTCTATGATCTTTCCGGCAACGATGAGATGAGCATGTACTTTCGCCGGAAGACAGACGAAGGATCATCTCCCGGACGGACACCCGCTTCTCCATGAAGGTCATGAGAGGATACGCGTTTATCCTCGCCGCAACGGCGTTCTGGGGCGTATCCGCGACTATCGCAAGATTTCTCTTCTCGCAAAATGTCAGCACGCTGATACTTGTTCAGACGCGCATGACGTTTTCATTCATTGTCATGTTCGGAATCTTTTTCTTCGCAAGACGCGACCTCCTTCGAATCCGCGCCAAGGACCTCTATCGGTTTGCACTCATGGGAATCATCGGCGGGGCGGGGTCGAACTTCACCTATTATTATACCATCCAGCAGATCAACGTTGCGTCGGCGATTCTTCTCCAGTACCTGGCGCCGATCGGCGTGCTGGTTCACGCGTCCCTTTCCGGCGAGGAACGCGTCGGTACAGCAAAAGCGGCAGCAGGTATCGTCTCACTCGCAGGCTGTTTCCTCGCGATTGCCGGGAAGGATTTCTCTCTGCTGTCGATCAATCCGCTTGGACTTGCATCGGGTCTGGCATCGGCATTTTGCTGGGCATTTGCAAATGTGTGGCTCCGCCGGCTGCTGAAGGACTATAATGTCTGGACGTGCCTCTTCTATGCATTTCTCTTTGCAACCGTTTTCTGGCTCTTCTTCAATCCTCCCTGGACCGTGTACTCCGCGAAGTATTCGTCTGGTACGTGGCTCTCGTTTTTCGGCTTCGCTATGATCTCCGTTCTGATCCCGCACTCGCTGTATTTCCTCGGTGTCCGGTACCTCACCGCATCGCGGGCAATCATCACGGCGACCTTCGAACCTGTTGTCGCCATTGTCTCTGCATTTCTTGTGCTCGATGAAACCCTCGCACCGGTGCAGATGTTCGGGGCAGTTCTCGTTATCGTTGCAATTGTCCTCCTTCAGTTGAAGAAGGAGGAGTCGGCGATCCTCAGTCCCGTTCCGCCGATTTCCCACAGCGAGTGATCCGGTAAGTTTTCGTATATTTACGATCAGATGACCGAGCGTCGCAAAGAAAAACTCCTTTCCGTGCTGCGGCACCGCCAGCCGAATCTCACCGTTGTCCTTGAAGATATCCACGATCCTCACAATGTGAGCGCGATCCTTCGGACTGCAGATGCCGTGGGCATCCAGGAAGTACAGCTGGTTTACACCAACGAGAAATTTCCGAAGCTGGGAAAGAAGAGCTCGGCAAGTGCATCGAAATGGCTCAAGCGAAGATCGTTCGGATCGGTGAAGGAGTGTTACGAATGCCTGCGCGGCGAGGGATTTGCCCTCTATGCGACGCATCTGGGAAAGAGAGCGAAATCCCTCTACGAGCTTGACCTCACAGAGAAGGTGGCGCTCGTCTTTGGAAATGAACATCGCGGCGTTTCAGCCGAAGCGGCAAAAGAAGCGGATGGCAATTTTCAGATACCGATGACCGGAATGATCCAGAGCCTCAATGTCTCTGTTGCATGCGCTATCTCACTCTACGAAGTGTTCCGCCAGCGAGAGTCCGCCGGTCGGCATACGTACCTCGACGAGCCGTACGTGCAGCGCCTCTTCAGAGAGTGGATGAAAAAGTGAAGCGGGGGACGATCGACCTTGATGTCGACGGGGTCGGTATCAGGGTGGAGACGTATGGTTCCGGATTGCCCGTTGTTCTCTTGCACGGCTTAGGGGGACCGCTCAGCTGGGGAAGCGTGCCGGAGATCCTTGCGCAATCCTGCCGCGTGATCGTGATTCATTTTGCCGGGTTTGGGGCATCTTCGAACAACGGAAAGAGCTTCTTGGTTGCCGACCACGCCTCGACGGTTGTGCGAATACTTGATTTGCTTGGGACAGACCGTGCCGCAATTGTTGGCAATTCATTTGGCACACTCGTGGCGGTCCGCTGTTGTGCCGAGCATCCAACTCGGTTCACCCGGGCGGTCCTGATTAATAGTGTCGGATTTCGCCGCGGGTTGATTTCCTTCCTACCCTGGGGTATTACGTCAATCCTTGGCTATGTCCTGAAATTCACTGTGCTTCGGAGCGAGAAACTGATGTGTGCTCTGAGCGCGCGGTCATTTTACGATGTGTCGAAAAGGCCTGCCGATCTCTGTCATCAATTTTATCTCCAGATTTCATCTCCCGGAGGAAGGGACGCCTGGGTGATGGGAATGCGGGAAGTCATTCGGGGAAATCCTCTTGAATGGCCCGGCGATGCCGTACAGCCGATGCTCATGATCTGGGGAGAAACCGATCGCTCGGTCCGGAACGGATCTCAGAGAATTATCTCCCTCCGTTTTCCATCCATACGCCAGAAGATCATTCCAGAATCCGGTCACTCTGTTGCGCTGGAATGTCCGGAAGAGGTTGCGAAGCTCGTACACGCGTTTGTAAAACGCGCCGGCGGCAATTGAAATCCGCAAGCCGGCATTGATTCAGACGGTATCAACCTTAATCGTGTTGGTGGGATGCCCTTCAAACAGCGGTATGCCGGCGAGCATGACAATGGTTTCACCGTGTTCGATGTAACCTTCCTGTAACAGCTGCTCCTGGATCTTCTTGAATGTGGCGTCGGAATCCTTCTTGAGGTTTTCGACGATCAGTCCGCGCAACCCCCAGACAAGATTTAAACGCCGCATGATTTTATCCCGATCTGTCACTGCGATGATTCGTGCCGGCGGCCGGAATTTTGCAACGCGCGTTGCCGTTGAGCCGGAGTGTGTGAGGACGACGATCGTCGAAGCTTTCAGCGTATCGGCAAGAACGCATGCGGAACGTGTCAGCGGATCGTATTCATGTGTCAGCGGGATCCACCGGGGGTCATAATTTTCGTACCGCTGCGTCTGCTCTTCGGTTTTCCGGATAATCCTGTCCATGACCTGTACTGCCTGAATGGGATGATGTCCGACCGATGTTTCGCCGCTCAGCATCACTGCATCTGCACCATCCAGGACTGCATTGGCGACATCAGATGCCTCTGCGCGGGTGGGCGTGGGGTTCTCGATCATTGTCTCGAGCATCTGCGTTGCAATGATCACGGGTTTTCCAATTTCATTGCATTTACGGACGATCATTTTCTGGAGAAGAGGGACATCCTCTGCGGGAACTTCGACACCGAGATCGCCGCGCGCCACCATCACGGCATCGGTTTCCTTGAGAATGCCGTCGATGTCGTCGACAGCTTCTCCCTTTTCAATCTTTGCGATAATCGGGATCTTGCGGCCCTTCGGTCCGTTTTCGATTATAAAATCACGGAGGATCGCAATGTCATGTGCGCGGCGAACAAACGATAGCGCGACGTAATCGATGTCCTCCTCGAACGCGAACTGCAGATCGGCTTTGTCTTTTTCCGTCAATGATGGTGCGGAAATCGCAACGCCGGGAAGATTGATCCCTTTGTGAGCAGTCAGTGTTCCGCCTGAAATAACCCTGAGTTCTATATCTGTCTGGGTTATCACATGCAGAACGCGGAGCTCGAGCTTGCCGTCGTCCAGGAGAACGCGATCGCCCGGCTTCACATCCTTGACGAGGTCCTGATATGTAGTTGAAAGGATTTCGGCTGTCCCTTTTCGGTCATTTGTCGAGATAATGACAGTGGAGTTCTCCTTTAGTTCAACGGTATCTGTGGCGAGCGAACCGATTCTGATCTTCGGCCCCTGGAGATCCTGGATAACGGTAATCGGTTCGTTCAGTGCTTCGGCAACGCGGCGGAGGTTCAGCAATACTCTTCTGTGGTCATCGTGAGTGCCGTGCGAAAAATTGAGACGCGCCACATCCATGCCGGACTCAACCAGCGGGCGAATTGTCTCCACGGTGTCCGATGCCGGGCCGAGGGTACAGACGATCTTTGTTCTGGCGAACGGTTGGTTCTTAGGTGCCATGTCGGTGTGCTAGCTCTTGTGGTGTAAGGGGAAACCCCGCGGAGGCGAGTTCCGGAAGAATTTCTCCCGCCTTTCCGAGGAGTACTTCGTCCGCGTTCATGGAGAATTCTGTTGTTTCGATATTGATTTCCACAACATACGCTCCGGAATGCTTTGCAATCGATGGGAGGGATGCGGCGGGATATACCACCGCAGAGGTCCCGATAACGAAAAAGACCTCCGCGGCTTTTGCTGCACGAACACCGGCATTCCACGCATCTTCCGGAAGCAGCTCGCCGAACCACACGACATCAGGCCGTATGAGACTCCCGCACGACGGGCAGCGCGGGGCTTGTTCCTGTGCCAGGATGAACTCATCGGTGTAATACTTGCCGCACCCCGTACAGTAGTTGCGTTCAATATTTCCGTGCAGCTCGTGAACCGTCCGGCTCCCTGCACGCTGATGGAGATTGTCGATGTTTTGGGTGATGACCGCAAAACGCCGGTATGTCTGCTCCATCTTCGCCAGCGCGTAGTGGGCAGGATTCGGCTGTACATGCGACATGATGGTCTTTCGTTGTCGGTACCATTCCCAGACGAGATCAGGGTTGCGCATGAATGCATCGAAGTTGGCAAGTTCTTCCGGCTTGAACTTCGACCAGATTCCATCAGTGCCGCGGAATGTCGGTACCCCGCTTTCCGATGATATCCCGGCACCTGAAAATGCCGCAACAGACTCAGCGCTCCTGAGCTTGGTGATCAGTCGTTCAGAAAACATGTTCATGATACGTTTGATAATTTAGCAGGAGAATTCGCCCGCGCTCACTGGCTCGTGAGTTCAAGATGTTCCCACGATGAGCGCAGGACATCATCCCAATTACTTGTCACATGTACATACCCGCCGTTCAGCCACAGCGAGGTCTGATCATCATAATGTTTGCTGTATGCCTGACCAGATTCTCCGGACGTAATCACGATCGATGCGGACTTTGGTGATGCAAGATCAACAATCTGCCGCATGGACGGGCCGACGGAGGTCGCAAAGGGAAGAGACATCTTGTACTCGGTCTTCATGACCGTCGTACCGCCGCCGGCGATGGGAAATGGTCCGATATTGAACACTCTGTCGAACGGCTTCTGGAGCCCGAACGGATGTGTGAAGGTCACCGTGTGCAGATTTCCCCACTGCCAGGTTTTCATTTCTTCACCCGATGATGTGCGGAGCTCTGAAATTGCATCCTCCAGGCTCTTGCGCAGGATTTGGTTCTTCGTTTCGATTTGTGTGGTTCCTGCCTTGTCGAACCACGCCGAGCTGTCGGCAGCAAGAAGCTGACCCGTGACACGGTACGGAATTGCTCCGAAGAAAACAAAGTCGTTAAAAACATCGGGCCCCATCTCATCTTCAAAGATATTATGGAGAAGCTTCACGAAAAAGACATTAAAGATCGTCGTTGCGATGTCGGTCTTGGTGAACCGATAATCCCAGTTATGAAGATAGGTCAGAGCATCGGATATTTCGGGAGTTTTTGACGCCGACGAATCATTGTATGCCGCAAGCAGGTAACGGACGGCATCCCGCGCGAACGGAGAAGAAATATCCTGCTGGAATTGTTCAAAATCTACCGATGAAAAATGATCGGCTGCGTGAAGAAGCTCGCGTATCCGCGTAATCCGCGACGGCGGCTCCCAGAGCGTTGAGAGATAATATGGATAAGACTTGTCGGCAATACGCTGGTTTGCACAGGCGATGAATCCCTCCGGCGGGTTCTTCACCTGAGGCAGCTGATCGAACGGGATGAATCCTTTCCATTCTGCATCTCCGGTCCAGCCGGGAAGAGGAAGCATCGGATTTCCCGACTGACGGATCGGGACTCTCCCTGCGGTCCAGTAGGCGATGTTCCCGTCAACGTCCGCGTACACGACTGCCTGCGCTGGAACAGTAAGTTCCTTAACGCCTTGTTCGAATTCCGACAATGATCCCGCTTTGTTCATTCGGGTAAACGCGGAGATCTCGTCACTAACCTCAAGTCCTGTCCACCGCATCGCAATCGGCGACGATGACGAGCCGGTCGAGTCACCATGCTGAAACGACGGATGGACGGAATTGATGATCGGTCCGTGAGAAGTTGAGCGAACCTCGATCGTCGTGCTGTCCGCACTACCGATATAGATTTTTTCCGTATGGCTCTCGATGGGTCTCCATTCTTTTCCGAAACGCACCATTCCGGGTCGTGACGAATCGGTTTGCTCTATAAAGAAGTCCGCATCATCGATCATGGCATTGGTCATGCCCCAGGCAGCGCTATCATTGTGACCAAGGACGATCAGCGGCACTCCCGGTACCATTACTCCGGCGACATTCCAACCGGGAGCCGAAAGATGTGCCTCGTACCATCGCGATGGAGCAGGCATGGCAAGATGAGGATCATTGGCGAGTATCGGTTTTCCGCTGATCGACCGGGATGAATCGACCACCCAGGCGTTGCTTCCGGCTTCCAGACCTCCCAGTCCGAAGAACGATCGATATGCCCGGCCCGCGTCGAGCAGGGAATGAAGCTGTGCGGCATGCTTGCCGGTCGTCAGCATTTGTACGGTCGGAGGTATTGAATCGGGATACGCCGGCAGGATCTCTTTGAGTTTCTGCGGGGAAACTTTAGCAGCAATTTCGCCATAGGTGAGATCCGTCCACCATGCGAGATTCAGTTCCCAGGCAATGAGCCGGCTTGTGAGAATGCTGTGCTCCACCGTCCAGTGTTCGGGCGTATAATTGAGGATATCGAACTCGACGGGAAATTTCCCTCTGTTCTGATCGATGAACGCATTAACGCCCTGTGCATAGTTTTCCAGGATCTGTTCTGATTCGGGGCTTAGGTGTGTCCGGATGGAGTCCGCGACTTTGCGAAGATTGATGGTGCGGAACAGCATGTCGAACTGAATCGTGGATTTTCCGAAGATTTCCGAAAGCCGCCCCTCTCCCGCCCGCCGGAGAACATCCATCTGCCAGAGACGATCCTGTGCCTGCGCAAATCCCACCGCCATCATGAGATCATGTTCATCGGATGCGTGAATGTGCGGAATGCCGTAATCATCACGGTAGACATCGACCGAAGTGTGAAGGCCCGGAAGGGGAATCGAGCCGTGTGTGACGGGAAATGACTTCGTGATGAGATGATGCAGAAAGAGGGCCCCTGCGATAAGGATGACAAGAACGGAAATGCCGAGGCCAGCGACGATCTTTCCTAATTTCGACAAGGGGCTTTTCAGACGGGTGAATAAAAAAAACCGTTCCCTCTCAGATCATGGAGAGGGAACGGAATAATATAATTCTTTCGACGGCTTTCTGCAACCGCTTAAAAGCGGTAGGAGACCGTTCCGATGAGGTCGTTTGTTGTGATCGATTCGTTTACCTGGGAGGTAGCATCGTAATTATAGATGAAGGTATCCCAGCTGCCGTGAGCATAGCCGAGATCGATGGCAACGGAATTATCGATAATGAATCCGAGACCGCCCGTAATGTACTTGCGGGCGAATGAAGACGGGTCACCGGCATACGGTGACATCAGGTACGCGTATCCTGCACGTAATCTCAGGCCGACGTCGGGAATTTCATACTCTCCGCCGACTCTGAAATTTGCGGCTTGACGGAACTCCTGTTTGATCTGAGTGTTGTAATCGAGAAGCGATTGATTGTCGGTGTTGCGGAACTCCATCTGCGTATAATCAGTATAATCGATGGCACCGGTTAACATCAGGTTCTGGATGATCTGGGAAAATCCGGCAGAGAAGACGAACGGGGTTGTAATATCATATTCATCGGTCCCGCCGAGAACAGTTGCATACGATGCGGAAAAGTTGTCATCGAAGAGACTGGTGCCCTGCTGGGAGAATGTCTCCTTCACGGTGATCCAGGAAGGCGTTTTCACCGTCAACCCGAACCTGCTGTTCTTGAACTTGTACAACATCCCCAGTGTTGCCGAGAAACCGCTGAAGTCGCTGTTCACTGTTTCGAGGAGCGAGAGCGAGGTCAAATCGAATGGGAATGTCGAATGCAGATTGTTGAAATCATCTTCATAATAGTTTCTGGTATACGCATACGATCCCGTGAGAAAGTTGAGCGTGATTCCGACATCCCAGTCGCGCGCGGCTTCAGAGGCAATTGCAACGGAAAATGTATTCATACCGCCGTCTTCCAGGACCTTGCCGCTCTGGGTCAGGTTACCCTTGATCTGACTGTCCCACCGGAAGTCGTTGGGTCCTAACGAATCCGTGTTAGCCAGATATAATTCCCACGCCAGATTACCGCTCGGACTCTGTACCGTAGACTGGCCATCCGGCGCCCATGTCTGGATAATGCTGCTGTTCGGATTGAAGCCGCTAAAGGAGAGCCCGCTTGTGAAATTCGCCTGCCTGCCATAGCCGACAGCTACAACGAGGCTTCCTCGATCTGTCGGGAATGGATACACAAACCCCGCGCCGTTGATGCTTGTCGAGCTGTTATTGAAGTTCTGCGAGTTATTGAAGAACGAACTTTGGTCGCCTGTGGCAACATTGCCGAGGCCAAAGGAAACCTCGCTAAGGCGCATCTGTGCAAGTCCGGCAGGATTCCAGTAGGTGGCCGAAAAATCGTTCGCGACGCCGGTGTACGCCGTCCCCATGCCGAGAGCACGTGCTCCCACGCCCAATCCGGGGTAAGAAAGTCGCAGAATGTCTTCAGGATATTGGCTCAGGCCGAGGCATGGCAGGACAGCCATGCAGGCGATGAGCCAAAGAGTACGGTTCAGAATCGTTTTCATGTCTATTCAGTTGTTGTTCTCGTCAGTGTTGCTTAACGGTGTCCACCTCGACCACCGCCGCCGCCGCTCCGGCCACCACCGCCACCGCCGCTTCGACCGCCGCCGCCGCCACCACTTCGTCCGCCGCTTGGAGCTGCGCTGCGTTGTGGTGCGGGTGAGTATGACGGAGCCGGTCTGCTGTGATCACTGCTTCGCCCGTTGACGGTTGCCGGTCCACGGTATGCTGGAGCGTAGGGGACCCGGTAGTATCGGCGCATCGGAACATGAGAGCCGTTGGGAACCCGTGCAATATTCGGTGCATTCGGACGAACCGCTGTGGGTGTCCGTTGGACGCCGGTCGTTCTGCCGCGATTTACATTCGAGTTCTGCGGAGTTGCAGACCGTCCTCCCAACGGATTGGCTAACCTTGCCGCACGGGGCAAATCGTATCCGCCGCCCGTTGTGGCGGGGGAATAGACTCCGCTTCGCGTTTCAGTTCCCGGTCTTTCCATGGCTCCGGTTCTCGTCGAACCAAATGTGCGTCCGCCGCCGTAATATGTTCCTCTGCCGCCGTAGCCATAACCATAGCCGTAGCCGTAGGGATGATGCAGGTAGGCATAGCCATACGGATAAGATCCATACCAGGGATATGAGAGATACGGTGTTCCGCAATACCATGGATACGCCCAACCGAATGCAGCCCATGCCCACGGATCAGCGTACGCCGCGGAAAATGCGTATGACGGCCAGTAGTAAGACGGATAGTAATAACTGTACCCGACCCACGGATGCCAGTATCCGTCGTTATATTCGTTGTCGTAATAGCCATTATTGTAATCGTACGCGTTTCCCTGCGTTGTATCTCCGTTCGGGGAGTAGACCGTATCTCCCGGCTGTGCGTAATTATATCCCTCATCTGTTGAGGAGTCGCCCCTTGTTGTTGCGAGCTGTGTATAGCAGCCCGCGAAGAACATGACGAGGATCCCGACAACAGCGAGAGCGAAGAATGAGGTCATGGTTTTCATAATTCTGCCTGTACTTTCTGAAAGTTCTTCCTTTATATAAAACAATTTCAATGCCAAGAGCAATCCCGCGTTTACTCTCAATGTACCCAGAAAACTGCCCGAAATCAACAGATTTTGAGGAAGAACAAAGATATTCAGCTAAAGTGTTCCAGCTATTAGACAGGCGTAATCGGAGACTGTTTAATTTTGCGGACAGATGTCAGAGGGGTTGAATATACTCCACCATGAAGGTTCTGTTGCCGATGCCTGATTGCTGCTGATTTTGGAAGAGATCCTTGAGATTCATTCCAACAGAAAATCCCTTCCCGACGGAAGCGCGAAATCCGATATTCAGATATCCGCGGCCTCGTCCAAGCGCCTTTTCATTGCTGTCGTTGGAGGCAAGATCGTATTCACCAAAAGACGAAAGAAACGGTCCAAGCGTCTTTTCTATTCCAACAAAAAAATCGGGAGCATCACCCCCGTCGGCACGCTCCAAACTGTAATTGATTCCGCCGTGTATGCTCAGGTAACCGAGAACGCTGTAGTTCTTGCTTGCTACCGCGTAGAACCCCAGCGACTTGATCGCATAGCGGCTCACGTCATCCCGGTAATCACCTTTTCCCTGCGAGTCGAATCCGAGCGCGATTGCCGGAAGAATGATCGTTTCCTCGATAAGCCGCAGCCGCGCCACAAAGCCGGGAGTACTGTTCCAAACGGGTTTATCGGTTCCGATAAGGTTGCTGCCTCCGAACGATATCCCGAGGACAAGTCGATCGAAAGCGCCGAGAGAAACCGACGCCAGGACACCATCCTGTTGATAAAATTCCATGTCGAGGGCAAGATGGCCGTGCGGAAGAATTCCGGCAGTTGGAAGGTCGATAAGATACCGCGGCTCGTACGTACCGGAGGTTCCGGCAGAGCCTTGAGCGGCAAGGGGAAGGCAATAACAAAACGACAGACTCAGGATGTCGATAAGGATGATGAGCCGGTTCATGGTTGAAGGGGATCCGTCGTTCGCAGTTTTCCAAAATATAGAAAAATTGAATCTTCCCGTCAAACGCCTCCCGTTGCTTTTAAATTCAAAAGAATCTACATTGAAAGAGTGAAACGAAACGAAATTTCCCGATGTTATTACGTACACAATTCTTTATGATGGAAGTATGAATCGTCCAGCCACTATCGGTGCTCTTCGTTCATCGGGTTATAAGGTCCTTCCGGTGAAAGATGAGGTGCGGAAGAATCTGGTTGAAAAGATACGGCGGCGGGAGAGGCTCTTCCCGTCGATTATCGGTTTTGAGGAAACTGTTGTGCCGGCACTTGTCAATGCGGTACTCGCAAAACATGACATCATGCTTCTCGGTCTGCGCGGCCAGGCGAAATCGCGAATCGTGCGGCAGCTTCCGACACTGCTCGACGAGTACATCCCGATCATCAAGGGGTGTGAAATCAACGATAATCCGTTTTCTCCCGTCTGCAAACGATGCACCGATGTGGTTGCAACCTGCGGGGAAGCCACGGAAATCGAATGGCTCAATCGTGAAGCACGCCTGGGAGAGAAACTGGCCACTCCCGACGTGACCATTGCCGATCTCATCGGCGATATCGATCCGATCAAGGCGGCTGCACAGCGCCTGCATTATTCGCATGAAGGCGCGATTCACTTCGGTATTATCCCGCGCACAAACCGCGGTATCTTTGCGATTAATGAACTTCCGGATCTCCAGCCGCGCATCCAGGTCGGACTCTTCAACATCATGGAGGAAAAAGACATCCAGATCCGCGGATTCAACGTTCGGATTCCGCTTGATATTCTGATTGTCTTCACGGCGAATCCCGAGGATTATACGAGCCGCGGCAATATCATCACACCGCTGAAGGACAGGATCGATTCACAAATTTTTACACACTACCCGCGCACCGTGGAAGATGCCATCCAGATCACCGAACAGGAGGCATGGATGGAAAGAAACGGCAAACAGCTGGTCGTCCCCAGATATTTCAAGGAGATCATCGAGCATATAGCGTTCGAAGCGCGCAAGAGTGAATTTGTTGATCAGAAATCCGGGGTAAGTGCGCGGCTGACGATCGCAGCCATGGAGAACCTTATCAGCAACGCGGAGAGGAGAGCCATCCTGACCAACGACTCCCACCTCGTGCCGCGTGTCTGCGATCTCCCTCACGTCCTGCCGGGTATGACGGGAAAAATAGAACTGGTATTCGAGGGCGAGCAGGAAGGTCCTGCAAAAGTCGGAAAGGCGCTCATCGGCAAAGCGGTCCGCGAAGTCTTCAAGAACCATTTTCCCGATCCTCTGCAGCGGCGAACTCCGCGCGCTCATACCGCCGAGACGCGCCAAGCCGCCGAGGATCCGGAATATGGGAAAGTTACCGCCTGGTTCGAGGCGGGGAATAAGATCGAAATTGCCGACGACATGCCGATCGAGTCGTACTATACCGAGCTCGATAAGGTCAAAGGCCTGCGTGAGCTGACGCGAAAGCACATGAATATCCCCGAGGAAAATAAATACGAACTCGCATCGGCAATGGAGTTCGCGCTCGACGGGCTTCATCAGTTCTCCAAGATTGCCAAATCTGAAATCGATCACCTGATCGAATATAAAGACCTCGTAGGAAGCATCTTCACCGGGAGAGGGCGCGGGGAAGAAGAAGATTAAGCGCCGTGCGATTCCTCTATTCCAAATGGACCCCCGGCTCGATGACCAACGCACAGCGTCTCGAGCAGCTCACCTCTCTCTTCAGCTACCTCCTTCTGCAAACGAACGGTGACGTTGAGGAAGCCATAGAATGGCTCCGCAACCTTGGCGAGGAGTACGGCCTCTTCGATGAGCATCTCACACTTGATGAGCTTATCGACAAGCTGAAGGAAATGGGGATCATTGAAGATGCTGATGACGTTCGTGTCCTGACCACAAAAGGTATTCAGCGGATACGGCAGGATGCACTGCGCGAGATCTTCACTTCCCTGAGGAAGGGTGGTGTGGGCACACACGAAACTCCGCATACCGGATCCGGTGTCGACCGTTTAAGTGAAACGAAAAAATGGTCCGTCGGGGATGCGCCGACCAACATCAATCTCACGGCGACGCTGACGAATGCCTTTAAGCGCGGAGGTATCGACGATTTCACGCTCAAAGAAGAAGACCTCGAGGTCTACGAAACCGAACACTCTACGTCGTGTGCCACCGTGCTCATGCTGGATATCAGTCACAGCATGGTCCTGTACGGCGAAGACCGTATCACGCCCGCAAAGCAGGTTGCGCTTGCACTATCCGAGCTGATTTCTCAAAAATATCCAAAAGATTATCTCGCGCTCATCGTCTTCGGCGACGAGGCAAAGCTCGTGAGTCTCGCCGAATTGCCGTTCCTGACTGTCGGCCCTTATCATACAAACACGCGTGCCGGGCTCCAGATGGCGCGGAACCTTCTCCGTCGCAAGCGGTCTGCCAACAAACAGATTTTTATGGTGACCGACGGGAAACCGTCGGCCATTTTCGACGACAGCGGCCGGCTCTACAAGAACTCCTTCGGGCTCGATCCGCGCATCGTCAACAAGACACTTGATGAAGCGGTTGCCTGCAGGAGAGAAAAAGTCACGATCAGCACGTTTATGGTTGCCCGCGATCCGTATCTCATCAATTTTGTCGAAGAGCTGACGAAAGCAAATCAGGGGAGAGCATACTACTCGCAGCTTCAAAACCTCGGCGAATTCATCTTCGTCGATTACATTCGCAACAGAAGAAAAAAATTCGGCGCGGCATAATATCTCCGTGCCGCACGCGGATTGACGTTCCACCGACCCTCTTTTTCTCCCGAGTTCCGGTTTTCCTTCCCAACAGACAACCGTTCATTCGGATCAACTCCCTCTTCATGGTTTGAATTTCACACAAAATTTGTGCATTTTTGCAGCGACATGCAGAGTCTTTCATGATTCTTATCATACCCGCAATCGATATCAAAGGCGGCAAGTGCGTTCAGATGGTCCAGGGTGTCGCGGGATACGTTTACTCCGACGACCCGATTGAAATGGCGAAGCTCTGGCGTAAGGAAAATGCGAAGTCTCTGCATGTGACCGACATCGACGGCGCCATGGAGGGGCATCTGGTGAATTTCGACATCATCCAGAAGATGGTGGACTCCGTTAACATTCCCATAGAGCTTGGCGGCGGACTGCGGACGATTGAAGAAGTCGAGCGTGCAATCGAAGCAGGGCTCTACCGCGTAGTGGTGGAGACGATGTTTATCGAAGATCCCGACACTGCAAAGCGTGTGATCGAAAAATTCGGTCCGAGCAAGATTGTGGCGGGGATCAGCGCACAGGACGGTATCGTTCGGACAAAGGGGTGGAAGGAATCATCGGGTGTGACCGCCATGTCTGCAGCGCTGAATGCCGCCGCGCTCGGATTCAAACGTATCCTCTATACCGATATCGCCGCAGACGGAACTCTCAAGGGACCGAATTTCTCGATGATGAAACGGCTCGCCGAGGCGACCCATCTCCGAGTCACCGTCTCCGGGGGTATCGCAGGTCTCGAAGATCTTCTGAAGCTGCAGGAAATGGAACCGCTCGGCCTCGATTCTGCAATCGTAGGGAGAGCGCTCTACGAAAATCGGTTCGCCTGCCAGGGCATCTGGCGGCTCTGTGAGGCGGGAGATTATCCATACACGGCGAAACTCTCATGATCGTCGCCGTCATCGGTCACCTCTGCCTGGACGTTATTCATCATGCCGACGGATCCGAATCCCGTGGCTACGGCGGCATCTACTTCTCGGTTGCAACTCTCGCAAACCTCTTGTCGGATGAAGACACCATTCGCCCCGTCTTCGGTGTGGGGAAGAACGAGTACGACGAGTTCGTCGAACACCTCAGCCGCTACCCGAACGTCGACTGCTCCGGCATTTTCAAAATTCCCGGATCTACCAATCAGGTACGCCTCGAATACTCCTCGAAAGAAGAACGCATCGAATGCTCGCAGTTCATTTCTGACCCAATTCCCTGGAAACGTATTCGTCCTTCTGTTGCGCACGCCGATCTGGTGCTGGTGAACATGATCTCGGGGATGGATATCACACTCGAAACACTCGATGAGCTCCGGATGGAAATCCGCGAGGATCATATACCCGTCTATCTCGACGTTCACAGCATTACGCTCGGCGTCAATCCTGATTTTACCCGGTTCCATCGGCCAGTTGAGCAATGGCGGCGGTGGCTCTTTATGCTGCATGGCGCACATTTGAACGAAACCGAAGCTGCGGTACTCACTGCCGAACGGCTCGATGAGCAAACCCTTGCAAAGCACATTCTTGCCATGAACACAAAGACGCTGCAGGTTACGCGTGGTGCGCGCGGGTGCACGGCGTATATCGACGAGCACAAGCATATTCAGCGGATCGATGTTGCAGGATTTGAGCCCGAGAAAGGGATCGATTCGACCGGATGCGGAGATGTTTTTTCTGCCGCGTATTGCGCACATTACGGGAAATCCAGGAATATTTCCGCTGCGGTGGAGTTTGCCAATCGTGTTGCGGGTACGAAGGCGCAGCGGGCCGGGTCAGCCGCGATCGACGAATTGTCATCCTTCCGTCTCCGGAATTCCGCACTTCAAAAGAGCACCGTATGAACATCGCACTCATCGGTTATGGAAATATGGGGAAGGAAGTCGAACAGGCCGCCCGTTCCCGCGGGTTTACCATCGCAAAGACTTTCACGCTGGAAAATAACCTGCGCGGCATCGGCATTACGCCCGGCATTCTGGACGAGGTTGATGTCTGCATAGATTTTTCAGTGCCGTCCGCCGTTGTCAACAACATCGCGACGGTTGCAGCATGCGGCAAGAATATCGTCGTCGGAACCACCGGCTGGTACGATAAGATGGAAGAAGTGAAACAGCTCGTAACAAAATATAAAATCGGTCTCGTCTACTCCCCGAACTTTTCACTCGGGATGAATATCTTCTATCACATTGTGAAATCCGCGGCGTCCGCATTCGATCCGTTTGATGTCTATGATGTCGCCGTGCAGGAGATCCATCACCGGAAAAAAAGCGACAGCCCGAGCGGAACGGCACTTGCCCTGAGCCAGATCATTCTCAGGCAGATTCGGAGGAAGAAGGAAGTTCTTCACGAAACCGCTCACGGAGAAATCAAACCCGAACAGCTTCAGGTGACGTCCACCCGGGTGGGAAATGTGGTCGGGACGCATTCTGTAGTGTTTGATTCGGAAGCCGACTCGATCGAGCTCAAACATGTTGCAAAAAACCGGCGCGGCTTTGCATTCGGCGCACTGATAGCGGCCGAGTGGATCAAGGGCAAACACGGTTTGTATACCATGAACGATGTCTTATCAAACCACTGATCTATGAAAAGGAAAATACTCTTTCGCGGAACAGGAACGGCGCTCGTGACCCCGTTTACGTCGACGGGCTCCGTTGATGAACGGGCACTCCGCCGGCTGGTCGATTTCCAGATCAGAAACCATGTGGAAGCACTCCTGCCAACCGGGACGACGGGTGAAAGTGTCACGCTGAGCGAATCTGAACAGGTGCGCGTTGTTGAGATCGTTCTCGACCAGGCGCGCGGCCGCGTGAAGGTCTTTGCCGGAGCGGGAAGCAATTCAACGGGCAAAGCGCTTGTGCTGTCGAAACGGATGGATTCGCTGGGCGTCGACGGAATTCTCTCCGTTGCTCCATACTATAATAAGCCCACGCAGGAGGGATTTTATCAGCATTATGCAGCAATTGCCGCTGCGGTTGATGCGCCGATCATCATGTATAATGTGCCCGGCCGGACGTCGAGCAATATGGAAGCCGGGACGACTCTGCGAATTGCCGAAGAAATCCCTTCCATTGCAGGAATCAAGGAGGCATCGGGAAATTTCGTGCAGATCATGGAAATTCTCCGGCATCGCCCCCAGGGTTTTGGTGTCTGGTCCGGTGATGATGCCATCACGCTTCCGATGATCGCTCTCGGGGCCGACGGCATTGTCTCCGTTGTTGCCAACGAAGTTCCAAAGATGTTTTCGGATATGGTCCGGCTCTGTCTCAACGGAAAGTTTGCTCAGGCAGTGGTGCTTCACAACAGGCTTCTCGATCTCATGAACATCAACTTTATCGAGTCGAATCCGATCCCCGTCAAGGCGGCAGTTGCCATGATGGGTCTGATCAGGGAAGAATACCGTCTCCCCCTCGTTCCGATGGGCAGTGAGCACCGGCAGAAGCTTCGCGCCGTATTGCGTCAGTTGCGGCTGGTATAAGAATCGCCATTCAGGGACGAAAAGCAGAACATGCCCTCGCGCAATCTCCGGCAAGCCGTCGAACAACTCTACGACAAACCCGCATCCTCGGTTGATCCGAAGGAGGTACTCCGGGTCTTCCGACAGCTGAAGAAGGAACTGAACGCCGGAACAGTCCGTGCCGCGGAAATACGGATTGGAACATGGAGTACGAATCTTTGGGTGAAGAAGGGAATTCTCCTTGCCTTCAGGTTTGGAAAGATCCGCGAGATCGAAGGAGGAGTTTTCCGGTATTTTGATAAAGAGGGGCTTACACTACGGCGCCTGGCGGGCCGGGACGGCGTGCGCGTTGTCCCGGGAGGAAGTGCAGTCCGCGACGGCGCATTCATCGGTAAGGGTGTGGTGATGATGCCGCCGTCGTACGTGAATGTCGGTGCGTATGTGGATGAAGGCGCCATGATTGATTCTCATGCACTCGTCGGTTCCTGTGCCCAGATCGGGAAGCGTGTTCATATCAGTGCCGCAGCGCAGATCGGCGGAGTGCTGGAACCGGCAGGAACACTTCCGGTGATCATCGAGGATGATGTGTTCGTGGGAGGGAACTGCGGAGTCTACGAAGGAACGTTAGTCCGGCGCAGGGCGGTTCTTGCCGCAGGGGTCATTCTTACCGGAGGAACACCGGTCTACGATATTGTACGCGGAGAGGTGTACAGGAAAACGCCGACCTTACCGCTGACCATCCCGGAAGGAGCGGTTGTTGTCTCCGGGAACCGCCACATTCATCAGCCGTTTGCCAAAGAACATCGCCTTTCGGTTTATGCTCCCGTGATCGTCAAATACCGGGATGAGAAGACCGATCTTTCGACGGCACTCGAAGAGAGTCTGCGTCCGGCGACTGAATGATTCGCGTGCTCATAACGGGAAGTAACGGCCTCCTCGGCCAGAAAGTCGCGGATCTTTTTTCCCGCAGCACAAATTATAAACTCCTTCTCAGTTCCAAAGAAGAACGTTCGGTCTTCGACGAAGACGCGGTTCCCTACCGCACGCTCGACACGACGATCAAGCGGGATGTTCAGCATGTCGTCGAGGAGTTCGAGCCCGAGGTGATTGTGAATGCCGCGGCTGTGACGAATGTCGATTTATGCGAGACGGAGCGGGAGCTGGCGTGGAAGGTGAACGTCGCATCAGTCGAGAACCTGATGTATGCCGCAAAGCTGACAGGTTCCAGGATTGTCCATATATCCACCGATTATGTTTTCGACGGAAAATCGGGGCCGTATAACGAGCTTGACCGCCCGAATCCTGTCAGCTATTACGGTCGAACAAAACTTGCCAGCGAAAATGTTTTGCGCGCCGGCGGAGTCCCATCGGTAATTTTTCGCACCATGGTGCTCTATGGTACCGGCATCGACATCAAAGCAAACTTTGCGCTCTGGCTTATCGAGAATCTTCGCGACCAGAAGCCGGTTCGGGTGGTCGACGACCAGATCGGAAATCCGACGCTTGTGGATGATCTGGCCTATGCCATACTCAAGGCCGTCGAGTTGCGGCGCACAGGACTCTATCACGTTGCCGGACCCGATCTTGTAAGTCGCTATGATTTCGCTCTGGCGCTGGCGCAGGTATTCGGATTCGACAAGAAGCTCATCACTCCGGTAAAGACCTCGATGTTCAAACAACCGGCACAGCGTCCCCTCAAATCGGGATTCATCACGCTGAAAGCGGAGGTTGATCTCGGCATTCGTATGTCGGATATGAAACAGGGCCTCCTCGCCGTGAAGAATCAGCTTGCTGCTCGCTCGGCGCCGAAGAATTCACGCAACTGAGAAGAAAGAACAATATTCCATGCTTGACATCAAATTCATACGCGACCATCCCGATCTCGTTCGTGAGGGAATCGGCAAGAAAGGCGCCGTCGATGTCGTTGACGATGTTCTGAAATATGATGCACAGCGCCGGGATCTTCTCCAGAAGGGAGAGGTTCTGAAGAATAAACGCAATGTCGTTTCGGAAGAAATCGGCAAGCTGAAACGAACCGGCGGCGACGCGTCGAAAGCGATTTCCGAAATGGAAAGCGTGAAAAACCAGATCAAATCCATCGATGAAGAGCTGCGGGCCGTGGAGGAATCTCTCCATACGCTGATGCTCACTATTCCGAATCTTCCCCATCCTGATGTGCCGGTCGGAAAGACGCCGGCCGATAACAAAGAGATTGCAAAGTGGGGTGCGCCGCCCGTCATCGATTTCATTCCGAAGCCGCACTGGGAGCTTGCGGACAAGCTCGATCTTATCGATTTCGAACGCGGTGTGAAAATTACGGGAGCGGGGTTCCCGGTGTACAAAGGAGCGGGCGCAAAACTTCAGCGCGCGCTCATCAACTTCTTCCTTGACGAAGCATCTGCGCGCGGGTATACAGAAGTTCAGCCGCCGCTGATGGTCAACGCGGCCAGCGCCACGGGTACAGGCCAGCTTCCGGATAAGGAAGATCTTATGTATGTTGCCACACGGGATGAATTCTACCTTGTTCCGACGGCAGAAGTCCCGGTGACAAATATTCACCGGGACGAGATCCTGAATGAAGCACAGCTTCCGGTAAAATATTGTGCGTACACTCCCTGTTTTCGCCGCGAGGCAGGCTCATATGGCAAAGATGTCCGCGGTCTCAACCGGCTGCATCAGTTTGACAAAGTCGAGCTTGTGAAACTCGTCCATCCCGGCGTATCGTATAATGAGCTGGAAAGTCTGCGTCAGGATGCCGAGCAGCTTCTCCAGAAGCTCGGCCTTCATTACCATGTTCTCCTCATGTGCACCGGAGATATGGGATTCACGCAGACCAAGAAGTACGATCTGGAAGTCTGGTCGATCGGTCAGAAGAAATGGCTCGAGGTTTCATCAATCAGTAATTTTGAAGCATTCCAGGCGCGGAGAATGAATATCCGCTTCCGCCCGCGGGGGGAATCGAAACCGGAGTTCGTACATACGCTCAACGGATCCGGACTTGCACTCCCGCGTGTCGTTGCGGCTCTCCTCGAACATTACCAGACTCCCGAAGGTAAAGTCATCATCCCGAAAGTCCTGCAGAAGTATACCGGATTTGAAATGATCGGATGAAGATGCGGAATCTCTTGGTGTGACTGGTGCCGATGGCGGGAAAAACGAAACGGATGAAGTCGTTTGGAGTTGCACCGCGCGTTGGATACAATTCCGACAAATTTTACGCGAGGGCCATCTACTCTCACCATCGTGGAACTTCCTCCCCTCATCAAACAGAACACCAACTGCCCCCCGAAATTCGGAACAAAATCTTCTGCCAGGACAGCAGATCACTGCACCAGCTTCCTGATAATTCCATTCATCTCATGATCACTTCCCCGCCCTACAATGTCGGGAAGGATTACGATGAGAATCTCTCGCTGAAAGAGTACCGTGCGTTGCTCCACGACGTGTTCTTGGAAACGTTCCGCGTGCTTGTTCCCGGCGGGCGCGCCTGCATTAATGTTGCAAACCTCGGCCGGAAGCCGTATCTCCCGATCCATTCCTATATTATAGAAGAGATGGGCTCGATCGGATTTCTCATGCGAGGAGAGATCATCTGGGATAAGTCGGCAAGCGCCGGGACTTCGACCGCATGGGGTAGCTGGAAATCCGCGTCAAACCCGATCCTGCGCGACGTCCACGAATACATACTCATTTTTTCGAAGGACGATTTTCAGCGCGATCGCGGGATGAAGAAAAATACGATCTCGAAAGACGAGTTTCTCGAGTACACGAAAAGTATCTGGAGATTTTCAGCAGAATCCGCGAAGAAAGTGAATCACCCCGCTCCATTTCCGACGGAGCTCCCATCGCGGCTCATCAAGCTCTACACGTTCAAAGGAGATGTCGTTCTCGATCCGTTTGTGGGAAGCGGTTCCACATGCCTTGCCGCAATCCGGGCGGGACGCGATTTTGTCGGGTACGACCGATCCAAAGAATATATTACCACCGCACGCCGCCGTATCGCTCCGTTTTTGAAGAAAAATTCAAAAGTCAAATAGGGAGTGGCATTCCGCTTTTGATTTTTGCATTTTGACTTTTTACCTGCCCTTGGGGTATCATTCCATTTTTCTTCGTATCTTAAAAGTGAACGATTTCCAGTCAAACGTGTTCTATCTTCATGAAGCCGCTTCTCCGACTTAAACCCTATCTTCTCCGGTACAAGAAAACCCTGCTGTTCGGGCTCCTGACGGTCGTTCTCAGCAATCTCTTCAATGTGATACAACCGCGGCTGGTCGGGCTTGCGATCGACAAGCTGAAGACAGGAATGGAGCTTCACAACATCGACGAGTGGTCTCTGATCACCTACGCGTGCGCGGTGGTGGGATTGTCGCTCGTCGCAGGCTTTTTCACGTTCCTGACACGTCAAACGATCATCGTCACTTCGAGGCATATCGAGTTTGATATGCGGAACGATTTTCTATCCCACATCCAGAAGCTCTCGCTCTCGTACTTCCAGAACACGCCGACCGGCGATCTTATGGCGCATGCCACGAACGACATCAACTCGGTGCGGAACGCGCTCGGGCCCGGTATCATGTATCCGACGGATACGCTGATGACGTTTGCGATGACACTCGTGATGATGTTCTGGAGCGACTGGCAATTGACGCTCCTTGCGCTGATCCCTCTGCCGCTGGTGTCGTATGCGGTCTATAAACTCGGGAAACTCATCCATGTAAAGTTTGAGGGGCGGCAGGAACAATTCTCGCGGCTCACGATGCGTGCGCAGGAAAACCTCTCCGGGATCCGAATTGTGAAGGCGTACGTTCGCGAGAACTATGAGATCGATCTTTTCCGCGATCTGAGCGATGATTATCTCAAGCGCAATCTGGTTCTTGCCAAGATCCAATCCCTCATGTGGCCGCTGATGTTTCTGCTGGTTGGATGCTCGCTCGTGATCACCGTGTACGTCGGTGGGTTGAAGGTAATCGGCGGGGAAATTTCGATCGGTACGCTCACGGCATTCTTCGGATACCTCACGCTGCTCATCTGGCCGATGATCGCGTTCGGGTGGGTGGTGAATATTCTGCAGCAGGGCGCTGCATCGATGGCGCGGCTCTCCAAGATTATGGATACTCAGCCCGAGATTGCAGATTCGAATGTCACGATCCGCAACATCGCCGATATACGGGGAGAGATCGAATTCCGCAATGTGTCGTTTATCCATAAGAATGCAGCCGTTCCGACACTGAAGAACATCAATCTGAAAATACCGGCCGGGACAACACTCGCCGTCGTGGGGTATACGGGTTCAGGAAAGAGCACGCTTGTGAATCTCATTCCCCGATTGTATGATGCGACCGACGGAGAGGTCCTCATCGACGGGCACAACATCAAGACGATTCCTCTGGATGTTCTGCGGACGCATATCGGGTATGTGCAGCAGGAATCGTTCCTGTTTTCCGACAGCATCCTCGACAATATTTCCTACGGCGTTGATAACGGCACGGAAGAGCACGTCCATACGGCGGCTGATGTGTCGCAGATCGCGAAGGACGTTATGGAATTTCCGAACCGGTATGCCACGATGATCGGGGAGCGCGGCATCACGCTCTCGGGCGGTCAGAAACAGCGGACCAGCATTGCCCGGGCGATCATGCGCAATCCGCGGATATTGATTTTGGATGATGCACTCTCTGCGGTCGATACGTATACCGAAGAGGAAATCCTCAAGCGCCTGAAAACCGTGATGGAAAACCGCACGAGCATCATCATCAGCCACAGGATTTCCACGGTCAAGAATGCCGACCTGATTGTTGTGATCGACAAGGGCGCGATCGTGGAACGTGGGAAGCACGATGAGCTGGTGGCGGAAGGCGGGATCTATGCCGAGCTGTATGAAAAGCAGCTGCTGGAGGAGGAACTGGAACAACTGTAAGCAAGTAAAAAGTAAAAATTCAAAAGTAAAAAGGGAGGGGCTATGTATCAGGATATTAAGGAAAGGACCTTCAAGTACAGCTTGCGGATTATTGATCTTTCAACACGATTGCCGAGGACATTCTCGGGGGCGATCTTGGGCAAGCAGGTACTACGCTCAGGGACGTCAATCGGTGCAAATATTGAAGAAGCAGTCGCAGCGTATGGGAGGAACGATTTCATTTACAAGTTGAATCTTGCTTTACAGGAAGCAAGAGAGACACATTATTGGCTGCGACTCGTCGAAGCTTCCAGTATGTTGATGGCTAATCAGCTCTGTGAACTGATCGGTGAAACAGAAGAGATCAAAAATATTTTGGGCGCAATAGTCAGCAAGCTAAAGAAGGAAAAATTCAAGAGTCAAAAGTAGTACGCCATTTTCATTTTTAATTTTTCATTTTGATTTTTTCATTGTTTCATGGTCGACGAAGAAATACTCGGTAAGGCCTACGACAGCCGGCTGATGAAACGGCTTCTGAAGTACATCAGGCCGTATAAGTGGCAAGTCCTCCTGGGCATCTTCCTCAGCATCATCGTCTCGGCGATGGAAGCCGTGCGGCCGTGGTTCACGAAGCATGCCGTTGATGTCGACATTGCAAATCATGACACCCACGGCCTGATGCTGACGGCGATCGCATTTCTTTCGGTTCTCGTAGTCCGTGGTTTCGTGCAGTATGCGAACGCATATCTCACGCAATGGATCGGACAGGAAACAATTTTCGATCTTCGGATGGAGCTCTATGCGCATCTGCAGAAGCTTGGGCTGAGATTCTTCGACCGGAATCCGCTCGGCCGGCTGATTACCCGCGTCACCAACGACATCGAAGTGCTGAACGAGATGTTCTCCTCGGGCATCGTGATGGTCTTCAGCGATGTCTTCATGATTATCGGGATACTCTGGTTCATGTTCTCGATGAGCTGGAAGCTTGCGTGTGTATCGCTCTGCGTCCTGCCGTTGCTGTTCATTGCCACGTTCGTTTTCCGCAAGAAAGCCCGTGAGGCGTACCGGGAAGTCCGCATTCAGCTTGCCCGCATCAACGCGTTCATGCAGGAACATATAACGGGTATGATGGTTGACCAGATTTTCAACCGTGAAGAGAAATCTTTCCGGAAGTTCTCGGATATCAACGGGTTGCACCGCGACGCCAACATCAAATCGATATTCTATTATGCCTGGTTCTACCCGGGCGTCGACCTCATCGGTGCGATTGCCGTTGGTCTCATCGTCTGGTACGCCGGGCTCAGCGCAATGAGCGGCTCGATTACTGTCGGTGCCGTGATGGCGTTTCTCCAGTGGAACGAGATGTTCTGGCGGCCGATCCGGGACCTCTCGGAAAAATATAACATCATGCAAACGGCAATGGCGTCATCGGAGCGCGTCTTCAAACTTCTCGACGACCAGACCTTCGTTCCGTATCCCGAACATCCGGTTCACGTGTCAAATGTACAGGGAAGGATCGAATTCCGGAATGTCTGGTTTGCCTATGTGGATGAAGAATGGGTTTTGAAGGATGTATCGTTCATCATCGAACCGGGTGAGACCGTGGCAATTGTCGGGCATACCGGCGCGGGCAAAACAACCATCATCAATTTGCTCTGCCGGTTCTATGAATTCCAGCGCGGCCAGATTTTTGTCGATGGGATCGATATCCGTGCAATTCAGCCCGAGGATCTGCGGCGTCATCTCGCCATCGTCCTTCAGGACGTCTTCCTCTTCTCGGGAGACATCAAATCCAATATCAGTCTCGGCAATGACGAGATCCCATTCGATCGTGTCAAGGCATCGGCACGCGTCGTCGGGCTTCACCATTTCATCGAACAGCTTCCCCATCAGTACGACGAAGAGGTCAAAGAACGGGGCGCAACACTCTCCGTCGGACAAAAACAGCTGATCAGTTTTGCGCGGGCGCTTGCAACGCATCCCAAAATCCTCATACTCGACGAAGCGACCTCCAGCATCGACACGGAAACGGAAATTCTCATACAGCGGGCGATCAAAAAGCTGCTGGAAGGAAGAACGTCGATTGTTATTGCGCACCGCCTGTCGACGATCCAGCGTGCCAGCAAGATCATTGTCATGCATAAGGGTGAAATCCGTGAGATGGGAACGCACCAGAAACTGCTTTCCCTCGGCGGCATCTATTATAAGCTCTACCGTCTGCAATACAGAGAGCAGGAATCGGCAGTTCCTGCAAACAGTGGACAGTAATTCGTCGTCTCAAAAAGGAGGAAGTATGTTCCGAGCAATGGTTACCGCAGTCCTTTTGTTCACCTCTCTGCTTCTCGCAACTCTGACAATCTCGGCTCAGGAGAAGATTATCACGGCGAGTGAACCGTCGCTGATCGACATGACCATCTATAATGAGAATCTTTCGCTGATCAGGGAAGAGCGGACAATCGATATTCCCAGGGGGATGAGCCATGTTGTGATTCCGGAAATTCCTGCCACCATCGACGGGACCTCGCTTCATTTCCGCAGCTTGCTCGATCCGGATGCGGTACGCGTCCTCGAACAAAATTATCAGTATGATCTTGTCAGCCGCGAGAAGCTGCTCCAGCGTTACATCGGCAAAGATATTCAGTTCGGAAATGCTACCGGGAAACTTCTTGCCACAGGGCCACAGAGCTTCAGCGGATCGGATCTCGGTCTTGTTGCCGAGATCAACGGAAAAATAGAGCTCATGCCGTCGGGGCAGATCAGTCTTCCGAAACTGCCCGAGGGATTGATCCTGAAACCTCAGCTCGACTGGCTCGTAACAAACACGCGGCCCGGAGAGCACAAGGTCGAGATCAGCTTTCTCGCGGGGCAGTTGTCATGGGATGCGAATTACGTTGCCCTCCTCAATAAATCGGAAAACAGCATCGATCTGACCGGATGGGTAACGCTGACCAACAGGTCGGGCACGTCGTTTCACAATGCAGGACTCAAGCTCGTGGCGGGTGACGTCAATCTTGTGCGCGACCAGTTCAGGCAGGGATTTGCCAAGGCAGCTGGAGTCGTCGCAAATGAAGCAGCTCCCCAATTCAAGCAGACCGACCTCTTCGAATTCAAACTCTACACGCTTCAGCGCAGAACCGATGTGGACAATAATGAAACGAAACAGATCGAGCTGGTGACCGGTCACGATGTGAGCGCAAAGAAGACATTTATTTACGACGGTCTTGCGGATCAGTGGCAGTACTGGTATAATAGTCCATCGTACCGAACGGAAAAAGGATATGGTCAGCAGTCGAATCCCAAAGTGGGAGTCTATGTAACGTTTAAGAATGATGAAAAATCCGGACTCGGGATCCCGCTGCCGAAGGGAAAGATCCGCGTCTATAAGGATGATGAGGACGGGAAGGAGCAGTTCATCGGCGAGGACCAGATCGATCATACGCCGAAGGATGAAGAGATAAGATTGTATCTCGGCAATGCCTTCGACCTGGTGGGGGAACGCGCGCAAACAGATTTTCGCGTGCCGGTTTCCGGACATGTTGTGGAGGAAACGTTCACCATCAAAGTACGCAATCACAAGAAGGAACCTGTCGATGTCCAGATTTACGAGCATGCATGGCGGTGGAACGAGTGGGAGATCACCAAGAGCTCGTCGGAATATGTGAAAGTGGATCAGTCGACGATTCGGTTCCCGGTAAAAATTGAGAAAGACGAGGAAAAAGTGGTTACTTACACGATCCGGTACACATGGTAAATGCGGAACCGGTGAAGAACTTCACCAACATCTGTTGTATCATCAAGAAAGGGAATTTTATGAAATGGCAATTGTTCATTCTCGTTCTGGCGGCAGGTATCTGCTGCACTGCCGCAATGAGCCAGCCCAATGAGAGTGGAAATTTCCTCACCCTGCTGGGCCGTGACACGATCGCGGTGGAGGAGTTTTCGTTCGGCGCGAATGGATTCCACGGGACAAGCGTCGTGCGTGCCCCGCGTACATCCCTTCGGGAGTATACGGCGACCTTTGGTCCCGGCGGCGTACTGCAGCAATTTCACATTACCTACCAGCGGTACGGCGGTCAAGTCTATGCTGAGCGGACGTATACGTATACCGACGACAGTATTCACGTTTCGGTGAAACAGGATACGTCGGTCAATAATTACGTCGTTGCGACGGCTGGGCGTCCATATCCGTTTTTTGCCGATATTTTCGGAGCATGGCAGGCGACTCTCCAGCGTGCATTGATGCCCGACGGCAAAAAGGAGTTCGATGTGGTTGCTGGCAGACAGCTTCTTCATTACAAGGTCCAGCAGGGCGAAGGAGGAAAAATCGATCTGCTGAATGTGGGAAGCGAGTTTGGTCCGATCCACGTGGAGATGGGCGAGGGGAATCAGCTGCAGAAGTTTGATCTGACCGAGACGACCGACAAGTTCATCGGTCAGCGCGTTGCGGCGCTGGATGTGGAAGGACTGGCCAAGAATTTTGCGGAGCGCGAAAAATCCGGGAATGCACTCGGCACGCTTTCACCGCGGGACAGCACCCGCACGATGATCGGTGCCGCGAGCGTCATCATCGATTACGGCCGGCCATCGGCACGCGGACGGAAGATTTTTGGCGGCATCGTGCCGTGGAATGTGGTCTGGCGGACGGGTGCAAACGCCGCGACGCAGCTCATCACGGACAAGGATCTCTCGATCGGCGGAACGTTCGTACCGGCAGGTACCTATTCGCTCTTTACGCTTCCGAAGGAAGACGGGTGGATGCTCATCATCAACCGGCAGCACGGGCAGTGGGGAACGGATTATGACCAGACGAAGGATCTGGCACGCGTGCCGCTGCAGGTGAAGCACATCGATGCACCGGTGGAAAAATTCACGATCGATCTGATGCAGGAAGGTTCCGGCGGAATGATCGACATGAAATGGGAAAATACCGAAGCGTCGGTTACATTTGTTGTCAAGTAGGCAGAAGGACAACATAGCATGTTGTCCTTCTGAGTCCGTAAAAAGCGTCTTGATGTAGAGGGATGCCGTCGCCGGCCCGCAGCTGATGGTCGGCGAGGGCATCTCTCGTTTAAGCACACGTGGCTCTGCAGGAGATTCGCTTCGGATATACTTTCCTATCCCGGTTTAGTCACCTCCAATTTAACGCAAGAGTTCGCCACCTTCGTTGGGGTCATCGCCTAGGCCCACCTCGTTTTACCCATGTTGATCGATCCGGTATCGGATTAGCGTATTGACAAATTGGCCGGATATCCATACCTTCCGGTAATCCGAATCACATCTCACGATTGGTCTCATGTGAGCGAGGCGCTCCTCACATTCGTGGATGGACCCGCTCTCGTTTGTTCTTTCCTTTTTTTCTTAACGTGTTTTCTCATTTGCCGGGCAATCCTGCATCGCCACTCAAGCGCGTATGTGAGTTGCGTTCATCGCGTGCAGATTGCAGCAGACCAGTGCGAACCATATTGTGATCCATCATAATGTGCAAGTGTTGATGGGACAGCACCACAGATTTCAGGATCCACAATTTTCCGGGAGGTCAAATTGACCCGTGCCATTATACCAGTCCTATCGCGGCAAAGGACGAAAATGGCTCTTCTGGTCCTTGCTCAGACAATTGTCTTCGCCCTGCTTGTTATCCCTGAGAGCTTCGGAGCATGGACCTCGACGGCTAGGTTCGAGCGCCTTTCCCTCGAGCAGGGACTTTCCCAAAGCGTTGCATTCGCGATCTACCAGGACAGACAAGATTATCTCTGGTTCGGAACTGAGGACGGTCTGAACAGATACGACGGGTATTCCGTCACCGTCTTTCGCCATCGGGAGAACGACAGCACCTCGCTTTCGAGCAGTTCGATCCGGTGCATGGGCGAGGATTCTTCGGGGAATCTCTGGGTCGGAACATGGAACGGCGGGCTGAACCGCTATCAGCCGGCATCAGGGACATTTTGCAGGTACCGGCACGATCCGCGCGACTCATCGAGCATCAGCAACGACAGGGTCGTGTCGATCCTGTGTGATTCAAAAAAAAGACTCTGGATCAGTACGTGGGGAGGAGGCCTGAATCTCTATGAACCATCGAAAAATTCATTCCGGCACTTCCGGAGCCGGGCCGATGATCCGGGATCGGTATCAACCGATGATCTGTATGATCTCCTGGAGTCCCGCTCGGGAAAGATCTGGATAGGCAGTTTTATGGGCGGACTGAATGTGTTTGATCCCGAGAGCGGAACATTCCGGAGATTTGTCAACGTGATTGGCAATGCCCACAGTCTCAGCGATAATAGAGTGACCGCGATGTGTGAGGACTCGTCGGGGGCCATTTGGATTGGAACCTGGGGCGGCGGATTAAATTGTCTCGACGCGGAGCATGGACGGTTCACACACGTGAAATTGGACTCCGGTTCAGGCGACCGGCACCTTCATGATATCATCACGTCAATGCACCTCTCCGCGGATGGTAAGCTGTGGATTGGTACGCTCGGCGGCGGTCTTGCCGGGTACGACGTCAGGACGCGGGAGTACGGCATATACAGAAATGACCCGAACGACCCCTCCTCGCTTGCCGATGATAAAGTGTTTTCCATCTTTGAGGACAACGGCGGGATACTCTGGATTGGGACGGGATACGGAGTCTCCAAATACGACCCCCGTAAGCAGGGAATCACACATTTTCGACGGCGGCCGGGGTTGTCCAATTCGCTCAGCAGCAACGACGTCTTTCCAATCCATCAAGATTCCGCGGGCAGTCTCTGGATCGGAACATACGGCGGCGGACTTAACCGATACAGCCCCGCAACAAATTCGTTTCAGCACTTTCACCATGATCCGGCAGATAACGGGTCACTGGGCAGTGAGTTTATCTATGCCCTCGCAGAGGACAAGAAGGGAAACCTGTGGATAGGAAGCGACGGCGCCGGGGTCGATTGCCTTCCCAAAGATGCATCTGCCTTCCGCCATTTCCGGTTCGATCCGGGAAATCCCCGCGGTCTCAGGAATGACTACATTCGCTGTCTGCTCGTTGACCGACAGGATGTCCTGTGGATCGGGACGGGAGCAACGGGAATCCAGTGTTGCGACCCGGTGACGGGAAACTTCCAGTCATACCGGCATAATCCGGATGATCCGCACAGTCTCGGCGATGATGAAATCCAGTGTTTTTTTGAAGACCACGAGGAGACTATCTGGATTGGCACAGTGCGAAACGGCCTTCAGGAATTTGATCGGCATTCCGGGACCTTTTCCCATTACTCACGGATGGATAACGATTCGGCGAGTTTAAGCAGCAACCATGTGCAGGTGATTGCCGAAGACAGCAAAGGCGTCATCTGGGTGGGCACCAACGGCGGAGGTCTCAACCGGTTGATCAGGGAGCGGGGGAAGTTCCGGCACTATGGTGAGCGGGAAGGTCTTCCCAACGAGGTGATCTACGGAATTCTCGAAGATCGTGAAGGATTTCTTTGGATGAGCACCAACAAGGGTCTGGCCCGATTCCGGCCGGAGACAGGTGAGTGCAGGAGTTTTGACATCAACGATGGATTGCAAAGTAATGAATTCAATTACAATGCATACGCCCTGGGCAAAGACGGCACGCTGTATTTCGGAGGAGTGAATGGGTTCAACGCCGTGCAGCCGGAGCGGCTCTCCATGAATCTTCACGTACCCCGGGTCGTTCTCACGACGTTCATGGTGATGAATGTTCAGCGGCCGGATCCCTCAATGCAAAGCGGGGTGGTCGAGCTTGCGTCCGACCAGAATTTTTTCTCGTTCGAATTTGCGGCGCTTGATTTCAGCTCTCCGCTGAAAAACGTGTACTCTTACAAGCTCGAGGGTGTCGATCCGGCATGGGTGACGACCCGGACGCGCAGGTATGTAAATTATGCGGGAGTGCGGCCGGGGTCATACATCTTCAGAGTTCGGGGTTCGAACGGCGACGGTATCTGGAACGAACAGGGGATCTCCGTTCGCATAACGGTTTCCCCGCCGTTCTGGCAGACCTGGTGGTTTCGCCTTGGTGTGTTTTGTTCGGCTGCCTCGGTGCTTTTTCTGCTGTATCGTCTGCGCGTATCAAAAATTGTGGAGCTTGAACGAATGCGGACGCGAATTGCCAGCGATCTGCACGACGACATCGGGTCCACACTCACCAAAATCACCGTCCAGTCCGAAATGATCCAGACCTTGCAGGATGAAGAACGGATCCGGACGCTCTCGCGAGAGATCGGCAACGCCAGCAGGGAAATTATCAGCATGTTGTCGGATATTATCTGGTCGATTGATGCCCGCAAGGACACTCTTGGCGATCTGTTCACGCGAATGCAGGATTTTGGGATGGACGTCCTCACTCCCCGGCAGATTCTTATCCGGTTCGAATGGGATCGTACGGGGGACCGCACGAACATCCCGTTCAACATCAGGCAAAACCTCTACCTGATATTCAAGGAAGCCATCAATAATATTGCACGCCACAGCGATGCCCGCAATGTTGTCTGCCGCTGGACGGAATCGGATAACCGTTTTCGTTTCGAGGTCGAAGATGATGGTGCCGGAATGCGCGAGCAGACAAAACGCGGCGGTTTTGGACTGCACAACATGAAGATGCGCGCCGGCAAAATCGGCGCGAACTTCGAGCTTAACACCGAACGCGGGGTGAAAATCTCCGTCTCGGGAATATCTCTGTAATCATTCCCATGTTCATGGGATGGATGATGGACTATGGTCTCTGTACATTCAGACATGATATCGGTTGGGATTGTCGAAGACGACACGAACGTGCGGGAGGCGTTGCAGGAGTATTTCAATTCCCTTGCCACGTTTCAGTGTCAGGTGGCCGTTGAGTCTGCCGAGAAGTTTCTTGCCGTCGCCTCCCAGCCCTCCGGACCCGATGTCATCCTCATGGATATCGGTCTTCCCGGAATGTCCGGGATCGATGCGACGCGTTTGTTCCGGTCGGTCTATCCGGATTCGGAAATCATCATGCTGACCATTTACCATGATCCGGAGAAGATTTTTGACTCGCTATGTGCCGGAGCATCGGGATATCTCCTGAAAACGGCTCCCTTTTCGGAGATCAGAGGCGCGGTCGAGCTCGTTTATAACGGGGGTGCCCCGATGTCTGCGCAGATCGCTCGCAAGGTGATCGGATATTTCAGACCTGCCCAGGTCAAAGAGTCCGAAAGCCCGTTGACGGCAAAAGAGCGGGAAGTGATATTCGGGCTGGTCGATGGGCTGAGCTACAAAATGATCGCCGACAGGATGATGATCAGCATAGAAACTGTCAGGTCTCATATTAAGAGCATTTACAACAAACTCCACGTTCACTCCAAAGCTGAAGTGATCGGAAAATCCTTCAAGGGCGAAATTTAAGCCCGCTTCTTATCCACATCCCATCATTATGGGATGGTATCTCTGACCTCCGGAATGTAGCTTTCCTCTGAAACAGCTTTCCACCGGGAACCGATAAGCTGAAAGGAAAAAGCCATGAATCCGTTTTCTCTCTCTCGAAGGGTCGCCGTCGCCCTTGTTGTTGTTGTGACTGCATCGTTCGCGATGGTTGCCAGAGCGCAGCAATCTACCGATGATGTGATCTATCTCAAAGACGGCTCAATCCTCAAGGGAAAAATATTCGAAGAGGTGCCGGCAAAATACATCAAGCTGCAGACTCCGGACGGCAAAATCCGGGAATACAAAATGAAGGCCATTAAATCCATCACGCGCACCCCGCAGGCGAATACGGAAACGATCGAGGCAGCCGACAAGGATCCCGCAGTGAAAGGCGGCGCCGTCATTCCGCCGGCGCAGTCCTCTCCACCGCTTGCGCCCCAACAGACGAACCCTCTCCAGCTGACACCGCAGGCGGGCCCGATGGTCTTTGCCGAACGGAAATCACCCACCGCGGCTTTTATTCTATCATTTCTGGTACCCGGGATGGGGCAGTTTTACAACGGTCAGTATCTTAAAGGGGGAATTCAAACCGGAGCATTTGTTGCGGGAATCGGCGTGATGCTGGCGTGGGGACGAGCGAACAGCTATTCTTCAGAGCCGTACACCGACTATTCCTATTACGGAACCTACACGTATTACCACACATGGGACGAAGACTACACTACTGCCTGGATGTATATCGGGGCAGGAGTTGCGGTGAGTTCCTGGATCTGGTCGATGATCGATGCGCCAATCTCCGCGAACCATATCAACGATGAGCATTTCAATAACAGCTACGGTCATATGATTGAGATGGGGAGCGACCGGTATGTCGTTGGCATCGATGTGGGGATGCAGGAAAGAGGTCTCGGGGCGCGGGCCGTGGTTCACCTTCCGTGAGGAAATTGTACCGGAATGGAGCGGAGCGGGACAACCTCGTACGGTGTCCCGCTTAGTCTTTGAAGAGCGTCTCGCCCTTGATCAGCCACGAGAGACCGAATGCAAGAAGCATGACGGCTTCAAGGATCAGAACGATTCTGTCTTTCGCGAGAATGGCTGAGCCGAGGATCATTCGCAGAACGACGAGGAGAATTATTGAGGCGAAGATCGTAAGACCGCAGAGGTGGTAAATCCTGTTTCGAAGGTTCTTCCTCCGTGATCGGAGTTCGGCTTTCCGGTCACTGAGTGTGAACAGGAAGAACGAGTTGATCGCAAGAAGAATGAAAAAGATGCATGCGCAGGTGAGGTGGATCCTGTCGGAAGATTCCGGGCTCAGCTGAAAAACCCCGACCAGCCGCGCGGGGACGAACTCGTGATAGCAGGGAAAGAGTGCAATCCCGAAACCAGCCAGGCCGCTCATCTTGGAAACAATGCTGTCAATCCTCTCATATCCCCGATAGGTTGCGAGAAACAGAGAAACGCTGACGAGAAGTCCGCAGAAGAAATCCCTCATGTTGGTATAATAGTAGGAGCTGATCGAATCCTGGACCGGCGTACCCGAGAAGAGAAATCCTCCAAGCATGCACACAAACGGGAGAGCGATACCCAGAATGCCGATCGATCTGCGGAGGTTGAGGTACGAGACAACCATCTCGTCATTCTGCTTCCGCAGATATGAACCGGGGGAGAGATCGAAATATGTTCTTGGTCGGGGCAAGGCGATGATCCTGAAAAATCAATTACGAACCGTGTGGATGGAAACCCAGCCGCACTCTGAAAAGTTAGTGGAGAAATGTGGGATTGTCAAGGAAGGTCGTGTGGAAGCATTTCCCGAGGAATCACGTCATCCGGATCATGTTGTTCCGGCAGGAAAACTCACCTAAAGCCGTTCCAGGTAGAATAATTTGCCGGCGAAATTGGGATCTCACTGCACCAGGAACAAACGGAATCTCTTTGTGAAGACCACGTACCGGCGTGATCTGGAGCGGCTTGAGTGAATTTAAAGTATTCGAAATCTCCGCCGGCCCCGAATACCTCGAACACGAAATCGTACGAATACTTTCCATCAACCAACCACGGGATGACGGTGAAAAAACCGGATTCATTGAATACGAAGTTCGGCTCAGTGTACATTACCCCGCGGAGGTTCCGATAGATATCCGCGAGCCGGGCCGGATGAAAGGGCCTTGCGAACCTGAAGTATGCCCATCCCATCTCGTTGGGTTCCTCCAATATCGAATCGGGTTGCAATGCGCGGGGGAGCGTATCCCAGCCGGTATACGTGCCGTTGCGCACCAGCGCCGCGGTGCTGTCATCGAATTTCACCGCAAGCACGCCGATCTCCCATGGCGGCTGGAACCGAATTGAAACCTGGCTTACCGAATCTGCGAAGACAGATCGTATGTATTTCAAATTGAAGAGATGACGGCTTACCAGCGAATCCGGTGGTGTCAGATCCCCGCTAAACCAGAGAGCCGCGTTGTACGCTTCCGTGCTATCCACAGCAGAATACGTAAAGATTGGCCCGGGCGTTATCGTCACATCATTTACAGTGCAGCCGGAAGGATTGCCTACAAATGCGGACAGAATAACAAAGAGCTTCAAGGCCCGTTTATTCATTTCATCAGCACCATCTTCTTTGTCTTGATGAAACGGCCTGCAGTTAAGCGATAGAAATAGACTCCGCTCGGAATGCTCGAGGCATTCCAGATGATGGTATGTTCCCCGGGTTGCTGCAGTTCATCGGCGAGAGTGGCGATTTGCTCGCCGAGGATATTGTAGATTTTCACTGTTACGTCAGCCGCTTGAGGCAGCGTAAATCGTATTTGAGTCGAGGGATTGAAGGGATTGGGGTAATTCGGCGACAAGGAGTACCTGAGCGGCCTGAGCTTGTTATCCTGTACGGGCGTTAACAATTCCCAGGTTGACAATTTCCTCCAATTATCCACCCATCTGCTTCCGTCCCACATTTGCAGGACGTATTGCGTCTCATTTCCGTCTGGATCATACGTCATTGTGGCAAGCCAGTAGTTCTCCCACCCACTGCCATTCCATGACTGGTCCATCTTGCCTGTATCGTATCCCCTGCCATCAAACGAGTAGGTGTCCAGCGAACCGTTCGTCCATACGGAGTCACTCCAGTATTGCCACAGATCGGTGGAATCGTGTCCGTTGACATCATACGAATACATAACTCTCTCGGTATTCACCCAGGAGTTACCGTCCCACGATGCAATGAGTTCGGATGTGTATTTTCCGTTGGAATCATGCTCGCCGGTGTACTGATATCCATTTACCCACCCAGTGCTGCTCCACGCCTGTCCCACGAGGCTCACAAAGAATCCATTCGTATCATACGAATATGTACTCCGCCCATAATTTGCCCAGCCCGTATCACTCCATTCTTGCTCCAGCTCGACTTCATCGTATCCGTTCGCACCGTACGAGTATGTCGTGAGTTGATAATTGAGCCACATAAAGCCGTTGGCACCCCAGTCCCATGACTGGTACAACCATGTGGCAATGCGGCCCTGCTCATCCATCGACCAGGTGGATAACGAAGAATTCACCCAGACACTTCCATCCCACGTCTGGTACAACCATTTTGTACTATTGCCAAGTGAATCGTATGAATAGGTACTGTACGAGAAGTTCACCCATGCGGAGGTCGCGGTGTCCCAGTTTTGGGTAATTATGGACTGGAGAACCATTCCGCCGAGGACCGATTTGTGCTGAACATTTCTCCTCGGGGAAAAACGGAATGAGTCCGGTCTTGTCCCTTCTTCTCTGACGATATCCCGGACTGCATGTGCGAGCTTCGGGAACCCGCGCTGATGATTCATTCCAAGATCCTGAGCCACAAGACCCATGAGTGGAATGGTCGTCAAGACCACTAAGCAAAAGAGAAGCTTCTTCATGACAGAATCTCCCATTACTTCATCAATACCATCATCTTTGTTTCAACGAAACTACCCGCAAGGAGCCGATAGACATATACCCCGCTCGCGAGATGCGACCCATCAAACTTCACCTCACGTCTTCTAGGTTCCTGAATCCCATTGACGATTGTTGCCACGGTTCTTCCAAGGACATCGTAAACCGACAAACCGATAAATGATCTTCGCGGTAGATCATATTGGATAGTTGTGGATGGGTTGAAAGGGTTGGGATAGTTCTGGGAGAGAGTGATTGCCGCTGGCAGAGCGGTCGCCCGTTGAGAGACCGAAGTGAGACCCCCATAAATCTCGCCGTTGATTCTTGCACCGAATATGCTCTGGGATTGAGCCGGCTCATCTACCAGAAGAATCAAACCGAGACTATCCGCAATACGATATCCCGTCCAATTCGTGTTGAACTCGTAAATCTTCTTCGTCAGTCCAAAAACGGTATCGATAGAGATTCTCCGAAGATGCATCGTGTCGTTCCAGGGAAAGATCGTGATAACCCCCGGCGATGTTCGGGAAAAATCAAAGAAGAGATAATCCGCACCTCCCAGATATTCATGGACGCCGGCGCTGTCTTCGCGGAACAATGTGATTATCGGCGGATCAGTTTGCCACGAGCGGATCTCCTGCATCACGACATAGGTCATCCCGTCCGGCAGGAGGGAATCACCGACAATCTCGCGGTGCACTCTGTAGCTTGTGTCATAATTCCAGTAATAATCCCAGGTGTTGCCCGCTTCCAGGCGGAAGTGGTTCTGTGCCGGGGAATCTATGATGAACGGAAACGTGATCAGTATGGTCCAGACGATTCTCCGAACATTTGGACCCCACACCGAACGCTTCGCCGGGTGTTTTCTGACAATATGCTGTTCGAGAATAGCCAACATAATGCCCTCCATTTGTCGATCTCACTTCATCAAAATCAGTTTCCTGGTCTGTGCAAAATTGCCGGCCGAAAGTCGGTAGAAATAGACCCCGCCCGACAAGTGTGACGCGTCAAATTTTGCTCGATGTGTCCCCGGCTCCTCAATCCCATTGACAATTGTTGCCATTGGTCTGCCGAGGACATCATAAACCGACAAGCGAACATTCAACCTTCTGGGTAGATCGTATTCGATTGTTGTGGATGGGTTGAAAGGGTTTGGATAATTTTGGAGGAGTTGAAGGGTATTAGGGATTGGTCTGTGGACCTCCCGCACCTGTTCAACGGGGCAAACAAAGCAAGTGTTCAGTGAGTCAGCCAAATGGACTCCATATTTATAAATAGTGAGCCGAAGGTCCGCCGGAAATGTCAACGCCGGTGTTGCGATCGTTACATCAGAATCCGTTATCATATTGATATGTATCGGATTCCCGGATGTATCGCGCAGCAGTCCAGAATTATCTACGAGAAAGATGCTGTCACAGCGCCTTCTGAGGAACTCCGGATCCGGCCAGTCAATTCTGTAATTACCGGGATCCACTATGGGCGTGAACAGCTGAAAGGTATCAGGCTGTGCAGGGTTGATGGGGATGCCGCGGACATCCAACGGGATAAATCCTGAACCATACTCTCCCGGTTCGGATGTCGAAATTTTCATCCATCGGACATTCCAGCAGAAACATGGCGGGTATTCATTTTCCACATACCAGGGACCAATGGAATCTTTTCCATACGTTCCTGCAGCCGTATTTGCCATAAAAAGGCGGCCGGTGTCACTCTCGGCGTAATCTTGAGAACATCGTATCCAGATTGTGGAAACATCCTGTCCACATGCCACGCCCATTGCGAATATCGTAACGATCATTGGGAATATTAAACGGGACAAACGAAATGGAGTCAATTTCATCTCAAGAGCTCCTAACGACTGGCGATTCAGTCACTTCATCAAAATCATCTTTTGTGTCTGAACAAAATCTCCGGCCAGAAGTTGATAAAAGTAAACTCCGCAGGGCAATCGTGATGCATCAAACCTGGTCCGATGTGTTCCGGGTTCCTGAACACCATCAAAAATTGTTGCCACCGTTCTGCCGAGGACATCGTAAACCGACAAACGAACATTCACCCTTCGTGGCAGATCGTATGCGATTGTCGTCGTAGGGTTGAAAGGGTTGGGGTAATTCTGCAACACGCTGAACTTCTTCGGAATCGTCATCGGGCCAGACTTATTTTCGACGCCGCTCAGTTTACCATACTTGACACCGTTAATTATCGTCCCCTGTAGATTGGAGACCGACCATCCACCGACACTCTTAGCGCATCCAATTCCCTTGGCGAGATATGCTGTTCCCCAATCGACCGGTCCCCAGATAGTATCTGTGCCAACAGTATCCACGAATACAAATTCTTTCGTTGGTAGAATGAGATTCAGTGCTCCATATGATTGTATGTTCGTGTGCGTCAAACCTAAAAAGGGCTTCATGTAGCACACCGGCCAAAGAGAGCTGTCCGCGGCCCCAAGATCGTACCAGACCATCTCCGCATTGTCCTGGCACTCGGCCCAAATCCCCCGATACCTCCAGACTCGCAGAGAGTCGTCAATCCGGTAATATTCCGTATCCTTTTGTGTGATCCATGGCGGATAGATAGTCCCTCCGACGAAGACGCGATACGATTGCCCGTTCGTCATTACAGTATCCCCCACGACTTTCTGGTAGAAGAGCTCCGAATTTTCTGGGGAATCCCCCAATGTCAAGTACTCCCAATAATCGCCCACACGCATCGGGAAATAATCCTTCAGCGTCGTGTCAATCTGGGAATAGACGAACTGAGGAATGAATAACAGACACAGGAGTCCCAACATGTACGACTTGCGAAAAACTCTGGCGCAATTCATCTTCTCACTCCCCATCAGTGGGAACCGGCAGGAAATAAAAAACCCTCTTTCTCTCTCTTCCAACAATATCAGAAGAACAAGAAACAGGGTTTACAACGTGATATCAGACTTGCTAAATCTCTTCTAATCTAATAAACTTCTATTCCTCTGTCAAACATAACGGAAATTTCCAACGAAATAATCCACATTTGCCCGAATTCGCGCTACCTCTTCCCCTGCAAAAACTCCTCACACATTTTCACATCATCTTCACTTCCGAGTATCACCGGCGTGTGCTGGTGGAGCGAAGTCGGCTCAACCCGCAGTATGCTCTTCTTCCCGTCACTCGAGCGCCCGCCCGCCTGCTCAATTATATACGCCATCGGGTTGCATTCATACATCAACCGCAATTTTCCCTGCGGATTTTTCTTGTCGCCCGGATACGCGAAAATCCCTCCATATAATAGAGTCCGGTGGGAATCTCCCACCATCGTCCCGATGTACCGCATCGAGTACGGCCGGCCCGTGGCTTTATCCTCTTCCTTCAAATACGTGATGTACCTCTTCATCCCTTCATCCCAGTTGTGGAAATTTCCCTCGTTCATGCTGTAGATCTTTCCCTTTTTCGGGATGCGTATGTTTTCGTGAGAGAGAAGGAACTCACCGACACTCGGGTCGAGCGTGAAACCGTGAACGCCGTGGCCCGTCGAATACACGAAGATCGTGCTCGAACCGTAAATGATATAACCCGCCGCGACCTGCTTGTACCCGGGTTGTAAACAATCCTGGAGCGTTCCTTTTCCCTCTGATGTCACTCTCTTGAAGATCGTGAATATCGAACCGATCGTGATATTCGCATCAATGTTCGATGAGCCGTCGAGCGGATCGTAGAGAAGCACATACTTGCCGGTGCGGTACTGATCGGGGATGTGAAGGATGTCCTCGTTCTCTTCCGAGGCCATCACGCAGACATGCCCGCCGTGATCCATTGCCTTGTAAATGGTTTCGTCTGCGAATTCGTCAAGTTTTTTCACCACGTCACCGCTCACATTCATGCGGTCCGTCGTGCCGAGGATATTGACGAGTCCCGCTTTACTCACTTCGCGCCAGACAAGTTTCGCCGCGAGCGAGAGATCATGGAGCAAACCGGAAAATTCTCCCGTTGCTTCGGGATGCAGCTCTTCCTGCTCGTTGATGAAACGCTCCAGCGTCATGAACTTCGGTTGCGAGGGCATCGGACAACTCCTCTTCTGCCTGTGAAAGGAATGATGATACGAAACGGAGCAACATAGGAAAATCTTCTCTGAGTTGCAAGACATCGCGCGCGGCAGTTGTGTTGCACAAGTGTGGAATTGTCCGTATATTTTGGAAGCGTCGTCGCAAATTTGCGTTGTTCCCAACAGAACTCACCACGAATATTCAAGCAGTCGGATAGAGACCATGAAAATTGTCGTCTGCATCAATCACGTCCCGGATACCGAAACGAAAGTCAAGGTCGGCGCCGACGGAAAGACGATCGACAAGGCGGGAGTGAATTTCATCCTCAACCCGTACGATGAGTTTGCGATCGAAGCCGGATTGAAACTGAAGGAGAAGAACGGCGGAGAGGTGATCGCGCTGACGCTCGGTGGAGAAACACACAAGGAAACCCTCCGGAAAGCGCTCGCGATGGGGATTGATAAGGCCGTTTTACTCAGAGACGATTCGGTGCGTGATTCTTTTTCAATTGCGATGGCACTGGCCGACCAGTTGAAGGCCATTTCGGCTGACTGCATACTCTTCGGCAAACAGTCGATAGATTATTACGATGAACAGATCCCCGGGTTGATTGCCGAATGGCTCGGGATTCCCTCGGTTTCAGTCGTGGTGAAACTGGAGGTGGAAAACGGCAAGGTGGTGTGTGAAAGGGAAATCGAAGGCGGACATGAGGTCGTCGAAACGACGCTCCCCGCGGTGATTTCGGCACAAAAAGGGTTGAATGAGCCGCGTTATCCATCACTCAAGGGGATCATGGCAGCGAAGACGAAGCCGATTGAAGAACATCCTGCGGCTGCCTGCGCGAATGTTCTCGAAGTACTGTCGATGCAGAAGCCGCCCGCAAAAGCCGCGGGAAAGATCGTCGGCACAGATGCAACTGCGGTTCCCGAACTCGTGCGCCTGCTGCACGAAGAAGCAAAAGTCATTTAATTTCGAAATTCGAATTTTCAATTTATAAATTCTCATGACGAAAATTCTGGCCTTCGCTGAGCAGCGCGAAGGAAAATTCAAGAAAGCCGCATTTGAGGCAACGCAGACGGCAAAGAATATTGCCGGTCAGCTGAGCGGCGAAGCGGTTGCGCTGGTGGTTGGCGATGGCATTGACGGTATTGCCGCACAGCTTGGCCAGTACGGCGCCGCAAGAGTGATCGCTGTCCAGGATCCGCGGCTGAAAAATTACTCGACGACCGCCTACAGTAAGGTCGTCGCAGAAATCGCGAAGCAGGAGAATGCTTCGGTTATCATTCTTCCCGCAACGCAGATGGGAAAAGATCTTTCGCCCCGCGTATCGGGAAAGCTTGGAGCAGGCCTTGCAGCCGATTGTACCGCGCTGAAAGTCTCGAACGGAGAAATTGTCGCGACACGCCCTGTGTATGCGGGCAAGTCGCTCGTCGATATTCGTATCACCTCTCCGGTGAAGATCTTCACGCTGCGCCCCAATGTCTTTACTGCGGTCCCCGGCGGAAACGGATCACCGAATGTGCAAAAGGCAACGGTCAATCTGACCGATGCAGATTTTGCCGCGAAGGTCACGGGGATAAAAATCGCGGAAGGCCGTCCGGATGTTACCGAGGCAGGAATCATCGTCTCCGGCGGACGCGGGATGAAAGGTCCCGAACATTTCGTGCTCGTTGAAAAGCTCGCGGACGTTCTGGGTGCAGGAGTCGGTGCTTCACGCGCCGTGGTCGACGCGGGATGGAGACCGCACGACGAGCAGGTCGGACAGACCGGCAAGACGGTTTCGCCGTCGCTCTATATTGCCTGCGGCATCTCGGGTGCGGTGCAGCATCTTGCGGGAATGTCTTCTTCTAAGTATATTGTTGCAATCAACAAGGATAAGGACGCGCCGATTTTTCAGATCGCGGATTACGGCATCGTAGGTGATGTATTCGAAATCCTGCCGGCGCTGACCGAAGAAGTCCGGAAACTGTTGGGGAAGTAAAGGAAGAGATATTGTGGAAAAGATCCAGGTCGATATATTGGGACTCTCAACGAGTCCGGCAAGCGGCGGAGCGTATGCATTGATCCTCAAGGAGGTCAGCGGCAGCCGGCGCCTGCCCATCATTATCGGTGCGTTCGAGGCACAGTCGATCGCGCTCGAAATGGAAGGAATCAAGCCCCCACGGCCGCTAACGCACGACCTGATGAAAAATCTCCTCGACTCCATGGGTGCCGATCTTGCCGAGATCGTTATCAGCGAGTTGAAAGACGGAACATTTTACGCGAAACTCCGGTTCGACGGGCAGGAAATCGACGCGCGCCCGAGCGATGCGATCGCCCTTGCCGTGAGAGTCGGAGCCCCGATTTTTGTCATGGACAAAGTAATGGATGAGGCCGCGTTTATGCCTGAAAATGAAGAGCAGGAAAGTCTTGAGGGAGGAAAAGGAGCTGCGTTGACGAAGGACAGCAGTCTGACGAAACTCGAAGCATTCCGGGCACAGCTGAAAGAAGCCATCGAGCGGGAAGATTACGAGAAAGCTGCACAGCTTCGCGACGAAATCCGGAAGCTCGAACAGCGTCACTGATTGCCCGAGCCGCGCCTCCGCTGTTTTACCAGATCAGCCATCTCCTCCACCGCACGTTGTAATCCCACCGCAACGGCACGCACAATAATAGCGTGACCGATACTCACCTCTTCGATCTCACGGATGCGGGCGAACGGCGCGATGTTCGTGTAGTCGAGACCGTGTCCCGCGTTTACCACAAGCCCGATTGAGCTCCCGTATGCTGCCATTGATCGAATCTGATCGAGGCGGCGTCTTCGTGACGCTGCGGAGGGAGCATCGGCATATTCTCCGGTGTGAAGCTCGATCATGTCCGAGCCGATCTCATTCGCCGTGTCGATCTGTTGCTTCTTGGGATCGATAAAGAGGCTGACCGGAATACCTCGTTCGTGAAAGCGGTTGATGACTCTTTCGAGCGGCTTGCGGAGCCGGTAAACATCCAGTCCGCCCTCGGTCGTGAGCTCTTTCCGTTTCTCCGGAACGAGTGTCACGAGATCCGGTTTGATGCGCAGTGCGATACCAACGATCTCCGGCGTTGCTGCCATTTCGAGGTCGAGCTTTGTGGTGATAGACTTGCGGAGGCGGCCGACGTCGTTGTCACGGATGTGTCTTCGATCTTCGCGGAGGTGACATACAATCCCATCGGCACCCGCAGACTCGGCGATTCTTGCTGCAGCGACCGGATCGGGAACGGTGCCGCCGCGGGCGTTGCGCAGTGTTGCGATGTGATCGATATTAATCGAGAGCCGCATGGAGATTACAGCCGCTTCCGGATGATGTACTGAAACCTCGTGGGATTCTTGCTGACGACTTTCACATCTTCGGGAACCGTGAGCGTCGGCGTGATGGATTGCATCGAATCCTGCGGGAGGTCGATGTAGTTGATCGTCAATTGAAAATCATTGGGCGTGAGTTTTGCCAGCTGATCGATGCCGCCGCGGACGATGATGTCCATTTTGGGAGGAATGAAGATGACTTCGCGGTTCGGCTGGACGTCGGTTGCAACGACGGGGATTCCGGCAAAGGTCTTCTCCGCGAAGGGCTGCACGTTGAGTTCGACGCGGGTTGAGCGGGCGGAGAGCTCGATTCCGTAATCGCCGGGATCTTCGAGCGGAATGGTCATGTCGAGCGGCGAGTGCAATCCGTCGTACTTTCTGTAGATGGTCTCCCACTGTGTAATTGCACGGAGCGCGGGCTCGGCGCCGCCGATCGTAATGCTGTCCGGTGTGAGGCGAAACGGACCGACTTCGCCATATCCCTCCTGGTATTCGAGCATGAACCGCGGCACGATCGGTACGCGCTTTTCAGTGTAGTCGACAACCGCGAGGATCATGGAATCGGGTTTCACATCAAGCGGCTGCAGTGCAAACGGCAGTTTGATATGTTCGAGGAGGTCACGGCTCGTCAGAGAGAAGTCCTGAGAACCGATCGACGACATATCGATGAAGTATTTCACGTCGGGAGAAAGCGAAAGTCCGGCAAGCAGCCATCCGGTGCCGCGGAATTTTACGTTGATGAATTTGGGAACAGGATATTTCAGCGCCTTCCCTTCCTTCATGTTCTCGATCACGACCGGGATTCTCCGGACGACCGTATACTCATCGCGCATGTTGACGGAAAGCCAGAGGATGACCGCGAACAGTATTGATCCGATGACGATATGGTAGCGCTTGTTCTCCATAGAAACAAAAAAACTCTATCCGGCCAGGATAGAGTTCTGAAAACTGCACGAATTTATTTAGGGAACTTTGTTTTCAAGAGAATTTCGATGAGCTCGTGCCGGTTGGCACGGGAAATCTGCCTGCCGAAGATCGGAAGCCCCTCCACGCTCCTGGCGTAATGGCGCAGCTCGTGGACGGTCATCACCTCCAGCTCACGTCGAAGCGACTGCTCGTCGGTACTGGTCGGCGCGGTGCCGCTGATTCTATCCGGTTCGGGCATTGACTCCTCCTCTTCCGGAGGTACCGGCTCGGGTTCTTCGGCTGCCGGGCGCTTTGCCGGTCTGCCGCGGGGTTTGCGCGGTTCCTCGGGTGCGCGTTCGCTCGGTTTCTCTCTTGTCTGGGACGGTGGAGGATAGATCAGGATTTCTGTTTCATCATCGGGTCGGGGAATAACGTGGACCGAGATGAGCTCTCCGACGCGCTGAGCTGCTGCTGCGCCGGCATCCACTGCGGCACGAACGGCGGCAACGTCGCCCCGGATCTTGATCGTCATCAGTCCCGCGTCGGCGCGTTCGCGGCCGATGAGTTCCACGTCGGCGGCTTTCGTAGCGGCATCAGCCGCCTCGATTGCCCCGACGAGACCGCGGGTTTCGATCAGTCCTAATGCGTAATCAAGCATTGAAATATTCCCTCAATCGGTGTCCCGTCACGCCTCCCGCAGATGATGGAAGGGGGGCGGCGGGAAAACGGAACGACCCGCCCCGTCCCGCTCTGATGAGCGGGACGGGACGGATGAAATCACTTTGCTTGCGGACGTTTGGGAAGAATCATCTCGACGTCCATATGCGGACGCGGGATGACATGGACGGATACGAGCTCACCAACGCGCTGTGCTGCCGCTGCTCCGGCGTCGGTGGCTGCTTTGACCGCGCCGACATCGCCGCGGACCATCACCGTAACATATCCTCCGCCGATAACCTCTTTGCCGATGAGCGTGACCTTCGCCGCCTTGACCATTGCATCGGCTGCTTCAATGGAACCAACTAAGCCTTTTGTCTCGACCATGCCAAGAGCATCGAGTGAGATATCTGCCATGAAAAATTCCTTTCCAACAAGTGAGATGGCGTCGTCTTCTTTCGAAGATGTACGACGAATATAGCGAAACGGGAGCATATTGTCAAACCAGATGCTCCGCGATCTATTCAAATTAATTAATATTGCATGATTTTTCCGGCATTCTGCTTTGATCCGTTGATTCCAGACCGGTCTTTCTGTCCTGCGGCGTTGCTCCGGACAAGCTCGTACTTTGGTATTCTATGTCCGTTTGAGTAACTTTCTTCATCGGAATCCGGCAACTTCAACGTTTTACCTATAGAGGGAACCATCTCATGCCACTCAGCAAAAAAGCAAAAATCTGGATCATCGTGCTCTCCATTCCCGTTGGGCTCATCATCTGCTGCATCATCGCGGCGAAAATCTATTTCACCAGTGACCGGCTGAAGGCCTTCATCATCCCAAAAATTGAAGATGCCACGCACCGGACTGTGGCTGTCGGCGATATTTCCCTTTCGGTATTTCCAACCATTGCGGTTTCAATCGATAACCTTGCCATCTCGAACCCTGCGGGAAGCTCGTTCGACCGCGATACACTTCTTTCGCTCGATAACCTTCGGATAAAAGTGAAACTGCTCCCGCTCCTCGCATCCAGAGCCGAGATCGATTATATCGTCATCACACATCCGGTCATCTATATGGAAGTCACGAAGGACGGGAAGAAAAATTACTCGAGCGAAGAATCCGGAAAAGCTCCAAACACCAAAGTTACCGTCGAGAGCAGTAATACCGGGGCGCTTCTCCTTTCCAATCTCGAAATCAACAACGGAGAAATCGAGCAGGTCGATAAGAAGTATGATGCGCACATGCTTATCCAGGGACTGAACCAGACATGCAGTGTCGAAGCCCTTCCGGGTGAAAACACCATGGTCATCAAGGGTACCTCGTCGATCGGCTCGTTCAGCTACGGCGCGCTGAAGATGTGGTACCTGAGCAATCAGCCGATATCGGGCGACGAAAAACTTACCTACAATCTGCACGATGACGTGCTTTCGTTCGACGAGGCGGCATTCAAAGTTCGTGACCTGCCGCTGAAAATTTCCGGAACGATCTCCCATCTCACACAGCCGGAACTCACGATGAACCTCGATGTCTCTTCTCCGGGTGCGGATATGGCGAGCTTACTCTCGCTCATCCCGCCGGAGATGCTCAAGAAAACATCCGGGCTCTCGAGCTCCGGAGATGTGAAGTTTTCGTTGTCGATCAAAGGACCCTCGAGCGCGACAATGAATCCGGGAATCAGCGGTTCATTTACCGTCGGGAATGGCAAAGTGCAGTACGCCTCCCTCCCGAAATCGATTACGAATATCAATGTTGCAGGATCATTCCAGAAACCGTCGGCGCCCATTGGAAGTATCGGCGGAGGAAACTTCACCATTGACAAGATGACGGCAACTGTCGGGAGCAACACTCTTGACGGCAAACTTTCAGTGACGAATTTCGGCGATCCCAATCTCACGGCTTCGTTCGGTGGCAACCTCAATCTTGATGAGGTGAAGGATTTCTATCCGCTCGAGCAGGGAACAGAGATGTCGGGGATGATGAAAGCAAACGTTTCGGTTGCCGGAAAGGCGAAAGTGCCCCAGACCATGAAAGCGTCGGGAACGATTGCTTTTCAGAACGTGACCATCAAAAGCTCCGGGTCGCCGAAACCTCTGCGGAATCTGAACGGCACGATCTCGTTCAACAATCAGTCGATCGAGACAAAGCAGCTTGCCATGAATATCGGGGAATCGGATCTCAATCTCGCGTTCACACTCAATAATTATCTCGGGCTCGTGATGAGCGATGTTGCGAAGACTGCCGGGAAGCCGCATGCGACGGTCACGCTCACGTCGAAACAGCTGCGCACTGCCGACCTGATGTCCGAGCAGGCGCCACCGGCACAAGGTGCCCCAAAGAAGAGTTCGCCGGCTGCGTCGCAGGGTGCTCTCCTCCCGGATATCGATGTCGATGCGAACGTCTCGATTGACAAGCTGCAGACTGACAAGTTTGCCCTCACCAATGCAAAGGGGTCGCTGAACATTGCCGGTGGTGTCGTCAATCTCAAGAACTTCAACGTGAACGCGTTCAATGGGACGGTGCAGACAAAAGGAATGCTTGATCTCCGGGATCCGAAAAAGAAACCGTTCAATCTTGACCTGGATGTGAAGAATGTCGAGTCGAACGCGCTCCTCTCAAACTTCACGACATTCGGCCAGTATCTGTTCGGGAGTTTTTCGACAACGACGACGATGAAGGGGGATCTGAACGATACGCTCGGTCTGAATACCCAGACGCTTCTCGGAAACGGAACGGTCAATATTGCGAACGGGAAACTGAGCGGCTATCCTCTCACACAGAAGCTGGCGGACTTTACCAGCCTGGCCGATCTGCGCGAGATCAATTTCAAGAACTGGGCGAATGCCTTCTCGATTTCAAACGGACGTCTCAACGTAAAGGACCTGAAAATTTCGACGGGTACGACCGACTTTCTCGTCGGAGGTTCGGAGGGACTCGACGGTTCGATGGATTATAATTTGACGGTAAAGCTGCCCGCATCGGTTTCCGATAAGATCAACATCGGAGGTGTCGGTGCGCAGGTACTCCAGTTCTTCAAAGACAAAGACGGGAGGATCAATCTTCCGCTGAATGTCTCTGGTCAGGCGATGAGCCCGGTTGTGCGGCTTGATGCCTCGGCAGAGCAGAATGCGATGAAGAATGCCCTGCAGCAGAAACTGAATGATGCCACAAAGGGCACCCAGGATGATCTGAAGAAGAAGGCGCAGGACGCGCTGAAGAACCTCTTCAAGAAGCCCTGAGGGATGGCAAAACAGCAGCGTCTTTTGGTCAAACCTAAACAGTCGCTCGGGCAGAATTTCCTGATCGATGAGAATATTATCAGGAAAATCATCAGTGAGTTTCATCCTTCCCCGGATGATGTTGTCGTAGAGGTTGGACCCGGAAACGGCGCCCTCACCGCAGAACTCGCCGGACGCGTTAACCATCTGGTCACCGTTGAAATCGACGGGAGGATCATTGCATCGCTCAACGAGAGATTTGCGTCTCCCAATGTCACCATCATCCATCAGGATATTCTTGATCTCGATTTCCCCGCAGTTCATCAGCAATGGAATCATCCGCTGAGGATTATCGGGAATCTTCCATATCATCTGACGAGCCCGATCCTTTTCAAATGCTTTGATGCAGCAGGCGTGATCGGTGATCTCACGATCATGGTACAGCGTGAAGTGGCCCAGCGGATTACTGCACGCGTGGGGACGAAAGCGTACGGCATCCTCTCAGTACTCACGCAATATTATGCGACGTCCCGGCTTCTGTTTCAGGTCTCACCGGGGTGTTTCTATCCAAAACCCAAAGTCACTTCCTCGGTACTCCGGATTGCATTTCGTCATCCGCCGTCAGGAACGAATGACCAGGTCCTCTTCCGGACGGTGGTTCGGACGGCATTCGGAAAACGCAGAAAAACGCTCAGAAACTGCCTGGAGTATTTTCCTTCCATACAACTGAACATCCCGGAGCTTGAAAAGGAACTGTCCTTCCCGCTTCACCGGCGGGCGGAACAACTCACCCTTCGGGAGTTTGTCGAGCTTGCCGATCGTATTGAATCACAAATACGATAAATAAGTGATTTATCTTTTCCCTGAATTTTGTACATTGTTGAAATTGTTTTTGAACCGGCAGTCAGTCCGAGAGAAATGTCTTGCCCACGGAAACACTCAATAAGGTCATCTCGAAACTCTCAACTCCGTTGAAGCGCGGCGGGGCGGCGATCCAGGTATCCCCGCAGCTCATCGAAGCGGCGCGGTCGGAAACGCAGGATGCGTTCCGTAAGCTCGAGACTTCCCCTGCGGGATTATCGGATGCGGAAGTCGAAGCAAGGCGTGAGAAGTATGGGCTGAACGAAGCCGTTCATGAAGTCCGGCACGGCTGGCTCTGGCGTCTGCTGACTTCGCTGCGCAACCCGCTGGTGATTCTTCTCAGCGCTCTCGCGGCGATTTCGTTTGCTACGGGCGACGTCCGGGCGGGCGTCGTCATGTGCCTCATGGTCGTGCTCGGTGTCCTGCTGAAGTTCATACAGGAAAGCCGTGCGGATACAGCTGCAGCGCGGCTCAAAGCAATGATCAAGGTGACCGCCACAGTCATTCGCGACTCCCAGCCGAAAGAAGTTCCTCTCAGAGATCTCGTACCGGGGGATATCGTAAAACTCTCCGCGGGCGATATGATCCCCGCCGACATCCGCGTTGTTTCGTCCAAGGATCTATTCATCATTCAGGCAAGTCTCACCGGCGAGTCGCTTCCGATCGAAAAATTCGATTTGCGTGAGACGCGCGAGAATGTTCCACCGCTGGAGTTCTCCAATATCTGCTTTCTTGGCACGAGCGTTGAGAGCGGAACGGCGACCGGAGTAGTCGCCGCCACGGGCAACCAGACGTATTTCGGGAGCATGGCAGGGAGCATCGTCGGCCAGCAGATTGAAACGAGCTTCGATAAAGGGATTAAGAGGTTCACCTGGCTGATGATCCGGTTTATGATGGTGATGGTCCCGCTCGTCTTCATCATCAACGGCATCACGAAGGGCAATTGGACCGAAGCGTTTTTCTTCGCACTCGCCGTGGCGGTTGGCCTCACTCCGGAAATGCTGCCGATGATCGTGTCGGTCGGCTTGTCCCGCGGCGCAATCCTGATGTCGCGTAAGAAGGTGATCGTCAAGCGGCTCAACTCAATACAGAATTTCGGTGCGATGGATGTCCTCTGCACGGACAAGACCGGAACGCTCACGATGGATCATGTTATTCTCGAACATCACTGTGATGTTGTGAGAAAGGAGGATGATCTCGTCCTTCTTGATGCGTATCTGATCAGCCACTTTCAGACGGGATTGAAGAATGTTCTCGACCGTGCAATTCTCGAGAACCGAGAGATTCACGAGGAAAAAGAGGTGGATTCGTACAAGAAGCTGGACGAGATTCCATTCGATTTCTCCCGCCGCATGATGTCCGTCGTGGTCGAGAAGCCGGGCGGCGGAATTCGCCTGCTGACGAAGGGCGCTCCGGAGGAGATCTTCCGGCGTTGTACACGCTTCGAGCTGGAAGAAGAAGTCCTGCCGATGGATCAGATTCTCATACAGGATTTGCGCGATGAATACGAACGATTGAGTGCCGAGGGATTCCGGGTGCTTGCCGTTGCCTATAAGGATCTCGAGAGCCGTCCTGCATACTCAAAGGACGACGAGACCAATCTTGTGCTGCGAGGGTATGTCGCGTTTCTCGATCCGCCGAAGGAAAGTGCCGGCCCTGCTATCGCTGTGCTGCAGAAACACGGAGTGGCCGTCAAGATCCTTACGGGTGACAATGATCTTGTGAGCAAGAAGGTCTGCCACGATGTTGGCCTCCCCACGGAGTATGCTCTGCTCGGGTCCGACATTGAAAAGCTGGACGATGAGCAGCTTATTGAAGCAGCCAGGAAGGCGACACTCTTCTCACGACTCTCTCCCGCCCACAAGCAGCGCATCATCGAGGTTCTCCGGTCAAAGGGGCATGTGGTGGGATTCCTGGGAGATGGCATCAACGATGCACCCGCACTTCGCGCAGCGGATGTCGGAATCTCCGTCGATTCTGCGGTCGACATTGCAAAAGAATCTGCCGATGTTATTCTCCTCGAGAAGAGTCTGATGGTGCTGGAAGAAGGCGTCCTGGAAGGGCGCAAGGTTTTCAGCAATATCGTGAAATATGTTCGCATGGGAGCGAGTTCCAATTTTGGCAACATGTTCAGTGTGCTCGGGGCTAGCGCGTTCCTGCCGTTCGTTCCGATGCTGCCGATACAGGTGCTGACGAATAATCTCCTGTATGATTTCTCACAGGTCCCCATCCCGACGGATAACGTGGATCCCGAGCAGATTCTCAAGCCGCGGCCCTGGTCGATGGACGACATCCGGCGCTTCATCTTGTATATCGGGCCGATCAGTTCCATATTCGACTATACCACCTATTTTGTTATGCTCTATGTCTTTAACTGCTGGGATGTAGCGAAGGCCTCGCTCTTCCAGACCGGCTGGTTCGTTGAGTCGCTGATGACACAGACACTCATCATTCATGTAATCCGGACGAATAAGATCCCATTCCTTCAGAGTACTCCGAGCGTTCCGCTCATTCTCACTTCGGCAATTATCATGTCGGTGGGGTTGCTCCTGCCGCATTCTGCGCTGGGACCTGCTCTCGGCTTCACGGAGTTGCCCTGGCTCTACTGGCCCATTCTCTTCATGACGCTTCTTTGTTACGTCATCCTCACTCAGGTCGTGAAGGCGTACCTGTTGAAGAAGAGCTGGATATGATCTTCTTCTCTTCCATGTGCCGCGCCGGGCAATCTCGCCGAAGCAGACACACTCCGCTTCAGCGATGCTGATGGGTACTTCAACGTTGCACCGTTCTCTCCGGCCTGTTGACGTTCTCGTCATTGCGTTTCTCCTCGTTCTCTCGTTGATCGATATCGTTTTCTTTCGGCGGATCTCGGACGCGCCGATGCTCATCGGCGTGAATGTTCTCTCCTCGATTGCCCTGATTGCCGTGTCCTCCTCATCGGAGTCGGGAACATCTTCTCTCGTAAAAGCCGTTCATAACTGGTACCCGGTCCCGACGATCTTTCTCGTTTTCAAGGAGATGTATATCATCATCCAGTCGCTTGCGAGGCCGGATTGTGACCCTCTCCTGATCGCCATCGATCATGCGTTATTCGGAACTCATCCCACCGTATGGTTGGGGGCTCATTCCTCTCCCGCAGTAACGGAAATTCTCCAGGTTGCATACGTGAGTTATTATTTCATCATGCTGACGGTAGGGATAGAAACGTTTCGCGATCAGGACCGTTCAAAATTCTCGTACGTTCTTTTTCTCATCGTGTACGGATTTTTTCTCTCGTATCTCGGCTATGTTGCATTCCCGGCGATCGGTCCGCGCTTCACGCTTCACGACTTCTCTCAGCTTAACAACGAACTCCCGGGCGTGTGGCTGACAAACGGATTGCGCGATATCATCAACGCCGGTGAATCGATTCCGCCGAATGTCTCGAATGCCGCGCTCTACGCACAACGTGATGCATTCCCGAGCGGTCACACGGAGATGACGCTCATCTCGCTCTATCTCGCGTTTCACTATCGGCTCAAAAGCCGATGGGTGCTCCTCGTCTTTGGCTCACTCCTCATCATCAGCACCGTCTACCTGCGCTATCACTACATCATCGATGTGGTCGGAGGAATTCTCTTCATGCTCTTCGCCGTGTGGAGCGCTCCGATACTCTTCCACTGGTGGGAACGAAAACGCAGCTGATGATTCTGCGATCAATCTTCCTTGCATTTCAGTCACTGGTTTTGTATCATTCATAAACCACGATGTAGTTCAGTCAAAACAGGGATCGCATGGCTCCGATGTTTCTGCATTCGGGATCTTCACGGAATCGGATGCCAAGCCCCCTCTTCTCCCGGCCGGCCTTCTTTCCGATTGATTTTCTGCACGACAACGCATGATCATTTCGCTGGTGAAAATCGTCTTTGCCATTTTGTATTCGGGATTTATGGCGGCACTGGAACTTCTGTGCATCCCGTTTCACCGGACCGGTAAGCTCTTTCACGCCCTTGCCAGAGTTCATGCCCGCGGAATACTGATCGGCTGCGGTGTGCGCGTGAAGGTCGAAGGTCTCGAGCGTGTTGATTTTTCGAGAAGCGCGATTTATGTTGCGAATCATGCGAGCTATTTCGATATTCCGGCGGTTGTTGCCGGCATCCCCGCTCAGATACGCATCGTCTACAAAAAGGAGCTCGAGCGAATTCCCATATTCGGGTGGGGATTGAAATACGGCAAGACGTACATCGGCATCGATCGCGGGAAGGGGCAGGATGCGGTGCAGAGTCTTGAGGAGGCCGCGCAACGGATCCGGAACGGGGCGTCGGTCATCATGTTTGCGGAAGGTACTCGTACATCAGACGGAAATCTCCAGCCGTTCAAACGCGGACCGTTTTTTCTCGCCGTCAAAGCCGGAGTGCCGGTCGTACCCGTAACGATCAGCGGGAGCTATGAGATTCTTCCCCGCCATTCGATGCGGATTCGGCCCGGCACGATCACGCTGACGCTCTCTGGACCGATCGAGCCGCCCGTATCGAACGGAAAGGACAGCGAATTCATACTCCGTGCTAAAGTGCACGAAGTGATCGCAGCGAATCTGCAGAAATTCAGGAAATGACGTATGGCAGTGACCATGAAAGATGTCGAGCATGTCGCCAAGCTCGCACATCTGAAATTCAGTGAGGAAGAGAAAGCGGCGTTGCTGCACGATCTCAATGAGATATTGTCGTATATGGAAAAACTTAAAGAGGTCGACACATCGTCGGTCGAACCGTTGTCTCACGTCAACCCGGTCGGGAATGTGTTCAGAGAGGATATCGTCATTCCCTCGAGTGACAGGGAAACCATACTGAAGAATGCGCCTGACCGGACGGAAGAGTTCTTCAAGGTACCAAAAGTCATCGGAGACAAGTGAGTGGGTAATCCCGTAAAGGTCATCGGCATCATACCGGCGAGGTACGGCTCGACACGGCTGAAAGCAAAGCCCCTTGCGGACATCTGCGGCAAGCCGATGATCCAGCACGTGGCGGAGCGCGCACGAAAGGCCCGCTGTCTCAGCGATGTTCTCGTTGCCACAGATGATGAGCGTGTTGTGGCCGCTGTGAAGAACTTCGGTGGACATGCAGTGATGACGCCTCAGGAGCTGCGTTCGGGAACGGACCGAATCGCGTTCGCGGCGAAAGGCCTCGCCGGAGCGGACCTCATTGTGAACATTCAGGGAGATGAGCCGCTCATAGCTCCGGAAATGATCGACGCGACGGTGGAACCGTTACTGCGCGACGCGTCGATACGTGCAGGCACAGCAGCGAAACAACTATCTTCGGAAGAGGAATTGCGAAATCCGAGCATCGTGAAAGTCGTGATGGATTCTGCCGGCAACGCGCTCTACTTCTCCAGATCCCCGATCCCGTATCTGAGGGATGGCGGCGGGGACAAAAGCTGGACCTCGATCCATACCTATTACAAACATTTCGGCATTTATGTTTTTCGCCGCGAATTTCTCATTGAATTTTCAGGATGGAGCGAGTCGGCTCTGGAAAAGGCAGAGCGGCTCGAGCAGCTTCGCATTCTCGAACATGGCGTTGCGATTCGCGTGACCCTCACCGACTGCGAGAGCGTGGCAGTCGATACACCGGAGGATCTTGAAATGGTCAGGTCCATTCTCCGGAAGCAATTATCAGCAAAGAACTTATGAACGACGATCAGAAACGTACTATCTGGGGTCACCTCCGCTCGACGTTCGGCCGCGGGCTTGCGGTCATCGTCCCGGTCGTGATCACGATCTGGGTGTTGCGCGGGCTTTTCGAGGCGGTCGACGGGATCATTTCTCCGGTCTTCGACCGCACCCTGGGTCAACACATCCCCGGGCTCGGATTCATCTCGATGGTTGTCCTGATTTTCCTGGTCGGGTTCTTTTCGCGCAACCTGATCGGCCGAGCACTCGGGGCGGCATTTGAGCGGGTCATCTTTTCAATTCCGCTGGCGCGGACGATCTACAGCACGATGAAAGACCTCATGCAGATCGGCGGCAAGGGAAAATCGTTCCGCCAGGTTGTGCTCATCGAATATCCGCGGCAGGGAGTCTGGACAGTCGGCTTTGTGACGAATGAGATCGTGATCGGCACCACACCTCCCAACGATACGATTAGCGTGTATATCCCCAACCCTCCGAACCCCACCTCAGGCATGCTGGTTCTTGTTCCACGGTCGAGCGCCAAGATTCTTGATCTGTCGGTGGAAGACGGGCTGAAGCTCGTTCTTTCGGGAGGAATCGTGACAACAGGAACCATTACCATGAAATAATCGGAGATGACGTGGCAAGGAACAAAGTCAAATATATTTTCATTACGGGAGGGGTGATCTCCTCGCTTGGGAAGGGGATTGCCGCTTCGTCAATCGGATTGCTGTTGAAATTGCGCGGGCTTCGCGTGACGATACAGAAATTCGATCCGTATCTCAACGTGGATCCCGGGACGATGAATCCGTTCCAGCACGGAGAAGTGTATGTTACTGACGACGGTGCGGAGACGGATCTCGATCTCGGACACTACGAGCGCTATCTTGACGTCAACATGACGAAGAACAACAGCGCCACGACCGGTCAGGTCTACTTCGAAGTGATTTCCAAAGAACGCCGCGGCGATTATCTGGGAGCGACAGTCCAGGTGATTCCGCACATCACGGATGAAATCAAAAGACGATTCGAAATCCTCGCAACGTCCGGTGAATACGATGTCATCGTCACGGAAATTGGCGGCACTGTCGGTGACATCGAGAGCCTGCCGTTCCTCGAAGCGATGCGGCAGTTCATGTTCGCGAAAGGAAGGAAGAACGCCATCAGCGTCCATGTGACGCTCGTTCCGTATATCAAAGCCGCAGGGGAGATCAAGACGAAGCCGACACAGCACAGCGTGAAGACGCTCCTGGAGATCGGCATACAGCCCGATGTCCTTATCTGCAGGTCGGAGGCGCCGATTTCAAAAGAGGTTCGTGAAAAAATCGCTCTGTTCACCAACGTGGAGACGGAGTGCGTTGTCGACGCCCACGATGTTCCGACCATTTATGAAGTTCCCCTGCAGTTCGCGGACGAGGGAATTGATGAAATCATACTGGAAAAGCTCGATCTCACCTGTCCGCGTCCGGCACTCAAGGAATGGAAGAAATTTGTTGAATCAGTCGAATTTCCAAAGAGTCATGTGTCCATCGGCGTCTGCGGAAAGTATACGGATCACCAGGATGCGTACAAGAGTATTGCCGAGGCGTTTGTGCATGCAGGAGCGGCCCATAATGTGAAGGTTGACCTGAAATGGATCCGTGCCGAAGATATTGAGCGCGATGGCGCAGAGCAACACCTGCGGGAGATTTGCGGATTGCTCGTCGCTCCGGGCTTCGGGGAACGGGGAATCGAGGGGAAGGTATCTGCGATTCGGTATGTCCGCGAGCACGGCATACCATTTTTTGGAATTTGTCTCGGTCTCCAGTGTGCGGTAATTGAGTTTGCACGCGATGTCTGCGGTTTGAAGGATGCGCAGAGCACCGAGTTCAAGAAAACCGATCAGAACGTCATCGATCTCATGATCGAGCAAAAACAGGTAACGGCATACGGCGGGACGATGCGGCTCGGAGGATTTCCGTGCAAGGTCCAGAAAGGGACAAAGGCATATAAGGCCTACAAGAAAGAGCTCGTCCGGGAACGCCACAGACATCGGTATGAAGTCAACGACAAGTTCCGGCCTGTCCTGGAGGAGCACGGAATGATTTTTTCCGGGATATGCCCGGCTAACAAACTCGTCGAGATCATCGAGCTCACCGATCATCCCTGGTTTGTGGCGGGGCAGTTCCATCCCGAACTGCGTTCACGCGCGACATATCCGCATCCGCTCTTCCGGGATTTTGTAAAAGCTGCGATCGATTACGGGGATCACCAGCATCGCCCCGACTGACGGAGTTCCATTCCGCCTGTCGTTCTACTCTCCTAAAATCTGCACGATAATTTCGCGGTCACGCGGACGGTTATCAAAATCCACGACAACAATTTGCTGCCATGTGCCGAGCAGGAGCGAACGCTCGCTGAAGGGGACAGTCAGGGAGGGGCCTATGAACGATGCGCGGACGTGGGCAAAGCCATTTCCGTCTCCCCACCGGGTGTCATGCTCATACTGGATGTTCTGAGGAATGAGCCGCTCCAGAGCTTTCCGGAAATCCGAGACAACTCCCGGCTCAAATTCGATGGTGGTGATTCCCGCCGTGGAGCCGGGGATAAAGAGTGTGACGATACCTGCCACGGAGGGATTCTCCCGGATCAGAGCTTGTACCTTATCGGTTATATTCTGAGTGTCGGCAAATCCCTTTGTGTGAAGCGATATCATTCCGGCAGAAGTATGCATGTTCGTGACCTGAAAATGTCTACTGTGATTGAGGTGCAGGAAATATGATCCGAAAAAACATACACGATTTGGAAATGAGCCGCAAGAACTCATAAAAGCACTTCTGATTTTGGACGGAGGTAAACATCGTTCAACCTCAATCCGAACCCTTTCCCGACAATTTTTGGTCACCGAATGAGATAGAATTTCCACAATTTCTCCCCACATTTTGCCCTCTCAGGCAAATTCCTTCAAAACAAATCAAAAACGAGGAGTTTGCGAAATTGACCTGAATCACTACCCACCCGAATTTCTATTAAAAATGCCCAAAATTCTGCATTTTGACTTGACTTTTAAATATAAAAATCTAAATTTGTAAGTCACGTGGGAGAAAGTGGGAGATTTTGGAATTCGCATTTTGACTTTGATTTGAAGAGAGAATGTCGTCGTTCAAAGGTTCGTACACATATTCGGTTGATGATAAAGGAAGGGTAAATCTTCCCGCCAAGCTGAGGAAGTGTGTTTCCCCGGAGGCGAACGAGACCTTCGTACTGACGCGGGGATTTGAGCAGTGCCTGTTCGTTTATCCATCCGACGAATGGAATAAAATCGAACAGAATCTCAAGAGTTTATCCGGTTATGATCCGGAGCATCGGCGCTTCGTCCGGTCATTCCTGGAGCTTGCATCCGAGTGTCAGCTTGATGCGCAAGGGCGGCTCATCATACCCCAGGAACTGCGCGAATTTGCAAATATTCAGGGGGACGTCCGTATCATCGGTACCCTGGACAAGATCGAGCTCTGGAATCCAAAAGTCTACGAGGAATACAAACACACGCAGTCGGAGCCGTACGAAAGCATCGCTGCGAAAGTTATGCGGTAAATCGGTGTTCGGTTCCTCGCGGGAACACATCTCGTCTGTTCTTTTTTCCTTGTCTGAGTCGGACGAATGTTCCATATCCCGGTTCTGGTAAACGAAGTTCTCCAATATCTCGTCACGGCGCCGGATGGAACATACGTCGACGGTACCCTTGGCGGTGGCGGACATACCGAGGAGTTGTTGAAAAGACTCTCCCCGAACGGGAGAGTTATCGGGTTTGATCGCGACGCTGACGCGATTTCCGCTGCTCAGGCCCGGTTAGCGAGATTTGATCGGCGGTTCTTTTCTGTTCATGAGGATGTTGGCAACCTGCGGCGAGAGTTATCGATGATGGGCATTTCATCAGTACATGGTCTCCTGCTCGATCTGGGAGTTTCTTCCCACCAGCTCGACGAGGGATCGCGGGGGTTCAGCTATCAACGGGACGCGCGGATCGATATGCGGATGGATACGAAGCAGCAATCGGATGGGTGGGGCGTTGTCAACACGTACCCCGAGGATCGGCTCTCCGGATTATTCAGGGAATACGGTGAAGAACGATACGCACGTCGGGTTGCCCGGGCAGTCGCGAAGGCAAGACAAATCCGACGCATCGATACCACGGCAGAGCTCGCGAAGATCGTCGAAACATGCATTCCGGGCAAAACTCTCCAGCAGTCGCTTTCACGCATTTTCCAGGCAATCCGGATAGAAGTCAACCACGAGCTCGAAAGTCTGCAGGCGGCGCTGCGCGGAATACTGGAGATTCTGGTTCCAGGGGGGAGGATTGTGGTCATATCGTACCATTCTCTCGAAGACAGGGTTGTCAAGGAGTTTTTCCGGGATGAGGCGTCAACAAAGATCCGCTCGGTTCATAAACTGATTCCGGATCAGCCGCGAGAGCCGCGGTTGAAGGTCCTGACGAAGAAACCGGTTGGGCCTACGGCAGACGAAATCCGTTCGAATCAGAGGGCCCGGAGCGCGAAATTACGTGCAGCGGAGCGAGTGTAATGCCAAGGACCCACACGCCGTCAGATGAACAGCAGGTTGCACCGGAGCTCAAAGAGCGGCGCTACATTTACGGTGGCGAGGGACCGCGTCCGTCACCGGAATTTGCCCCGAGGGGAAACCGCCGGGCACCCGCAAGAGGGCGGTCACCGCTCCGGCTTCTGACGCTCCTGTTCGGCGTATCTCTGCTCATCGTGGTGTACGTCTGGAACAAGATTACCGTCGACCGTCTTGTGGTGGAAGTAAACGATCTCCAGCTGCAATATGCAAAACTGGCCGATGCCAATGAGGTTCTAAGGGCGGAGATCAACAGGAAATCCGGTCTTGAACGGATTGGAAAGAAAGCAACAGAGCAGCTTCACCTGATTTCACCGCCGCAGCAGCCGCTCTGGTTTTCGATCGATGCCGATCGTCTGAAGGATATCCAGCAGTAGAAATCGCTCAAGGATGAATGCGCATGCCGATGACTGAACATATGCTTCATACGGAATCGCTTTCATCTCCATCCGAATACCGCAGGTCGCGGCTTCGGCTTCGCATGGTGCAGATCGGTCTCCTTGCGCTCTTTGCAGTCATCGCCATTCGTCTGGCCGATGTGCAGGTCGTCGAGTACCAGAAGTACCGGGCCGTTGCACAAAAACAGTATCAGGCAAAAATCATTCTGCCCGCGCCACGCGGACTCCTGTGTGACCGGAACGGAAACTGTATTGCCTCAAATACGATCAGTGTATCCTTCGCTGCTGATCCGCAATCGATAGGGGATGATACGCGCGCGATTGCCGAAACGTTTTCTGCGGTCTGGAAAAAGCCGACGAGATTCTATCTCGACAAATTACAATCCGATTCGCGCTTTGTCTGGCTTGAGCGGTGCGTCGACGCAAACCTGTCGGAGAGGATCCTGTCAAAGAAATTTGACGGGCTCGTCAGCAGAGACGAACCGAAGCGGCTGTATTTTCATGAACATCTTGCAGGTCAGCTGATTGGAACGACCGATGTCGACGATAAGGGCGTTGCCGGGCTGGAGCTTGCCTTCGACGAAGCACTGCGGGGCGAGGACGGATACGTGATCCTGCAGCGTGACGGACTCGGACATGAGCATGCATCCGTCGATTACCCGCGGCGGGAGCCGGTGAGCGGCCATTCCATCGAGGTGACGCTCGACATGGGGATACAGGCGATTGCGGAAAAGGAGCTGCAGCGCGGAATCGATGCAAACAAAGCGGACGGAGGCATCGTGGTCATCCTCCGGCCGGCGACCGGGGAGATTCTTGCAATCGCGCAATCCCCCGGCGTTGACCCGAACAATTTCGGAAAATTCAATCTCCAGGATCAGAAGCTCCGCGCGGTCACCGATGTGTTTGAACCGGGTTCCGTATTCAAAATCGTTACTGCGTCTGCCGCTCTCGAAAATCATCTCGTCGCGCCGACGAAGAAGTTCTATGCCGAAAACGGAAAGTATGTTGTTCCGGGAAGACCGGCACCGATCGAGGATACACACAAGGACGGCTGGATTACATTTCAGGAAGGGATGGAGCATTCCAGCAACATCGTCATGGCAAAAGTCAGCGATGTTATCGGAAGCGAATTGTTCTACAAGATGGCAAGAGATTATGGCTTCGGGATTACGACCAACATCGACTTCCCCGGCGAGGTGAAGGGGGTTCTCAAGAAGCCGTCGGATTCCGACTGGCACGGCACGACGCTCAACTCGATGGCGTTCGGTTACGAAGTCGGCGTAACGCCGATTCAGCTTGCATCTGCCTATGCGGCTGTTGCCAATGACGGCATACTGATGCAGCCGTATCTCTTCCGCCGGGAATATGATGCAACCGGCAAAGTCTATCGTGAAAGCAAGCCGCAGCAGATACGCAGAGTAATATCCTCAGAAACAGCTCACACGATGCGCGATTTCTTTGTCGGCGTCGTGGAACGGGGAACGGGAAGGCCCGCGGCCATTCCCGGCATGAAGATCGCCGGCAAGACCGGAACGTCGAGGAAATACCTGGATGGAAAATACGTCCCCGGCAATTACACCGCTTCGTTTGTGGGATTTCTTCCGGCCGATAATCCGCAGATCGTTTGCCTGGTCATGATGGATAATCCCAAAACGGGTATGTATACCGGAGGGTTGGTGAGTGCGCCGGTGTTCCGGGCAATTGTGCAGCAAATCCTGAACACGTCGGACCTGTTTGCATCTCCTCCGCAGGTCATCGCGGCGAATATGACGACGCGCGCAGCGTCGTCGCAGACCATCCAGAGCGCTGATCAACAGAGCGTCCGGTCAATAGTCGTCCAGGATAAGGTTCCGGATGTGAAGGGGTTGAGCGTCCGGAGGGCTATCAGTATTCTCGCCGGCGGGAAACTCGAACCGGTCGTGAACGGCAAAGGAACGGTCGTCTCCCAGCAGCCCCCGGCAGGCCAGCCCGCAAGGGCAGGCATGAAAGTCTATCTCACCTGCCAGCCGAGATCCTCCGCATCACTGCTTTACTAAGCGGGGCGGAGGTGCAGTTGGAGGCGGATCTGTTCTTTCCCCGGGTGATGTTCAGGAAGGAAGTCGATAATCATACACTTATGACGTTGTCAGAATTACTCAAAGGAATTACTGTCCAGAAGCTTTTCCAGACGATGTACGGGCAAATGGTCGTGACACATGATGTTGAGGTGCATGCTCTCCAGTACGATTCGCGGAAAGTGGAACGCGGCGACATGTTCGTGGCAATCCGCGGCAGCGTATCCGATGGTCATAAGTTCATCAGTCAGGCGATTGCCAATGGGGCAAAGGTGGTCGTAATGGAGGACGATACGGTGCTGCCGGATGCGTACTTCATGCACACGGGGACGGTGAAGGTGGTTGTGCCGAACTCGCGCGCAGCGCTCGCCAGAATGTCGGACCGGTATTACGGCTTTCCTTCGGAGCGGTTGACGATGATCGGTGTGACCGGAACCAACGGCAAGACAACGACCACGAGTCTCGTGCGCTGGCTTCTCGAAGCAAGCGGTAAAACCTGCGGCCTGATCGGAACAATCGAATGTATACTCGGCAAGGAAACGATTCCGGCGACGCACACAACTCCCGAATCTCTGGAGACCAACCAGCTTCTTGCGCGCATGCTGGAAAACCAATGTACAGCAGCGGTCATGGAGGTCTCATCGCATGCTCTTCATCAGCACCGTGCCGATGGACTCAGGTTCGATGTTGCGGTCTTCACCAATCTGACGCAGGATCATCTGGATTATCACCATACGATGGAAGAATATTTTGATGCGAAGAAGATTCTTTTCGAGAATCTTCCGCCCTCATCGACGGCAGTGATCAATCTCGACGATCCATGGGGAGGCAAGATGCGTGCCGCCACACGAGCGACGTGTCTGACCTTTGGCATGAATTCCGAGGCGGATCTGCGTGCGACAAACGTTTCGTTGTCGATGCGCGGGGCGCAGTTCACTGTTGTTCATGGAAACCAGGAAACAGCAGTTCAATCTCCCTTCATCGGGAAGTTCAACGTCAGTAACGCCCTTGCCATGTTTGGCGTGGGGATCGCTCTCGGCATTCCGCGTGCGACCATTGCCGGCGCTCTTTCTGCGGCTCCTCCGGTCCGGGGAAGATTTGAGTGTATCGCGTCGCCGGCGGGCTGGACGGCAGTGATCGATTATGCGCATACGCCGGATGCTCTGCAGAAGGCGCTCCTTGCCGTCCACGAGGTGCTCGATCCTGCGCATCGCAGCAGGGTGATCACGGTTTTCGGATGCGGCGGCAACCGGGACAGGACGAAAAGACCTCTCATGGCTGCAATTGCATCCGAGTTGAGCACGACGGTTGTCGTTACCTCGGACAATCCGCGGCATGAGAATCCGGAAGCGATCATTGACGAAGTCATGAAAGGAATTAAGCCGGGTACGGAAGTCCGCCGTGAACCGGACCGAAAAAAAGCGATCGACGTGGCTCTCTCGCTCGCCCAACGGGGAGATGTCGTCCTGATCGCCGGCAAGGGCCATGAAGACTATCAGATTATAGACGACCAGAAGATTCACTTCAGCGACAGAGAAGTCGTCGAAGAGTGGCTGCATCGAATGTCATGAATCTCACGATCGATGATCTTTTCAGCATACCGCATCGTTCGGCGAGGAATCTGGTCAGCGGGAATCGCATGAGCTTCAGTGGTGTATCGACCGATACCCGCTCGCTCCGGAACGGTGAAGTCTATTTCGCTCTTCCGGGTGAGAAATTCGACGGTCACGATTTCGTCGATGAGGCATTCCGGAAAGGAGCCGGATGTGCGGTGATAGCCGAGCATGCGGATGACGGCCGCTGGAATGCTCGGCCGGTCCTTGTGGTGGAAAGCACGGTGGCGGCGCTCGGTACGCTCGCTCGGAGGTGGCGAAGCAAGTTCACTATCCCGGTTGTTGCAGTCGGCGGAAGCAACGGGAAAACAACGACGAAGGAAATGATCGCACGTGTCCTGAGGAAAAAATATGAGACGCTCAGTACCGAGGGAAATCTGAACAATCATCTTGGAGTTCCGAAAACGCTCTTTCGGTTAACGCCGGAGCACGAGGTGGCCGTCATCGAAGTCGGGACAAATCATCCGGGGGAGATAACATATCTTTGCGAGATGCTCAATCCGACACACGGGATGATCACGAATATCGGCCGTGAGCATCTGGAATTCTTTCGCACTGTCGAGGGCGTTGCGGCGGCGGAAGGGGAGCTCTTCCGGGGAATGGGGAAGGATGCTACGGGTTTCGTCAACAACGACGATGAATATGTTGTGGATCTGGCAAAGCGGGTGAGAAAGAAAGTCACCTACGGATTTACAGCGAAGGCGAGCAGCGTGTCCGGGAAATTTCTGACAATGGACGATCGGGGATGCGCCCAGTTCGCCGTCTCTCCGCGTGGCGGGCGATCATATTCCGTTCATCTGTCCGTGCCGGGAATGCACACAATGTCGAACGCGCTGGCTGCTGCCGCGGTCGGCATGGAATTCGAGGTTTCTCCGCAGGACATTCGGCATGCACTGGAGACCTTTACGGCAGTCGGAAAGAGAATGGAAGTTCTGCGTGCGGGGAACGTCACCATCCTCAATGATACGTATAACGCAAATCCCGAATCGGTGATCTCCGCACTGGAGACTCTCGGGGGGATGAACACGCGCGGGAAAAAGATTGTCGTACTTGCCGATATGCTTGAACTCGGCGACACGTCACCGGCAGAGCATGTGAGTCTTGGGAAAAAAGTCTCTGCCATGGGATTCGGGTATCTCTTCACATTCGGAGAGATGGCACGCAGGATTCATGATGCCGCTGCGGTCCCGATGAAAGTGCACTACGATCAGAAAAATGTCCTTGCGGAATTTCTGGTCGAACTGGTTGCGCCCGGAGATGTTGTGCTTGTCAAGGGGTCGAGAGGAATGAAAATGGAAGATGTTGTCACGTTTCTTGTCGAACGATTGCAGAGGAAGCCAGAATGAAACAGATACTCCTTGTTGTGTGTGTGATGATTGCCGCCATGGGATTTCAATCGAAGCGCGCGGATTACTCGGGAAAATGGAAACTCAGTCTTAAGTTGAGCAAAGGGCTTCCGTCATCCTTTAAGCATGTGGATTCCTATACCATGCAGGTCGATCAGACGGATACATCCATGGTGATCAACACGCATCTCATGGGCTCGGGGCAATCGGTGGATTTTCCTCCGACCATCATTCCGTTTGATTCGGCAGAACAGCACCGTGTCGATACCCTCCGCGGGTCCGACCGGTGGATCTCGTCGACATGGACAACAACAGGGCAGAAGCTCATTGTCACCAACAAAGTCACGCAGCATCGCGGGACAACCGAACAACGGTATGTGGAAACCGACGTCTGGCAGTTCGGCAAAAGAGGCACGCTGATGATTCTCGTGACGCAGAAATTTGAGGGCGGTGACTCGAGTCATACGGAACAACGATATTTTTCACGCGTCCGGTAATGCTGTATTATCTTCTCGAATATTTTCGACGAAAATTCAATCCGCCCGGGTTCGGGTTGTTTCATTATATCACGTTCCGTGCCGGTGCCGCTGCGATTACGGCACTGATCATCGCGTTCTGGATCGGTCCCAAAATAATCCGGCTCCTGAAAGCGCACCAGATCGGAGAATCGGCAAAACTCGAAGCGCCCAAGACGCATCTCAGCAAAGCCGGTACTCCCACGATGGGGGGATTGATTGTTCTCGCCTCGATCCTCATCCCGTCGTTTCTCTGGATCGATCTGAAAAACGGCTATGTCATGCTGATTCTCTTTGTCACCGTGTCGCTCGGCGCCATCGGCTTCCTCGACGATTACCTCAAGGTGGTGAAGAAGAAGTCGAAAGGATTGATCGAGGAATACAAGCTCGTCGGTCAGATCGTCGTGGGCTTGTTTGTCGGCGGAATCATGTACTTCATGCCGCAGTATATCGATCCGGGTCTTACAAAGATTCATTCGAGCACAACGGTTCCGTTCTTCAAGAATATGGAAATCGATTTCGGGCTCTTCTACATCCCGATGGTGGTCTTCGTTATAACGGCGACCAGCAACGCGGTGAATCTCACCGACGGTTTGGACGGCCTTGCGGCG
>Ga0335079_10000109_pt1 | contig 97286 bp, 81 predicted proteins | sample Lox_Sample_33_FD_206719 | JGI IMG/M metagenome (GOLD analysis project Ga0335079, IMG submission 206719) | Soil microbial communities from Loxahatchee National Wildlife Refuge, Florida, United States - Lox_Sample_3.3 | ecosystem: Environmental > Terrestrial > Soil > Wetlands | place: USA... | reverse complement strand
CGTAGAGCAAGGCCTGGCGCACGCGGAGATCGGCGAGAAACGGATTGTCGAGGTCGACCGCGACATGCTCGTAGCTCAATCCCGGCTTGGTGAGCACCACGAAGCGGTCGCCGTGGCGTTTCTCGAATGCCAGCGCCTGATCGACAGAGACCTGTCCCAGCTCGCCCGAGATCATGTCGATGCTGCCGGCGAGCAGGTTCGCTTCGAGCGCCGCCGTGTTCTCCACCAGCGATAGCACGATCTGTTTGAAGGCCGGCGGTTTGCCCCACCATGTCGGATTTCGCTCCAGCACCACGCGGGAGCCGGGCACCAGCTCGACGATGCGATAGGGACCGTAATAGAGGCCGGGGTTGGTGGTATCCGTATCGTAGCGGGTGCGAAAGCGATAGCTCGCGGGGTCGGCAAAGGCCGCGCGTTCGAGATGCGCCGGCAGCAATTCGAAGTCGCTGAATGCCTGGTATTCGTAGTCGATGCGGTCCTGAGTCACGGTGAAAGTCTTGGCGTCCTTCGCTTCGATCGCGAGGATGCGGCGGAAAGGCTCGGCGTCGGTGACGCCGCTCTTGGGATTGCGGCCAACCTCATAGGTGAACAGCACGTCCTCGGTGCTGACCGGCACGCCGTCGCCCCAGGTGGCGTTGGGCTGCAGCGTGTAGGTCAGCTTCACGCCCTCTTTGCCATTGGGCAATATCACGCGCTCGGCGAGTCCATTCTCGAAGCTCGGCAGCGTGACGCAGAGCATGCAGATGAGCTGCCAATGAGCGTCGAATGCCGTGATCGGTCGGCGCGTCATCTGAAGGACGTAGCTGCTCGCGAGCGAGCTGTTGAGATCGGGATTGAGCGTCGTGGGAAACTGGCTGACGCCGATCACCAGTTGGTCGCGCGCCAATGCCGACGGCGCCACGCCGATGACGGCGAGCAGCAGGACCGCGATGCCCGCGAGAAGGCCGCGGGTTCGCAGCGGTCGCGCCAGTGCGGCGGACACTAGCGGAACTTCGGGATCACCTGCTCGCTGAACAACCGCACCGAGGCGGATGCGTCGGTGATCGCGATGGTGTTGAAATTGACCTGCAGCGAAGCGCTTTCGAAGCCGCCGACCTTTCGGTGATACTCGTGCGCCTGCTCGACGACGTCCGCGGGAGTGCCGATCCAGGCACCGCCCGACGCCACCTGGGTGTCGAAGGTTTCGCGGCTCAAGCTCTCGATGATCTTGTCGTAGCCGGGGTAGTCGGCCGACGACGTGCCTTGCGTCCAATCGGAGGCCGCGTCCACCAGCGAGCGCAGATAGCGATCGAGCGGTTCGCGCGCGATTGTCGCCGCTTCGCTTCGGCTTTGATGGCAGAACATATGAAAGGCAAGCATGACCCGGCCCTGTCCCTGATGTCCCGCCGAGCGCCAGGCTTCGCGGTAGCGGCCGATCAGCTCGCCCATTTTGCCGCCGGCCATGGGGATCGCCATGATCCAGTGGCCGAGCTTGCCGGCGTTATCGAAGCTTTCGGGCGTAGCGATCGCCGCGATCCAGAATTGCGGGCGCGGTCGCTGTGTCGGGCGGGGCAGCGAGGTGGTCGGGGGAAAGCGATGGAACTGTCCTTCGCTTGCGACTTGCCCCTCTTCGAGCAGGCGTCGGACCTGCTCCATTCCCTCGGCGAAGCGCGCCTTGCTTTCGTTGACGCTGACGCCGAAGCGCGTGAACTCATGCGGGAGGAAGGCGCGCGCGAAGCCCACTTCGAGGCGGCCGCCGGAGATCGCGTCGAGCATGCCGACCTCGCCCGCGATCTTCAGCGGGTGGTTGAAGATCGGCAACACCGCCCCGGTGATCAGCCTTGCGTTCTTGGTGCGCTGCGATGCCGCGGCCAAGAACACGATCGGGTTGGGTGAGTAGCCGCCGTAGGGGTGAAAATAATGTTCGACCGTGCGCACATGCCCCCAACCATGGGGATCGCAGAAATCGACGAGGCGCAGGCATTCGTCGAAGTACTGGGCAGCGGACTTTTGCTCCGGCCCGACGTCCGGAAAGAATTGCATGCCGAATTCGAGCCCGATTGCGGTCATCGCCGATCCTCGCGCCATGACGGACGAGCGCCACTCTAGCAATGCCGTCGTTCGCTGACTATCGTCTCGCCGGCATAAGGGAGCGCAGGAATGCTAGTCCACACCATCGGTCATTCGCGGCGCAGCGCCGGAGAGTTGGTCGAGCTGCTGCGGGAATCGACGATCGACCATGTGGTCGATGTCCGCCGCTTCCCGCGCTCGCGCACCAACCCGCAATTCAATGACGACGCTCTGGCGCCGTTCCTCGCCGGGCGCGGCATCGGATACCGGCACCTTTCGTCCCTGGGCGGCCGGCGCAACGGAGACACACGGAGACCCTCGGAGAATACGCTCTGGCGCGAAGCGCCGTTCCGCGCCTATGCCGACTATGCAGAGGGTCTCGAATTTCGCGCCGGGCTCGCCGAACTGCTGAAGCTCGCACGAAGCCACCGCGTCGCGATCATGTGCGCCGAGGCGGTCTGGTGGCGTTGCCACCGCCGCATCGTCGCCGACTATCTGATTTCCTCCGGCGTCGAGGTCCGCCACATCCTCGATCGCGGCAAGATCGAGCCCGCTGTCCTCACGGAGGGTGCGGCGCTCGCGGGCGAGGGGCGAGTCAGCTACCGCAACCCAGCCGATCCGCCGCGGCTGCCGGGAATTTAGGTGGCGAGCGGGGCTTAGGCTTCGGTGCGCTTGCGGCCGAGGCGTTGGGTTTCCGCGATAGTCTGGCGCAGCACGCGATCCGCGCGATGCGACATCCTCGCGAACGCGCGCAGGAAGGCGTCGCTGCGCGGGAGCTGAAACAAGGTCTCCTCGCCGAGTTCATCGTTCGAAACGCCGATCAGCAGCACCTGCTCTTGCGGCGTAATCAGAAGCTCGTTCAACGCCGTGCCGGGACCGGTCACGTATTCGACGACGCGGCAGCGCGTGCGCTCTTCTTCTTGCAGGCGCACCAGCATGCGATAGGGCGATCGCGTCGTTGCGGCCTCGACGAGCGCGCGCGTGAACGGCCGCAGGAATTGCTCGTCGAACCCCAGCACCGCCATCGCCTCGTCGCCCGCCGCATCGGAGCGAATCTCCATCGTGGCCCAGAGCGAGGCGCGTCCGCCGAAATAATCGACCGACGCGAGATCGAGATTGATGCTGTCGATGCCGACGGGGGCGGAGACCGAGTGCGTGCTCAGGAAGGCGAAGCACGCGGGCTCACGCCGCAGCGAGATCACCGTTGTCTCTTCGAGATTCCGGTCGACCAGCGTGTTCGGGATGTCGCTCATCGGCGCCTCCTCGGGGCACGGTATCCACAATCCGGCACCGTTAAGAATCGACCCATTCCGTTAATGCATCGATAATTTTCGCGGTATTCACAGGATACGGCGTCGAGTTGCGGAGTTCTCTCGTCTTTGGGGACATGTCCGTAAGAAATTCGGGGCAAGCGGCGGGCGAGTGCACCTGTAATTCTAGTATGGCTCTTGGAATGAATGGTTTCTCGGTAAGATTGCGGCTGGCCCGCGGCACTTGAGATGCCGGCCTGCCCACACATCCGTGAATCGCCGCGTGCAACTCTCCGCACTGTCGTACAAGGCTTTTTTAAGACCCCCCGTGGACAATTCGGCCGTCGTCCTGGTCGAATTCGGATATGGGTCATGAGCTCTCTCGCGGAAACGATAGAGAACGCTTTCGCTGCCGTCGGCACGGAAACGGAGCGCCGCCTTCACGACGTTAGCGCCGCATTCGAGGCACTGGAACTCGATGACGAGGAGAGGGTGGCAGCCCTCGCAACCGCCATCGCCGCGATTGCGTATCGCCACCACAAACGTCATGTTCCGGTTTACTTGGAGGCGGTGCGGAGCTGGTCCCTCGAGATCGCGGAGATGCTGCAACCGGCGCCGACCGAGCATCGTTACATCCCCGATCGCGACGTGATCGAAGAGGGCGCAAACTGCCTTTATGGCGGGCTCGACGGCATCATCGATCGCATGCGCAGCCAAGGCATCGACATCCGGGATCGGCTCGTGACCGAGCTTGCAGTGTTCGCGCGCTTTCTTGGGCAGCACGATACGACCACGATCACGATCGCCTTGATGGCGGTCACCCGCGCACTCAATGATCCCGCTTACGAGCGCGGCTCCGTGGTGCGGGTGCCGTTGCGCGAGGTCGTGGCGGCGCCCAAGGCGCTGCCGGACATCGAGACGGCCGAGCCGATCGGTCGCGCCTAAGGCGCGCATCCCCGCGGCCGGGGATCGTCCCGGCATTGACAGCATCGGCAGCGAACCGCTTCACTCGCGTGTGAACGCACGAGGGAGGAGTGGCAGCCGTGACCCAATCCCGCCGCAAGACCTACGAGGAATTCCGCAGCGCGCGCTGGCTCGGTGCCAAGGATTTGCGCGCGTTCGGGCATCGCTCGCGTACGAAGCAGATGGGTTTCTCGGCCGAGGACTATGCCGGCAAGCCGGTGATCGGCATCCTCAATACCTGGAGCGAGATGAATCCTTGCCACTACCACTTCCGCGAGCGGGCGGCGGAGGTGAAGCGCGGCATTTGGCAGGCCGGCGGCTTTCCCGTGGAAATGCCGGCGATCTCGCTGGGCGAGCCCTTCATGAAGCCCTCGACCATGATGTACCGGAACCTGCTGGCGATGGAGGCAGAAGAGCTTTTGCGCGCCAATCCGATCGACGGAGTGGTGCTGCTGGGCGGCTGTGACAAGACCGTGCCTGCGCTGTTGATGGGTGCGCTCAGCATGAATCTGCCGGCGATTTTCGTGCCGGCGGGGCCGATGCTGCGCGGCAATTGGCACAACCAGCCGCTGGGCAGCGGCAGCGACGTGTGGAAATACTGGGCGGAGCTGCGCGTCGGCAATATCGACGAGCAGGATTGGCAGGAGATCGAGGACGGCATCGCACGCTCCTTCGGCACCTGCATGACCATGGGGACGGCGTCCACCATGGCCGCGATCACGGAGAGCCTGGGCTTGACGCTGCCTGGTGCGTCGTCGATTCCGGCAGCGGACTCCAGTCATCCGCGCATGGCCTCGGCGTCGGGGCGCCGGATCGTTGAAATGGTCTACACGGACCTGAAGCCGCGCGACATCGTCACCCCGGCGGCGGTCGACAATGCGGTTGCAACCCTGATGGCGCTGAGCGGCTCCACCAATGGCGTCATTCATCTGGTGGCGATCGCGGGACGCGCCGGTATCAAGCTCCCGCTCGATCGATTTGACGAGATTTCGCGGCGGACGCCCGTGCTCGCCAACATCCGCCCTGCCGGCAAATATCTGATGGAGGACTTTTATTATGCGGGCGGGTTGCGCGCGCTTTTGCGGCAGCTAGGCTCGATCCTCGATCTTTCGTCTCCGACGGTGAACGGCAAAACGATGGGCGAAAATGTCGCCCGCGCGCGCGTCTTCAATGACGACGTAATCCGCTCCCCCAACAACCCGCTGCAGGGCGCTGGCGGGCTCGCGGTGCTCCGGGGCAATCTCGCGCCCGAGGGCGCCGTGATCAAACCGCCGGCGATGGAGCCGCACCTCCAGCGGCATCGCGGGCCCGCGGTGGTGTTCCGCGACTACAACGACATGGCCGCGCGCATCGACGATCCGGCGCTCGAGGTTACCAAGGATTCTGTGCTGGTGCTGCAGAACGGCGGGCCGCAGGGCGGACCTGGCATGCCGGAATGGGGACAGCTCCCGATCCCCAAGAAGCTGCTGGCCCAAGGGGTGCGCGACATGGTGCGGATTTCGGACGCGCGCATGAGCGGCACCAGTTATGGCGCCTGCGTGCTGCATGTGGCGCCCGAATCTTTTGTGGGCGGCCCGCTCGCGCTGGTTCGAAGTGGCGACATCATCGAGCTGAACGTGCCCGAGCGCCGGCTTCAGATCGACGTGGACGACGGCGAGCTTGCGCGCCGTCGCGCAGCTTGGCGCGCGCCCGCGCCGCACTATCCCCGCGGCTACGGCGCGCTCTATAGCCGGCACATCGCGCAGGCCCATGAAGGTTGCGATTTCGATTTTCTTGCGGGCACCGCGCCAATACCCGAGCCGGAGATACACTGATGGAACGTTCCCTCGCGCCCAACCGCTTCAAGCGGGGTCTCGCCGCGCTCACGCCGCAAATCGGTTTTTGGCTCAATTTCGCGAGTGCCAACGTCACCGAAGTCTGCGCACAAGCGGGCTTCGACTGGCTGCTGGTCGACATGGAGCATTCTGCCAACGATCTGCCGGAGGTGGTGGATCACCTGCGCGCGCTTGAAGGCGGTACCGCCGAGCCCGTTGTGCGCGTGCCATGGAACGAGCCGGTGTTGGTGAAGCGGCTCATGGATCAGGGCACCCGGAGCTTTCTCTTTCCCTTCGTACAATCCGCCGAGGAGGCGCGCCGCGCCGTCGCGGCGACCCGCTATCCGCCTCGGGGCATTCGCGGCTTTGCCGGCACCACCCGCGCCAACCACTACGCGCGGGTTCCGGGCTACGCAAAGAAGGCCGAGGACGAGGTCTGCGTCCTCGTTCAGGCGGAGACGCTGACCGCCGTGGCGGCGATCGAAGCGATCGCGGCGGTGGAGGGCATCGATGGCATCTTCATCGGACCCGCGGACCTCGCCGCCAGCATGGGCCACATCGGCGATACCCAGCACCCCGATGTGCAAGCAGCGATCCTCGCGGCGGGCGCGCGCATCCGTGCGGCCGGCAAGGCGCCGGGATTCCTGAGTCTGCGCGAGGACGAAACACGCAAGGTGTTCGCGGGCGGTTTCGTCTTCGTTGCCGTGGGCACCGACGTGGCGCTGTTCGCGCGCCAGGTGGACGCGCTCGCGCAGAAGTTTCGGTGAGCCGGAGCTATCCAGCGAGCCGCCGCCGCACGCGGCTGATGTTGTCGGGCGTATCATAATCGACGAGACGGTCCAGCACGCTGAGAGGCAGAAGCCGCCGCCGAGCCATGGTCTCGACGATGCCGGCGACCGTGCCGAAACTCGTGAGGATAGTGTGCAGCATTCCCTCCGGCAGCGATGCGCCGTCATTGGCCAGCAGGCGCCGCAGCACGATCGGGTCGCGCGTCGCAAAGAGCGCCTCGGCGACCCGAGAGGAAAGGCTGCTGCGTTCGGCAATGGCCAAACGGTGTGAGCGGCCGAATTGGCGCGCGATGCGGACCAGAGTCTCCTCCCCGAGCACCGGCGAATGTTGCAACAACGGACGCGCTACCTGCGGCTCGTCTTGCGCAAGCGCGAACACGATGTCGCCGGGGATGTCGGTGAGCCGCTTCAAGCTGTCGGCGAGCACGCAGCGCACCAGCGGTTCGCTGTCGTAAAGCGCGATGCGAAAGATGTCCTCGGCTGCCCGACGTTCCGCCGGCCCGAACTCCCCCGAGCGATAGAACGTCGCGACCTGCTCGATCAGCATGGCGCGGCGGATCCAGGAAGGATTATCCATCGCGCTCAGCGGCGGGGCCTGCGTCTCTGAATTCCAATTCGACATCTTCACGACCCTGAAACGGCTTACGAATCGTCTCTGCCGGCAGTGTCGCTCGCGCCTGGTTAACCGCTCTTTAAGCAAAGTGAACCTTGGAGGCCCACGCGATCAGGGTGAATTTCTCAGCGAATCAAAAAGCTTAACGGCAAGGCGTCGAACCGTGCCGTCGGTTTCGCGCGACGTGCGTGCCTCGAAAGGGCAGGGTCGTCGCCTGCCATGTGTGGATGATGGGTCGGCCTAGGGGACAGAGAACGGTCAATCGAACATGCGCTATTGACGTGCGAGCAAGCCCGACTCGAGCGCCTGCGTGGCGCTCATCCAGTCGCTTTCCGCGGCTTCCAGATGGGCGCGCAGCTCCGCTTGTCGGCGCAGCAAGTCCGTGAGCTTGGTCTTGTCCGCGGCGTTATAGGTGTCGGGGTCGGTCAAATCCCGATCGATCCGAGCCAGCTCCGCGGTGAGCCGCGCGACCAATGCTTCCGCATCGGCGATGCGCCGCCGCAGCGGCTCCGCCTCGCGGCGCCGCTCGGCTGCGGCGCGCCGCTGAGCACGCCGCATCGTGCCGTCGCTCTCGCGGGCATCGGCGGCTGTGCGGCTGTCGCCCAATAGCAGGCGCCGATATTCCGCGAGGTCGTCGGTGAAAGGACGCACCGTCCCGTCGGCGACCAGCCACAGGCGGTCGGCGACCAGTTCGACCAGGTGCCAGTCGTGGCTGATGAGCACGACCGCGCCCGGAAATTCGTTCAGCGCTTCGGCAAGCGCTTCGCGCGCCTCGATGTCGAGGTGGTTGGTGGGCTCGTCGAGAATCAGGAGATGCGGCGCATCGTAGGTGGCAAGCGCCAGGGTAAGGCGCGCGCGCTCGCCCCCCGAGAGATCGCGCGCCTGCACCAGGACCTTGTCGACCCCGAGGCCAAAGCGGGCGAGGCGGGCGCGGATGGTCTCGGCATGCGCGTCGGGTATCAGCCGCGCCAAATGCTCGAACGGGCTCGATCCGGGATCGAGGTCTTCGATCTGGTGCTGAGCGAAAAAGCCGCATTTGAGCCGAGGTGCGCGGCTCACATGGCCCGAGAACGGCTCGAGGCGGCCGCCCAGCAGCTTTGCCAGCGTGGATTTGCCATTGCCGTTGGCACCGAGCATGGCAACCCGGTCGTCGGGGTCGAGGCGGAGCCCGAGGCGCCGAAGCACCGGCCGTCCCGGCTCGTAGCCGACCGACACGCCATCCAGGGTCAAGAGCGGCGGGCGGAGCGACGACGGAGCCGGAAAATCGAACACCGGCGGCGGCACCTCGGCGGCGATCGAGACCGGCACCATCCGCTCGATCATCTTGACCCGGCTCTGCGCCTGGCGCGCCTTCGATGCCTTGGCGCGGAAGCGATCGACGAAGGCCTGCAGCCGCGCGCGCTCTTTCTGTTGGCGCAACGCGAGCGCGCGATTGTGCGCGAGTGCCTCGGCGCGCTGGCGCAGATAGGCGCTGTAGCCGCCGCTGAACAGCGCGAGCTTGCGATCGGCGATCGCCAGGATGTGATCGGCGACATTGTCGAGGAAGTTGCGGTCGTGACTGACCAGGATCATGGCGCGGCGGTAGCGCGTGAGGAACGCCTCGAGCCATAGCGACGCTTCGAGATCGAGATGGTTGGTGGGTTCGTCGAGGAGCAGCAGATCGGGCTCGGCGAACAGCACGGCCGCGAGCGCCACGCGCATGCGCCAACCGCCCGAGAAGTCGCGGAGCGGTCTTGCCTGATCCTCCGACTTGATGCCCAGGCCATGCAAGATGCCCGCGGCGCGCGCCGGTGCTGCATGGGCGTCGATCTCGACCAGGCGTAGCTGGATTTCGGCGATGCGGTGCGGGTCTTCGGAGGTCTCGGCCTCCACGAGCAGGCTCGCGCGCTCGGTGTCGGCCGCGAGCACCGCTTCGATCGGCGTCTGATCGCCGCCAGGCGCTTCTTGCGCCACGAAGCCGATGCGGACGCCGCGCTGCAGCTCGATCGTGCCGGCATCGGATTGCAACGTGCCGCGGATTAGCTCCAGCAAAGTCGACTTGCCGACGCCGTTACGGCCGACCAAGCCGACCTTCCAGCCGGCATTGATCTGCGCCGAGGTCGCCTCCAGGAGGGTGCGGCCGGCTATTCGATAGGTGAGTCCGTTGATTGTCAGCATGGCCCCGGCTCATAGCATGGGCGCAGCCGCCACGGCGAGCGGATCGGATGACGGAGCCGCCGCCGGAACGCTTATACGCTCCGTGCGTCCGGATTTGCACCGATTTGAGCGCGGAAAAACGGGCTGGAGACGCCAAGAACCGCGCCTCAACGCAAAAACGAAGCCAAATTCATCAATGGAATCAACGAATATTGGCTTCGTTTTGGCGAAACGCCCTCTTTCGCGTAGGACTCGGCGACCGGGTCGGTCAAAACCGCAGCGTGGGCATGGGCGCATGGCCTGGGGGATATACGCTATTAGCGTACGATGTTCAAGAGGTTCCTGCTGACCGCGCGCCAATCGCGATCACGCTGCCTTCGAGGGCGTGCCGCAGAGGGGGCAATCGAAGCAGGCACTGCGCCTGCCCGCCTCGACCGCGCGAGCCGCGACCGTCCTCACGGCGCCGTGCAGGCGACCCCACTTGCAGGCAGCTCTTGGCATTTCCTGGTGATCCAGTCGAGATCGGCCTTCGCTTGCGGATTGCTGGGATCGAGCTGCGCCAACTCTTGCGCAATCGCGCGGGCACGGCCATAGAGCGGCGCCGCCTCCGCCGGTTCGCTGAGGCCCGCCACATGCGTTAAGCTGACATAGTAATCGCGCCACCAGCCGGCATTGTTGGGATCGGAAAGCGCAAGCTTCTCTCGAATGGCGAGGCTGTCGCGATAGGAGTCGAGCGCCTCCACGAAAGCAGGAATTTGCTCCCTCTTCGTGCCGTCCATAATGAGCAAAATTCCTACCTGACGAAACTGGGCCTCCCGCACTCCGCCGATCTTGTCGTATGAGACCGCGAGATCTTGCTGCCGCTGCGTGTCCAGGGGCCCGGATTGCACCAGTTTCTGCCGGATGGCGAGACTTTCACAATAGGACTTGAGGGCATCTTCAAGATTTTCCAGTTCGGCCATTTGCATTTCCAGGGAGAGAGGGGGATCCGGCGTCCTGAATGACGTGTCGGGTTGAGACCGGCGGTACTCGTCGAGGAGGCGTGTCAGAGCCTCGGCCCGCACGACGACGTCGCCCGCACTCAGCACGTCACCCACCCTCTCGTACGATACCGACAGATCGCGCCGCCAATCTTCATTCTCAGGGCTGGATTTCAGCAGCATTTCCCTAACGGCAAGACTTTCGCGATAGGACTTGAGCGCGCCCGCTAGATGGCCCTGCGCCTTCTCCACGTCACCTACCTTCTCGTATGCGACCGAGAGATCATGCTGCCAACCGGCGTTCCCGCGGTCGGATTGAGCCAACTTCTCTCTGATAGCAAGGCTGTCCTGATACGACTTCAGCGCGCCCACGAGATTACCCTGCGCCACTAACACGTCCCCAACGACGGAATAGAACACCGAGACGTCGTGCTGCTTGTTCGCGTCGCTCGGATCAAACTTGGCCGTATCTTCGGCGATGATGAGGCCCTTAGCGGCTGCCTCTAGCGAAGCGTCAGCCCGCCTCTTCTGCTCCTCCGCCACTTGCCGCTGCCGCTCCGCAAGTTTCTGCTGCTGCTCGGCTTTTTCCCGCTGCTGCTCTGCGCCCCAGAGGAAGAAACCGGTTGCGAGCGCCAGCAGCGCTAGCGCCGCGGCGGCGTAGCGGGTGCGGCGGGCGAGGCGCTGAGCTGCTTGCGTGCGTTCGCGCTCATGGGCCAATTCGCGTTCGCGCTCGGCGGCCTGGCGCCTCGCTTCTGCGTCGGCCGAAGCGTCGATGAAATCGATCACCGGCGGCGAGAGCGTATCCCGTCGCTGCGCCAACAGGTCGATCGCACCCGCCAGCAATCGGCCCAGCGGCAGCAGGTAATCGGCCGCCCGGTTGTTGCGCTCCCATTCCGTCGCGTCGCCTTCGACACGGCGGCGGATGCGCGAGAGGTCGCGGTCGGCGGCGATCAGTGATCGTGCGCGCGGCCATTCCAGGGTCAGCGCCTCATGGGCGAGGCGGATCACCGCTCCCTGGCCCTCGTCATTCGCCACCAGCAGGCGTTTTTCCAGCAGCGCCGCGATCAGTGCGGGCATGCCGAGGTGCGCTTCCAGCAGGGCGCGCGACGCCGCGCGCAGCACCGGACGCTGCGTCTCGCCATCGGGATGATCGACCAGGGTCCAGAGCAGGTGCGGTAGTGCGGCTTGTGCCTCGGGCATGCGCTCCAGCGCCGTGAAGGCATCCTCGGCGACGCGGCTGATCGCGCCCTCGATCCCGCCCAGCGCCGCGTAAGCTGCTGCCGTCAGGCGGTTGTGCTGGGTGTCGCGCACCGCATAGAGCGCATCCAAGGTGAACTGCAGCAGCGGCAGCGCGCCGGGCGCGCACGCCGCGCGTTCCAGTATCTCGTCGATGCCTTGGCCGTTCTCGGTCGCCTCGAAGGAGAGATCGGCGGCGCGCGCGGGACCCTGGATGATCTCGCGGATTTCCGCAGATCCTGGCTCAAGCACGTCGAACTGAGCGCCCGTCTCCTTGAGCCGCATAAGCTCGGGCACGCGCTGGAACGCCGGATAAAAATCGCTGCGGAGCGTCGCGATCACCCAGGCCGCGCGCTCGCGCACCAGCGCGTCGAGCACGAGCACCAGAGCCTTCTGTCCGTCGTCCGGGAGCGAGAACAGCTCTTCGAGCTGATCCAGCACCAGCAGCAATCGTGCTTGCGGTGCACGATCGGACTGCATGCGTTGCTGTTCCGCGGCGGCAAACCGATCAAGGGCGGCGCGGAGTGGTGTTGCCGCACCTTCCGGCATCTTGCGGAGGAGCACCGCCAATGGCGCGGCGGTGCGATAGCTGCCTTCAGCAAGCTCCGGCACTGCGCGGTGCAGTTCCGTCGCAAGGCCGGCGATGGGGTCGGCGCCGAGCTGCTGCGGGCGCAGCACCAGGGTGCGCCAGGCTTCGATGCCGGGGACGCCACCCGTTTCGGTCAAGCGCGGCAGCAGGCCGGCGCGCGCCAGCGACGACTTGCCGGTGCCACTGGCGCCGATGAGCAGCAGGAACGGCGTGCCGCGCTGCTCGGCGGCGATCAACTGCGCGCGCGCCTTCTCCACGGCTCGACGGCGGCCAAAGAAGACCGAGGCGTACCGGGCGTTGAACGGTTCGAGGCCGCGGAAGGGTGAGCCCTTACTCTCAGGCCAAACGGCTTGCTCACGCCGCTTCAGCCATTGGCGCAATTGCTTTTCGACGAGAGCTTCGAACTCGTCGGTCGTTTTGAAATTCTGATAACCTGCAGTGAAGTGACCCGCCTCCGATCGGAACCAGCGCATCCAGAAGGCCTGAAAAGCCATGTACTGCGCATGGTCCACCTCGTAGGCACGAGGATCGTCGGTTCGGAATTCCGCCGGCGCCATCTTGCGATAAACCAAGAGGTCCCTCCGCCGCGGCGCGGCTCTGCGCGTCCTCGAATTCGTATTCGGTGCCGCTGCCATAGGGGCTGCCGTCGGCTCGATGGTAGCGATCGGGCGGCAGCTCGCTGCCGAGACGCCTCCAGAGGATGCACAGCACCAAGTCCGCTTCCGAGGCCCGGGGAATCTGCGCCTGAAAGTCGGCGGTCGCGGTGTAGTAGCTTTCTTCCCAGCGCACCGCTTCCAGGTGGACGTGGCCCTCCATTTCCGCGTTGAGCCGCGCGACGACCCGCGCCGCTCGCTCGCGCTCGGCCATCACATCGCCGGGAGAGGAGATAAAGACTCGGTAGTTGCGGCTGCTCAAGGAAGGACCGACAAAAGTGCTTGCAACGATGCAACAATAGTGAGATTTAATGGGACGGAGCAGTGATTTGGGTCACTTTCCCGTTACAATTCCCCTCAGCACATCACTTGAACGGATTCTTGCTCACGTTGTTGGCGACCAGGCAGCGCGCGAGCACGGTCAGCGCCTGGCGCGAGCCGCGCAAATCCACGGTCCAGTAACGGCCGTTGCGGAACTGGATGATCATGCGGCTGCCACCCATGAATGCGTCCGCGAAGTCCTGCGACCAGTCCCACCACATGTTGACGCCGTTTTGCGAATAGACCTTCGCCTTGCCGGTCCAGGCATCGCCGCCGATCTTGACCGCGACGTCATAGGTATCCCCGATCGGCAGGCTCCACTGGTTGCTGTCGAGAAACATAACGACGCCGCTCTCGTTCATGCTGAGCGTAAGCATTTCCGGTCCGTTGACCGAGCCCGTCCGCATCCCGCAGAACCCGAACCGATTATTGTCATCGAAATAGGCGAAGACGTTCCAATAGCTGACCTGCCCGAAGGGAACGGTGCGGTCGGCGCGGGCATCGGCCGAGGCCAGCATCATCACCAGCATCGCCGCCGAAATCAGAGCTTTCATTTCTTCCCCTTCAACGGCTTCTCAAGCCATCGAACGATTTTATAAGAGATACTACGTCGCCTTAGCTGGGCAAGCGAATGCCGGGCGAAATTGATCCGGCAGGAGTGCTTCGCCTACTGAAAAATCCGGTCGAAGTTGCCGATGGAAAAGGCGTAGGGCATGCTCACCGTCAGTTCCGCCCCGCGATAGCGCTCGGGAACGGGTGGTACCGGCGATGCTTCGTGGACCGCCTCCAGGATTGCCGCATCCAGCAGTGGGAAGCCGGTGCTGCGTTCGATCCACGCGTCCAGCACGGTACCGTCGCGCGAGATCCGGAAACCGAGCGCGCCACGTCCCTCTTGTTTCTGTTTCTTGGCGGCATCCGGATAGCGCTTGAATTCCGCGATACGCCGTCGCACGCGCTCCAGATAATCGTCGCCTGGACTGGTGAGATTGCCGTTGCCGACGTCGCCCCGACCGGCACCTGCGGTGCCGAGCCCCTGACCGCTGCTGCCACCGCTGCCTTCGCCGGTGCCGGGCGTACCGGGCACGGGCTGAGGCGTGGGGCCTGTCGCTGTTTGCGGCGGCGTCGCTGCCGGTGGCGCGGCCGGCGCGGGGATAGGTCGCGACGGCGGAGCGGCCGGGGTTCCCGCGAGGATGGGTGCCGGCTGCGGAGTATGAACCGTCCGAGGCGGCGGCGGTTTGCGCGGGGGCTGTGGGGGCCGATGCACCTCGGCAGTCACCGATCGCGGCTCGGAAGCGGATGGGGCTGGCGAAGCGCGATGTTCCTGGGGTGTCGACGTGACGGGCCGCTCCTCGGCCGCCGCGGATTTTGTGGGCAATGAATTTGTTTCCTGAGGTGGCTCCGGAGGTGCCGCGGGATGTGGCTCGGCGGTGTCCCTCTCGGTGACCACCGGTTTGGTCTCGCTCGTCCTCTCCACAGTGGCCGGGACAGCAGCTTGGCTCGTCTCGGTCGCCGCGGGATGGCTCTCCGACACTGTTGACGGAGTGGCCGAAGTCTCCGCCGTTGATGGGCTGTTGGGCGACTCGGTGTCGGATTCGGGCGAGACCGCGCCGCCCGCGCTCTCGATTCCTGGGGCACTCGCTCCACCGCCGCTGCCGCCGCTCGCACCCCCGGCGGCGTTGCCGGCGACCAACCGAACCGGGATCGGCGGCGACTCCACCGTTTCCGCCGACGGCCAAAATATTGCCAGCAAAAGGATAATCAGCGCGTGACTCAGAGCCGACGCAAAGGTAGCGCCGGCGCGGCGCCGACGGTCGTCACGCCGCGCGCTCAGCTCCCGCTCGTCAAGCCTGCCAGAGTTCCGGTTCGGCGAGACAAGGCTCGTCGCCATGGCCTCTTGTCTCCGCGTACATTCCAGAAAAGACTAGCCACGGGAGCTTCTAGAGACCAGGGGTCCACCCTTACGGGAGAGTGCGATGCGCGTGGTGATTACGGGCGGTGGCGGCTTCATCGGACGAAAACTCGCGATGCGCTTGCTGGACCGCGGGTCGCTTGCAGGGCCAGAAGGCGCGGAGACGCGCATCGACGAGCTCGTGCTGTTCGACGCGACGCCACCCCAACCAGCGCTCAAGCCCGACCGACGTCTCAAATTCGTGGCCGGCGACATTGCCGATCCCGCGACGCTTCGCGAATTGATCGATCCCAAAACCGCCTCGGTCTTTCATCTCGCGGCGGTGGTGAGCGGCCAAGCGGAAGCCGATACCGACATCGGCATGCGCGTCAATCTCGAGGGAACCCGCGTTTTGCTGGAGGCCTGCCGCGCGCGCCGCACCAAGCCGCGACTGGTGTTCGCCAGTTCGCTTGCGGTCTATGGCGGCGATCTGCCGCCCGCGGTGAGCGAAGCGACGCCGCTCACGCCGCAAACCTCCTACGGCAATCAGAAGGCGTGCTGCGAGTTGCTGGTCAACGACTACAGCCGCAAGGGCTACATCGACGGCCGCTCGCCGCGTCTGCCCACGATCGTGGTGCGGCCGGGCCGCCCCAATCGGGCGGCCTCGACTTGGGCATCGTCGATCTTCCGCGAGCCGCTTTCGGGTGTCGATGTGGTGTGTCCGGTGCGCGAGGATGCGGTGATGGCGCTGCTGTCCCCACGCCGCCTGATCGCGGCATTGGAGCAGCTTCACGATCTTCCCGGCGAAGCGCTGGGAATGACGCGCGCGATCCAGCTTCCGGGGATCAGCGCGTCGGTCGCGGAAATGGTGGCGGCGCTCCGGCGCGCCGGCGGCGAAGCCGCGGTCAGCCGTATCCGCTGGGAGCCCGATCCCGTCATCGAAAAGATCGTCGCGGGTTGGCCGCGTGCCATCGCATCGGCACGCGCCGAACGCCTCGGTCTCAAGGCGGATCGCAACATCGACGAAATCGTGCAGGCCTTCATCGAAGACGACCTTCCAGCGCAGCGAACGCTGGCCGGAACGGGGTGAGCGCAACGACAGCGGGAGCCGCTCACGAGAGCGTGACGCGGCGCGGTGCGATGGGTCCGATCTATGAATTCGTGAGATTGGTGTTAGGCCGACGACGCCTCTAAATACCTTATTGGCCCCGAAGTCAGTCGCCTATGCGTCACGAGAATGTGAAGTTATGCCCAATTCCCTTGGGCTTTATGCTGACGGGTGCGCCATGACTGAACCCGCAGACATACTGATGACGATGAAGCGAGCCGAGAACGCTCGCATCCGTGGGCCGGTGATCGCCATGGTGGGGCTGGCGCTTGGCGCGATTGCCGTGCTGATGCTCCTGGTGGCGCCGTTCGGTTATCGGTATGGCCTGTTGCCGCAGGGCGTGGCGCTCCAGGCTATGCCAGCGTGGGCGAGTTATATCGGAATCGCGGCGGTGGCTGTGGGCCTGTTGGGCGCCGGCACGGCATTCCGCCTCAATCGGGGATGGGCGCTCGCGGCGCTCGCCGGCGCGCTAGTCGGCGTCGGAGCTTTTGCCGCGCCCAATGTTTATTACGCCTCGCTCGGGAGCCCGCCCTCGATCAACGACATCACCACCGACACCGAAAACCCGCCGCCTTTCGTCGCGCTGTTGGCCCTGCGCGAGGCGGCACATGCTCCCGATAGCGCCATCTACGGGGGGCCGCAGGTCGCGTTGCAACAGAAGAAGGCTTATCCCGATATCGTCCCCTTGGAACTGGCCATGCCAGTGGACAAAGCCTTCGCGCTGGCGCTCGAACAGGCACGCAAGTCCGGCTGGACCGTGGTCGCGAGCGATGCCGCGCAGGGCCGGATCGAGGCGACCGACCGCACTAGCTGGTATGGCTTCACCGACGATGTGGTGCTGCGCATTCAGAGCGACGGCACAGGCTCTCGCCTCGACATCCGCTCGCACAGCCGGATCGGCCATGGCGACCGTGGTAAGAACGCAGAGCGTATCCGCGCCTTCCTGGCGGCGGTGCGCGGTGCCGCCGGGAGAACCTGAACGGCATCTCAGGCTCTCTTGTGCTTGAGGTAATGGCGCTGTGCCTTGGCGCGGTTGCCGCAAGCGGCCATCGAACACCAGCGCCGCCGGCCGCCCTTGCTCTCGTCAACGAAGAGCCATAGGCAGCGCTGGTTCGCGCAGTGCCGCAGCCGCGCGCGGCGGGGGCCGACCAAGAGGTCGCCGGCCGACCACAGCACCGGCGCCAGGATCACCGAGACACGTGGCGGGAACGCACGCGGAACCAGCCAGGCAAAATCGCTCTTCGTCGCGACGACGTCCAAGCGGGCAGGGGCGTCGGCGAGCGCCCGATTGAGTTCGGCGAGGTCGGTCGGATCGAAAGCCTTGCCATCGGCCAAGGCGAAAAGCAGTCGATAGAGCGCTTCGCGAAAGGCGATCGCCTCGCGCCACGACGTCGCGGCTGCGAGCGGACGTTGTTCCCACCAGCGCCGGATAACCGCGGCGCTCTCGCGGCTGACGACGTGCTGCCGCTCACACCAGCCAAGCAGATCGCTCGGGCTGGCGATGGTTTCGCTGGGGCTATCTCCGCCGCGCCAATACTGCGTATTCGCGAAATCGAGGCAGAGGTCGGGCGAAAACGCGGGAATCAGATCGGGTGCTTGTGGAGAACCCGAGGTTTTGCTCATGGCCTTCATTCTAACCGATTTGCCGGTTGACACGGAAACGCGATCCTGCAAGTTTCTAACTGGTAATATGGTTATATAGGGAGAGTTCCATGATCCATCACGTATCGATCGGCGTGCGCGATCTCGGACGCGCCCGTCGCTTCTATGACGCGACCTTCGCCCCATTGGGCATTCGGCTGCTAAACGATTTTGGGAACACCATCGGGTATGGCGCTGAAAATTCCCGATTTTGGGTCTCTGCAGTGCCAAAGCCGGTTCCCGCCGATCCCGAGTCTGGTCTGCATCTCTGCTTTGACGCCAAGGACCGCGCGGCAGTCGATGCCTTCCATGCGGCTGCAATGAAGGCGGGCGGCAAGGACAACGGCAAACCCGGGCTGCGCGCGGACTATGGCCCCAACTACTATGCGGCCTTCGTGGTCGATCCCGACGGCTATCGGATCGAGGCGTACTGCGGAAAGGCATCATAGCGGGAGGAGGACCTCCATGATCGCGAGGGTCTGGCGCGGCTATAGCAACCCCGAGCACGCCGATGCCTACGAGGCGATGTTGAAACCCGAGACCCTGCCCGGCATCGGTAAGGTGCCGGGCTATCGCGGGAGCTATCTCCTGCGGCGGGACGCCGGCGGCGAAGTGGAATTTGTGACCATTCTGCTTTGGGACAGCCTGGATGCGGTGAAGGCCGTCGCAGGACCCGACTATGAGAACGCCGTCGTCCCGCAGGAGCGGCGGAAGCACCTTACGCGCTATGACGCGAAGGCCGTTCACTACGAAATCGTTGCCACGCACGGTCTTGCCGATTAAAGCGCCGCGCGCTAGAGCGTGATCCGATCAGACAGAATCGGATCACGCTCTAGATTCGTTGATTTTGTCGCGCAATCTGATGGCGAACCGCTCACACTTCGCCGGATTGCGCTCTAGGGACCTGGGCGAAGCGTGAGCCAAATCCAAAGCTGGGAGGCACGGAATGCCGGAGCAGCCTCGATCCGTGGCCATCGACGCGGCCACGATTACACCGCGCACACCCACGAAGATGCAGCCGTTTGCCGCGAAGACGGTTGGACGCGAGAAGCGGGCGCTCGGCGCTCCCTTCGGGCTCACGAATTTCGGGGCCAATCTCGTGCGGCTGCGGCCTGGGGCAGTATCGGCGCTGCGCCACGCCCATTCGCGCCAGGACGAGCTCGTCTATGTCATCGAAGGCGAGCCCACGGTCATCACCGATGCGGGCGAAACGCCGCTCAGGCCCGGCATGTGCGTGGGATTCAAAGCCGGCACCGGTGACGCCCATCATATCGTCAATCGCTCCGAGGCCGATGCGGTCTATCTGGAAGTGGGCGACCGCAGCTTCCCCGATCATGTGACCTATCCCGAGGACGATGTGGTCGCGGAAAGCGACGCCAACGGCGTCTGGCGCTACACGAAGAAGGACGGCACGCTCATTGTCGAGCCTTGATGGACGAGGCGCAGGGCTGCGATCTATTCTTTCGCGATGGTGAATACAGGGGCGCTGGCGCGCCATCTCGACAACGTGCTGTGGGACGCGACGATCCCCGAGCTGCCGCATCACTACAAAGGCAAGGTCCGCGATAATTACGACCTGCCGGACGGGCGGCGCATCTTGGTCGCGACCGACCGGCTGAGCGCGTTCGATCGAATCCTGACGGCAATCCCGCTCAAGGGTCAGGTGCTCACGCAAATCGCGCGCTATTGGTTCGAAGCGACGCGCGAGATCGCCCCCAACCACGTAATCGAATACCCGGACCCCAATGTCGTGGTGGGGCGGCACCTCGAAATCATGCCGGTGGAGATCGTGGTGCGCGACTATCTTGCAGGCACCACCTCGACCGCGATCCTGCCGATGTATAAGCGGGGAGCGCGCGTGGTTTACGGCATCCGCCTTCCCGAGGGGCTCCGCGACAACGAGAAGCTGCCGGAAACCATCATTACCCCCACCACCAAGGCGATGGACGGCGCTCATGACGAGCCGCTGACTTCAGCGGAGATCGTGGCACGGGGGCTGCTGACCGCGCAGCAATGGGAGGAGGTGACGGCGACCGCGCTCAAGCTGTTCGCGCGGGGCCGCGCCATGGCGGCTGAGCGTGGCCTCATCCTGGTCGATACCAAATACGAATTCGGCTTCGACGCCGAGCGCCGCATCATCCTCGCGGACGAGATTCACACGCCCGACAGCAGCCGCTATTGGATGGCCGCGAGCTATCGGCGTCGGTTCGAGGCGGGCGAGCGGCCCGAGAGCTTCGATAAGGACTTCGTGCGCAACTGGGTCAACGAGCGCTGCGATCCCTACAAGGATCCGGTTCCGGAAATTCCGCGCGAGGTGGTGGCGCAAGCCGCGCGCGTCTACATCGAGGCCTACGAGACCATCACCGGCCGCGCGTTCGAGTTCCCCGACCCGACGGTGCCGCCGCTGGAGCGGATACGCGCCAATCTGAAACGCTACTTTCCACAGGACTGATCGCTGGAGCTGCCGCCCAGGAGGCGGAGCCAAGTTGGCTTGGGGTCGCTGCTCGTCGCAACATCCCCCGATCCCCAAATCATTCCCCCGATCCCCTTCTCAGTTTTTCTGCCTCAGCCAAACAGCTTTACATCACCGCGCCCAGTTGCCAGGGCGTGAACTCATCCTCGCCGAAGCCCAGCTCTTCGCTCTTGCTCTTGCGGCCCGAGGCGGTCGCGAGAACCAGATCGAAGATGCGTCGGCCCACTTCCTCGACCGTCACCTTGCCATCGGCGATGCCGCCGCAATCGATGTCCATGTCGTCGCCCATGCGCTCGAAGAGCGGTGTGTTGGTGGCAAGCTTCAGGCTGGGCGCGGGCTTGCAGCCGAAGACCGAGCCGCGCCCGGTGGTGAAGCAGATGATATTGGCGCCGCCCGCGACTTGTCCGGTCGCCGAAACGGGGTCGTAGCCCGGCGTATCCATGAACACGAAGCCGTGCTGGGTGATCGGCTCCGCATACTGATACACGGCCATCAGCTCGGTGCTGCCGCCCTTGGCGACCGCGCCCAGCGACTTTTCCAGGATCGTCGTTAGGCCGCCCGCCTTGTTGCCCGGCGAGGGGTTGTTGTTCATCTCGCCGCCGGTCTTGGCGGTGTAGTCCTCCCACCACCGTATGCGCTCGATGAGGCGCTCGCCGACGGCACGATTGCGCGCGCGGCGGGTCAGCAGATGTTCGGCGCCGTAGATTTCCGGGGTCTCCGAGAGCACGGCGGTGCCGCCATGGCGTACCAGCAGGTCGACCGCGGCGCCGAGCGCGGGGTTCGCGGTAATCCCCGAATATCCGTCCGATCCCCCGCACTGGAGCGCCAAGGTCAGATGACCCGCCGGTACGCGCTCGCGGCGCACCCGGTTCGCAATCGGGAGCATCTCTTTGAGGCGCGCCACGCCTTCGCGCACCGTGCGCACGGTGCCGCCGGTCTCTTGGATCGTCATGGTCTGGAGGAATGGCCCTTCGGCCAATCCCTCGGCGCGCATCAATCCGCCGATCTGGTTCGCTTCGCAGCCGAGACCCAGGATCAATATCCCCGCGAAGTTCGGATGGCGCGCATAGCCGCCGATGGTCCGCCGCAGCAGGTCCATGGCGAGCCCTTCGCTCGCCATTCCGCAGCCGGTGCCGTGGCCCAGCGCCACCACGCCGTCCACATTGGGGAACTCCGCCAGCGCCGTGCCGCGGAATTGATCGGCGATCATGCGTGCGGCGGTTGCCGAGCAGTTGACGCTGGTGAGGACGCCCAGGTAATTCCGCGTGGCGACCCGCCCGTCGGCGCGCACGATACCCTCGAAAGTAGCACGCTCCGCCTCGGAGACCATGACCGACGGTTTCGCATCGGCGCAGAAGGCATAATCGCGCGCGAAATTGCCCATCGCGAGGTTGTGCGTGTGCACGTGCTCGCCGGCCGCGATCGCCATCGTGGCAAAGCCGATGATCTGATTGTACTTGCGCACGGCCTCGCCGCCGGCGATCGGTGCGGTCGCGACCTTGTGGCCCGCGGGCACGTGGCCCTTGGTGCGCACGGTCTCGCCCGGCAGCTCGGTCGAGGGCAGCAGGTCGACGCGGGCGACCACGACGTTGTCGTTGGCGCCTAGGCGAATGGTGAGCGGCGGCATATCTATCTCCCTCGAAGGGATAAGCGATCCCCAATTTACAGACCGCTCTCCGGCGTGGCAATTTCACCGCCGGAGCCTCGGGGGAGGACTTGATGGCCGGCAGGCTGAGCGGCAAGACGGCGCTGGTGACGGCGGCGGCGCAAGGGATTGGCCGTGCCGCGGCGGCGGCCTTCGCGCGGGAGGGGGCGCGCGTCGTCGCCACCGATATCAACATGGAGAAGCTCGGAACCCTCGCGCGGGAGTGCGGCGATGCCGTCATCGCGCGGCGGCTCGACGCGACGGATGCGGCCCAGGTCTCCGCGCTCGCGTCCGAATTAGGCGCGATCGACGTGCTGATGAATTGCGCGGGCTTTGTGCATCACGGCACCGTGCTCGACTGCACCGAGAGGGACTGGGACTTCACCATGACCCTCAACGTCAAGAGCATGTATCTGACGATCCGCGCCCTCCTGCCGGCGATGCTCGCGCGCGGCAAGGGCGCCTCCATCGTCAATATTTCGTCGGGCGCATCCTCTGTTCGCGGCATCCCGAACCGCTTCGTCTATGGCACCAGCAAGGCGGCGGTGATCGGTCTTACCAAATCGGTGGCGGCCGATTTCATCACCAAGGGCATTCGCTGCAATGCGATCTGCCCCGGAACGATTGCGACCCCTTCGCTCGACGATCGCATCGCCGCGTTGGGGAATGTGGAGGAGGCGCGCAGGGCCTTCATTGCGCGTCAGCCCATGGGCCGGCTCGGTACGGCGGAGGAGGTGGCGTCGCTCGCGGTTTATCTGGCGAGCGATGAGTCCGCCTTCACGACGGGCGCCATACATATCATCGACGGGGGCTTCAGCCTCTGACGAACATCGGACCGCATTCAGGAAACGGGAGCATCAAATGAAACTCTTACGCTATGGCCCGCCGGGCCAGGAAAAGCCGGGCATTCTCGACCGCGAGGGGCGTATCCGCGATCTCTCGGGCGCGATCCCCGATATCGGCCCCGAGACAATTTCGTCCGCGGCGCTCGACAAGCTGCGCCAGCTCGATCCGGCGAAGCTGCCCGCGGTCTCGGGCAATCCCCGGATCGGACCATGCGTCGCCCGCGTGCCGAAGCTCGTTTGCGTCGGACTCAATTACCGCGATCACGCCGCTGAATCCGGGAATCCGATCCCAAAGGAACCGATCCTTTTCATGAAGGCCACTACTTCCATCTCGGGACCCCATGACAACGTGATGATCCCCAAGGGCTCCAAGAAAACCGATTGGGAGGTGGAGCTCGGCATCGTCATCGGCAGCAAGGCGCAATACGTCTCCGAGGCCGACGCGATGAAGTACGTGGCCGGCTACTGTATCGTCAACGACGTGTCCGAACGCGAATGGCAGCTTGAGCGCGGCGGCAATTGGTCGAAAGGCAAGAGCTGCGATACCTTTTGTCCGATGGGACCGTATCTCGTTACGGCCGACGAGGTCCCGGACCCGCAGGCGCTCGATATCGCCTGCGAGGTGAACGGCCAGAAGATGCAGAACGGCAGCACGCGCAACATGATCTTCACGGTGCGCCAGCTCGTGAGCTACGCAAGTCATTTCATGACCTTGCTGCCGGGCGACGTGATGCCGACGGGAACGCCGGCGGGTGTCGGTCTGGGTATCAAGCCGGCGCCGCGCTTCTTGAAACCCGGCGACAGCATGCGTCTCACCGTGACGGGGCTTGGCGAGCAGCTTCAGCGTCTCGTCGCCTATGGTGCGTGAGGGGTAGATCGGGAGGGTGCCGCCAATACAATGCGTCTCATCACGTAATGCTGGCGCGCGCCCGGCCTTTCGCGTTATGCTCAACCGTTCGTAGACCGTGAGTAGAGGCTCCATGTACGACCGTCGGCCCGGATTTTTCCGGAATGAAGAAGCCCAGACCGGCCACCGCGCCGAGGGCAAAGTGAAGTGGTTCAACGCGACCAAGGGCTTCGGCTTCGTGACTTTCACGGACGGATCTCAGGACGCCTTTCTCCCGATGGCGGTGCTGCGGCGCGCCGGCTATGAGGACGTGCGCGAAGGTGCCACGGTCACCTGCGAGGTCGGCTCCGGTGCCAAAGGACCGCTGGTGCTGAGCGTGCTCAATGTCGATGCGAGCACGGCGGTCGCTAATTCATTTAGCGGCGGCGGTCGCAGCGGTGGCGGTGGCGGTGGCGGTGGCGGCTTCGACGGACAGCGCGCGCCGCGCGGCGCCGCGACAACGCTCGAAGGCGCGGTCAAGTGGTTCGAGCCGGATAAGGGTTATGGCTTCATTTCGCCCGACGGCGGGGGCAAGGACATCTTCATCCACATCACAGCGTTGCGTCGCAGCGGGGTAACGACCCTGGGGCCGGGTCAGCGCGTCCGTGTAGACGTGGTCGATGGGCGCAAGGGTCTCGAAGCTGATCGCATTACGCTGATCTAAGGTGCGCCGGCCTTCCGCTGGCGCTCGATGCGGATGAGATCAACGGCCTACTGGCCGTCGAAGGCTGCTTTGGAGGGGCTGCCTTGGAACTCAACGATACGCTGAGAACCTATCGGCTCTTCGCGGGCTCGTACGATTTCCTGTTTGGGCCGATCTTCCATCCCGGACGCAAGGCGGCTGTCCAGGTCGCCAACGACCGACCGCAGCAACGCATCCTCGAAGTGGGGGTGGGCACCGGGTTGTCGCTGCCGCATTTCCGCCGTGACGCGCGCGTGGTGGGTATCGATGTCTCCAAGGAAATGCTCGCGAAGGCGCGCCGGCGCGTGGAGCGTAATCGCCTCGCGCATGTGGAGGCGCTGTTGGAGATGGACGCCGAGCGGACCAGCTTCGAGGATAATTCCTTTGATGCCGTCCTGGCGCTCTACGTCGCGTCGGTCGTGCCAAACCCCGAGCGCTTCGCCGCCGAGATGCGCCGTGTATGCAAGCCCGGCGGCAGCATCGTGATTGTGAACCACTTCACCAGCGCCAATCCCATCATGCATTGGCTCGAACGGGGCCTCGCGCCGCTTGCCAAGCATATCGGTTTTCACGCGGACTTCCCGCTCGACGACTTCGTGCGCACAGGCCGTCTCGACGTGCGGGCAATTCGGCCGAGCAACATGTTCGGTTACTGGAAGCTGCTGCGCTGCATCAATCAGAAGTGATTCACGGAATCCGCATCAAGGCGCGCCGCTGACCGCGGCAGGTTCGTGCGAAGGCGCCGCGCTCTCTTGCCTCGTCCACCGACGCCTCGTGCCGGGCCCGAATTTCCGGCGCGGTCACGAAGGCTCTCAGAGCCATTCGGGACTGAAGCTCATCACTGTGGCGCCGCCGCCAACGGCGGGCAGCAAGGCGGGCGCGAGGGCCAGGCGATGCTCGGCATAGAAGCGCGCGGTCGCGACTTTCGCTTCGAGGAAGTCGCGCTCGTCGCCGGCGCTCGCCAAGGCACGCTGGGCCGCCAATGCTTCCTTCGCGAGAAGCCAGCCGCCGATCACGGTGCCGAAGAGCTTCAGGTATGGTGCCGCACCGGCAAACGCGCGCGCCGTTTCAGTCGCCACCTCGCCGACGACCTCCGCGGTTGCTCGCTCGAGCGCGTCGAGCCCTGCCGTCAGATGAACGCGGATGACTCCTAGATCGTCACCGGGCGCGCGCACTAGTTCGCGCAAGAGGCCGCGCATCTCCGCCAAAAGCTCGCGCGCGGCGAGGCCGCTGTCGCGTGCGAGCTTCCGGCCCAACAGGTCGAGCGCCTGGATGCCATTGGTGCCCTCATAGATCGGTGTGATCCGCGCGTCGCGCAGGTGTTGCGCGGCGCCGGTCTCCTCGATGTATCCGACGCCGCCGTGTACTTGGACACCGATTGAGGCAACCTCCACGCCAATGTCGGTGGACCATGCCTTGACCACGGGGATCAGCAGATCGGCGAGCCGCTGCTGGCGCTGGCGCTCGTCGGCGTCGGGATGTCGACGCGCGCGGTCGATCGTGGCCGCGGCCAGGTAGGTGAGCGCGCGCGCGGCCTCGGTGAGCGCTTTCATCTCGATCAGCATGCGGCGCACGTCGCCGTGATGGACGATCGGCAATGGGCCGTTGCCCTTGACGCCCACGGGCCGGCCCTGGATGCGCTGGCGCGCATAATCGCGCGCCTGTTGGTAGGCGCGCTCGGCGATCGAGACACCCTGCAGACCGACGCCGAGGCGAGCGTTGTTCATCATCGTGAACATGCACTCCATGCCGCGGTTCGGCTCGCCGACCAGATAGCCGATCGCGCCGCCGCCATCGCCATAGGCCATGACGCAGGTGGGGCTCGCGTGGATGCCGAGCTTGTGCTCGAGGCTGACGCAGCGCAGATCGTTGTGTTCGCCCAACTTGCCGCTGCCATCGACCAGGAATTTTGGGACCAGGAACAGCGAGATGCCCTTGGTTCCCGGGGGCGCGTTGGGAAGCCTCGCCAACACCATGTGCACGATGTTGGGCGCGAGGTCGTGCTCGCCATAGGTGATGAAGATCTTCTGCCCGGTGATGCGATAGTGGTCGCCTTCGGGCACGGCGCGCGTGCGAAGCGCGCCCACGTCGGATCCCGCCTGAGGTTCGGTCAGGTTCATCGTGCCGGTCCACTCGCCGGAGATCATCTTGGGCAGATAGAGCCGCTGCTGCTCTGGCGTGCCGTGCGCCTGGAGCAACTCGACCGCGCCAACGTTCAGGAGCGGACACAGGGAAAAGGCAAGGGAGGCCGAGGCCCACATTTCCATGACCGAGATCGCGACCGCCCACGGCAGCCCCTGACCGCCGTGCTCGGGCTCGAAGGGAAGCGCGTTCCACCCGCCCTCGACATAGTGTCGGTAGGCCTGCGCGAAGCCGGTGGGCGTGCGCACCACGCCGTTCTCAAGGCGGCTGTGCTCGCGATCGCCCACCGCATTCAGCGGCGCAATCGCATCGCCAGCGAGTTTGGCGGCTTCGGCCAGCACGAGGTCGACAAGGTCGGGCGCGGCCTGCTCGGCACCGGGCAGCGAGGCGAGTTCGGAAAGACCCGCAATCTCCTTGAGGGCAAAGCGAATATCCGTCAGAGGCGCGGTGTAGTCGGACATGGCGACTCTCCTGGGTGCGGTCGAGCGCGTGTCAATCTTAACGACGGAGCCGGCAGCGTCCAAACGGCCGATCGCACGAGAGGCTGACCTCCAGCCGCAACACGCCTATCATCCCTTGGCAAGAGCGGTTCGGAGGATCGGAGATGAGTTGGCAGCCTGGGCAAGAGCCAAGGGCGTCGGCGGCGGGTGGTACCGCCCTCGACCTCGTACTCGTGCCCCGTGCCCGGGACATCGGGGGATTCGAGGTGCGCCGATCCTTGCCCGCGGGCGAGCGGCGCGCGGTGGGTCCGTTCGTGTTCTTCGATCAGATGGGCCCGGCCTCCTTCAAGCCGGGCGCGGGCATCGACGTGCGGCCGCATCCGCATATCGGGCTCGCCACGGTCACCTACATGTTCGAGGGCGAGATCGAGCACCGCGACAGCCTCGGCAACGTCCGGGTGATCCGGCCCGGCGAGGTGAATTGGATGACCGCCGGGCGGGGCATTGTTCACTCGGAGCGGACCCCACAGGCACTGAGGGTCGCGCCCTCGCGTGCCTTCGGCATTCAGACCTGGGTGGCGCTTCCCAAGAGCCACGAGGAGATGGAGCCGTCTTTCGTGCATATCGGCGCCGCGCAGCTTCCGATGCTCGAGCGCGACGGCATGCAGATTCGCCTGCTGGTGGGTTCGCTCTTCGGCAAGCGCTCGCCGGTCACAACCCCCTGTGACATGCTCTATGCCGATGCGAAACTCCGACCCGGCGCACGTCTCAGCTTTCCCGCCGAGCAGCCCGAGCGCGCTCTCTACATTGTCGATGGCGTGGTCGAGATCGGAGGGCGGTCTTTCGGCGTGAGTCAGATGCTGGTGCTGCAACGCGGCGTCCCCGCGACAATCGCCGCGCCCGAGGGCGCGCGGTTCATGCTCCTGGGCGGCGCGTCACTCGATGCACCGAGGCATCTCTGGTGGAATTTCGTCTCGAGTTCCCAGGCGCGGATCGAGCAGGCGAAGCAAGACTGGAAAGAGGGACGCTTCCCGACCATTCACGGCGAGACCGAGTTCATTCCTCTGCCGAGCTGAAGTGCGCGCGCGTCGGTCACCGGCCCCGGGGTCCCGACAGGTAATGCTCGCCGATCACCTTTAATGCTCCAACGGCCCAGGCAAACGGGAGCCGCCATGAGGATGAGAACACTCGCGCTGCTGGTGCTCACGAGCGTGATCGCGTCCTGCGCCCAGCAATCGGCGTCAACTGGTCAGGCCGCGCCGCCACCGTCGAACGCGGTCGCGCCGCAGCAATTCGTCCTACCTCCCGAAATCGCTGGAGCGACCTGGCAGTGGGTCAGCCTCACCACCCCCGGCGAGGAGATCAAGTCATCCGCGCCCGATCGCTACACGATCCGCTTGGAGGCGGACGGACACGTTGCGATACAGGCGGACTGCAATCGCGGCGTCGGGACCTTCAGCGTCGACGCCGATCGGCAGATCAATTTCGGCCCGATCGCGCTCACGCGCATGATGTGCCCGCCCGGATCGCAGTCGGACCGCTATGTCCAAGAGCTCGGACGAGTGAGCCGTTATATGTTGAAGGACGGAGAACTCCTTCTTGAGGTGACGGCGGACTCCGGAACCCTGCGCTTCCGCAAGCAGCCGTGAACGCCTGCTTGTTGAACGCCTGCTTGTTGCCTGCCGCCCCTCGCGCCCGGGGAAGCCAATTTTACCCTCCAGAAGAGGACATCGCAGAAGCGCGAAAGCATGTCTGCCAGTAGGCGACGTCTGACAATGAGAGTCCGCTTCCCTATTTCGTCGTCCACATCACGGAACAATGCTGAAGCCCGTGGGTGGTTGTCCGGATTTGCGCAGTTCGTGCATGCGTAAGTACGAGGCCTCGAGATGGCGCGTGTAGCGTTCCGTATCGAAGAGCGGGTAGGTTCGTCGGTTCTGCATGAGACGGGCGCGCAGGCGAGCCAGGCGTTCGGGATCGCGTGCCAGTTGCAGCGCCAGCGCCTCGTATTCCCGCGGCGAGGCAGTGATGAGTTCGTCGAGCCCGATCGCCCGCAGCAAGCTGCCCGCCACCCGGCCGGCGAAGGTGTCGCCGGCGCAAGTCAGTACCGGGAGACCGGCCCAAAGCGCATCGCTCGCCGTTGTGTGTGCATTGTAAGGCAGCGTATCGAGAAAGAGATCGGCGAGGCGGTGGCGGGCGAGATGCTCGGCCTGCGGCAATTTGGGAGCGAAGACCAGACGCTCGGGCGCGACGCCGCGCGCCTTGGCTTCGCGTTCGAGATTGGCCCGCACAAGCTTGTTAGCCTCGAAGAGCCACAGCACGCTTCCCGGCAGCGCCCGCAGGAGCCGCATCCAGATGTCGAAGAAGTCTGGCGTGATCTTGAAGGTGTTGTTGAAGCAGCAAAAGACGAAGCCGCGATCGGGAAGGCCGCAATCGGCGCGCAACGGGGTCTGTTCGGCGATCTCGCGTTTGTCGTCATTGCATTGATAGCAGTCGGGCAGGTACACGATCTGCTCGCTGAAGAAGGGTTGCTGATCCGGCGGGATCACGAACGGGTCGGCGATGATATAGTCGATGAAGTCGGCGCCCATGGTGCCGGGGTGGCCCAGATAGTTGACTTGCAAAGGCGCCGGGCGATAGGCGAGGATTTTGGCTCGGCCATCCGGGGTAAGACCGTGCAGGTCGACGAGGATATCGACAGAGTCAGTGTGAATCCGGCGGGCTGCGTCTGCGTCCCTCATCTCGTATATATCGACAAAACGATCAAAGGCGGAGACGAGGCGTCGGCGAATCTCACTCCCATCGTCCCGATCGAAGGCATAGGCGATGAGCTCGAAACGCTCGCGGTCGTGGTGCTCAAGCAGCCCGGCACTTAGGTAGGCTACCGCATGAACGTGGAATGCTCCGGATAGATAGCCGAGGCGGAGCCTTTTGTGCGGGCTCGGCGGCGGGATGGAGAGCATTTCGGATTTAGGAACGGCGATCGTTGCGGCAGCGAGGCGAGCGTAGTTGAGATGGTCCTCGGATGTGTACTGGCACCCGAGCAATCTGAACGCCGCAGCGGGCGGTACGGGCGCCTTGAGGCCCTTCCGAAGCCTTGCCTCGCCTTCCCGGTAACGTGACCAATCACACATGCATTGCTTGATGTAAAACGCGTTGACGAGGGTGTCGGCATCGTCGGGAGTGAGCCTTGTGGCCTCATTGAAGTAGGTTGAGGCCTCATCATATTTCCCCTGGCGCACTAAGGTGTTGCCGAGATTCTTGTAACCGTCCGCGTGGCCGGGATTGAGGCGCAGCAATTCGCGCCAGGCGGCTTCGGCTTCCTCCGCTCGGGCCCCACTCAGGAGGATGGAGCCGAGCGTGCTGAGAGCCTCTGTGTACTGCGGCTGAAGACGCAGAGCTTCGCGGCAACAAGCCTCGGCCTCCTCAAATCGGCGTAATTGCACCAGAACGTTGGCACGCGTGTTGTGCGCCTCCGCATAGTGCGGGGCGAGCGCGATGGCTTTTCGGCTGGAGCTTTCAGCTTCCTCAAATCGACCGAGCTGCATCAGCGCAACCGCGAGCGTGTTGAAGGCGACGGGGAGGTCGGGTCTCAGCCGCACGACCTCCTGCGTTAGCGCAACCGCCTCGTCGTATTGGCCGCGCTGAAAACAGAGGATTCCAAGATTATGAAGCGAGCCAATGTGATCGGGATCGAGCTGGAGCGCAGCTCGATAGAGCCGCTCCGCCTCGTCCAGCCTGCCCTGCATATGCGACGCGCCAGCCTGCTCAAATTTCTGCTCAGCAGCCACATTGCGCCCGCCTGATCCCCCTGCACCCATCACGCTGTCCTCCGGATCCACGCTGTCAGGGATCTAGATGCCACGCTCGCGGCTGCACGCGCCTGTTAGGCTTTTTCTGTCGGCGTTTCCACGACACTCTAGGACGATCCTCACGAAGGAAATGGAAGAAAAAATTTGGCATTTCCGGCGCCGCCAACGTTTTGAAGCAAATCGCTTCCGATATAAGTGAAAAGTGTCCCCTTTTATGTGTCTAACGTTTTGTAATCGTCCTCGGAAGTGGCCTGCCAGCCAATCTGATCGCGCGGCTGGACGAAACTGTTGGCACGGAACTTGATCATAGCGCAATTGCGAGCCTCTTCCGATGCTGTCAGCTCTAACATGCGCCCCACCGTACGCCGATGCGCCCTTGCATCACGCCGACGCTAGCATCGCCCGGAGACAATCATGGACTCAAACGGCCCAGGGGAAGCCGTTCGGATACCGTTGCCGCATTGCCGCGTTGCCCTCGAGAAAGAAACGCGCCGCCGCCGGCCGCGCCGGGCCGAGCGAGTAGTTGACGCTATATTTTCCGGTCGTGCGAAAGCGCCTTTGATGCGCGAGCAGCGCTTCGCACAGAACAAAGTCGGGGGATCGCCCTGAGGCCCCACGGTGCCAAAACGCACTGTAGGCGACGGCTATGTCGCGTCGTATGAAATAACAATTCGTGTCGACGAGATGGGGTAGGCCGACACCGCTTACCGTCTCGATAGATTCCCAAGCACCCAAGCTCTGACAATCGTCATTGGCCAGGAAACTGCCGTCCTGCGCGATGATCTTCCGCAGGGAATAAGCCCATTCGAGTTGGCCGCCGATCACGCAGTCCACGAGCGAGGACACGTGATCATCGTCGAGCCAGTTATCGTCGTCGAGGAAGCTCACAAAGCGACCGCTCACCAGGTGGACCGAGGCCGCATAGATGCGATGCCCGCGAAAATCGTCGCGACCAGTATTCCATGGCATAACCAAGACCTGCGTCGGAACGGTCGGCCCCACATCGTCGAGGATCTTCCCGACCTTTCCCTCGACCTCCGGCCCATCCGCGACGATGAGATGCTGAATGTTGCGATAACGTTGCGCCGACACGCTCTTTATCGCCCGCACAAGCTCCAATCTGCCGATCGTCGGCGTAATGATCGAGACGAGATTATCTTCCTCGGCATAGCCGTGGGTAACCTGTAGCTGCGTCAAATTGTGTTGCGCTTGCGCATGTCCGACGCGGAGCTCGATCGCACGGGCATAGCTCGCGGCGGCCTCTTTGATTAGCCCCAACGCTTCCATCACGCATCCTAGCTCGTTATGAAAGTCGGGATTGAGCGGCTCGAGCGCGAGCGCGCGCTGCAAGTTCGCGCCTGCGTCGGCGTACCGTTCCATGCTTCGCTCGATCAGCGCCAGTTGATAATGGGCCGAGGCGGCAAATTGACTCTGCACGAGTTGCCGATAGAGCGCTTCGGCCTCGCGGACCTGTGCTCTTCGATGAAAATCGACTGCGCGGTCCCAAATGGCCCGCTTCTCATCCATCAACTTGCAATGCTCAACCATGCGACGTTGTATGACCCAAATCGAGCGCAAAAGGCGCCTAAAAAAAGAAGGTGCTCCCTTTGAGTGGGCCTTCAGGCTTTGGCGCATCCGAGAGCGGTGGGGCCTGACCCGAGTGCTGTCATTCTCGAGAAAGTGGCACCACTTCCACACTACGTTGAAAATGCGAACCGCTAAGCTAGTGCGGTCCGGTCCAGGAGCGCGCTTAACTGGGAATTTTCTCTCCAACGCGGAGGCAAACTCAAAGCATTGTTGTCAGTATTTCCGACAGATCGTCGGCAGTCTTTCCGCTCAATGCCCTCCACACTGGGCGCAAGGCAAACCAAAGCAGGCGTAGGTTCGGGGGCACTACCGTGCTTCCAAGGCCGCCGCCTAACAATGCGATGCCAGGCGGCCATTGTCCGTAGAGGGTCGAAAGCGGAAATCTAGGTCCGCCAAGGGGGTGTCTGGTCCGACCCCGAAACCGGACATCAAGCGTTTATGGGTACACGGCCTAATCGCGGCGGGGGCGGCGCAGCGTAAAGCTTTCGAAGGGCGCCAGGTGCCCGTCGGGTCCCACCACGTCGTAGTACGTGACTTTGATGGTGGTGAAATCGCCGCGATGCGATCCGGGATCGAGGGTGAACGCCGCGAAGCCATAGGAATGCGCGGCGTTTCGCACGGCGGACCAGGGCGCGTCCTCCTTCACATAAACAGGCGGACGCTTGCCGGTCGCGGCGTCGGCCTCGCCGACGGCGGTGATGACCCGGCACGCCGGCGGATCGAAGAAGAGCTGATTCGACGGAGCGGAGGTTCCGCCGCCGCCGATGACCATGTGCACCGTGCCCTTGGTGGTATCGATCACGTCGGTCGCGGTTGCCACGGGGATCGGCGTCAGCGTGGCGTTCGACTGCCAGCCTCGGAGCGGGTGGGAACGCTCATAATGGTGCTCGTGTCCGCACACCACGAGGTCGACTCCATATTTATCGAATAGCGGGACCCATTCCTGTCGGATACCGAGGTCCGCGCCATTGAACTTGTCGACCGTGGAGATGGCGACCTGGTGCATGCACACCACGATCCAATCAATATTGCGATCGCCGCGCGCGGCGGCCAGCTCCTTTTCGAGCCACGACTTTTGTGCTCCGGACGAATAACCGCGGACATAGGAGTTGCCGCCGTCCTGGTAGCAGACGTCGTCATTCGCGATGCTGATCACGCGCATCGAGCCCACGGTGAAGGCATACCAAAGCCCGCGCGTGACATCCGTCTGGCCGGCCGTCGGCGGCAGCGAGAAGTAGGTCTGATAGGCTTGATAACCGATCGGTCCGTTGCCGAGCTCGTTCTCGTGATTTCCGGCCGCCGGCATCCAGGGCCGATTACGGGCGCTGCGGCTGTTGTTCTTCCAGAAATCCCACCATGTGCGCACCCGGTCATCGGCGATATTGGCGTAGCAGAGATCGCCGTTCAGCAGGTGGAACAAAGGCCGCAGCCGCTCCACGCCGAGCGTGGTATCGCCGGCGGCTGGCGAGCCGAGATTATCATTCACGAACGGCAGGTTCACGATCGTCACGCCTGCGGGCGGCACATATTTCTTACCGACGGTCGGTGTACCCTGATCACCGAAGCTGGTGAAGGTGAAGTGCGCTCGACCGCGCGGGGCCGTGCGGAACGCGCCGAATTCCGGCTCGGCGCCGTCATGCAGTGCTCCGTACATGTAGGCGGTGTCGGCCTGCAATCGACCGAGCTTGGCATGGTAAGCGTAGATGACTTGGTTCGACTTTGCGTCGGTGTAGCGGGTCTCGCTGGCCTCGGCGGTCTGCTCGAGCTTGCCATCGAGGCGTCCCAGCAAGACACGGGGATGGTGAACGGGCTGCAGCGTGTGCCACGACACCACCATTTCCGATGCTGCATCGGCGCCGAACTGCAGATGCAGTCCTGCGACCGGCGGCGTCGTAACCGGATCGGACGATGGCCGCGCCGTGGGCGCGGCGTCGGCCTCTCCCGTCCCGACGAGGGATGTCGCGACCGCGACCCCTCCGGCTATGCCCGCGGCTGCCAGCAGCCTGCGGCGGCTGAGCTCAGGGCTGAGTTCGCTGTCTTTTGTGGTCATGGCACCCGCTCGCATCCCGGTTATTGCGGGGCAAAATACCTATCGCAGTTCCGTGACAGTTGCGTGTAGGTTGAGTTTCGCGCCCCTTGCGGCTCGCGGCGTCGGGCGCGGACATCAAAGGTGATGCTCGGGTTACCCCGCGCGCTTGGGCGGCCGTCGCAGCGGCACTGCCGGCGCGCTCGGCTGCTCCAGCGCGAAAATCTTGCCGGGGTTCATGATGCCGTTGGGATCGAGGGCGCGTTTGACATTGCGCATCAGATCGATCGCGACCGCCGATTTGTAGCGTGGCAGCTCGTCGCGCTTGAGGATGCCGATGCCGTGCTCGGCGCTGATCGAGCCGCCCATTTCGTAGACGACGCCGTGCACGATGTCGTTCAGGGTCTCGCGCCCTGCGAGGAAAGCTCTGCCGTCGCCGCCCAAGGGCTGGCTCACGTTGAAATGGATGTTCCCGTCACCGACGTGACCGAAGGCGACGGGGCGGCACCCCGGACTGTGGACCTCGACCGCGGCTGTCATGCGCTCGATGCATTCGGCGACACGGCTCACCGCCACGGAGACATCGTGCTTGATGCTGGCGCCCTCGAACTTCTGCGCCTCGACCATGCCTTCGCGGATTTTCCAGAGCTGGCGCGCCTGCTGTGCGCTTTGTGCAATCGCGCCGTCCGCGATCAGCCGGGCCTCGACCAGATCGCCCAACAGGGTTTCAAGGCCCTGCCGAAGGCGACTTTCCGAGCGGCTCGACGAGATCTCGAGCAGCACGTACCACGCATGCGGCGCGGTTAGGGGATCGACGATGCCGGAGACATGGCGGAGCGCGAATTCGAGCCCGATCCGCGGAATGAGCTCGAACGCCGTGAGCTGATCGCCGCTCGCGGCGCGCGCACGCGCGAAGAGCGCCATGGCGTTGCTGGCGCGGGCGAGGCCGAGAAACGCGGTTTCCACCTCGCGCGGCCGGGGGAACAGCTTGAGCGTCGCCGCGGTGATGATGCCAAGCGTGCCCTCGGCGCCGATGAAGAGCTGCTTCAGGTCGTAGCCCGTGTTGTCCTTGCGCAGCGTTCGAAGTCCATCCCAAACCTGGCCATCCGGCAGCACCACTTCGAGCCCAAGGCAAAGGTCGCGCGTATTGCCGTAGCGCAGCACGGCGATGCCCCCGGCGTTGGTGGAGAGATTGCCGCCGATCTCGCAGCTACCTTCGGCGCCGAGGCTCAGAGGAAAGAGCCGGTCCGCCGCCTCGGCGGCCTTCTGGATGTCGGCGAGAATACAGCCGGCCTCGACGGTGATGGTGTAATCGACGGGATCGAGCGCGCGGACCCGGTTCAGGCGGCCAAGATTGAGCAGGATGGCATCGCCCTCGGAGACGCAGCCGCCGCAGAGGCCGGTATTGCCGCCCTGCGGGACTATCGCCAGGCGAGCCTCCGACGCAAGCCGCACCACCTGGGCCACCTCCTCGGTCGAACCAGGCCGCACGACAACGCGCGCGGCGCCGCGGAAGTAGCCGCGCTGTTCGATCAGGAAGGGCTCCATGGCCGCGGGATCTTCGACGATCCCCCTGGGGCCGACCGCCGCCTTGATCTTTTGGAGGGCGGCGGCAACGGAGGCGGTCACGCTAGTCTCCTCATTCGAAAACGCGATTGCTCTATCGTGCGCATCTGGCGCGCGGAAGAAAAGCGGAACATCGTCCCGATACAATTTGGCTTAAGGGCGCGCGGGCAAGAGATCATCAGCGCGGCGCTGCCGCTCGGCGTAGCCGATCGTTGATGGCGGCGCCGAGACCGCTTTCGGGGATCGGCATCACCGCGATGGCGGTGATCTCCGGCCGGTCGAGCGCGCGCAGCGATGCGAAAAGCCGGGCCGCCGCTTCCACGAGATCGCCGGTTTCGGAGAGCGAGCGCACCTCCGCAAAGCCCTTGGGCGGATCGGGACCGAAGGCGAGCAACGCCTCGCCGGGCCGAGCCTCGTGCGCGTCGAGCCGCAGCGGCCGCTGCGGCGCGTAGTGGCTTTGCAGCATGCCTGGCGAGCGGCGCTCGCCGCCGGATTCAGGGTCGGCGATCGATCCGAGGAGCGCTTGCAGCTTTTCGCGCGGGACACCGCCCGGGCGCAGCAGCACCGGTTGCTCCTCGGAGAGATCGAGCACCGTTGACTCGATGCCGACGCGGCAAGGCCCGCCATCCAGCACCGCTGCGATCCGGCCGTCGAGTTCCGCCATCACGTGCTCGGCGCAAGTTGGACTGACGCGTCCCGAGCGGTTGGCGCTGGGCGCCGCCAGCGGCCGCGCCGCCGCGCGCAGGAGTTGAAGCGCGAGCGGATGCGCGGGAACGCGCAGCGCCAGCGTGGCGAGGCCGGCGCTCGCCAAGAGCGAGACGCGGCAACCCCTGTGGCGCGGCAGCACCAGGCTCAGCGGCCCCGGCCAAAAATGCCGCGCGATCCGCTCGGCGCGTCCATCCAGCGCCACCAGCGACCGGGCAGTTTCCAGGTCGGGAACATGAACGATCAGCGGATTGAAACGCGGCCGATCCTTGGCCGCGAAGATCGCGGCGACAGCATGATCGTTGGTGGCATCGCCGCCGAGCCCGTAAACAGTCTCGGTCGGGAAGGCCACCAGCTCGCCCGCGCGCAGCAGCGCCGCGGCTTCAGCGATGGCTTCGGGTGGAAATACGCGGGTCACGGAGGTACCGGGTTGGGGAATTGGCCTTGTCATGGGCCACTGCGAGCTTACTCTTTTCTAACAAAAGACGCTCTTCGAGGTAAGCCGCAAGGGAGGCAAAGCCTATGCCCAAGATCAGGGTCAACGACATCACCATGAACTACGAGCAGCAGGGCAAGGGAGAGCCGCTTGTCCTCATCCCCTATTTGGCGGCGGACAACGCCTGTTATGCTTTTCAAGTGGCGGAATACGCCAAGCACTTCACCTGCATATCTCTCGATCCGCGAGGCGCGGGCGAGACCGACAAGCCCGCCGGCACTTACGGGACGCAGCTCTTCGCCGACGATGTCGCCGCATTCATGCAGGCGATCGGCATCGATCGAGCGCACGTATCGGGCCTGTCTTTGGGAGCCGCCACCGGAATGTGGCTCGCTGCCCGGCACCCGCAAAGGGTCAAATCGTTGTCGCTGCACAGCGGTTGGACCAAGTCGGACCCGTTTCTGAAGGTCGTGTTACAGGGCTGGCAGACCATGGCCAAGTCCCTGGGCAGCGTCACCGAGATGGTGATCCGGGGCATATTCCCGTGGTGCTTTACGCCGGAGCTCTATGCGGCGAAGCCGGACTATATCGAGTCACTCGCGGCATTTGTGCGCGGACGTCCGCCACAGCCCGTCGAAGCGTTCTTGCGTCAGTCGGACGCGGTGATCGCGCACGACGCGAGTGCCGCGCTTGCCAATATCAAGGCTCCAACGCAGATCACGTTCGGCCGCCACGACGTCGTGACCTCCACCCGCTTCGCAGACGCGATGAAGGCCGGAATTAGCCGCAGCGAGATGATTGTATTCGAGGGCTGTTCCCACGCGCCCATCTACGAGAACGTCGAGGAGTTCAACGACAGGACGCTGAATTTCCTCAGGCGCCAAACCGGGTAGCGGGCCCCTCGCTGGGGTTGCGCGGGTCTACTACGTGCGTCCGCGCGCCATGAAGCCGGGATTGAGGAACCCAGGCTTGCCGTAAAGGAACGGTGCGCCCTCGAGCGTGGTGACGGCGCCACCTGCCGCCTCCAGCACGGCCTGGCCTGCCGCCGTATCCCATTCCATGGTCTCGCCGAAGCGCGGATAGAGATCGGCCTCGCCCGAAGCCAGCAGGCAAAACTTGACCGCGCTCCCGGAGGCAAGGGTTTTCGGTGTGTCCAGGGTCCCGAGATATTTGGCGAACAGCGCATTGTTCTCGTGCGATCGGCTGTGCACCACCACGGCGCTGCGGCTTGGCGTGCGGCGGGCTTGGATCGACTGCGGCGCCAAGCTGCCCTCCTGACGCGTCGCGGTTCCCGGGCCGGCGGCGGCATAGGTAAGACCGAGCGCCGGCACGTGCACCACTCCCAGCACCGAATACTTATCCTCGACCAGCGCTACATTGACGGTGAACTCGCCGTTGCGCTTCAGGAACTCCTTCGTGCCGTCAAGCGGATCAACCAGCCAGAAGCACGGCGGTGTGTGGCCGGGGAGGCCCAAGCGCGCCGCCGTCTCCTCGGCGATCGCGGGAATGCCTGGGGCTTCCCGACCGAGAATTTCCAGGATGATCGCTTCCGCCCGCTCGTCGGCCTCGGTCACCGGCGAGTGATCGGCCTTGCGCCGAACGCCGGGCGCTTCGGCCGCGTTATAGACTTCGAGGATTGCGATCCCCGCGCGTTCCGCCGCGTGCCGTGCAGCGGCGAGAAGCGCTGTCAGTTCTCCCGTATTCACGCGGCCCCACGCCGCTGCCGCGCTCGAGCGATCGCCTCCCACACCCGCTGCGGCGTTGCCGGCATGTCGATGTGCTCGACGCCCAAATCGCCGAGCGCATCCACGAGCGCGTTGATGACGGCCGGCGGGGCGCCGATCGCGCCGGCTTCACCCGCTCCCTTGACGCCCAAAGGATTGGTCGCGCACGGCACGACGTTGAAGCTGAATTCGATACCGGGCAGGTCGTGCGCGCGGGGCATGCAGTAGTCCATGAACGATCCCGTAACGAGCTGCCCGGATTTCGCATCGTAGATGCAGCCCTCCAGCAGGGCCTGTCCCACGCCCTGGGCGATCCCACCATGTACCTGGCCCGCAAGCAGCAGCGGATTCACAACCGTGCCGAAATCGTCCACCACGAGATAGCGCAGGATCGCTGTGTTGCCGGTCTCGGGATCGACCTCCAGCTCGCAGACATGGCAACCGTTGGGGAAGGTAGACGCGGGGGGCGCGAAATGCGCCTTCTCGTCAAGGCCGGCCTCGACGCCCTTGGGCAGCTCCATTGAATTGAACGCTGTCTTTGCGACCTCGGTCATGCTGACCGCTCGGTCGGTGCCGGCGATGCGGAACTGCCCGTCCGAGAATTCGAGATCGGATTCCGCGGCTTCCAGCCGATGCGCCGCGATCTTGCGGCCCTTCTCGATGATCCTGCGCGCGGCGAGATCGATCGCGGCACCGCCGATCGGGATCGAGCGCGAACCGCCGGTGCCGCGGCCGAAGCCCACGACGTCGCTGTCGCCTTGGCTCACCCGCACGTCCTCGAAGGGAATGCCGAGCTTTTCCGAGACCACCTGCGCATAGGCGGTCTGATGCCCCTGGCCGGAAGATTGCGTTCCGATCAGGAGCGTGGCGGTGCCGCTCGCATCGAAACGGATCTCCGCCATCTCGTCGTCGCCACCGCCGCATTCCTCGATATAGGTAGCGAAGCCGAGGCCTCGCAGCTTGCCGCGCCGCGCGGATTCCGCCTTCCGTGCCGCAAATCCCGCGCGGTCCGCCGCTTTGAGCGCGTCTTCCATGTTGCGCTGGAAATGGCCGCTGTCGTAGGTGCGATCGAGCGGTGTCGCGAACGGCATTTGCTCCGGCTTGATGAAATTGCGGCGGCGAATCTCCGCGCGGTCGAGGCCGAGGCGCTTGGCCGCCAGATCCACCACACGTTCGAGGATATAGGCGGCCTCGGGTCGCCCGGCTCCGCGATAGGCGTCGATCGGCGTCGTGTGGGTGTACATGCCCTTTACTTCGACAAGAACGGCAGGGGTCTGGTAGACGCCCGCGTGCATGGCGCTGCCGGCACCCGTGGGGATGAAGGTGCTGTAGAGCGAGAGGTAGGCGCCCATGTTGGCCACGATCTTGACGCGGAGCGCCAGGAACTTGCCGGCGTCGTCGAGCGCCAGTTCCGCGGACGTGACGTTGTCGCGGCCGTGAGTGTCGGTGATAAACGCGTCCGCGCGCTCGCCGATCCAACGCACGGGACGGCCGAATTTCTTCGCGGCGTACAGCACCAGCACGTGCTCGGGATAAAGGAACAACTTCATGCCGAAACCGCCGCCCACGTCCGGCGTCACCACGCGGATGCGCTGCTCCGGCACCTTGAGCACGGCCGCGGCCAGCACGCCGCGCAGCGCGTGGGAGCCCTGGCTCGAAGTGTAGAGATGATAGCGATCCTCGGCGGTGTCGTAGTGCCCGAGCGCCGCGCGCGTCTCCATGGAATTCACGATCAGACGGTTGTTCACCACCTTGAGCGAGACCACATGCTTTGCCTTGGCAAAGCCTTGCTCGACGGCGGCGCGCCGGCCCACCGCCCAGTCGAAGCAGAGATTGCCGGGCGCGTCGTCCCAGACGAGCCCATTGCCGCCGGCGAGCGCCGCTTCGGCGTCGACCACCGACGGCAATACCTCGTAGTCGACCTCGATCAACTCCACCGCATCCTTGGCCTGCGCCACGCTCTCGGCCACAACCATTGCCACGGAATCGCCGACGTGGCGCACCTTGTCCGTCGTGAGGGCTTTGCGCGGCGGCAATTTCGCCTCGCTGCCGTCGACGTTGTTGATCGGCGTGAGGCAGGGGATCGGGCCGATGCCGTCGCGGTCGAGGTCGGCGCCGGTGACGACGCCGACGACGCCCGGGGCCTTCATGGCCGCGCCGATATCGATCTTGCGGATCTTCGCATGTGCATGCGGCGAGCGCAGGATATAGGCGTGCGTCTGGCGCGGCAGCGCGATGTCGTCGGTATAGCGGCCGTGCCCGGTGATAAAGCGCTGATCTTCGGTGCGGCGCGCGGGCTGTCCCATTCCAAACTTCGGCATTGGCGCGGCTCTCTCGATTGGATTGACGTGAGGAGAGTAGGATAGAGCATTTCATGAGGGAATGAATACCCGCATGACTAGGCTCAAGCTAAGCGTCATCTTCAATTCGGGCGTTCGGATCGGACCCGGCAAAATAGAACTGCTGCGGCGAGTTCAGGATACGGGCTCGATCTCCGCCGCGGCGAGGGCCATGAAGATGTCTTACAAGCGGGCGTGGCTCCTGATCGAGAGCATGAACTCGCTGTTCCGAAAGCCCGTGGTGTCCGCGGCGACCGGTGGCCGGAAAGGCGGGGGAGCAAGCCTCACTCCCTTCGGGCTCGAAGTGCTTGCGTGCCTTGAGCGACTGGAAGCAGAAGCCCGAAAATCCGCCGAGCGCGATCTCAGAACGCTTGCGAGACTGACGCGATCAAGCCGGGCTTCATAGGCTTTGCGGCAAAGCTGGACTTGCGCCGCGGATCGTTATAGCCATTCGATCATAACGTGTTCGTGCGGGACTTGATCGCCGACCTCGAGAGAACCAGGTGCGACGCAACCGAATGGGAAGGGATCGAACTATGCGCGTGTCGCGACGCTTCATCGCCGCTTCGGCCGTTGCTGTGGCGATGGTCATTGCCAATGCATCGGCCGCATTTGCGAGCGACCTCATCATTTTCGCGGCCGCCAGTCTCAAGAACGCGCTCGACGAGGCGGTGGTCGCCTATCAGGCCGAAGGCGGTGAAAAGACAGCCATATCCTATGCCGCAAGCTCGGCGCTTGCGCGCCAGATTGAAAGCGGCGCTCCCGCCGATCTTTTCATCTCGGCCGATCTCGACTGGGCGGACTACCTGCAAAAGCGCAATCTTCTCAAAGCAGACACGCGCGTCGATCTCCTGAGCAACCGGTTGGTGATGATCGCGCCGGCAGCGAGCAAGCTGACGGTCGAGATCAAGCCCGATTTTCCTTTGGCATCCTTGCTGGGCGACGAGCGCATGGCGATGGCGGATCCCGCTGCCGTCCCCGCCGGCAAGTATGGCAAGGCTGCGCTGGAGAAGTTGGGCGTGTGGTCGTCGGTCGAGGGAAAGATCGCACCGGCGGAAGATGTTCGCGCGGCGCTTGCTTTCGTATCCCGCGGCGAGGCCGCGCTCGGTATCGTCTACGCGACCGACGCGGCGGTCGATAAAGGCGTTAAAATCGTCGCCGTCTTCCCGCCGGACAGCTATCCCAGGATCGTCTATCCGGCCGCGATCACGCGTGACAGCGAAAACCCGAAAGCCGCCGCGCTGCTGGCTTTTCTGCAGTCCAACCAGGCGCGGGTGATCTTCGAGAAATGGGGATTCACCTTCCTGCCGCCGGGCAAACCTTCGTAGACCCGATCTGATGCCGACGGTGAAACAACGAGACGAAGGAGATCGCCATGAAATTGAGCGCGCGCAATCAGCTTAAGGGAAAGATCGTCGAGGTCCGCAAGGGCCAGACCACCGCTCATGTTCGGATCGATATCGGGCATGGCGTCCAGGTCATGGCGTCGATCACCAACGAAGCAGTCGACGATCTCGGCCTGAAGGTCGGCGACGCGGCAGTGGCGGTGATCAAGGCATCCGACGTGATGATCGGGAAATAACGGAAATGCGTACAGTGAGTGCCGCGAGTGCGGGGTGCGCCGCGTTGTTGATGGCGGCGGTACTGTTGGCCGACCGGCCGGTGGCGGCGCAATCCGGCTCCGCGGGCGCCGGGTCAGGTACGGTCGCGGTGGAGATCGAGGGCGCCGTGCAACAGCCGCTCCACCTGAGTGCCCAGGATATTGAAGGCCTGCCCGCCGAGCGCGTCAGCGCGTCCTATGTGACGGGGCATGGACAGGAACAGGGAGACTATACGGGTGTGCGGCTCTGGACGCTTCTCAATCGCGCTCGGCTGAACGACGAGCCGAGGCGGCGAGATCATCTTCGCGAGGTCGTTACCGTGACCGGCCGCGACGGTTACGCGGTCGTGTTTTCCATGGGCGAACTTGATCCGGATTTCGAGGGTAAATCGGTCATCCTTGCCTATCGGCGGAACGATCAGCCGCTTCCGGAGTCCGAGGGCCTGCGCTTGGTGGTGCCCGGCGACAAGCACGGCGGCCGCTACGTTCGGGACGTCGTCCGGATCGAGGTGAAGTAACGCGGAAAGAAGGGATCAGGGAACGAGACCACGCACGGCCCATGCCGTTGCCGCGAAGGAGCGGGGACCATCCGGCGCGCCCGAGAGATAGGCGGCGCGCACCAATTCTTGTATTCGCAGCCGCTGTTCGGTCGCAAGCGAGCTTACGAAACCTCCGAATGGTCCTTGCCCGCCAAGCAGCGGCGTCCAATAGTCGTCGAAGTTCGCGTATTCCATCCGGATCGTCAGCGAGGCGCGGGTCACCGCAGCGAGGCCGCCGCGACGGAATAAATCGAGGAGGCCGTCCGGAAGCGTGAGCCGATGAGAGAACAGGCGGTCCCGGGCCGCGCCGGCAGCAGCATCGACGCCGGCCGCGGTGTCCCAGAGCAGTCGTTGAAAGACCAGCCCACCGCGAAAATCCCAGACGGCGGCGACGATCACACCGCCGGAACGCACCACGCGGCGCATCTCCGCCAGCGCGCGGTCGGGGTCGGTGACGAAGTTCAACGCGAGTTGCGAGGCCGCAAGGGCAAATCCGCGATCGGCCATGGGCAGGTTCATGGCGTCGGCGACCTCGAACTCGGGGGTGCTGGCGCGGGCGGCGGAGCGAGCGTGGTCGATATAGGGCCGCGCGATGTCCACGCCCACGACTCGCCGATGCGGCCATCGCTGTTTCATCGCGAAGGCAAGACTTCCGGTGCCGCAGCCCACATCGAGAAGATCGCCCTCAATGGGCGCCGCCGCGAAATCCAAGAGCGGTTCGGCGAGCAGCCGAGTCCAGCGGCCAAGAAAGCGCTCGTAGGCTGCGCCGTCACTGGCGCCGTAGGTCGAGGCGGGAGTGGAATTCATGTGGATCAAACGCGGAGAGGCAGGTGCTCTCCTCCAGATCGACGGCGCTGGGAAGGGGGTTGGGTTGTTCTCCTAGAGCATGATCCAATCAGATGGAATTGGATCACGCTCTGGATTCTTTGATTTGTCGCGCAATCTAACGGCGAACCGCTCACACTTCGCCGGATTGCGCGCTAGCCCGACTTGCGTGCGTCCGCGACGAGCTGACGCAGACCCGCGAGATCGATGGCGCCGGGGTTCAAGGCGTCGCCGACCAGGATCGCCGGCGTGCCATTGACATCGAGGGCGTCGGCGAGCGCGTAGTTGCGCTTGATCAGAGCATCGATATCGGCCGATTTCATATCCGTTTTGATGCGTGCCATGTCGAGCCCGCTCTCCGCCGCCACTTTCATGATCATGGCTTCGTTGATCTGACCCTTGGCGTTCATCATCGCGGCATGGAAGCGCAGATATTTGTCGGGCCCTTGCTTGAATGCCGCGAGTGCGACGCGGCTCGCGGTCACGGAATCGGGTCCGAGGATCGGAAATTCCTTGTAGACGATGCGGACCTTCGGGTCCTCCTTGAGCAGCGCCTCGATATCAGGCTCGACCTGCTTGCAATAAGGGCAGCGGTAATCGAAGAACTCGACGATCGTCACGTTGCCGTTGGGGTTGCCACCGCTCGGCGTCGCCGGGTCGTGCAGCAACTCGTCTCGTTTCGCGTGGATCGTCGCGCGGACCTCGGCTTCCTGACTCGCCTTGAGCTTGTCCTCGGCGTTCTTCATCGACTCGACGATCACCTCGGGATGCTGGATCAGGTAGTCGTGGATTATCTTCTCGATCGCTTCCTTGTCGGTGGGCGATACGGTCTCTCCGGCGCGCAGCGGCGGCGCGGCGAGGGCTAAGGCGCAGACGAGCAGCGCAAACAACAGCTTTTGCATCGGGGTTCCTATTTATTGACCTTTCTTGAGTGCGTGCTCCGCCTCGAACTTGACGTCCTCGGCGCGCAACTGCGCGGGCGAGCCGAAGGGCAGCAGGTGGCTCGCACGATCGGCCTGACTGCGCGCGGCCTTCGCGTCGCCATTGGCCATCGATTCCTCGGCGAGCGCAAGCAATGCGTTGCCCTCGTCGCCGCTCTTGCCATAGGCGACGCCGAGAAAGTGCCAGGCCTCGGGATTGCGGTTTTCGTACACGACCGCGCTGCGCAGGTGGGTGACTGCGTCCTTGAGGAGGGCGGGGTCTTCGCTCTCGATCTCCACCTGCCCGAGCTCGACCTTCAGCAAGGCGATGTCGGGCGCGAGCCGGACTGCCTCGCGATAGGGGCCGAGGGCATCCCTGACGTGTCCATTCTCGAACAGCATCTGTCCCTTCATTTCATAGAAGAAGGGGTTTTTCGGCTCGTCCTTGATAAGCCCATCCATCTGATCCACCGCCTTCTTGAGGTCGGGGATACGATAGTTGGCGATCGCGCGCGCATAACGGCCGGCAATCGAAGTGTCGCTCGGAGGGTACTGGCGGAGGGTAACGCTGGGTGCGCTGAGGAAGGAGATCAGCTTTGCCTTCATGCGCTTGTGCAGCTCGACCCATTCGGGCGGATCGGGAACGTCGGAGTAGGGCGAGTGCTCCACATGGTTGCGGATGTAGTCCACGCGTTGGGAGGTCAGTGGATGAGTGCGCAGGTAAGGGGTCTCGCGGATCCCCGTGAGCAGCTCGGTTCCCTGCAGGATCTGGAAAAACTGCAGCAGCCCGCGCGCTGATTGATGCGTCTTGTCCAGGAAATTGAGTGCGGCCTGATCGGCCGTCGCTTCTTGTGCCACCGAGAACGCCAGGAACGAACGCGTGCCCACGCCTTCCGCGCCCAGTGTGCCCATGCTCATATTGTGGCCCGCGGCACCCGCGGCGGCACCGGCGACCAGGGCTATGATGCTCTCGATCGACGCGTTGCGCAGCGCCTCCTCGGTGCGGATCAAATGGCCGCCCGCGATGTGGCCGGTTTCGTGCGCCACGATGCCGACAAGTTGGTTCGGCGTCTCGCTGCGCATGATGGTGCCGGTGTTGATGAAGACGTTCTGCCCGCCCGCGACGAAGGAGTTGAGCTGCGGATCGTTGATGATGTAAACGTGTACCGCCGATGGATCGAGCCCGGCGGCCTTGAAGATCGGCGTGTAGTAGAGCCGAAGCGTGCTCTCTATTTCGGCATCGCGGATGTCGCCTTGGGCGAGAGCGGTGCCGCAGCCAAGCAATAGTGTCGCCGCGAAGGCGGCCAGGAAGCAGCGGATAATGCTCATCATCGGTCCTATCATACCGCAGATCACTACCATGACGCCGTGCGGGGGGTGGCGTCAATCGATCGAGGGTTGTGGGGGAACGGGAGGGGGACGGAGCACACTGCGATGAGTCTCAAGGTTTCGGGGCGCGGGCGCGTTCCGCCATTCATCGCCATGGACGTGCTGCGCGCCGCCAACGAGCGTCAGGCGACTGGTGCGGACGTTCTGCATCTGGAATTGGGACAGCCCTCGACGTCGGCGCCCGCGCGCGTCATTGCCGCCGCCGAGGCCGCGCTCAGAAGCGATCCGCTCGGCTATACCGACGCGCTCGGCATCCCGCCGTTGCGCCAAGCGATCGCGCGGCACTATCGGGAGCGCTACGCGCTCGAGCTCGATCCCGAACGTGTGATCGTCACCGTGGGAGCTTCCGGGGGTTTCCTGCTGGCCTTTCTTGCGGCGTTCGATGCCGGCGATCGCGTCGGCATGGTGGCGCCGGGCTATCCCGCCTACCGCAACATCCTGCACGCGCTCGACTTGGAACCGGTGGAGATCCCCGCTGGTCCCGAAGAGCGCTACCAGCCGACGCCGGCGCTGCTGCAGCGCGCGGCAAAGCCTCTCGACGGCCTCATCGTGGCAAGCCCGGCCAATCCAACCGGCACCATGCTGAGCCCCGACGAATTGACAACGCTCGCGCGCTATTGCGAAGCGCAAGGGATTCGTTTGGTATCGGACGAAATCTACCACGGCATCACCTACGACCGCGCCGAGGCAACGGTGCTCGCCGGCAGCGACCGCGCCATCGTCGTCAACAGCTTCTCGAAGTATTTCTCGATGACGGGATGGCGCCTCGGCTGGTTGGTCCTGCCGCCGGAGCTGGTGCGGCCCGTCGAGTGCCTGGCGCAGAATTTGTTCATCTCGCCGCCCGCGCTGTCGCAGCACGCAGCCGTCGCCGCGTTCCATTGCCGCGACGAGCTCGACGCCAACGTGGCGCGCTATCGAGACAACCGCGCGCTGCTGCTCGAGGACCTGCCAAAGGCCGGCTTCGATCGCTTGGCCCCGCCGGATGGCGCCTTTTACCTCTACGCCGATGTCGCGCACCTGACCAACGACAGCATTGAATTCTGCCGGCGTATTCTGGCGGACACTGGGGTTGCGCTGACGCCCGGCGTCGACTTTGATCCCGCCCGCGGCAATGGCACGCTTCGTATCTCATTCGCCGGCTCGACCGCGACCGTTGCCGAAGCCGCGAGGCGGCTTCGTGCTTGGCACCGGAGATAGTGCGCCTTCCCGATGCTCACCCCTGAGTGAGGCGATGCCACCAGCCACGCTTGGGATTGGCCGGCCGCTCGGTGACCGTGACGGGAGGCGGGACATTGACGGCGCCGCCGTCGCCCTTGGGCTCCGCCGGAGCGGCTTCGCCGCGTTCCGCGGCGGGTGCCTTCCTGGGCTCCGGGGGCGCGGAAATCGGTTCTGGAGGCGCTGCAACGGTCGCCTCTGCCTGCACTGACTCACCGACCATTGCGGCGGCTGTCGGCGTTTCCTCCGGGGGGAGCCAGGGTTGCTCATGGGGCGGCGAGAAGCGGTCAGCGCTTTCCGCGACCGGTGCATGCCCCGCCTCTTCCTCGACACCTGGCCTCGGGTACTGCCGGCCCTCGACTTGACCGCCTTCACCGTGGCCGCGCCGCCGCCGTCGACCGCCCCGACGTCCGCGACGGCGTCGCTTCTGGAGACTGTCGCCAGTCGCGCCGGGTGGCTCTGCCTGGGCATGGGCAAGCTCGTGGGCGGGTGCGACGCCAGTTTCGGCTTCCCCTTGCGCTTCCACATGCTCGGCGCCGGCATCGACAGGCTGTGCGCTCGGATCAAACCCGGCGGGATGCTCGTCTCCCTGCTCGGGGAACATTTCACCGGTGGGCCTGACCTCGCGACCGTGCTCGCTCCCCCGGCGCCGCCGCCGCCGCCGGCGACGGCGGGAACCATGTCCTTCCTCACCCTCGTGGCGCGGCTCGGGAATATGCGCGCTGAGCTCGCGCCCTGCATCGACGACTTCGCCGGGAGATTCGGGGGCTTCCGCAGGTTCTTCGGCGGTGATCGCCTCTTCCTGCTCTTCTTCCTCTTCGTCATCGACGAATGCGGAGGGCTGGGTCGTCGGCACCGGCAGCGCCGAAAGTTCCGTAGACGTGAAGGCGCGCACGCGATCAAGCCGCAGATTTGGCGGGATCAACGTGTCATCCTGGATGATCGTCACGCGGAAATGATAGCGGTGCTCCACCTCGGCCAGCGCCGAGCGCTTCTGGTTGAGGATGTACAGTGAGACACTGCTCGGCACCGCCACCGAGATTTCGGCCGAGCGGCGTCGCATGCCTTCCTCCTCGATCGCCCGCAGCACGTGCAGCGCAGTCGACTCGGTCGAGCGGATGTTCCCGGTCCCGCCGCAATGCGGACAAGGCTGTGTCGAGGCTTCGACGATGGACGGCCTGAGGCGCTGTCGCGACATCTCGAGCAGGCCGAATGCGCTGATGCGTCCGACCTGGATGCGCGCCCGGTCGTGCTTCATCGCCTCCTTGAGCCGCCGCTCCACCGTGACTTGGTTGCGATGCTCCTCCATGTCGATGAAATCGATAACGATCAGGCCCGCGAGGTCGCGCAGCCGAAGCTGCCGCGCGATCTCTTCCGCCGCCTCGCAGTTGGTCTTGAGCGCGGTTTCCTCGATGTTGCGCTCCCGGGTCGCGCGGCCGGAATTGACGTCGATCGCGACCAGCGCCTCGGTCTGGTTGATGACGATGTAGCCGCCTGACCTGAGCTGCACGATGGGCGAGTGGATCGCGTCGATCTGGCTCTCTACTTGAAAGCGCTGGAAGAGCGGGATGGTAGGGTCGCGGTAATGGTGCACGCGCTTTGCATGGCTCGGCATCAACATCCGCATGAACGTCTTGGCGTTGCGGTAACCTTCCTCGCCCTCGACGATGACCTCGTCGATGTCGCGCGTGTAGAGATCGCGAATCGAACGCTTGATGAGATTGCCTTCCTCGTAAATCAGGGCCGGCGCCGTCGACTTGAGCGTCAGTTCGCGTATCTCGTCCCAAAGCCGCAGCAGGTACTCGAAGTCGCGTTTGATCTCCGCCTTGGAACGCTCGCTCCCGGCGGTACGCACGATGATCCCCATGCCTTCCGGTACCTGCAGGTCCTCCACCAGATCCTTGAGACGCTTGCGGTCGTTGGCATTGGTGATCTTGCGCGAGACGCCGCCGCCGCGATCGGTGTTCGGCATCAACACGCAATAGCGCCCCGCGAGAGAAAGATACGTGGTGAGTGCCGCGCCCTTGCTGCCGCGCTCCTCCTTGGTCACTTGCACCAGCATGACCTGGCGCCGCTTCACGACCTCCTGGATCTTGTAGGGGCGGTACCGGCGCGCGCGCTGGCGACTCGCCTCCTCGATCTCGTCGCCGCCGATGGTCTCAACCGGCTCGGGTGGAGGCGGAAAAGGCGTGATCTCCGCGCCCTCGTGTCCGGCGCCACCGGCCTCGGCAGTCTCGGATACAGCAGCAGCCTCGATGGTCTCAGGACCGCTTGGCGCTGCCACGACCGCCTCGCTCGAAATCGACTCCGCGATACCCGTCGTCGCCGGTTCGATCGGCGGCTGTTCCCCAGCCGGCGCAAGCTCCACGAATGCGGCCGCGAGCGGCGGGGACAGCGTGGGTTCGTCGATCGATGGCCGATCGCGCAGCGTTGGCGTATCCATGCGCTCCGGCAGTACCGATGTTTCGACCTCTCCGCCGCTGGCGCTCAGCGGTCCATGCTGTCCTTCCTCCGACTCGAAGTGCGTGTCGCTCGCGTCACCCTCGGCAGCAGAGACCCCGGTCTCATGGGTGTCGATGGCGATCTCGGGGTGAGCTTCCGAGGGGTGGGCGCCAATCTCCTCCTGCAGGAGTGGCGGCTCCGGCGCATCCAAGGTGTCATCGTCGTGGGACCTGTGGTCGAACGGCCGATGCGCGTGGGGCAGTGCATCCGCGGGCCGGTCGGCGACGGGAATTCGGTAATAGTCGGAGTGAATTTCGCTGAATGCCAGGAATCCGTGCCGATTTCCGCCGTACTCGACGAAAGCGGCCTGGAGGGAAGGTTCTACCCGCGTGACCTTGGCGAGGTAGATATTGCCTTTGATCTGCTTCTTGGTTGAGGTTTCGAAATCGAACTCTTCGAGGCGGTTGCCGCTGAGTACGACGACCCGCGTTTCCTCGCTGTGGGTCGAGTCGATAAGCATACGCTTTGCCATGGAACGATAACTCCCGAGCGCGCGGGCCGACTCGTGCGAAGGGCGGGCCGCCGCGCTGCCTCAGTGAAGGCGAAGCGGGCGCGACCTCCGGTCACTCCGTCGAACGGCACTGGATCGAAATCGTTGGCCATGGCGGAACTCGGTTGGGCTGCGCTCTCTCCGGCTCTGCCGGGGTGGGCTTCGCGGTTGAATAACGATCGCTCGGTCATAGACGCCTTGGCTGAACGGAGTACGGCTCCCTCACGGTTGCCGCGCTCGAACCTTCCGTCCCGACGCCTCCGAGGGGTCGCTTTCGACCCAACGGGACCGACCGTGGTTGTTTCGCGGGATCAAGAATACAGACCTAAGTCCCGAACCTCAATCGGTTCTTCCAGCATTTATCCCGTGAGTTGCATAGAGGCTTTGAGAATGCTTGCCCAACTGGCGCCATAAAGCGGTACATTATGTGCGTCGCGGCTTCGCCCGGTTGCGTTGGCGGGGTGGATGGTGGGATCGCACTGAAACGGCGAGGGCCATGAGAATTCTCACGAGAATCATCAGGTTCTTGTTTGGCTTGGGTTTGGCCATTGGCTTGATCGGCGCCACGGTGGTGGGGCTGACCATCTGGTACTTCAATCGCGATCTTCCCGACTACACCCAACTGGCCAACTACCAGCCGCCCATCGTTACTCGAGTCTTCGCCGGCGACGGCCGCCTGCTGGCGGAATACGCGACTGAAAAGCGAATCTTCGTGCCGGTGGCCGCAATGCCGCCGCTTTTGATCAAGGCGTTTCTCGCCGCCGAGGATAAGGGCTTCTACAGCCACGCCGGTGTCGACCCGGTGGCGATCACGCGCGCGGCAATCACGGACGTTGTGCGCACGATGGAGCATCGCCGGCCCGAGGGCGCCTCCACCATCACGCAGCAGGTGGCGAAGAATTTCTTCTTCAGCAACGAAGTCTCGGTCACGCGCAAGATCAAGGAAATCCTGCTCGCGATGAAGCTCGAGCAGGCGCTGAGCAAGGACCGCATCCTCGAACTTTACCTGAACCAGATTTTCCTGGGACGCGGCGATTATGGGGTGGGCGCGGCGGCGCTAGACTATTTCAACAAGTCGCTCGACGAGCTTACCGTCGGCGAGGCCGCGTTTCTGGCGGCGCTGCCGAAAGCGCCGAACAACTACAATCCGATTCGCTATCCGGAGGCGGCGCGCGCGCGGCGCGATTGGGTCATCGACCGCATGGTCGAGGCGGGTTTCGTCTCCGCCGCCCAGGGTGATGCAGCGAAGGCAGAACGCCTCGTCACCCATCAGCGCAATCGAACCGACACCCTGCACGCCGACTATTTCGCCGAGGAAGTGCGCCGCGAGTTGCTGTCGCGCTATGGGGACAAGCAGCTTTATGAAGCGGGTTTGGTCGTGCGTACCAGCCTCGATCCGGAGCTGCAGACGATCGCCGATCAAGCATTGCGGGATGGGCTCATCGCTTACGACCGACGGCATGGCTATCGGGGCCCGGTCGGGCACATCGACCTCCGTTCCGATTGGTGGGCCAAGCTGGGCGCCACGCCGCTTCCGGCCGGTGCGGACGAAGTCGGCTGGCGTCTCGCCGTGGTGCTCGATGTCGATGCCCAAGGCGCCACCATCGGTTTTGCCGACAAGAGCACCGGCCGCATTCCGTTCGAGGAGCTCAAATGGGCGGCAAAGCCGCTCGATGACGCGAAGGTGGGACCGCAGCCCAAACGCCCGGCCGATGTCTTGAGCGTGGAAGACGTCGTGCTCACGAGCCCGGCCAAGATCGAGCCTCCGGCGGCCACGACCGTCAAAGCCAAAGGCCGAGCGGCGCCCGCGCCGGTGCCCGCGGCTGCGCCGGACGCCCCGGTGTTCGGTCTCCGCCAGATTCCCGCGATCTCAGGCGGGCTCGTGGTGATTGACCCGCATACCGGGCGCGTGCTCGCGATGTCCGGCGGCTTCAGCTATGAAATGAGCCAATTCGACCGCGCGACGCAGGCCCACCGGCAGACCGGCTCGGCGATCAAGCCGTTCGTCTACACGGCGGCGCTTGATCACGGCTTCACGCCGTCTTCCGTTGTCATGGACACGCCGGTCACGATTGATCTGGGACCGGGACAGGCTCCGTGGACGCCGAAGAATTTCGAGGGCCGCAACGGCAACGGCCCGACCACGATCCGGGTCGGGCTCGAGCTTTCTCACGACATGATGACGGTCCGGGTGGGCCAATCGATCGGGCTTGATGCGGTCGGCAGCGTAATCGAGCGCTTCGGCATCATGGATCAGATGCCGCGCGAGTACTCGATGCTCTTGGGCGCGGGGGAAACCACCGTGCTCCGTCTGACCACGGCATTTGCGATGCTGGTCAACGGCGGCAAGCGTATCACGCCCAGTCTGATCGACCGGATTCAGGATCGCAACGGCGTCGCGATCTTCCGCCTCGATCACCGGCAGTGCCCCGCCTGCACCGAGGCCGACTGGCGCGGCCAGGCGCCGCCTGACTTGCCGGACACCCGCGAGCAGATCGAGGACCCGGCAACCGCCTACCAGATTGTTCATCTGTTGGAAGGGGTGGTCCAACGCGGCACCGGGCGAATCGTCTCCTCGATCGGAAGGCCGATCGCCGGCAAGACCGGCACCAGCAACGGCCCCAACGACACGTGGTTCGTGGGGTTCTCGCCAGACTTGGCGGCGGGCGTCTATGTGGGATTCGATCAGCCGCAGGGGATGGGAGCGCGGGAACAGGGGGCAACCTGCGCCGCGCCCATTTTCCGAGATTTCATGACCGCGGCGCTCAAGGCACGTCCCATCGTGCCTTTCCGCGTGCCGCGCGGCGTCCGCTTGGTGCGAGTCGATGCGACGACCGGTCAGCCACCTGATTCCGGCGATCACAATGTGATCTTCGAAGCCTTCAAGCCGGGAACCGAGCCGACGGGTGATCCCGGCCCGATCCTTGGGGCGGATGACGGCGGCACGTTGGAGGTCGGGACGACGCCCTCGGCTTCGACGGTTTCCGCCGCGCCGGGAACGACAGGTGCTGGCGTACCCACTGCCCCGGGAGTAGCGCTGTTTCCCATACCGGCCGGGCGCACCGCGGCACCCGCGACGGGGACCGGTGGCTTGTATTAAGATCGAGGCGGGAACCATCGAGTTTTGAGAGGATTATCCATGCGCGCGGAACACCAGCAGGCGGCCGACAACGTGCGTCGGTCATTGGCGCTGCTGAGGAGGCATCTTTGACTGGGATCATTCGGTCCGTCGCCTCGCCGAGCTGAATGCACTCGTAGAAAACCCGAACCTCTGGGAGAAACCGGCCGAGGCGCAAAAGCTGCTCCGCGAGCGCAGCCGCCTTGAACGCGGCATCGAGGGATACCGCAGGATCGAGCGTGATCTCGATGACGCGCTTGGCCTGATCGAGCTCGCCGAAGCCGAGGGTGATCAGGCGATCCTGGCGGAGGCGGAGCAGAATTTGACGCGGCTCGTCGAGGAGGCGCGAAAACGCGAGCTCGAGAGCTTGCTCTCCGGAGAAGCCGACGCGAGCGATGCCTATCTCGAAGTCCATGCGGGCGCGGGCGGCACGGAGGCCCAGGATTGGGCGGAGATGCTGCTGCGCATGTATACCCGCTGGGCCGAGCAGCACGGCTACAAGGTCGAATGGCTCGAGGAGAGCCCGGGAGAGGAAGCCGGCATCAAGTCGGCGACGGTTCGCGTCGTCGGCGAGAACGCTTATGGGTGGCTAAAGACGGAGAGCGGGGTCCATCGGCTGGTGCGAATCTCTCCCTACGATGCGAACGCACGGCGCCACACCAGCTTTGCTTCGGTCTGGGTCTACCCGGTGGTCGACGACAAGATCGAGATCGACATTCAGGACAAATATCTCCGCGTCGACACTTATCGCGCGCAAGGTGCGGGCGGGCAGCACGTGAACAAGACCGACAGCGCTGTCCGCTTCACTTATACGTCGCCGGGGTCCGAGCCCGTGGTGGTGGCGTGCCAAAGCGAACGCTCGCAACATCAAAACCGCGCTCACGCGATGTCGATGCTGAAGGCGCGGCTTTATGAGATCGAACTGCAGAAGCGCGAAGCACAGATCGACGCCATGAATGCCACCAAGACCGATATCGGATGGGGGCACCAGATCCGCTCTTACGTGCTGCAGCCCTACCAGCTCGTGAAGGACTTGCGCACCGGCGTCGAGACCAGCGGCACCGGCGCGGTGCTGGACGGCGATCTTGATCGGTTTCTCGCGGCCTCGCTCGCCCACCGTATCAAGGGTGCCGACGCCGCAGCGGAAGCCGAACGGCGCTAACTTCGATCAATCGCTGGTCGGGCGGATGTCGCCGCGATCCGGTTCGGACGACTCTTTGGTGCGATCCTTGTCGATCGCGCCTTTGAGTTGGCGCACGTCGGCAAAAAACGCGTCTTCGCTCCGAAGCGGCGCGAGGTGGAAAGCCGGCGGCAGCAAGTGGCGCAAGTAGGTGGTCTGCGGAGGGTTGGCGCCATCCTCCCGCTGCACCACGGTCTGCACCGTGATGGCCGACGCCATCAAGAGCAGCAGCCCGACCGCCTTGGCAAAAGGCCTCGAAGGCGAAATCTGACGTAAATGCAGAAAGCAAACCGCGGCAAGCACGCACCAGATCGCGACATAGTCGAAGGCGGTCAACGCGGGCCAAGAAAATGCGAAGGCCAGGAACTGGCCGGACTCGGAGTAGAGCGTGTAGCAAAAAAGGCCGCTGAGCGCGATCAGCAGATGACGCTCGAAGCGCGTCTGTTCCGCGAAGATGCGCGCCAGCACCGACCATAGACCGGCCCAAACGATGGCCGCGGCGATCAATGTCAGCAGCGGCTCCAGATAACGCGATGGAACCGGCTCGCCGGTCTCGTTGAGCCACAGAGTGGTCACGCGTATCGCGACGATGCCGAGCGCCAGTCCGAGCATGAGCGGCCAATGCCGCGATGCCCGAGTGACCATCCGCTCCGGCGCCACGCTTTGGTCCGCGCGGCGCACGCGCAGATAGGTGTGACCGATCCGCAGCAAGGTTTCGCCGTCGAGTGTGACGCTGTCATGGCGAGTGCGACTGCGGTCGAGGTACAGTCCGTTGGTGCTGCCGAGGTCCTCGGCGACCAAGCGGCAGTCTTCGCCGGTGCGGATCAGGAGGTGATGCGGCGCGGTATGCGGATCGTCGATGATGACGTCGTTGTCATAGGCGCGGCCAATTCGTACCCGGTCGCCGATCCAGCGGTGCCGAGCGATGATTTGACGGTGCCGCGACAGCACCTCGATCCAGATTACTTGGTCCATTGCACCATTTCGATGAGACGCTGCGCCAGGTTGACGGCGTTGTCGTAGCTCACTCCCTGTAGGCTAAGCCGCGACACCAGAGCCTCGCGGTCGCGATCCTCGGTGACCAGCATCAGAGACACGTCGTAGAGGCCATCGAATTCCCGATAGGCCCGGGCACACCAGACGAGGCGCAGCGGCGGCCGGTCGCCGGCTTCGGCTGCGGCGATGAAATCCTCGTGACAGCGCTGATCGGTGTACCAGCGCCTGCCTCCACCGCCGAACGGCGGCGGCAGGCTCCGCGCGGAAAGGAATGCGGCGAATTGGAACCGGTTGAGATCGACGCTGCGAATATATGTGTGCGTGAGATAGATGAGCCCGGTGCTGAGATCGTTGGCAACGAACAGCCGGGTATCGCTGGAACAGCCGGTGGTATCCACGACCGCGCGCGGCTTCGGCACCTGATCGGCGTTGGTCTGCCCCCAGCAATTGAACCACGGCGCGGTGCTTTCGGGCGCGAAATAAGATCCAAACTTAGCGGTACGGAGGGGTTCGGCCGCCACCTTCGCATAGAGATCGGCCTGCCAAGCCATGAGCTGCCGTCCGATCTCGGCTTTCAGCGCGCCGGGCGATAGCGGCTCGGTAGCGATCGCGCGCTTCAACAGAGCCGCCGCGTGCCGGGCGGGCACCAGGAAGCTCACGAGCTCGCCACGGAGGAGCTTGGAGACGTTGATTCCCACGACGCGGCCATCGGCCGCCACCGTCGGGCCACCGCTCATGCCGGGATTGATCGCGCCCGAGAAATGGATGCGCTCGATGTAGCTGCGATCGACAAGGCCGTTATAGGTGCCTTCGACGATGGTAAGGCCGAGGTCGAGGGGATTGCCCATGGAGTAGAGCCGGTCGCCCTTGGCCAGCAACCTTGTCGTGTCTTCCTCGTCCAGCCTGAAGAATGGCACGTCGCCGTGGTCGAGACGCACGACCGCGAGATCGTCGGCAATATCGATCGCGAGCACCGTAAGCGGTTTGTTTCCACCATCCGCGGCCGTGTAATAGAGCTGATAGGTTTCGGGCTCGAGCGCGAATTGCGAGACCACGTGATAGTTGGTTATTGCCAAGCCGTCGCTGCCGACCAGAAAGCCGGACCCAATCTCTGATGGCTTATCGCTATGGACAGGCACGGTGCGTATTTGCAGCAGCTTGTCGCGGGCGGCAGCGAACACGCCCTGGGCGATCGCCTGCGAAGGTATTTCGGGGTCAGCCGCCTGGGCCCAAACGGAAGCCGGCCCGAGCGACAGGACCAAACATACCGCGAGCGGTCGTAGCAATTGGTTGAGCAGGTGCTGCACGAATCTGCCGGCTGTGCGGGGCCGCGGCTCGAAGCGGCTGTCCGATCTATTGGCACACTAGCTTAGAGATCGACGCGGGCGCAAGGCGTTGCCGGCGGACTCGCGTTTACCATTGTTGCTATTGTCGTGCATTCGGGAAAAAGAGCTGCTCTCCGTTGATCTCGTAGGCAGCGATCACGGACTGACCTTCGGGCGATATCAACCAATCGATGAAGGCGAGACCGAGATCGCGTTTGACGGTCGGGTGCCGCGCCGGATTGACCAGCATCACCCCGTACTGGTTGAAAAGACGGCTGTCGCCCTGAAGCAGGATGGTCAGGTTCTGCCGGTTCTGGAACGAAAGCCATGTGCCGCGATCGGCAATCGTGTACGCGTCCATGGCCGCGGCGGTGTTGAGTGTCGGTCCCATGCCGGAGCCGGTCTCGCGATACCAGGTGCCAGACGCCGATTTGACGTCGATTCCGGCTTCGTGCCAGAGCTGCTTCTCCGCCTTGTCGGTTCCGCTGTCGTCGCCGCGCGACAGGAAGGGCACTTTCGCCTCGGCGATCCGGCGCAAACCCGCGACGATGTCGCTGGTGCCACCGATGCGAACCGGGTCGCTCTTGGGGCCAATCAGAATAAAGTCGTTGTACATGACGTCGTGACGATCGATACCGAAGCCGTCCGCGACGAATTGGAGTTCCGCCGCCTTGGCGTGAACCAATTCCACATCCGCGTCCCCCCGCTCGCCGATCTTGAGCGCCTGGCCCGTGCCGACCGCAACCACATGCACGTCGATGCCGGTCGCGGCCGTGAACTTGGGCAGCAGGAATTCGAACAGACCCGAATCTTGTGTCGAAGTGGTGGAAGCGACGGTGATGAAGGGACGATCCGATGCGTGCGCGCCGTTGAGGCCGAGCAAGCTCAGGATCGAACACAGAAGCAAACACAGCAACGCTCTGCCGGTCATCGATACGCCCCACGATATGTCAGCAAGAATGCGCCCGCGCTGACGGCCAGCACGATGGCGATCAGGATGATTCCGAGGCCCAGCGCCAGAGGCAAGTCGCCGCGGCTGGTCTCGAGCGCGATCGCGGTCGTCATCGTGCGAGTGACGCCGTCGATGTTGCCGCCGACGATGATGATGGCGCCGACCTCGGCGATCGCGCGCCCGAAGCCCGCGAGGAAAGCAGTCAGGAGTCCGGGGCCGCTCATCGCCAGAAGCTCGGGCACGGCGCGGAGCCGAGAGGCGCCGTCGATGCGGAGCGCATCGCCGTAGGCAAGCCACGGCTCGGCAAGCGCGCGCTGCGATAAGACCGTCAGAATGGGGGTGATCAGAATTGTCTGCGCCACGATCATCGCGCCAGGCGTGAATAAGAGGCCGAGGAAACCGATCGGTCCCGATCGCGAGAACATGAGATAGACGACGAGGCCGATCACCACCGGCGGCAGGCCCAACATGGCGTTGAAGACCATGATCACGGCCTGCCGGCAACGAAAAGGGTAGACGGCGAGGAAGGCGCCCAGCGGTACGCCAATGAGACCGGCCAAGGCGGTTGCACTCGTGCTCACGAAGAGCGACAAGCGCACGATCCGAATGAGATTGGCGTCGAGATGCAGGATCAGCGAGAGCGCGACGCCGAATGCACCCAAAATGTCGCTCACGGGAAGCGCGGCTCTCGGTGTCTTCAGGCGCCGGCAACGCGGGCAAGAAACCGGCGCAAGGCCGGCGACCATTTGTCGGGCTCGCTGGTGCTGGCGACATGACCGTGGGCGCTCTCGAGCGCAAAGTACTCGGCGTCGACACCGGCGGCGCGGAGCTTCCCCATGATCTCGGGCGCGAGCGTGGGTGGAAAGAGCGTGTCGGTGGTGGAGAGCACGTACAGCAATTTGGCGCGCAGGCGGGAGAATTGGGCTTCCACGTCGAAGCGCGCGGCGGCGCGGCCGAGGGTGAGCAGGCTGTTGGCATCGAACTCTCTCGCCCAGTCGGCGGCGAGCCGCTCCAGGGCGGCATCGCGCTCCGCCGCATCGGCCAGACGTTCCGAGAGAACCTGCTGGTAGCCGTATTGCGTGAGCGTGCGCAGGCGAAGCGCGCGCAAGGTCTCGAAGACGCCACCGGTCTCGTAGAAGCGCCCGCCGTTCCAACGAGGATCCGATGCGAGCGTGGCGGTGGTCTGCTCGATCGCTGTCGGGCCTCGGCCGCGCGGCGCCGAGCAGACGGCACAGAGTCCGTCCACGAAGTGAGGGAAACTGATACCCCACTGAAAGGCCTGGAACCCGCCGTAGGAAACACCCGCGACGGCAACCAGATGCCCGACGCCGAGCGCCTGAAGGAGACGATGCTGGGCTGCCACGATGTCCGCGAGCTCTATCTCGGGAAAATCGGGACCGTAGGGCCGGCCGGTGTGCGGGTCGATGCTGCCGGGACCGGTCGAACCGTAGCTCGATCCCAACATGTTGGAGCTGACAACGAAGAAGCGGTCGGTATCGATCGGCTTGCCGGGTCCGATCACGCCATCCCACCAGCCCGGCTGCGGATCGGCCGCCGCATAGCGCCCGGCAGCATGGGCATTGCTGGTGTATCCGTGTGTCACCAGAATTGCGTTGCGGCCATCGAGCGCGAGACGACCATGGGTTTCGAAGGCAAGCACGAGCTGCGGGAGAGTTCTTCCGTCGATCAGGCGGAATTCGCCCAGCGCCAGTCGCTGTCGCTCGACGCCAACCAGGCTGTTCATCCGTCACCTCCTCCGGCGTTCATTCATCGCCACCAGCGGAGCATAAAATGCCGGCGGGAATCCGGCCTCGCTCCGCGCTCGCTCGTTGAACGGTGCCTTGAGCGCGGCGCCGAAGTACCGCCGGACCAGCGCGTGGTAGGTCTCCACCGGCGAAAGGGCGCGCCGCGCCGCCTCGAAAGCAAACCAGCGACGACCCGCGGCCACGTGGCTGATCTCGTCTCGATAGATGATGCGGAGGATTTCGGCACTGCGTTGGTCGCCGCTTGCCTCCAGACGCTCGATCATGGCCGGCGTTACGTCGAGGCCGCGCGCTTCCAGCACCAGCGGGACGACGGCGAGGCGCGCCAACAGGTCTTCCGCGGTCGCGGACGCCGCTTCCCAGAGCCCATCGTGAGCGGGTAGATCGCCATAGGCGGCGCCCAGCTCGGCGAGCCGCGTGGTCAGCAACCCGTGGTGCGTTGCCTCTTCGTCGGCGACCGCGACCCAATCGTCGAAGAACGCGCGTGGCAAATCCGGGGACGCAAAGCGCGCGATCAAATCCGAGGCAAGATCGATCGCGTTGAGTTCGATATGCGCAATCGCGTGCAACAACGCCACGCGGTTGCCATGCTCGCCACCCGCTCGGCGCTTTGGCATTTCGCGCGGGGGCAAGAGCCGAGGACGTTCCGGGCGCGCGGGCCGGTCGGGTGGGGAAGCGGTGCCGACCTCGGACAGTGTTCCCCGCCGCCAGAGATTTGCCGCCTCATGGGTGCGCGCGATTTTCTCGGCGGGATTTGCGGTCTCGAGCACGGCAACCGCGGCCGCCGTCAGCGTCGCCATCGTGAGCAGCTTACAGCGCCTGCGCCGATTTCAGGACTTCGTCCACATGGCCGGATACTTTGACCTTGCGCCAAATGCCGCGCAGCAAGCCCTTCCCGTCGATCAGGAAGGTCGAGCGCTCGATTCCCATATAGGTGCGGCCATACATGCTCTTCTTTTTCCAGACCTCATAGCGCTCGCATACATCGCCCTCGGCGTCCGAGGCCAGTATGAAGGGCAGGTGGTACTTCTTCTTGAACTTGTCATGGGCGGCGACGGTATCCTTGGAAACGCCAACCACCGTAGCGCCGGTCTTGGAAAAATTGGGCAGGGAGTCGCGAAATCCGCAGGCCTCCGCCGTGCAGCCCGAGGTGTCGTCCTTCGGGTAGAAGTAAAGGATCACCGGTTTGCCGTGCAGCGCCTTGAGCGACACCTTGCCGCTGCCGTCGGTCGGCAAAGTGAAGTCGGGTGCCTTATCGCCGATTTCCAGACTCATGCCACTCATCCTCCGTTGTTTCGGCCGCCCGCGATCCCTCGACGGCGCCCCGGCTGCGCACGATCAGCGCGGGGGATTCGATCAATGACGCGAAATGCGTTCTTACGCGCTGGCCGGCCGCGTCCATATCCGCCTTGAGACCCTCCAAGTCAACAGCGCCGGTTCCGCGCACGAGAATCTGCCGCAAAGCGGGCGACGCGGCCGCCTCGTCGAATGGTTCCGCCACCGCGAACTTGATCAGGCCCTGCACATTGCGCCAGAGCGCGAGAGCAGAGAGGAGATCTCCCGCCATCGCCGGTTCGAGCGCTCCCGCCGCGCGGAGTGCCTCGATCGCCGCCGCCGTATTCTGGTGCAGCACCGCCGGATGTGTCGAAGCCCAGCGCAGTTCCAGATACTGGGCGATAAATTCAATGTCGATGAGACCGCCGCGCCGATGCTTCACTTCCCAGATCGGCGGATTGCGGTACTGCGCCGCGATGCGCTCGCGCATATCGGCGACGTCGAAGACCAGCCGCTCGGGATCGCGTCGCTGGGTCAGGATCGCGTTGATTTCCGCGGCTACTCGCTCGGCGAGGCGTGGCGAGCCCGCGACAACGCGCGCGCGCGTCAGCGCCATATGCTCCCAGGTCCAGGCCGACTCTTGATGGTAGCGGTGGAAAGTCTCGAGGCTGGTGGCGATCGGGCCCTTGGTTCCCGATGGCCGAAGCCGCATATCGACTTCGTAGAGGGTCCCCTCGGCGGTGAGCGCGGTGAGCGCATTGACGAGGCGCTGCCAGAGCCGCATGTAATAGGTCGGGACCGGCAGCGGCCGCGCGCCGTCGGAATTTTCCTCGGTCTGCGGCGCATCGTAGATCAAGATCAGGTCGAGGTCGGAGGTGGTGGTCATTTCGCGCCCGCCGAGCTTGCCGAGCGCGAGCACAATCGCCTCGCCGCCGGGAACCTCGCCGTGGGCGTGCCCGAAGAACGCCGTGATCCGGGTCAGCAGCGCCGCAATCACGCTTTCCGCGACATCCGCGAAGTGCGCGCCGGCGGTTGCGCCATCGAGCGAGCCGCGCAGAATTTGCGTGCCGATTTGGAAACGCTTGTCATGCGCCCAGCGGCGCGTCATCTCGAGCAGATCCTCATAGTCGCGGGCGGCGGCGAGCGACCGGCTCAGGTCGTCCGCGAGCACCGGTTGCGCCGGCAGAGGATCGAAGAATCCGGCGGTGAGCACGCCGTCGAGCAGGCTCGGCCGCTGCGCAAGCTGGTCCGCGAGACGCGGCACTCCACCCATGATTTCCGCGACCGTGTCGAGCACGCCGGGGTTTGCGTGGAACAGCGAGAGTAGCTGCACGCCCGCCGGCAAGCGTTCCAAGAGCTGATCGAAGCGCATCAGCGCCGTATCGGGATTCGCGGTCCGGCCGAACGCCGAGAGCAGCCCTGGGATAAGCTCGGTCAGCAGTTCGCGCGCGCGCTGACTGCGCATCGCTCGGTAACGGCCATGATGCCAACCCCGCACCATCGCGGTGACGGCACCGGGTTCGGAATATCCAAGCGAGCGAATGGTGGCGAGCGTTTCGGGATCGTCCTCGCTGCCGGTGAACACGAGGTTGCCGCGTGCGGTCAGGGCGGGCGCTTCCTCGAAAAGATGCGCATAATGCGCCTCGACCGTGGTCAGGTAATGCAGCAGTTCTGCCGTGAACGCATCGGTTGTGGGATAGCCCAGAAAGCGCGCGAGCCGCCCCAAGCCTGCGGCGTCGCTGGGCAGGTTGTGCACCTGCTGATCATCGATCATCTGCAGGCGGTGCTCGACCCGGCGCAGGAAACGGTAGGCTTCGGTCATTTGAGCGGCGGTTTCAGGCGAGATGCGACCGCTTGCCGCAAGTATCGCCAGTGCATCGCAAGTTCCGGCGACGCGGAGCGCCGGTAGGCGCCCGCCCCAAATCAATTGTTGGGTTTGAGCGAAAAATTCAATTTCGCGGATGCCGCCACGGCCGAGCTTGATGTTGTGGCCGAGCACCGCAATTCGCCCGCCTCCCTTATGAGCGTGGATTTGGCGCTTGATCGAATGAATGTCCTGGATCGCCGCGAAGTCGAGGTGCTTGCGCCAAAGAAACGGTTGCAACTCCCTGAGGAAGCGCTGCCCCGACTCGTCGTCACCCGCGACTGCCCGTGCCTTGATGAAAGCAGCGCGTTCCCAATTCTGTCCGGTACTCTCGTAGTAAGTGAGGGCCGCCAGCACCGAGAGTGCCGGCGGCGTCGAGGCGGGGTCCGGACGCAGCCGCAAATCGGTGCGGAACACATACCCCTCCTCGGTGCGCTCGTCGAAGAGCCGCACGAGGTCGCGGGCGAGGCGCGCAAATCGTTGCCGGACGTTCTCGCGCCCGCTATAACGCACGCGCTCCTCGTCGAAGAGCACGATGAGGTCGATGTCGCTGGAGTAGTTGAGTTCGTGCGCACCGAGCTTGCCCATGCCAAGCACGATGACGCCGCATTCGCGCTCGGGCGTCTCGGGGTGCGCAAGCACCAAGTCGCCGGTATCGTGGGCGTGGCGCAGCAGGTGTTGCAGCGCCGCGCGCAGGGCGGCTTCGGCAAAGTCGCTGAGCGCGGCGGTAACGCGCTCCAGCGGCCACCATCCCGCGATGTCGGCGGTTGCGATCAAAAGCGCGGCTCGCCGCTTGGCGACGCGCAGCCGGTGCATCAAGCCGGCCCGGTCCGCACCGGTCGCGAAATGGTGATTGAGCGATCCGACGACTTCAGCGAAAGTATTGTCGGGCCCGAGACGAAGGAGTCGCAGCAGGAAACTTGGCTCCTTTAGGGAACACTGGGTGAGGAACGGGCTATTGCCGAACAAAGCGGCGAGTAATCTGCTTCCGGCGCCATCGTCGGCGAGCGTACGCATCGAGGCTCCGGTCTCCGCATCTTCTTCGGCGGCGCGCTCATGCCAGCGCGCCAGACCAAGCGCGGCCATCGCGGGGTCGCCGGGTCGAGGTATTTTCTGAGCATCAATCGGTGGTAACGACGCAAGCATGAGCGAGCAATCTCAGCACGAAGACGGGAGCGAGCCTGCGCGCCCGGCTGCGGCGGGTCAAGCGGCGCAAGAGCCCCGCAAGCGGCGTTCGATGCTTCGCGGCGTGCATTTTTGCCTGCGGTTGGCGGGCGTGCTGGTGACGGGGCTCGCGATTTCCATCGCGGTATTCTGGTGGCGACTCTCCAGCGGACCGATGTCTCTCGACGCGCTCGTGCCGTGGGTGCAGGAGGCGCTTGCGCCGCCAGGGGAGGGCTTCACCGTCTCGGTGGAGCACACCGAGCTCAGCTTCGATCCCGAGAATCACACGCTCGATGTCCTGGCGGATGGCGCGCGCATCAAACTCGCGGACGGCAGCGCCGAGGTGGCGCTGCCGCGCGTCGGGCTGAATTTCAGCCTGCGCGCCGCTCTCATGGGGCGCGCGGCGCCGACGCGCATCGTGCTGGTCTCGCCGCAAATACATCTGGTGCGGGCTCCCGACGGCACGATCCACCTTGGACTGGGTCAAGGATCCGGTACCGAGGCGCTGGCGGCGGACCTGCTCAACAATCTGACCCCGGCCACGGATCAACGCGGAACCTTCGGCTATTTGCACACCGTTTTGATCCGCGACGCGGCGCTCTCGCTTGAAGACCGCGCGCTCGGCTTCACGTGGCAGGCGCGCACCGACGCAACACTGGTCCGCAGCGACGCCGGCATCAGCGGCAGCGCTCGAATCTCGGTATCGGCGGGCGACCAGAAGGCCGATTTCGCGGGCGAGTTTCAGTACAGCCAGCCCGAGCATCGTCTCGAAGGCGGCGTCGCCATCGTGGACCTCAATCCCGCGCACTTTGCCGGCGCGGCTCCCTCGCTTGCCAAGCTAGCGGCCGTACAGGTTCCCCTCAGTGGACGGCTTAGCTTCTCGCTTGATACTGCGCGGTTGGCCATCGATTCCGGCGAAGGCGACCTTGCAGTCGGAAGCGGTCAAATCGAAGACCCGCGCCTGGCGAACGGAACTCTGGCGATCAAGGGTGGAAAGGCGAGGTTTGCCTACGACCCCATAGCGTCGCGGCTCGCCATCCAGCAGCTGAACGTGGATCTGGGAGGACCCCAGATCGGAGTCAGCGGCGAGGTTAACGGGTTACGCCGCGAATTCCTGCGCGGCGAGAGCCTCGACCACCTGGATGTCAGCGCGAAGGTTTCGGTGAAGAACCTTTCGGTCGGTGCCTTTGCGCAGTACTGGCCTCCGGCGGTCAGTCCGTCGAGCCGGGCATGGATAACCGGGCACCTGCATGACGGCGTCGTGGACGAAGCGCGCGCCGACATCAATCTGAAGGTGGACCTGACAGCCGGGGCGGAGAAGCCGCTGCGAGCCACGGCGCTCAAGGGCAGCGTGTCGTTCCGCAATCTCACGGTCGACTATTTTCCGCCGCTTACGGCGATCCGCGCAATCGACGGCACGGGCAATTTCGATCTCGCGCATTTCGAACTCACGCCCAATGGCGGCACTCTCGGGGGATTGCGAATCACCGGCGGTTCGGTGCAGCTGACCAAGCTCGATACCGACGACGAGCAGATCGCGATCAATGCGTCGGCTGCCGGCCCATTGCGGGACATTCTCGAGTTGCTCGACAGCAAGCCCCTGCACTACGCGCGGAACGTCGCCGTCGATCCCGCAAAGATAGCGGGGATCGCGGATGTCCAAGTCGCGTTCCGTTTTCCCTTGCTGCACAATCTCAAGATCGAGAATGTCGACTACAGCGCCAAGGCGGTGCTTAGGGATGTCGCCGCGAGCGGACTGGTGTTCGGCCGCGATTTGAGCGGCGGCGACCTGAAATTCGAATTGGATCACAATTCGCTCAAGCTGCAGGGTTCCGGCGAGGTCGATCAGGTGCCGGCGACCATCGGCTGGACCCAGGGGCTGCGCGACGGAACCCGTCATTACACGCTCAAGATTCGGCTCGACGATGCTGAGCGGCGGCGGATTGGCGTTGACTATCTCTCGGAGTTCATCAAGGGGCCGATCGACCTCGATGTGTCCTACGCGGTCCAAAAAGGCAACGGGCAGGCTGACGTGTCGCTCGGTCTGCGCGATGCCAATGTCACCATCGAAAAATTCAATTGGTTGAAGCCTGCGGGTGTCGAGGCGCACGCGCAGTTGCGGCTGCTCTTCGTCGGCGATCGCTTGACGGCGGTGCAGCAAGGAACCATCAACGGCGACACCATAAGCGCCGCCTTTTCGGTCGCCTTTGCACCGGGGACCGCGGAGCTGCAGCGGGTAGAGCTGCGGCGGGTCTCCGCCGGGACCACGGATATTGCCGGCTGGGTCGAGCGCGCGACGAACGGCGGGTGGTCGGTGACAATTGCGGGCAAGAGCCTCGATGCCACCAAGCTACTCAGCGATCTCGGCCCCGGCCTTGGCGGCGATGCCAGGGAACCGCTCGCGCTCAACGTCAAGGTCGATCGATTGATCCTTGGAGCCGACCGCGAGGCGCGCAATGTGTCGCTCCGCTTCGTTGATGACGGCGTGCATTGGCAGACCGTGGTTCTCGACACCAACTTCACGGATCACGGCACGCTGTCGGTCCGGTTCGGCGACGTGCCAGGTGACCGGGATCTGCGGATCACGAGCGACAATTTGGGAGCTGCGCTGAGGTTGCTCAACGCGACCGATGCGGTAATAGGCGGCCGCGTTACTGTTCTCGGGCGGGCCGAGGACACGAACGGACGCCGCATATTCGGCGGGCATGTGGAGGGCGAGGACTACGTGGTACAGCACGCGCCTACTTTCGCGCGCGTCCTGTCGGTGGGCTCGCTCTCGGGCGCCAGCAATCTTCTGCAAGGCAAGGGCATACCGTTCACAAAGCTGCGCGGCGACTACGTCTTCGACGCCGGCAAGGTCACCTTTTCCGAGGCGCGCGCTTACGGCGGTGCGCTTGGGATCAACGCCGGCGGCTCGGTCGATCTGCGCCGCAACACCATGGATATCGCGGGAGTTCTGGTTCCCGCCTATACCATTAACAGCGTGCTCGGAAACGTCCCGGTGTTGGGGCCGCTGCTGCTCGGCAGCGAGGGCGGCGGCGTATTCGGCATAAATTTTCGGGTTGCCGGGGCGGCCGATGACCCCAAGGTCTCCGTCAATCCCCTAAGCGCGGTTGCACCGGGCTTCCTGCGCAAACTCTTCCTATTCAATGCGCCGCGGCCAAGCGGTCCGCCGACGACGAACGATGTCCAGGAGCAGGGGCCAGGGCCGGAACACGACCACAGCAGCGGCGGCTGAATTGCGCCAGGCCGGCCAGCCTTAGTTTTTCTAATCGAGGGCATGTGCTAAGTTCAATTGCGCGAACGGCGCGAACCGCCTACATCCATGGCTACAACGACCATAGGGAGCGCGAGCAGATGACTGCCGTCGTGAAAGACGCCTTGGCCGATGCTGCCAGCGGGACGTCCCCCGGGTTGTCCTATGTCGAGGCCCCCCTGACCTTTCTTCGGGATGCCTCAGTAAAGCCCACCACCTACAACCCACCGCCGGGAACGGGCGAGGTCCGGCGCGTCGGCAACTATGGTCCGTTCGTGACGCGCATTCACGACGCTCGGCCGATCGCCGGCAAGCTTTCGCTGGATCGCGAGGGGTTCATGCTGGTTCGGCGCGATACGCGCATGGGCGATTTCTATGACGAGCGCGCCGTACGAGAGATTTATTATCCTGAGGTCGAGCGCCTCATAAAGGAGGCGACAGGTGCCTCGAAGACGGTCGTGTTCGATCACACGATCCGCGTCGCCGAGAGGCATGTTGAGCGCGGACTTCGCGCTCCGGTTCGCCTGGTGCACAATGATTACACGGAAAAATCGGGACCGCAGCGTGTCCGTGATTTGCTGGGCCCGGAGGCCGATGCGCGGCTGCAACGTCGTTACGTCGAAATCAATGTTTGGCGCCCGATCCGCGGCCCGGTGCAGATGGCACCGCTCGCGCTTGCCGACGGCGCAAGCCTTGCCCCCGGTGACCTCGTCACGGCGGACCTCGTCTATACCGATCGCACCGGCGAGATCTATCACGGTCTCCATAACCCGGCTCAGCGCTGGTATTACTTCCCGCGCATGGAGCGAAGCGAAGCCGTGCTCATCAAATGTTTTGACTCGATGAAAGACGGCCGGTCCCGGTTCTCGCTGCACACCGCCTTCGACGACCCGACAACGCCCGAGGCCGCGCCGCCGCGCGAGAGCATCGAGGTCCGCGCTTTCGCCTTCTTCGACGCCTGAGCGGCGCCGCTCAGTTCGGGCGTATCAGGGCGTGGCGTTTGCGCCCGGCCGAGAGCTTGATCACGCTTTCCGCATTGAGATCGGCGAGAGTAACCGCGCGTCCTTCATCGCCCAGCACCGTATCGTTTAGCCGCGCGCCGCTGCCGCGGATGAGGCGGCGCGCCTCGCTATTGGAGGCCGCGAGCCCGGCGCGCACGAATATCTCATAGGCGGGGATGCCGCGTGCGAGATCGGCGCGCGGCAAAGTCACGGTGGGAAGCTCGGCGCCAACCGCGCCTTCTTCGAACACCTTCCGCGCCGTCTCGGCGGCGGCGGCCGCCGCCTCGCGTCCACGGCAGAGCGCCGTCGCCTCGATCGCCAGAATGCGCTTGGCCTCGTTGATCTCGCTGCCCGAGAGCCGCTCCAGCCGCTCGATCTCCTCCAGCGGCATGTCGGTGAACAGCCGCAGAAATCGGCCCACGTCGGCGTCCTCGGTGTTGCGCCAGAACTGCCAATATTCGTAGGCGCTGAGGCGGTGCTCGGCGAGCCAGACCGCGCCCTGGGCGGTCTTGCCCATCTTGGCGCCGGACGCGGTGGCTATCAGCGGCGTCGTGAGGCCGAACAGGGTCCGATTGTCGATGCGGCGCGCAAGCTCCACGCCGCTGACAATGTTGCCCCACTGATCCGACCCTCCCGCCTGCATGGCGCAGTCGTGGCGGCGTGAGAGTTCCAGGAAGTCGTAGGACTGCAGGACCATGTAGTTGAATTCCAGGAACGAGAGCGGATGCTCGCGTTCGAGCCGGAGCCGCACGCTGTCAAAGGTCAGCATGCGGTTGACCGAGAAGTGACGGCCATATTCGCGAAGGAACGGAATGTAGCTGAGGCCGTCGAGCCAGTCCGCATTGTCGACCATGATCGCATCGGTAGGACCCGAGCCGAAACTGAGGAAGTGCTCGAAGATGCGACGGATGCTGGCTTTGTTGCGCTCGATCTCCGCTTCCGTCAGAAGTTTGCGCGTCTCGTCCTTGCCCGAGGGGTCGCCGATCTTGGTGGTGCCGCCTCCCATTAGCACGATCGGCTTGTGGCCCGAGCGTTGCCACAACCGAAGCAGCATGACCCCCACAAGGTTTCCCACGTGCAGGCTGTCCGCCGTACAATCGAAGCCGATATAGGCAACCGCCGGCCCTTGCGCGAGGCGCGCCTCGAGCGCGGCCCGGTCGGTGCACTGGTGCACGAAGCCGCGCGCCTCGGCCGCGGCGAGAAACTGGGGAGCGCTGGTCATCGGCAATTCACTTGCAAGGCAGCGGAAACAGGGCGGCTCGTGTAGCATAATCGCGGCGCAGCGACAAATCGGAGCCGCCTGGTGACCCTGCCGGTACGCCGTGCCCTCGGCTTGATGAGCGGCACATCGCTCGACGGTATCGATATCGCGTTTCTCGCGACCGACGGTGCCGCGCAGATCGAAGCGGGACCCTGGCACACCGAGCCTTACGAGCCGCCCATGCGCGAAAGGTTGCGCTCGGTGCTCGGCGGCGTCGGGCCGGTCGGCGAGGTCGAGCGCGAATTGACCCTGGCGCACGCGCGTGTGGTGCGGGAATTTCTTGCCCGCCACGACTTGGGGTCAATCGACCTCGTAGGCTTGCATGGCCACACGATCCTGCATCGCCCGCACGAGCGCTGGACTTGGCAAATCGGCGATGGTGCATTGCTTGCGACGACGCTCGGCATCGACGTCGTTGCCGATTTCCGCTCAAGCGATGTGGCGGCGGGAGGCGAGGGGGCGCCGCTTGCGCCGATATTCCATGCCGGCTTGGCGGCGGGGATGGGGCGACCGCTCGCGGTGCTCAATCTCGGTGGCGTCGGTAACGTCACTTGGCTCGGAGCCGAAGCGGAGGCGATGCTCGCTTTCGACACCGGGCCCGGCAACGCCTTGATCGACGATTGGGCGCTAAGCACCACCGGAACACCCTTCGATCGGGACGGCGTGCTCGCCTTCGCAGGCCGCGTCGATCGCGACTACCTCGAGCGATTTCTGACCCTGCCGTTCTTTTCGCGCTCGCCGCCAAAGTCGCTTGACCGCGACGATTTCCGCGACTGGTTCCCGCGTCACCTTGGCGCGGCCGACGGTGCCGCAACGCTGACGGCGATGACGGCCGCCGCGGTGCAAGCCGCCGGCAGGCATTTCCCGGCACCACCCCGCCAATGGCTTGTGACCGGCGGGGGGCGGCACAATCCTGCGGTAATGGCGGCGCTACGACGCATGCTCCAGGTGCCGGTCGAGCCGGTGGAAAGCGTGGGTTGGCAGGGTGATGCGCTCGAAGCGCAAGCCTTCGCCTATCTGGCGGTGCGGTCCAGCGCCGGCCTGCCGCTGAGCTTTCCGGGCACAACGGGGGTCGCGGCGCCGCTCACCGGCGGCAGATTGTTCCGGCCAACCCCTCCATCCCGCATTCAATAGTCCGCCCGCCTTACCCTTATTGATCGCTCGTTAACCCTCCATTTGCGCTTGGCAACCTAAGCTCATCCGCACGTGGGTGCGGATGATGGCGCAAGCGCTCGAAATAGAAGGCGACCAAAGCGGCGGCCGCATTGCGAGCCTGGGCGGCCACTATGAAATTCATGTAGACCGGCCGTTGCCGGAGCTGCGCACGCCTACCGCGGGTGCGTTCGTCGCGTTTGATCGAGACACCCCGGCGCTCAGCTTATACGCACTGATCTGCAGTCCGGATACTCCACCGCGGCTTGAAGTGCTTGAGGCACTTCCCGGCATGCACCTTGAAGCGATGCTGTCGCCGATCGATTCGGGTATCGTCGATTGGCCGTCGGCGGGGCGACGCTGCTTTGCGATCATCTATGAGCGGCCGGCGGGAGGACCGCTCTGGCGGTCTGCCGAGGAGCCCGAAGCACCGATTGCCGAGGATGAGCTTGCGCGCGGCGTGCTGCCGCCGCTGGTCGTGGCGCTGAGGGATTTTGCCGCCGCGGGCGCCACGCATCGCGCCATTCGCGCGACCAATCTCTACTATCGCGACGCCGCGCGACGGTTTCCGACATTCGGCGATTGCTGCGCGACCCCGCCGGGCCTGACGCAGCCGCTGGTTTACGAGACGATCGAGAGCGGACTTGCGAGCCCCTGGGGCCGCGGCGACGGGACGCCGGCCGACGATCTCTATTCGCTTGGCGTTACCATGGTGATGCTGCTGTTGGGGCGCAACCCCGTCGCCGGGATACCGGACGAACGGCTTTTGCTCGACAAGATCAATCGAGGTTCTTATGCGGCAATCGTGGGAGCCGAGCGAATTCCCCCGGGCATGGTCGAACCGGTGCGCGGGCTCCTTACCGACGAAGCCAAGGAGCGTTGGACCGCCCAAGACCTGGAGCTTTGGCTGCACGGTCGGCGGTTGACGCCCAAGCAACCAATCTTGCCCAAGCGTGCGTCGCGCGCTTTTGAATTCGACGGCGAGCCTTACTCGACGGCTCGTTCGCTGGCCTTCGCATTGGCGCGCAAGCCTGCCGCTGCCGCCGCAGTCTTCAAAGCGCCGGATTTCGAAATCTGGGTGCAGCGCAGTCTCGGGGACCCCGAGCGCAACAAGGCGGTTGCCGCCGCGCTCTCGGAAGGGCAGGGCGTCGGTGCCGCCGGTCACGAGGAGCGTCTCACGGCGCGGATAGCGATGGCGCTCGATCCCGCGGCGCCGATCCGATACAAGGGCCTTGCTGCTGCGGCGGGCGGCCTTGGCTCCGCGCTTGCCGGCGCCTTCCGCGGCCAGGGTGCGGTCGCCGCCGTCGCCGAGGCCGTCACCGGACGATTGCCGGTGTTCTGGTTCTCGGTTCAGCCGAGCTTGGGCCCGGAGCAGATACCCATCCTCAAGTCATTTGAGCGCTACCGCTTTTTGCTGGAAAACCGCCGCCCGGGCTTTGGCGTGGAGCGGCTTCTATACGAAACCAATCGATCGATCCATTGCCTGTCGCCGCTGATCGAGGCGCAGTACGTCATAGACGCCGCTGGAGTGATCCCCGCGATCGAGGCGGCGCTGCGAAGCCAAACCGCCGACGAGCTGCAAATCGATCGTCATATCGCGGCTTTTGTCGCCACCCGGTTCAAGTTTTCGGCGAGCGACTGGTTCGACGATCTCGGAAGCCAGCGGCCCGGCGTGCGGGTGCTTGGCGCACTTCGCATGCTCGCGAAACTGCAATCGACATCAGGACCGGACCGGGTCATCAATCTGGCGCAGCGCCTGGCGCGCCAGCTTCCCGCGGCCACCGAGGGTATCCGCAATAAACCGAAGCGGCAGCAGCTTCTGGTCGCAATCCCGCAAACGGCCGAGCGCGGCAGCTTGCCCGACCTCCTGGCGCTGGTCGACAATCGAGCCGAGATGCAGCGCGATGCCGCCGGTTTCAAGTCAGCCGTTCGGGAGTTCGCCCAGATCGAGCGGGCTCTTCATGAGCTGCGCGCCGATGGCTCGCGCCGCCCGGAGCGCGCCGCCCTCCTGGGCGCGCGGATTGCCGCGGCAACGGCGGGTGTCCTCGCTTGGGCGGCTGCGCTCGTGCTCTTAGTCGTCGTCGGCTGAGATCATGGCCACACGGCGTCAGAACCAAAATAATGCAGCGGCGAAGCAGGCGGGCCGCGGGCGTGGGGCGCGCCGTGGCGTCATGGCGACCGTGGTGATGATAGTCTTCGCTTTGCTGGCGATCACGGCATTGCCGCTCTGCATCATCCTGCTGACCGGTCTGATCCCAACGATGGTGTCTGTGCTGGCCGACCGGTATCGCGCGCGCTATCTCACCCGAACCGTCGGTGCCATGAACCTCGCGGGCATCGCTCCCTTGGTCTTCCAGCTCTGGACCCACCACTTCACCCTCGACGAGGCGATGGCGCTGCTCATGACCCCCATGAGCTGGCTAATCATGTACGGTGCTGCCGCCCTGGGCTGGGCGCTGTTCCTGGCGATGCCTCCGGTTGCCCGAGTTGTCGTTGACCTGCGGGCCGATCAGCTACAGGCAGACTTGAAGGCGCGTGCCAAGCAGCTCGTGGCGGAGTGGGGCGAGGACGTAACCGGCCGCAGCAGGTCGAATTAGCTGCTTCACACGGTCGGCAGGAGGCGGCGTTCCGTGGCGGCCTGCTTGATCACTCTTTGCAGCTTCTCGAAGGCTCGAACTTCGATCTGCCGGACGCGCTCGCGCGAAATGCCATACTGGTGCGAAAGCTCCTCGAGCGTGGTCGGTTCGTCTTGCAGGCGTCGCGCCATCAGAATGCTCCGTTCGCGCTCGCTCAAATGCTTCATCGCCTTTTGCAAGAGGTCGCGACGCAAACCCAGCTCCTGGCGGTCACCGAGTTGGGATTCCTGATCCGCCTCCTCATCCACGAGCCAGTCCTGCCATTCGCCTTCGCCGTCGGCGCGCACCGGCGCGTTGAGGGAATGATCGGGCGCCATGAGGCGCCGGTTCATGCTGATCACATCGGCCTCGGGCACGTCGAGTTCCTTGGCGATCTTGCTCACGTGCTCCGGCGTCAGGTCGCCCTCTTCGATGGCCTGAATCTGTCCCTTGAGCTTGCGGAGATTGAAGAACAGCTTCTTCTGCGCCGCCGTGGTGCCCATCTTCACGAGCGACCAGGAGTGCAGGATATATTCCTGGATCGAGGCGCGGATCCACCACATGGCATAGGTGGCCAAGCGGAAGCCGCGGTCGGGATCGAAGCGCTTGACCGCCTGCATCATGCCGACATTGCCCTCCGAAATGAGCTCGGAGAGCGGCAATCCGTAACCGCGATAACCCATGGCAATCTTCGCCACCAGACGCAGATGGCTGGTGACCAGCCGCTGGGCCGCTTGCGGGTCGGAGTGCTCGCGCCAGCGCTTGGCAAGCATGTATTCCTCTTCCGGGTCGAGCAGGGGGAACTTGCGGATTTCCTGCAAATACCGCGAGAGGCCGCCTTCGGACGAGACACTTGGAACGTTGGCAACAGTGGCCATGTCGACTTTCAGCTCCCGGAGTATGGGTGAGGGGCCGCAGGTCATCCATGCGGCACGTCATATTTAATAACTTAGCATTGTGGTCAGGTTTTGTCCAATGTTACAGAGGCTCTAAAAAAGTTATCAATTCCTTAATATCGCTAGAAATATTGTCAGAGAATAGCAGCTTTTCGCCGCTTGCGGGGTGGGTGAAGCCGAGCTTGGCCGCATGGAGCGCCTGGCGCGGAAATGTTTCTAGCGTCGACCGGAGCGCGTCGGGCAACCGGCGCTTGCGGCCGCGGCTGCGGCCGTAAACCGCATCGCCGATCAAGGGGTGACCGAGCGCTGCCAGGTGGACGCGGATTTGGTGCGTCCGCCCCGTCGCGAGCCGGCATTCGATCAGGCTGGCGGCATCGCCGAAACTTCGCAGTACCCGGTAGAGTGTCACCGCTCGTTTACCGCCGCGCTTCACCACGGCCATGGTTTTTCGATTTGCGGGATTGCGGCCGATCGCCGCGTCGATCTCGCCGCTGCGTCTGGTTGGCACGCCCCACACGAGGGCAAGGTAAGCACGCTCGATGCGCCGCGCGGCAAAGTCGGCGGCAAGCCGCTCATGAGCGAGGTCGGTCTTGGCCACCACCATGAGGCCGCTCGTGTCCTTGTCGAGCCGATGCACGATGCCGGGCCGTTTGACGCCGCCGATACCGGCGAGGCTTGCGCCGCAATGCGCGAGGAGCGCGTTTACCAACGTGCGATCGGGATTGCCGGGCGCCGGATGCACGACCAGGCCCGCCGGTTTGACCAGCACGACCAGATGCTCGTCTTCGTAGCGAATGTCGAGCGGGATCGGTTGCGGCTCGGGCCTCGATACCGCCGGTGGCGGCACGGTGAGGACGCAACGCCGACCTGGTTTGACCCTCCAGGAGGGGTCCGTTATCGTCGCGCCATCCACTGCGAGCCGACCCTCCTCGACCAGATGCTTGATGCGGCTGCGCGAGAGGTCGCCGAAGCGCCGCGCCAGGGCACGATCGAGGCGTTCGCCCGCCTCAGCGGGCTCAAAGGTCGCGTAGAGGCGGCGCTCGGCATCGGAGGATTGGGTCATCGATCGTTAGAGTGAACCGGAAGCATGCGCGCTCTCAAGATACTGGTTGTCGTGATGGGGGTGGCGCTGGTGGCAGGCTTGGCGGTGATCATCGGGACCATCGCCTATCGCGCTTCACATATGGGGACCGCGGCTGCGTTGGCGACGCCGGGGCGTCCGCACGCATTCGGCAACGCGACCGTCCGGCTGCCGCCTGATGCAAGCATCGTGGAGATGCAAGGCGTCGGTTCCCGCTTGGTCCTTCGGCTTAAGCGCTCCGACGGGAGTCAGGCGCTGCTGGTGCTCGACTCCGATAGCGGGAATGTGCTCGGGACCATCGAATTGCGCCCTGGCGAGTAACGGCGGGTAATTGGAGAGAGGACGAATGAACTTCTGCAGCGACAATGTGACGGGTGCATCGCCGGAGATCATAGAGGCGCTCGCCGCCGCGAGCCGTGGCGCGCAAGCCGCCTACGGCGATGACGAGATCACGGAGCGGCTGAGAGGGCGGTTCTGCGAGCTCTTCGAGCACGAGGTCGCGGTCTTTCCGGTGGCGACCGGGACCGCCGCCAATTCGCTCGCGCTTGCGAGCCTGGTGCCACCCTACGGCGTCATCTACGCGCACGGGGACGCGCATGTCCAAGTGGACGAGTGCGGCGCGCCCGAATTCTTCACGGGCGGCGCCAAGATCCTTCCGATGGGTGGTGCCCACGGCAAGATCGATGTCGACGAGCTGGCCGCGGCGGTGGAGGGCGGTTGGCAGGGCGTCGTGCACCACGCGCAGCCCGCTGCCGTGAGCGTCACCGAGGCGAGCGAGGCGGGGACGGTCTATCGACCCGAGGAGCTCGGCGCCATTGCCGGCATCTGCCGCAGCCATGGGCTCGCGCTGCACATGGATGGAGCCCGCTTCGGCAATGCCGTCGCGGCGCTCAACTGCTCACCTGCCGATCTGACCTGGCGCGCCGGTGTCGATGTTCTCTCATTCGGTGCAACCAAAAATGGTGCGCTCGCCGCTGAGGCGGTGGTGTTCTTCGATCAGGCCAAGGCCAACGACTTCGCATTCCGCCGCAAGCGCGGTGGGCACTTGTTCTCCAAGATGCGCTTCCTCTCGGCCCAGCTCGAAGCCTATCTCGCAAGCGCGCTCTGGCTGCGCAATGCGCGGCACGCGAACCGGATGGCCGCGCGCCTTGCCGAGGGGCTAGCGGCGCTTCCAGGAGCACGCCTGCGCCACCCGGTCGAAGCGAATGAGCTGTTCGTCGAGTTGCCGGAACCCGCAATCCGTGGGCTCTTTGCCGATGGATTCAAGTTTTATCGTTGGAGCGGCGAGGCAAGCACCTGCATCCGTCTGGTGACCGCTTTCGATACCGATTTGGCGGCGGTTGAGGCGTTTCTCGCCTCGGCCGGGCGCCACTGCGGGCGCGCGGCTGGGCCCGAACGTCTCTAATTTTGGCCGATTCGCGGCGAAAGAAATGCGGCGGGGCTGTCGCCAAGGTCGACGGGCGAACGCCGCCGCCAGCGAAGATGACCGGGCGAGCGCGGTAGGGCGCTGGCTGAGCAACAACGATCGCGGCTCTCCGCTTGGAGCGATACGCCGCAAAAAAATGGCCGAATCCTGCGCGACTCCGGGCGGCTCGAGACGCGGGCGCGAGCGCCCGAGCGGCGGAAGCGGAGCCGGCTCTGAGCTCCGTCGATGCTCCGTCGTCGCCGGACGCGAGCCCTCTGGCGCGAATTTTTTTGCATTAAGCCCAAAGAAATACTTGCAACGCTAAAATTTCAGCGTATCTATCGAGCCGCGACGCAATCCGCACGTGCCTATGGCCCATCGTGGTTATGCAACGACGTAACGCGTCCTTTTTGGCAGAACCGGTCATCGTGGGCCGGGTCCCGAGAGGGAGGTCGATATGGTTGCAATCCGACGCAGGGCCGCTGGGCCCTGGACTGAAGCCGCCTACCGGCTCATCAGGGTATCCCGCGGCTGCGGTGGCCGCGCCTCCATAGAACCGAGTTGTTAAGGCAACCGAGGTGTCCAGTGACGCGGAGCGGTGCTCCGTGCGCGGACCGAATTTTCTCTTGGTGGCCGAGCGTCCCGCGCTCGGTCGACTGGGGGGCGCGTCGAATGCCATCTCCGTCGAGCCGCGAATTCCTGGGATCGAGACGATCCGACGCGCGGCTCCGACGCCAGCCTGGCTCAGCGGCCGTCCTCGCCCCGAGTGGGAAGGACCACTGAAATGAACGACAGAATTTCCCGCTTCCTCGCGGAGCGACGTCCCGAAACACCCTGCCTGGTGATCGACCTCGACGTCGTCGCCGAGGCCTACGAAGCGCTGCGGCGTTACTTGCCGTTGGCGAAGATTTTCTACGCCGTGAAGGCCAACCCGGCTGAGGACGTGATCTCGATGCTGCGCGAGCTCGGATCGAGCTTCGACGTGGCGAGCCGCGGCGAAGTCGATCTCGTGCTCGACAAGGGCATCGGCACCGAGCGCGTCTCGTTCGGGAACACCATCAAGAAAGAGCGCGACATCGCCTATGCGTTCGACCGCGGCGTGCGGCTCTTCGCCTTCGACAGCGAGGCGGAGCTCGAAAAGATCGCTCGCTCGGCGCCGGGATCGCGGGTCTTCTGTCGCATCCTGGTGGAGTGCGGCGGAGCGGAGTGGCCGTTGTCGCGCAAGTTCGGCTGCGCGCCGGAGATGGCGGTCGGCCTGCTGAAATTGGCGCGCGAGCGGGGCCTCGATCCCTATGGCGTGTCTTTCCATGTGGGGTCGCAGCAGACCAACCTGGCGCAGTGGGACAGCGCGATCGGCCAGGCCGCTCGCATGTTCTCGGCGCTCGCGCAGAGCGACATCAACCTGCGCATGGTCAACATCGGCGGCGGCTTCCCCGCGCATTACCGCGGCGATGTCCCGGAGGTGCAGGTCTACGCGAACGCAGTCATGGCGGCGATCACCCGTCATTTCGGCAACGACTTGCCGGAGATCGTGGTGGAGCCCGGTCGTTCGGTCGTGGGCGATGCTGGCGTGATTCAGAGCGAGGTGGTGTTGATCTCGCGCAAGGCCGAGGGCGAGGAGAAGCGCTGGGTCTATCTCGACGTGGGGAAGTTCAACGGCCTCGCCGAGACGATGGACGAGAGCATCAAGTACCGCATCCGCACGCCCGCCGATGGCGGGGCGGTCGGGCCCGCGGTGTTGGCGGGACCAACCTGCGACAGCGCCGACATCCTCTATGAGAAGACCGAATACCAGTTGCCGCTGGACTTGAAAGTCGGTGACAAGGTGGAGCTGCTCTCGACCGGTGCTTACACTTCGAGTTACTCGTCGGTGGGATTCAACGGCTTTCAGCCGCTGAAAACCTACTGCATTCGCTCGGAGACCCGCAACGGAACCGCGGCAAAACGTTCGCGGAAGGGTACGTCGCCAACGTCGCCCCGGCGCGCGGCCAGCCCTGCCGCCGTCTAGCGGCCGAGGTTTAGGTCTTCCTCCCGGCAACGCACTGGGGTAACGCCCTCGGAAACGAGGGCGTTGCCGATTCATGGGGAACTTTCGGCGCCACTACCCCAAAAAGCCGCTCCGACGCCGCGGCGGGAGCGCCACGATCTCGGAGAGCAGCTTCTGCTGCATGGCCGCTGCGAAGGCGTGATAGTCCTCGACCTCCATGAGGAAGGCGCCGGTCCCGCCCACGACGTTCATGTCGTAGTACTGGCTGACCCACGGTTCGTCGTTAAGGATCGTCAAGCCGTTAATGGTGATGCCCTCGGCAATGAGGGCATCGCGGACTTCCACGGGCTGCGGCCCCACATTCGCCATGCCGTCGCCGGAGACGTCGATCACCCGGCGCGTCGCTAGATCGGGCAACTGGCGGAATGCCGCTTGCGCCGCCTGCAGCGCGCTGCCAATCGCCGTGAGACCGTGCGATGTGCGCTTGGTTGCCCGTAGCTTGGCGGCAAAGGCCTTGGCGGACCGAGCGTCCTCGACCCGTGTCCATGGAACGGTCGCGACCTGGATCTCCGGATCGGACCACTCCAGGACCAGCGCGTCGATGGCGCGATGCTTGCCGCCGGCGACCGCAGCAGCCAGCGCCGGACTCTCGAAGGCGCGCGCGATTCCTTCGCGCTGCAGATCGTACTCGCGGTCGTTCACGCTGAGCGATACGTCGATTGCGAGTATCAGCGCAACGTCGACGGAGGCCGCCTGCACGGGGGCCGTTGCCAGCAGCAAAATCACCAATGGAAGGGCGAGTACCCCACCGACCCGTGCGATCATTCCGCGAGTGTTGGGACAAAAGCCGGCAAAACCAAGGCGCTGATCTGAGCGGCCGCGTCAGGCGGCCAGCAGGCTCTCGCGGTCGGATCAGCGCTCCGACGCCGTGCTGTTATGGGCGAGCAATGTCGGCAGCGCGCCTAGCGCCCGCCCGTAGAGGGCTGGATCGCGCAGCAATTCTTCCGCGATTTTGATGTCGGCATCGCGGTCGATCCGCTCGGCCGGGCAGCCGTCGCGCAATTGCTTCCAGCCTTGCTCATCGAGCGCCGCGCGCGGGCGGGCGGCCGGACCGCTACCCGCCATGGTGCCGCGCACCAAAGCTTCATGCATGCTCACGGAATCGCCGGAAATTCCGGAGGTACAAACCGTCGGAATAACCCCGTGTTCGTGCAACACGTAGCCCTCGGGCGTTATCAACTTTGCCCAGGTCACCGTGAGCTCGCCCTCGTTCATGAGGTCGAGCACGGTCTGGACCGTACCCTTTCCGTATGAGGAGGTACCGATCACCACGGCACGGCCGGAATCCTGCAGCGTCGACGCGACGATCTCGGACGCCGACGCGGAACCGCCATTGATCAACACCACCATCGGCGTGCCGTCGCTCAAATGCATTGGGTCCACTTCGTAGGACTTGCGGCTCTCGGGGAGCCGACCCAAGGTTGAAGTCGCGACGCCACTGTCGAGAAAGGCGTCCAGCACGTCCACGGATTGGTCCAGCAACCCCCCGGGGTTGTCCCGGAGGTCCAGGATAATGCCGACCGGCTGACCGCCGATCTCGCGCCGGGCCTTCTTGATCGCGTCGACCAGACGCTCGGAGGTCTCCTCGTTGAAGCTGGAAATCCGCAGCGTGACAATCCTTCCGTCGCGCTTCATTTCCACGGTCGGCAGCACGATATGCGCGCGCGCAATCGAGAATGAGAGCGCCCCGGTTGTGCCCTTGCGCTCGATGCCCAGCACCACCGGGGTACCCGGCTCGCCGCGCAGGCGCGCCACAACCTGCTCGCGCGTCAGGACCGAAGCCTGGGCCCCATCGACCGTTACGATGCGGTCGTCGGGCTTGAGCCCGGCGTGACCCGCGGGGCTGTCGGGGATCACCGAGAGGATGCGCACCTGATCGTCGTCGGATGAATCAAGAGTGACGCCGATGCCGCCAAAGCCGCTCCGCTCCGCCCGCAATTCCCGCGCGGCTTCCGGACTTGCATAGTGGGAGAAGCGGTCGAGCGTACCGATCGCGCCTTCGAAGACGACCTTCTCGACGTCGTCCTCGTTGTCGGCTCCGATCTTGGGTGAGGCCTTCCTCACCCTTTCGAGCGTCGAGGCCGTTAACTCGCCCCAGCCGTCATTATCCAAAGGGGCAGGGGCGGCAAAGCGATCCACGACAACGTCGTTTTGAAGGAGCACGACCTCGCCGCCCTGGCGCTGCACCGAAATCGTGGGATCGAGCGTCGATAGCTTGGCGAGGCCGGCCTGTGCCAACTGCGCCGCATCGGTCGGCTCAATATAATAGTGCGAAATCTGCTGATACCCCTCGCGGAAAAGCGCGTGCGTGTTCGTGCGATCGAAGGTTGCGGAGGAGCCGTTGGGGCTGCTGCAACTGGTTAGCGCAGCCACCGAGGCCAGTGCCAAGGCCGCGAGCCGCACGATGGCAGGGGGCGTCATTGCTTTCGTGGAACCCATGAAAACGGCTTTGGATGACCTGGGATGGGCGGTGATTGTGCGGGGGAACTCATAACGCCTGATGAATCGTATCGTTAATGGCTCCTTCAAATACCCCGCCGCCGCGATTTTGGATAGCCCGCTGAACGGCCGACCCGGCGGGCGTTGGAATCTCGCGTGCCCACCTCCTTGGTTTTGATCGTTGGCATGTCCTTGCTCTCCAATTGGAACAACAGGCTGCCCGTCACTGCGTTTGCTTCAAGCAATTTTACGCGCACGGGGTCGCCAAGCGTAAAGCGCCGACCTGACCGACGCCCCACCAACCTGTGTTGCGCCTCTTCGTGGATGAAGTAATCCCCGCCAAGGCTGCGCATGGGCACGAGCCCGTCGGCGCCGGTCTCGTCCAAGGTGATGAACAGCCCGGCGCGGGTCACCCCGCTGATGCGACCGGCGAACGCCGCGCCGACGCGGTCGGCAAGGTAGAGCGTGGCGTAGCGTGTGACCGCGTCGCGTTCAGCCGCCGCCGCGCGGCGCTCGGTATCGGAGATGTGTGCGCCGATCTCCGCGAATTGTTCCGGCTTTTGCGGCGGAAGCGCGCCCGCACCGAAGCGTAGGCCGGCGATGAGGGCGCGATGCACCAAGACGTCGGCGTAGCGCCGGATCGGCGAGGTGAAGTGTGCATAGCGCCGCAGCGCTAGGCCGAAATGTCCGAGATTGACCGGAGAGTAGGCGGCCTGGGATTGGCTGCGCAGGACCAGTTGATTGATCAGCGCGGCGTGCGGCGTGCCCTTCGCGTGCTCGATGATCGTGTTGAAGAGCCGGGGCCGGATTGCCTGTCCCTTGGCGAGTGTGAGCGAGGGGATGCCGAACCCGCGCAGAAAGTCTTGCAGCGCCGCGAGCTTTGCTGGGTCCGGCACGTCGTGCACCCGGTACATGCAGGGCTGGCGCAGTCGCTCGAGGGTTTCCGCCGCCGCTACATTGGCGAGGATCATCAGCTCTTCGATCAGCTTGTGGCTGTCGAGCCGCTGGCGCGGTTCGATGCGCGCGACGCTCCCGTCGGGGTTCATCGCCACCTTGCGCTCGGGAAGATCGAGATCGAGCGCGCCCCGCCTGCGGCGGGCCCGGTCGAGGACGGAAAAGACCTGGTAAAGCGGTCGGATCACTCTTTCCACCAGCGGGCCGGTCACCCCGTCGGTGCGCCCTTCCTGCGCATTCTGGACCTGCTCATAGGTGAGCCGCGCCGCCGAGCGCATCAGGCCCCGCACGAAGCGATGCTCAACGAGGTGTCCCGCGTCGTCGATAATCAGGTGCGCCGCAAGGCATGCCCGCTCCACCGCGGGCTTCAGCGAGCACAGTTCGTTGGAGAGGGCCTCGGGCAGCATCGGCACCACGCGATCCGGGAAATAAACGGAATTTCCGCGACGCCGAGCGGCGCTATCGAGCGCGCTACCGGGCTGCACGTACCAGGCCACATCCGCGATCGCCACCACCGCATGCCAATGGCCGCGCCGATTGGGATCGGGCTCGGCGAAGACCGCGTCGTCGAAGTCGCGGGCGTCCTCGCCGTCGATGGTGACCAGCGGTATCGAGCGCAGGTCGGTGCGTTCCGCGAGATCCACGGGCCGCGCGGCCGCCGCCTCGGCCAGCGCCCCCTCCGGAAAGGCAATGGGGATGCCGTGTTCGGTAATGGCGATCATGCTGACAGCGCGCGGATGCGCGCTGTCGCCGATGCGTTCGACGACGCGTGCCTCCGGCAAGCCTAGACGGCGGCTCTGGTGCGCCTCGCAAAGTACGATCTCACCGTCGAGAGCGCCCTTGGAGTGGGCGAGGGGGATGCGGAATTCGGTCTTGATGCGGCGATCCGTCGGCTCGAGGCGACCACCGTCGTGGATTTTTCGGAAAATTCCGAGGACGCGGTCGGGCGCCGAGGCCAACGAGCGGATGACCCTTGCCTCGTAGGTTCCGTCCTCCTGGCGGCGCAGTTCGGCGAGCGCTCGCTCTCCGATGCCGAGCGCCGCGGCGGTGCTCTCCTGAACGACCACGATATCGGGCGGCGGCGTGTCAAGCGTCCACTCGATCGGCCTGGCGACGGGTTCGCCGTCGAGATCGAGGCCGGTGACTTCGATTACCGCCACGCGCGGCAGGGTGCCGGCGGCCTTGAGGCGTCGTTTCCCCGCGCGCTCGACCGGTGCGCTGCGCTCGACTTCTCGAATAAGAGCCTTAAGCGCCGGGCGGTCGCCTGGCGCGACGCGGAAGGCGCGCATGAGGTCGCGCCGCGCGAGCGGGGTAGGGCTCTCGGCGATGTACTCGAGGATTTCCGCTCGGGAAGGGAGCGCGCGCGGGCTGCGCTTCGCTTTGCCCTTCGCCACCGCTATCAACCGGTCGCGGCGCGCTTTGGGCGCGGCGGCACGTCCGGCGTTGGTGTCATTTTCTTTGTACGTTTCTTTTTCTCCTTGGGTTTCTTTGCCGTGCGGCGCTTTTGCGTCGCGGCAGTCTCGGGCTCGGCCGGCTTGGGGCTCGTCGTTTTGACGGCCGCCGCCTTGCGCCGTGGCCGGCGACCGATCTTCTCGGCGCGTTCGGCCAGCAGCCTTACGGCCTCTTCGAGCGGCAGCGTCATGGGATCGGCGTCACCGGGCAGCGAGGCATTGATCCCCGCATGGGCGACATAGGGACCATAGCGGCCCTTGAAGAGTGTAATGTCGCTGCCGTCCTCTGGATGCTTTCCGACGACGCGCAGCGGCTCCGGCCCACGCCGCCTGCCTTTCGCCGGCTCCGCCAACAGCACCATGGCCCGGTTCAATCCGATAGTGATCACGTCGTCTTCGGGCGGCAGCGACCGGTAGATCTTGCCGTGCTTGATGTAGGGACCGAAGCGGCCAAGTCCGGCGACGATCGCCTCGCCGTCCTCGGGATGCCGCCCGATCTCGCGCGGCAGTGCCAGCAGCTTGAGCGCGGCTTCGAGGGTCAGCTCCAGCGGATTCATCCCTTTCGGCAACGAGGCGCGTTTGGGCTTCTCGCCATCTCCGTTGGTGCCCAGTTGCACATAAGTGCCATAGGGGCCCGTGCGAACGCTCACTGGCAGGCCGGTCGCCGGGTCGACCCCAAGCTCACGCGGCTCCAGCAGCGCAACGCCGCCCTCGGCGTTGCTGTTGGCGGCGTCCAACGTAAGCCTGCGCGTCATGCGGCAATTCGGATAGTTGGAGCAGCCGATGAAGGCACCGAAGCGGCCGAGCTTGATACCGAGCCGCCCAGTGCCGCAGGCAGGGCAGGTCCGCGGATCACGTCCGCTTCCATCGGCCGGGAAGAAGTGCGGACCGAGCGCCTCGTCCAACGCCGCCACCACCTGCTGGCCCTTGAGTTCCTTGGTTTCGGCGACGGCGGGGGAAAAGTCGCGCCAAAACGCTGCCAGCACGGCGCGCCAGTTGTTGCGCCCGTCCGAAATCTCGTCGAGTTGGTTTTCGAGGTCGGCGGTAAAGCCGTATTGCACATAGCGGTCGAAGAAATTGGTCAGGAAGGCCGTAACGATCCGCCCGCGCTCCTCGGGGACGAAGCGGCGTTTGTCGAGCCGCACGTATTTCCGATCCTGCAGGACTTGAATGATCGAAGCGTAGGTCGAAGGCCGGCCGATCCCCAGCTCCTCGAGTTTCTTCACGAGGCTCGCCTCGCTGTAGCGCGGAGGCGGCTGCGTGAAGTGTTGCTCCGGTGTCACGGTGTCGCGCGCGAGCGGCATCTTCTCCGTTAAAGCCGGCAAGCGGCGGTTTTCCTCGTCCTCGTCCGGGTCGTCCCGGTCCTCGTGATAGAGCGCGAGGAAGCCGTCGAACACGATGGTGGTTCCGGTGGCGCGCAGCACGGTTTTTCCGCTCGGCCCGGCGATGTCGACCGCAACCTGGTCGAGAAGCGCCGATTCCATCTGACTCGCGACCGCGCGCTTCCAGATGAGCTCATAGAGCTTAAGCTCTTCGGCGTTGAGGTTGCGCGCAACTTGAGCCGGGCGACGAAACAGATCGGTCGGTCGGATCGCCTCATGAGCCTCTTGGGCGTTCTTGGCGGGGCTCTTGTAAACGCGAGGGCTCGCGGGCCGATACTGTGCGCCATAGGAGCCTTCGATCAACCGTCGAGCGGCTTCGATCGCCTCGCCGGAAAGCGCGACGCCGTCGGTGCGCATATAGGTGATGAGCCCCACGGTTTCGCCGCCGATATCGACGCCCTCATAGAGACGCTGGGCGATGCGCATGGTGCGTTGCGCGCCGAGGCCGAGCTTGCGTGAGGCTTCCTGCTGCAATGTCGAGGTGGTGAACGGCGGCAGCGGATGCCGGCGCAACTGTTTCTTCTCGACCGATGTAACCGCGAAGCCGGGCTCGGCCAGGATCGCGGCCACCGCCGCCTTTGCCTTGGCCTCGCTGTCCAGGTCGAACTTGTCCAGTCGCTTGCCGTCGAGATGAGTGAGCCTAGCGGTAAAGGTCTGCCCTTCCGACGTGCGGAACTCCACCTCGACCGTCCAGTACTCGCGCGGCTTGAACGCCTCGATCTCCGACTCACGCTCGCAAATGAGACGGAGAGCCACCGACTGCACGCGCCCGGCGGAGCGGCTGCCCGGCAGTTTACGCCATAGCACCGGAGAGAGCGTAAAGCCCACGAGATAATCCAGCGCGCGCCGCGCCAGGTAGGCATCCACGAGGTCGCGATCGATCTCGCGCGGGTGGCTGAATGCTTCCTGGACCGCGCTTTTGGTGACTTCGTTGAAGACCACGCGCTTCACGTCGACGCCTTCGAGCGCCTTACGCTGGCGGAGAATTTCACGGACATGCCAGGAAATCGCCTCGCCTTCGCGGTCGGGGTCGGTCGCGAGGTAGAGATGGTCGGCGCCTTTGAGCGCGTGCGCGATCTCCTTCAGCCGTTTCTCCGCGCGGCCGTCGACCTCCCACGACATCGCAAAGTCGTCGTCCGGGCGCACGGAGCCGTCCTTGGCCGGCAAGTCGCGCACATGGCCATAGCTCGCGAGCACGGTGTAGCCCTGGCCGAGATACTTGTTGATCGTCTTGGCCTTGGCCGGTGATTCAACGACGACGACGTTCATAGGTGCTGGCAAATGACCTTTACCAGATGATCTCTAACCCAGCGATCTCAGAGCAGAGAGACGTGGTTTCCCGGATGACGCTCAAGCCGCCCTGCGAGCTCAAGCTCCAGCAGAACGGTGGCGATGATCGCGGGAGACAATTGGCACTGCCGGACCAATTCGTCAACCGGTACCGGGCTCGGTCCCAGCGCTTCAAGCACCTGAAGCTGTACTTTCTCGACTTCATTATCGCTTTCATTTCCGTGGCTTGGGGTTGAATTCGAGATTCGTCTCAAATGCTTTCCAATTGTGTCCCCGAGCTGCCCCTCAAGGGCGTTCAGGACGTCATACGCCCCTTCCACGAGAGTCGCGCCGCGGCGTATGAGGTCGTTGGTGCCCCGGCAACGGGGGTCCAACGGCGACCCCGGTACGGCGAACACCTCGCGTCCCTGCTCAAGTGCAAAGCGAGTGGTGATCAGCGATCCCGAGCGCAACGCCGCCTCCACGACGACGACGCCGAGACTGATGCCGGAGATCAGGCGATTGCGACGGGGGAAGTGGCGTGCCTGCGGCTCGGTGCCAATGGGCAGTTCGGCGATCATCGCGCCGGTCTCGCCGATCGCCTCGTGCAGGTCGCGGTTCTCCTCGGGATAAATGACGTCGATGCCGCCTGCCACGACCGCCAACGTGCCGCTGGAGAGGGCACCACGGTGCGCGGCGGCGTCGATCCCGCGCGCGAGACCGGAAACAATGAGCAAATCGTTCCGACCCAGATCTTCTGCGAGGCCACGGGCGAAGCGACGTCCGTTGGCGGAGGCGTTGCGCGCACCGACGATCGCGAGCGCGCGCCTGCCGAGTTGGGCGGTATCGCCCTTGATGGAGATCAGCGGCGGCGCGTCCTCAATGGCGGTGAGCGCCGGAGGATAGCCGGGCTCGCCCCAGGCGACGAGGCGAGCACCAAACCGGTCGAGCGCCAGCAGTTCGCGCTCGGCATCGGCGCGCGGAAAGATGCGCGGGAGGCGTCGGCCGCCGCCGCGCCGCGCCAGGTCCGGCAGCGCCTCCAACGCCGCGGCGGCCGAGCCAAAGCGCTGCAGCAGCTCGAAGAAGGTGACGGGGCCGACATGGTCGCTGCGGATGAGCCGCAGCCAATCGAGGCGCTCCGCCGGATTGAGCAAACGTGAAGGAGGCGACATCCCCCGCACCTTGCGCGAGGTGTCGCTCGGGCGTCAACACTTCATGATCGATCAATGCGACCGCCGCTCAACGCGATCTTGCTTTCTTCGCCGCGCAGGAGACGGCCGATATTGGCGCAATGGCGCAGGATGACGAGCAGTGCCAATCCCGCCACGAGCAGAGCGCGCGGGCTATCGGCGAGCAGCCAGGCGTAGATTGGCGCGAGTACGGCCGTGACGAGCGCCGCGAGCGACGAATACCGCGTCACAATTGCGACCGCGAACCAAGTTCCGAGCGCCGCCAAGCCCATAGGCCAGGAGAGGGCGAAGAACACGCCGCCGGCAGTCGCGACACCTTTGCCGCCTTGAAAGCGCAGCCAAAGTGGAAACATGTGGCCGACCAGGACGGCCGCCGCGGCAACGAGCATCATCTCCTGTCCGTAGGGCCGAGCGAGCAAAACCGCTGCAGCGCCCTTGCCGAGGTCGAGCAACAGGGTCAACGCCGCCAATCCCTTGCGACCCGTGCGCAAAACGTTGGTCGCTCCGATGTTGCCGGAACCGACCTTGCGGATGTCACCGGCGCCGGCGAGATAGGTGAGCACCAAACCGAACGGGATCGAGCCCAACAGATAGGCGAGCACGGCGCCGGCAATCAGTGTCCAACCGCCGGACGCTATGCCGAGGACACCGGCCATGGGTTCAGGCGGGAACGAGCGCGGGTGCGAAGCAGGCCGCCGCAAGATCGAAGACGAGACGGGCCGTGCGCCCGTCGATATCGAGCTCGGGGATGTATTCGACGATCTCCAGCGCACGGAGCCTCGGATCTGCGCCGACACCGCGCAACGTCTCGGCGACCTCACGCCCGCGCAATCCGCCGCGTACTTTGAGCCCGACGCCCGGTACATCCTGGGGATCGAAGCCATCGAGATCGATGCTGATGCCGAACCCCCGGGTGCCGTGAGTTGCGATCTCCAAGGCGTCGGCGAACACCGCCGCAAAGCCGCGCTTCTCGACTTCATCCATGTAAAAGATTTTGACGCCCAGCCGCCGCAAGATCGCCCACTCGCCGACTTCGTAGGAGCGGATGCCGATGAAGCAAAGATTTCGCGGATTTACCGCCGAGCCGCCGATTTCCAGAAGCTCGGGCATCCCCTCGCCGAGCAGAACTGCCGTGCCCATGCCATGTGGATTCATCGAGAGGCTGGTCTCGGGTGTATGAGCATCGAGATGGGCGTCGAGCCAGATGAGCCCCAGCGGCGCTCTCCGGGTCGCGCGTGCGACGCCGCCCCACGTGCCGATCGCGACGGCATGATCGCCGCCGAGGACCAGCGGAATTTCGCGCTTTACGACGCTCCGCTCGACCGCGTCGGCGAGCGCCCGTGCGTGCCGCTCGACCAGACCGAAGATTTCGGCCGTCGTCGCGGCGGGACCGCGACTTCGCCAGTGGCGCTCGGTCTCGACCATCGCTGCCCAGTGCGCGGGGATGCCCATTTCATTGAGGCGTTCAGCCAGGCCCAATTGACGCAGCCGTTCCGGACCTTCCTCGGTCGCGCGATAGCCCGCTCCCCACCCGGAGGCCGCGCCGATCAGGGCTATCCGCCGCATCGCACTACTCCGCTATCTCGAAGACGAGGCGACCATCGACCATTGTCCTGAGCACCACGCCCTGGACAGGACGACCGTCGAACGGCGAGTTCTTGGACTTCGAACGAAACTCCGCGACCGCGATGCGGCGCGGCCGGTCGGGATCGAAAAGCACCAGATCGGCCGGCGCGCCTTCGGCAAGACGGCCGCCGGGCAAGCGCAGGATCTCCGCCGGGCGCTGGCTCAACGCGCGCAGCGCCGCAAGAAGGCTCAGATGCCCGTTGTGGACCAACTCGAGCGTGAGCGGCAGCAGAGTTTCGAGACCGATGACGCCGAAGGCGGCGGAGGCAAAGGGAAGGCGTTTCGCATCTTGCGAATGCGGCGAGTGATCGCTCGCGATCGCATCAATGGTCCCGTCCTTGAGGCCGGCGACGACGGCGCGGCGATCGGCTTCCGAACGCAGCGGCGGCGACAGCTTGGCGAAAGTGCGATACTCGCCCACGGCGGTTTCGTTGAGCGCGAAGTAGGGCGGCGCCGTATCGCAAGTGACCGGCAGCCCGCAGGCCTTCGCGTGGCGGACCGCGTCGATCGCCGCCGCGGTCGAGACATGGGCCGCGTGATAGCGTGCGCCCGTGATCTCGACGAGGCGCAGGTCGCGCTCGATCATTATCACCTCGGCTGCCGGCGTGATGCCTGGGAGGCCGAGCCGGGTCGCGGTCTCGCCCTCGGTCATCGCTCCCCCGGCCGCGAGGCGTGGTTCCTCCGGGTGCTGGACCACCAGGGCGTCGAAGGTGCGCGCGTACGCGAGCGCGCGGCGCAGCACGAGCGCGTCGGCGATGGCTCGCGACGCATCGGTGAACGCAACGGCTCCGGCGGCACTCAGGAGGCCGATCTCGGAGATTTCCTCACCCTTGAGGCCGCGCGTCGCCGCGGCGTAGGTGTGGATTTTCACGCCGCGGATTTCGCGCGCCCGCCGGGCGACGAACTCGACCAGCGACACGTCGTCGATCGGCGGCTCGGTGTTGGGGAGCGCCACCATCGTGGTGATGCCGCCGGCGGCGGCGGCGGCGCTGGCGCTTGCAATTGTTTCCGTGTGCTCGCGCCCGGGCTCGCCCAGTTCGGCGCGCATGTCGACGAGGCCTGGCGCGAGGCAGTGGCCGCGGCAGTCGATCACCGTCTCGGCGCTGGCGCTGCTCGGCGCGACCGCCGCTATCTTGCCGTCATCGACCAGCAGGTCGCCGACGCGGTCCAGTCCGCTCGCGGGGTCGAGCAGGCGCGCGTTGCGCAGGAGGGTGCGAGTCACGGAAGCGGCGGCCCGTTGCCGAGGTCGTGCGCGGCCAGGACTTCGAGGCAGCCCATGCGAACCGCGACGCCGATTTCAACCTGCTGGCGTATCAGGCTGCGGTCGATGTCGTCGGCGACCTCGCTGTCGATTTCGACACCGCGGTTCATCGGACCTGGATGCATGATGAGCGCATCGGGCTTGGCCGCGGCGAGCTTTTGCTGATCGAGGCCGAAGAAGTGGTAGTACTCGCGCACGGAGGGTACGAAGCTGCCCTGCATGCGTTCAGTCTGAAGGCGCAGCATCATCACGATGTCGACCTCGCGAAGCCCGGCGCGCATGTCCGTGAACACTTCGACGCCCATGCGCTCGATCTCCGCCGGGAGCAGGGTTCTGGGCGCCACCACCCGGACGCGGGCGCCCATGGTGTTGAGCAAGTGGATATTGGAGCGCGCGACGCGGCTGTGGGCGATATCGCCGCAGATCGCCACCACGAGGCCCTGCAACCGGCCTTTGCGCCGTCGGATCGTGAGGGCGTCCAGCAGCGCCTGAGTTGGATGCTCGTGCGTGCCGTCACCGGCGTTGATGACGGCGCAATTCACCTTTTGCGCGAGCAGGTGCACGGCACCCGACTCGGGATGGCGCACGATCAGGACGTCCGGGTGCATCGCGTTCAAGGTGACGGCGGTATCGATCAGGGTCTCCCCCTTCTTGATCGAGCTGCCGGCTACCGACATGTTGATGACATCGCCGCCCAGCCGCTTCCCGGCGAGCTCGAAGGATGTGCGCGTGCGCGTCGAATTCTCGAAGAAAAGATTGATGATCGTGCGGCCGCGCAGCAGCGAGCGCTTCTTGTCCGCTTGCCGGTTCTGCTCGACGTAGGTCTCCGACTTGTCGAGCAGCAGCGTGATGTCGTCGGGTGAAAGGCCCTCGATCCCCAGGATGTGCCGGTGGAGAAAGCGAGCGGGCTCGTTGGCGATGGTCATTAAAGGCGGCAATATAGGGACCCGGCGCCCCGGCTGCAATATCCGAGAGCCTGGTCGAGCGCGTTCGGCCGCAGATTCTTACCCATGCGCCAACCGGTCCAGCAATCCCTGGAGAATGTACGCCGCGGCGCTGCGGTCGATGATGGCCTTGCGGCGCCGCCGGGTCAGATCGGCTTCGATCATGGTGCGCTCGACGGCGGCGGTGGAGAAGCGCTCGTCCCAAAACGCGACCGGCAGGTCATTGAGCATCATGAGGTTGCGTGCGAATTGGCGCACCGATTGGGCGCGCGGCCCTTCGCGGCCGTCGAGCTGGATCGGCAGTCCGATCACCAGAGCGCCGACGCCGTGGGATTCAATCTCGCGGAACAGTGTTGTCGCATCCGCTTGAAAGCGCGTGCGGCGGAGGGTTTTAAGCGGGGTCGCAATCGCGAGCCGTGTGTCCGAGAGCGCAAGCCCGATGGTCTTGGTGCCGACATCGAGGCCGAGCAGCCGCTGGCCTGGCTGGAGGAAATCCTTGAGGTCGCTGGGATTGCAGAGGGGCATGGGCGATGCTAATTCTTCGCCCAAGGAGACAGCAATATAATGGCGTTGGACAAGGACACCGTGGCGCGGATTGCGATCCTGGCGCGCATCAAGGTGCCCGCCGAGGCGCGCGAAGCCTTGGCCAAGGAACTTTCGGGCATTCTGACCTGGATCGAGCAGCTCAACGAGGTCTCGACAGAGGGCGTCGAGCCGATGGCGAGCGTTGTCGAGATGACGCTTCCGATGCGCGAGGACGAGGTCACGGATGGCGGTCGGCGTGACGAAATCCTCGCCAACGCGCCGGAACAGGCGAAGGGCTTCTTTGTCGTGCCCAAGGTCGTGGAGTGATGACGGCGCTCACCGAGCTCACCATCACCGCGGCGCGGGAAGGGCTCGACAAACGCGAATTTTCCGCGCGCGAACTGGCGCAAGCGCACATTAAGGCGGTCGAGTCGGCGCGCTCGCTCAACGCTTTTCTGGTCGAAACACCCGAGCAAGCGCTGGCTATGGCTGAAGCCTCGGATCAACGGCTGCGGCGGGGCGAGGGCGGGCTGCTCGAGGGGATTCCGCTCGCGATCAAGGATCTTTTTTGCACCAAGGGCATCCAGACCACCGCCGGATCACGCATCCTCGAGGGTTTCAAGCCACCCTATGAATCGACGGTGACCGAAAAGCTCTGGTCTTCCGGCGCGGTGCTGCTCGGCAAGGTGAATATGGACGAGTTCGCCATGGGCTCCTCCAACACGACCAGCGCCTTTGGTCCCGTGGAAAATCCCTGGCGGCGCCGCGGCGACAACCGTCCGCTGGTGCCCGGCGGATCGTCCGGCGGCTCGGCAGCGGCGGTGGCGGCACGCGCGGCAATGGGTGCGACCGGAACCGATACGGGCGGCTCGATCCGCCAGCCCGCGAGTTTCACGGGCATCGTCGGCCTGAAGCCGACTTACGGGCGCTGCTCGCGCTGGGGCATCGTCGCCTTCGCCTCGTCGCTCGACCAAGCCGGCCCGCTGACGCGCGGCGTGCGGGACGCCGCGCTGATGCTGCGGGCGATGGCGGGGCATGATCCCAAGGATTCGACCTCGGCGCCGATCCCGGTGCCGGATTATGCCGCGGCGCTTACCGGCGACATCCGAGGCCTCAAAGTCGGCATTCCCAGGGAGTATCGGATCGACGGCATGCCGGCGGAGATCGAAGCGCTCTGGCAGCAGGGGATCGGGTGGATGAAAGAGGCCGGGGCGACGCCGGTCGATATCAGCCTGCCCAAGACCAAATATGCGCTCCCCGCCTACTACATCATCGCGCCCGCCGAAGCTTCGTCCAACCTGGCGCGCTACGACGGCGTGCGCTTCGGCCTGCGCATTCCTGGCGAGACGCTCGACCAGATGTACGAGGAGACGCGCGCCAGGGGCTTTGGCGCCGAGGTAAAGCGGCGCGTCTTGATCGGAACCTACGTGCTCTCGGCGGGCTACTACGACGCTTATTACATCAAAGCGCAGAAGCTGCGTGCGCTGATTGCGAGCGATTTTTCCGAAGCCTTCAAGACCGTCGATGTGATCCTGACGCCGACAGCGCCTTCCGCCGCTTTCCCGATCGGCGAGCGCAGCGACGACCCCGTCGCCATGTACCTGAACGACGTCTTCACCGTGCCCGGCAATCTGTCGGGATTGCCCGGCCTTTCGGTCCCCGCGGGCCTCTCGGCGGAACAGACGCCGCTCGGCCTGCAGGTGATCGGCCGCGCCTTCGATGAGGCGACGGTGCTGCGCGTGGGCGGCGTCATCGAGCGCGCCGCCAATTTCACCGCACGGCCGCAGTTCATCGCGGGAGGCGGCGCATGAGCCTGATCGAGGGCCGCACCGGGCCTTGGGAAGTCGTGATCGGCCTCGAGGTGCATGCCCAGGTGATCTCGCAGGCAAAGCTGTTCTCGGGTGCCGCCACCGGTTTCGGCGCCGAGCCCAACACGCAGGTTTCCTTCATCGATGCGGCGTTTCCGGGCATGCTGCCGGTGATCAACCGCCACTGCGTCGAGCAGGCCGTGAAGACCGGCCTCGGTATCGCCGCCCAAATCAACCTGGTGTCGGTGTTCGACCGGAAGAACTATTTCTACGCCGATCTTCCCGCGGGCTATCAGATATCGCAGTACCAACGACCGATCGTCGGCAAGGGCAAGGTCGTCCTCGATATGCCCGACGGTTCGACGCGCGAGATCGGCATCACCCGGCTGCACCTGGAGCAGGATGCCGGGAAGAGCCTGCACGACCAGCACCCCGAGTTCACCTATGTGGACTTGAACCGCGCGGGGGTCGCGCTGATGGAGATCGTGTCGGAGCCCGATCTTCGCAGCGCGGAGGAGGCGGGTGTATATCTGCGCAAGCTACGCTCGATCCTGCGTTATCTCGGCACCTGCGACGGCAATATGGAAGAGGGATCGCTGCGCTGCGACTGCAATGTCTCCGTGCGCAAGCCTGGTGCCGCATTGGGGACGCGCGCCGAGATCAAGAACGTCAACTCCGTACGTTTCGTCATGCAAGCGATCGAATACGAGGCTCGCCGCCAGATCGGAATATTGGAAGACGGCGGCGTCGTAGAGCAGGAAACGCGGCTCTTCGATGCCGCGCGCGGCGTGACACGCCCCATGCGATCCAAGGAGCATGCGCACGACTATCGCTATTTCCCCGATCCCGATCTGCTGCCGCTGGTGCTGGAGCGCGATTGGGTTGAGCGGTTGCGCGCGGACCTGCCGGAGCTGCCCGACGCCAAGAAGCACCGCTTCGAATCGGAGCTGAGGCTTTCGCCCTATCTCGCGAGCGTGCTGGTGGCGGAGAAGGAAACCGCCGATTTTTACGAAGGGGTTCTTTCGGAAGCGCGCGCGAGGGCACCGGCGCAAGAGCCGAAACGTGTCGCGGCCGACGCCGCAAATCTCGTGACGACCGAGTATTTCGGAGCGCTTCGGGAGGCCGGCAAGACGATTGCCGAGTTCGCGGTGACGGCGCCGATGTTGGCCGAGCTGCTGGCGCTGCAGTATGACGGCACGATCTCGGGACGCCTCGCAAAGGACGTTTTCTCGGCGATGGCGGAGACCGGTAAGGCTCCGGCTGCGATCGTCGAAGAGCGGGGTCTGCGCCAAGTCACCGACACCGGACAGATCGAACGCGAGATCGACGCCGTGCTTGCGGCACAAGCAGCCAAGGTCGCCGAGTACCGCTCAGGCAAGGACAAGCTCTTTGGGTTCTTCGTGGGCCAGGTGATGAAGGCGACCCAAGGCAAGGCCAATCCCGCGCTGGTCAATGAGCTCTTGAAGAAAAAGCTGATGAGCTGAGGGGACGGTGGGTCTGCGCACGCCGCGATTGCTGCTGCGGGAATGGCGCGATAGCGATCTCGATGCCTTTGCCGCCATGGCGGCCGACCCCGAGGTGATGCGATATCTGCTTCCCCTGGAGGGACGGGCCGCCAGCGACGTGCTCGCGGCCCGCATACGCGCGCATCTCGCGGAGCACCGGTTCGGATTCTGGGCCGTCGAACTTTCGGATATCGCTCCCTTCATCGGCATGGTCGGACTTTCGGTCGTGGGATTCGAAAGCCATTTCACGCCGGCCGTGGAGGTCGGTTGGCGCCTTGCGCGCTCTCATTGGGCGCGGGGCTATGCGACCGAAGCCGCGGCGGCGGCGCTGGACCATGGTTTTCGGCAACTCGGGTTCCGCGAAGTCGTGGCCTTCACCGCCCCGGCCAATCATCGCTCTCGGCGCGTTATGGAGCGTCTGCATATGACGTGCTCCGAGCACGACGATTTCGACCATCCGCGGGTGCCCGAAGGGCATCCGCTGCGCCGCCACGTCCTCTATCGAATTCGCCGCGAGGATTGGGGGTAGAGGCTGAACTACGGTCGCGTCCACACCCGGATCGTACCCACCCTTCCGCGAAGCGACTGGTCGCCTTGATCGCAAAGGCGGTCGAGCGGCTCAACCGGGCCGCCAGCAGCCTTGGCCGCGCTCACCAGGGCGTCGCCGACGACGAGCGACGTGCCGAGGCTGCGCGTCAGCGCCTGCAGCCGGCTCGCCGTGTTCACCGTGTCGCCGATGACAGTGAACGACATGCTGTGCTCGCTACCGACGTCGCCGAGCACCGCGGGTCCGTAGTTGAGGCCGATGCCGATCGACAGCGGCGGCTCGCCCCGTTCCCGGCGTTCGTCGTTCCACTGGTCGAGTGCCGCCAGCATCAGCTCGGCACAGGTGAGCGCGTTGGCGGCGTCGTTCTCGCTCGGTGTCGGTACGCCGAAGACCGCGAAGATGGCATCCCCGATGTATTTCTCGACGGTGCCGCCGCAGGTGAAGATTTGCGCGGTCATCCGCTCGTGAAACTCGCGCAAAAGGGTCACCACTGCTTCAGGCGCCATCGTCTCGGCCATGCGGGTGAAGCCCACGATATCGACGAACAGCACGGCGACGGTTTGCCGTCGAACGGTCCCCAGCGGCTCGTCCCGAGCCGCCAGCATTTCGACGATATTGGGCGAGAAGTATCGCGAGAGGTTGGTGCGCGCCCGCTCGGCGGCGGCACGCAGGCGCTCGATCTCGCGCAACTTGGCGATGTCGGCGAGCGTCTTTCGGATGGTGATTTCGAGGTCGTTCAAGTCGACGGGCTTGGTGACGAAATCGAATGCGCCGCGATTCATCGCGGTTCGCAAGTTCGCCATATCGCCATAGGCGGAAACGATGATGGCCTTCACGGACGACTGTCGCTCGCGCAAGTGCGACAGCAGAGTGAGGCCGTCCATGACCGGCATGTTGATGTCGAGCAGCAACAACTCGATCCCCATGTCGGCCGCGAGCACACTCAAGGCTTCCTCGCCGTGATGGGCAAACTGGAAGGCGAATTCCTTGTCGCGAATTTGCCGGCGGAAGCGTTGCTTGAGCAACAGCTCGAAATCGGGTTCGTCGTCGACGGCGAGGATTTTTGCGGGGCTCATGTGGTGGGCAAACTCGGCAGCCGGCGCAGGTTCTCCTTGAGGGCATCGAAATCGACGGGCTTGGTGAGGAAGTCGGCGGCGCCGAACTCGGCGGCGTATTTGCGGCGCTGCTCGTCGCCGTAGGCGGTGACCATCATCACCGGC
>Ga0335079_10000108_pt1 | contig 97400 bp, 75 predicted proteins | sample Lox_Sample_33_FD_206719 | JGI IMG/M metagenome (GOLD analysis project Ga0335079, IMG submission 206719) | Soil microbial communities from Loxahatchee National Wildlife Refuge, Florida, United States - Lox_Sample_3.3 | ecosystem: Environmental > Terrestrial > Soil > Wetlands | place: USA... | reverse complement strand
GCGCTGCCGTATCGTAGTTACGCTGACGCAGCGCCAAAATGCCCCAATTCGCCCATCCCGAAGGCTCGCCGGGCACCATCTGCGTGAGTTCCGAAAGCTTCGCTTCCGCGTGGACGTCATCGCCAACTTGCAGCGCGGACAGTCCGACGTAGAAAGCGGAAACCGCGTCCTTATATTCTTTCGAACCCGTAGCCGGAAACTTCACCCGCGAATTGCAGGAAGAGAACGTGATCAACATCATCCCCAGAGACAAAATCAGAGCAACATGCCTGACACTCTTTCGGCCGGTATACATAGTAGAACGCAAGCGCGATTCCGTTGAAAGCGCGAGGCTCTCAGTCGTCATTCCGCAGCCCTTCGTGCCTCTCTAACCCTATTTTCGATTTGAGCGCGGCACCGCCGCGCCGATACCCGTTCAAAGTTACGCTGCTTGCAGTTTCTCGCGTTTCAACCGGCGGCGGCGCGTCATTCCCCAGAACCACAGGAATGCGATCGCCAGAAACGGCAACATATAAAGGAGAAGGTCCCAACGGCCATAGCCTGGGGGTGTGGCCTCGACCCGCGAAAGCGCTTCCCCACCGCCTTCCGAACTCTCAAGAATGAGCCGGATACGCCAGAACTCATCCCGGTCAAACTCCGCCGAAGCTTTGTATTCTACTAGGCCTCCCGAATTGTCGCGCTCAGTTGGATAGACGACCTCAGCCAGGCGCCCGCTTTCCGGCTGAACACCGATCGAAATCTTCAGATCAGCAGGGATCTTCCCACCCGGCGCCGGGTCGACGAGAACAAAGAACGTTCCCGTTCCCACGTCCGGATGCGTCCATAACGCGACCACGCACGGGCCGATGCGCCGATTCTCGATGATCGGAAATGGAGGCCCGTTGTGCGCGGACAGCGGCCCCGGCGACAAGACGCAGAGCCCTGCCACCGCGATCGCGACAAACCGCGCGCCCAACCCCCTTGTCATTCCGAACCGGCGGTAGCCGGTGAGGAATCTATTGCCAATCGCATTGATTCTTGATCCGCCCATCATCCACTCATCAGTGTGGAGCGCATCTCCATCGGTTGGAAGATGAGCCACATTGCAGAAAGCCACAAAATCGTAGAAACCGTCGCCCACGGCAGGAACGCACGCAGCAAGCGCTTCGGCGAATCCTCTGCCGCAAGCCCGTGCATGACGGTCAGAGATCCCGCGAATCCAAGAAGCAGAAATCCAATCTCGATCACCTGCACCAGATTCGCCGGCAATCCTGTCAACGTCCACCTCGGCTCTCCCAGGAACGGATGTCCCAAGCTTGCAACAGCGCTTTGCGTGACCGGAATAATCGTGTACAGCCCGGTCAGAAAATGGAAGCCATAGTGCGCCAGCCACATCCCAAATCCGAGCGGCACCAGACCGTATGTATAGCGCACCGCCACTGACAGCGGCGCTCGGTCAAGCCCCGCCCAGGAACGCGATAAAAAGGCTGCCACTCCAAGCAACACCAGCGGTTCCGCGACGATCACGAATGCAAAGATCGTTCCCAGCACCGGCGCCTCATGGCTTACTCCAAGAATACGGCCCAGCCATCGTTCGACGGCGTACACCGGGCTCACCATGCCAAACGCGTTCAACAAGGCACCGAAGCAGAAAACAATCGCCAGCACTGCAAGGTCTTTTCGCTTCGAGAAGTAGCCAATTCCCGAACGGAGCGGATCCGTCAGCAGTTCGCTTCCCGGCAGGCGGCTCAAAATTCCGATGTTGTCATGCGGGCAGGCATGGACGCAATCCATACAGAATGTGCAATCCATGTTGCCCACTTTGCGTGGCTGAAACAACGCCAACTCACATCCGCGGATCACCACCAAATCCGATTGCCCGTCCCGCCGGCCTCGTATGCAATCCTTCGTTTCGCAGCTGCTGCAGACCGATTGCTCCCGGACTTTCACTTCAAACGGCGAAAGCGTTGACGCAACAAAGTTGAACTGTCCGATCGGGCAAACAAATTTGCAGAACGATGCGTGCTTGAACAGGCCGTCCACGATCAGGATGCACAGGAAATAGGCGATGACCAGCCACGCCGTCCACCAGGGAGAAGACCACAAGTCAAACAACTCGTAGAGGTAAAGAATCAGGACAAACAGAACGATGGAGGTCCACTTGTTTCGCAGAAGGCGAGGCCAGTTCCATCTGGGAGTAAACACTCGCCGTGCAACTTGCCTCACCAGCACGAATGGGCAGGCAAGACAGAAAAAATTCCCTGCACAGAGAAGAATCAGTACCAGCACGCCGCGAAAATGGAGCCAGCTTAGCGTGGTCGCCAGATTCTTGGGCGCCAGCGACGGTCCCAGTAGCCCATGCAAGACCATCAATACGCTCACGACCAGCAGCGGTAGCTGCAGCATCGGACGCACGTATCGCCAGCGGAACAAAGCACCCAGAACGGGCACTTTCATCAGGTCAAAGGCTGGCGGAGTGTCTTCAGGAACCGGAATGTTGTTCGAAGTCAACTGCGGGCCTAGTTAGGTCGGACGTCTTTCAACTCGAACTGCCTTTCTACTTTCTCGCCGGTAGGAAGTGTGCCGTGCAGCAAAATCACCCAGTCACCCGCCATCCCCAGTTTCAATTCCGACTCGTAGCGGCCTGGTTTTCGCTCCTCGACTGTTCCGAAGACCGGACTCATTCCGGCGTGGGTCATGTCCGCCTCAGAAGTCAAATGCGCTCCCGCGACGGGCTCACCCGTTGTGTCCGTCAAGGTGAACGTCGCGACGACCGTGCCGACCCGGGCTGGCTGAGGGATGACTTCAAACCCAATCGTGAGCGTTGGAGAAGTCTGCGCCGCCCGGTTACATCCCACGCAAAGCAGCGCAAGTGCAACAATGTCCAGCGCTGCCCGAAAACTACTTCGTCGGGGACAGCCTCTTCCGGCCATCCCCCAGAAGCAGAATCGTTTCATCTAAGAGCCCACGAAAACTTTATGCCGCATTCGGAAGCGCACTTCGATGCCACGCACAAGTGCAAGCTGCGCGTTCCGTTTCTTGCGTCGGAGGGAACATGTGGTAGTACATGCCGATCACCATCGGAACAAACACCACCGAGTTGTAGAACAGATGTAGTTCAACTCGTGGGAAGAACAACTGGAGCACACTGAACGGAACAGGCTTGCCCCAGAAATTATGATGCGTCGTCGCTTGCGTGATCAGCAGGAAATGCTCGATGTGATGCCAGAACTGGATCCAGAACGCGACCATCCACCAGGTATGCGACCGGCCTGTAAAGCCTTTGCGCAGCAGCCAAAGCCCCGTCAGCATGACAAGTGCGTATCCGTAGTGCAGCGTTTCAGACTTAATCAGCCACGGATACCACAATCCGAGGATGCCGTTAGCTTTCGGCCGCGGCCAGCCCATCACGTAAATCTGATACGCCTGAACCAGGTGTTCTCCCCAATGCGCCAGCACGATGAACATGAAACCTTGCAGGGCTCGTTCGTGCCATTTGGTGTTGAGCTTCTCCATGAAGCTGGCGTTTGGGCTTGGCGCGGCGTGAATGTTGGGCACTGCAGGATTTGAAACCGCCATCAGCAGCCTCCTCGAACCAGGGTTCAGGTGAACAGGTGTCTACAAAAACGTGATTACGATCACATTCTGACCTTGGAAGATCAATAATGGAATCATATTAGGTATGCATTTCTTGCCCCGCCTTGGGAATCAGAAGTGGAAATTCGTCTCCAAGTAGACCAGCTGTCCGCTCGCATCCTTGGGATAGATCGACGAAATCACTCCCTTCCCAAAGGCATGGCCATAGTAGACGTTTGCCCCAAACGAGCGGGTGAACTGATAGTCCGCGCTGATATCACAGACATTGGCCAGCCCGCGGTTCGTGTTGCTTGGCCGGCCTGTAAATCCGAACGTACCGGGCTGAAACGCGCCTCCGCCGGAATACCAGAAATCCGACGAACTGGCCAGCCGGAGCGTGTGAACTTCGCTTCGCAGCGCCAGCTTCGAAACTGGTTTGATATTGAAAGTGGCGTAGAGGTCCTCATTGTTCATCATGTTGTAAAACGGAAAACGGGCATACTGGCGCGGCGTGGGCAGATCCTGGAAAAAGGTGCCGTGCCGCGAATCGCTGGCGTTGCCGTCACCGCTGCCGTACGAATAGCCGACGCTCACCCAGGGCTTTACTTTCACGGGCGCCTGCCATCCTGCTTCACCCACGAAAGCCGCGGCACGTTGGGTGAGGCTGCCCCATGATCCCGTCTGCAAAGCGCCCCAGACCAGGAAATCAAAATCTCCGGCGCCCTGAACATGGGAGACATGCACGTAGTCGGCTCCCCATGTGGCAATTTCAATCTTGCCAAAGTCGCCCGCGCGAGTTTTGGACGGACGGTTGTCGGTCTTGAGCACCGTCGTCCGGTGGTCGATGTAGCCCATCGCGAACACTCGAAAATCGCCTGCATTGCGTTCGTTGCCGACCTGCCGCGTGTAGGCGCCATAGTAAGCGTCCACATCGAGCTCATTCATCCCCTTCACCTGGAAAACGCCCTGCGTGGGCCGCCCTCCAAAAAACGTAACATTATTGCGGCCCACGTTGCCCGAGAGCTGCACTCCATCGAAAGATCTCTGCACGGTCGTAAAAGCAAAGTTCGAGATAAGACGGCTTGAGATGCGGTTCTGAACGATCCCCGCCAGCATCGCATCCTTCGGCTTCACCTCGGTGCCGTCAAAGTACTCGAAACGTCCAATCTTCAGACCTAATGGGCCGACTCTCTTCAGATTCACGAACGCCTGCTTCACGAAACCGTTGGCCACATTCGTGTGGTTGTTGTTCGCAGCGTAATAGCTTCCACCCAGTCCAAGCTGCCCCTGCGGTGCCGCGATCACGGCATCGTTCGGCAAGCCTAGAACCGAAGGCTGCTCTCCCTCGATGAACCAGTCAAAACGCTCGCCGGTCTGTCCGATCCCGACGCGCAACAGGGAGCCGAAGTATCCATAGTCGCTGTTCCCTGTGGGAGCTTGAAACCAGTTCCACCCCTCGGTGCGGGTGCGCCAATTTACAGACACATCGAGCGGACCGAGTTTGTGTTTTGTTGGTGTCGTATCTTTCGGCTTCTGCACCGTTGTTTGGGGCTGTGCTGCCGGCGCGGGAGTGGGATCCTGTGCCATCAGCGCAGTGGATACGAGAACCCCTGCACATAAATACACTGCAAGCTTCATCACAACTCCTGGTTTTCGAAAATCTGACCTTGAACAGTCCCAAAATCAGCGCAACGCCGAAACACAAAAGCGGAATGTGGACAGGAAGGTTAATGAGAAGTGAATGCAATCGACAATACTAGAAACGTATTACGGAGGTCAGTGAGCGGGCTCAGGCGGCGTCATCTTGCAATACTGGTAACACGCCCACGCGGCGGCGCGAAAGGCGCCTAAAGCCACAGCGAACAGCCCTGTGCTCAGCATTCCTTTCGGCTTCAGTCTTGCGTAAACCGCGTTCATGCTCCATGCAGGCCCGGTATAAATTACTCCGGAGCGAGACAGTCCGATGTGATTCCTCACAGGCGGCTCATACACAATTTTCTCGATTCCTCCGTTGAAGAACTTTGCTAGCAGAAGGACACGAGCGCTGTAGGAAGCCTGCGCGTACCACGCGAGAATGCCTTTCGTGTGGAATCGCTGGATCATCGACGCTGCCTCGGAAGCGTGCCGTAGCGCGGCTGTAACTCCATTTGCCGTGATCGGATCCACCATTGACGCGGCCTCGCCGGCCATCATCCAGTTCGGGCCGGCAGTCTTCACATGCGCTCGGCAGCGGAACGAAGTCACATGCACCTTGTCGATGTTCGCCGTCTTCAGCGTCGCGGTAAAACGCGGAAACTTCGTTAGCTGCCGTCGGAAGATTTCCTCGACTGAAAACCCTTCAGCACGCCTCGCTTTCATCGCCGCTCCCGACAAGACGTAACCTACGCTGACGACTTTCTCTTGAATTGGAATTTCCCAAATCCAGTCGAGATAGTCACGGGAAGATGGATCCATATAAAGTGTGGTTCCTTCAATCGCCTCCGTCACCGGAAAGTAAGTCCAGAGGGCTACCTTCGGCGGGCCAGACGTGATTGCTGGAACATTGAATTCGCGAGCTATAGCTGACCCACCAAAGCCCGATGCATCGATGAACCATGGCGCTGTAATGCGCGCGCCGCTTGCCGTAACGACCGCGGCGATTTCCTTTCCCTCTCGCTCGATGCCCACCACTTTGTCGTGCAGCCATTCCACCCCTTGGATCCGCGCGATGTTCAGCAACTCCTGATCGAGTTTCAATCGATCCACATGGAGTGTGCGCAGTTCGACGTGAAACGGCTTCTCGCCCAGCCATGCGGAGGGAACGTATTGTTTCGAGCAGCCATCTTTCGTCTTGAGAGTGACGTGCTTTTTCCAGGTCGCAACCTGTGATTGCACCAGATTTTCCATTGGCAATCCCAGTGCCCGCAGCAATTCCGGTGCGGACCAGTCGAGAGATTCGCCAACAGATTGGCCAACCGATTCTTTGGGCTCAATGCAGAGAATTTTGAAGCCGGCTTTGGCTAGGTGAATGGATGCTGCTTTGCCAGCCAGACCACCGCCGATGACGATCACGTCGTGACATTGTGATGGTGTTGAGCTACTCATGCGGACGAGGATCACAAACAGTTGGAAAGATATGTGAGGAGCTTCCGTCGCACATCGGCGCGGCGGAGGTATCGAGGACCGATTTCACGCGGCGCGGCGGTCCATCTCCTTTAAGATGCGCTCGATCTGCCACAAGTGACGGCGCTGGTGTGCAGTCAAAATTTCCAGCGCGCCATAGACGCTGTAACTTACGCGTGAGCACGCCGGAGATTCAATTCGGACCTGATCAATCGCAATTCCTAAGGCGGAACGAATGACTTGCGAGAGTTCTTCCTGCGAGTCGAGGAAGCTCTGCCACGCCGACACGAAATCACGATTCTGTGGAACAAGACACGAGAGCACTTTATGTCGCAGACGGTATGGCGGCTCGAGCGTTCGCACCAGCAGTCGGGCTACGCGTCCCGCTCGAAGGGTACGATCCTTCGTCAGTTTCGGAGCACTTACAATGGCTGCTGACATCAAGGGAGCGAACGTCCGCGTCGTCACAGCCATGTGGTCGAAGCATTCGGCGACGGACCACGATGTTGGCTGCGGTCGTCTGGAGAGTAGTTCGTCAGATCGTTGAGCAACCAGTTTGTTCGCCAGGCTGGTGGAGTTCTCAACCTGCTGCAACAGACAAGCCAGTTGCGTCGCAGCGGATTTTAGATCTGCAAGTTCGTTGGAAACAACCCCAGATTCGGCTGTCCCGGCCGTCGGAAAGCTGCCGGGGAAGAACTCGTCCCGTGCGGTAGCTTTTCCGCCAGCTCCGGCTACTGTCCACGCCATACCCTGATCCCTCGAAACAACGGAGTTTCTGGAACGGTGCCCCAAAGACAGCACTGACGCGACCCGGCAAGGGGCCGCGATAGCTGAGGAAAACTAACTGTGAACCAAGGCTGAAACAATAGTGCAAAAGCACTAGAAACTCCGGGGCTATTGAGACCGGGCACCGGGTGACTACCCTCGGCCTATTTCGGCCACAACGACCGGGCCCTTTGCCAGGCATAGTGCGGTCGCTGACTGCTGGCGACAAAATGTTCCTGCAGGAACACATCGTCATCACGATATCGGGCATACAATGTTGTCATGACAGCCAAACCCAAGAAAGCAAAGCGACAAAAGGCACGGTCACGCCGGGGGAAATCAGTCGAACTGCGCGCATCGGTTGAAGACGACCTGTTTTCGTTGGCGGAAGGGGACGTGGGCCCGGAGTCACGTTGGAGCCGTCCACGCAAGCGGAGGATCTCGTTGCGAGTGGATATCGAGGTTGTGGACTGGTTCAAGTCCAAAGGGCCGGGTTATCAGACGCGGATCAACGGGATCTTGAGAAGAGTAATGACGGAGAGTAAGAAGCGTGCGGGCGAGAAATAGGGTACTCCATCCGCTCACACCGAGAACTACAATTGCATGACGATTGTTTCAGCAACGGAGGTCCAGTTGGAATGGATTCCCAACCGTCGTGCTGTCTTTGCAAGACTTCTCATCCTCGTCTCCTTCGTGCTGCTGTCAGGAGTTATTTCCGCAGACGCTCAACCTAAGCATACGGGCCCGCCCTGTCCTGAAATTAAACTCGAAATCAAGCTTCCAGACGATATCGTTCGGCCGCAATCCAGTGTGCTGCTGGAAATGAAGCTGACCAACGTATCGCACCGCGAGATATGGCTCCCAGCCGATTCACCTGATTTCTGGTCCTACGAATTCGAACTGAAAGACACACAGGGTATTCCTGTTCCGCGAACAGCGGAGTGGATACGGGCTCTTTCGCAGCGTCCTCAGATTGTCACTGTCAACGTGGCCATGCCACTTGCCGCCGGAGCGAAGCTGGTCAAGACCGTAATGCTTGAAAAACTCTTCGACCTGAGCAAGCCGGGTGAATACACACTCCGCATCTCGTTTGATTCGCCCGGATGTGGCAACGCACGCATCACGTCCAATTTGCTCCAGTTCACGCTGGGCCGCTCAAATCGGCCTGCAACGTCGCAGGCGGGAATCTCCGTCACGGCGAGCGCAGTGCGTGCGCGTCTGCCCGCCGGTTGGGCGGCGCCACTCGGTATTGTTGTTCAGAACAACAGTGGTCGCCCGCTGAGATGGGCTGTGGATGACCCACCTAACACAGCGCCAGATGAATTCCTCAGCGCGGTTGAAGTCTTCGACGCGAAAGGCGAATTACGACCGCCGCCAAAACGACCGGATCCCAACTGGAGTTATTCTCGCTTCCGGGACACGGTCTCGATGGTCGACATTCCTGCGGGCAAGAGCGGAGAGCGAATTGTCCTGCTGGGCGATCTGTTTGACATCAGCGAACCCGGAACATATCGAGCCAAGGTTGCACTATTGGACCCGGAGAGCAATCGACAAAGCGAATCGAATCTGGTTTCGTTCGAGAGTGTGGACGCAGTGGCAGCGCTTGCTCTTGCAAAGCAGCCTCCCTTTGTTGTAACTGTGCGGTCAACAGACTTTTTCGGGCCCGATCCAAGCAACATCCTGATTTGCATGAGCAACATCTCAGACCATGACATTCGTCTGGACAACTCGTCTGCGAAAGACTTCCTATCCGTCGAAGATCCCGACGGAAAGCCTGGCACGCTCACTGCGTCGGCGCAAGAATCGCGAAAACTAGTGGACCTTACCCAAGTCCCTGCCGGCTTGGAACAGTGCTGTACCTGGGATACGGTGATACCTCGAAAAGCCCTTTGCGGAGGTCTTACCGTGGGCGCGATCTATGATCTTGCAAAGCCGGGTGCATACAGGATTCGCGTCGATCGTTACGACGAACCCGATGCAACTCGAGGGCAGAAAATCGGCGATCTTCCCGTCGTTCATTCGAATTGGGTGACAATCTTCGAGACGCACACAGCCTCCAAGCACTAACCACACGAACTTGGGGATGCGAAGCCGCGCGGATGCCGCTTTACGACACGGAGCAAGCGACTCCACCCTATCCTCAACGGTAAGTGACAAAGGAAATCACATTGCCGTCGGGGTCTTGCACTTGAAAATCTGTTCCTCCCCACGCCTGCTTGGTCAGGGGCTGAACGAACTCCACTCCCCGCTCCTTGAATTCCTGGAATAGGCCCTGAACATTCGACACTTCGAACGTCGCGCATAGCAATGATTTCTCCTGCCGCGCAATTTCAGCGAAAAGCGGACGGCCGACATAGCGCATGTGAATGCAAACTCCGTCCCGCGAGACAGATCCATAAAAGGGTGGGAGGCCGTGCAGGAAGTCGATCGTGAATCCCAGTTTCTGCTCGAAGAAGGTCGCGCAGGCCGCAACGTCCCGCACGAGCAATATCGGGATCACCTTCTCAATCAGGGGCGGGCCTGGAGAGATGCGGGGTGTTTTGGGAGCATCGGCGGTCGCCGATTTCAACTCGGCCCAACTCTTGTATCCAGCTTCGACCGCGACAATCTCTTGTGCCAAGGCAAGCGTAAATTTCATTTGCAATGCCTCTCGATCCGTCACAGAGCGGAAGCGATCCAGCATGCGAATTTTTCCGCCGACAGAGTAGTTCTTCTCGCGATGCCAGCGCAGAATCAGTTTGGCTTGTTTGCGGTAGGTTTCAATGGTGGGCATAAGCAACGCTCCTGCTGAGAAAGTTTTCAGCGGGTGGGCCTTGCCCTTTCGGCTGGACGCCGATGTGCCCCACAGGAACGGAGGAATCGTAAGGATAGAACGGGGCGCTGTCAAGCGAGGGGAATGAGATCACTCCAGCTGATTCTTTACGCCTCGCTGAAATAGCACCTAGAGACCAAGTTCCTTTTCGAAGTCACGATATCGTGTGCAGTCTTCCAAAAGCGCGCTGCTTGTACCCTCAGAATTCAAACCGCAGCGCGAACTGCATGAATCGGGGCGTGGTAAGGGTGTTCAGATATTTACCAAACTGCGTCGGATCATACGACAGTGAGGGTTGTGCTCCGCGCACGTCGTACCGAACTGAGTTGGTTGCGTTGAAAGCCTGCCAACTGAACTCCACGCGCCTCGACTCGCCCAGCGAAAAAATCTTGCTGACCCCGGTGTCGATGTTGAACATGCCATCTCCGATGACATTGTTACGAACGCCCGATTCGCCCGGCCACTCTGGACGGAACGCTGCCTCCGCGGCTGCTGGATCAGCGAAGATGTCGGGCCCGATTCCCACGCCGTTCACCATCGCATTCTTCGGGTTGGTTGCCTTCGGCGCAGGCCCGTTGGGCATGGCGTCACCCTCGATGTTCCAGTTGGTAGACCAGGTAAACCCATTATCAATTGTGATCGGGAAACCGCTGGTCCAGCGGAAAATGCCGGAAACGTTCCATCCGCCAATCAGTGCATCGAGCAATGGGCGGGCGTTTCCAGCGAGTCTCTGCCCTTTGCCGAAAGGCAGCCTATATACGAGATTGGCATTGATCTGATGAAAGGCGTTGAAATCCGAGAGACCGCGCAGGGATAACGGATTCCAGGAATTGATCACGATCCCGCCGCCGTTCAGATCGCTGCCCGTTCCGCCCGTGCCTTCATAAGGGCCGACACGCTCGGCTGCGGACGCTTCGTCGAACGACTTTGATAGCGTGTAATTGAACTGTCCCTGGAGGTTTGAGAATCGAACGTTGTACGTCACCTGCATCGCGTTGTAGTCGGACGTTCCAATCGTGCGCCATGCATAGAGCGAACTGAATTGATCATGGAAGAAAGTGTACGGGCCATTCTTGCTGTTCGGGACGTTCAGCTGAGTGATCGCACCCGGCAAGTCCATTTGGAAAAGAGAGAACGTTTCGTTGTGTGGATAGCAGGTCCAGAGTTCGTAAATTGCTTGCGTTGCCGTCGGACTTCCAGGATACGCTCCGGGGGCGCACTCAAGGCCCTGACTGCTGAGCTGACTCTCCGGCATGCCCGCCCAGCCGGGAAACATGTTTTCGAAGAATGGAACTGGCGAGACCTGGTTGACATCCGTACCCGCTGCGGCAGCCTGTGAAAGCTGGGTTGCCGCCTGGAAATATCTTGTATTGCTGGAGGGGTCGTTAACGTTGGCCGGCATCGCCAGATCCACCTGCATCGGTAGACGCCGCGCAATGGTGCCTACGTACGCAATCTGGAGCGACGAGTGGGAATTGAATTGGCGCGCAAACGAGAGATTGAAAACGTGCGCATAGGGCGTTTTCAAAGTTTGGTCGAGACCCCAGTTGATCGCAAAGGTTGTGTTACCCGGTGTGTACGGGAAACCGCCCGTCGGCGTCGGACCGAAGAGACAACCAGGATCATTGATCGACGCACAAGGCGTAGGTAGGCACGATACTCCGGCTGATCCCGGGACGAGGCAGGTAAAACGCGGCGCATTCGCTGGCGAGACTACGCCAGCCGGATTCCCGAGAACGGTAGAGAGGCCGAATGATCCCTTCTGATCAAATGTGTTGACGATGGGGATACCGAAGTGGTCGTACATGATGCTGTAGCCACCCCGGATCGTGAATTGGTCGCGTTTTCCAAGAATCTTGGAAACAAATCCTTCGCCAGTGTCCGGAGCCCAGGCCACGGCGATCCGCGGCGAAAAGTCTTTACGATCCCAGTTCCATAAGCCCGGACCATTGTTCTTAGGCCCGCCTAGAACAAAGGATATCTCTCCGGCGTTGTTGGCTGGCTGACCGGCCGCCGATAAGGCGCCAGTGTGATTGAACCAATCGGCGACATTTTGTTTGGAGCAGCCGCCACCCGCGGCCTGTACGCAAGGAGCAACCTGATATCCGTTTGTCTCATAAGGCGGCGCTTCAAGGACCCAACGTAACCCGTAGGTGACGGTCAACCGCGGGGTGATACGCCAGGTGTCTTGTCCATAGAACTCATAATCATTGACCGCGTAGCGGCGGTTGATGGGTGTGCCTTGGGCCAGAGCGCTACCATTACGCGCGAAGTTGTAAATCCCGTCTCCTTCGGGGAAGATGCCCATAACAATGGTGGCCGCGCTGTCGTAATTCGGACCGAAGTTGCTGTCCACGGCCGGAAATCCGTTGTTTCCAGGATCCAGCGGACTCGACGTGCCCGCAATTCCCCCTGTATTGAGATAGACGGCGTTCGTGCGAACATCAGAGAAGGAGTTGGCGTAGCTCGTGTGGTCGTTGCGAATGAAAAACAAATCAGTTCCGAATTCCAACGTGTGATTTTTCCGAGTCCAGTCTATGGTGTCCGTGAACTGATGGAGGGGCACGAAAAAGACCGTCGAGCGAGTAAACGGCGTGATGCTGTCAATTCCATCGAGCAAAACAGCCGGATCGAGAGATACACCGGCGGTTTGCCCTCCTTGCCGGATGAAGCCCCAGTGAAAATTGTTGATGAGTCTCGGGTTGATGAGTGAAGAAAGTCCGATCGTCAAACCCTTGCTGTCGTCCAGAACGGTCGTAGCCGCAGACTGTCCAGGAAACTGTTGCGCACCTGGAATTTTGAAGTTTTGTGTTTCCCCGCGGGCAAACAGAGTTTCCGAGCCATTCGAGGTGATGTGGTAGTCGAGTCGAGTGATGTAAGTGTTGTAGCTGGAAACGGCATTCGACGAAAAGCGATAGCCGAGCGTGTTGGATCCGTCGCCCGCATTCTCATTAGAGGCAGGGTACTGCTGCAAAATGCCAAGCACCGCCGGACTTACACCAATTCCCTGCGGATCCATCGTTTGGATCTGATCGGGCCCTAGCGCGTAATACCCAGGCTGGACGCCGGTTATTCCATTGACGATCCCACCAGGGCACGTGCCGGTGTCCAGACTCCCATCCGAAAGGCGCTGGCATAAGTAAACGAGGTCGCCTGCGCGCAGCGTCGAGCTGGGAACGGTACGCAGCTCGCTTGTTCCTTGCGCATCTCGCCGGCCTTCATAGTTGGCAAAGAAAAAGAGCCGGTTTTTCCAGATCGGGCCTCCGGCCGTAACTCCGAATTCGTTACGCAGAAGTTTGGGCGCGGTATTGGATTGGCCGCTACTTAGCTGAGCTTCTTTCAGAAATGGATCGTTGGCGCTGAAAATAGTGTTGCGGTTGTACTCGTATAGCGAGCCATGGAAGCTGTTGGTTCCGCTTTTGGTTACCAACGCGACTTGGGCACCGCTCGAATAGCCGGAGTCGGCATTCGCATTCGCAGTGGTGACACGGAACTCCTGAACCGAATCGGGAGGCACGTTCAGAACGCTCTTAAATGCCTTCCCCGTATTTTGATCATTCACCCCGATGCCATCGAGTGTGACATTGGACTGATCGCTTCGCATGCCGTTGACGGCACCGCTTCGCGTGTCGGTATCGTCGTTGACTTGAGTTCCCAGATAAGCTACGCCGGGCTGCAGGCTGAGCAACTGAACGACATTGCGGTCGGCAATCGGTAATTCTGCAATTTGATTTTGCTCGACCGTGTTACCCAGAGAAGCGTCGGTGCGGTTGATGAGCGGGGCTTCGCCTTCGACTGTCACTAAGGTTGTTTGACCGGCGACCTGAAACTGGATATTCACAGTGGAGGGCGTTTTGACGACGAGGGTGATTTTCTCCGCCGTGAACGGTGCAAAGCCCTTCGACGCCGCCTCAAGCTTGTAGTCCCCGGGGGGAACATCGAGGAACTGGTAAAGGCCAGCAGCATTACTGCTTGTTTTCCTTTGCAACCCCGTAGACGCAGAGGTCAACGTGACATCTACTTTCGCCACCGCGGCGCCGGTCGGATCGGTCACGCTGCCATTTAGCTGGCTCGTGGACTGCCCCATTGCCAACGAAACCGAGAACGCGAGAACCAGTACAAGCCGGAGCATTCGCTGTGCCGCGAGCACGAGAATGTCGAAGCGATTCCACTGCTGATGTTTGGTGTCCGACTGCAGATGGATGTGCGTCATCGAAGAGCCTCCTGGAACAAGCAACCCGAGCGAACATAGGAGAGAGCAAACCACGGCTGTGTTCCCCACTCCACTGGCCGCTCGTGCCGTTTCGATTTCGTGACAGATTTTCGGGGTTCAAGCTTCCGAGTGCCGCGGATTATATCTGATGGTGGGTCAAGCTTCATGCGGAAAAACTGATGAGCGAGACATCGTTTCCTGCTCCCACCTGCGGCCCTCTAGGTATCTCGAGTTCTACCCGGCGGGTTCTCACCCTGCCGGAGCGCTCACAGTGGAGTAGGCGAGAAATTCCCTGCTTTTCTCGAGCATGCTTGCTACCTTTTGGATGTTGCCATAGTCTAACTATGGCAGTTGCCGTACAGGAGGCGAGCTTTGCATCGAGACGAAATTCCGCCCGGAACCCTTTATCTCCTGATTTTGAAAACGCTGGCACGCGCAGGTGAGATGCACGGGTACGAGATAGCCGATTCGATCCAGAGAATCTCTGATGACGTTCTCCAGGTAGAGGAAGGATCTCTTTATCCGGCTCTCCAGCGGATGCTGATCAAAGGCTGGGTCAAGGCCAGGTGGGGAACCACGGCTGGGAACCGGCGCGCCCGCTACTACCAACTCACAGCGCTGGGCCGCAAGCAACTGGAGGCAGAACTCTCCCAGTTTGAGCGAGTGTTCGGAGCCATTGCCCGCGTGATTCAGGCAGCCTGAAAGGAACCCGTATGGAATTTCTGCGCGAACTCGGTAGACGCCTTTGGATGCTGATACGTCGCCGGCAATTTGACGCGGATCTCGAAGAAGAGGTGCGTCTGCACCTTGAACTCAGAGAGCAGGAACAGATCCAGGCAGGGTTATCTCCAAAAGAAGCCCGGCAAGCAGTATTGCGCCGATTTGGGAATGCCACTCTGCTGAAGGAGCAAAGTCATATGGCGTGGGGATGGGAGTGGTTGGAAAGTTTTCTACAGGACATCGCATACGGCACGCGCGCCATGTTGCGCAGTCCGATACTCACTACCGTTGCTCTGCTCTCGCTCGCCTTAGGGATCGGTGCGAATACCGCGATCTTCAGCCTTCTGGACGCCGTTATGCTCCGCTCCTTACCCGTAAAAAATCCTTCTGAACTTGTTTTGCTTGGAAAAGGAAACTCTTCGGGTATCACAGACGACTTCGCGAGGACCCAGCTCTATTCTTATCCGTTCTACCGCCGGATGCAGAAAGAGAATAAGGTCTTTTCCGACACCGCAGCTGTCTTCAGCATGATGAACGGCGTTCATGGCTACGTAGGAGGAAGAAGCGAATCAGAGCCGATGAACGTCCAACTCGTCTCGGGGACATACTTCGAAACTCTAGGTGTGGGAGCTATCGCGGGACGCACCTTGAACGAAGGCGACGACAATTCGGAAGGCGATCACCCCGTGGCAGTGATCAGCTACGCATGGTGGAAGCGCAGCCTCGTGCGCGATCGCAACGTGATCAACCGCACGCTTAAACTCGGCGACACGACTTTCACCATCGTGGGCGTGGCTCCGCCCGAATTCTTCGGCACCAAGGTCGGCGAAGCCCCAGACATGTGGATTCCACTTTCCATGATCAAAGAAGTTCCTCCACATTTTGGAGGATATAAGGACAATTTTTCGGAATCGCTGTTGATCCTGGGACGCCTCAAACCCGGATTTTCTGTCGACGCGGCCACAGCGAATGTGAATCTTCTTTTCCGACAGATACTGATCGACTTTGCCGGCGCGAAGCTCGATGCCGAGAACCAGCAGAAACTGGATAGGACCAAAGTTCCGCTAACGCCGATGGATAAGGGGCTTTCTTCGCTTCGCCGGCAATTTTCCGAGCCGCTCCAGATCCTGATGTCCGTCGTCGCGCTTGTCCTTCTCATCGCCTGCGCCAACATCGCCAATCTGCTCCTCGCCCGCTCGACCGCGCGCGCGCGCGAACTGGCCGTGCGTCAGGCTCTCGGCGCCCGACGCACGCGCATCATCCGTCAGCTCATCACCGAAAGCTTCATGCTCGCGGTAGCTGGCGGCACGCTTGGCATCGCATTGGCAGCCGTCGCGAACCGCCTTCTACTACGCATGGTCTCAGGCCGACTCGAACCGATACCTCTCGATGTCTCCATCGACATTCGCCTTCTGCTGTTTACTGTTGCCGTCACCATCGCCACAGCATTGATCTTTGGCACAGTTCCGGCCTTTCGCGCCACACGCTCGCAACTCACCGATACTCTGAAAGCCGGTCGCGGCCCTCTTGGTGTGAGCGGCAAGAATCCTCTCGCAAGAACGCTCGTGATCTCACAAGTCGCGCTCTCACTCATCCTGATGGTTGGGGCCGGCCTCTTTCTGCGCAGCCTCGTCAATCTCAACAATGTCGACACCGGCTTCAACAAGGAGAACGTTTTACTCCTGAATCTGGATTCCAGTTCAGCAGGATACAAAGGCGGCGATGCGCGGGAAGTTGCGATGGATCATCAGATTGAAGAGCGTGTCAGCGCTTTGCCGAATGTGAAAGCGGTCAGCTTCTCCTCATTTACCTTCCACCAAGGAAGCTGGAGTTCCACTGTCGTTGTGCCCGGGATGAAAAGCGCTGACAACATAGACGTGATCCACAACGTTGTCGGAACTGGCTATCTCACGACCATGCAAATCCCTTTGCTTCTGGGCAGGGATTTCTCAACCGCAGACACGCGAACTTCCGCGAATGTCGTAATTATCAGCGAGCACACCGCGAAGAAGCTGTTTCCCGGTATCAATCCGATTGGACGTCATTACTCTGTGGGCACCGACAACAAGCCCGAAGACGACGTCACCGTGATCGGTGTAGTGAAAGACGTTAAGTTTGATCAACTCGGCGAACAGCCCGTGAATCTGGATTACCTGCCTTACTCCCAGCGCGCCTGGGGCTTCGGAAACTTCGAAGTCCGCTATGTCGGCGATTTTGGCTCCGTCGCCGCTGCGGTGCAACAGACCATCCACTCGGTTGACCACAACCTGCCCATCACGGATGTAACGACGCTCGACGATCAAGTGGCTCGCTCAATCACCGACCAACGCATCGTCGCTCAACTCTCGGCCTTCTTCGGAGCGCTTGCCGTGTTTCTCTCGTGCATCGGTATCTATGGAGTCATGTCGTACGTGGTTACGAGGAGGACGAATGAAATCGGCATCCGGATGGCTCTCGGAGCGGGCCGCCCAAATATGCTTTGGATGATATTGCGAGAGGTTGTGGGCCTGGTATCGATCGGAATCGTCATCGGCATCCCCGCCACATTGGCCGGTGATCGCCTGGTTTCAAATATGCTATTCGGCCTGAAACCAACCGACCCAGCCACGCTGGTGGGCGCGACTGTCATATTGCTGATCGTTGCGTCGATCGCGGGTTTTCTACCCGCAAGAAGGGCTTCCCTTGTCGACCCCATGGTGGCTTTGCGATACGAATAGCCGCCTATAACGGGAACCCTTCGCCATAAACCTCATTGCACCCACCTCCTTGTCGACGCAGGCCAGAGTGTGCGCGAAACGGCGTGTACGGCGACGTACTGAGCACACCAAAACAGTATGTATCTCAAATTCGTTGCCCCTCCTTCGCCAGCCACTACGAAATGCAAGTTCGTCCGGAGGCAGCGTTGGTGTACGGCGATTCATGACATCTCAGGCTACAACTCGGTCGGCTAGTTGAGGATTCGTGACTCCGTCGTCCGGAGTCTCCAGTAGGCGTCCTAGCAGGTCGCACGCCCTTGCCGTTCCAGATTCGTCGCGAACCTATGCACCAATCGCTACAGCGCGTTCAGCGTAGGACCCGTTCCCAAGCAGATACTGAATCTCCCGAACTGCCACGGTGACGTTGTAGCGCTCGCGCGGCATGCTTCCGTGATACCTCACGACTGGTGGAATGTCAGTGGAAGTTCCTTCATATTTGTCGCCTGAACGGCGCCCCAATTTATATCCAGGTCGCCAAGGCTAGGATTCCAGCAGCGTCCGTAACTTGTGAGCGTATCTACGGCTGGAGGTGACCACCGTTCCTTCTGCCAGTACGATGTCGTAAACCCCATCGAACATCGGACGAATCTCGCTGATACAGGAACCGTTCACAATGGCCGATTTCCGCACTCGGATGAAGTGGTGTGGCGCCAGCTTCTCTTCCAGGTGTGCCAGGGTTTCCCGCAACAGGTGACTGTCTTTGGCGGTGTGAATACAGGCATAGTTTCCCGTGGCTTCGATCCACAAAACATTGGAAACGGGAACAAAGAGAATCCGCTTCTTGTCCTTCACCACAAAGCGTTCCAACGGGCGGAGACCACGGAGGGATTGGAGCAGTGGTTCGAGATCTCGATTTGTTTTCCCGCGCTGTTCGAGGACCTGGAGTGCGTGCGTCAGCGCCTTGGCAAATCGATCCTTATCATACGGTTTCAGGAGATAGTCAACAGCGTGCACTTCGAATGCACGAATGGCATGCACATCGTGAGCGGTGACGAAGACATAAACGGGAGCCGGACTGGTCGATGGGCCCACATTTTCGATCACTCCAAAACCATCCAGATCAGGCATCTGCACATCGAGAAAAACGATGTCGGGATGAAGTTCATTGATCTGCTCCACCGCACTGATTCCGTTCGCCGCCTCGCCTACGACTTCAATGTCGTTGTGTTTGGCTAGATAGCGGCGGATACCGCGGCGGGCGATCGGTTCGTCATCGACGATGAGGACTCGCGTCTTCATGCGAACTCCGCAATGGAATGGTGATGATGGCCTCACAGCCTCGACCGTCGCCCCCGGTAAGTTCCAGCGACGACTCGTCCCCGTAAAGCTGTTTCAAGCGTGACTGGACATTGGTGAGTCCGACGCCGAATCGCAGGCGCGACACCGGTGCCAAGCCCGGGCCATCATCGCGGACGCGGAGCCAAACTCTGCCATTGTGGCGTTGCGCAGCGATCTCCAGCCGGCCTGCGGCGGAATCGACGCTGATGCCGTGCTTGATGGCATTCTCAACCAGAGGCTGAAGCGCCAGGCTCGGGACATAGACTGCGAGGAGGTCAGGTGGGACGTCCATTTCAACTTTCAACCGATCGTGAAAGCGTGTCTGTTCGATCTCCAGATACTTGCTGACGAACTCGAGCTCGCTCTGCAAGGTGATCTCGTTCTCCCGCCGTTCGAGGGCCATGCGCAGCAAGTCGCCGAGGCTGACCAGCAGATGGCTCGCCGCATCGACGTCTTCCTGCATCAGGATTCCGATGGTGTGAAGACTGTTGAACAAAAAGTGCGGATGTAACTGGCTTTTGAGGTTTTCAAGTTCGGCATGGGAAAGCTGCGTCTCCAGTTGCGCCGCTCGAGTCTGGCGCTCCATAGCGGCCTGGTAAAAATGGATCGACTGATACAGTCCTACAACTAACCAGTACGTAAGCACGCCCGTGAAGCTCATAGATAGAACACTGCCTGTGAACGTCGGGAGAAGGTGCGGCGCACCAGGATCGGTTATGCGAAAAAACAACCGCAGAAGTCCACCGCTCAGAAAGTATTCGGTGACAGATGCCAGGGGAGCCATCAAGAGCGACGCGATTGTGTGGATCGCTATATGACGTACGAACCTCGGCCCCGTCAACGGGAACCGTTTGGCCAGAGCAATCACAAGCGGGGTGTACGCCGCCCATACATACCAGTAGACGAACTCGATCACAACGAACACCCAGTTGACGTGCCCGCCGTGAGCCTTCGCCAGCACGATCTCCTGCACCGTGAACAATAGTCCTACAATCGTCCACGCACCCGGAATCAAAATCCATCTCGTCCGTCCCATACCTGGTGTGGCCTGTAGCAAATGGGTTTGTCAACCTCTCCGGGACGGATTATAGCCGAGCCTTCGCAGGAGACATCACTGAGGACACACCGCTTGTCTCACTTCGGACACCGCATGTCACTTTTTCTGCAAATGCCGGTTATTCGCTCCGTATGTTCCATACTCGCTAACCCAGAATCCACAGGAGTTTGCTATGAGCAAGACCGCAATTACCTCTCCGGAACTCACGCCGCCGGTCGGCCCATTTTCCCAGGCGATCGAAGTCTGTGGTTTCCTTTATTTCAGCGGACAGGTCGCCCAAGACCCGGCCACCGGCAAGGTGGTCGAGGGGGGCATTGTGGCAGAGACGGAGCGCGTCCTCCAGAACCTCTCGGCGGTTCTCAAGGCGGCCGGCAAGAGTTTCGATGACGTCGTGCGCGCCGGTGTGTATCTCACGAGCATGAGTGACTTCGCAGTGATGAATGGCATCTACGCAAAGTATTTCAGTCAGCCCTTTCCCGCCCGAACAAAGATCGGGGCCGCCGCGCTACCGCTTGGGGCCTGCGTCGAGATCGACCTCGTCGTCAAGGCTTGAGGCGACGCAAGGAGGGCCTCATCGCCGGGATTTTGGAGGCTCCAAAATGCAAATACTGATAGTGGGCGTTGGCGCATTGGGCGGAACAATTGCGGCACGTGCCATCCGCGCAGGACTGCCCGTCCGGCTTGCGGCTCGCAATACCGATTCTGCGGAGGAGTTGCGCAGATCGGGCCTGCGAGTGTCCGGCATCGGAGGAGAGGTAACGGCAGACGCTATCGACATTGCCGCAGTTGAGGACTACGGAAAGGGAGACCAATTTGACCTGATCCTCCTTGCCACTAAGGCGCAGGACACGCTGGAAGTCGCTCCCCGCGTATTGCGCCTACTCGCGCCCGGCGGGGTTATGTTGCCTATACAGAACGGCGGGATTGCGCGGATGCTTGCGGACGTTCTCGGCGTAGACAGGATCCTTGGAGGATTCTCAAATCTGGGCGCCACGATGGTTGAACCCGGTGTCTACGAGCAGAAGAATGCCGGGCATCTAGTGATAGGCGAACTTGCCGGTGGCGTCAGTGAGCGCATCGATCGGATTGCGCGCACGTTGGGTCGAGCGATTGAGGTGAAGGCATCCTCAAACATCATCGGTGCCATCTGGTCGAAGCTGCTGATCAACTGCTCCGTTACAACCCTTGGCGCGCTTTGTTCTCAGACCATGCGCCAGTACATGGAAACAGAGGCAGGAAAGAAGGTCTTCCGACGGACCTACGAGGAGGCGCTGTCGGTTGCATTTGCAACCGGCACTCGGCCGGAGCGCTTGGCCGTGGACCCAATTCCGCCCGGCTGGGCGAGCAATGTCGCAATAGAGCAACGCTATGAGTCGTGGGTTGAAGAAATAATTGCCTTCTATGGAGATGTCAAACCCTCGATGCTCCAGGACTTCGAGCGTGGCCGGAAGACTGAGGTCGATTTCATCAACGGCTATGTGGCGACGTTAGGGCGCGCGTGTGGAGTGCCGGTACAGATGAACGCCACAATTACAGACCTTGTACACAAGATCGAACGTGGAGTTCTCCAGCCAACACGAGACCGGATGAACGACCTAGCTGATCAAACTTGTAATCGGACCCGTGGCAACAGTATTTGACGGCCAACTCTGACCGCTTGTCTCATCTCGGACGCCGCATGTCACTTTTACTGCGAACACTGGTTCTTCGCAGCATATTGTCCAGTGAGCAGGAGTAGTGACGAAAAGGAGCTCCACATGATGAAGATGCTGACGCAGTACGGAGTGTGTGCGCTTGCGGTCGCTCTGATGGTGCCGTTGGCGCAGGCTCAGCCGTCTGGAATTCAGGCCGCCTTCGGAAAAGATGCAGGAACCCTTTCCGGCAAATTCACCGGAATGGCACGCGTTATGTCTGGCAAGTACGACTGGAAGCCCGGCCAGGGCGTTCGCTCGGTCGGCGACGTGTTCAACCTGATCCTTGAGGAGAACGACCTGCTCGCCGACGCGCTCGCGGGTAAAACGAATAAGGGGGCAGAGCCCGCGCCCATTAACGATCCGGGAAAAATGCAAGATGCTCTGAAGGCTTCTTACGTCAATCTGCAAAAAGCGATAACGGGACTTTCCGACAACGATCTGCAGACGCCGGTGAAATTGTTTGGACATGACCTGACGAAGCTGAGCGCGCTGATGCTGATTCTCGAAGATCAACACGAGCATCTGGGGCAGTCGATCGCTTACGCGCGCAGCAACGGTGTGGTGCCACCCTGGTCTAAATAGGAGCACCGCGCGGTGGAAAACTCATTTCGCGTCTAGAGAGGAATATCGATGCCATTCAACTGCTGGAAATTCGAAAACTGGAAATCTAAGGGATGGAGTGTTTGCGCCATTGCCCTGCTTGCTTTCACCGCCGGATCGCTGACTACTGCCCGCCTTGCTCACGTTGACGACGTCCGGGCCGACAGCAATCGCGTCTTCGAGCTTCGCATTTATCACACTGTGCCGGGCAAATTGCCAGCACTGGAATCGCGATTTCGAGACATCTATTCAAAGCTGTTAGCCAAACACGGTCTGCAGGTCGTCGGTTACTGGGTGCCTGAGGGGAAAGCAGATTGGGACAACACTTTCGTCTACGTCGTGGCTCATTCCAGCCCGGAGGAAGCGAAAAAGAACTGGGACGCGATGTTCGCCGACCCAGAGGTTCAGGAGGCAATCAAAGCCGAGGATGCCGACAAATTGGTGGAAAAGGTAGACCGAGCGTACATGCGGCCGACGGATTTTTCGCGGATGAAGTAGTGTTACATGGTCGGAGTGAGCGCCATGGACAATCCGAAACAGCTGATCAACAGGTTCGTGGAGGAGTTATGGAATGAACGTCGGCTAGACGTAGCAGACGCGATCTTTGCCAAGGATTGTGTGACACATCAGCTTCAATCGGGCGCGCCAGCTGCTGCAGTGCCGCGCGGCCCAGAGGCGATCAAGGAGCATGTTGCAGACTGGATCACCAGCTTCCCCGATCTCCGGTTCACCATCGAACAGATATTGAGTGAAGGAGATCGCGTTGCGACGCAGCTGCTGATGGAGGGCACCCACCAGGGCGCGTGGATGGGAATTCCCGCGAGCGGCAAGAAGATGCAGATACGGATGTGCACCGTGCACCGCGTTGTGCAGAGCAAGATCGTCGAGGACTGGGTGCTGGTGGAATCGCTTGGCTTCTTTCAGCAACTCGGAGTTGTCCCGGACGCAGCAGGCTTGGTGGGCAATTTCTTGCGTCAGGCAAGGTAATTGTTGATACCACGCGCAGCAGCGTTCAGAGCGACTGGAATCTGGGACAGTCGGAAATGACCCAACTGCTTGGTCCCAGGTTGAAAATTCGCCTTTCTGTGATTCCGTGATGTTGACCGAGAGGAGCGTTTACATGGGGACTTTACTTCAGGATGTTCGCTATGGCTTGCGGATGCTGGTCAAGAAGCCCACATTCACCATCGTGGCTGTCCTGACGCTGGCTCTTGGCGTGGGAGCGAACACGGCCATTTTCAGCATCGTGAATGCCGTATTGCTGCGTTCTCCGCCCTACCGCGATCCCGATCGTTTGGTACGAGTCTTCTTTAACGAGCCCGGCGTAGGATTGCGGGACATTAGGTTTTCCAAGCCCGAACTGGATGACCTGCAGACGCGATCGGGTGTATTTGAAGATGTGACGCCAATCTTCGAGGGTAGCGAGGATGTGACCGGATCTGGACAGCCCGAGCGTGTCGAGGGGGTCAATGGCAGTTTCAGCTACTTTTCCATGCTGGGTGTGACCCCGCAAATTGGACGGTTGTTTGGACCGCAAGACTTCGTGCCCGGTTTCGCCGCAGAGGCCGTGATCAGCGACGGCTTGTGGCGCCGTGCCTATGGCGCCGATCCGAATGTTGTCGGCCGTACAATCCGGCTCGATAATGACCCGCTCACGATTATTGGGGTTCTGCCACGCGGGTTTCGCCATCCTGGACCGACGACTTCCGGTGACGCGGAAGTGTTTGGCGCCGGGGGATTCAGCGGAGATCCCTTCCCCCCGCCAATGCGTGGTACCCGGATTTTAGTATCTGCAATCGGACGACTTAAGCCTGGCCTGACACTGGCGCAAGCTCAGGCTCGGCTCACTGCCATGGCCGCCGAATTGCGCCACGACTTTCCCACCGACTATCCGCCGCAGGCGCAGTGGAGCATTGAGATTCAACCATTGCAAGAAACTTTGGTCGGCAAGGTTCGGCCCATGCTACTGGTGTTACTGGGTGCGGTCATCCTGATCGTTTTCATCGTATCGTTGAACATTGCCAATCTCCTCTTGGCGCGCGCTTCGGGGCGGCAACAAGAGATGGCGGTGCGGTCAGCGCTGGGGGCGAGCCGCGGCCGCATCGTGCGACAGATGCTGACCGAGTCCATTCTGCTGTCCCTCGTCGGCGGTGCCGCAGGAATCGTAACCGCGTTTGGCACTTTGGGTTTCATCCTTCGCTTCGTGCCATCGAACGTTCCCCGGCTCAACGAAGTACGAATCGACTGGGTGGTGTTGGCCTTCGCTCTGCTGATTTCCATTCTTACCGGCTTAGTGTTTGGACTTGCTCCGGCGCTTCATTCGGCAAAGGGCGCTCTCTTCTCGGCGATTCGTGAAGGCGGTCGAGGGTCCGGCTACAGCGCGAAGACCGGCCGTTTGCGGGATGTTCTAATCGTTTCTGAACTGGCGTTCGCCATCATACTGATGGTCGGAGCCGGTTTGCTGCTGCGTACGCTGCGCGATCTGTTGCAGGAAAATCCAGGCTTTAATCCAACTCAAGTTGTCACGGCAAACATACAGCTTCCGAATCCCAACGAATCGGAGGCGGATCCGTATCTCGATATTCCTCACAGAGCCACCTTTGATCGCGAGCTGCTGCGGCGCATCAACGCAATTCCAGGAGTGAAACTCGCCGCAATCACCTCAGCTCTACCGACCACCAATACTAATCCCAACGCGGTGGGTGGCATTGCCATTGAAGGGTTCGCGATTGAAGATAGACCGGTCGAGTCCTCGCAGGATCTGAGCGCCGAGAGAATTCGGATAAGCTCCGATTATTTTAAGGTGTTACAGACGACGCTCCTGCGCGGCCGCTCATTCACTGAGGGCGATGAAGACGGCAAACCGCCGGTAGCTATCATTGATGAAAGCACCGCTCGTAAGTATTGGCCAAGCCAAGATCCGCTGGGCCGACGAGTGCGGTTCTCGCGAGACCGTACCAAGCCATGGACGACCGTGGTGGGTATTGTTAAAGATATCAAGAGTGACGGCCTCGACATCGATGGCGTTCCGCACATCTATGTTTCGACCTATCAGGACAACGGCAAGCGACTGAGCGTGGTGTTGCGGACGTCTCTGCCCGCAACCCAGCTCGAATCACAGATTCGGCATGAAATCCAGAGCATCGATCCAGGCTTGCCCGTATTTGGTGTTTCTTCTATGAACGACGTTCTTGATCGGTCACTGGCTTCACGACGCTTTTCTGCCGATCTGGTGGGCGGATTTGCTGGGCTGGCGGTGCTTCTGGCCTCCATCGGGATTTACGGCTTGTTGGCTTATATCGTCGGCCAAAGATCCCGCGAGATCGGTATCCGCATGGCGCTGGGGGCGCGACGAGAAGACATTCTGAGAATGTTCCTACGCAAGGGATTCGTGCTTGCTGGCCTGGGCATCGTTGCCGGAGTGGTCTTCTCTGCAGCCACTGCGTCCATGATGGCAAGTTTGCTCTATGGTGTTCGTCCCCATGATCCGACTGTATTTCTGATCGTGCCTCTGCTCTTACTCGCTGTGGCCGCGCTAGCTAGCTACCTCCCGGCACGCCGCGCGACGAAAGTCAACCCGATAACTGCTCTTCGCGAGGCATGAACTCACCGCCTTACGCCCCGGCCGCACATCTATCGACCGTTTTACCAGTTTCCAGATGCGGCGATCAGGTTCTTTGCCTTTAAATTCGTTCAGATGAAAGAGAAGGCGCAGGAAACCAATGTCTGTTCTTCGGTACGTCCGTCTCGATGTTTTTACAAATCAGCCATTCACCGGCATCCAACTGGCTGTGTTCCCCGATGCGGCGGGAATTGACGAGCGGAGGATGCAGCGGATCGCAAATGAAATGGCTCTTCCCGAAACCACATTCGTGTTTCCTCCCGAGGCTCCCAAGACCGACGCGCGGGTTCGCATTTTCACTCCATCCCGAGAGCTACCGATGGCCGGGAGTCCGACGATTGGGACGGTTTTTGCGCTCGCAGCTGCGAAACGGCTGCGTGCTAACACCGATCATGCTGTTCTGGGACTCGGCATAGGACCAACGACCGTGGGACTCGAATGGAGTCAGACCTCCTTGCACTTTGCCTGGATGACGCAAACGATTCCGACATTCGGGCCCCTAGTCACTGACAACGTTGCGATTGCCGCGGCAGTCGGTGTGCAACCGTGCGACCTTGCAGGCGGAAACTTGCCGGTGCGGGTGGCGTCGTCCGGAGTTCCATTTCTGTATATTCCGCTGCGTTCGCGCGCGGCGGTCGATGCTGCATCCATCGAGCGCGGGAGATTGTGCACGCTACTCCGGTCCGTGGATCTCGAAGAGCTTCCTGTATTTGTATTCTCGTGCCAGCCGGCGGGCGATGACGCTGCGGTGTACAGTCGAATGTTCGGGCCCTGCATCGGCATTCCGGAGGATCCAGCGACAGGCGCCGCGAGTGGACCACTGGGCGCGTATCTCCTCCAGCACAATGCAGTGTCAGCCGACAATGCCTCGAGGCTAGTGAACCTTCAAGGCGTCCGCATGGGCCGTCCGGGGCGTATCTACATTTCGCTCTCGAGCCGTGCAGGAGTTCTCGAAGAAGTTCGGGTCGGCGGTGAGGCGGTGCTTGTCGGCGAAGGAACGGTCCTCGACTAGCCCGGCGCAAACTAGTCGCGATTATTGCACTCTCCCAGTTTGCGTTTTCTTCCCAAGTGTTTTTTCGAACCAATGGTGGGCGTAGGGCTCGGTGTTGAACGGCTTAACTTCACATAACCTGAACGTTTGTAGAGTGCGATTGCCTCGCCGCAGACATGGGCGAAGCCCACAGCAAAATCGTAGGCCTTGCGCTGGCGGCACGGAAGACCGTCTAACTTGTTGAAAAGTGGTGAGCGCGGAAGGAATCGAACCTTCAACCTACTGATTAAGAGTCAGTTGCTCTGCCAATTGAGCTACGCGCCCACGGTGGGAAAAATCCGGTAGGACGAAACAAAAATTATAACATCCATTTTCACATCACGGTGAGCGGGACGCGGCGAACACGGACGCACATCGCGCTTCTCCCGCGATACGCGCGCAGATGCGTTGCCGCGAGTGAAGATAGATTTCCGCGAGAATCGATTCGAGCCAAACCTGCGCCGTTACGGACGCTGGCGGTATTCCGCAGCCAGACTTCCGGACTCGCTGGTCGCGGGACGCCGGGGAGGCAACGTCGACGTCACCACCGGAGGACGGTGTTCAATCGTTCCGATCACCGGCGCTTCCATGCCGTCTGCATATGCCATCGACGCAAAACTCTGCTCGCTGCACATGCGATTGATCAATCGTTGTTGCCGCCGGCTCAACACTGCATGAGGAAGAATCGGAAAATTGCGGAACATCCAAATCAAATAGACCCTCTGCATAAATGAGGGCATCACATACCGTGGGCCAATGGGTGTCTGCACTTCCACCACACCAGCCGCGAGTTTTTCGATCAACATATACCTGGGCCCGCCTGGAACCTGAAATTGGCCAGAGCAATTCTAGGGCCGCCATTATTGCACCAGGATCAATGCATTGGGAAGCCCTTTTTCGCAGATTCATAGAGAATTCTTATTCGGAGGCGGGGTGGCCGGGTAATTTCGGGAATCTAGACGCCGGAAACGGGAATTCGCCCTAGCCCCGCGTCAAACGGCCATTTCGGGAAGGATGTCCATGCGGCGGATCTGGGCCGCTACCCCAAATTGGGGTCCGTCCTCTACCCGCACAACCGTGGCCTGGCAGCATACCCAGCACTTCTCCCCGGAGGTCATTTCCGGAGGGAGGATTAGAACCAGCTCAACCTCGGTCCCGGCTTCAATCTTCGACTTTGTGTACAGGAACACGCCGTTGGCGCTGACGTCACGAGTCTCAGCATCATGAACTACGCCTTGCGGGGTACGCACGCGGGTCGATACGCGGGTCGAAATGCGCTTCCCGGAACGGCGTTCAGTGGTCACAGTTTTCATAGGCGTTCCCTAGAGCCCACATACTCTACACCAAAATCCCTGCCAGGAATAAAAACGGGCTCCCTTTTCGAGAGCCCGAGTATCAGTTTGGGAACTAGCGTTGGCTTAGATATTGGGACGTTTTGCGCGGGCCGCGGGAACAACCAGAGCCTGTTCCATTGTGGGCACATTTGTTCCGCGCAGTTTCGCTTCGGCTTCGTGAAGCTTCTCGCTCTGCTCGGTCTGGTAATACGCCTGGACGAGCAGTTCCATTGTGAAGGGATTGTCCTGATCCTCTTCCAGGTACGCGATGGCTTCCTGATACTTCTTCGCGTCCATGAGCACGGTTCCGAATGCACCCTGATAGGAACTCTGGATCACACGGTTGCGGCTTCCGTTGGCCATCTGTTCGAGGTCCTTCAGAGACTTCTCAGCCGCAGCATCGTTCCCCGAGCGCGCCTCGCGCACTACACGATTGCGCAAGATGCGGGACATTTCTTCTCCGCGGTCGGAGGCGGAAATCGCCGCCTGATGATGTAGCGCTTCTTCGGCCAGCTTCAGGTCATGCAGCGCGGTCTTGTCATCGGGCTGGTATTCCGACAGATGACGATACGCCTGCGCTTCCTGAAGGCCCTGGGCTTTGGCATGGGACGTTTCGGCAATCTCGTTGAACTCCTTGTCGGCTTCGGCGAAGTTGCCGTCGCGAACGTAGGTCATCGCCCGCTGCATGCTGTAAGTCAGACGGTCGGCTTCGTTGTGAGCGTTGCGGATCGCCTTGTCATACTCCGCTCGCGCCTGCTCCTGATTGCCCATCAGAGCGTAGGTATCGCCGAGGCCGAGTTGCGAGGTCACGAAGTCAGGATCGATTCTGAGTGCGGCGCGATAGTGCGCGAGCGAACTGTCGAAATCGCCGGCCATTCGCTTCAACTCACCGAATGAGTCCTGCGGATTCGGCTCTTTGGGAAGTAGGGCAACGTAACGGTCCATCGCCTCGAAAGCCTTCGCGAATTCGCGGTGGCGGGCTTCCACGTAGGCAAGGTCGTTCAGTGCCGCGGGAAAGTTCTTGTCGAGCGCCAGCGCCTTCTTCATGAAGCGCTCGGCCTGGTCGTCGCCGTTTTCACCCATCAGCCAATTACCCGCGAGGTACATCAGGTGCTTGTCATGCGGATACATCTCGAGCATGTCGTTCATCGCGCTGATCCCGCCGAGGAAGTCGCCTTCCTGCACTTTTGAGATCCACGCGACCATCAACTGCTCGCCGGGTGTTGTCTTGGGCGCCAGTTCCCTTGCCTTCTCGCGCGCGGTCTTCACCTCTTCGGGATTGCCGCTGTTAAACGCGATCCAGGCCCACGCGACCGCAAGATTCGGATCTTCTTTTACGGCATCTCGCCATTCCTGGTTGCAGCGCTCGAGATAAAGGTTCTCGTAGTCCTGCATGCCCCTCTTGTAGAGTTCGCGGGCTTTGGCGGAAGACGTCGTAATCGACAGTTCTGCCGCTTGGGGCTTCTCGTGATGAGCCAGGAGCGGCGCGGCCAGACAAAGGGCGAGGGCTGAAACTGCGCAAGTGTTGATAAAAGCGACGCGGCGCATCGGGATCTCCGAAAGAGAACTATTTTGGGGAGGGGACTACGAAAGTGAGGGTAACATCGGCGTAATAGCGGGACGAGGTGACGAAAGACGGTGGGAAATGGTAATTGAGGGACTGTGCGATTGGGTGATTAGGTGATTGGGCGATTTTGCGATCGAGTCATTTTTTTGCGATTGAGAATCGGGCCAAACTGGAACCTCACAGATTCTTTGGGATTATTTACTAATTGGTAATTACCCCCCTCCCCCTCTGGCCTATTGGAATCATCGAGTTAGCGCGAAATCGCGATTTTATCTCTGGGCCTCAATCAGTTAGGGGCAAAATCTTCAAAACATTGGACTTAGCTTAAGGCTTTCCAACACTGCCACGCTCGCGCGTGTCGCTATGATCCGACAAACGGGAAATCACGCGCAAGGTCAGATGTCACACGAGCATGTGGAAAACTCCGGAACGCTTGCGCATTGCGCGGACGTGAATGGTTCAGGCGTCCCTACGGGACGCGTTTTCAGATTGGACGTGACCCGGCGCTGAAGCGCCGGGCTACTATCAGGCGTCCCGTACGGGACGGCCATCCACATCGGCAGGCTCTGATTGCAAGGCTGCGTTAGTTGGAGCTGCGCCCGAGAAATCGAGATGCAGATAAACAAAAGCCCCTGCCGAAGCAGGGGCTTGGTTTTGGGAAGCGCATCAGCCTAGAACTTAAAAACGGCTGACAACTGGATACCGCGCGGGCCGCCTCCACCAATGAACGGGTTGCCGATGCCCACATCGCCAGTCGCAGTAATGGGCAAAGGTCCATTCGTGAATTCACGCGTATGGTCAGGCGAGAGACCGAAGACGCCACCGTAACCCGCGTCCGCAATGAATGCCGGCAGCAGCGGATTCGCAAAGTTTGGGTGATTGAGCAAATTGAAGAAATCGACCCCAAGCTTCATGCTCAGCGACTCAGTGAGCATAGTCTTCTTGTACAACGAGAAGTTCCACTCTTTGTAGCTCGGACCCACCAACGAGTTACGTCTCATGTTGCCGAAGTGCCGTGTCCCGATCACGCAATCAGAAGCAAAACCATTCGCGGTACCGAAGTCGGTGGCATCGCTCACAGTACACGGAATCGAGAAGGACGTGAGATCGAGGTAGTTGAACGGATCTCGCTTGTGGTAAACGATCGGTCCGGTAACATCAGGACGATCAAAAGCATTACCACTCCCGCTGTAGTCGTCCCAAAAGTTATAGTTCAAGTGGAAAGGCTGTCCTCCCTGGAGGGTGAGGACACTGTTCACGCCCCATCCGTTTTTCAGCTTCTGCATACTCCCGCCCGTATTGGGCAATTCGTATGAGAAGTTCCACGTAAACCGATTGATGATATTGAAGCTCGAGGGCCCGTACTCCAGTTGTGGACGCGTACTGTCGTTCGGTTGTGCCTCGTTAGGCTCAAAGTCTTCGCCGTCGCTGGAGTTATCCAGGGACTTTGACCAAACGTAGTTCACAATCGAAGAAACTCCATGCCATCCGGTAACGCGAAGGCTGGTCTGGAGGGCGTTGTAGTTCGACGCACCGGTCGAGTTTTCCTGCAACACGTAATAAGCGCCGTAGGGATTTCCATTCAGCGGGCGGGCGTCGACGCCAAAATCTTCGATGCAGCCGCACGCGATATCGGCAGCATTGATCTGTGCTTCGCTCGGTTGGCTAATGTCGAAGAACCGCCACAGACGATGCCCTTGCGATCCCACATAGCTCACCTGCAGCATGGCCTTGCTGGAGATCTGCTGTTGGATATTCAGGTTGTAATTCTCCATGTAGGGCGACTTGATGTTGCGATCGAACGCGAAGACGTCGCACTCGAAACCGCAAGTTGTGGTCGCGGCATAAACGGGAACGCCCGCTTGAATAGGCCCGCCAACAGCCGATGTCGAGAGAATTGGATCGGGGCCAAAGTTGTTGTACGCGGGGCCCGGCCCGAAGTATGGCGCATACGGCAAGTGCCCGAGAACCATGTCTTGCGAGAACGCGTCGTAGAACATTCCCCAACCAGCGCGGATTACCGTTCTGCCTTTGCCCGTAACGTCCCAGGAGGCGCTGACGCGGGGAGCGAAATCCTTCTTGTCGGGATTGTAAAGGCCGGGCAATCCAGCCTGGCCCACCTGGGACAAAGTGAATGTTCCGGTGCCAGGGGCGGGGGAAATGCTGGTGATATTTGAAAGCAGGTTGTTTTTTTCCTGCACAACACCGAAGTAGTCGTAGCGCAAACCGTAATTGAGGTTTAGGTGCGGCGTGACGCGGAAGCCGTCCTGGACGTAGAAACCAAAGTTGTTTTCGTGAGTATGCCGAGTGGAATCGCCGAAGTACTGAAAACCACTGTCAACATTTCCGGTCAGGAAATCCTGCAACGCATCACCAGTTGCGTCTCCGTTGAATTTCAGACGACCGCGGAAATATTTGTCGAAGTATTGCTGCACCGAAGTTCGATGGAAATCCACGCCAAGTTTGAGGTCGTGCTTGCCCATCTTCCACGAGAAGTTGTCGATAAGTTGGTTGTTGGTATCAAAGCGATGGCGCGGAACGCTGCTGGTTGCTCCCAACTGCGCGAGTCCGCTGACCAAAATGATCGGCATGCCAGAATCGAACGGCGGCACACCATTGCACTGGGTAGTGTCCGTCGCGGCGCAGAGACCGATTGAACTCGGATGAAACGCCTGGTCAGCGGGGAAGAACCCTTCTGCAAAGCGGTTCCATCCGTAGCGCAGTTCGTTCACTTTGTTCGAACCGATGGTATGGGTATAGGAAACCGACACCAGCTGGACGCGGGTAGGAGTGAAGGTGTTAAAACCGGGCAACTGGCCGCCCGTCGCGGTCAGCGCTAATGGAAACGATTGCAGACTGTCTCCAAAGAAGTATCGCCCCGTCAGGACATTGCTCGGGCTGAAGTTCTCATCGATTTTGGCGATGAAGCTGGTTAGCTTGTTGAACGAAGGTGAGACCACCGAGGCAACGCCCGAACTCGAAACCAGTCCAGGGTTGGGATTCGATAGGTTCGGGGCGGGCCACGGATTCCGGGCAAGAAGGCTGGCAATCACAGGATTGCTTGCGTCAGAAGGGCTGAGCGAGCCATCAGCTGCAGTCCCAGTGGGCACGCTCGCAATCGTCACCACCCCTACTGGCTCCTGCTGCCCTTCATAGTCGATGTAAAAGAAAGTCTTGTCCTTCACGATCGGACCGCCAAGCGAAGCGCCAAACTGATTGTTGTGGAATGGAGCTTTCGGATTCGACGTTCCATCGGCGTTCTTTGCCGGGTTGAAGTAGTTCCGCGCATCGAGAGCACTATTGCGGAAGTATTCGCCTGCGCTGCCGTGGAGCGAATTCGTACCGCTCTTGGTGACGATATTGACGACCGCACCGGCATTTCGACCGTACTCGGGCTGGAAGTTTGACAAGACGTTGACTTCCGCCACTGCGTCGACGGGAAGAATTGTAGAAGGTGTTCCGAACACGCCCGCCTGGTTGATCGCTGGGTCGTTGCGGTATCCATCATTCATGTCGGTGCCGTCGAGCAGATAATTGTTGGACCGTCCGCGCGCCCCGTTCATTGAGAACTCACCGAACGACCCAGGAGAGTCTGTGATCTGATCCGCGGAGCCGGAGACACCCGGATTCATATAAATCAGCTTGGTGTAATCGCGGCCGTTGATCGGCATGTCTTCGACGGTCTGGGCGGTGAGCACGCCACCCAACGTGTTCGTTGTGGTTTCAACGAGCGGCAACTGGTCTGCCGAGACTTCCACTTTGGTCGTGATTTCGCCCGTCTTGAGGGTCGCGTCGACGCGCCGTTCGGAAGCAACGTCCACCGTGACGCCGGTCGCGATGAAAGTCGTGAATCCGCTCTGGGAGACCGTGACGTTATAAGTCCCGATGGGCAACTCAGGCAGCGAGTAACTGCCATCGCCGCTGGTTTCGGTCGAGCGCTCCAGTCCGGTACCGGTGTTCTTCGCCGTGACCTTCGCTCCGGACACGACAGCGCCGGAAGGATCGGTAACGGTACCTAAAATTGTTCCGCGGAACGTCTGAGCCGACAAGCTCACCGCAGCCAGAAGAACAAACATCAGAGTGATGCGCGCTCTCATTGGGTCTCCTCGAAACCGCTCAAGTTTTAGGGGAGTGGATAGTTGCTTTGCGGGGGGTTCAAGCCGCTTTTCGGTAACGCTGGGAGGCTTGCAATTCCTTGCACAGTCAAGAGATAGCAGCCCCAACCGCAAAGGTTAGCTGGTTTAAGACATTACTCAAAGCTTATCGCCAGAGTCAACCAAAGAGTTATCTATGGTTACCAAAGATTTAACGAATGGGAAGAAGGCTGTCAGCTCTCAGCCTTCAGCTCTCAGCCAGATCGGCGCTATTCGTCGCCGCGCGATGACTCCAAACTGAGGTCGGCAGCCGATGGTACGCAAGAATCTGCATATCGGCGCGCCGGAGTGCAGAGGGTTTAAGTCTGATAGCTGAAGGCTGACAGCTGAGAGCCGATTTCCTAGAAGTTAAACGCGAACCCGCCGCGGACGGAGCGACAGGAATCAACGAGGTAAACAGTCTGGCCGTCCTGGCCGAGGACTGGGACGTATCCCTGGGCGAGGAGGTTGCGGATGTCGAGCAGGGCTTCGACGTGTCCACCTAAACTCGGGAGTGGCTGGCGGACGAATACGTTCAAAAAGGGATCGCTTTGACCGGCGGAGGTGTTGAACATATCCACCGGAGTGAGACCGCTTCCGTTGACCCAGCGGTAGGAGGCGATCCAGCGGGTATGAGTCCGGGAGATCGTGCCACTCAACTTCGCTCCCAAGGCATGCCGCCTCTGGGTGGAGATCCATTGCTGGGCGTTTTGCAGCGGTACGTCGGGACGAGCCAGATCGAGCACGCCGCCAAAACCATAATCGAGAGTCGCAGTCAGGTCCGAGGAGAACTTGCGTTGCAGAACGACTCGCAGGCCGTTGGTATCGAGGCCTGGGCCAGCGTAGCTGAATGTGCCGGAGGACATGTCAGGCAGCAGAAATCCGCCCGCAGAGCTGACCTCTCCGGTTCCCGTCAACGCGGGGTTCGCAATCCGGTCGGAGAAATAGGCGACCTGGAAATTGTTGTTGCCCATGCGGTGCGAGACGCTGACTTCCTGATGATGCGCGCTCTCCATCAATGGAGAAAAGCCTAGCAGGCTCACGCGCGGATTGGATTCGCTCAGGTCTGCCGGGGCAGAGTCGAATCCCTTCTCGCCGCGCGGGTCCGGACGCGATGTGGCGTACGAATATTCGACTACCGTATTGGGCGAGAGATGAAGGTCGGCGGATCCAAACGGACGAAATGCATTCAGGTGCCCGAGGAACTGGATCGTCTGCAACTCACTGCCGAACTTCAACTCGAGGACGTCGCCGAGTGAGAGATCGTCCGCGGCGGAAAGCGCAATCGCCTGCAACGCGGCGTTGTGCAAATTCGGATCTGAAGGGGCGAAACGGCGGACCGTCAGACCAACCGTGGGCGTTGAACCGGTCGCCAATCGATGCGAATACGTTGTGCGCACAACCGCGGCAGGAAGACTCGGGCCGTAACCGACTACGCCGCTGAAAGCGAGATGTCCGTCAGCAAAGATCGAGCGCTCAAGATCGAAACCGGTGCTCATATCCGAGCCGGCGCCGTAGCCTGCGCCAACCGATCCGGCGACAAAAGAGAGCGTACCGCGCATGTCGTGGCTCTGCTTCTCCGCTGTAGATGCGGGATCGTCGAAAACGCGGAGGATCGGGCGGTTGGCAACGGAGCGGAGCGTCCACTTCCAGTCATCGTCATCCGGAGCGGGACGCACGGGGCCGAGCTGCATGATACCGAGCAAGGTGCTGAGCGTGATGTTGATGTTCAAACTCGCGCCCGGACGAAGTCCGACCTTTTCTTTTAACGCCGGAAGAAAAGAAGGAGCGGTGACCTTGAGATTGTAGAGTCCGGGTAGCAGGCCGGTAGCGGTGTAGAAGCCGTTGGCATCGGTGAATACAGTAAGGGTGTGGTGGGCAGAACCGAGAATCTGGACTACGGCGCCCATCTGGGGTGTACCAGATACGTTGCGCACGTATCCTGAGATCGCTCCTGGTTGCTCTGCGGCAAACACAGGAAGCGCAATCCCAAGCGCGAATGCCCAAGTTGCGAGCTTGCTCAGCTTCAACTTCGCCCCACCCCCTGGGGGAATGCAGGGAGCTACTCTACTGCAAAAACTGCTGATGGATCAACGGTCTGCTTGGAAACGTTGTCGTTTACTTTGATCTGGATTTTGTAAACGCCGGGCTGCAGGTTCGCCGCCGCAATCGATTTCTGCAACGTTACCTGGTCGCCAACATTTCCCATGGTATCGGTGCTTTCCGTTTTCTGAACGATCGGTTTATTGGTCGCGATATTAGTGATGTTGTATTCGATGGTGGCGGAAGCCTTGTGCGTCTTCTCGTCCACTCCGAGATTATAAACCTGCATCCAGAAATTGAGTTTCTGATCTTTGTCCCTCTTGAAGACGGCAGGCTTGCCGTCTGCGGGAGCCACTCGCGGCCGGACTTTCATGGTGCCAATCACGAAGTTGCCGCTGCCGATCGCTTTGGTCGGGACAGGCTCCATCTGGTCGGCAACGATCAGGCTCGAGGTCGCGAGTTTGTCTTCGGAGTATTCCGGAACCACGATACTGCGGCTCCAAACGCCCTTGCGGTCGCCGTTGACGTCTTTCACCGCAACGTAAAGTTTGTAGCGGCCGGGACGGAGAGGAATGGCCTTCCAGTACACCGAAGCGTTCTCGGCGGTACGCGGCAGAAGCTCAGGGGCAACGTCGACCTGGACGGTGTCTTCGAACGTCTGCACGATCTTGTTGGTCAGAGTTGAGAGCTTGCCGTAAATATTCACCGTTCCGCGCTGGATTCCTTCCTTATTAACGAAGGTGATGTCGCGGTTCTTCATCTGGATCGTGACCGGAACCAGCACGGTGTCGCTGGTGACTTTCACGAAGTCGGAGCGGACGTCAAAGGGCATCGGGTTCAGGATGACCTTGGAGTTCACTTCCTCGGTGAGATCGGTGAACTTGATCTTGGGCGCTTGCTGCAGCTTGGAAAATGTCTCGAGGCGGTCAAATTCCTTCGTCGCGAGCATGCTGCTTTCGGGGCCGAGGCCGAGCCGTTCCAGTCCGTTGCCGGCGAAGCGTTGCGACTTGTTCGCCATGCCCATCTGCTCCCAGATGGTGAGGCCGGCGTTCGGCGTCATCAGCAGCGCGTCTTTTTCGGAACGGTCCATCGTCATGTGATACTCGCCGCACATGCAGGTGTCGACGAATTCGACGATGACTTCCTGGCCGATACCTTCAATGTAGCGATAGCGCCAATCTTCGAACGGGAAGGTGGAAGTCTCTCCGCCGCCCTCTTCCATGGGACGCTCGTAGGTTCCGCCGGAGGGGTGAGAATCCACTTCGTCCGCAGGGCCAAAAACGATATAGATGCGGCCGCGGTCCGTCTTCCATCCCGGGACGCCAGCCGCGAAATGCTCGTTGGCATAGGCGATGCGACGGTAGTGCTCTTCTTTGAATTCGTTCTCTTCCGTGTCAGGAGTGGGGTCGCGGCGTTGCCAGAAGGCTTCAATAAAGTTGTCGCGTTCTTCGTCGTTCGACAGCTGCTTGAAGGCGGCCCGCTCTTCATCCGTGATGATGTATGCGACATCCTCGTCGAGCCACTTCTTATACGGCTTGCTCAATTCCTGCTTGAGAGCCTTGGCGTTGCGCTTTCTGAGTTTCTCGTCCTGGGGGCGCTTCAGAGGGTCGGCGGCATCGGGAGGCTGGTTAGACTTGTCCGTCGCCTTCTGTTCCTGATTACCCTGAGGTTCGTCCTTGGGCTGGTCTTGGGCGACCGCGCTGGAGGCCACGAGCGCCAGAGAAGAAACGAGCAAAATCCGCAGAAAAGTTTGAAAAGACGCTACCCGGAACATGAGAGGGACTCCTGCCAAGACGACTGTCGTCTTATTTTAGGCCCAGAGTACTGTGAAAGCAAGGTTAAGTCGTGCCCCGAGAACACATTGACCCTGGCTTTCGATAGCTTAGAACCAGTCGATTCTCCGCGAGTTGCCCGATGCCGACGGCAAATTCAGGGCTGCATTTCGTTGGTATACAGAGATATAATCAGGGGTTCCGGGGGCGGCCAGAGTAATACCCACCCGTAACGGGTCTCGGCACTTCTTCTAAATCAGGTCTGGAACTTTCTGACGATCCGACTCGTAACAGAAGGTGTGTGTCCGTCGCCCTTACCGAAGCGGAAGCCATTTTTGTCGCTAAATAATCGATTTGGCGAGAGTTGGCTCGAACCGCGAGGTTTGCCCCGGAAGTGACGGAAACTATGAAGCTCTGGAAAAAGATCGCAATCGGCGCCGGCATTGTCATTGTTCTTGCAATCATTGTCGGCTTTACCGTTCGTCAAAGCAGCAAGAACGTCGCCACGGTCCAGACCGGCAAGGTCACACGGCAAGACCTGGCAACGATCATCAGCGGTTCGGGCGAAATCAAGCCCAAGACGTACGTCAATGTTGGGGCGAACGCGTTCGGAAAGATCACTCACCTTTATGTGAAAGAGGGTGACCGGGTCAAGAAGGGTCAATTGCTCGCGCAGATCGAGAATGTCCAACCCGAAGCCGACGTTAACGCGAACCGTGCGTCACTTGAAGCGGCGCAGACCGACGCGCTGGCCGCCGATGCCGGGCTGAAGACATCGCAAGCTGACATGCTGCGCGCCCAGGCGGACTACGACCGCAACAAGCTGGATTGGGAGCGCGCGCAGAGTCTTTATAAGGATGGGTTGATCTCGAAGTCAGATTTCGACAGCCGCAAGAATGCGTGGGCGACGGCCGATGCGGGATTGACCCAAGCGCAGGCAAGGGTTGCGCAGGGCAAAGCTCAAAAGGACTCTGCCGAACGCCACATCTCGCAGGCTAAAGCGACGCTGGTGCACTACTCCGACCTGCTGCAGAAAACGACGTATCCGGCACCGTTCAATGGAGTCGTGACGAACCTGCCAGTGCGCGAAGGCGAGACCGTGGTGATCGGGATTCAAAACGCGCAGGGCAGCACGCTGATGACGATCGCCGACATGTCGGTCATCACGGCTGAAGTAAAAGTGGACGAGACCGATATCGTCAATGTAAAGCTCGGGCAAACTGCCGATATCACGATCGATGCCATCCCGAAGAAGATTTTCCACGGCACGGTGAGCGAGATCGGCAACAACGCAATCGTGCGATCGAGCGGGGTTTCGACTTCGCAGCAGACCACCGCGAGCGAAGAAGCAAAGGACTTCAAAGTGGTTGTGACTTTGACGGATCCGCCGGAGGATCTGCGGCCCGGGTTGTCGACGACGGCCAAAATCACGACTGCGAAACGGACGAACGTGATCTCGGTTCCGATCCAGTCTCTGACGCTGCGCAGCAAGGATCAGATCGACGCCCAGAGCAATCCGCCGGGATCCGTACACGCGGCGGCACCTGCGGTGAAAGAAGTCGCATCCAAGAGCAAGAAAGAGGATGACGTACAGGGCGTCTTTGTCATCCGGAACAAGAAAGCCGTTTTCGTTCCGATTACGACAGGGATCACGGGAACAACCGACATTGAAGTGGTGGACGGTGTCAAAGAGGGAGACGAGGTCATTACCGGGAGCTACAAAGTCCTGAGGACGTTGAAGCCGGGAAGCAGCGTCAAGATCGATAATACGGCCCCCAAGAAAGAAGAAGAGACGTCATAACCTAAGCCGGATTGGAACGTCCAACAGGGAAACCGGTATAGGTCTCAGAAATCGGAGCCAAATAAAGGATTTAACGCCAAAGATCGGAGAGGTCAGTGGCACCGGAGCAGGAGAAGAACATGGCAACCGCAGAAGTCATCAGCATGCCCAATACGACGAGTCTGGCGCCGCCGGAATCGTGCATGATCGCCGCCGAGGATCTCTGGAAGACCTATGACATGGGGTCCGAACAACAGGTCCATGCGCTACGCGGCGTGAACCTGCGAATCCAGCGCAACGAGTATGTCGCGATCATGGGTCCTTCCGGGTCGGGCAAATCGACGCTGATGAACCTCATCGGCTGCCTGGATACTCCCTCGCAAGGTAAGTACTGGCTCAACGGCCAACTGGTCAGCGAACTGGACGACGACGAACTGGCGCGCATCCGTAACAAGGAAATCGGATTCGTATTCCAGACCTTCAATCTGCTGGCCCGCGCCACTGCCCTGCACAACGTAGAACTGCCTCTGATCTATGCCGGCATTCCAACCGAAGAACGTTCCGAGCGCGCCAAGGGTGCTTTAGAAGCGGTGGGTATGGGCTCTCGCATGATGCATAAGCCCAACGAACTGTCGGGTGGACAGCGTCAGCGCGTCGCCATCGCGCGAGCTTTGGTTAACAAGCCGTCGATCATCCTCGCCGACGAACCGACCGGAAACCTCGACTCGCAAACCGGCGTGGAAATTATGGCCCTGTTTGACCGTCTGCAGACTGAAGGAAACACCATCATCCTGGTCACGCACGAGCACGACATCGCGGAATACGCGCATCGCGTCATTCATATTAAGGACGGCGTAATCGCGAGCGACCAGAAGAGTCAGAATCACCGAAACTAGGGATTACCATCGCGTTCATTTTGAGCCCAGCCGAGAGGCTGGGCTTCTGTTTTCTGTTCCGGCTTCCCGTGCTATGCTCCATACCTTGCAGGAGTCGTCGTGAGCCTTCCGCCACATCCCTGGTGGTTCTGGTTGATCCTCTGCAGCCCGATTGTGACCTGGCTTGGGCTATGGTTGCTCTTTCAGCGCACTCACCTTTCCTTGAAACCATTTTCTCCCTGGTTGAAAGCGGTGTTCTTCCTATCATTTCCTGCGTACCTCTTGTTGGAAGCAATCGGAGGGCACCGTATTTTGCGTGTCGGGATCGAGGCAATTTTTTATACCTGCATGGCCTTGCAGATATGGATCGACAGACTCTACATGCTCGAGACCATGGGCGATCCGAGATCGAAGTGGCACTTTCCCTGGAACTCTGCACGATTTTCAATTCCGCGGAATGCACGAATACGCGTGCGCGATCTTGATTCCACCTCGTCGTGGTACGCAGAGAAACTCGGCTTAGAAAAAGCAGTGGAAAATCCGTGGGCCGATGCCGACACGTCTACTTATAAATTCAAAGAAGGCGGGAGATGCATCACCTTGACCACGAGGGATGTTCGTACGGATCGGAACTTGATCCTCTTCACGAAGAAACTCCACAAGATGCAGCGTGTACTGTTCACCCGTGGAATTTCGGCGGGACTGGTCAAGCAGGACCGCCAGGGCACACGCTACTTTGAGATTCGCGATCCAGAGGGCAATACGATCGAAGTCATCGAGGAAATGTAGCGCGTACCGTTACGCGCTAGTTCTGGCGTTCTACATCAAAGCTGGCGCTGTTTGTTTTTGCAGAGAACCAGACTGGCAGCTGCGGCTAAAGCTTCCACATTCTTAACTTCCTCGGGTGTTGGAGAACGCCGTTCGCGAAGATAGGTACCCAGCGTTCCCAGAACCTTTCCGTCAGCCGATTTGATTGGCATGCTCCATGCTCCCACGAAACCGAGAGCAAGCGGCAAGTGACGGAGCTCAGCCCACTTGTCATCCGCCTGAAAGTCGCATGTCACCACGACCGATCCGGTGGCAGCGGCTGCGGCACAGGTTCCTACACGAGGGTTGGGTTTGAGTCGATCGATCGCGGCCAAATAATCGGCGGGGAGATTGGGGGACGCCGCATTCCGTAATAATCCTTCGCCGTCTAACGCGAGAATGGAACAAACCGCAGTGCTGCCTGCGACGCGCTCGGCCGTGCCGACGAGCATCGTCAGAATTTCTTCATCCGAAGCTCCGCTGGACAGCATTTCTCGCGCCCGCGCGGCGGCGCGGGTGGTCAGTTCATTTTTCGGATTGGCGTTGTCGCTCTGCATTGAGTCTTTGGGTGAATCGAAGCCGACGATCTGTGAGGTTACTCTTGATGCTCATTATAATCTCGCCAGCGAACGAGAATGTCGAAGTCGTTTGAGGGATAGGCTTCATGCGCCGCGAAGTCCCTCAGGCTTTGCTGTTCCATTCGCTCTCAACCTTCGGCGGATGCAGTAAAGTCTGCATCACCACGCAGTATTGCTCGGTTTTCTCCTGCAGAGCTTTGAGCTGCTCGGGTGTCGCATTTGGTGCGTCCACATCGAAGGTCGCCCGGATCGCCTGGAATCCGACCGGCACTTCTTTCGAAAGCCCCAGGGTTCCCTGCAGGTCCATGTCGCCGCTGACGGTGACTTCGATCTTGCGCGTAGGAATCCCCATCGCGGTCGCGACCAGTTGACAGGTGAGTTGTGCGCAAGCCGCCAGGGCGCCGATGAGGAGATCTCCGGAGCAGGCGGCGCCGCCGGTGCCGCCCACTCCCTTGTGGGCTTCCGCTGCGTAGATAGCTCGGCCGATATCAACGGAGCACGACAGTGGCGTCGCCGTCTCACTTCCCTTCGCGGTCAGAGTGATGCGCGAACTCTGCGGGTCGCGACGGTACTGCTCCTTCAATGGTTTCTGCAGCGATCGAATATCCAAGACTCCTCCAAATTCTTCATAGATGTTTGTAAACACGCTAGACGCCGAAGCGCTCGCGATACGCGCTCGGAGACTCGCCAGTGTGGCGCTGAAACAGCGAACGAAAAAACGCCACATCCTGGTAGCCAACGGCGTCGCTGATTTCCTGCATGGTGCGATGACTGCTTTCGAGCAGCCGCTTGGCCGCGGCAATCCGCAACTTCTGCAAATAGGTCAGCGGGCTGTCCCCGGTTGCTTGCTTGAAACGGCGGACGAAATTACGCAGACTCATGCCGGCACGCCGCGCGGGAGCCTCCAGCGGAAAGGGTCGGTGAAAATTCTGATGCAGCCAATCCTGCGCCGTGGAAATCGCATCGTCCTTGTGCTCAGTCTTCAGCGGAATCACCGCGAATCCTGCCTGCCAGGCCCGCGGCGTTTCGATCAGCAAAGCCTTTGAACTCTCCATTGCGATTTCGTGCCCACAAAACTTTTCCACGAGGTACAGGCTCAGATCGAGGGAGGCGTGCACTCCGCCTCCGCAATAGAACCCGCGATCTTCCGTCACCATGAGTTCCGGCATCCACTTCACCTGGGGATACATCTCCCGAAAGCGCTGCGCCAGCGCCCAATGCGTCGTAGCCCGCTTGCCGTCGAGCATGCCTGTGGCAGCCACCAGACCTACGCCAGAGCAGACGCTGGCGATGGCAGCTCCGCGCTTTTGCCAACGCTTCAACCAGGGCACCACTTCGGCGTTGCGCTCGACCACGTCGTCGACGCTTAGGCCGGTCGTTGGAATAAAGATCAAATCGGTCTTGCGAACATCGCGGATGCCCATCATCGGCGTGATCTTCAACGGGCCGTCGCAGTCTACTTCGCGCCCGTCCTGGGACGCGGTCGTCACGTTGAAGCGCGGTTTCAGCGGTTTGCCAGTGAGATGGTTCCACAGCGATCCGGCATGGCGGAACACCTCCATAGGGCCGACCGCAGTCGAGGAAAACGTCTGATCCAGAAGCAGGACAGTCACTTCAACCATTCCATCCCCCAGAAAATCACCCATGGCGTAAAAGCCTATCTACGATGGCATATCTGCCATCTTGTTGCAAGACGGATTTACGAATATTTTCTGTTTAGTCAGACAGAGATTTCGAAGAGAACTACGGAAAGGATTCTAAACATGGCAACGGTACAGAAACTGCCAAAGCTCGTGAATGGGGTAAATGTTGACGATCTTTTTACAACGATTGATGCAATCAAGGCGGCTCCTGGGATCGCGAAGTTCAAGTTCCGCCTGCGCAACGAGTGGCAGGAATCGAGCCGCAACTGCTCGACAGTCGAGGGATTCTACGGCGCAGGACGCGACCTGCCGCGCGAAAAGGCGATGACGATGAAGGCCGATGAGCCTCCCGTCCTGCTTGGCAGAGACGAAGCGCCCAACCCGGTTGAGCACCTGATGCACGCGCTGGCGTCGTGCCTGACCACATCGATGGTTTATCACGCGGCCGCGCGCGGCATCGAGATCGAAGAAATCGAGTCTACGTTCGAGGGCGATCTCGATCTGCTGGGGTTCCTGGATCTCGACCCTAACGTTCGCAAGGGGTATCAGGGAATCCGTGTCAATTTCAAAGTCAAGGCCAACGCTCCCGACGACCAACTGCAGGAGATCGTCCGTTTGGGCACGGACCACTCTCCGGTATTCGATTCTCTGACCAAGGGCGTACCGATCACGGTCAAAGCATCGCGGCTCTAACGCCGCAGCGGGCCAAGAAAATTTCCCCAAAATCAACTCACTCTGTAAAGGAGATGTTTACATGAAGAAGTTAGTTCCTATGTGGGCCCTCACTCTTGTCAATCTATCAATGATCTGGGGCTCGATCCTGGCGGCACCGCTGATGGCGGCTGACTCCGATCACCCCGACCACGCGGCTCCTCCCGCCACGCTGGTACGCGAAGTCCGCGAGGCCACGCGGCACTTTCTCGACGTCAACAACGCCGGGCCCGCCGGATACGGACCTGCATTCGGATGCGTCAGCGGGCCGGATCACGGCGCCATGGGCATTCACTACGTCAATATGGCGCTAGTCGGAGATGGCGAGCTGGCCGTCGACAAACCCGAGGCGCTCATTTACGAGCCGGTGGGCAATGCTCGGCGGCTGGTCGGAGTGGAATACATCGTGGACGCGGCAACGTGGCTTGCGGCTCACGACAACGTCCCGCCCGCGCTCGATGGGCAGGATTTCCAGTTCGTCGGGGCTCCGAATCGGTTCAATCTAAATCCGTTCTTCGAATTGCATGTGTGGGCGTGGCGTGACAATCCGCAGGGCGCGTTCGTGGATTGGAACAATTCGGTCACCTGCGAACATCAGTAAAAAGAAGCTGTACGCGGTCCATTTGTTTAGCTCTCTCCGAAATGCCCGTCCAAGCCCGTCTTGGACGGGCTTTTTTGTCGTAATTTCCTTGCCCTTCGTGGTTGTAGATTGATAGTGTCAATTCGCGCCACGGGTGCTCATGGACTCCAGCCGACGCTCATTTCTACAACTCTCCAGCCTTGCGGCCATCGCTTCTTTCGTCCCGCGTCTTGGCGCCCAAACCGATTCGGCTCTCTGCCGACAACTCGCTCGAGATCCGTTGCGCCCGCAGTACCACCTTCTGCCCGCACACAACTGGATGAACGATCCGAACGGACCCATCTTCTTTAATGGGCGTTATCACATGTTCCATCAGTACAACCCGCAAGGCGCGATCTGGGGCAACATGAACTGGGCGCATGCGACGAGTCCCGACATGATCCACTGGAGGAACGAGCCGGTTGCCATCTCTCCGACTCCGAACGGACCTGATCAGGACGGGGTGTTCAGTGGAAGCGCCGTTCTCGATCAGGGCAAGCCGACCATGATTTACACGGGCGTTGCTCCGCCCGATTCTCCGAATCTCGCAACGCTCCGCGACGGGCACCACACGTGGCGCGAGACACAATGCCTCGCCGTGGCACAAGATCAAGATCTTCGTTCATGGACGAAAGTTGCGAAGCCTGTGATTGACGCCCCGCCGAAAGGATTGGACGTTACCGGGTTTCGCGATCCCGTGATGTGGCGGGAGGGCGATCACTGGAAGCTCATCGTCGGATCGGGCACGCCCGATCGCGGCGGGATGATCCTTCTGTACAAGTCGTCCGATCTGCGGAACTGGACCTATCTCCATCCGCTGGTTGAAGGCGCTCCTTCGCACAAAGACGCGAGCAACCCTGTCGATAGCGGTGATATGTGGGAATGCCCTGACTTCTTCCCGCTTGGCAGCAAGCACGTTCTCCTGATCTCAACGATGGGAAAAGTTCGCTGGAAAGTGGGTACCTATGCGAACGAGCGATTCACACCAGAGAAAGAAGGCGTCGTCGATTGGGGCTCGTACTATGCGGCGAAGACGATGGTCGATCGCGATGATAACCGAATTCTCTGGGGATGGATTCCCGAAACACGTTCTGACGCTGACTTGATCATCGCGGGGTGGGCGGGCGTAATGTCCTTGCCCCGGGGTATGTCACTCAATTCTGAAAATGAGTTGCAGACCGAAGTCGCGCCCGCCGTCAATCAACTTCGCTCGCGCGTTACGCAATTTACGCCTGATATACCGGCTGCGAGTCGAGAGCGATTGCTATCGATGCTTCGAATTCACGACCTGGCCGCGGAACTCGACCTGCACCTTCAATCTAAGTCTGATGACTTTCTGCTGAAACTCGTGGATGAAGACGAAAAGCCGTTCGTCGCGATCTCGTGCACGGGTACGTCTTCAGCGCGCGAACTTCGTGTCAACGAATTCAAAGCGCGTCTGCCCGGCACGACGGGCTCGGATGTTCGTCTGCACATGTTTCTCGACGGATCGGTTCTTGAGGTTTTCGCAAACGAGGCGACGGCACTGACCGCGCGCATCTACCAGGTTCCGTCGGGACCGCTGAAGTTAGTCGCGAATGAGAGCACCGACATCTCGTCGCTTCGAGTCTGGCAGATGAGCCCGATCTCGAAGAACCGCCTCACTTCGCCCTTTTGTGGATAGAGTCTAAGCAAGAAGGGCGCGGCATTTTGTAATACGCGTAATACGGATCTACAGTCTCTCCTGTATACGTAGCGAATTCTGAGGTCAGTAGAATTTACAGTCTGCATCTATAACGATTCCGAGAGTGCTTCCCCCAATGCCGGAGTCGCGTTGGCGCTATATCCATGAGGTTGGTTGAATGCGGGTACTGGTAGTCGATGACCATGAAGTCGTCCGGCGCGGAGTTGTGTCGCTAGTGCAGAGTCGTCCCGACTACGTCGTCTGTGGCGAGGCCGTTGACGGGCGACAGGCCATCGAAAAAACACGCCAGCTGAGGCCGGACATTGTCGTCATGGACATAAGCATGCCGGGGATGAACGGCCTTGATGCTACCCGTTCCATCCGTACCGTTGCTCCCTCTTGCGAGGTCATCATTCTCAGCCAGCATGACTCTCCCGAGATGGCGCGCCAGGCTTTCAAGGCCGGGGCTCGCGGGTATGTGGTGAAATCGTCAGTCTCGCAAAACCTCATGGGAGCACTGGACAAGGTGTCTCGTCATGAATCCTTTTTCGATCCAGCCATCTCCGAAGTTTATGGCGTGCTGGACATTCAGGAAATCCTGCAACGGAGCGCTGCGCTGGAGCAAGCGCTCCTCGAAAGCGAGCAAGTTTATCGATCCACATTTGAGCTGGCAGCAGTGGGCGTGGCTCATGTCAGCGCGGATGGACGCTGGCTGCGAGCTAATCGCAAGCTCTGTGAAATCCTCGGATATACGGAGGCAGAGCTCACCCAACTCACGTTCCAGCAGTTAACGCATCCGGAAGATCTTCCCGCCGACATGGCGGACACGAATAAGATTCTGGCGGGCGAGCTAGATAGTTTCTCGATGGAGAAGCGTTACATCCGCAAAGACAAGTCGGTCGTCTGGGTAAACCTCTCCGTATCGGCCGCGCGCGATGCGAACGGAGGATTCAAATACTTCATTTCGGTGGTCGAGGAGATTACCGGGCGACGCGACGCCGAGGTCGCTCGCGCAAGGCTCGCCGCTATCGTCGAATCCTCGGATGACGCCATTGTTTCCAAGGACCTCAATGGAATCATCACGAGCTGGAACCGGGGAGCTCAGCGAATCTTTGGATATTTGCCTGAAGAGGCCATCGGGAAATCAGTCACGATCATTATTCCACCGGAATTGCGGGAGCAGGAAACGCGCATCCTGGCACGCTTGCGGGCGGGAGAGCGAATCGAACACTTCGAGACCATTCGCATGAATAAGGCGGGCACCCGCCTTAACGTGTCGCTCACTATCTCACCTATGCGTGACTCGCGAGGCCGCGTAATCGGGGCCTCGAAGATCGCACGCGACATTACCGAGCGCAAGAAAGTAGAGGCTGCGTTGCGCGACAGCCAGACCCAGCTTGCTCTCGCGCTTGAGTCATCGAATACAGCGATGTTCGATTGGGATCTGGGCGAGAGGCGCGGATCCTGGAATCCGCAGATGGCTGCCATCTACGGCTACAACCCGCCGAACGCGTTCATTACTGCGAACGAATGGCAAAACCTTTTTCACCCCGAAGATGCGGCCCGGCTCGTCGAGGAAGCGCAGCGGGCGTATAAGGATCAGGATCAATTTCACTTTGAATACCGCGCCATCCGTCCCAGTGGCGAGACGCGATGGATTCTGTCTCATGGCAGGATTGTCCGCGATGCCGACGGGAATGCCCTGCGCATGATCGGGACGCACACGGATATCACACAGCGGAAGGAGTTCGAGGAAGCCGAGAAAATCCGTGAATTGAGCGGCAAACTGCTACACGCGCAGGATGCCGAACGCCGTCGCATCGCCCGCGAACTTCACGACAGCGCTGGACAAATCATCGCGGCATTGCAGATGAATTTGATCCCGATGGAGGAGGAAGCCCGGCCATTGAATTCTGCATTCGCCCAGGGAATTCAACAAAGCCTCGACCTGCTCCAACAACTTTCCAACGAGCTTCGTACAGTCTCCTACCTTCTGCATCCGCCATTGCTCGATGAAGCCGGGCTGCCCTCGGCACTTCGCTGGTATATCGAAGGCTTTGCGGAGCGCAGCAAAATCGCCGTGCAACTCGAGATCGATCCGGAACTTGGCCGTCTTTCGCAAGAGATGGAGATGACAATCTTCCGCGTGGTTCAGGAGTGCCTGACCAACATCCACCGGCACTCTGGGAGCAGGCAGGCGGAGATCCGTTTGAGTGGGTGTTCATCCGAAGTCTGCCTGGAAGTGCGCGACCACGGGAAAGGCATGCCATCCGTTGGAAGAAATAGCGGATCGCAGCTGCGCTTCGGAGTCGGAATCCAGGGTATGCGTGAACGAATCCGGCAACTGAACGGACAGTTTGAGATCAAGTCTCAGGACGATGGCACGGTCGTGAGCGCCCGACTCCCGCTGGCCAATGTTCCCGAGCCAGTCGCCTGATCTTTTTTCTTAAGGCTTTCTGGCGGGTACGTTTCCGGTAATCGCCTCTTCCAGAACAATCCCGTTGTGCTCCAGCGTTGTACCTGTGGCGCGGTCGAGTTCGACCTTTGCCTTGGCATACACCGTCATAGCATTTACCAGATCCAACTCTGCCAAAGCCAGATCGCGTTGCGCTGAAAGAGTCTGGTAGCTGGAACCGGCGCCCAGATCCTGTTCTTTTTTTGTGATGTCGAATGTCCGCTGAGCCAGATCACGAGCTTTGCGGGCAGCTTCGACTCGCGCGCCGGTCTGGTCGAGAGCGTACTGTGCATTCCGAACTTCGATGCGAACTTGTTTTTTCAACTGCTCCATGCGAAGTTCCGCCTGACGGTATTCCAGTTCAGAGCGATATTGATCGGCCTTGGCCACGCGGTTTCGGAAAGGAATATTCAGATTCAATCCAACGTAATAGTCGGGAGAAGAATTGTTGAATGCGTTTAGGAGAGCGCCGCTGAAATCGACGGGAACGTTGGATTCGTTCTGGCCTAAGTTGTACGCAGGATTCAAAGGACCTGCCAGACCGGATCCTCCGTAAAACCCAACTAGAGATAAGGACGGCAACAATGCATTGCGAGCCGCGCGCCGGCTGATCTGACGGTTCACCAGGTCGATATCAGATTCGGCAAGATCGGGACGGTTCTGCTGGGCCTGCTTGATGAGATCCTGAATCGGCTGCGAGGCCGGCGGCGCTGCATTCTGCATGGTATCGGTCGGAACAACGGGAATCGCTTCCAGAACCGGATCGTCCAGGCTCCTGGTGATCGCATTCTTCATCAACGTCTCTTGCAGCTGCAGGCTGGTTCGAGCAACGGTCAAATCCTGATCGCGTTTCGATACTTCCGCCTCGGCGCGCATAACGTCCATCTCGGGGATGCTTTCGAGTTGCAGCTGTTTCTTTGCATTTTCGAGAGTCTGCTGTGCGAATGAGTAAGACTGCTCGTTCACTTGCGTTTGCTCGTACGCGCTGACCAGATCCCAATAGATGTTTTCGATTTGGGTAACGGTTGCGATGACCTGGTCTTTGAAAGCAATGTCGGAAATCTTTTTGTTGTTCCGCGCGATGTGCAGATAACGCAGATTCGGTCCGAATCCAAATCCCGCGAGCAACTCCTGCTGGAACTGAAAACGGAAGGACGAACTGAGACTCGGGGACAGGTTAAAGAATGGGCTATTGGTCGTCTGCCGCAAGTTGAACCACTGGAAGTTAATGCTGGTACCGGTTGGAAACGCCTGGCTAAAAGTGGCATTCACCTGCACCGTGTTTGCCTGCAGTGACGGAACACCATAGATCTGACGGTTAGCCTCGGGAGAAGTCTGGTGCTCGTCCCCGCCATTCAGATTGAGAAAAGGATCGTAGGAAGACACGGCGGTTCCGGTGCCGAGGGTGGATTGCACGAGTCCAGAGGCGCCGGCACCTGCACCGCCCGCGCCGCCAGTCGTGCCACCAGCGCCACCGCCCGTTCCAAATCCTCCAACACCTCCTCCGGGAGTTCCTTGCACCACACCGGTGTTCACACCTCGAAAAAAGCCTCCTGCTTTGGTGCGAAGGATATCGGTGTTCGCAATCGGCAAGTTGTAACGGGCAATCGCTAAATCAAGGTTGTCCTGAAGAGCAAGATCGATTGCATCTTTCAGCGAAAGATAAAGCTTGCCGTCGCGGATGAGCTGAGGCAGTTGCGAAGAGTTTGCCAGCACGGGTTCAGGAACGGAATCGCCCTCGTACGCGCTGATGGGATTGTGCGATTTGGGCATGTCAAACTGCAAATGCCCCGTGGACGCCGATGGAGCGGACGGTATTGGGCTATTAGACGGCGCGGTTTGGCCGTCTGCAAAGTTCACCGAAAATAGACAGACCGCGATCAACACGCACCGCGAAATCACTGGGCCGAAAGAGTTCACGATGCACTAACCTCCTGGGGTGCGGTGACCGAGGAATTTGACGTGTCCCTGACCATCCATCCGTCGCGCAGGTCAATGGTGCGGTTGCCGTAGGAGGCATTGACCTCAGAGTGTGTGACCTGCACGATCGTCGTTCCCTGCTGATTCAATTCACGAAAGAGCTCCATGATTTCCTTGGCCTGGCCAGAATGAAGGTTCCCGGTTGGCTCGTCCGCCAACAGGAGCGCGGGTTTGTGAATCACCGCTCGAGCCACCCCGACCAACTGCTGCTGCCCACCCGAAAGCTGGCTGGGGTACAGATCTTTCTTGCCGACAATTTGAAAGCGGTCCAGCGTGTCGGCCACGAGACCCTGCCGCTCTTTGCGCGGAATGTCTTTGTAAGAAAGGGGCAGATCGATGTTCTCCTGCACAGTGAGGTCATCGAGCAGGTGATAGCTTTGAAACACCATGCCGATGTTGCGTTTGGCCAGTTCCGCCCGTTGCTTGCGTTTCATGGCGTGAACTGCCTCTTCACGAAACCAGTACTCGCCTTCCCAAGCGTCGTCCAGCAAAGCGAGGACGTTCAACAGTGAAGACTTCCCTGCTCCGGACGGCCCCATGATCGTGATGAACTCGCCTTCACGGATCTCGAGATTGATGCGGCGAAGGACCCAGGTTTGTCCCGCGGGAGTTTTGTAAATGCGTTCCAGGTTTTTGAGTTGAATCATCTTTATCTCCGATTCCAGAATCATTCGTACCGCAGGGCGACCATGGGATCGACCTTGGCCGCACGGCGAGCCGGAAGATAGGCCGCCAGCAGTCCAACGATACCAATGGCAAAGCATACGGAAGCCATCACAATCGGGTCGCGCGATTTCGTGCCATAGAGCATGCTTTGCAACACGGTGGCGGATGCGAGCGCGACACAGATGCCGATTGCAATCCCGCCACCCAGCAGAATCGCGGCGTCGCGCATTACCATTTGCAGGACCAAACGACGCTCGGCTCCGAGGGCCATCCGCACTCCGATCTCACGAGTGCGGCGAGAGACCGAATAGGTCATCACTCCGTAGAGACCAACGATGGTCAGAACAAGGGCCAGCCCGGAGAACGTCCCGAGCAAGACCATCGTGAATCTCGGTTGCGACAACTGCCGGAACATCAGGTCCTGCATGGTGCGAACCTGCGTCACCGGGATGTCTTTGTCCATCCCGGAAAGAATCTGCTGAACGCTGGCTGACATACTCTGCGGATCGACCGACGTTCTGACCACGGTATACAAGCAACACCAGGTCGGAAGTTGGGCGGCCGGGACGTACATCGCAGGCCGTAGCTGGCGCTGCGTAGCCTGGAGCCGGATGTTGCCGACAACGCCGACGATTACCCGCCATGGCGGGCCTCCCGGAGTGCCGTTGCCGGCTCCCGGTTTCAGTTTCTTTCCCAGAACGATTTCGCCCGGGAAGTACTTGTCCGCGAAGGCGCGGTTCACGATGATCACCTGCTCTGATTTCATGTCATCGTGCTCAGTGAAATCTCGACCTTGCAAGACTGGAATCTGCATTGCGTTGAAGTACTCAGTCGTAGTCGGTGTCAGATCCGCAGCCGGCCGCTGGCCTTCCGGCACCGGATGTTCCGGATCTTCGAAGCTGATGACGATGCCTTCATCGCTCATGGGCAGCACCAAAACCCCGGCTGCAGACTTTACACCCGGCAGAGCCCGGACTCTTTCAAAGTACTGCTGATAGAACTGCGGACGCCGGTCCTTGTACTGCGAGTCCGGCGTCTCGAAGAACATCGTAGTCAGATGTTGGGGATTGAATCCCTGGTCGGCGCGCAGAAGCCGGGAGAAGCTCGTCATCAGCAACGCCGCTCCAACCGTGAGAACAAGCCCGATCGCCACCTGGCCGACGATCAGAGAGGAGCGCAGCCAATCGCGGCCAACCACTTCCGATCGACTGCCTTCCTTGAGCGTGGAGACAAGGTCCGTGCGCGATCCGGTAAGCGCTGGAATGATTCCGAAAATGATCCCGGCCATGAACGACAATCCCAGGGCGAATGCCAGCACAGTGAGATTCACGCCCGCATCGGCCGCTCGCGGGACGCTGTCGCCGATGAGAGCGAGAATGGCTGGTGTCGAAAGGTATGCCAGAGCGATACCGGCGAGGCCTCCACAGGCGCTCAGCACGATGCTTTCTGCCAGCAGTTGGCGAACGATCCGTCCATTTCCAGCGCCCAACGCGGAGCGCAGAGCCATCTCCCGCTGCCGCTCGCGCATTCGAGCCAGCAGAAGGTTGGCGATATTTCCGCAGGCGATGAGCAGGACCAGAGCGACCGAGCCCAGAACAATGAGGAGGACCGCTCGAGTGTCCCCGAGAACCGCATCCAGCTCCCGCACAGCGCGAGCTGCATTGTGTTTCGTGTTCGTATTCGGATAGGCCTTCGCAAGATTCGCCGCGATGGCGTTCAGGTCCTGGTTTGCCTCAGCCACAGAAGCATTGGGCTTCAGACGACCGAAAACGTTCAGGAAGTGCGCGCCACGATTTTTGAGGATCGGATTGGGATCCCGTGGATCGTCGTCGACCGCGACGGTCGTCCAAATCGCATTCGTTCGTCGTGTGACCGGAAAGCGGAATGAATCGGGCATCACCCCGACGATCGTGTAGAGATCGCCGCTGAGGCGAACGGAGCGCCCGATGATGGATTTATCGTTTCCAAACTGCGAAGCCCAGAGGGAGTGGCTGATGAGAATGGATCGCGAGCCGGCCTTCTCTTCCTCCGGCAGAAATCCGCGGCCAAGTTCAGGACGTACGCCGAGGGCGGGAAGCAAGTCCCACGACACCACTTCCGCATCGACCTGCATCGGCCGGTCCAGACCGGTCAATGTGAACTGGTTGTCGTGATACGAGACCAGGTGTTCGAGCGTGTGGTTCTGCGATCGCCAGTCCATGAAGTCGGGATAGCAGATGTTGAACGATTCGACGTTGTTCGCATCGGTGGACTCAGCCTCGATCAACTGCTCAGGATGCGAGTAAGGCAAGGGTCGGAGCATAACGGCGTCGATCACGCTGAACACGGCCGTGTTCGCACCGATTCCCAGAGCGAGGGTAATCACCGCGACGGCAGTGAACCCCGGACTCTTGTGCAGCTGGCGCAGCGCAAAGCGAAGATCCTGTAATAGTCCATCGATCATGGCGTTCTCCTAGTCATATCGCAGTGCGGACATGGGGTCGACGCGCATCGCGCGGCGAGCTGGGACGAAACAGGCCGCAAGACTAACTACAGCCACCAACAGCGACACGGTCACGTATGTCATCGAGTCGACGGGGCTCACGCCGTAGAGCTGTGTAGCCAGCAGGCGTCCTGCGAGAAGCGCACCGAGAATACCCAGCACAATTCCGACAAGAGCGAATTGCGCGCCCTCCTTGATCACCAGTAGCAGGACGTCTGTTCGTTGAGCGCCTAGCGCAATACGAATCCCCATTTCGCGAGTGCGCCTTGTAACGAGGAAGGAGAGAACGCCATAGATCCCGACAATGCCCAGAATCAAAGCCACTGCGGCGAAGATCGAGAACAGCAGCGTGGTCGAGGCACTCGACGACGCTGCGTCGGCGACCACCGTGCTCATCGTCTTGAATTCGCCGATTGGGACATTCGGAACGGAAGCAATCAAGGTCCGTCGGAGAAAATTCGTGGAGCCGGGATCATCGCTATGCGTTCGAACGACAACGCTCATCTCGGCAGGAAGGCGGCCGTCCTCGAGCGTCGCTACGGGAGTGTAAGGAACGTATGCCGTTCCTTTCATGTAGCTCGGCTCGCTGTTCTGCAGGTCATACGCGCGCACATCGGCTACGACACCCACCACGGTGCGCCACGTCGTCTCTTTCACGAACCGGACGTGCTTGCCGACCGCATCGCCGTTTGGCCAAAAGCGGGTTGCGGTCTTTGCTGAGACCACAACGACTGGAGGCCCGCCGGCTTCGTCGGCCGCGGTAAACCAGCGGCCCGCAACCAGCGGAATCCCCATCACCCGGAAGTAGTCTGGACTGACGACATCGAGCCAGAAGAGAGGCTGCGTGTCGGGCTGTGACGTAGTGGTGAAGCCTTCGATATCAAACGAGCGTTTCGCGACCCGTCCGCCGAGCGGCATCGTGTTGACGAGAGCGGCGTCGCGAACGCCTGGAGCTGACCGGACATGCTCCACAAGATCGCGGTAGAAGGCCAGGCAGCGCTGCGGGTCGTCGCAGAACGATTCGTCAGGCGTGACTCGCGCGGTGACGATTTGCTCGGGACGGAATCCGGTATTGACGTGGGAGAGCGCCCAAAAGCTGCGGATCATGAGTCCGGCGGCGATCACCAGCATGACCGAGAATCCGACTTCGGCAATTGCCAGAGATCCGCGCAGGCGCCGGGACACAGAAACCGCAGCGCCGCGGCCACCTGAGTTGAGCGAAGACGAAGGGTCAGAACGCGATGAGTGCAGCGCGGGCGCCAACCCGAAAGCCAAGCCAGTCACCACCGCGAGTGCTCCGGTAAAGATCAGTACGCGCCAGTCGAGGTGAACATCGAGCAGGCGGGGAGTGTCCGCGGGCAACGCAGCTTTCAATGCAACTAAGCCGGCAGCAGCAAGCGCAAATCCCAGGATTGCGCCGAGGGCAGAGAGCAGAACACTTTCAGTCAGCAACTGCCGAGCGAGACGGCGCGGCGCCGCTCCGAGCGCGGTGCGGATTCCCATCTCTTTATCTCGTGCCGCGGCACGGGAAAGAACCAGGTTCGCAACATTCGCGCAGGCGATCAGCAGCACCAGCGCAACCGCTCCCAGCAGCAGAAGGAGCTTGGTGCGCACATCACCCACCAGGCCGCTTCGCAGTCCCACCACGCTCACATCCGCATTCCATGCAGCAGGCATCGTCCATGGGAACAGCGAGAAAACGTGCGATTGGAAGACGCGTATCTCAGCCGCTGCCTGTGGCATGGTCACGCCAGGGTGCAGCCTGCCAATGACAGGCATGAAATCCCCTGCCCAGTAAGTCGCGTTGTTGCCAGGCTCGTTGTGCAGAGGAACCCAAATCTGTGTTTTCGGCGAGGGAAAGTGAAAATCTGCGGGCATCACTCCGGCGACTTCGCGGCTGACGCCCTCCAGTTCAATCGATCTTCCGACGATGCTAGCGTCGCCGCCAAATCGCTGCTGCCACACATCGTGACTCAGAACGACATAGTTATCCCGACCGGAAGCATCGTCTCCGGACGCGAACACCCTGCCCAACACCGGACGAGCGCCAAGCACCGAGAACAGGTTCGCGGAAACGGCGGTCCCGTTGAGGCGCACCGGTTCCCCAACATGCGTCAGGTTAAATTCATGGCCTTCAGCGTAAGCGGCGACGTCTACGGTATGGACCTGCGCCTGCATCGCAGCGAAAGCACCCTTCGGATAGGTTCCCGTCACGCTCACCAATTCGGACGGATGGGAATAAGGAAGTGGCCGAAGCAGAATGCCGCTGACCAGGCTGAAGATGGCAGTGTTCGCGCCAATGCCGAGTGCGAGCGTAAAGGTTGCAACCGCGGTGAAGCCCAGACTCTTGCGCAGCTGCCGCAATCCGAATCGAACGTCTTGAACGAATCCTGCCATAGCTTCACCTTTACTCGTACCGCAGGGCATGCATGGGATCGACCTTGGTAGCCCACCGAGCGGGAATGTAAGCAGCGAATGCGGCCACCGTGATCAGAAGAAGCGTGAGGCCGGCAAACACTGATACGTCAATCTGGACCACTCCAAAGAGCGCGCTGGATAGGGCACGCGCCATTGCAGCGGAGATGGCCAAACCGATAATCAGTCCAACCCCGCCCATCTTGAGCGCGGACGCAACAACCAGCCTGAGGACATCAAACCGCTGTGCGCCAAGAGCCATACGAACCCCGATTTCATGTGTGCGTTGACCGACCGTATAGGCCATCACGGCGAAGATTCCGGCGGCGGAGAGCGCCAGCGCGACGATTCCGAAGATCAGCATCATCCGCGCTGAAGATTCCACTCCGCTCGCGTTATCCGCGATCACCTGCTCCAGCGAGCGGACATCGAAAGCAGGGGTTTCGGGGTCGGAATTTCTCAGTTGCGCCAGGACCAACGCAGCGAGTCCCTTCGGATCCGCCGTCGTTCGAACGGCGAACGCCGATGATCTGACCGGGACCTGCGTAAGAGGAACGTAGGTTGTGGGATCGAATCCGTTGTCGAATGCGTTGGCGCGGATATCTCCGGCGACGCCAACGATCAGACGATCAGGTTCATGACTTGCGCCGAGAGTGATGTGCTTGCCAATTGGATCTGCTCCAGGAAATGCACGGCGGGCCAGCGTCGCGCTGATCACTGCCACTGGAGTTGAGTTGCGGCTGTCCTCTGCCGTGAGAAAACGTCCCTGGAGCAGCGGGACGCGCAACGCGGCGAAGAAATCCGGGCTGACGATCTGCGACACGGTGGAGGGCATCTCGCCCGGCTTGGCGGGCGGCGCACCTTCCGCCTTGTACACTGTCCAATTCCAGCTCCACGCAGAGGGGATGCTCGTGACTACCGCTGCGGACTGCACGCCGGGCATGGACTGCAAGCTCCGCAGCACTCGGTCGTAGTAGCCAAGGATCTGATCGTTGTTCTGATACTTTCCTTCGGGTAGTGCAACGCGAAAAGTCAGGACGTGAGTGCGATCGAACCCCATCTCAACATTAATAAGGTGGCGAAATCCTTTCACCATCAGGCCGGCGCCAACGAGCAGCACGAGAGCCAGTGCCATTTCGGAGGTAACCAGAATGGCTCGAAGCCTCCCGGCGGCCGCACCAGCGCTTGTGCCACGAGTGTTTTCGCGCAGGGCGCTCGCGACGGTGCTCCGCGAAAACCGTAACGCAGGCGCGAGGCCTGAGAGAATGCCACTCAACAGAGCGATGCCCATCGTGAACCCCAGCACCGTCAAGTCGAGGCGAACATGCTTCAGGCCAGGGACGTGTTCCACGATGAATGCCGGGATGTCTCCGCGCAGCAACAGCATTCCCCAACTGGAGAGTAAGACCCCGGCGCACGCACCCAGCAGAGCGAGAACAGTGCTCTCAACCAGCAACTGCCGAATGAGCTGCCAGCGGCTTGCGCCAAGTCCCAAACGGACCGCCATTTCGCGTTGCCGGCCCGACGCACGCGCCAGCTGGAGATTCGCAACGTTGACACACGCCAACAGCAGAACGAATACGGCAGCTCCCATCAACACCAGTACGAATTGACGCGTGCCCGTAGTCGCATCCTCCGCGAGGCGTATGACGCGAACACCGTGCCCGGAATTGGTAGACGCGAATTGCTGGCCCAGGCGAAGCGCGATGGCTTGCAGGTCCGCCCCTGCCATCGAGACCGAAGAGTCTTTCTTTAGTCGACCGAGTACAAGGAGGTAATGATTGGCGCGATCCGCCGTATCGGTCGACGAAAAGTCAAGTGGCGTCCAGACTTGCGCTCCGACAGGAAAATCTGCTCCCTGCCCTGCCACCCCGACGACAGTGAAGCCTTGCCCGTTCAATAACAAATTCCTTCCCACAATGTTCGGGTCGGAAGCCAGATGCCTTTGCCAGAATCCGTAGCTGATGACAACGACGGGCGACGCGCCGTGCTGAAAATCGGCCGGGCCGAGCGCGCGTCCGAGTTGCGGAGTGACATCCAGCAGTGGGAAAAACTCCGGCGTAACGCGATACCCTTCCGCGCGCTCTGCGACGCCAGCGCCAGTAAGGTTGGCATCCCAACTCTGAACCGCGGCGAGATGCTCGAACGATTTGTTCTGTTCGCTCCAGTCGCGGAAATTCGCCGGAGCCGCCTTGACGCTGGTTGCGGTTTGGACAGTCTCCCACACGGCTACAACGCGATCGAGATCGGGAAATTCAAACGGCCGGAGCAGCAGCGCGTTGACGTTGCTGAAGATCGCGGTGTTCGCGCCGATTCCCAACGCCAGAGTGATGACCGCGATGGCCGTGGAGCCGGGACTGCTCTTCAACTGTCGAATCGCATAACGAACATCCTGCATGAGCCCGCTCAGCATGACTTTCTCCTATTCGTAACGCAGCGCTACCATCGGCTCGACGCGTGATGCCCTGCGAGCCGGGAAATAGCTCGCGCATAACGCACAGACCGCGAGCGTGACGGATACCCCACACAAAGTGGCTACGTCCCAGTACTGAACACCGAAGAGCATGCTGCGGATGAGTGTTGCCGCGATGAGCGAGCAAACAAGTCCTGCGAGAATGCCGATCATCGTCAGCCACGCAGCCTCGGTCATGATCATCTGGTAGACCGAACCGCGTTGTGCTCCGAGGGCCATGCGCACTCCAATCTCGCGCGTTCGACGGCTGACCGAATATGCGATCACTCCGTAGAGGCCAACAACTCCAAGCAGCAACGCGAGAAATGCAAAGCCTCCTACGAGCCAGGCCGCTGAGCGATGCATATATGCACTGGGCGAATTGTTGATTCTCGCCGTCATCGTGGTTTCGTCTTTGGTGCCGATACCCGGGTCTACTTCATGAACTGCCCCAACGATCGCTTGAAGAATCGAGCCTTCGGATTGCGAGGTTCGCGCGATGAGTGAGAAATACGTATCCGGACTCTGGTTGAACGGGTGGTAAACGGCGGGCCATATCTCGGAGTCCAAAGCGCCGTCGTGCACGTCGCTCACGATCCCAACGATCTCTGACAACGAATCAGGAGTGAGATTCGTATCGCCGATCTTCTTTCCGATGGGATCTTCGCCAGGGAAATATTTCTTCGCGAGGGCCTCGTTAATGATCATCACGCGAGGCTTGGTCGCATCGTCCGCTTCGGTGAAGTAGCGGCCACGCACGAGCTTCGCGTGAAGGGTTGTAAAGAACGCTGAACTGACGTCGCGCTCGTTGACCTCGTTGTGCTCGCCGTTATAGGGATGGCCGAGGACCCGGATCCACCACGTGTTTCCATTGAAGCTGACGGGCAGCACATTTGTGAGCCCCACGGAAACCACGCCGGGCAAGTGCGAAACCCGCTCGACAATCTTTCTTCCCAGCGCTTCCTGTTCGGGATTTTTCGGGTAAGCCGCATCTGAAACCGCCAACTGCACCGTCGCGAGGTGATCGGGCACGAATCCGACATCAATGTGCAGCAGCCGGTAGAAACTCTTTCCCAGCAATCCGGCTCCAACCAGAAGAACGACCGCGATTGCCAGTTCGGCCGCAACCAGATTGGCTCCGAAGCGCCTCCAGAGCGTGCCGGCATGACCGCGGTCACCTTCGGCCAATCCTGTTTTGATCTCAGACAAAGGAAGCCGCAGTAGCGGCGTTAGGGAGAACAACGCCGTCGCGGCGATCGAGATCAGGACAGCGAATCCCAGCACGTGAAGATTGACGCCAAGACCGCTGAGGTAAGGCATAAAGTCCATCATGTCCTGGGAGATGAGGCGCGTCATCACCTGCATCGACAACTGAGATCCGAGTAGCCCGAGCGCAAAACTTCCAAGCACAAGGACGAGACCTTCGATAGTGAACTGCCGGACCAGGCGAAGCTTGGAAGCGCCCAGCGCGCCTCGCACTGCAATTTCACGCTTGCGGCTCTCGGAGCGCACCAGCAACAGGCTCGAAACATTCACGCAGGCAATCAGCAGCAAGAGGCCTGCTCCACTCAGCAATAAGAGAAGGATGGGGCGGACATCGTGGACAATCATTTCGTACAACGGCGCAACAAAGGCTCCCTGGTCGCGATTGTCATTGGGGTACTGGATTTCGAGCTGGCGAGCGATTCCCTTCATCTCAGCGCGGGCGGTATCGAGCGTTTGGCCATCCTTCAACCGGCCGACGCCCTCAAGGTCGTGGCAGCTACGCCGCTTCGAGCAGTTATCGACCGGGTGGAGGTTCGCCCAGAATTCCGGAGCCCCTGCGAGCGCAAATTGGAACTCACGGGGCAAGACAGCGATGATCGTGTAGGGCACGCCACTGAGCAAGACAGACTCTCCGACAACGTTGCGGCGCCCACCAAAACGCTTGCGCCACGTGGAGTAGGTCAACATCACGGTGTTCGGGGCGTCGGGCAGGTCTTCCCCGGCATAAAAATCGCGACCGAGCATCGGAGTGAATCCCAAGGTGCGGAAGAAGCCATCGCTGACGCGGGCCGCGTTGACGGGTTCAGCGCCGCCGCCGTTCTGAAAGAGGAACCCGTCGCCGCGGTAGACGTCCAGCGAGCTGAAAACCTTGTTCGCCTTCTTCCAGTCGAGGTAGTCCGGGTACGAAAGATTGGCATGCGGAAACATTGCCGCGCTTTCGGTGACAAACAGCAACCGATCCGGATGCTGATACGGCAACGGCTTGATCAATGCTGCATCCACGAATCCAAAGATCGAGACGCTCGCGCACATGCCCAGGGCAAGAACCAGGATCGACGTGAAGGCGAATCCGGGACTCTTTCTCAGTTGTCGGAAGGCGTATCGAAAGTCCTGTGTGAGTTCATTCATGAGATTCACTCGTCTCGCAACGCAACGTTCGGATCAACTTTGGCCGCGCGATAGGCCGGGAGGGCGCTCGCGAGCGCAGCGACGACTCCCAGCAACAGCACAACGACAGCGAATGTAGCCGGATCGCCCGGGTTCACCTGGTAGATCATGCTCGACATCACTCGTCCAAACGCGAGCGCCACCACGGCTCCGATAGCGAGTCCGAGCAGCGTGGGCTTCATGGCTTCCACAATGATCAGCCGCAGTACGTCGGGCACGCGCGCACCCAGTGCTAGCCGAATTCCGATTTCGCTGACTCGGCTTTTCACGTTGTAAGAGAGCACGCTGTAAATTCCGATGGCGGCGAGAAGAAGCGCGACAATTGCAAAGATTCCAAGAAGGAGCGTGTTGAAGCGCGGCTGCGTCAGGGATGTTGTGACTACATCTTCCATAGTCAGCACGTTGCGAACTGGCACATCGGGTGCAAGTTCATTGACGGTGTTCGAGATCAGCGCGCCGAGCCCGGTCAGGCTCGCTCCACTTCGGACAACCAACGTCATGGGGAACGATCTGAAGCCGACTGGAGAAGAATCCTTGTATTGTCCAAGAGGCATATACAAGGCCGCCGCTGGACGGGTCTGATCTAGACTGTCGAGCTTGACGTCGCCAACGACTCCGACAACTTCTCGGACCGCGTCTGGAAAGAAGGTCATGGTCAGGCGTTTTCCGACGGCATCCTCGCCGGACCAGAATTGTTCCGCCATCGACTTGCTGATCAGGACGACGGCAGGCTTGCCCATCCGGTCGCCGTCGTTCAAATCGCGCCCTCGCACGATCGGAATATGCATAGCGCCCATGTAGCCTGGGCTGATTGATCGGACGTCGACCTCAGGCTGCTCCGACATCGGGACTACCGGCCTGCCCTCAATCGCGATGGGCTGATGAGAGCCACTGCCGTTGAGCGGAATGTCGTCCACAACGCCCGCCTCTGTAACGCCGGGGAGCGCCCGCACACGCTGGAGAACATCCTCAAAGAAACGGTATTGCTGCTCGGGCTGTGCGAACTTCTTTCCCGACACCGCAACGTTAGCGGTCAGAACTCCTTGCGATTCGAAACCTGGATTCACATGATGCAAGCGCTGAAAGCTGCGGATCATCAAGCCCGCGGCGATCAGCAAAACCAGCGACAAGGCGACTTCCGAAACGACCAGCGCGCTTCGAGTACGGTGACCGGTCGCGTCGGTATCGGTGCGGCCCAACCCTTGCTTCAGGCTTTGACTCACGTTCTTTCGCGATAAGCGCAGAGCCGGGAGAACTCCTGCGAGAACACCCGTAAGAAGCGAGATCGCCGCTGTAAAGAGGAGTACGGTCGCGTCCGTCTGAACGACGGTTGATCCCGGAACGCGATCCGCCAGGAAGGCCATCGTCAGGCGCACGCCGAACCCAGCGAGCGATAAGCCCAGTGCGCCGCCGCAGAGAGCCAGTAGAACGGACTCGGTCAATACCTGCCGCATCACGCGCATCGAACTCGCGCCGAGTGCAGTACGAATGGCAATTTCTTTTTGACGGCTAAAGGCCTTGGCCAGAATCAGATTTGCCACATTGACGCACGCAATCAGAAGGACGCACGCCACAGCACCCAGCAATACCAGCATGGCCGGACGGACGTCGCTTACCAGGTCGTCGTGCAGCGGAATTACAGTGGCGCCCCATCCCTTGTCGTCCGCGGGATACATCTGTTCGAGCCGACTGGAGATGGTGTTCATCTCGGCCTGGGCGCTCTTCACGTCGACAGCGGGCTTCAACCGCGCGACGACGACGTAGTTGTGATTGCCCCGAACCGCCCGCTGTTCATCCGTCCAGGCCATGGGCGACCACATTTGCGCAATTTCGGGAAACATGAAGCTCGGCGGCATTACGCCGACGATTTGGAAGTTTCTCCCGTCCATCATGACGTTGTGGCCGACAACGTCGCGATTTCCGCCGAAGTGTTCTTGCCAGAAGCGGTAACTCAGGACGACCACGTTGGAGCGTCCTTGCTGGTCCTCTTCCGGCAAAAGGGCACGCCCCAAGATCGGCTCAACGCCGAGCGTCTCAAAGAAGCGGGCAGAAACGACGCACACCCCGATCTGCTCAGGCTTGTCGCCACTGGTTAGAGTCAAGCCTCGAAAACCGTAGATCGCCATGCTCGAGAACGAATGGTTCTGATTTTCCCAGTCGAGATAGTTCGCGGGGGAAACGGAGAAATTCGTGATGCCCGGAAAGCTCTTCGCCGGCGGAATGTGCCACACGCGGACCAATCGATCCGGCTGGTGAAATGGCAACGGTCTCAGCAACACGCCGTTCACAACGCTGAAGATCGCCGTATTGGCGCCGATTCCTAGCGCAAGCGTGAGGATCGCGACGAGCGCGAAGCCAGGGCTTTTGATCAACTGGCGCGCGGCGTATCGAATATCCTGAAACAACGTCTCCATAGCTACTCCTTCACTCGTAGCGCAGCGCCACCATGGGATCGACTCGAGCGGCCCGCCATGCAGGAATGGCGCAAGCGGCGGTCGACACGATTGCTAAAGCTAGAGTCACTCCTAAATATGTGATGGGATCCAGTTGCGAGATACCGAACAACATTGAAGCGATTGCCTGACTCGCCGCGATTGCCCCAGCCAGTCCGATCAACACGCCGATGCCCGTCAGAACGAGCCCTTGACGTAAAACCAGTTCGACAATGCTCCGCCTTGACGCACCCAGCGCGGCGCGCACTCCGATTTCGCGCGTTCGCTCGGTAACGCTGCCCGCGAGGACTCCGTAGATTCCCGTTCCCGCCAGGGCAAGAGCGACAAGCCCAAATGCCTCGAACAGGATCAGTACGAAACGCCGTTCAGCGGCCGATGCCGCAAGCAGATCGTCCATCATCGCGACGCGAACGATCGGCTGATCCTTGTCCACCGACCAGATTGCACTCTTGATGGCAGGCGCCAGCACAGTTGCGTCTCCTCGGGTCTTGACGACGAGAGACATGGTTCCTTCCGGCCATGGCCATTGCGTCGTTGTCATGTAGACCGCATCCGCGTCGTTCAGCGCCAGAGACATCTGCTTCACAGCCCCGACAAGTCCAACAATGGTGTACCAGGAGCCTTGCGTCGAACTGCCAACGCGCACACGCTTCCCAATCGGATCTTCGTTGGGAAATTTCCTCCTTGCCAGCGAGTCGCTCACGACGATTGCGGGCGGAGCGCCTGCACGATCCTGATCGTTCAGGGAACGTCCGCGCAGCATAGGAATGCCCAGCGTTTCGAAATACCCTGGCGTGACCGAGTAGCGGTAGACCGGAAACCCCGTCTGCGGATCGTCGAATTCAAAATGGGCTCCGTAGATGTCCGAGTCGCCGCTTAGCGGAAGTTGACTCGTGAACGCTGCCGAGGTCACGCCCGGAACGCGCCGAACTGAATCAAGCGCCTGAGAAAAAAACTGGTGCGAGTTCTCCGGATCCTCGTAATGCTGGCCGTAAGTCTGAACCTGCATGCTCAGCACTCCGGAAGCATTGAAACCAGGCGATACGGCGAAAAGACGCTGCAGGCTATGCAGTAGCAGTCCGGCGCTAACCAGCAAGACCAGGGCGATCGCGACCTCGGCGACCACAAAGACTCGCCTGGCGGACTGATGCGATCCTGAAGTTCGTTGCGAACTTTGCTGCAACATCTGGTTCAGGCCAGAACGCGAAGCGTGCCAGGCGGGGATCAGTCCAATGACAATTCCCATCAGCACGGTAACGCCAGCGGCAAACGCAAAGACAACTCCGTCGAGACGAATCGCGTGCAGCCGCGGCAAACCGGACGGACTCAAAATTAATAGCGCGCGAACCCCGGCCTCGGCGACAGCCATTCCAAGCAAACCACCGAGAATTGCCAGCACAAGACTCTCTGTCACGAGTTGGCGCACTAGACGCTGCGATGCAGCGCCCAGCGCCGTGCGCATCGCGAGTTCTCCCTGACGTTGCGCTCCCCGGGCGAGCACCAGACTGGCAACATTCACGGCAGCGATGAGCAGCACCAGGAACACCGCACCAAATACCGCCAGCAATGCTGGCTTCACGCCACGCGTGATGTCGTCTTGCAGGCGGTCCACGAAAACTCCCTGAGCCAAATCGGCCCAGCGCGGCCTGGGGAATTCCGACACTGGAGCTTTCGCAATGAGCGCGAGATCGCTTCTCGCCTGGGTGAGATTGACTCCGCCGCGCAACCGTCCGATCAAGCGCAGATGGTGTCCCCACTCGCGCGTATCTGTCGAGATGACGTTCGACCTGTCGTACTGCAGCGGAGCCCAAGCTTCTGCGGAAGGCGCAAGCACGTTCTCAAACGTGGCCGGCATGACTCCGATGACGGAATAGCTCTCGCCGTCGAGCTTGATCTGGCGACCAACGATGCTTGGATCGCTCCCGAAGTTTCGTCGCCACAATCCGTAGCCCAGGATCACGACCTTTGGTCCCTTGACTGTGTCGTCCTCCGGCTGGAAATCGCGGCCCAACAAGGGATGCACGCCTAGAGTCCGGAAATAACTGGCGCTCACCCGTTGTCCATCGAGGCGCTCGGTCTGGTCTGCACCGCTCAGTGCCGGCTGCCACAACTTCATCACGGCCAACGATTCAAACGTACGATTCCGTTCGGCGAGTTCCTGATAGGTGTGAAACGTCTGGTGCAGCCTCGAGCCATCGCCTCCTGCGTACCAGATGGTCATGACGCGGTCGGGATGGGGATAAGGCAAGGCCTCAAACAGAATTGGATTCAGCGCGCTGAAAATGGCGGTCGTTCCACCGATGCCAATCGCCAGAATCAATACCGCAGTGCACGCGAAGCCCGGCGCGCGACGCATTTGCCGTATGGCATACCTGACGTCTTGGAAGGCTGTTCGCATACGGTGTCATTCGTAACGCAGTGCCACCATCGGATCGACCCTTGATGCACGCAGTGCCGGGAGATATCCCGCGCCGAGAACGACGGCCGCTATGGCTAGCACAGCGGACGAAATCGTGACGACATCAAAGGCCTTCAGTCCGAACAGCTGGCTTTGCAACACCCGATTCATCGCGATGGTGACTGGCACTCCCACAGCCAGCCCCAATCCCAGCAGAAGGGCAGACTCGCGGAAGATCATCCACAAGATGCCTCGAGGCTGCGCCCCCATGGCGATGCGCACGCCGATCTCGTTCGTGCGGCGCGTCACGTTGTGCGTCATCACCCCATAAAGACCAATGCAGGCGAGGAACAACGCGAGGATGGAGAAGAATCCGGCGAGTTCCGAGATGAGACGTTCGTTTTCCATAAACTCGCCGACAGTATCTGCAATCGTCGTGACAGTGAGAATCGGAAGCGCTGGATCGATCTCAGCGATAGCGCGGCGGACTTCGTTCGTGATCTTCGCGGGATCTCCATCAGCTCGCACCTGTAAAGAGCCTGCAAAGGCGTTGTCGCCCTTCATCTGTTCGAGCGCGAGATAAATCATCCGTGGCGCGTCTTCACGCAGGTCGGTATGTTTGGCATCGTGAACCACGCCCACGATCTGCCACTGCCCCTGAACGTCGGGATTTTCAACGGTGAACCGGTGCCCAACCGCGCTCTCGTTTGGGAAAAAGTGCTTCGCGAAGGACTGGTTGACTACCACCGCCTTCACCGATGTAGGCGTATCTTGTGCCGCGATGGGCCTGCCATCGACCACGGCGATCTGTGTGGTTTCAAAATAACGTGGCGAAACGATATCGATTCGCGTGCCCAGATCTTCATTTGGCCCCGCCTTGTATCCCTCCACTTGTACGGTGTTGAACCAACTCGCATGCGACAGTGGCATGCCGCCTGAGAGCGCAGCGGACCGCACTCCGGGCAGAGCATCGAGCCGTTGCAACAGCCTTTGCTGCAGACTCCCAACTCGATCCGCTTTGTACCCCGCAAGCTTCGCGTCCGTCTCAATTAACAGCAAATTGTGCTGATTGAAACCAAGATCCTGGTTTCTTAAGTTCCGCAGTGTGTGAACAAACAACCCTGCGCCGACCAGCAGCGTTAAGGAGAGCGCTACCTGGCCTGCAACCAACGCTCTGGGCAGGAACTTCCCCGAACTGCTTCCTGTGCCGGAGGCCGTGCGCATCCCTGAGTTGAAGGTAGTGGTGATCGGGCTACGAGACGTTTTCCACGCCGGCGCGAGGCCGAACAAAATACCCGTGAGAATAGAGATTCCCACACCGAACAACAGCACGCGGAGATCGGGGGTGGAGCTGAGACCAGAACTCGTGGACCCTTCCACAAAGTACTGCACGAGGAAACGCGTTCCCAGTAACGCCACAGCTAAACCAGCTGCTCCCCCGAGGAACGAAAGCAGCAAAGCTTCCGTCAGAACATTCCGGACGATCCTGCCTCGGCTGGCTCCGATTGCCAACCGAGTCGAGATCTCGCGTTCCCGGGCGGCAGCCTTTGCCAAAAGAAAATTGGCAAGGTTCATGCACGCAATCGCCAGCACGAGCACGACGACCGCCATCAGCACAAAAAGCGCTCCTGAGAACTGCTCACGCAGCACAGAGACTCCGTGCCCACCAGAAATCATCTCGACATAAATCTGCTGGATCTCTGCGCGCCGTTGATCGGAAATCTGGCTTCCCTCGCGCGCCACCATGAAGGTCTGGATCTGCTTGGTGGTCCACGCTTGCGCCTGAGCAACCGTGACACTCGGTTTGCGTCGTCCTATGACGTGAAGCCAGAACAGATCGTGTGGCCTCAGCATCGATGGCCGAAGCATGACCTGCTCCTGCATCGTGACCGGTGCCCACAGGTCTGGAGATTCGGCATTCAATTCAACGCCGAAAAACCTCGGCGGAGTGACTCCGATCACGGTGAAAGCTGTACCATTAATCGTGACCGGCGCACCGACAATCGAGCGGTCGGCGCCAAGTTTCTCGTTCCAGTACCGATAGCTGAGGACCGCCACTGGATTTCTGCCCGGGGCATCGGTATCTTCCGGCGAAATCGTCCGGCCCAGGATTGGTTCGACTCCAAGCGTGCGGAAGAATGTTCCTGACACCAGTTCCGCGTTCGCTTGCATCGCCATGCCTTCCGAACTGCGGCGCATGCTGATCCTGAACGGAGTACTGCTCGTTGCGCATACGTCTAGAAACGGATCATGCTGCGCTTCGACCTGCTTGTAAAAATCGTAGGGAAATAGATCCAAGGGGCCGGGGCCAATTCCGTCGATTGCACCTCCGCCGGCTCCCTTCCCGAACGTCACCAACTGCTGCGGATCGGCCACCGGCAGCGACTTCAGCATGAGGCTGTTGATCAGGCTGAAGATTGCGGTGTTCGCGCCAATACCGAGCGCCAGCGACAGAATCGCCACCGCCGCGAACGCGGGACTCTTTCGCAACTGACGCAACGCAAACCGCAGATCCTGCCAGAGGCCGTTCATGCCTGTACTTCCGCCATCAGCTTCTTCAGTTCTTCTTCGGCGACAACTTTTCCGTCGAACAGGTGAACTTCGCGCTGTGCATGCTTGGCGAAGCGCGGATCGTGCGTCACCATGCAGATGGTGGCGCCTTCTTTATGCAGATCGGCGAGCAGTTGCATGACTGCCTCACCGTTGCGGGAATCGAGGTTTCCGGTCGGTTCGTCTGCCAGCAGGATGGACGGCTTTCCTCCAAGGGCGCGGGCAACGGCGACGCGCTGCTGCTGACCGCCGGAAAGTTGCGATGGGTAATGACGCACGCGGTGCGCCATGCCGACGCGCTCCAGAGCTTCCATCACGCGTCCCTTGCGCTCCGCCGATGGCATACGCTGCCGGTAGGTGAGAGGCAGCTCGACGTTCTCATAGACCGTCAAATCTCCGATCAGGTTAAAACTCTGAAAGATGAAGCCGATCTCCTGGTTGCGGATGCGCGCTCTCTCCGCGAAGTCGAGATTCTCGACCGGCTTGTCGTTCAGCATGTAGCGCCCTCCCGTGGGCGTGTCGAGCAGCCCGATAATCGAAAGCAATGTGGACTTTCCGCATCCCGACGGTCCCGACATGGCAACGTATTCGCCGCGGTTGACGGAAAGATGCACGCCCGAAAGCGCGTGCGTTTCGATTTCGTCGGTGTAGAAGACCTTGGTCATGTCACTGATTTGAATCAGGGGTTGGCCAGCATCCATCATGAGTCCCTCTCTGAGTGATTTTGTTGAAGATCTATTCCTGGAGCCGAATACGATCGGTGTTATCCCATCGCGACATGTCCGAAAGCACAACCGTGTCGCCTTCTCTAAGACCCTCGATGACTTGAATCGAGTTCACCGAGGCGCGCCCCACCTTCACGGGAACGCGGACGGCATCGCGGCCATCGCCATCGAGCTTGAACAAGCTGATCGTGCTGTTCTCCTGTCCGAATGCCGGACGTCCCACGTACAGCACGTTGTCGAGCCGTTCCAAATCGACGGTGCCGTCTACGCTGAGGTCCGGGCGCGCGCCTTTCGGCAATTCGCCTGTGAGTTTGACGTCCACAGTCACAGTACCGTTTTGCACAGCCGGATCGACGCGCATTACTTCGCCGGACACGACTCCGTTGTGGGTATCGACCGACGCCGGTTCGCCGATCTGAACGTCGCGCGCCTGCGTCTCCGCCACCTTCAGTTCCGCCATCAGATGGTTCGGCTGCACGACCTTGGCAAGCATGGCGCCCGGCAAGACGTGTTCGCCGACATGCAACGGAAGCTCGACCAGCACGCCTTCGATCTTTGCCCTTACTTTCAGAGCGTCGAGTTGCTTCTTCTTAAGTTCCGCCAGCACCTTCATCTGCTCGACCTTGGCCTGCTGCTCGGCCAGCTGCGCCTCACTCGCCTTCTGGCTGCTCGTCATGCGCTGATCTTCCAGGTCGTTGCGGATCGTGAGTTCGTCCGACTTGCCTTTCGAATTCTTATAGGCCATCCCCGAAATCACGCCGAGGTCGTACAAGGCCTTATCAGTATCAGACTGTAATTTCGCCTGACTGTAATCAGCCTTTACAGTGGCGGCGCCCGCTTTCTGGTTCATCAGGTCGCTTTCCAGCTTTGCGCGCTGGCTCTGGTATTCAGCCTGGGCCGCTTTCCACTGCAAATCCGCGTCGACCGCCGCCTGCTCGACCTGGGGATTGCTCATCTCGAGCAGAATCGTGTCGGCCTTCACCAGCGAACCGGGCAACATGCGGATGCGGACGACGGTAGCTTCCGTCTCGGCGGGGATTTGCAGCACCGACTCCTGTGACGGCACAAGGGATCCGATGCCACGTACTTGGCGCAGCATCGAGCCACGGCGCACAGAATCAGTCCACACCGTACCGCGCTCGACTGTGGGGGCGGCTGGCCTCAATCGGTACACAACGACCGTCAAGACGGCGACGACAACTACGATCGCAGCGCCTATTGCGATCTGGCGTTTTCTTTTGCGTTCTCTAAACTCGGGCCGGGCGATATCCATCGCCAATGAAATGGCAAGTCTCCTGCCATCCTGAACCTGTGCAGATATCTGAATTCAGGGAAGATATGTGCCGAACATAACAGGGGCCGGAGAGCCTGACTGTCCGTTCGAGGATTCGACTGTCCATTTCCGGACGACGAAAAGTTGAGCAAAAGGCTAGAGGCGGGTCGGTAATGCCGCTGGACGGCCGGGGGAACGAGGCAGCACAATTCGCACCACGCAGCCGCGGCGATCGGTCCGATTGCTGATTTCGATGTTGCCGCCGTGCGCTTCGGCAATCTGACGCGACAGAACAAGTCCCACACCGCTGCCGTTCGGCTTGGTCGTGTAGAAGGGAGTAAAGACATTCGCAGGATTGGAAAGTCCCGGACCTTCATCTTCGATCATCAGCATTACGTCGGAAAACTCTACGTTCCAACGCACCGTGACCTTTCCTGGTTGCGACGATTTTTTTTCCGTGGCGCGATTCGAACTTCCAGAGAACTCAAGCACGGCGTCGGCGGCATTGCGTATGAGATTGATCAGCATTTGTTCGAGCTGATCCGGATCCGCTTGAAAAGTGACGCTCGGTCCGGGATCAACCGCAACAGGAACACGCGTCTCCAGCGTGGCAGCGCGCGTGATCAGGGGTTCAAGAGCGGTTTCTTTCAGTGCTGGAGCCGGCATCTGGGCCAGCTTGCGGTACGCTTCCAGGAATCGATGCAGCGATGCTGAACGTGCTTCGATGATTTCCAGCCCGCGCTGCAGATCGCCTTGCACAGTCGAATCCATTTCCGTGCTCGCGACGCGCGAACTCAAGCTCCCGGCGATGGACTTGATCGGCGCCAGCGAATTGCTCAGCTCATGCCCAAGAACGCGAATCAGCCGCTGCCAGGCGCGGCGTTCTTCTTCGCGCAACGCTCGGCTCACGTCGGACAGCACAACCAGCGTGTGAGGAACACCATTCTGGCGAAACGAGCTTCTCCGCAAAAGCCAACGCACCTGCGATTCGTTCAGGTTGAGCTCGACTACGCTCTCATTGTCCGCCGTAAGACACTGGCCGAGGCCCAACTCCTGCACGTTGCGTCCTAAAATGCGCGCTCTCGACTGTCGCAACAAGTGCTCGCCAGCAGGGTTGACCAGTACCAGCGACGAGGCCGGATTAAATGCGAACAACGGAGCATCGATCTCGTCGACAACCCGTTGTAAAAGCGCTGTGGCTTCGATCGCCCGCACTTTCTCATCCGCAAGCATGTCCGCCAGGGCGTTAACTTCGAGAGAGAGTTCGCCGAGCGCATCTTCGGGAGCGGCATTGCGGGCGCGGAAAGAATAGTCTTCTTCCCGAAGCGACCCGATTACGTTCGCAAGGGTCTGCAATGGACGCGTCGTTTGTTCCTGAAGAGCAAGGGCGAGCAGCCACCAGGCAAACAACTCGACTGCGATGAGTGACAGACGCGAACCGAGAGTCCACGGCTGCAGCCAGACGAAGATCCCGCTTACCAGCAAGCCTGGAAGTGCGACCAGAAACGCGTAAAGGCTGATACGATTTTCGTAAAGAAGTCGTGCGCGTTTTTTGCTCGGCCTGCGGATCGCGGGGCTAGACCCCATATTTCTCCATGCGGCGGTAGAGCGCGCCGCGGCTCAACCCGAGCGCCTCTGCCGCCTGGCTGACGTTTCCCTGAAAACGCTGCAGCGCCTTTCGCACCAGCACGGCTTCCACCGCTTCGAGACTCAGGTCCTCGAGATTCTGCGTCTGCACTCTCGGTGAGCTCAGGGACAGATCTGCCGGCTGAATATCCTGCGAGCGGCTCATCAGCACAGCGCGCTCGATTGTGTGCTCGAGTTCGCGCACGTTGCCTGGCCACGAATACTGCAACAACGCCTGAATCGCCGCGGAGTCGAATCGTTGCACGGGGCGTCGATAGCGAGTTGCGTAACGCGATAGAAAATGCGCCGCCAGCAGGGGAATATCTTCCCGCCGCTCTCGAAGGGCCGGCACCCGGACCTCAACCGTATTCAGGCGGAATAACAGGTCCTCGCGAAATTGCCCGGCAGCGCACGCCGCGGGTAGATCGCTGTTCGTCGCCGATAGCACGCGCACATCGACGCGACGCGCGCGCGACGATCCCACCCGCTCAATCTCGCCGGTCTCCAAAACGCGCAATAGCTTTGCCTGCTGACGGATGGGAACGTTCCCGATCTCGTCCAGAAAAATCGTGCCGCCGTCGGCCAATTCGAAGCGTCCGATGCGGTCTGTGCGGGCGTCGGTAAAGGCCCCCTTCACATGCCCGAACAGCTCGCTCTCGAAAACACCGTCAGGAATTGCACCCGTATTGACGGCAACGAGAGGGCGCGAGGCCCGGGCAGACAGCGCGTGCAATGTCTGCGCCACAACTTCTTTGCCTGTTCCATGCTCTCCGGTGATAAGCACGTTCGCGTCTGACGGACCGACACGAGCAATCGTATCCAGCACGGGCTGCATGGCGGGTGCGGTCGCCAGAAATTCCGGACGTCCTTCCGCGCGCAACAGCCGATTCTCCGCTTCAAGACGCGCCGCATGTTGCAAAGCGCGGTGCAGTTCCACTTGCGTGCGCAAGATCGAGACCAGCCGCTCGTTTTCCCACGGTTTCTGAACAAAATCACGCGCGCCGCGCCGCATTGCCTCGACCGCCAGTTCCACATTGGCCCATGCCGTCATCACGATTACTGGGACGGTGGCATCCATCGCGACAATCTCGGACAGCAGATCAAGTCCCTCCTGGCCTGACGTCGTATCCCGCGTGTAGTTCAGATCGATCAAGACCGCATCGTACGAATTGCTGCTGAGAGCCTCTCGCACCAGCACAGGAGACTTGACCTTGTCGACACGATATCCCTGCGGGCGCAACAAAAGATCAAGCGCTTCAAGAATGTGCTCCTGATCATCCGCCGCAAGAATTCGCATTGCCGCAGACTCGCGTCGAGTTGCGGTTCCTTCCAATTCACCGGGTTTTACGGAAACAGCCATGTGAGCTTTTCTCTCGGACCGGATCAGGCTATTTCAGCCTTTCTCCGGGATCAGTATGCCACTACACCGCAATCCATAGACAGCACGTTGAGTTCCATGCGGATTGTAACTTCCAGCCTCGATCGAATCCTCGAGGTAGAAATTCTTCCGGAATCTCTACATGGAAAACCTGAGTAGAACGCAACTGTCGACAACGATAGATCGCGAAACACCAATCTCTGCGTGGAATTAACAAGAATGTGACGCTTCGGTGACAAGCCCTCCGTGCACGAGATTTTAAGTTAATTGCGATATCGAGTTCTTTGCAATCTGCCCAACCATGAACGACCTGCGAGATTCAACCGATCACCATGTAGCCCGCTTCGGCGAGTTCCTGCTGGATTTCCGGAAGATGGAGCTCTCTCGCGCCGATCAACCCATTGAACTGACCCTGCGAGAGTTCAGGGTCCTGAAATTCCTGGTCTGCAGACCCAAGATTGTCGTGTCACGGCAAAAACTCATCGGCTCGGCGTGGCCGAAACGGAAGCGCGCCACGTTTCGAACGGTGGACAACTGCATTGCGAAACTGCGGCAGAAAATCGAAAACAATCCCGGGTGCCCAGTCTTCATCCGTACCGTTCACGGTATCGGATACAAATTTGTCCCGCAGGAAACGCCCGCATTGAGCGAATCGAATTGAACCTAGGTAATCGGAGGAACCATGGGAAGCATCAAGAAACTCGGCCTGCAGATGCTGTTGCTGGCCACGCTGTTTGCGGTGGGTGAACAGGCCTACGGAATTCCTGCATTCGCGAGAAAATATGGGCTTCCCTGCTCCGCTTGTCACGAAGCCTGGCCCATGCTCAACAACTTCGGGCAGACCTTTAAGGACAACGGATATCAGCTCGGCAATGGGAAAGATGCTCCCATCTATCAGGAGCCGTCCTATTGGCCAATCATGTTCCGCACCCAAGCCTTTTGGCATCGCGAGAACAACAACCGGCAAGTGGTGGACGCAATCGCCGGAAATCCGGGAAGTGGGCAGGTCGAGGCTTCAGTGACCACGGCTGGCTTCGATCTCGCGGGCATCGACGTCGTCACGGCCGGAACGCTCTACAAGAACATCTCTTTCTTTGTTCAGCCCTCGATCGGGAACAGCAGCATCAGTTTGTCGCAGGCATGGGCCCGGCTCGACAACCTGGCAAACTCGAGCTGGCTGAATCTTAAGCTCGGTAAATTCGAACTGGACGAGCCGGTTTCTGTGGAACGGTCGCTCATCCTTAACAACACGGGCGCCGCCTACAACAACTACTTCTTCACTCCGCCGGGAGACAATAACTTCTTTCAAGGCATCGGACTGCCCCAGTTGGGAGTCGAACTTTCGGGACACTCTTCCAATGACTACACACGCTACTCGGTGGCGGTGGTCAGCAACAGCAACGGACAGGCCGGACTTCCGTCGAACAAGGCCTATGACGTCTACGCGAATTTCAACCAATCCTTCGAAGTGCCTCGCCTCGGAAGCCAGCAAGTCGGCCTTTACGGATACTGGGGTGAATCTCCAACCTACTTTTTGACGAGCGGTGGCAATCCAATCCCCGGCACCGGCCTCGGTAACAAGAGCTTCTACCGTGTCGGAGCGTACGGGCACTGGTATGTCGACAAGTTTGATTTCTACACGTTCTTCCTGCACGGAACGGACAACGTTTTTCTCGGAAACGGCGTGGCAGGCAATGAGCCGCAGAATTTGCCGTTTGGAGCGGTGGGTCCCGTGTGGAACGGCGGATTTGTCGAAGGTCATTACAATCCGACGCCGCGTTTGATCTTTACCGGCCGATACGAACTCACTCGCATGTCGCGGCAGGCGAACCCGAATGTTGCCAGCGACACCGGAAACCTCGATAGCTGGACTGTGGGCTACCGGTGGTACCCGATCATGAGTCCGCGGGCCGGCCTCGCCTGGACTCAGGAGTACTCGCGGATCAACAACCCGGGCGCCGCACCGATCTCGGGCTTAGACAACATTCGGAACAGCTATCTGATGGGCTTTGATTTTGACTTCTGAGAGGACACTGCCTTGCGGACAACCATCAAATCAGTCAGCTTCTTGATCCTGGCCTGTATGTTTTGCACGCTGAGCGCTGCATCACAGGAAAGCCATATTGGAAAGCTCACGGGCAACGCAAAGCGCGGAAAAGCGCTCTACGTCCGCTATTGCGTCTACTGCCACGGCCCGGAAGGAGACGGTCGCGGAGAAAGCGCTCCGTACATCGATCCGAAACCGCGCGATTTCACGAAGGCCATCTTCAAGTGCAGGTCGACACCCAGCGGAAGCTTACCGTTGGACAGCGATCTATTCGACACGATCTCGCGCGGCGTTCACGCCAGCGGTATGCCCTCCTGGAAACCGCTGCTGAAGCAGGAGCGCGCCGACCTCATCGGTTATATCAAGACATTTTCTTCTGCCTTTCAGGAAGAAAAGCCGGGTGAGCCGGTCAAGATTCCGTCCGAGCCGGCGAATTCTGCCGATAGCATCAAGCGCGGCGGAGAACTATTTCAAAGCATGAATTGCTGGTCGTGCCATGGCAAAGATGGCCGCGGGCATGGCCCTTCGGCTGCCACGCTCACCGACAGCAAAGGCTATCCGATCACGCCATTCGACTTTACGAGCGGGCGGCAGTTTAAGTGCGGGGAGACCGATCAAGACATGTTCCGTGACCTCGTGACGGGCCTGGACGGAACGCCCATGCCCTCATTTTCGGGCGCAATGAACGACGAGCAACGTTGGGACGTGATTCATTACATTCGCACATTCGCAAGCTCAGAGTCTCATCCTGCGGAGAAGACCGACGGCGCCGGACAGTGAAGACTCGGGCTGTCGTCCGGATGATTTCACTCCGCTCACAAATTCGAAAAATCTGCACATGCAGCAAAGGTGAATCTCTATGAAGAAGGTCTATTTCTCTTTCGTGATGGCGGCTGCCTTGGTTTCGCTCTCCGCCTGGCGTTTTGTTCCGGTCGCTTCGGGAAGCCCCGCAGACGCTGGTTCTTCGCTGACTGGAGAGGTCAAATTCTCCGGCACGGCCCCAAAGCCGACCCGCATCGACATGTCGCAGGATCCTTTGTGCGCCAAGGCGCACTCCGGTCCTGCTTATACCGAAGACGTTGTCGTAGGCAGCGACAATGGCCTTGAGAATGTGGTCGTCTATGTATCGGACGGCCTGACCAACCATAATTTCCAGCCGCCACAGCAGCCCGCGACATTCGAGCAGAAAGGATGCCAGTACAAGCCGCACGTTCTCGCACTGCAGGCTGGACAGAAGCTGGACATCGTGAACAGCGACGAGACTACGCACAACATCCATCCGACTCCGAACAACAACCGTGAATGGAACATGACGCAGCCTCACGGCACGCCGATGGAGCAGACATTTGCGCGGGAAGAAGTCGCTGTACCGGTAAAGTGCAACGTTCACCCCTGGATGAAGGGTTACATTGCTGTTCTCAAGCACCCTTACTTTGCGGTCACAGACAAGACTGGGCACTTCGAAATCAAAGATCTGCCTCCCGGCACCTACACCATCACGGCATGGCAGGAAAAATTGGGAACGCAAGTGCAGAAGATCACGGTTGCCGGCGGCGAAGCCAAGACTCTGGACTTCACGTTCAAGCAATAGATCGCGGGGAAGGACTAGCGGTAGCTCACCTCGTCCGGATTCGACAGGTGCAGCGAACACACGCATCTGCGGCATGTTTCGTTCGTCGAAACGTCGAGGTTGGACCGGAATTCGAGCGCCGCAGGGCCGTTAAGAATGTCGTTGAGGGGCTGGTGGTGAATGTTGCCCAGCGCAGGATGAAAGAAGCAAGGGCGGACATCACCCCCAGCCTCAATAACGGCTGAGACCCAGGGGGCGTTGCAGCGAGGCGCAATGTCGCGTGCAAGCCCGATATGTGCACGGAAGTGTTTTACGATACGGCGCAACTTATCCGGACCCTCGGCGACAAAGCGCGGAACGTCTCCGGTCTGTTCGATAATCAGCTTTTCCACTTCCGCTTCCAGTTCGTCGATCTCAGCCGATGTTAGCGCCACGCGGGTGCGTTGATCCGCCGGCCAGCCTTCCGGACGGTTGAACGCTTCAGAGGTAAGATCCGCAGCGAGAAACGATACCGACGTCAGCCCCATCTGCCGGGCATACGCCGCCACGCCTCGTAAAGAATGATGATTCGCCTTCTGCACGGTACAGCGTGCCCGGATTTCCAGGGTCGGACGCATTGCGTGTAGCGCCTTCACGCCTTCAGCGATTCGTTCGAACGCATCCGGCACCCGGCGGATCGCATTGTGAAGTGCGGGCGGCCCATCCAACGAGATGATCACGTCGTCGACGCTGTCGGCGACCGCCTGTGCCTGCGCCTTCAACAACAATCCCGCTGTCAACAATGTGACCCGTGAGCCAGCGGCGCGCAACATCTGTGCGATCCAACTCCATCGTTCGTTGAGTTGCGGTTCACCACCGGAGAACACAACCCAACGCACGCCGAACTCGCGGAACATCGGCAGTAATTGTTCCACGTCTCGTTCACTGATCTGCTTTGCCTCACGGATGCGCCAGATGTCGCACATCATGCAGCGGCAATTGCACTGATTGTGCGGGTAAAGGACCACGACCGGGAGAGTCCGTATTTCATGAGCCCGTAATGCTTCCGGGTCCCGCCTCGTCGAGATTGAAACGAGCGCGCTCACGTTCTTGCACCTTCGATCGGCGTTGCGTTCGCGTTGGTCCTCTCGAATTCAAGCAGGACATGGTCCGCGAGCGTACGAATACCAGGTAGTCGTCCAAGAATGACATCGCTTCTCTCAAACAGATTCAGCAGGCGCAGGTGCCGGCTCGCCCATTGCTCCATGTAGCTGGGCGGAACTGCAACTCCAATCCCGCGCACCGAACGCATTCGAAACATAGGGCCGAAGGCGTCCGCCAGGCTACCGATCTTGGGATAGCTGACGCTGAAAGTGGGCCCACCCGCAATCCTGGCAGACACTCCTTTGCGTTCGAAACGGCGAAAAACTTTTTTGCCGTCGCCATGACTGAGGTACCAGATCATTTCCCACAGGCAGAACGGCCCAATCCAAACCAGCAGTGCTCGGGCTCCGGGCTTCAGCAGTTTCGCCAGGTCCGCCGCGAACTTCCCGATATCTTCCACGCAATTCAGCGCGCCAAAATTAGAAAATGCTCCATCAAACAAAGCGCTGGTATGGAGCGACGCGACGTCTTCGGCGGCAAGGACCACTGGCTGCACCATTCTTTGAAAGCGACGCTCTGCAATGCGCCGCCCGGCTACAGCCAGCATCTGCGACGAAGAATCGCACGCCACCACGCGAACCCCGCGCGTTGCCAGAAAGCACGCGTCAATTCCGGTGCCGCATCCAATCTCCAGAACGCGCTGCCCGGTCTGGAAAGTATGCTCCAGGTATCGCCAGACAGCATTGCGCTGAGCCTTGCCGACGTTGGTGTGAGTGAAAGTCTCGTCGTAACGGGCCGCCGCGGCATCAAACGGCGCCGGGGAGAGTTGATGCTGCGTGGCGGCCATTATCAGGCCTCCACTTCATGAAAAGTGGCTTGCAGTCCCGCGCGCGCTTCTGCAATTCCGCTTTGCAGTGCGGTCAAAGACGCGCGATCCGCATCTGATTTCAGGCCCAGATGTTTCAGTTCGACCTCGCTGCGCAGAAGCTTGTCGGCAAAGCGATAAAACTGGCGCGAATGGCGGTTGCGAATGCGGAAATCCCGATCCGATCCTTCCCGCCAAGCCTTCTGGCTGTCCACTCGGTCCGCCACCTCCGAAAAGTACGGCGTGCCCTTGATGGGGTACGCGACGGTCGTGAAGAAAATATCCGGATCGGTTTTCTTCACATGATCGACAGTGGCTTCGATATCGCTGAGGTCTTCCCCCTCGTACCCCCACATGAGGAACATGCCCGATTGGATACCAGCAGAACGGCACAAACCGACCGCCTGCTGCACCTCCTCCACGGTCACGCCTCGCTCCATCGCGTCAAGGATTCTCTGGGAGCCGCTCTCTGAGCCGATCCACACCCGGAAGCAGCCCATGTCAGCGAGAGTGTCCACAACTTTGGGGGAGAGCCGGTCGGCTCGCGAAATGCACTCGAAGGGCAATCGGATGCCGCGCTTCTTCAACTCACCCGCGTACTCGAAAAGCCAACCATGATGAATGGTGAAGACGTCGTCGGCCATCCAGCCCATTTCCGGCTGATAACGCTGGATCAACCACTCAAGCTCGTCCGCAACCGATATCGGTTTGCGGCGGCGATGCGTCTTTCCGAACACCTCATGGCTGCACCACCGGCAGTGATACGGACAACCTCGCGCCGTGATGAGCGAAACCGATCCCATGCCGTGATGCTTGCGCCAAGTCTCCACATACTTGCCGGTGTCGATCGCCTCCCGCGCCGGCCAGGGTTGTGCGTCGATGTCTTTGATCTGCTGTCGGGGATTTGTGCGCACTACGGAGCCGTCGTGCGCGCAAAAAGCAATCCCGTCCACCGAATGGAGATCGGCCCCGTTTTTCATCGCCGGAACGAGCTCTTCGAGCGTTAGCTCCCCCTCGCCGACGACCACCACATCGGCCCCCGCCGCGAGATATTCGTTAACGTACGCCCCCGGCTCCGGGCCGCCAACGAGCGTTCTCCAACCGGCTTCCTTTGCAACTCCGAGGATCTCTACCACGTTCGGCCGCGTCATCAGGTTGGCATAAACGCCCAGTAGGGATGGCGGCCCCTTCCTCAACAAATCGAACAACTCCGCTCGCGAGGAAAAGGTCGAGTCGAAAACTTCAACGTCCAATCCCTTCTGTCGAAGGTGCGAGCAGATGTACAAGATCCCCAATGGCGGATAGGGCTTCATGATCTGAAGCTCCTTGGGATCTTCGTAGAGGAAATATCCGTGGGTGAGAAGTATGTCCATGTTCGAAATCAGCTCGCCAGAACATCCAGGAGCTCGTCGAAACTGGTCGCATACACTGGCGCCTGCAAGCGCACGAGATTTTCTCCCGGAAAGCTGCTCAGCACAGTTGGCTTCGGATTGCGGCAGGTTTTTTCCAACTGCATGACACGCATCCACAACTCGTCGGGCGCCTGCGAGCGCTCCTCAGACTTTGTTGTGCGCGGGCCTGAACACGAATTCCACGAGTCCACTTGTGCGTGCAATGCATCATGCAACGCCCGGTAAAACTCGTTGGTATAGGCGCCCTGGAACATCATCGCCAGGTCTTCACTATCCGACCAATTCGTCTTCGCCCCGAGTTGCGCCTGCACCCGTTCATAGAATTTCGTACCGGGCAGCGGATAGGAGACTGAAACGCCAATGTCGTCCGGGCGGGTATCGCGCACCAGTTTGATGGTGCTCTGGATGTCGTGCCATGTTTCGCCGGTATATCCGAACTGCAGGAAGTAGCAGGCGCGAATGCCTTCACGCCGCAGGTTTTCGCGGGCTTTGGCGATCTGCTCCACTCGCGTGCCTTTATCCATTGCGTCGAGAATTTTCTGCGATCCCGACTCCACGCCCATCCACGCTTCGGCGCATCCCGCCCGGCGTAGCGATCGGACGTTATCCCGGCTCATCAGATCGACGCGCGTTTGCATCTTGAATGGAATCGCCGCGTCGCGCTTTTCAACTTCTGCTGCCAGGTCCCGCAGCCATTTCGGCCGCATGCCGAAAATGTCGTCTGCGAACCACAGATGTTCCGCGCCCAGATCGTGCTTCAAGTGGCGCATCTCTTCGGCAATCGACGCCGCCGAGCGAACCGAATAGGAATCCCCATAGATCGGCTTCGCGCACCAATTGCAACGATACGGACAGCCTCGGCTCGCAACGATGTTTAGGGAAAAGTACCCGTGCGCCGCCTTCCACGCATTCCGGTATTGACTGATGTCCACCAGATCCCGCGACGGAAATGGCAACTGGTCGAGGTCGCGCATCAGGCTTCTCTTCGGCGTTCGGACGACCTCTCCATTGCGCCGATCGAGATAGGCGAGACCTGATACCTGTTCCAAAGCTTGCTCATCTTCCTTCAACAGATTCGAGACTGCCTCGAGCAATGTCCACTCCGCCTCGCCCAGCAATACGCAACGGAATCCGTGCTGCAAATATTCCTGCGCGTGATCGGAAGAATCCGAGCCATTCACAATCACGGTTGCGCCAGCCCGTTGCGAATCCTCGAGAATTTGATACGCCACTTCGCGCATGCGCGTGAGGCACATCTTCGTCAGGAAATTGAAGTTGTCTTCATACACGACTACGACTTTGGGACGATGTTGGGCGAGCGCTTCCTGAAATCCCTGCGGATCGTTCAGCATCGTGTCGAAGACGGCAACCGACACGCCGGAATTCCGCAGAAGAGCCGCGGCATACAACGTGCCAAGCGGCGGATAAGGCTGCATTTTCCGCGACTGCTTGCGGTCGAAATAGAGGTGATAAGAGTGAGTCAGCAGTACGTCAGCCACGTCAGTCGCATCTCCCGGTTCGTAATGGTCCCTTCAACAGGCTTGCTCCGTACCTTCAGACAGCGGTCGCCCCGTCAGCAGTGACCGGCGCGTGACGATCTTTTCGACAGCCCGCGAGACCCACAGCTCCCACGGAAACGAGTAGCGGCTTTTCCCAATGCGCCAGCGCACTGGCGCGCTGAGCACCCGGCGCACCGATCGCTTCGCCCACGGAATTCGCTTGGTAACTTTTCGAATCTGGTTGTTGAGAAGGAAATAGTCGAGACTGCGCCGAAGCTTACGCAAGTCGTCGCCGCGCAGCCACGGCAAGACGTTGGTTCCCAACGCCAGCGTCTCCCATTCCTCGAGGGACTGCGGCTCTCGCACTCCCATTTCTTTCAATTGCGGCCAGATTGGGATTCCCGGATACGGCGTAAAGATATTCGGCGAGAAGCTGACGTTCGGGTAATCCTTCGCGATATCGGTCATGATCCGAAACGTCTGCTGGCGATGCGCCTCAGTCTCGCCCGGATAGCCGAGGATGATGTTGAATACCACGTGAATCCCAGCGAGATGCGTCTTCCGTGCGGTCTCCACCATCTGGTCGACGTGCTGGAAGCGCTTATTCATCATTGTCAGCACTTCCTGCGACGCAGATTCGGTCCCGAATCCGATGTGTCGCACGCCGCTCTCCGCCATCAGACGGACATCGTCCTCGCTCATCAGAGAAAGAAAGTCGGTGGACGTCTGGAAGTCCCACTGAAACTTCACGCCGCTTTCGATGATCCCTTTCGCAATCGCCAGCGCGCGTTTTCGATCCACCAGGAAGTTCGAGTCGAACAACGGAACGTGCTCGATCTGGTAGCGCGGAACCAGGTCGGCAAGTTCCTCCACCACGCGCTCTACGCGGTAAGCGTTAAAGCGTCGCTTATAGAAAACCATGTCGGTGCAGTAGTTGCACTGATAAGGGCAGCCCACGCTGCTGGTGTAGGCAAGCTGACGAACTCCCGACGCCGCGGCATAGACACTCGGGTCCGCAAGGTGGTACGCGGGCACCGGCAGGTCGTTGATGTTGGCAACCGGACGCTCCGGCTCGTGAACGATTTCGCCGTCATCTTCCTTAAACGACAACCCGCGCACGCCGTGCCACGATTCGCCCGATGCAATGCGCTGCGCAAGCTCGAGCAGCGTCAATTCGCCCTGGCCGCGCACAATGGCATCGACAAATGGTTCGCGCAGCGTCTGCTCTGTTGCCAGGCTCGAATGCCATCCGCCGAACACAATCGGCAGGTTTGGCCGAAGCTTCTTGACCGCCTTCGAAACCCTCACGGCCGCCCCGATATGCGGTCCGGTCAAGACAGAGATACCGAGGCAGAGCGCATCCTCACATTCGCGCAGAATCGCGGCCTCATAGTCCGGAAAGAGCAGGTTGTCGATGAGTTTGACTTCGAAGCCGGCTTGTATCAGCGGCGACGCCAGACACAGCAGCGACAGCGGCGCGCCCAGTGGGGGTCCGTCGTAGGGCGGATAGAACAGCACGACTTTTTTGTGCCCGGGCAAAATGCTTCCGCCTGGAAATTTCTGGCAAGAGCAATGTAGGTTGGCAGGGTCCGCATATATGTCAGTGGATTGTTAATTTTCTGTCACTTCTGGCAGCTTCCCGAGGCGCATCTGTGGTTTGCATACCATTGGCAAACTCCCCGCCCTTCTTGAATTTGCAGAACTTTGACAATGTAGAGACAAACGTCAAATCCGCGATTGGTAGCTTTGCAGGCGAACTCGATCTCCAACACTCAAAATCAGCACGGAATTTCCTCCGCGAATGATCCTTTTTTACAATCCGAAGGCGACCCGGGCAAAGAATCGGCGGCTGCCTTTGTCGATTCTTGCCATCGCAGCCGTCATCGAGGGAAAAGAAGAATATGCGATCGTCGATGGCAATCTTGACCCGCATCCAACCGAGACGCTGCTCTCGATCATTCGCGAACGTAAGGTCGAACTTCTCGCCGTCACGGTAATGCCGGGTCCGCAGACCGTCGGCGCAGTCGCCAGTTGCCGCGAGATTCGCGCCCAGTTCCCTGGCCTCCCCATCGTCTGGGGAGGTTATTTCGCCTCCAACTACACCGCCGCTGCTCTGAATGCCAACTACGTCGATTATGCCGTGCGGGGTCAGGGCGAGCACACGTTCCTCGAGCTCATTGAAGCTGTTCGGGGCAACAAAGACATGAAGTCAATCTCCGGGCTCTCCTACAAAGAGCCCGACGGCACGCAGCGCCACAATCCCGAGCGCCCCATGAAGGGGCTCGATGATTTCCCCTGGTATCCGTACCACAGTCTGCCGGTAGAAAAGTACTTGCTTCCGACGTTCCTGGGCCGTCGCACGGCCGTTCATCAAGCGAGCATCGGATGCCCGTATCGCTGCAATTTTTGCGGTGTTGTGACGTTTTCCGGCAGCCGCGAAAAGATGGAATCCCCGGCGCGCACCGAAGGAATCCTCCGTCAGCTGGTAAGCAACTACGGCGTTGACGCCGTCCAGTTCTACGACAATAACTTCTTCCTCCGCGAAGAGCACACTCGCGAACTTGCCGACCGGCTCGCTCCTCTGAACTTGCGCTGGTGGTGTGAAGGACGAGCAGACATCATGATGAAGTACTCCGACGCGACGCTGGAGGCTCTCAAACGCGCCGGCTGCACCATGATTTTCTTCGGTGCGGAATCCGGGTCCAACGAACGGCTGAAACAGATGAACAAAGACCTGCGTGCGGAAGACACGCTGGCTCTCGCCTCTCGCATCCGGCGATTCAACATTATTCCGGAGTTCTCCATCATCTTTGGTGATCCCAAAGACCCTGAAGGCGATACTCGCGAATGCATCGACTTCATCCGGAAATTGAAGGGGCTGAACCCCGATGCGGAAATCATCGTCGAACACTACACTCCGGTGCCGCAGCGGGCTCGCATGTACGGCGACGTGGAAGACAAAGTCCAGTTCCCGACAACTCCCGATGAGTGGGCTACGGATCGCTGGCAACGCTTCGCCACGCAAAAGGATCCGCAGACGCCCTGGCTCCGCCGCACGACCAAGGAATTGATCGACAATTTCGAACTCGTCGTCTCATCCCGTTGGCCGACCGTGCAGGACATTCGCCTCCCCAACTGGGGACGCGTGGCGCTGAAGGCCATGAGCAGTTGGCGCTACAAGCTCGGGGTGTACGGCTCGCCGTGGGAACTGAAATGGATGCAGCAGGTCATCGAACTGCGGAAGCCCAAGGCCGAAAGTCTGTAGACGAGATGAAACGTGGGAGGCGCGAATGACGATTGCATCTCAATCTTCGTCCGCCGCCTGCGTTACATCAGCGGCCGAGGGATACGAGCGCTGGGCGCCAATCTACGATGCTGGACCGAACCCTCTTCTCGCGCGCGAAGAAAGATACCTATTGCCCCTGCTGGGCGACGTTCGCACGAAAACAATTTTGGATCTCGCGTGCGGCACTGGAAGATGGCTCGAGAAACTCGCCTCGCAAGGGTCAGCCGCTTACGTTGGCATCGACGCCTCAGCTGCGATGCTACGCGTTGCGAATCGCAAACAGCTCATCGCCGGCAAACTGACTCGCGGCACCTGCGACTGTCTGCCATTCGGAACCCATGTATTTGATTTGGCGATCTGTTCCTTCGCACTCGGCCATTTTTTGGACGTCGAGCAATTCGCGACGGAGGTATCTCGCGTCAGCAAGCCGGGAGCCGACATTTTTGTCACTGATCTTCATCCCTCAGCCCACGAGCAAGGCTGGAGAGTCGGATTTCGCGATCGAGAATCCGCTGCGGTCGAGATAGAGGTAGTTTCCCGCACAGCCGACAAGATCGAGGCAGCGTTCCTCGCCCACGGATTGAAACTCGTGCGAGTGGAGTCTTTACGGCTCGAGCAACCAGAGCGTGCCATTTTTTCGCAAGCGGGCAAAGCCGAGCGCTTTGCCGCCGTCTCTCAGGTACCCGCAATCATCGCGTTCCACTTCCGGCAGTTGAAGCGTTCAGACGAGTTTTGGGAATCGTGATCAAACGCTACTCAACGAATTCCGCCCTGTTCGGCTTGCGACTAAGAAGACTGATTCCTGTCGCACAGTCGGGATCTCCGGCACCGGGTCTAACTGCTGAATTTCCGAGAAGCAAAAGCGCATGAACGTGCGAGCTCAGGCCGTTAAAAATGTAAGCGCAACATGGCTGGGACTCGCCGTGCAAGGGATCGTCGGCTTTCTTCTTTCCCCCTTTATCCTGCACCGCCTCGGGGACGAAGCCTTCAGCATGTGGATCCTGATCTTTGCGCTGACCGGATATTTCGGTCTTCTCGACCTCGGCATCCGTTCGTCGATCGTTCGCTACACAGCCCGTTTTCTCGCCAGCGATGACAAACTCGCTCTTTCGACCTACCTGAGCACAAGCCTTACGTTCTACGCTCTGGTTGCACTCATTGTGTTGTGCCTGACGGGGATAGGCTATTTTTGTCTGCCGTCGCTGTTTAAGATACCTACCGCACTCTTGGCCACAGCCCGCTTGGTGTTCCTGCTCGCGGGCATAGGCGTGGCCCTCACCTTCCCGCTATCGGTTTTCACCGGAGCATTGGAAGGCCTGCAGAAATTCTCCTGGCTGCAATTGAGTCAGATCGGAATTACACTGCTGCGCGCAGCATTGACTGTCGTCGCCTTGCTCAATGGCGGAGGTCTTCTCGCGATCGGCATCATCACCGTTGCGATCAATGTATTCGGATACGTGGTCTTCGCCCTTCTGGCTCTGTGGGCCATGCCGGTGCGGCTACACCTTGGCGCAGTCGACATGCCGGCATTCCGCAAAATGGCGAACTACGGTCTATTCGCGTTTGCGATCCTGGCCGCCGAGAAGCTTCGCTTCCAGTCCGACGCCATGGTCATCGGCGCATTCCTTCCGGCAACCGCAATCACGATCTTTTCCATCGGCGCGAAACTCGTCGACTACGCCAGCTACCCCGTGAAGAGCATGGCTCAGATCTTCACTCCCATGACCAGCGAGTTTCATGCAAAAGACGAATTCTCTCGCCTGCAACGAATCTTTTTCGCTGGAAATCGCGCTTGTGCACTGATCGTCTTCCCGATCTGCGTCACGCTCGTGATGCTCGGCCATAACATCATCGCCGCGTGGGTTGGGGCACGCTACGTGAACGCGTATTCCGTTCTGCTGCTGCTCATCGTTCCGCGTACGATCTACATCGCGCAATCTACTTCAACCAAAATCCTTCTGGGAATGGGTCAGCACCGCGTCCTGGCATCCATCCTGCTGATGGAGGGCGTGGCCAATGTACTGCTGAGTCTGATTCTGGTCCGCAAGCTTGGAGTGGTCGGCGTCGCTCTCGGGACCGCCATCCCGTTGTTACTCACCGGCGTCTTATTCCTGCCGCATCACCTTTGCAACGTTCTGAACGTTCCGATCAGCACGTTCTTAAGGCGTGCTTATGGCCTTCCACTTATGCTCTGCATCCCGATGGCAGCGGCATTGTGGTTCGTCAGCCACCAGATCGCTTCGAGCACCCGCGTCGCAGTGATCTCTGAGGTTGCCATTGGCGGTCTGGTTTACTGCGCGTCGCTGGTTCTGACGGTTTGGAGTCAGGCAGACACTCGACCGCAGACGTGGCAGGCTTTCTCGCAACTGCTGGAACCGAAGTGAGGCAATTATGCGTTTCGGGACCAAGATGAAGTTTCCCGCGGACGTCATGAAATCGTCACAATCGTGCATGGTTCTAATGCCACAAAAACCCGCTATCCCTGTGCATCCGTGCTTTTTGCAGAGTTTTGACAATTTTGAGACATACCCCATGTGGGCAGTTGATAGTTTCTGATCGAACGAAAATCATTCGCCACTACGGCCTTATGCACCACCCTCGTCCGACATTGAAAGAACGAAAGGCACTCAGGTGAAATCGTCGAAAAAAATCGTGTTCTTTGTTGCCTCGTTCTCCAGCATTGAGGCCACCGCCCCGCTGGGAATTCTCGCGATCTCGACGCCTCTGCTCGAAGCCGGATATGACGTCCGCATCATCGACGCCTCGATCGAACCCAACTACAAGAAGCGCATCCTCGAAGAAGTAAAGGATTCCTTGTGTCTGGGCATTTCTCTCGTCACCGGCCCCATGATTCGCGAGACCGTCGACGTAGCGAAGGCCATCAAGAAATGGGACCCGGACTTCCCGATCATTCTCGGAGGGTGGCATCCTTCGTTGCTGCCGACGCAGACACTGGAAGCGCCATACGTCGATATCATCGTGCGCGCCCAGGGTGAAGAGAGCATGCTGGCGGTCGCCGATCGCCTGCGCGATGATGCTCCGCTCGATGACGTTCTCGGGATCGGCTTCAAGAAAGACGGCAAGCTCCATTTCACCCCGGAACGCCCGCTGAAGCGCCTCGATCAGATGCCGGCGAAGGCGTATCATCTCGCCGATTTCGACTCCTACGAGAAGATCTGCGGACGCCGCTGGGCGATGTATGTTTCCAGCCTGGCCTGTCCTTTCAACTGCGCCTACTGCACCAATGCCGGAGTCTACGGGCGCAAATGGAATGCCCTTCCCGTCGAACAAGTGGTCGAAGAGACTATCGCGCTCACACGCCGCTACCGGCTCGAATTGCTGTGGATGGCGGACGACAACTTCTTGGTCGATCTCGACCGCGCGCTGCAAATCGCTGAAGGCCTCATTCGCGGTGGGGCAGATTTCAAGTGGAGCGTGCAGGCGACCACAAATCTCACTGCGCGCCTCTCGGTCGAGGAATTGAGCTTGCTCCGGCGCTCCGGACTGCACCAGATCTGCCAGGGAATCGAAACTGCTTCTCCCACTGTGATGAAGCTGATGAACAAGGATTTCCAGGTTCTCGGCGACATCTACGAGTCCACGGAGCGCTGCATCAAGGCCAACGTCATACCGTCGTTCAATATCATCTTCGGCTTCCCCGGCGAAGGCGCGAAAGAGCGGCGCGAGACTGTCAACTTCATGATGGACATCTGCCGGAAATTCCCCGGCGCCGAGTTCTGGACGAATATTTTTACGCCCTATCCGGGCTCGCCAATTTTCAATCAGACCTCCAAGCTCGGCATCGAGGTTCCGACGTCTCTCGAAGGATGGGCAGATTATTTTCCGCGATACACGGTCTTGCCGTGGCTTAAAGGCAGCGATCACCAGAAAGTGCAGACCATGCGCGACTACCTGCGCATCGCGTTCGACCGCGAGCCCATTGCCAAGGGCACGCATGGCCGGTTCGCGACAGCGGTGCAGCATCTCACCGCGTATCCGGCGCGCGTGCGCCTGAACTACGATTTCTATAGCTTCCCCGTCGAACTATGGATTAACCGGCAACTCAAGAACATCGTGAAGCTGCCCAAGCCAAGCGTAGACGCAAAACGCCTGCAGCCGGAAACCGCGCCAAGCTGCACGTAGGCGATTCAGGAACCGAGCGAGAAGTATCTCAAGGAGCGCGAGCAGTAATCTCTGCTAGCGGTGAGTGCTGATCCGCGACTCCACTACGACCAGCAGCCACTTTGAAGGGAAAGATCAGTCCGGGACTGACCGCCGTTGTACTCTCTGCTTGTCAAGGACTAGTAGATGCCGGGCAGTACTTTCGCCGTCTGCTGGGAATACAACTCGTACGGTTCCCCGAAGAATTTCCTCAGGTGCTTTTCTTCCACCTCAATCTTGTTCAGCAAAAGCGCCGCCCATGGAATCACCAGCAGCCATCCGAAGATACTGCCGAACGTCAGCGCCATGGCGATCTTCCCTATGATCGCGGCCCCATATCGTGGGTGCCTCACAAAACGATAAGGGCCAATTCTCATCGGAGCCGGGAATTTGTGTGTCCGGTTGAAATATCGCGCTAAGTATTCGTCCGTCCAAATCTGCCATCCAGTCACGGCGGCATATATCGTCAAACCGAGTGCCTGCGCAACTGGATGCACCAGCGTTGGAATAATCCTCCAGTGTCCATAGTCGAGGAAGACTGCGAGATCCAGCGCCATCAGCACCATCACCCATCGCGGTCCTTGCGGATCCGAATCCAGCGCCCACCACTCCTCGCGCACCGGCTCCGATTTGAACGCTCCCAAGCTCGACAAGATGGAATGCAACGAGCCCGCCAGGCGCAGCACAAAATATCCTCCCGAAAACCAGTCGACTCGCGCAAAAGGATGACGGCTGTCCCACTGGATCAGGCATGCCATTGCCACCACGAGATATCCAAATGAAGCCGCGACCGTCTTCCAGAAAGATTTGTTCATCGCACCATCTTCTCGATATATGCCGCTGCGATGGCAGGATCGCTGTCATAACGCAGCTCATACACCGGTTTCTCCGTTAAGCACCGAATCGCCGAGGAAATTTGCTCCTCGAAATCCGGATCTTCTTCAAACAGAACGCTCGCCCGCAACCATAATTCCGCCTCTTCCGGTTGGATTTCCCGCAATTCGGTCTTGCACCCTGCGTCGCGATTCAGGAAGAGGCTGCATACCGGCTGGATCGGACGCGCTTCGCTCGGCTGCATCGAGGACTTATCGAAGTAGCAGAATGAAGAATCCTGATAACTCGAGTGATGCACCTGCGACTGCAGTTCCGGCAAGAAGTTCAGCGTCTCTAGTCGAAAGACCGCTGGAAAGGGATCTCCCCACGCATTCCCGAGCCTTGCGTCGAGAAACACAAGTTGATCCGCCTGAAACTCAAGACCCGATCGCGCTGCAAGATAACAGCTCGTGGTCTTCCCCGCGTTGGGCGCGCCAAACACCATCACTCCGCGGCCATCTCTGCCGACGCACCCACCCGACAAGGCAACCAGCCCGAGACTCGGCGCCGTCATGCAAAACAGAATGTCCAGTGGAGGACGATGGCGCAGTCTCGCATCCGCCCCAACAAACGCGTCTGAGAGATATCCGGCGGCCTCGCGCCTGGAAGAATCGACGGCCACGAATCCGCGCTGGCCGATGTTCATGTAGCCAAGGCGGACATCTGAAAAAGCAGCCAGCGGCACGGCGGTCGACTGCGCTCTGGCATCCCTCTCGCACATCAAGCGCCAGGTGAATTCAGGCTCGTCCGGCGTGCCATGCTGATGCGATTGAAAGAAATCGACTGCCAGGCACACGACCGCGCTCTCGTTCGATTCCACGCGAATCGTTCGCCCCATCAGCTGCAGGTCGTTGGCAAATGGAGTCGAACGGAATCGGCGCAGCAAATCCTGGCGATGGCCCTCTACACGCAACGCGCCATCACGCAACGTTACCGGACTCGCTTCTTCCTGATGAAGAATTGCTTCGCAGTCTTCCATGTCCCTGTTCACGTCAGTCCGCTGCCATGCCGGACTCACCGCGCAACATCGCCGCTACAAACTCCGCAACCACCTCAGGTCGCGCACCATATTGCAAATGCCAGCAGGGCAAGTTCAGCAACGCATCAATCACTTCGTCCTGTCGTTCCGCAACTTCCGGCGTTTCGGCGAGCAAGTCCGCTTCGATCCTGCACCTGACTTCAGTTCGCTCCATCCTCGAAACGCGGCAGCCGTCCCCTGCTCGTTCCAGGCAGACGATCGCCTTCGGCTCGCACGGGCTGGGCCGCACTCCAGCATCAAAGTAGAAAACCGGTTCGCCGTTCTGCACATCGCGAGGTTCTACGCCGCGCAATTCTTCGAACCATTCCCCCGCATCCGTTCGCAACTTGATTGGCCTCGGTAATCCATACGCTCGGAGCCCTCCAACCTGAAGCGAACAAAAGACGCGGTCATCGGAGAGCACGCGGAATCCCAGATTCGACATCGCTTTCGCAACCGTCGACTTCCCCGATCGCCCCGGCCCGATCAGCAACAGTCCATCCGAGCCGTTTGCCACGCACGATGCGTGAAGCTCCACCAGGCCAACAGACCCTGCCATGACGCTCATCAGCATTGGAAAGATGGTGGTTCTCCAGTACCGTGTGTCGGCGGCCATCGCGGCGGACACGCGCCCAATCGCGCGGCGGCTCGCGAGGTCGATCAGAACCGAACTCTTGAGATCGAGCCCCATATAGACCATATGATCCAATCCGCGCAGATACGGTTTGGGCCAAGGAGCTTGCGCGTCGTCCCTGTCATCACTCCACAACCGCAGGGTGAATTCCGGCTTCGCTTGCGCCTCGCCCTCGATCTGAAGAAACGTCTGCCGCGCTGCTTCCCGAATACTCTCGGCATTTGTCCGGAGGCCGCACAGAGCCCCGGCCGCGACGTACTCCTCACACAATGGCGTCTCTGCGTGCTTGTGCAGAAAATCCCGGGAATGCACGTCGGATGAATTCATACGGTCACAGACGCACTTCTGCGCGCGCCTGAAATGAAGCCATGTTCGTTCAACACCGGCCGCAGCCGTGTCACGCTCTTGTCAAGAAGATGTAAATGTTTCCGGAGAGGATTTCCGTCGAGTAGAATCGCCGGCGAAATTGGATTAGATTCATCCCGCTGTCGCGAGCTCACTACTACCGATCGTCGTATGTCCGACACAGCTAAGGGTTTAATCGAACTTCCGATTACCCGCGTAATTTGATCACCCTAATCTTCGCCGATAGACTCTCTGCATACCATGGCCCTTCGGGGAATTTGATCCAGGTTTTCCTCCCTCCCGAATATTTCGACGGGTCACAGGCTCTCGGCAATCTCTGGAAGGTAACTTCCGAGGATATTGCAGCGGTTCTCGCAATCTCAAAAGAGAGTCAGTAAGAAAGAGAACGGGTTCCGGTTGCGCGCGGTTATCCACGAGCCTTTGCGCGAGTGTCAGTGATTCACGGATTTCAGGCGCGGCAACGAACCTTTGTTGTGTGTGGTTCAAATTCAGGAGAACGGCTTGGGGAGATCGAGATGCCTAAACAAAAAGGATTTTCGTTAATTGAATTGCTGATTGTCGTCGCAATCATTCTCATCATCGCGGCAATCGCAATTCCGAACTTGCTTCGCGCCCGCATGGCGGCCAATGAGTCGTCTGCTGTCGCTTCGATCCGCACCATCAACACCGCCATGGTCACCTACAACTCGGGTTATCCGACAGTTGGCTTCGCAACGGCCCTGTCCAATCTGGGTGGCACCGCCAATCCCTGCACCGCCGCTCCTGCCAACGCTTGCTTGATCGACAGCGTTCTGTCAGGCGGCACCAAGAGCGGATACAGTTTCGGCGCTGCCGGTGCCGGTGGAACTCCCCAGACTCAGTACTTCGCGCGGGGAACACCGGTAACACCAAACCAGACTGGCGTTCGCAGCTTCTGCGCATTTGAAGATGCAGTGGTTCGCGTTCAATCCGGCGGCGGCGCGATCGCTACCGAGACGGCGTGCCAGGGTCTGGCCCCGCTGAACCAGTAGACGGACGCACGCAAGGCACACTATTAGAAACGACGAAGCGTGATATCAAGCGACTGCGCTCACCAGAATGTTCTCAGGTAGGGACAATGGGACTTTGGTGAGCGCGGCAGGACTCGAACCTGCGACCCATGCCTTAAAAGGGTCGCCAAACCAAATGCTAACAACAACTTGCACGTCCAGCTTACTCCATGCACGACGCAATAAAATCATCGAGATGCAAACAAGACGTTCGTCTGGGTGCCCGGAGGGTGTCCGAGATTTCGTCTCTGAACCTGTCAGTTGCTAGAGGACCATTTTCTTTACTATCGTAAAATCGTCTGGACTATTTTACGATATACGCGATAATGGTCTTGCATGGATGATCGCCCGCGTCTTTACACTGCAATCCTAGCTGATCATCTGGAACGACACCGCCAGATGGCATTGGTTTCAGGGCCTCGCCAGGTCGGTAAGACAACGGCTTGCAGATCGGTCAGCAATGAGTACCTTAACTGGGACAATGCAGATGATCGCAGACTTTTGTTACGGGGGCCGGCTTCGATAGCAGAGGCCCTGCACCTGGATGTCCTTCGAGCAAAATCTCCAGTCGCGACCCTCGACGAGCTGCACAAATACACCAAGTGGAAGAGTCTACTGAAGGGCTTCTTCGACAGCTACGGTGACCGAGTGCGCCTCATTGTCACGGGAAGCTCTCGCATCGACATTGTCCGCCGTGGCGGGGACAGCCTCATGGGTCGTTACTTTCTTTACCGCATGCATCCCTGGAGCGTCGCGGAAAGCCTGAGAACTCACCTCCCACAAAAAGAAATTCACGCTCCCGAGGAAATCCGCTCGGCTGACTGGGACGCATTGTGGGAACATGGGGGGTTTCCAGAACCATTTCTTCGCCGCGACAACCGGTTCAGTCGCCGGTGGCGCTCTCTCAGATACGAACAGCTGTCGCGCGAAGACTTGCGCGAAATGGCGCTGGTGTCCGATCTTGGGACTCTGGAAACACTGATGCAGATTCTGGCCGAACACAGCGGACAACAACTCATCTACTCCAATCTCGCGCGCGAGATTGGAGTCTCCGTCGATACCGTCAAGAGATGGATTGATCTTCTCGCACGCCTGCACTATGGTTTTCTCGTCCGCCCTTGGTTCAGAAATGTGGCCAAATCTCTGCGCAAGGAGCCAAAATGGTTCTTGCGAGACTGGAGTGGCGTAGTGGAAGAGGGAGCGCGAGCGGAAACCATGGTCGCGTGTCATCTCTTGAAGGCCATCGAAGGTTGGACAGACCTGGGACTTGGGGATTACGAATTGCGTTACCTGCGCGACAAACAGAAGCGTGAAGTGGACTTTGTCGTCGTCAAAGATCGAAAGCCTTGGTTTCTGGTGGAAGTGAAAATGAGGGACCAAACACTTTCTCCGGCGCTGGGATATTTTCAAGGTCAGACCAACGCTCAACACTCATTTCAAGTAGTCATGAATCTTCCCTATCAGCATGCCGACTGCTTTCGCATCCAGCGCGCAGTCGTAGTCCCCGCAAAGAGCTTCTTGAGTCAGTTGCTGTAACTCGAATTGCTTAAGCTTAGCCTCCATCCCCTCGCGCTCCTGACCTCTTCCCCTTTTTTGGTCCAAAATCATGCTTGGACCTGTTCGGAAAGCGCGGAGCAGGTCACAACTTCTGGTAACCCGCGGGAACTCCAGACAATAACTTGCGTACTAATAGGTAGTTTTTCGCAAGCCATCGCGGAACAGTGGAGCGCAGGAGATTCCGGAGCCATCCTGAAAGCGTTATAGCCCGAAAACGAGAGCCAATGTGGGAAGCCGGATGTGAAATCGCCGGGCTAAAGAGGTTGGCTCGGCGACACACCAAGCGAAGAATCGAAATGCCTCCTCCAGCAAATGAGATTGAGGCGATGCTGGAATTGCATTTCGAAGCCTTACTGGTGAAACAATATTCAGAACAGACAATCAAAGCACGACGGAATCAGTTCAAAGTCTTTCTACGCTGGTGTGCCGATCAGGGTATAAACAGTCCTCGTGACATTTCGCCAGCTCTGTTGGAACGTTACCGAGGGCATCTTTTCTACTATCGCAAGAAGAACGGCGAACCGCTTAGCTTCCACACGCAACACGGGATGCTCGTACCTTTGAAACGCTGGCTCCGATGGATGGCTCGCGAAAAATACATTGTGCAGAATCCGGCCGTGGACCTCGAGCTGCCTCGTTTGGGACGCTTGCTGCCAAAACATGCACTCACTCGTGATGAAGTCGAGAGCATACTGGCGGAGCCGAATACTGTGATGCACGAGGTTTGAGAGATCGGGCTTTGTTGGAAACTCTCTATTCAACCGGGATGCGCCGGGCAGAGTGTGTGCAATTAAAGCTTCACAATGTCGATGTTAATAACGGGACCGTTTTCATCCGTCGGGGAAAGGGTAGGAAGGACCGTGTCATACCGATTGGGAATCGAGCACTCCATTAGATCCCGCGGCCTCCTGCGTGACAGGCACGCGTTCTAATCAACTGAACCATGCCCTCGCTTTGAAAACTTAGAGTCCTTTGTTTGTTACAGCTTGTTCCCTCCGCTTCGCATGCATTCCCGAAAATTCCCAAACGTGCCGTGACAGCCAAGCATTTGCTCCTAATTAACAGAAAATACACGACGCGGATGCTTCCTGAAGCGTGTTTAGAGCAGTCAGAAATAATTATTCGACATTATTGGACCACGACATCTTACGCACTCTAAGCATTCGTCATGATCTCACATCATGCGATTGTAGAATTGATCTCCGAGATCGCCGCTCCTCTGATAGCTGTGCGAACCCGTTCACGTAGCTGCGTGTCGAACTCTTGCGACGGTTCCGGCACTTGCCACTCATAGAGGAGGTCCATTGTTGCGCGAAGGGTAGCGAATTCTGAGGAGCACTTAACACACCGTCTGAGATGATTCTCCAACTCTGGAGCGGTTCGCATCAGTTTCGCCACAACATCCAACATCGTCCCGCGAACCTGATTGCATTCCATTGCAGTAGTCCTCTTTAGTGCAGTAGAGACCCTTTACTCCGGGCAGCGTTAAGACTATACGCTCAGTTGTGAACGGAGCAGCTTAAGAACGCAAAAAAGGAGGAGTGTTATACTGTACCCCGTACGGTATACTTTTCTAATACTAAATGAGCCATACGATCCAACAGAAACAAGAATTGCTGCTTCGCGCCAAACGAATTCAGGGGCAAGTGGAAGCGCTGGTTCGTGCTCTGAACGAAGAGCGCGACTGCTCTGAGGTTCTTCAGGTGATGAGTGCAGCCAGGGGTGCGATGAACAGCCTAATGGCCGAACTCCTAGAAGGCCATATTCGCAGTCACGTACTCAATGGAAAACATAAGCCCACTTCGAAACAGCTAGCTGCAGCCGACGAAGTTATCGGAATGGTGAAGTCTTACTTGAAGTGACCTGCTCCGACTAGCGAATGGAGAGCGGAATGAACATTCCCCATTTGGCGCATGAACAAGGGTGTAAGACCCAAGAACATCTCAACAATGAGGCTTCGCCAGAAACGGAACTGGACGCTACCCG